>Ga0209723_1000008_pt1 | contig 403677 bp, 317 predicted proteins | sample BiotimSIPDNA_2_FD_185750 | JGI IMG/M metagenome (GOLD analysis project Ga0209723, IMG submission 185750) | Anaerobic biogas reactor microbial communites from Washington, USA - Biogas_R2 time_0 SIP DNA (SPAdes) (version 2) | ecosystem: Engineered > Bioreactor > Anaerobic > Unclassified | place... | reverse complement strand
AGTTTTTCTTCATAGCCATCTAGCAATTTTTGGTTTGACAACTCAAAGCTAGATGGCTTTTCTATATATCCATGTCCTTTTGTCTCTGCTCCACTAAAATAAAAACTCAACGGTGGTGAGGCTTTCATTAGTATAGTTGATTGTTAATAATTTGCTCTTCAGTCATATACCGTGGTGAAGCCGGTTATTGTGCTTCACGCCCATGGAAGTCACACGGGGCTAATAGTCATCTCCTAAGGTGGTCGGAGCACCGTGTGACTTTCACTTGTCTTTTTGTTAGTTAATAACTTGTTCTTCAGTTATATATGGCAGTGAGGCCGGTTAAGGTGCTTCACGCCCATGGAAGTCGCATGGAGCAAATATACATGTCCTTATGTGGTCGAAGCACCATGCGACTTTCACCTGATGGTCAGTTTTCCAGTTCGTTCTCTCCTTTGACATAGCCGAAGTTGGCCAGGATGCCGCCGTCGACATAGAGGATGTGGCCGTTCACAAAATCGGAGGCTTTGGAGGCCAGAAAAAGGGCGGCGTTGCCCACGTCTTCGGGTTCTCCCCACCGTCCGGCGGGTGTGCGCATCATCACCAGGTCGTTGAAGGGGTGGTTTCCTTCACGGATAGGGGCTGTTTGGGCCGTGGCGATATAACCGGGACCGATACCGTTGATCTGGAGGTTGTATTTGGCCCACTCGCAGCACATGTTGGCCGTAAGCAGTTTAAGGCCTCCCTTGGCTGAGGCATAGGCCGAAACCGTGTTCCGGCCATAAACACTCATCATAGAACACATGTTGATGATTTTCCCCGCCCGCTTTTTGATCATGTGGGGAGCCACCCGCTTGCTCACAATCAGGGGGGCCACCAGATCCACCTCCATCACCTGCCTGAAATCCTTTACGGGCATGTCGAGTATCGGAATCCTTTTGATGATCCCTGCATTGTTGACCAGAATGTCGACCGGTCCTACTTCCCTCTCGATCACGGAGATGCCTTCATCGACCTGCTGTTCGTCGGTCACATCAAAAACCAGTGTGAAAGCATCCACTCCGGCTTTGGCATACTCTATTTTGGCTGCTTCAAGCCGTTCGGGACTCAGGTCGTTGACACAGATCCGGGCCCCTGCCTGCCCCAGGGTCTTCCCAATGGCCATCCCAATGCCGTGTGTCCCTCCGGTGATCAGGGCCACCTTCCCCGTCAGATCAAATAAATCATTCATATTCAGTTTTTTTTATTTTGTATTTTTATTCCCGATTCCTCATTCCAGACTCAAGATTCCAGACTCCAGACTCCAGATTCCCGATTCCAATATTCAAGACTCCAGACTCCAGATTCCTCATTCCAGATTCAAGATTCCAGATTCAAGATTCCTATTCCAGTTCGTTTATCTGAGTTCATCGGGTTTGATGCCGTCCATATCGGCATAGTCGAGGTTTTCGCCGGCCATGCCCCAGATGAAGGAGTAGTTGGCGGTACCTGCGGCCGAGTGGATGGACCAGCTGGGTGAGAGAACGGCCTGTTCACTTTTCATCCAGATGTGGCGCGTTTCGGTGGGTTGTCCCATGAAGTGGCAGACAGCCTGGCCTTCAGGAAGGTCGAAGTAATAATAGACCTCGTTCCTGCGGGAGTGGGTGTGGGGAGGCATGGTGTTCCAGACCGAACCGGGTCTGAGTTCGGTGAGCCCCATCTGCAGCTGGCAGGTGGGTACCAGCTGGTTGATGATCAGCTGGTTGATCTGTCGCTCGTTGGAGGTTTCCAGGGCGCCCGTGTGGATTACCCTGGCCTTGTCAAAGGTGATGTGGGCCGTGGGATATTCCTTATGGGCTGGTGCAGAATTCAGATAGAATTTGGCCGGATTTTGCGGATCCTCCGACCTGAAAACCACCTTTTTGCTCCCTTTGCCCACATAGAGGGCCTCCTTTTTCCGGAGAACATATTCCATCTCATCGACCAGGACCGATCCCGTTCCCCCGGTGTTGATCACCCCCAGTTCACGCCGGTCAAGAAAATGAGTGGCCTTCAGGGCATCCACGGTTTCCAGCACCAGCTCTTCCTCCAGAGGCATGGCTCCTCCCGTTATGTAACGCTCAATATGGGAGTAGACCAGCCTGATATGGCCGGGGTCCATCACTTTCTCCACCAGGAACTCCTTCCTGATCCGGTCGGTTCCGTAACCCCTGAAGTCCTCAGGATGGTAGTTGAACCTTTCCTCAAAATATATCGCCATAATCTTAAGTGTTAATTTTTTTACACGATGAGGGGCCATTGGTGACCTCCTGCAAATTTAGGTTAATCTGGTCAGCCTTCAAAAAAAACGGACTCCAAAGTGGATCAGGGGTAGAAAAGTAAAAGCTGGCACGGGGCCCTGCCCTATGCCAGCTTTATAATCACCTGATAAATTCAAGCCAGTGCGTGGAAAATGGTCGTCAGACCAGGATTTTGGTGGTCAGGTTGGTGATGCTCTTCTGGATGGCTTCAAAGGGAAGTCCGTCTTTGGTGCGGTCCTGTTCCACGATCATATACTTCATGCCGGCCACATCTTTGGCGGCCAGGATTTCCTTGAAGTTAATAACTCCTTCACCCACGGGTGCGAAATCTTCCACACCATCGGTAAAGAAGAAGGGCTCTTCATGGGTGAACATGTCTTTCATGTGGAAAAGCTCGAACCTGCCCGGGTATTTGTTGAAGATTTCCACGGGATTCTGGCCGGCTTTGGTGGTCCAGAAGAGGTCAATTTCCATGGTGACCAGCTGAGGATCGAGTTCTGCCAGGAAAATGTCGTAATAGGGGATTTTCCCTTCCACGTTGTCGAATTCGAAATTGTGGTTGTGGTAACCGAAAAGGAGGCCGGTGTCTTTCATGATCTGGCCCACCTGGTTCCAGTCGGCGGCCATTTTCTGGTAGCTGGCGACGGTAGTCCGTGCTTCGGGGACGACCCACGGCTGCACGCAGTATTTCACCCCCAGCAGGGCATGGTCGTCGGCCATCTTCTTCGCGTTTTCCAGGGTGATGCCGGCGGCTTCCACCTGGGTGTGGCTGCTCAGGATCTCCATGCCCAGGTCTTCAACCAGTTTCCGGAAATCGGCAGGTGCGTAACCATAGAATTTCCCGTCGGCATAACCCGCCAACTCCACATATTTATACCCCATGTCAGAGACCCTTTTCAGCGACCCGGGCACGTCGGTGGCCATGGCATCACGGATGGTGTACAACTGCAAACCGATGCCGAAACTCTTCGGATCAGGGGCTTCGGCGACTGGTTTGGCCTTGGGCTTGCAGGATAGTTGTGAAAGTACTACGGCTCCCAATGCTCCTGCGGCAGACAAACGGATAAAATCCCTTCTGGATTGATTTGAACTCATGATGTGCTATTTTTTAGTATGTGGTAAAGTTTTTGGGGTAAATATAGTAAAAATGCATCATTTGCCGCGGATCCACCTCCATTCCTGCGACCGGCAGGCAGAAATATTTCCGGCAGTTCTGAAGCTTTCTGTGCAGGAGAACCTGGGCACCCGTCAATTTCTTATCTTTGCTCCTCTTTTCAGGTTGAATCAATTAAAACGTCCTACGCATGGTCCTGTTTTTCACCACCCGCGAGAAAAGTGTTGTTGCCATTGAAACCTCCCGTGACCTATCCGGTGAGGAGATCTCCAAACTCAGTTGGTTGCTGGGGGAAGCCCGGGTGTCAGAAGTCCCCGTGCTGAAGGGGTGGTATGCCGGTCCCCGGAAGGAGATGCTCACCCCCTGGAGTACCAATGCCGTGGAAATCACCCAGAACATGGGTGTCGAAGGGATTGTCAGGATGGAGGAGCTGGTTCCCGTGGCGGGGCCCGGAGTCCCCTTTGACCATATGCTGCAGGCCTTATACCACAATCCCGGCCAGGAGATTTTTACGATTCACCACCAACCTGAACCGGTGAGGGAGATCACCGACATTGCGGCCTGCAATGAGCAGGAGGGGCTTGCCCTGAGTCAGGAAGAGGTGGAATACCTGCAATCGGTAGCCGAAGCCCTGGGGCGTCCCCTCACCGATAGCGAAGTGTTTGGTTTTTCGCAGGTTAACTCGGAACACTGCCGTCATAAAATCTTTAACGGGACCTTCGTCATCGACGGAAAGGAGCAGGAGGAGACCCTTTTTCAGCTCATAAAAAAAACTTCGCAGGTCAATCCCAATAAGATCGTTTCGGCATACCGTGACAACTGTTCCTTTGTGGAGGGGCCCATGGCGGAGCAGTTTGCTCCAGAGGTGCAGGACCAGCCGGGTTGGTTCCGGGTTACCGATATGGAGACGGTGCTTTCCCTGAAAGCGGAGACCCACAATTTTCCGACGACCGTGGAACCTTTCAACGGGGCCTCCACGGGCACCGGCGGGGAGATCCGCGACAGGATGGCCGGGGGCCGGGGCAGCATTCCCGTGGCCGGTACGGCCGTCTATATGACGGCCTATCCGCGCACCGAAGCGGCACGCCCCTGGGAAGAGGCTACAACACCACGCCCCTGGCTCTATCAGACTCCGGAGGAGATCCTCATCAAGGCTTCCAACGGAGCCAGCGATTTCGGCAACAAATTCGGACAGCCGATCATTGCCGGGTCGGTACTCACCTTCGAGCATTTCGAGCATCACAAAAAGTACGGTTACGACAAGGTGATCATGCTGGCGGGGGGTATCGGATTCGGCAAGAAAAAGGAGAGTCTCAAGGGGGAGCCGGTTCCGGGCGACAAGATTGTTTTGCTGGGGGGTGACAATTACCGTATCGGGATGGGGGGCGGTGCCGTATCGTCGGTGGCCACAGGCGAATTCGGAAATGCCATTGAGCTGAATGCCGTCCAGCGCGCCAATCCCGAAATGCAGAAACGGGTTTTCAACGCCATCAGGGCACTTACCGAGATGGAGGTAAATCCTGTGATTTCCATTCATGACCATGGGGCCGGGGGCCACCTCAACTGTCTCTCGGAACTGGTGGAAAGCACCGGGGGAAAAATAGACACGGCGCGGCTTCCCGTTGGGGATCCCACGTTGTCGCAGAAGGAGATCATTGGCAACGAGTCGCAGGAACGCATGGGGTTGGTTCTTCATGAGAAGGACGTTCCCCTGCTCACGAGGATTGCCCAAAGGGAGAGGGCTCCGCTTTATGTGATCGGCGAAGCGACCGGTGATATGCAGTTCACCTTCGAAAACAGTGTGACCGGTGAGAAACCCATCGACTGGCAGCTGGGCTACATGTTCGGGAAACCTCCGAAAACCGTTCTGGAAGATACCACGGTGAAGATGAGGTTCAGAGAGATGGCCTGGTCACAGGAAAAGCTACAGGCGTATACCGAGATGGTGCTGCAACTGGAGTCGGTGGCTTGCAAGGACTGGCTTACCAACAAGGTGGACCGGTCGGTCACAGGGCGTATCGCCAAGCAGCAGGGTGCCGGGCCGCTCCATCTGCCGCTTAACAATGTGGGGGTGGTCACGCTCGATTACCAGGGGAGGGCGGGAATCGCCACTTCGGTGGGGCACGCTCCCGTTGCCGGAATGGTGGATGCCCCTGCCGGGTCGGTGCTTTCCATAGCCGAAGCCCTCACCAACATCCTATGGGCTCCGCTTCCCGATGGCATCCGCTCGGTGTCGCTGAGCGCCAACTGGATGTGGCCTGCCAGAAACCCGGGCGAAAACGCACGCCTTTATGCGGCCGTCAAAGCCGCCAGCGACTTCGCCTGCCAGATCGGGGTGAATATCCCTACAGGCAAAGACTCTATGTCCATGACCCAGAAATACCCCGGCGATGTGGTTTATGCCCCCGGAACGGTCATCATCTCCGCCTCCGCGGAAGTGACCGATGTCCACAAGGTTATCGAACCGGTCTTGTGCAATGACCCCTCCATGCCACTCCTCTTCATCGACTTCTCCTTTATGCCGCGATGCGCCGGTGGAAGCGCCCTGGCACAGCTCCTCAACCGGCTGGGCAGCCAGGCCCCTGCGGTGGCCGATCCGGGGAAATTCTCAGCCGCCTTTGATGCGGTGCAGGAACTGGTCGACCGGCAGCTGATTGTCGCCGGCCATGACCTCTCTTCCGGAGGGTTGATCACCACACTCCTGGAGATGTGTTTTAGCGACAATGTTTCCGGCTTAGACCTCGATCTGTCGGGGATCGGGGAACCCGACACGGTGAAGCTGCTGTTTTCGGAGAATCCGGGAGTGGTCGTTCAGTGTGGCGATGCGGAAGCCGTCAGGGAGGTTCTGGTCGCCCGCGGTGTGGCCTTCACCGAGATAGGACGACCGGCTCCGGGGCGGGTGGTGCGCATCCGCAACCATGGCACCGAAACAGAATTTGATATTGATTCACTTCGGGACCTGTGGTTCAAGAGTTCCTGGCTCCTCGACCGTAAACAGAGTGGCGAGGCCAAAGCTCTGGAGCGCTACCGTCACTACCGTGAAAACGAACTTCACTACCAGTTCGGGAGTTTCACGGGGAAATATGCTGATTACGGGATTGACCCTGCACGTCGCGAACCCACGGGGATCAGGGCGGCCATCATCCGCGAAAAAGGCGTCAACGGGGACCGTGAGATGGCCTGGATGCTTTACCTTGCCGGCTTTGACGTGAAAGATGTCCACATGACCGACCTGATCAGCGGCAGGGAAACCCTGGAAGAAATCCATCTGATTGTTTTTGTGGGTGGTTTCTCCAATTCCGACGTGCTGGGGTCGGCCAAAGGATGGGCCGGCGCCTTCCGTTACAATGAAAAGGCACGGATTGCCCTCGAGAATTTCTACCAGAGAAATGACACCCTCAGCCTGGGGGTCTGTAACGGCTGTCAGCTGATGATTGAGCTGGGCCTTATACCGGCAGGCAGGGCCCCCCGGCCTGCGATGGCCCACAACGACTCCCATAAGTTCGAGTCGGCATTCCTCAATGTCGACCTGCTTCCCAATCCTTCGGTCATGCTGGGCAATATGGCGGGCCTCCGTCTGGGGGTGTGGGTCGCTCATGGCGAAGGGAAATTCATCCTCGGCGGAAGTGAAGAGGAGTATCTCATCCCCATGAAGTACAGCCGCAGTTTCTATCCCGCCAATCCCAACGGTTCGGCCTATGATGCGGCTGCCCTCTGTTCTCCCGACGGCCGCCACCTGGCCATGATGCCCCACCTCGAACGCGCCTTCAGGCCTTACCACTGGGCCTGGTATCCCCGTGACCGGAAAATGGACGAAATCACCCCCTGGATGCAGGCGTTCGTTAACGCCCGCGACTGGATCTGGGAACGGCTCTGACCTCCTCTCCCTTTCAGCGGGTGAGGAGACCTTCTCCCGGCCTGACAGGGATTTTCCTGATCAGATATGCCGGGAATCAGCTTCATGTCCTGCCCTGTGACCCCCGGAAGTGACCGTTTCAGTCCACTCCAGGGGGGAGCGTCATGGCGATGGCTCTGACTGGTGAGCCGTCGGCTGAAAGCAAACGCAGCGGAAGTGCACAGAAAAAATAACGTCCTTCCTTCATTCCGGGCGGAAAGAGCAGGTTTTCGACCAGGACCATTCCTGCACTAAAGAGGATGTGGTGGACGGGCCAGGTATCGGATTCCACCGGGTCGACCGAGATGGCGTCAAGACCAATCCCCTTGAGGGATTTTCCGGCCAACCACCCGGCAGCCTCTACCGACAGTACCGGGAAATTCCTGAGATATTCTTCATGTTCCCATAGGCTGCTCCATCCCGTACGGAAAAGGAGATAGTCCAGCCCGGCCATGTTCTCTTCTCTTTTTTGAAGAAAGGAAAGCGATATTTCACATGTCCCTTCCGGGATATCCATCAGGAGGGCTTCTCCGGTGAAATGGGAGGCCGGGTATTTGTCGAGGGTCATTCCGCCCTGCAGCATGTGGGCCGGAGCGTCCATATGGGTCCCCGTATGGCCGTCCAGTTCGATCCGTAATTCCCGGTATCCGTCGGTATCCAAAGAGGCCGCCGCACTGATCCGGGGCTTCCCCTTTCCGGGATAGACAGGCATATCGCTGTGCATCAGATGAGTAAGTTCAAAAACCAGGGCCGGATCCATAGATTATGTTTTTAAGAATTGTCGTACCGTAAAATAAAAACGTTTCTTTTTCAAGGAATCGAGAGGATGAAATTATAAATTTGAAGAATATTATCTAAACCTGTAAAACTGATATGGTGAATTCTTTGTTGGGGATACTGGTTATCGCCATCGGCAGCTTCGGGCAGTCGAGTTCTTATGTTCCTATTAACAAGGTAAAAAACTGGTCGTGGGAGAGTTTTTGGCTCACGCAGGGGGTTTTTGCGTGGTTGGTTTTTCCGGTACTGGGAGCGTTGCTGGCGGTACCGGCGGGGCACACCCTGGGGGAACTGCTCACGGGCAGTGGTTCGGCCGCCATGAAGGCCATGGGATTCGGTGTGCTGTGGGGCATCGGGGGGCTTACCTTCGGGTTGAGCATGCGTTATCTGGGGATTGCCATGGGGCAGTCGGTGGCCCTGGGGACCTGCTCTGCCTTCGGAACGCTGATTCCGGCCGTCATGGCGGGCACTGACCTGTTTCATGGCAAAGGCCTGCTCCTGCTGGTCTCGGTGTGCGTCGCCCTGGCAGGTATCGCCACCATCGGCTACGCCGGAAGTCTGCGCGCCAAAAATATGACCGAAGAACAGAAAAGAGCTGCCATCAAAGACTTTGCCCTGGGAAAAGGGCTGCTGGTCGCCCTCCTGGCAGGGGTCATGAGCGCCTGCTTCAGCCTGGGCCTCGAAGCCGGAAAACCCATCGCCGATGCCGCAGCCGCTATGGGCGCCCCCAAACTCTTCATCTCACTGCCCGCCACATTCATGGTCACCCTCGGGGGTTTCTTTACCAATGCCGCCTACTGCCTCTTCCAGAATTTCAAAAACAAAACCTTCGGCGATTACCATACCGTCGAACGGAAGGTTCTTACAAATAACCTCCTCTTCTGTGGTCTCGCCGGAATCCTCTGGTACTCCCAGTTCTTCGGCCTCTCGGTGGGAAAAAGCTTCTTCGCGGAAGAAAGTGTCATCATGATCTTCTCCTGGAGCATCCTCATGTCGCTCAACGTGGTCTTCAGCAATGTCTGGGGCATCCTCCTCAAAGAGTGGAAAGGAGTGAGTAAAACCACCCGGACGGTTCTCATCGTGGGCCTGGCCATTCTCATTTTTTCGACTTTTATGATCAACTTCTAAATCGCATGCCGTTATGACACGTTTTGGATTTAAAATGAAACTCAAACCCGGATGCCGCGAGGAATACATCAGGCGCCACCAGGCCATTTGGCCCGAACTGGCTGAACTCATCAAAAAGGGAGGCGTCTCCGATTACTCTATCTTCCTCGATGCGGAAACCAACATTCTCTTTGGGGTACAAAAGGTGAGCGGTGCACAATCTTCACAGGAAATGGGCATTCACCCTGTGGTGGCAAGATGGTGGGACTACATGAAAGACCTTATGGAAACCAATCCCGACCATTCGCCGGTGACCATACCTCTTGAAGAGGTTTTTTATCTGGAATGAAAGAATCCGGAATCTTGAGTCTTGAGTCTGGAATGAGGAGTCTGGAATCGGGAGTCTGGAATCTGGAATCTGGAATCTTGAGTCTGGAATCGGGAGTCTTGAGTCTGGAATGATGGAATCAGAAATCTGGAATCGGGAGTCGGGAATGGCAGAATATCAGAGTAAATTTATAATAAACATAAAATGAAAAAGGAATTTATTGAAAAGGCGTATGAGCTGGCAAGGCAGGAGTATGCCGAAATGGGAGTGAATACAGATGAAGTGCTCAAAAAGCTGGATGAGCTGGTGATCAGTCTGCACTGCTGGCAGACCGATGATGTGGGGGGATTTGAGAAGGCCGGTTCCGAGCTGGGAGGCGGGCTTCAGGTGACGGGGAATTATCCGGGGAAGGCCCGTACCATGGAGGAGATGAAAGCCGACATGGACAAGGTGTTTTCCCTGCTTCCGGGGAAACAACGGTTGAGTTTGCATGCCATTTATGGTGATTTCGGCGGAGAAACGGTCGACCGTGACCAGATTGAGCTGAAGCATTTCCAGGGTTGGATCGACTGGGCCAAAGCCCGGGGCATCGGGCTGGATTTCAACTGCACCTGTTTTTCGCACCCCTGGGCCGACGATGGGTTTACCCTCTCCTCCAAGAATGAAACCTATCGCCGATTCTGGATAGAGCACGTGAAACGCTGCCGCCGCATTGGTGCCGAAATGGGCCGGCAGCTTGGAACCCCCTGCATCCATAACCTCTGGATTCCTGACGGCTCCAAGGATCTTCCTGTCGACCGGTACGGTTACCGGGCGCTTCTTAAGGAGGCCCTCGATGAGATTTTTGCCGAGGAGTTCCCCACGGAACAGCTGAAGGATGCCGTGGAAAGCAAGCTCTTCGGCATCGGTTCCGAAGCCATGGTGGTGGGATCCCATGATTTTTACCTTTGTTATGCTGCACAGAACAAAAAGCTGATCACCCTCGATAATGGCCATTTCCATCCTACGGAACAGGTGGGCGACAAAATCTCGGCCATCCTGCAGTTCGTGCCTGAGTTGCTGCTGCACATGACCCGCGGGGTGCGGTGGGACAGCGACCATGTGCTGACCCTTAATGACGAGAGCCTGCTGATTACCCAGGAAATTGTCAGGGCCAACGCCCTGAAACGGGTAAACGTGGGTCTTGACTATTTCGATGGAAGCCTTAACCGCATCGGGGCTTACGTGGTGGGAGCCCGGGCTGCCCAACAGGCCTTTCTTTTTGCGCTCCTCGAACCCACCTCTATGATCCGCCGTTGGGAAGAAGCCGGCAAAAACTTCGAACGGCTCGCCTATCTCGAATTGATGAAAACCAAACCTTTCGGGGCGGTCTGGAATTATTACTGTCTCCTCAGCGGCGTCCCCGTGGCCGGTGATCTGATTGCCGATATCCAGAAATATGAAACCGAAATCCAGTCCCTGCGAAACTAAATCTGAAAAATATGAAGAGGTTAATGTTGATTCTGGCGGCTGTCGTCAATCTGTCGCTGCCGTCATGCGATTCCGGGCAATCTCCTGTCAGGGTATATGACCTGGAGTGTGAGGGGCAGGAGAATCCCCTGGGAATAGATCGTCTGCAGCCTTCCCTGCAATGGAAAATCCAGGATACGAGGAGGGGGGCGGCACAAACCGCCTGGCAGATCATGGTGGCTACGTCGCCCGGGTTGTTGTCGGGGGACCAGGCGGATCTCTGGGACAGCGGAAAGGTGACTTCTTCGCAGTCGGTACATATCAGGTACCAGGGAACTCCACCCGCATCGGGTCAGCAACTCTTCTGGAAGGTGCGGGTCTGGGACCAGGAGGGGCAACCTTCGGCTTGGAGTGAAACGGCTTCCTGGGAAACGGGCCTGTTGGATCAGGGGGATTGGAAGGGAACCTGGATTGCCCGCGGCGGGGATGCCCCTGCCCGGTCGGCCTGCATGCGGCAGGAGTTCTCCCTCGGAGACCAGGAGATCACCAAAGCCCGTCTTTTTGTGACCGGTTTGGGAAGTTATCTCTTTTACATCAACGGAGCCAGGGTGGGAAATGATCTGCTGACACCCGGGTGGACCGATTTCACCAAACGGGTGGAGTACCAGGTGTATGATGTGGAGGAGTTCCTCGAAGCGGGGGTGAATGTCTTGGGAGCTGAACTGGGGAGCATGTGGTGGTCGGGAGGCCTGGGCTGGCAGGGAGGAACGCGCTATAGTGAAGGTCCGTTGAAGCTGCTGGCTCAATTGGAAGTCACCCTCGCCGATGGCTCCGTCACCCGCTTTGTCACCGATTCCACCTGGAAATGGCACGATTCTCCTGTGATCTATGACCATATTTACCATGGGGAGACCTACGATTTCAATCTGGAAATGCCGGGGTGGAACCAGTCCGGGTTTGACGACACAGGGTGGCAGGCTGTCCTGCCGGCCGTTTATGAAGGTCTTGTGGTGGGTCCCCGCTTTCCGGCCCTCCGCGAACAGATGGAAGTCAATCCCATAGCCCTGACGGAACCCCTTCCTGGGGAGTATGTGTTTGACCTGGGCCAGAACATCGTGGGATGGGCCCGGCTGATGGCCCAGGTCCCAAAGGGAGACACCATTACCCTCCGTTTTGCGGAACTCCTGCATGACGACGGTACCGTGGCACAGGAAAACCTGCGCACGGCCAAAGCTACTGACCGGATCATTTCCAATGGGAATCCCTTCGTGTGGGAACCCCGCTTCACCTACCACGGATTCCGCTATGTCCAGGTGTCGGGACTCAGCGGGAAACCGGAACTGACTGCCCTGATCGGCAAGGTCATCCACACCTCGGAACCCTTTGTCGGAAGTTTTGAGACGTCGGACAAGCTGGTGAATGCCATCTATAAAAACATCACCTGGGGGCAGCGGGGCAATTTCTTCACTGTGCCCACCGACTGTCCGCAGCGCGACGAACGGCTGGGGTGGATGGGCGATGCCCAGATTTTTGCCCCGACAGCCAACTTCAACATGCAGCTCAACCGTTTCTGGTCAAAATGGATGACCGACATTGCCGATGGCCAGGACTCCGCTGGCTGGGTACACGATGTGAGTCCCGCCGTGGTCGTGGGTGGCCCCTCCAAACCTGGCTGGGGCGACGCCTGCGTCATCATTCCCTGGATGACCTGGCGATATTACGGCGACTCCCGTATCCTCGAAGAGTTTTACCCTGTCATGAAAAAATGGGTGGATTATATGCATGGCCAGAGTGAAGAGCTGATTTACATCTGGGGTGAAAAGGGAGGATGGAATGGATATGGCGACTGGATTGCCGTGGAACCTACCCCCTCAGAGCCCATCGGCACGGCCTATTTCGCCTATTCGGCTTCATTGCTGGCCAGAATGGCAGGAATCCTTGGAAATTCAGCCGACTCTCTTCATTATGCGGACCTCTCCGCCCGGGTAGCTGCCGCGTACCATGCCAAATACTGGGACCGCGATTCGCTGCGTTATCCCGGGGGAACCCAAACCTCCAGCCTGCTTCCCCTGGCTTTCGGGATTACCCCTCCCGAACTCAGGACACAGGTGATCACCAACCTGGTGGAGAATGTCAAAGCCAGGGATTACCACCCCACCACCGGATTTCTGGGAACAGGTTACATTCTTCCGGTGCTATCGGCCAGCGGCCACCATGACCTGGCCTGGCGCATGATCACCCAAACCAGTTATCCTTCGTGGGGATATATGGTGGAGAAAGGAGCCACCTCCATCTGGGAACTCTGGAATTCCGATACCGAACGGCCCGAAGGGATGAATTCCCGCAATCACTTTGCTCTGGGTTGTGTCGGGGAATGGATGTGGAATACCCTGGCCGGAATCAACTTATGTGATCAGGAGCCCGGCTTTAAAAAGGTTCTCATTCAACCCCAGCCGGCAGGCGATTTGGATTGGGTGAAGGCTACCTACGAAACCAATTACGGAAGGCTGGCCATCAACTGGAAAAGGGAAGGGCAGGGACTCAGGATTTCGCTGACCGTACCCCCCAACACAAGCGCGGTGATCACTCCTCCCTCCCTGAAGGCCGGCGCCGTGCTTACCGAAAAAGGGAAAAGAGCAGACCAGGGAAGCATACCCGGCATCACGCCCGGCGACAACGGCAGCTTCGTGGCCCTGGCCGGAACTTACGACCTGCTGTTTGAATAAAAGACATAAAAAAGCCACCCCGGTTTTTCACCGGGGTGGCTTTTTCTGAGGGCTGGATGATCAGAGAACGATCACCGAGTTCTGGGAATCCCCGAAACCACTGGGGCAATAGTTGTCTGCAGCTTCGTCGTTGATCCAGGTCGACCCGTCAAGAAGATAACGGAATTGATATTCACGGCCTGTCTCCAGATCGAGGGTCAGAGAAAAGGAACCATCCTTCAAAGTGTTCATTTCATCGGAAGTTTCATTCCAGTTGTTGAAATCACCTGCGATATTCACTTTGGAGGCCCCACTGACCTGTTCATTCGATAATTTGAAGCTTACTTTGCAAACCGGTTTCGTTTTCAAGAATTGCTTTTTGATGCTCATGATCTTTTTTTTTAAGTTTCATCGTGGGCGTCGTTGTCAGAAACGGTGGCCCGCCGATTTTTCTGCAAAGTAAAACAGTTTTTTTGATTTCACCTATCATAAGTGGTTCAATGTTAAAAGTTTGTTAATAGGGTATGCCTTTTTCTTACCGGTTTCAAAATAACAAGTGATGATTATTGTAAAAATTTGGGTATTTTAACTGTTCGGAAATCTTAAAAACTAATCCTATGATCGAAAGTGTCTCAAAATTGGAAAACCTTGATAAAGAAAGCATTAAAAAAGAGACCAAGAAAATTCTGAAAGAGATCGGGGAACTTCAGTACCAGATGTATGCAGAGAGGAAACACAGTATCCTGATAATACTGCAGGGGCTTGATGCCTCGGGAAAAGACGGTTTGTGCCGCGATCTTCTGGAGTATTGCAATCCGGTGGGGTTGTCAGTATACAGTTTTAAGAAGCCCACGCCAGCAGAATATGCCCGGGATTTCCTGTGGAGGGTTCATCAGCAGGTCCCTGCCAGGGGGATGCTCCAGGTGTTTGTCCGCTCCCATTATGAAGATATTCTGGTTCCTTCGGTAGAGGGGTATATTCCGGCCGACGTGATCGAGCGCCGGTACGAACTGATCAACCAGTTTGAAGAATTGGTGATGCAGAACGGAACCCATATCCTGAAGTTCTACATGTGTGTGTCGCCTGAAAAGCAGACAGAGCGCCTTAACGAACGGATCACCAATCCCGAAAAACATTGGAAACACAACGACGGGGACTGGGATACCCTCCGGAAGCGTGAGCAGTATCTGGCTGTTTATCAGAAGATATTTGAAAGGTGTAACCGGGTACCCTGGGAGGTCCTCCCCTCGGATACCAACTGGCAGAAAACCTGGGTGGCGGCTGTGCATTTATTGAAAGCACTCAGGTCCATGCAACTGGAGTGGCCTCCCCTGGCGTCGGAACGGTTTGGGAAGGCGTAGCCGTTTACAACGGGAAATCACGGGCGAGGTTAAATGCGAATCCGCACCTTGAGGACATCTGGGTGCCATGAAAATGCTGGTAGAGCGGCAAGTCCATCGTGAGGGAAAGGTTCCATTTTTCGGCGAGGGTGGTGTTGATTTGGGGGGAGAGATATAGAATCTGCCCTCCTGACGATTCCTTGGTGCCTGAGGCCAATGTGTCGCGACCGCGTAATTCGTTCCTAAGCTGGACGATGGCCGTCCAATCCCCCTTCAGCCACGGGAACATGAGATGTTTTGAATAAAACAGCGAGGTGTACAGGGCGTTTCCTAACCTGTAGTCTTCCCTGTTGCGGGCATTGCTTTCCATTCGGGCGGTAAAGAAATACCGTGAACCTGACACGGGTTTTTCTTTCACCACAAAGAACTGGGCCACGGCTCCCCAGGCTCCTGATGAGGGCTGCACCTCCATAGGCAGGAGGGCACCATCACGAACCTGAAGTTCCCGGCGCAGGGGTACCTTGGCCCCTCCACTGGCAGAAATGAAAAGTCGGTTGATATCGTCTTTAAGCAAACTCCCTTTCAGCGAAACCACCAAAGGGGGGAACCCGGATCCTTTCATTTTCCGTTCCGGCTCACCCCGGTAGATCTGGGTCTTGTTGATGAAATAGCCCCATTCTCCCTCCAGGGTCACCTTTCCCGACAAGCCATAGCCCACAATGGTTCCGGCATAATTGTATCCGGCATACCTGATGTTTTTAAAACTGGCAGGTGAATCTCCGCTGAAATAGCGGTTCCCGTAATGGTACCGGTAAAAGGTTATCACCCGCAGGGTGTTCTTTTCCAGCACCAGCAGGTTTTGGGAGCCACCGATGGGGTTGATGGCCGAGAGGCACTGGCCTTCAGCACTGATGATCCCCCCGGAGAGAAGGATCCATAAGAGCACTGTGGTTTTAATAGACGACAAGAGTGATATTTTTGGTTTGTTCCCGTTTGTTTCCATCGGTCACGGTGCAGGTGACGGTTACTTTCCCCAGACTGCAAGGGGTGGGGGAGTACTCGGCACTGTTTCCGTTGGCAAAGATATCACCAAGGGAAGCCTTCCAGAGATAAGTGAGTTTATATCCTGAGGCGACTGCTTTCAAGCCGATCTTCTGGCCCAGGGCCACCGAATCGTTGTCGGCCAGGAGGGACGTGAAGACCAGGGACTCGCCCGTACCTCCGCCTTCATCATCGTCCCCTTTTTCACAGGCTGCAAACAGAAAAAGGAGAAATGGGATGAGGAATAAAAGTCTCTTTTTCATTTCCGGGTTTTATTGGTTCATTGAGTGAAACAGATGACTTATCCATGAAGGTGAATCATTCCGGAAGGTGTCTGAGTCGCATGGATGTATCATGATCAGTGGTCTTTAATGCAACGGACCGAGAATCCGTAGGTTTTGGGATAGGTGTCGAAGCGACCAACACCTGTGGAGGCTTCCCTGAAGCAGCGTCGCCAGGCATAACTCCCCGATTCGCTGGAGGTATATAGAAATGCCCAGTCGTTGTTGTAAATTATGCTGCCGTTCACATGGCGCATGCCGGCCATGGGGATCTCTAGTCCCGAACTGCCGCCCATCTTAATTTTGGTGCCGGTTCCGTACCCCCTCCAGGCATTTTTGATGTCGGCTTCAGAGCGGCTCATGCCCAGGGCGATTTCCATTTGTTTAACCTCTTCGTCAGAGGGAAGGTGCCACCCATCGGGACAGATGCCCTGCGCCGATTCCTTGCGGGAGCCGTTCATGGCCGCATCCCAGCTGTAATAGCGGCCGTATAAGGCTTCTCTTTCCGGGTCGCCGACATAGGCATAGCTGATGACCGGCTGGCCATCGGGTGCCCTGGTGACCCGCAGATTCTCTGCCATCCAGAGCTGGTTGCCAACCCTCACCACGGGGTAGGTATTGCCGTCGATGTCGGTGACGGTCTCAGGGTCAGCCTCGGGCAGGGTCCTGAAGGAGATCTCCGCACCGTAGGCGGTACCCTTCACGTTGATGGCATACGCCCGGGCATACCAGACGGTGTCGGGGGTGAGACCGGTGAGGGTGGCTGTGAAGGTTCCTGTGCCGCTGCCGGCGGCCTCTTTGTGGTCGAAGAGGATGGGCGAGTGGGAGAGGCTGTAGCAGATTCCCCTTTCGGTCACCGGCTCCCCACCGTCGGCGGTCACCTCCCCGGCTATGGAGGCTTCCTCCCTGCCCACTTCCGACACCTTACCGGTGACCACCACCGGGGGAGTGGCCTCGGGCAGGGTCCTGAAGGAGATCTCCGCACCGTAGGCGGTGCCCTTCACGTTGATGGCATACGCCCGGGCATACCAGACGGTGTCGGGGGTGAGACCGGTGAGGGTGGCTGTGAAGGTTCCGGTGCCGCTGCCGGCGGCCTCTTTATGGTCGAAGAGGATGGGGGAGTGGGAGAGGCTGTAGCAGATTCCCCTTTCGGTCACCGGCTCCCCACCGTCGGCGGTCACCTCCCCGGCTACGGTGGCTTCCTCCCTGCCCACTCCCGACACCTTGCCAGTGACCACCACCGGGGGAGTGGCCTCGGGCAGGGTCCTGAAGGAGATCTCCGCACCGTAGGCGGTGCCCTTCACGTTGATGGCATACGCCCGTGCATGCCAGATGGTGTCGGGGGTGAGACCGGTGAGGGTGGCTGTGAAGGTTCCGGTGCCGCTGCCGGCAGTCACTTTGTGGTCGAAGAGGATGGGCGAGTGGGAGAGGCTGTAGCAGATTCCCCTTTCAGTCACCGGTTTCCCGCCGTCGGCGGTCACCTCCCCGGCTACGGTGGCTTCCTCCCTGCCGACATCGGATACCTTATCTGTCATCACTTCCGGTGGGAAATGGATTACCCTGGCAGTATTGGTGAATAGCGGTTCACAGCTCCCTTCGCTCACGACTCCCCGGTACAGGGCTTCACGGTCTGCCCTGATGGTCAGCGTGTCTCCCTTTTCCTCTTCCAGATCCTGCCAGGTGACGCCCTGTTCGGATTCCTGCCAGTGAAGGACTCCCCGGTAAGAAGGTACCACAAGATGAACCAGGGAGTCTCCGTCCATCATCAGGGTATCGCCCCTGAGCACCACCGCCTGGCCTCTCCCCTGAACCGTTCCTAAAAGCATCAGAGAAGAGATGAAAATCAGGAACTCCCAATGGAATTTCCTTTTCATGCTATGTTTAAGAAAGTGGACCATCATGATCCTTCCACCTTGTTTAATCTGTATGGTTTTTCAGAGCCGGCTCAGGCGATGAGGTGTTCAGGCCGGGGTCCTGCCCTGTTTATCTGATGATCAGCGGTCTGCTGATCTGTTCAGTGCCATTGTCCACCGACAGTATGTAGAATCCGGCAGGCAGTCTGAGCCGGAGCTCTTCTTCCTGATATCCCGGGAAATTGCCGATGTGTCTTTTGTTTATCACTTTTCCCGTGTGGTCACTGATGGACAGCGTGACCATCGGGGCAGGATTTCCGCTGAGCCGGATTTTGAAAAGGCCGTCGCCGGGATGAGGATAGACGACCGCCTGCAGCCGTGGGCGTGCCGGATGGTCGGGGTGGCCCACGAGGGGTGGTTTGACGTGGACCGTATAGGTGAGCTGAAAGCTGCACCCTTGTTGGTCAGTGACTGTGAGCAGATAAGTGGTGGTATCGGTGGGGTTCGCCACCGGATGGAGCGTTAACGGATTATCAAGGGAGGAGGCCGGAGACCAGAGAAAAGTATACTCTCCGGTTCCGCCTGAAATGACCAGGTCACCTCCCAGGGTGACCTGACTGCCCAGGCTAATGGTAGTATCCTGGCATCCCATAACAAAACCCAGTTCGGGAGGTTGCGCCACATCCAGGTAAAGCACCCGTTGGGCCAGGGTGACTGCAGGTAGCAGCCAAAACAGAACTAAAAACCAACTCTTCATCGGTTATTATTTCAGGACCAGGATGCCCGCCGGCCTGCGGGGATACCCCTCTCTCCGCCGGGAAAATCCGGCCTTGCCTCATTGGTCAGTCGGTCACATTCCCCTTAATGACCAAACCGACCCCTGAGCCGGTCGCATTGGAAAAAACAGTGATGGTCTTGTTGAAGGAACCTTTGATCCGGGTGTTGTATTCCACCCTGATGGAATCGCTCTGGCCCCCGAGAATGGGTACCCTGGGCCACTGGGGAACCGTGCAGCCACAGGATGACCTGACATTGCTTATTACCAGTGGCGCTTCCCCTGAGTTCGTGAATACAAAATAATAAAAGGCCTGGTCTCCGCTCTTCACCTTGCCAAAATCATGCATCCTCACTGGAAACTCTATCGCCGGTTTGGCCTCTGTCCCCTCCTTGGCTGTCGTGACCTGCGGCTGCGCAGAAAGCGAAAAACCGGCAAGAACCATCAGAAAAAATATCGAAAATAGTGTTCTCATCTTCTTTTAATTTTCTCATTGAAACCCCATCTCAACCTCAGGAACAGGTTCCCGGCTCTCCTTCAGAAGCTTCAACTCACGTTTTCAAACAAAATTAGACATCATGAAACGGAATACAAAATAAAATAGAGAATTTTTGCTTCTCTTGGACCATGAACTTGAAATAATAAGAATATTCTCATTATATTTGTCCGTGTTAATGCATACAAAATGCCACGCAGGAAGATATTAAGGAAGATTGTCACTCCTCCCTCCTTCAAGGGATTCATGCCCTTGGGTTTGGAGAATCCCGGCCGTCCGGTTCTGTTGGGATTTGAGGAATACGAAGCCATCAGGCTGTGTGATTATGAAGGGTATCATCATTCGGAGGCTGCGCGGATCATGCAGATCAGCCGGCCCACCTTCGCACGTATATATGAAGAGGCACGACGCAAGGTGGCCCTGGCTTTTGTGGCGGGCTCACCGCTTCTTTTCCAGGGAGGGCGGGTCTATTATGACAGCGACTGGTTTGAATGCAGAAGGTGTCGTTGCCGTTTTAACAGGATCGATAAAACCGACCTTGGGGTGCAGTGCGGATTATGCGGATCGGCCGATGTTCATGCGTTGGTTCATGCCACGCAGGAAGAAAGGGCGGGTTCTCTATCCGGAACTGTGGCCCAAGGGCAACTGCCACAAGATGATGATGGTTCTGGTGGTTCCCCTGGTTCAGGCAAAGCCACTTTCACTGGCCGTGAGACGCCGGAATCCGATGTGCCCCCTTCTTCAGGTCCCGGTGTTCCCGGTTTTGCGGGTGGATGGGGTATGGGCCGGGGTGCCGGCCATAGGTCAGGCCGCGGAACAGGTCATGGCAGACGCCATCGCCAGGGTGCCGGGGCCCTCTCAGGGCATTTGTGCCGTTGCCCGCAGTGCGGCTACGAAACTCAGATGCCCGCAGGAGTTCCCTGTCACCAGCAGGTGTGTGTGAAGTGTGGCGCACTTATGAACCCTGCTGCCCCCAAATCCTCAGAATGACACGGAGCTGCCGGCTTGGTTCGGCCCAACCTGCCTGAAAGAACCGTTTCTTAACTGAATTGCTGTTCATTTATACATTAAATACTGATTTATGAAAGTCGCTATTACTTCATCGGGAGACCAACTCTCCGCATTGGTTGACCGTCGCTTCGGCCGCTGCAACTATTTCGTCTTTTTTGATACGGAAACGGGAGAAACCGAAATCCTTGCCAATCCTCATACCGACCATCTGGAAGGAGCGGGGGTTGCCGCGGTCGGCCTGGTGGCTGAAAGGGGAGTGAAAAAGGTGGTCTCAGGGGAGTTCGGGGCCAAAGTGAAGAGCCTGTTTGACCAGCTGCAGATCCAGTTGATTTCAGTGCCCAACCAGGAGCAAAGCGTGGCTGAAATCATCGGGTTGCTCAGGAAACAGTGATCTGCAGCAGAACCTTAGCCGATCATTCAGGCACATCAGCCATTTGTCGGATATTATATCATCAGGTGGCACCTGCCCCAATGATGAGGTCATAATGGTATGGTATCTGGGAAAAACAACAGACTAAAAAAGGATTAATATTGAAAATATGAAGAAGTGTATTGCCATTCCCCTGGAGAACGGGGTATTGTGTGCCCATTTTGGCCACTGTGAGACTTTTGCCATTGTGGATGTGGCCGACGGCCAGGTGACCGGTATGAGGGAAGTCACGCCGCCTGAGCATGTGCCGGGGTTGTATCCCCGTTGGGTGGCCACTTTTGGGGTGACCGATGTGATTGCCGGAGGCATGGGCCAGAAGGCCATTGATCTTTTTAATCAGCAAAATATCAATGCTTTTGTCGGGGCGCCCACCCAGGGACCCCGGGAGTTGGCCGAAGCGTTTCTGGCCGGGAAGCTTTCTCTGAGTGCCAATTATTGTAACCATGACCATGGCGATCATCATCATGGTCACAGCCATGCCCATTGATGGAACGTGTTTCGCCCGGGGAGGCGGTGTCAGCCGGAATCTCTCTTAAGATTGCCGTGGCCAGTGGAAAGGGCGGGACGGGTAAAACCCTGGTCTCCACCAACCTGTTTTCCACCCTCCTCGTTGCTGAGCATCAGGGATCGCTGGTGGATTGTGATGCGGAAGCGCCCAATGATTTTTTGTTTTTCAAGGGTGAGGCGGCTGGTTCCTTTGAGGTGACCCAAATGGTGCCGGTCATCGACACCGATCGTTGCACCTATTGTGGCCGATGCCGTGATGATTGCCATTACAACGCCATTTTTATCCTCCCTTCGGTGCCCATGATCAGGGTCATGGAAGAGCTTTGTCATGGCTGCGGAGCCTGTACTGTGGCCTGCCAGGAGGGGGCCATCACCGAAAAGGAGGTCTCCCTGGGTAGGGTAAGCCACCTGGCGGTGGACGCATTTCATCGGCTTACGGAGGCCCGCATGAATGAAGGGGTTTATTCCCCTGTGCCGGTGATCAAGGCAGCCATCAGGGAGGCCGGTCACACGGGGATCACCCTTCTGGATGCCCCTCCGGGAACCTCCTGTCCTTTTATCCAGACGGTCAGCAGGGCCGATTATGTGGTCCTCGTAACTGAGCCCACCCCTTTTGGACTCAGCGATCTGCGGCAGTCGGTGGAAACCCTGAAAACCATTGGCAAGCCCTGCGGAGTGGTGGTCAACAGGGCCGGACTGGGCAACCGGGAGGTGTATGATTATCTGACTGCAGAACAGATTCCCCTGTTGATGGAGATTCCCTTTGACCGGGAACTGGCAGCCCTTTATGCCCGGGGAATGGTGGCTGCATCCGTAGACCTTTCCTGGAGGGAGCAATTCACCCAATTGTTGAACAATATCCTGACGCATTATGGAAATAGCCATTATCAGTGGTAAGGGGGGAACCGGAAAGTCAAGCATCACGGCGGCTTTTGCTGCCCTGGGGCGTCAGGTGGTCCTCGCCGACTGCGATGTGGATGCCGCCAACCTTTATCTGCTCTTTAATCCTGCCCACGAAGAGGAACAAATCTATATCTCGGGCCAGAAAGCGGTCATCGACTACGCGGTGTGTACCTCCTGTGGAATCTGCATCGATTATTGCCGGTTTGATGCCATTACTGAAAAGGAAGGGCGGGTGGAAATCCTGGAAACCTCCTGCGACGGTTGCCATCTCTGTGCCAGGGTGTGTCCTGAAAAGGCGATTGCCATGGTCAACAGTGACCAGAGCCGGATGGTGGCCGGGAGCTTCCGCTTCGGGAAAATGGTGTATGGCCGCCTTGCCCCGGGTGAGGAGAACTCGGGAAAACTGGTCAATATGGTCAGGGAAAAGGCCTCTGCCATGGCTGCCGCCCTCACATCTCCCGGTCAACCCCCTTTAATCCTCCTTGATGGTCCCCCCGGCATCGGATGCCCGGTCATCTCCACCATCACGGGAGTGGATCATGTGGTCATCGTCACAGAACCTTCACTCTCGGGATTGCATGATCTTCAGCGCGCTGTGGCTGTAGCCCTGAAAATGGAAAGGAAGGTTTCCGTCATTATCAATAAGTGGGACCTTCATCCTGCCCTGAGCAATGAGATCGCAGCGTGGTGCCGTCATGCCGGCGTGGCTATGGCCGGCCAAATCCCCTTTTCAGAAGTGGTCGTAGAGGCAATGGTCCACCAAAAATCGATCCCCGAGTGGGCTCCTGACCATGAAGTCTCTACCCAACTGCGCTCCATTTTTAAATGGCTGATTTCTTCCTGCTTATTGGAAATGAAATAACCCAATTTTAATTATTCAGTTATAAATTTTTATAAAATGAAAAGCACAGATGTATTGATTATTGGCGGAAGTGCCGCAGGCATGGTCGCCGCCCTTACGGGCAAAGCCAACTGGCCTGAAAAAAGCTTCACTTTGATCAAAAAGCAAAAGGAAATGATGGTTCCCTGCGGGATTCCTTACATTTTCGGAACACTGGAAAGTTCCAACCAAAACATCATGCCGGTTGACGCCATGATGGAAAAAAGCGGGATCACTTCCCTGGTGGATGAGGTGATCTCCATCGACAAGGAAACCAAAAGGGTGACTACCGCCGGTGGAGATGTCATTGGTTACGATAAGCTGGTCATCGCTACTGGCTCTACGCCCTATAAGGCCAAATGGCTCAAGGGCAGTGACAAGGAAAATGTCTTTGTGATTCCCAAGGACAAGGTTTATCTCGATGAAATGGCTTCTAAACTGAAGGGTTGTAAAAGGGTGGTGGTCATCGGTGCCGGTTTTATTGGTGTAGAGTTTTCCGACGAACTCAACAAGCGGGGTCATGCGGTCACATTGGTGGAGAAGCTGCCCAACATCCTGTCCCTGGCCTTTGATGTGGAACTCTCGGTCAGAATAGAGGAACTGCTTACGAAGCGGGGAGTTCACCTGGTCACCGGCAACGGGATCAGCGAAGTCCTGGGCGAAAATAAAGTGACGGGTGTCAGACTGGAAAACGGGGAGGAACTGGAAGCCGATGCGGTCATTCTTTCCATGGGATACAAACCCCAAACGAAACTGGCCCGCGAAGCCGGAATCATGATCGATGACAGCGGATTTATCGTGGTCGATGAGTTCATGCGAACGCCCACTCCCGATGTGTTTGCTGCCGGCGATTGCGCCCAGAAGCGGGATTTCATCACCCGCCGCAGGGTACCCACAATGCTGGCCTCCACAGCATGCGCCGAAGCCCGCATCGCTGGGATGAACCTTTTCAATATCCATGTCGTTAAACACTTCAACGGTACGATCGCCATCTATTCCACTGCCATTGATGATGTGGGATTCGGCACCGCCGGAATCACCGAAGCCCGGGCTGAAATGGAAGGGATCGCCACCCATACCGGTCTCTTTGAAGGGATCGACCGTCACCCCGGAAACCTTCCCGGAACCCACAAACAGCTGGTGAAGCTCATTAGCGCCAAATATTCGGGCGTGATCATCGGCGGAGAAGTTATCGGCGGTGAGAGCGCCGGCGAACTGACCAACGTCATCGGACTCGCTATCGAGAACAAAATGACCGTCAACTCCCTGCTGGCCTCCCAAATCGGGACCCATCCCTGTCTGACGGCCTCCCCTGCCGCTTATCCCCTGATTAAGGCCGCTGAAATCATCGCTGCCAAAATGAGAAAAAACGGCTGACAACCACTCCAGCCCTATTCCCGGAGAGGAAACCCACGATCTGTTTCCCTTCAGAATTCACGCAAAACGCCGGTGGAAGAAAGCTCCACCGGCGTTTTTGCTTTGAAGGTCTGTCCCGGGTTTTCCCGGACGGTCCTTACCGCGACTGCACCTGATTTCCTTTGCCTGCAGAGGTGCCAGCATCCCTGACACGGTCGCTGACCACTTTCTTTTCTGTTTCTGTTTTTTTTCGCTCATCTCCCTCCTTTTTGAAGAAGTAAGCCCTGTCGGGTTTATCTTCCCGGAGAGCAGGCGCGGAGATGACTGACCTGACCGGAATGGCTGCCCGCTTAAGGAGATCGACCGTGTGGCCCAGTTTGAGCCCCAAAAGGTAAAAGACCGAGGAAAAAAGAATGACTGTTCTCATGGCTTAATGGATCAATTTCTGAACGAATTTACGGCGTCAGCTCTTTTTTCCGGAACAGGAATCGGTGAATGGCCCCTTTTTCTCCGGTGAAAGGTGGTTTCCTGCCGTTGACAAGCTTAAAGGTAGGGCTTATTTCTCCCGTGGCAGCCCCTCAGGTCGGTCAACTTTTATAATTTTGGTCCAAAATTAAGATTAGGATAATGAACAGAAAAATAAAGAGGGTCAACATCATAACCATGGGATGTTCCAAGAACCTGGTCGATTCCGAGGTATTGCTCAGCCAGTTGGAACAGGGCAGCTGGGAGGTGAGCCACGACGGTTCCGGAGCGGATTATGATGCGGTGATCATTAACACCTGCGGGTTCATCCACGATGCCAAACAGGAATCTATCGACATGATTCTGGATTACGCTGATGCCAAAGCCCGGGGCGATATCGGCAAGCTTTATGTGATGGGATGCCTTTCAGAGCGCTACCGCACCGAACTCGAAAAGGAGATTCCCGAGGTGGACCGCTATTTCGGGAAATTTGACCTGAAAGCCATTACCACGGAACTGAAGGTGGCTTTGCAGCCTGAAACCATATACCAGCGAAAGATTACCACGCCTTCGCATTATGCCTACCTGAAGATTTCAGAGGGGTGTAACCGTTTCTGCGGCTTCTGTGCCATTCCCATGATGACCGGCAGGTTTACTTCCCGGCCGGTGGAGGATCTCGTGAAGGAAACCCGCTACCTGGCTTCCCGTGGGGTGAAGGAACTCCTGCTGATCGCCCAGGAACTCTCCTCCTATGGACGCGATCTTTACGGCCACAGCCGCCTCCCTGAACTGGTGGAAGCTATCACTGAAATTGAAGGCATCGAATGGATAAGACTTCACTATTTCTACCCTTCTGACTTTCCTTATGATATCCTCCGGATCATGCGGGAGAAAAAAAAGGTGGTTCCCTATCTTGACCTGCCGCTGCAGCATATCTCCGATCACATGCTGAAAAGGATGCGCCGTCATACCACCCGCCGGGAAACCGAACAGCTTCTGCAAACCGTCAGGGCAGAAGTGCCTGGGGTGGCTCTGCGGACGACTCTGCTGGTGGGATACCCCGGTGAAACCGAGGAGGATTTCAGGGAACTGCTGCAGTTTGTGGAGGACCAGCGTTTCGACCGCCTGGGGGTCTTTACCTATTCCCATGAAGAGGGCACCTACGCCTTCAACCAGTATTCCGATGAGGTCCCCGAAGAGATCAAACAACAAAGGGCTTCCCTGATCATGGAACGCCAGGAGCAGATCTCTGCCGAACTTAATGAAGACAAAGTCGGCCTGAAACTCCACGTGATCATCGACCGCAGGGAAGGAGATTATTATGTGGGCCGCACCCGCTTCGACTCCCCGGAAGTCGACGGTGAAGTCTATGTCACCTCTGAAAGGGAACTCTCCCCGGGGGACTTCGTCAGGGTCAGAATGACCGGCGCCGACACCCATGACCTTTTTGGAATATTGGAATCTTGAATGAGGGAATCTGGAATCTGGAATCAGGAGTCGGGAATCTTGAGTCTTGAGTCTTGAGTCTGGAATCAGGAATCAGGAGTCGGGAATCTTGAGTCTGGAATCTTGAGTCTGGAATGAGGAGTCTTGAGTCCGGAATCTGGAATCCAATTTGATCCGCGCAATCCGCAATCCGCAATCCGAATTGTGGGGTTTTAACGTAGGGTGATGGGGGATTTTTATTTCCCCAGGCGCCAGCGGTGGCTTTTATCCTTGATGGGGAAGATGCCCTGGCTGACAAATTTGACGTCTTCGATAGAGTAAAAGGCTTTGGGGTTGTAATTGCGGATGATCTCCTCCACTTTGGCGATTTCCGACCTTTTTACGATGCTGTGGATGATGCTCACATTCTCGGTGCCGCCCTTGGCCGGGTGGTGGGTGATGCCGTAGCCGGCTTCCCTGAGGGCTTCGATGAGTTGGGAGGCTTCCTTGCGGGTGATGATCTGGATCTTTACGATGCCCATGGCCAGCTTCTCCTCAAGCAGCAGCCCTACCAGGTTCCCGGTGGCAAATCCCCCGGCATAACCCACATAGCAAAGCCAGTTGTCGAGGTTTTGCACGACCTTGCTCATGGTGATGATCCAGATGAGCACTTCAAAGAACCCCATCACGGGCGCCCAGAATTTCTGTCCCTTGGCGACCATGACGATACGCATGGTACCAATGGTCACGTCACAGATACGTGCCAGGAAAATGAGCAACGGAAGGATCAGATAGGTAAAAAGGCCGCTGTCGTAAAAGGCCTGCAGCTCTGTCATGTCAATTGTTTTTCGTGGTGAATGCCATAAATTCCGGAAAGGTTCCTTTCTGGGTAGGGTGCGCGGTTTCGGTCATGGCGCAGAGCCCCCGGAAAGGATCTCCGGTACATGGGTCGGGTTCCGTTAATACGCTATTTGAGAATCAGAGCACGACATTCCTGCTGAAGGTATCCCCCTGCCTGATGTCGCCGGTCTGAATGCCTTTGGCCAGCCAGTTTTTTCTTTGTTCACTGGTGCCGTGGGTGAAGCTGTCGGGCACCACATAGCCCTGGGTTTTCATCTGGATGCGGTCGTCGCCCACCGCGGAAGCGGCGTTAAGGGCTTCCTGGAGGTCGCCTTCCTCCAGAAAGTTGTGCATTTTCTGGCCGTGGTGAATCCAAACCCCGGCAAAGAAGTCGGCTTGCAGTTCGAGCCTGACGGTCAGTTCATTGGCTTGGTCCTGGCTGCGTGCCGACCGCTGGGCGTTCTGGACTTCCTGCATGGTTCCCATCAGGAGCTGGACGTGGTGACCCACCTCATGGGCAATGATATAGGCCACGGCAAAGTCGCCCGTAGCTCCCAGCTTGCGCTGCAGCGCTTCCAGGTAGTCCAGGTCAAGGTATACCTTCTCGTCGCCCGGGCAATAAAAGGGGCCCGTGGCCGCCTGGGCATATCCGCAGGCTGAACTCACAGCACTCCTGAACAATACCAGCTTCGGCTCCCGGTAGGTCGCCCCATATTCCCTGAAAATCTTGTTCCATACATCTTCCGTATCGGCCAGTACCACACTGACAAATTCGGTCATCTCCTGCTCCTGTTCCGTAAGGACAGCCTCTCCGGCCGTTTCGGTCTGCCCCTGGTTAGACATCCGCAGCACATCAAGGGGGTTCCCCCCTAACAGATAAACCACCAGGGCTATCGCCAGGGTCCCGATCAAACCTCCCTTCAAACCGATGGAACGTCCACTGCTGCTGCCACGCATGTCTTCGACATTTGTGCTTTGTCTCCTGCCCTTGAACTTCATGAGTTGTTCGTTTTTAAGTGATTAACAAATGTACTTTTTTTTTCAAAACTCAGAGGTGAAATGGAATTTTATCTCCTTGAATTCCTCCTGGGCCATTTGCAGGATGAAGGGGGAGTCGGCCATGAAAACATCACGCCCCCGTTTGTCGAGACACATTTTCTGGTATTTCCTTTTTTTGAACTCCTCCAGTTTTTTGGCGTCATCACTTTCAATCCAGCAGGCCTTGTACATGGAGATGGCCTCGAACCGGCATCTGGCGCCGTATTCGTGTTCGAGGCGGTACTGGATCACCTCGAACTGAAGTTGTCCCACGGTACCTATGATTTTCCGGCCATTAAACTGGCTGATGAAGAGCTGTGCAACCCCTTCGTCCATCAGCTGGTCGATCCCCTTGTGGAGCTGTTTCGATTTCATGGGATCGGCATTTTCCACGTAGCGGAAAAGTTCCGGCGAAAAACTGGGAAGCCCCCTGAAACGGATCATTTCTCCTTCGGTGAGGGTATCCCCGATGATGAAATTCCCGGTGTCGGGAACACCAATGATATCGCCCGGAAAGGCCTCTTCTATGGTCTCTTTCTGGTCGGCCATGAAGGCCGTGGGACTCGAGATGCGCAGCGTTTTGCCCAGTCTGACATGGGTATAGACGTTGTTGCGCTGGAAATGACCCGAGCATACCTTGACAAAGGCGATGCGGCTCCGGTGGTTGGGATCGATGTTGGCGTGGATCTTGAATACGAACCCCGTGAAGTTCCCCTCTTCAGGATGGACCTCGCGCTCCTCGGTATGAGCGGGGCGGGGGGAGGGGGCTATTTTCACGAACGTGTCAAGCAGCTCCTGCACCCCGAAATTATAGAGGGCACTTCCGAAAAAAACGGGAGCCAGGTGTCCGGCCAGATAACTCCCGTGGTCAAAAGCGGGATAAACCCCTTCAACCAGTTCAAGTTCCTCCCTGAGCACCGCCGCATCCCTGCCAATGTGGCTGTCGAGCCTGGGATCGTGCACATCGCCAAACCTGACCGCAGGCTGAATCTCCTGAATGCTGGGGTTGAAAAGCAGCAGGCTGTGGTCAAAAATGTTGTAGACCCCCTTGAAGCTGTCGCCGCTGCTGATGGGCCAGCTCAGCGGCCGCACCTTGATGCGGAGGGTTTCCTCCACTTCGTCGAGCAGGCTGAAGGAATCCCTGGCCGGGCGGTCAAGCTTGTTGATGAAGAGAATCACCGGTGTATGCCGCAACCGGCAGACATTCATCAGTTTCTCGGTTTGAGGTTCCACCCCCTTGGCCGCATCGATGACGATGATCACGCTGTCGACGGCCGTCAGCGTCCTGAAGGTGTCTTCCTGGAAATCCTGGTGCCCCGGGGTGTCCAGAATATTGATTTTGTATCCCTTGTATTCAAATCCCATCACCGAGGTGGCCACGGAAATCCCCCTCTGCCGTTCAATTTCCATGAAGTCAGACACTGCAGCTTTTCTGATCTTGTTGCTCTTGACCGCCCCGGCCACCCGGATGGCCCCCCCGAACAACAGCAGTTTCTCGGTCAGGGTGGTCTTCCCCGCATCGGGATGGCTGACAATGCCAAAGGTCCTGCGCCGTTTGATCTCTTCGGTAATATACATTCTTTTTCGTTTTGGGGGGCAAAAATAAACATTTCCCGACTGAATCCATGTTCCCTCAGGCCGAAAGCAAAAGCAGACGCCCGGGATTTATCTATTGTGCATATGGATCGATTTTTCAAGGCATTCCGAGATGTAATCCCAGTATTTGCGGTGAAACCTGACGCTTCGCGACCCGATGAGAAGGTGGTAGCTGCGGGGGGTATCTTCGGGGGCAAATTTCCACAATTCCCGGTTTTCATACAGGGCGGGCACCTCAGGGTGAAACTGCACCCCGAAAACATGGGGGTATTCACGGTGGGCCAGCCCTTCGATGATCTGACCGTCGGGAGAGAGGGCTGTAATCATGTACCCCTGGCCCACATCACGGGGCGATTGGTGGTGACTGCTGTAAATGAGAGGCCTGCTTTGCCGGCGGACTTTCACCTGCTTCGGAAAAAAGGGGTGCCCGGTGAAACGGAGCGAATGAAGGTTGATGCCCATCAGACGGGGGTCGTCGCTGATTTCCTGCCAATAGTTGCGGTGCAGGTTTTCACGGCTGGTCTCCAGGGTCTGCCGCGGTCCCTCCTTTCCATATACCTGGCGGGGAATGTCCTGCCAGAGGGTTCCCCCTGCAGCCACATTCATGGTTTGCATACCCAGGCAGAAACCGGTCACCAGATACCCGGGCTTCTCCTCCAGAAAGGGCCGCCAGTCAGGCTGACGGGAACTCCCCACCAGATGAAAAAGCAAAGAAACTTCAAAGGTGTGGCGCCCCGGATCCGTCACCACCGATCCCTGGTTCTCCTCCCCGTATAGTCTGGGTTGAATATCGGGGCCTCCGAAGAAGAGAATCCCTGCCGAATGCTCAAAGAGCGTCCTGAACTCTGCAGAGCAGCCGTTTTCCCCGAATACCGACGAATCGTCAAGGGCTCCCCTGACCTCATGTAAATAAAATCCCAACTCAGGATGCTCCCTCAGATACACCTCGCTTTTCCCAAAATCATAGGCCTGGCCGGCATGAAAAACTCCCACGAACCGGGTCTCTTCTGTCACCCTGAAAATACCCTGCTCCGTGAGGAACCTGACGGTCTCCAGGTTGGCGACGGTGGGGTTGGCCAGGAGCACATGGGGAACATCCTTTGGGAAAGGGTGCCGGAAATAATCACGACTCATGGCCGCAAACGGCAGGGAGGCTATTATCATGGTCAGGACAAATTTTTGCATGGGTTTTCTTTTGGTCTCAAATATACAGAGATGTTTGGCTTACTTTGATTAAATTTGCTCATTAAACCAAACTCTGCGGAAATGTCATTAAAGATTTTTACGCTGCAACTCACCGGAAAAATGGGGGATGCCGCCAGGATTGAACAAACCAGGCATCAACTGGAAGAGACTTACCGTGCGTTCCTGGAAGCCGGGAAATCACCTGAATTTCAGCGTTATACTGAACTCGATGGGTGGGTGGCGTCGGGAACCCCGGAACAGCGTCGCCTGGCCCTGCAAAAGGAGGTGTTTAAGGGAAGCCCTGAATTCCACCAGGAGAAGGAATTCCACACCCTGGCCGCCAACCGGAAAATCAGGGATTTCCTTAAAATGGAGGGTTCGGCTGACCTGGCTCGCTTCCTGAAGCTGGAAGATTCGGAGAAACTCAAAAACTACTGGGAACTGAAGGATTATGCCGAAGGGGAATTCCAGCGTGAAATGCGTGAAATCAATTCCCGTAAATTTGTGGGCTCCCCTGAGGAACGGCTCCTGAAGGAGCTGGCCAAACTGAAGAAAAACAAGGGATTAAAGGCTTATTTCAGACTGAAGGACTCCGCGGCGCTGAAGAAACACCAGGAATTCAGGAATAACCCCAAATTGCAGCGGTTTCTGGCCTTCAAAAGCAATCCTCCCCGTGAAAAGGAGGCCCGCAGCGAATGGAATGCCCTGAAGAACGACCCCGAAATCAGGGATTTCTTCAGGATGGAGAAATCGTCAGACCTGAAACTATACCATAAAATGGAGGGGCGACATGTGATTGCCCGGTTTGAGGAACTGACCAGGGAAACGGGTACGGAAGAGTTCCGCCAGAAGGTCACCTACCTGAAAGACCCCAGGAAGCTGGAGAAAAGCGATGCCTGGAAGAAGTTCCGCAGATATAAGGAGTTGGGAACCAGTGATGACGTGGTATTCTTCAGGAAATTCAAGAAATCTCCGCTCTACCGCAATTACCTGGATATGAAGGACTCCTTTCAATTGGGGAGGTACCGTGAACTGAAGGCCTTGACGGCCTCCGCGGCTTTCAGGGAGAAGAAGACCTGGCTTGAAGATGCCAGGAAGTGGGAGAAAAGCGAAGAGTATGCCCAGCTCCAGGAGTTTCTGCGGCTGAAAAAGCATCCGAAGGTAGCCCTGTACAACCAATACAAGGAGGGGGATCATTTTAGATTTCTGCAAGAGTGGCAGGTGACTTTCAGCGACCGGTTTGATGGCCAGGGGAGTGACGGGAAATGGATTTTCAACACCCTGTGGGGGGAGCGTTTCCCGGGGACGCCCTTTTCGCAGCCAGCGGATCTTCAAGGGTACAGTGGTGGCCGGAACACCCTTTTTAAAGAGGGGAGACTGGCGATCCAGGTCCGCAGGGAGAAGGTGGCCGGAAAACGGTGGCAACCCGGGGCGGGCTTTGTTCCCACCGATTTTGCCTACAGTTCCGATCTGCTCTCGACAGCTGGGCGCTTTGCCCAGAAGGAGGGGATCTTCGAGGTCAAGGTGAAATTCTCGCCGCTGCCAGAAGTGGTCAGCTCCTGTCACCTCCTCGGCGAAGAACCCGGTCACCAGCTTACCCTGGTGGAAACAGGCCCTCAACCCAGACTGGGCGTGCTGGTTTTCTCAGGAAACGAAAAACCCCGGTTCGAGGGGGTAGACCTGAAGCACCTGAAACGGGATAAATTCTACATTTTCAGGCTGGAATGGGAAGGATCACACTTCACCTGGAAAATCAACGACTGCCCGGTTTTTGAAACCCGCCTGAGCAAGCCTGATGGCCCGGTCCATTTCAATATGCTTTCCCTGGTGGTGGGCGAGATCCCCGGGTCAAGGCTGCCGGTGAACTTCGAGGTAGGCTGGGTCAGGTGTTACGGGAAGAAAAACGGATGATGCTCCTCTCCCCTGGAGATTCCCCGGCTGAGGGAGCAGGTCGTCCGTGAAGGGTTCAGGTGGAACACGCATGTCGTCCATGAAGGGTTCAGGCAGAACACGCATGTCGTCCATGAAAGGTTCAGGCAGAACACGCATGTCGTCCATGAAAGGTTCAGGCAGAACACGCATGTAGTCCATGAAAGGTTCAGGCAGAACGCGCATGTAGTCCATGAAGGGTTCAGGCAGAACACGCATGTCGTCCATGAAAGGTTCAGGCAGAACACGCATGTAGTCCATGAAGGTTCAGGTGGAACACGCATGTAGTCCATGAAAGGTTCAGGCAGAGCGCGCAGGAGGGGCTGTACAGGACCCTGACTTCGCGGGGCGCATGAAATCTGTCACAGGGTGTGTTAAAAGCCCCGTTTGTTGAATAGGGTGTACCCGAAGTTAAACATCAGGAACCAGCGGGTTCCTGGTTTGTCGTAGTAGTTCAGGCCGATGCTGGCCGGGCCGATGCCGGTCTGGTAAACCATCGCTGCCAGTCCCTGGAAGTAAACATTCTTCATGAAGCGGTCACTGCGGATGGCCCGGTAATCTTCCCCCCTGCTGATTTCGTGCAGTGGTGCGAAGGCATAACCCTCGAGCCTGAGATGGGCATCCCCATTAAGACGCCATATGGCCCTGCCTCCCCCCGCCACAAAATTGTTGGCGTGGAAGTTTTCGATGAACAGGGCCTTGCTGTGGGGCGTGGGATAAAAACCCGGGGCGGCCAGAAGTGTGGAGGTGTAATTACTGAAATTCCTTTTATTGCTGAGGACGCCGTCAAAGCGGGTGCCGGCGGCCAGTTTGCGGCCCAGGGGCCAGTAATTCTCAAAGGTACCCCGGAACAGGATATAGTCGTGGTTCTCCCGGGAGGCGGGCTGGCTTACCGCGGTCGTTCCGGGAATCAGTTTTTCAGTTCCGGTGATGTAACGGCCATAAAGACCCCGGAAAACCCCATCGGTGGCGTACTGTTTGTGGTTCAGTGAATTTTTTTCGTAGTCGGCATGGATCACAAAGGCATTGAAATCGGTCTTGTCGGGTTCGTCGGCTTGGCTGATCTTCCCAAACTGGTAATAGACATCGCGTGATCCCGCACCGGCAAGGCCCAGGGTGATCTTGTCGTGCCTTTTCAGGGGAAAACCCAGTTCCCCCCTGATGTTGCTCTCGTTCTGGATGATATAGGGTGGCCTGACATCCTCAAAGAAGAGCTCGTTACTCGAAGAGAAGAAATCCCACCGGTTATAGGTCAGATAAGTGGCCAGGTAAAAAGGACGTAGCATGGGAAAATCCACCCTGCCGCCCACCTTGAAAGAGCTGTAGAACCTTCCGAAATAAAGGTTGCTGTTGAGTTTGTATGAGCGGTTCCTGAAAATCCGGTGTTCAAAGCTGACATATCCCTGGTTGATGGGTTTTGTGGAGATGTTGCCTCCGACATTGATCTCTGTGGATTTTTCAGGCTCCACAATAAGGTGCACATCGAAGTAACTCGATTCACGGTTGAAAATGGCCACCGGTCTGATCGATTTGATCTGTTCGTCGGCGATGAGTTTGAAGTACTCCCTTTTAAAGACTTCGGCGGTAAAGACGTTTTTATTGTGTTTGATGGAGTTGATGATGTATCTCCGCTGGAGGGGGTCTTCGATGCCTTCCACCTGGATATTCTGGAAGAGAAGCGCGGGTTTGCGGGCATGGAACGCTTCCCGGCGGCGTTCCAGTTCATCGGGGTCGGCACGGCGGCTGATCCGGCGGTTGATGCTGTCGATCATGGCATAGGCCGTTTTGGCCCCGGCCTCCACAATGTAGTCCAGCTTATGAAAATCCATGAGTCCCGCCTGGTTGACATCAGTCTCCAGAAGGATCCCGTCTTCCGCAGAAATATCGTAATCGGTGGGGCGCTGCACCATATTGGTCACCTGGCGGATGATGTCGTCGGCTTCGGCATCCTGGGGGTCAGGAACCACCTTATGCCCAATGATGATATCAGGCTTGAACACCTCCTTCATCACGTCGTGAGGGAAATTGTTCACGATTCCCCCGTCAAAGAGAAGCTCCCCGTTGATCTTAATGGGTTTGAAAAAGAGGGGAAAGGTCATGGAAGCCCTGATGGCTTCACCCAGGTCACCGCTCCCCAGCACCACCTGTTTGTTGCGGTGTACTTCGGTAGCCACACACCGGAAGGGCACAAAAAGACGATCAAAATCACCCCCTGAAACGGCGGTTGTGGGCGCCATCAGTTCCATGAAGGTGAAATCCATCTGCCACTGCGGAATAATGTTGGTGGGCGGAAGTATCCTCACTTTGTCGTCTTTACGCTCCAGCCTGATGTCAATCCAGGAGGGATTGTCCTCGGGTTGCTTGAAATAGTAGCGGTATTCTTCCTGGATTTTTCCTGTCGACCAGAAATAAAACTCATCGGAGCGGAAGAGTTCTTCCATCTCCTGGGTGGTATATCCGGCGGCATATAGTCCGCCCACGATGGCCCCCATGGAGGTCCCGGTAATGTAATCAATAGGGATGTTGTTGGCTTCCAGGACTTTGATGATGCCGATGTGGGCCAGTCCCTTGGCACCGCCGCCACTCAGTACCAACCCCACTTTCTGGGAATGCGCTTGCATACTGAGGATGGTCACCAGGCTATATAATAATACTCTTTTCATATCACAACCGGCTCAGTACCGGTTATACAAAATTAGTAAAATCAAACATAACCGTAGAATCAGTTTCCCCGGGTTTTGGCTTCCAGGGAACGGAAACCCTCCCCCAGGATCTCCTTGGTATCCATGATGGTGATGAAAGCGCCCGGGTCGATGTCGCTGATGAATTCCTCGAGGATGGCCAGCTCCCTGCGGCTCACGATGGCGAAGATCATCTCCTTTTCCTCGTTGGTGTACATGCCGCGCCCCCGGAGGTAGGTGCCTCCCCGTTCCAGGTCGTGGATGATTTTGTCGCGGATGGCCTCGTGCTTGTCGGAGATGATAAAAAGCGCCTTATTGTAGTCGGCCCCTTCGATGGTCATGTCGATGGCTCTGCCGGTGATATAAATCACGATCCAGGAATAGAGGGGGATGGCCCAGTCGCCGAAGGAGACCAGGGCAATCAGGACAATGGCCGAATCGACATAGATCATCAGCCGCCCCAGAGGCAGACGGGTGTATTTGGCCAGGATCATGGCGATGATGTCGGAGCCTCCCGAGGTGGCCCTTGACTTGAAGATAAGCCCCAGCCCGAAGCCGATGAGCACACCCCCGAATACACAGGAGAGGAGGACATCACTGACCAGGGCGGCGTCGCCATCCGCACGGAGCATCGTGATTCCGTCGATGAAAATAGAGGTGAGCACGAATCCGGTGATGGTCTTCACCCCGAATTTGGGCCCCAGGATCCTGATCCCCGCCCAGGTCAGAGGTATGTTCAGAACCAGCCCGAAGAGGCCGATGGGTACCCCTTCAGGCCAGAAGGAAAAGACCCCCTGTGTCAGGTAATGGACCACGATGGCAATGCCGTATACCCCGCCGGGAACGATCTTATGGGGGGTGATGAAGTAAACAAATCCTCCGGCAAGGATGAAGGAGCCGATCAGTATCAGGGTATAGTCGTAAAACCACTGCCTGCTGAAGAGTTTAACTTTGGGAATGAAGCTCATGGATGATGGGACTGGTTTCTGGTTGCTGAATGGTTATAGGTTCATATTTTCCGGTCTTGGCATTCCGGCGGGAGGGTCCTCCCTGACAGCCGCAGAGAGGTCAGGGAGCCGGGGAGGTCATGGACCAGGGGAAGCTTTCGGGGGAGGTCCACAGCCCAAGGTGGGGTTCATCTGAGAGGGTGAATCTCAGTTCTCCCCGCCGGGAGATCTCCTCATGGGACAGCCAGGCGCGGTTGAGGGGGGTGCCGTGGAGGATGGCCGACCTGATGTAGGGATGGCGTGAGGCTCCGGGGGCGCTGATGGTGAAGATTTCTCCGTTTTCGAGGGTAATCTCGGCCCGCTCAAAGAGCGGTGAACCTATGACATACTGGGGGGTTCCGGGGCACACGGGGTAAAATCCCAGGGCCGAGAAGACATACCATGCCGAGGTCTGTCCGTTGTCTTCATCGCCGCAATAGCCGTCGGGGGTGGGGGTGTAGAGGCGTGTGAGGACTTCCCGTAACCGGGCCTGGGCTTTCCAGGGTTGCCCGGCATAGTTGTAAAGATAGATCATATGCTGGATGGGCTGGTTGCCGTGGGCGTAATTGCCCATGTTCATCACCTGCATTTCTCTGATTTCATGGATGGGAAATCCGTAATAGGAGCAGTCGTAAAGGGGGGGGACCACAAAGACCGAGTCGAGCATGGCGGTGAAGCGATCAGGGCCGCCCATCAGGGTGATGAGGCCTTCCACGTCATGGAAGACGCTCCAGGTATAATGCCAGCTGTTGCCTTCGGTGAAGGCGTCGCCCCATTTGTAGGGGCTGAAGGGTTCCTGGAAGGAGCCGTCGCGGTTGCGGCCTCTCATGAGCAGGGTGGAAGGGTCGAAGACCTTCCTGTAGTTGCCGGCTCTTTCGCGGAAAAGAGCGATCTCTTCGGCTGGGCGCCCCAGAGAGGCAGCCAGTTCGCTGATACAGAAGTCGGCATAGGCATATTCAAGGGTGCGGGCCGTGTTCTCGGGAATCCCCGCATCGTACGGCACATACCCCAGTTCATTGTACGCTTCTGCGCCATAGCGGCCCACCGAATGGACGGGACCGTGGGCGGTGGTGTTTTTCAGGATGGCGGCGTATAGGGTGTCGATGTTGAATCCGCGGATCCCTTTGATCCAGGCATCGGCAATCAGGGAGGCCGAGTTGGAACCGATCATGCAGTTGCGGTGACCCGGACTGGCCCATTCCGGGAGCCATCCGCTCTCGAGGTAAGCGTTGGCAAGCCCTTCCATGACCTGTGCGTCAAAGGTGGGGTACATCCAGGTGAAAAAGGGGAAGACCGCCCTGAAGGTGTCCCAGAAACCATTGTCGGTGTACATAGGCCCGGGAAGGACCTCTCCGTTGTACGGACTGTAGTGAAGCTGCCGGTTTTGGGCATCATATTCATGGAACATCCTGGGGAAAAGAAGCATCCTGTATAGGCAGCTGTAAAAGGTTCTGACCTGTGCGGGATTTTCTGTGGAGACTCTGATGCGCCCGAGTTCGCGGTTCCAGATCTCCCTGCCTTCCGTTTTGATGGCTTCAAAACTCTTGCCGCCGGTTTCCCGTTCCAGGTTCAGGAGGGCTTGTTCGGCGCTGATGAAGGAGGAGGCTACCCTGACCAGAATGGGCTCGCCCCGGCGGGTTGAGAAGCGGGCCACCGCCATGGTATGGAATCCTTCGGCCCTGGTCTGGCCGGGCATAAGCCGCCCCTCCTCCCAGGTGTAGAAACCGTCAAACTCCCGGTCGAATTCCACTACAAACCAGTTCCTGAAATTGGCAGGTACGCCGCCGCTGTTTTTGGTGGTGTAGCCGATGATTCTCCGCTCCCCGGGGAGAACCTGCACCATGGAGCCGTTATCGAAGGCATCGACCACCACACAGGAGGTGTCGTTTTCGGGGAAGATGAAGCGGAAGAGGGCTGCCCTGTCGGTAGGGGTGAATTCGGCGGTCACGTCATGGTCGGCGAGGTATACCCGGTAATAGTGGGGGTGTACCGTTTCGGCTTTGTGGGAGAACCAGCTGGCGCGTTCCTCCTCGCCGGGGGCTACCCTGCCCGTGGTGGCAAAAAGGGAAAACTGACCATAATCGTTGATCCAGGGGCTGGGCTGGTGGGTTTGTTTAAAACCCCTCAGCCGATGGGCAGAATAGGTGTACATCCAGCCGTCACCCATTTTCCCGGTCTGGGGAGCCCAAAAGTTCATGCCCCAGGGGCGGGCAATGGCCGGATAGGTGTTCCCGGTGCTGAGACTAAAGTCGGAAAGCGTTCCCATCAGCGGATTTACCTGGTCAACCGGGTCGGTGACCAACCCGGGAGGCTCACTGTTCCGGCAGGCCAACAGCCCCGCCGATAACACCAGAATGATCGTCCAATTGCGCATAGTCACAGGTTTGGTTCAGGCAGCGAAATTAAACAAAAAAGGCCTCCTTGCGGAAGCCTTGTATGCGATAGTAGGTGCTTTCAAACTCTTTTTTCCTTGATACGGGCTTTCTTTCCGGTCAGGCTGCGCAGGTAATACAGCCTTTTGCGGCGTACGCTTCCTTTTTTGTTGATTTCCACACCGTCGATAAACGGCGATTCCATGGGGAAAATACGTTCCACGCCAACATTCCCGGAAATTTTCCTGACGGTGAAGGTCTTGGTGCCGCCTTTGCCTTTAATCTGGATAACCACCCCGCGGTAGCTCTGGATCCTCTCCTTGTTACCCTCACGGATTTTGTAGTTGACGGTAACGGTATCACCGGCACCGAAGGCCGGCAGTTCTTTCTTCTCTGTCTCAAATGCGCTCCGCGCAATCTTAATTAAGTCCATCGTTCTTTTTTTTAAACTGGTTGGCAATGTTACCCGCACATGCGGCGTAAGAGATTGCTGAAATGTGGCGCAAAATTAGTAATTTATTTATTTCACGCAACAGGGCTGTCAAATTTATATACGTGAGCCATACCCTTTTCAGTCGTGTTGTATCCTGAGCCGATGTGATGGTCAGCGTCGTGACCGGCCAGGGGCGGCCAGGGGCGGCCAGAACTGTCGGGTGGTACGTACTGAAGCTGTCGGGTGGTACGTACTGAAGCTGTCGGGTGGTACGTACCGGAGCTATCGGGAGGTACTTTCCGGAGCTGTCGGGGAACCTGGTCAGGGCAGCGGGTGGTCCTGCCGGTGGTCAGCGCGATTCAGGCCCACGGTCAGGGGCAGTAGCCGTTCCGTGTGCCGTGTAGCAGTAGCCGTTCCGTGTGCCTTGCGGCAGTACCCGGTCCGTGTGCCGTGTGGCATTGACCCGTCCGTGTGCCGTGCGGCAGTACCCGGTCTGTATGCCTTATGGCAGTACCCGGTCTGTGTGCCGTGTGGCAGTACCCGGTCCTTGTGCCGTGCGGCAGTAGCCGTTCCGTGTGCTGTGCGGCAGTACCCGGTCCTTGTGCCGTGTGGCAGTATCCGGTCCGTGTGCCTTGTGGCAGTTGCCCATCCGCGGTCAATGGGTGGCCGCGGCGGGAACCTTCAGGTGGTCGCCGGTGGCATTTACGATAAGCCGGAGCCACCACTCGGGGTATCCCGGGAAATGGGGCATGGCCGGCTGTCCGTACTCATTCCGCTTGAAGGTGCCGTTCTCCTCTTTTTTGACGTTGCCGTCGATATATTTGACCAGGAGGTAGCGGTAGAGCTCCTTCCACCGTTTGACGGTTCCGTCGGCCTCGCTGACCGAGAAGTGGGTCAGGAAATCAAGTGCCAGTTCGCGGTTTCCGCTTTCCAGGAGGGAGGCGGCTGCCTTGTCGATATGGGGTACGTAGCTCACGAACTTGTCTTCGAGTTCTTTCTGGACTTTCTGCACGTCGGTGATGATGTCGGCATAGCGGAGGTATGCGAAATTGGCCACCTGGTTAAACGCCCAGAAGGCAGAGGTTTCGCTGTAGGTCAGCAGGTCGCCGTTGCCGGTGCGGTAGGCCTCAGGGACCTGGGTGATTCCGCAGTACATGGGAACATAGACGGTGCTGTAGCTGTCGTCGACGCTGAACCAGAGGATTCCGCCCACGGGGTCGGGGAGCCAGCGGCGGCTCTGGGCTACAAAGGAAAACCCGGTTTGCTGGGTGGAGATGGCCCTTTCGTTCAGGTAGGACTGGTCATCGACTTTCCAGGTGAGGCCTCTCCAGCGGTAAGGCAACCCAAAGGGCCCCGCCCCGGGATCCTTGGTCATGTCGAGGGGCGTCCCCGTGTAATGGTCGCGCATCATTCCCATCACATCCTGCACGGTGAGGGATTTGTCGGGTTTGATCCACAGGGGCATCCTGTTCAGGGCGAACTGGTTCTCTCCCCCTTTTTCAATCTTGCCACTGGCATAACCGGCATACTGCCCCATGCCCGAGGCGATTTTGTTAAAGCCGGACCAAACGCGGGCCTCCGAGAAACGTGCGGCACTGAAATCGACAGGGGCGTAGACATCGGAAAAACTGAAATCCTTGTTTTTTCCCGAGAACCATCCCTTTTCACGCGCAAAGGAGATCACATCCCTCGAATAGAGACAGTTTTTGGGATCATCAAGCGGGAAGGTGGTGATTCTGGCCTGGTTGGCATGGCCGCTGACGTAGCCGTCGGGGATCCTCAGGGCTACCCATACGGCTCCTTTCTCTCCCTGCCCCTTTCCGATCATCTCCATGATCCAGGCCTCATCGGGATCTGCAATTGAAAAGGACTCTCCTGAGCTGGCATAGCCGTATTCCCCGACCAGGGAGGTCATCACCGCGATGGCTTCGCGGGCTGTCCTTGCACGCTGCAGGGCAATGTACATCAGGCTTCCGTAATCGACGATGGCCCCCGGCTGTGATGACAGCTCCTCCCGGCCCCCAAAGGTGGTTTCCCCAATCGATACCTGGTGCTCGTTCATGTTGCCTACCACGCTATAGGTGTGGGGAACCTGTTTGATCTTTCCGAGGTACTTACCGGTATCCCATTCAGTGACGTCAAGCATCGACCCGGCAGGCCAGTCCTGCGCCGGCCAGAAATACAACTCTCCATAAAGCGTATGGGAATCGGCGGCATAGGTGATCATCACCGATCCGTCGGCCGAAGCCCCTTTGGTTACCAGAAAATTGGTGCAGCTGAAGGCACCCGGCGCCTGCCCCATCAGGAAAAAGGCCACAAAAAGAAAAGCGGTTATTCTTTTGAAGATCATGATATAATGTTTATGATTAATTCGCTGTCGGGCAAATATAACTTTTTTGTCTGTTTAGACGCATGACTTATCTTATTTCCAGAAAGTCGCCGTGTAGACGGCGCTGTTTCCGGCGCGGTCTGTGACGCTCAGGTCGAGGGTATGCCTTTTGCCGCTGCCTGTCCGGGAGGTATCGATCCGGTACACCAGACGGTTATTTTTAGGGTCATATTCAAAGAGGGCCCATTCCCCGTTGATGTATCCGTTGTAACTCCTGATTCCGGAGAAGTCGTCGCGGATGGTGAACCTGATTGAGGCGGTTTCGGTCAGGGCGTTATTTTTGATACTCAGGGGGGTGATGACCGGTGGCAGGGTGTCTGTGGCGATGGTGTAATTCCCGAATTCCCTGATGGTGGTTTCCATCCACCCCTCGGCCAGGGTGCCCCCGGCATATCGGGGAATCCCCATGTCGTCAATGAGGGCGATGAAGGCTTTGGGCGCCAGGGAATGGGGGAGTGAGGTGGCTTTGATCCTGATCCGGAGGGGAAGATGGATGGGGGTTGTCTGGAAATGGACCTGGTGTACCTCCGAATAAAAGTGTGCAGAGGGGGTACTTTGGTGGTAAAAGACGAAATCGTCATAGAAGGCCTTTGCGGGGGTGGTGATTTCAAAGTCAGGGGTGGCATAGCTGTTTTCACTGTTCCAGGAGAAGGGGGTAGTGCCGTCGGCGCGGGTTTCAGGCAGGGGCCAGGCCACACCTGCCAGGGTAAAGGCAAACCGGGTTTCATTGCCGGCGACATCGGCCAGAATAACCTCCCCCTGATAGACCTTCCCACTGTCGATGGTCATCATGCCCCGGGCCTCCCCGGTGGTATAGACTGAAAGTCCGTTGCCCGGGTCGAGCCATAGTTTATGGTAGCGCTCCCGGTTCTGGACAAACAGACCGTAATCGATGTGACTGTTGAGGTAACGGTTCTGGCTGAAGGGGATTCTGTCGAGGGTGAAGCGGTGTATTTCGGTTCCGTTGAGCAGGAGCCGGGCCGTACGTATTCCGCAGGGGCTGGTGTTGTTGTCGAAGAAGTCGTTGACTTTGACGGCCAGGCCGATTTTGCCCCAGGCGTTGATGGCCCGCGCAGGATGGAGACGGTATGCAGGGCCCTGGGCCACCGGAGTGTATGGGGTGGGGGTGTTTCTGAATTCGACATGCGACTGGTGGTCAAGGGGGTAAAACCGCACCGCCAACAACCGGGGCGGCGTGAGATCCTTCACCCCAAACGGATCAATGGTGAGGGGATTAAGGGCATCCTGTGTGGGGGTGTCCCTGATTTCAAAGTGAAGGTGGGGCCCCCCCGAACTGCCCGTGTTGCCGCTCAGGGCAATACGTTCATCGCGCGCGACGGTGAACTTCCCTGCCGGAACTTCCAGGTCGACCGCAAAACTCTTCCTCCGGTATTGTTCCTCTTTCACCCAGGCCTCAATATCACTGCGGAATTGCAACAAATGGCCATAGACGGTGGTGGTCTGGTTGGGATGATTCACATAAAGCGCCCTGCCGTAGCCGGTGGGGCTGACCACCACCCGGGCTACATACCCTTCGGCGCTGGCATGGATGGGCAATCCCGTCCTCCGCTCAGTCCTGAAATCCAATCCCATGTGAAAATGATCGGGCCGCAGCTCCCCGAAATTGCCACTGAATGATACCGGTATCCTGACCGGCGTGGCGTAATACTTCAACTGCGCCGCCACAGGCTGACCCAGCAAAACAAAAAGGAGTAATAAAATGTTATATCGTGGCATGCTGTCTCTCTATTGGGTTGATGGCAGGCAAATATAAGTGTGCGGAGTGATAATTTTTACAAATTGGATGCCATTCCCGGTCGGAATTGTCTAAAAATATTAATTTTGTCACTGTATTGCAGCAAAAATGACAGAGGAAAGCCTTTTGCTTGTAAGGGAACTTAAGGGAAGAATTCACCATCTTTTTGGTGCCTTCGAGAACCTGGAGGGGATGAACAGGGCGTTGCAGGAGACCATCACTGCCCTGAACATCCAAATCGAAGTCCTTGAAAAGGAGAAGGCCGACCTGGTTACAAGATACGAAAATCTGAAGCTGGCCAAAAGTATGGAATCGGGGTACGGCGACAGCCGGGAGGTCAGACAGAAGATTGGAAAATTAATGCGGGAGATTGACAAATGTGTGGCATTGCTGAATGAGTAATACAGGATGAACGACACACTTTCAATACATATCAAAATTGACAACAGGGTTTACCCCCTGGAAGTCAGTCGCAAGGATGAGGAGAGGTTCCGGAATGCTGCAAAACGGGTGAACGAACTGACGCACTCCTTCAGGAAGGATTATCCTGACAAGGATTCGCAGGATGTTCTGGCCATGACCGCTTTCCAGGTGGTGTACAGCAGCCTGGTGATGCAGGAAAAGGCCGACCAGACTCCTCTGATTGGTGAATTGAAAGACCTCAGGGATGATGTGAACGACTTTCTCGGCGAGAGGGAAGTGAATCCGTCCTGAACAAAGGATATTTGATCATGCCCGCTGTTTTACCGTTTCCCTTCCGGGGAGAGACGGTAATGAGCGGGTTTTTTATTAACCAACTAATTTTAAGGTATATGTTAGGAACAATAATAGGCGTGATTGCCGGTTTAGCCGGAGGGGGGACGATTTCCTACTTCATGTGGGACAAGGCCCTGAAGGCGAAAAAGGTGAAGATCATCACCGAGGCTGAGGCCGAGGGGGAAGTGATCAAAAAGGAAAAGATGCTTCAGGCCAAGGAGAAGTATCTGCAGTTGAAATCGGAACATGAGAAGCAGGTCAATGAGCGGAACCAGAAGGTAGTAGCCCTGGAGAACAAGCTGAAGCAGCGGGAGACGGCGGCCAATCAGCAGCGGAATGACCTGATGCGCGACATCCGCAATTTTGAGACGGAGAAGCAGGAAGTAGAGCAGCAGCGCGAGTTGCTTGCAGCGCAGATGCAGGTGGTGGAACAGAAACAGGAAGATCTGGAGCGGTTGCATCGCCAGCAGGTAGAGAAGCTGGAGCAGATTTCTGGGATGTCGGCCGAAGAGGCCAGGGCCCAGATGGTGGAATCGCTCAAGGAGGAAGCCAAAACCGAGGCGATGTCGTATGTGAATGAGATCATGGAGGAGGCCAAGCTGACGGCCTCCAAGGAAGCCAAGAAGGTGGTGGTCAAGACCATTCAGCGGGTAGCCACGGAAACGGCCATTGAGAATGCAGTGACCATCTTCCATATTGAGAGTGACGAAATGAAGGGGCGGATCATCGGGCGTGAAGGCCGGAATATCAGGGCACTGGAAGCGGCCACGGGGGTGGAGATCATTGTGGATGACACACCCGAGGCGATCGTTCTTTCGGCTTTTGATCCCGTAAGGCGTGAAGTGGCCCGCCTGGCTCTGCACCAGCTGGTGACCGACGGCCGTATTCATCCGGCCCGTATCGAGGAGGTGGTCCAGAAAGTCCAGAAACAGGTCGAAGAAGAGGTCATCGAAACCGGGAAAAGAACCACCATCGATTTGGGAATTCATGGTCTGCACCCCGAGCTCATCAGACTGATCGGCAAGATGAAGTACCGTTCCTCCTATGGTCAGAATCTTCTGCAGCATTCGCGGGAGGTGGCCAATCTTTGCGCCATCATGGCCGCCGAGCTGGGCCTGAACCCCAAGAAAGCCAAAAGAGCGGGGTTGCTGCATGACATCGGCAAAGTCCCCGATGACGAGCCTGAATTACCGCACGCCGTGCTGGGGATGAAACTGGCCGAAAAATACAAGGAAAAACCCGAGATCTGCAACGCCATCGGATCACACCACGATGAGGTGGAGATGCAGACCCTGCTGGCTCCCATCGTCCAGGTGTGCGACGCCATCTCCGGTGCCCGCCCCGGTGCCCGCCGCGAAGTGGTGGAATCTTACATCAAGAGGCTGAAAGACCTTGAGGATCTTGCGCTCAGCTATCCCGGGGTGATGAAAACCTATGCCATCCAGGCCGGAAGGGAACTGCGCGTGATCGTGGGTTCCGATAAGATCAACGACCAGGAATCAGAGCAACTCTCATACGATATCGCGCGCAGGATTCAGGATGAAATGACCTATCCGGGGCAGATCAAGATCACCGTGATCAGGGAGACCCGCGCGGTCAACTACGCCAAGTAACTACCACACCCGGCAGGGCAGCCGGTCCATTTCCAGGGCAGGTCAAAGCTCTGGCCAGGCCTGTGCCCAGGCAGGAAAAAATAAAAGCCGTTCCTCATATGAGGAGCGGCTTTGTGGTTATTGGAAAAAGCGTCCTGATTGATCGTTCCTGAAAAGGTTATTTTTTCCCTGAGAATATGCTCATCATCCTCAATATGTCAGCAGTCCGCTCGGTCTGCCCGCTCATCTCATAGCTTCTTTCGGTGATTTCAAGAAGTCTCAGCAGAAAGACCTTGGGAGAGCTGGCTTCCAGACACGCGTGGGTCAGGTCATAATCCAGCTTCTTCAGCATGTATTCGAGTTCTTTTCTTCCGGTGATAGAGCCGTTGTTGGCGGGATTGATATAGAAAAGGACGTCGGTTTCGATACCGGGGGGGTGCACCCTGGCGGCAATCCTGCGGTCGACATAGGCGAGCAACGGATGCCGTGGCAGGTCGACATACCTGACAGGGAGTTCGAGCTTCTGGGCCACGATCGTATAGAGCAGTGCCAGTGAAACGGCATTTCCCGTGCCCGTCTCCAGAACCCGGTTTATAAAACAGTGCTGGGGCGACATGTTTTCGTCACCCGCGACCTTCAGCCTGAAATCATGAAAGAAAACATGGTTCAGCACCGTGATCTTTTCGATAGAGGTGAGGGAATTGTTGATTTCCACCCACACCTTTTTCCGGATCTCTTCGATATGGCGGCGGACTTCGGGTTCATTGAGGTCGGGGTAGTGGTAACGGCTGGCCAGAATAAACCCCTCGAGAAGGTCGGGGGAGGGTTGGCGCGACCACTGTCGCAGCTTGTTGTAATTTTCCCTGAAGAGGATTCTCTGGATCAGGTATTCGATGCGGATCTGGCAGATTTCATGGGGTGTGGTTTCCCAAACGGTTTCCAGAGCAGGAATCACGGAGCTGTTTTCCTTGAGCAGTTCCTTTTCGACTGCTTCAAAGATCAAAGGTTCCGGGTCATCCATGAGCCGGACAAGTGCTTTGAGCCGTTCTTTTTTTCCTGCTGTCATGGTGTGTCAGCTGGTAAGTCGGTTAAGTACGGCCTCGACGAGGCGTTCCATCTGGGTGTGGTAGCTCTCATTGGCGCCGCGGGTCATCCTGTTGGCGATGAGCAGACATATTGTCAGGGCTTCATGGCCCAGCATCCGCGACAGCCCATAGATGGCCGAACTCTCCATTTCATAGTTGGTTATCCTGTAATCCCCGAAGGAAAACGCTCCAAGTTTTTCGTTGAGGTGGGGAAGTGCCAACCCGATGCGCAGGGTCCTTCCCTGGGGACCATAAAAACCGGGTGCCGAAATGTTCACCCCGGGAATAAATTCGGGGCTGCTGAATTTTCCAAGCAACAGGGGGGAGGCGTCGACCACATAGGGTGAGGGGAAGGAGGCCGGCCACTCCGTAAACTTCCTGAAGGCCGCCTCAAAAGGGAGGTCGCTGACCGCGTCTCTGCCTTCGTAAAAGGAGAGCATACCGTCGAATCCCACCGATTTGTGACTCACAATCCACGACCCGACAGGCAAATCACGCTGCAGACCCCCCGATGTGCCGATCCTGACCAGGTTCAGGGACCTGTGCCCAGGGAGGATCTCCCGCTTTTCGAGATCAATGTTGACCAGGGCATCCAGCTCATTGACGACAATGTCGATGTTGTCGGTGCCGATACCCGTAGATACTACCGAAATGCGCCGGCCATGGTAACGCCCCGTTACCGTGACGAATTCCCGGTTGGCCACCTGCAGCTCCGTGGAATCTAACCTGGAGCCAATCATGGCCACCCGCCCGGGATCCCCCACCAGCAGAACCGTATCAGCCAACTGCCCCGGTTTCAGATGAAGATGAAAAATGCTCCCGTCATCGTTTACAATGAGTTCCGATTCTCCTATCATAATGTATGAGATGACAAATCAGTCAAAACTATTTAAAAAAACTCTTTTGTACCAACACGTTAGCCCGTTTTTTATCAACAGTTAAATTTATTGCCGGGCTTAAACGCGTTGATAACCTTAATTTTCCGCATAAATGCTACCTTTGGGGAGATTAAACTGTCTGATATGGATATCAAAAAGTTAAACCTGAAAACCTCCTGGCTGGTCGCAGGAGTGGTCGTGATCTTACTGGTACTGGTTTTTGGAAACCGCATGTTTCTCATCATTGATGCCGGGGAAAGAGGAGTGATCTTCAGACCATACACATCGGGACTTGACCGGGAGAATATCTTCGGGGAGGGATTTCATGTGGTGGCGCCCTGGAACAGGATGTACGTGTATAATGTGCGGGAGCAGCAGCGGGAGGAGACCATGGATGTGCTGGACAAGAGCGGGCTCTACATCAATGTGGATGTCACAGTGCGGTTTAATCCGCTTTTCAATACGATTCCCTTTCTGCATGAGCGGTTCGGCGTGGAATATGTCAATGTGCTGGTGATTCCGGAGGTACGCTCCTCTGTACGACAGGTCGCCGGCCGGTACACCGCCGAGGAGATTTACTCGACCATGCGGCAACAGGTGGAAAGCGAAATTATTGAGGAGACCAAGAAAACCCTCGGGGCCAACTTCATTGACATGCGGGCGTTGCTGATCCGCTCCATTGATCTGCCCACGCAGATCAAAACGGCCATCGAAAGCAAACTCACCCAGGAGCAGGAAGCCCTGGCCTATGAATTCAGGCTTAACAGGGAGGAATCAGAAGCCGAACGCAAACGGATAGAAGCGCAGGGAATCGCCGACTACAACCGGATCATCAGCTCGAGTTTGACTGACAACATCCTGAAGCAGAAAGGAATCGATGCCACACTGGACCTGGCCAAATCAGCCAATTCAAAAGTGGTGGTGGTGGGCAGCGGTAAGGATGGACTACCCCTGATCCTGGGTGGAAACTAATCACCTGACTCCGGATGGAAACTCATCATGCTGACTCCTGACGGAGATGAATTGCCTGACTCCGGATGGAAACTCATCATGCTGACTCCTGACGGAGATGAATTGCCTGACTCCGGATGGAAACTCATCATGCTGACTCCTGACGGAGATGAATTGCCTGACTCCGGATGGTAACTCAGCGCCTGACTCCTGACGGAGATGAATTGCCTGGCTCCGGATGGTAATTCAGCGCCTGACTCCTGACGGAGATGAATTGCCTGGCTTTTGACGGAAAGCAGTCCCCGCAGGCCCTGCCGGAAGGAGATGTGATTTACCTTTTGGGTTTGACGGGCTTTAAACTCCGGGAATCAAAGTGGTCCAGTTCGTCTTCCTCAAAGTCGTCATAAATGGAAAGTCTTCTCTTGGAATTTTTTTCTTTCACGGAAACGCCTGGTACTGAGGCTCTTCTTTCTACTTTGTCGATTTTTTCCCGGTGGCTTGACTTGGAAAAGTTTTTTTTCATCACTTTAAAACAAAAATGCGTCTTAAATTAACAAATCAGATTCTTTTAACTTCTCACTTACAGGATATTGATTAACCTGTCCAAATATAAAAACAATTCTTATACCAAACTGTTCGTTCTCAGGTTTAAGAAATATTTTTACCCATTTTCAGCGAAGGAAGGGATGTACAAGGTATTTTCAATACTGTTTATAGGGTTGTGGATGTTTCCGCAGGTGGGCATGGGGCAAGGGAGCCGTATGGTGACCCGATCCATGCGTGAGGCCCGTGAGGCATGGGAGCGGCGTGATTTCCGGACGGCGGCTGACGCCGCGGGGAAGGTGCTCAGGGTGGATGCTTCGCATGGGGAGGCGTTGTTGCTGATGGCCGATCTCTCACGCGATCAGGGCTTGCGTAGCGAGGAGGTGGTGTGGCTTCGCAGGGCTGCTGCGGCTGGCGCCGGGGGCACCCTCCTTGATTTCAGGCTTGGGGAGGCCCTTTACCTGACTGGCAACTACGGGGAAGCCCTGGAAGCCCTGCTCCGCTTCCTGGACACCCGCCCCGGAGGAAACCTCCTGGCCAGGGCAGTCATTTTGCGCGATCACGCCTCCTTTGCCGCCACTGCTGTCAGAAATCCGGTACCTTTTGATCCTGTAGACCCGGGAGAGGGCGTCAACACCCCCGGCGATGAATACTGGCCGGTCCTTAGCGTCGACGGAAACACCCTGCTCTTCACCCGCCGGGTTCCCATACAGGGGGGGGCCGGGAATGCCCTGCAGGAAGATTTCTTCATAAGCCATCCTGATTCGGGGGAGTGGAGCCCCGCGGTTCCCCTGACCGATCTGAACACCCCTGCCAACGAGGGGGCTCCCACACTATCGGCCGACGGAAAACTGCTCTTTTTCACCCTCTGTAATCATCCCGGGGGCCTCGGCAGTTGCGACATCTGGTATGCACGGTGGGAAAACGGCCACTGGTCTTCACCCCGCAATGCCGGAGAACCTGTCAACACCCCGGGATGGGAAGGACAGCCCTCGCTCTCTGCATTCGGGGATCTTCTCGTTTTCTCTTCGGAGCGGCCCGGTGGAAAAGGGAAAAAAGATCTCTGGAAGGTGACACTCACAGGTTGGAGGGCCGATGGTTCTCCAGTCTGGGGTGGCGTGATGAATGGCGGTGACAGTCTCAACACCCCGGGTGATGAGATTTCCCCCTTTCTACATCCCGGGGGCAGGGATCTCTTTTTTGCCTCTGACCGTTGGCCGGGCATGGGAGGCTATGATCTTTTCCGGTCGGTGCTTCTTCCCGGGGGGGAGTGGAGTGCTCCTTTCAACCTGGGATATCCGGTGAATACCCCAGGTAACGAGCAGGGTCTGGTGACAGACCGGACGGGGGTTATGGCCTGGATGGCCACGGGACGGACCCCCGGCGGACATATGGATATCGTCTCCTTTCAGCTCAATGAGGCGGACAGGCCCTCACCGGTCACCTTTATACGGGGAAAGATCGTCAACGACTCCACGGGATTACCGGTTGCTGCGCGTGTCTCTATCAGCGGGCCTCCGGAAAGCCATTTTCCCGGAACCTCCCTGGAAGCCGGGCATGACGGCACTTTTCTGGTGGCTCTGCCCCTGGGGGAAGAGCTGCTTTTCAGTGTCGGGCACCCCGGTTTTCTCTTCTATTCGGAGGGGTTCTGCTTCAGGGAGGGGGCCGGTGCCCCCGAACCCGTGGAACGGGAGATCAGGCTTCGGCCTGCCAGCCCAGGCATTTCCATCAGTCTCTACCAGATCTTTTTCGCCACCGACCAGTATGAGATCCTTCCCCCTTCGGAGCCGGAGCTTCTGGTATTGTTGGACTTCCTGCAGAAAAATCCCACCTTGCGGATCGAAATCGGAGGCCATACCGATCATACGGGAAGTGAGGCGTGGAACCTCCGGCTTTCGGAGCAAAGGGCCGCCTCGGTGCGCGACTACCTCGTGAAAAGGGGAATCGCACAGGAAAGGCTTACCTCTCGGGGGTATGGCATGAGCCAGCCCATAGCCCCTAACAATACAGAGCAGGGACGTGCACAGAACCGGCACACCTCCATCAGAATTCTCCCCTGATTGCCACGGGAAGTGCCGCAGCGTATATCCCCACTGCTGCTCCACGCTTACCCTTCGCACCTCTTCACCATACGCTGTGCGGCTCTTATACTTTTTATTAATTTTACTGTACATTTGGTGAGAATGGAACCGGGCCTGCGGGGCGGTGCCGGATAATTTCCTTTCATTTGCCCCGGATTAAAGGCATACCGGAAAGGATTAACCATTCCGGTATGCATCAGTTAAACTAAACGGAATGAATCCGGTCAACTTATTTTTACTGGTGGCGGCTCTTTTCCTGGTGCTTCTTCCATTTCTAAGGGGAGCGTATCAGAGGATTTGGTTACTGGGGGGAGTTTTGCTGATGGCTGTGGTGACCTCGGTTCCGGCATGGCAGGTGCTCACAGGGGCGACCCGGGAGTGGCTCCTTCCCGGCAATGGGGTCATCGGAGAGATCCCCCTGCGGCTTGATGGCCTCTCGGCCTGGTTCATCCTGATCATTAACCTGGTTTTTCTCACCGGGGCCGTTTACGGTCTTTCCTACCTGCGTCATTATCAGGCGCACAGGAATACCCTCACCCTCCATTACCTCTCATTTCTGTTGCTGCACCTGGCGCTCCTTTCACTTTGCGTGATCCAGAACAGCCTGGTATTTCTGGTAATGTGGGAGGTGATGACCCTTGCAGCCTTTGTGGCAGTGATCTTTGAACACGAGAAATGGGTGACCGTCAAGGCAGGGATCAACTTTTTGATCCAGTCGCACATCTCCCTGCTGTTACTCATGGTGGGTTTTCTTTACGGGGCCATCCATACGGGCAGTTACGATCTGGCGGCGTTTGCGGGGCTTCCCGGCGGAAGGGGGACCGCCACCGCACTCATGCTGCTTTTCATTGCCGGTTTTGGCATCAAGGCCGGATTTGTCCCTTTCCACACCTGGCTGCCTTATGCCCATCCGGCCGCCCCGGCCCATATCTCCGGGATCATGTCGGGGGTGATCATTAAAATCGGGCTCTTCGGGATCCTTCGCATGCTCCTGATTCTTTCCGTTGATTTCACCACCGTGGGCTATCTGTTGCTGGCCGTATCCCTGGTGTCGGGTGTTTACGGGGTCATGCTGGCTATCGTTCAACATAATCTGAAGAAATTGCTGGCCTACCACAGCATCGAGAATATCGGGATTATTGGCCTGGGGATCGGCCTGGGGTGCATTGGCCTGGGTGGCGGGCACCCTCTGCTGGCAGCCCTGGGATTTGGCGGTGCCCTGCTCCATATCCTCAACCATGCCCTTTTTAAATCCCTTCTTTTTTATACCGCCGGTAATGTCTACCAGGCCACACACACCCTTCACATTGAACACCTTGGGGGAGTCATGAGAAAAATGCCTCTGACATCCCTGCTGTTTCTGGTGGCCGCCATTGCCATCTGCGGCATTCCCCCTTTCAACGGGTTTGTCTCGGAGTTTCTGGTCTATGCCGGATTGTACCAATGGATGCAGGAGGCTTCCCTGGTCACCCTGGTGGTCATCATCTTCACCATCATGGGGTTGGTGCTCATCGGCGGACTGGCATTGCTTTGTTTCACCAAGGCATTCGGGATTGTTTTTCTGGGGAATGCCCGGAGGGGGCATGCGGGGGCCGAGGTGTCGCGGGGTCAGCTGGCACCCCTGTGGGTTCTGGCCCTGCTGATCCTTCTCATCGGCACCTTCCCCCAGGTGTTTACAGGGTTCCTGGCCCGGCCGGTTGCCCAGTTCACAGCCATGGTTCCTCATGCCGGGGCTGCCGTGGAGATGGGAACCTCAGGGTTGGAACCGGTGCCCCTTTCCGGAGTGGTGAACGGCATGGTGACGCCCGTAGCCGCGGCCGCCTGGGGTGTGATCCTGGTCAGCCTCCTCCTGTGGGCACTGCGCAGCCTCGTGATCCGTACCAAATCCCAGGAAACCTCACCCACCTGGAGCTGTGGCTATGTGGCCCCCACACCGAAACTGCAGTATACGGCAGGCTCCTTTGCCAGAAGCTATACCAAGCTCTTCAGGGCGGTACTTACCTTCTCGCGGAGAGAAAGGGGCGTCGACGCCATCTTCCCCGCGGGAGGCCATTATGAGTCTCATGCCGACGACAAGATGGAGAAATGGTTCGTCGACAAGCCGGTCAACGGCTTCCAATGGCTGATGAGCCGGCTGCTTTTCCTCCAGAACGGAAAACTTCAGGTTTATATCCTCTACGGAATCCTTTTCATGGCGGCGGTTATTCTGATACCCGTATTCACCGGCTGGCTGGGTGATTTGCTTCAATTCCTGAAACAGTTATAATATGCTGAGCGCTCTTCTGATCCTGATTGCAGCCCTCTTTTTCACGGGAATCATTAACCGGACCAAGAGTATGGCTTCGGGCCGCAAAGGCCCCGGGGTGCTGCAGCCCCTTTTTGATGTGTGGCGGCTCTTCCGTAAAGGCAGTGTTTACCCGGCTACCGCGGGGATTCTTTTCAGGGTGGCGCCCACCATCTGTCTGGCTTCCATTTTCATGGCCCTGCTGGTGGTTCCCTTCGGCCGCGAGAAGGGACTCCTGAGTTTCAGCGGCGATTTTGTTTTTTTTGCCTATGTGTTGGCCCTGGGCAGGTTTCTGAGCATCGTGGCCGCCCTCGATACAGGCAGCAGCTTCGAGGGAATGGGAGCCAGCCGCGAAGCCCTTTACGGCATGCTCGCAGAACCCGCTTTTTTCGTGCTGATGGGTTCCCTGGCCCTCCTCACCGGTCACACCTCCTTCCATGAAATTTTTAATGCACTCCACCTTGGCTCCTGGGTCAGCTATGCCCTGGCTACTCTGGCTACTTTCGTGCTGGTGATGATTGCCATGATCGAAAACAGCCGCATGCCTGTCGATGATCCCAAAACCCACCTGGAACTCACCATGGTCCATGAAGTGATGGTCCTGGACCACAGTGGTTTCGACCTTGGATTGATCCTTACCGCCGGATATCTCAAGTTCGCCATCTTCGGCGCCCTGATTGTCAACCTCTTTATCGGTATGGTCCCTACCGGCTACGCCATCCCCCTTTTCTTCCTGATCCAGGGAGGCATGGCGGTGGCCGTCGGACTCATCGAATCTTTTATGGCCCGTTTCCGCATGAGCCACAACCCCCAGTTTATCACCGTCCTCACCTCGGTGGCCCTGCTGGTCTTTTTTGGCGTACTGCTCATCTCAGGCCGGTTCCTCTGAAAATTAATAGCCATGGCTGACGTTTTGCTCATCACCTTTCTGATCACCCTGTTCTACATGGCCATCGCCAACCGTCTGATGACCTATGTCAAGGTGCTCGCCCTCCAGGGGGTGCTTCTCTTCTTTGTGGCCTTCATCCAGCTCAGTGAAATCAACCTGCTCAACCTGGTGTTGATTCTGCTGGAGACCATCATCTTTAAGTCGGTGGCGGTCCCGGCCTTTCTGGCCTATCTCCTTCGCCGCAACCAGATCACCCGCGAGGCAGAACCTTTCCTGCCCAACTTCGTCTCCCTGTTGATTGTGACCGCCATCGTGGTGGTCACCTTCCTCCTTTCGAACTATATCAGCGACACCATCCTCGACAAGCTCTTTTTCGTGGTAGCCCTCTCCACCCTGTTCACAGGGCTTTACCTGATCGCTACCCGCCGGAAGATCATCACCCACGTGATGGGATACATGGTGGTGGAAAACGGGGTTTTCGTTCTCTCCCTGGCCGTGGGCAATGAAATGCCTATGCTGGTCAACCTGGGCATCATGCTCGACATCTTTGCCAGTGTGTTGATCCTGGGGATTTTCCTGAACAAGATCGGCGATGTCTTCAGGGATGTGGATGTCGACCAGTTGAGTAACCTGAAAGATTATTGACGGAGGGGCACACATGACCATTGGATATCTTATTTTGGCATTTTTGTTATCGGCCGGCCTCTTTCTGAACAGGAACCGGAAAGCCGCTTATTTCCTGACGGGGCTTTTCCTGCTGCTGCAACTGGTTTTCACGGTGTATGCGGGGATGCACCTGCGAAGCACCGACAGTCTCTATTTTACCTTTGATGCGCTGGGATTTCTCTTGCTGGCGACACTGGGTGTGGTGGCCGTGCCCGCGGCCTTTCACAGCGCCCTCTATATTGAGCGGCATGAGGAGACCCCGGCGTCAAGGGGTATTTACCTGGGATCCCTGGTGTTGCTGATCACGGCCATCGGGGCAGGCTACCTGGCCAATCATATCGCTGTAGTCTGGATCTTTACCGAAATCACCACGCTGAGTGCCTCGGCCCTGATCTATCATCACCGCAACAAGCTGGCCCTGGAGGGCACCTGGAAGTATGTATTTATTTGCGCGCTGAGCATTTCTTTTGTTTTCATCGGCATTCTCTTTTTGAGTTTGTCGCTGCGGCATGCCGGGTCCACTGAGCTTTCGTGGGCTAACCTGCTGGCCGGCAGTTCGCAGTTAAATCCTTTCTGGCTGAAGCTGGCCTGGCTCTTCATTTTTACGGGATTCACGGTGAAACTGGGGCTGGTGCCCATGTTCACTGCGGGCATCGATGCCAAGGATACAGCACCCGGGCCTGCCGGGGCCCTGCTGGCCAGTGTACTGATGAACCTGGGATTCGTGGGGGTATTCCGCCTTTACACCGTGGTCGCCCACACCTCCATCCATGGGTGGGTCAACGTGGTGACGGGATCCGCCGCCTTTCTGTCGGTTTTTGTGGCCGCCGCTTATATGATCAGGGTCAGGAACGTGAAGCGGATGTTCGCCTATTCCGGTGTGGAGCATATGGGACTGGTCATGCTGGGTGTGGTGGCCGGGGGAGTAGGCTATTATGCTGCCATCCTCCATATCATCCTCCACGCTTTCGTCAAATCCTCCCTTTTCTTTCAGTATAACCAGCTTTACCGCGTCTTCCAGAGTAAAAGCCTCTCCTATATGGGAGGCTATTTCCGTCTTCATCCTACGGGGGCAATGGTGCTCCTGCTGGGATTTCTGAGCGCCGCCGCCATGCCCCCCTCCGGGTTATTTGTCAGCGAGCTGATGATCTTCCGTTCCCTGCTGGAGGCCCGGCTGCTCCTACCGCTGGTAGCGGTGGCCCTTCTGCTGACGATGATCCTCTGGGCTTTCGGCAGAAATGTCTTCAGGATTCTGTTCCTGCCTCCGGCAGGATTTGAAGCTCCCCCGGCGAAGCCTGCCCCGGCTTGGGAAAGCTATTCCCAGTTCTTTCTCCTGGCCCTGGCCGTAGCCCTGGGTTTCTTTCCCCCCGAGGGTTTCGTGGAACTGATCCGGGAAAGTGTAGCCTTGCTTCCCGTCACTCCCCCGGAGGTTCTGATTCCCCTGCCGGCCAGTGGTGCCCTGATGCCCTGACCGGCGGACTCTCCACTTAAAGACCAGAAATCCATGGATTTTATCTCAATAAAAAACAACAGCGCCCTGCCGCTGGCCTCCGTTCCGGAACTGGACTACCACACCTTTTTTGAGGTGAACACCAGCCTGATGAGGGGCGATCCGGGGCGGCACTGCGCCACTCTTCACGGCATCCCTGAAAAGGAGAGGGTCAGGCTGCTTTGCGCCATCGCCGACGATGCCACAGGAGAGATCCATCTCTCAACGAGTGTGGTCTCCCGCGACCAGGTGCTCCGGTCCATGGCGGGGGAGGTTCCTGCCTGCGAACGGTTTGAAAGGGAGATTCATGAGAATTTTGGGATTTCCTATACGGGGCATCCCTGGCTGAAACCAGTACGGTATCCGTTTGACCGGGCCGACCGGTCACAGGAGATCGCCAGCTATCCTTTTTACAGCATGGAAAGCGATGAACTTCATGAGGTAGGGGTAGGACCCATCCATGCAGGGGTGATCGAACCGGGCCATTTCCGGTTTATCTGTAACGGGGAGCAGATTCTTCATCTGGAGATCCAGCTGGGGTTTCAGCATCGTGGTGTGGAGGCGCTTTTCCTGCGGCAACAGGGAGTGTTGCAGCAGGTGATGCTGGCTGAGGGAATTGCCGGTGATACCGTAGCAGGGCATACCACAGCCCATAGTATGGTGCGGGAGGCCCTTGCCGGGGTAGACGCCGGGGAAGGGGCAGCCTTCAGCCGGACGATGGCCCTGGAGCTGGAACGGATGGCCATCCATACCGGCGACATGGCGGCCTTGTGCACCGATGTGGCCTATCAGCTGGGAAGCGCCGTTTTCGGGAGGCTCAGGACTCCCCTGGTCAATTTCTTCCAGGAGTGGGGCGGCAACCGCCTCGGTAAGGGATTGATCAGACCCGGCAGAAACCAGTTTCCTTTCACCCCGCAGCTGGGCACCCGCCTCTCGGCGATTCTCGATGCTTACGAACGCGATTTTGAAGAGATGAGTGCCATGCTTTTCAACCTTCCCAGTGCCTTGTCGCGGTTTGAGCGGACGGGGGTGGTCAGCCGTGAAGATCTGCTGTCGATCGGGGCGGTAGGCATGGCCGCACGTATGGGAGGCCTCACCCGGGATATCCGCAGCAGCCATCCCTCCCTGTGGTATCCCTCCCTGGCCCACCAACCGGTGGTCAAGCATCATGGCGATGTCTATTCCCGCGTACAGATCCGCCGTGACGAGATCAGGCAGTCGATGCACCATGTCAGGCAGCTGTTGGAACAGATCCCCGATACGGTGGAGAGCCGAATCCTTCCGGAGATAATGGCGCCCGGGCGGCTGGCGCTCTCCCTTGTGGAGGGGTGGCGGGGCGAAATCTGCCACTGCGCACTCACCGGGCCCCATGGCGAACTGCGCCATTACAAGGTCAAGGACCCCTCCTTTCATAATTGGATGGCCCTGGCCCTGGCTGTGCGCAACAACGAAATCTCCGACTTCCCGATATGCAACAAGAGTTTTAACCTTTCCTACTGCGGCCATGATCTTTGATAATCTGAAAATTCTGTTTCACCAGGGAAAGCAATACATTCCCGATGTGACCACGGTGGAGGTACCGGGTATTTTTCGCGGCAGGCCGGTCATCAGCCGTGAGCCGGTCGACGGGGAGCAGCTGGCTGCCCTTTGTCCTACGGGAGCCCTTACTGCTTCACCCGTGACCATCGACCTGGGCAAATGCACCTTCTGTGGGGAGTGCGCCCATAGGTTCCCGGAGAAGGTGCGGTTCACAAAAGACTACCACCTGTCGACCAATGTGCGGGAGCGGCTGGTGATCAGGGAGGGGGAGGATCGGCCTGTAGAGGTGGATCCGACACAGGTACGCAGGGAGGTGCACCGGCTTCTGGGGCGCTCCCTGAAGCTGAGACAGGTTTCTGCGGCCGGCGACAACAGCGCCGAATGGGAACTTAACGCAGCCAACAACGTCCAGTTCGACATGAGCCGCTTCGGCATCGAATTCGTAGCCTCCCCGCGTCACGCCGACGGGGTGGTCATCACTGGCCCTATTTCAGAAAACATGGCCGAACCGCTGCAGATCTGCTATGAGGCCGTTCCGGAACCTAAAATTGTGGTACTTGCCGGAACCGACGCCATCAGCGGCGGCATTTATGCGGGATCCCCCGCCCTGAACAGGAATTTCACGGAACGTTATGCTCCCGACCTCTATATCGCGGGCAACCCGCCCCATCCTCTGACGGTCATCAATGGTCTGCTGGACCTCACCCGGAAAAAGGGTTGAGGAGACCCCGCGAAGAGGAGAAAGCTTTGTCGTTTTCAGGGGGGAAGCCGGAAACAGCATGTCGGTAAGCAATTTTCCGGGCGGGGGTGTAATGCCGGCCTGCCTTGCGCCGACCCATACCAAAGAGGGATCACCCACCCGGGAAGCGTCCGGTTCATCACCTTGTGTGAAGAGTCGCCTGACGGCCATGATGTCACATGGAAAAGCCCTTTTACCCGGCGGTGGACCAGAATAAAGTAAAATCTATACCGATGAGCAAAATCCTTTTACTTCTGTTGACCCTGTGGACGGGGTTTTCTTATTTAAATGCCCAGGAGGTGGTCCGGGACGATGACCAGCAGGTGGCGCAGTGGCGAGGGCCGGGGCGTGACGGCAAATACCCTGAGACGGCTCTTTTAGAGGAGTGGCCTGCTGAGGGGCCCCGCATGCTGTGGTCTTTTGAAGGACTGGGGGCAGGCATGGGAAGTCCCGTGGTGGCCAATGACATGATCTACGTTACCGGTATTCCCGACACCCTCAGAGGCATGGGCAGGCTCTTTGCCTTCACCCTGGAAGGAAAGCCGCTCTGGACAAAGGATTATGGGACCGATTTTACGGCATTGTTTGCTGGGGCACGTTCCACCCCTACGGTAGCCGGTGACCGTCTTTACCTTGAAAGCGGCAACGGCCAGGTCTATTGCCTCAATGCCCTTACAGGCGAGCAACTCTGGAAGGTCGATTTCTTCACCGATTTCCAGGCCGATTCTATTCAGTTCGGGTTTTCGGAGTCGTTGCTGGTCGACGGCGACCGCCTCTACTGCACTCCCGGGGGGAAGTACAATAACCTGGTGGCCCTTAACCGCTTTACCGGGGAGAAAATCTGGGGCTCCCCGGGGTCGGGAGAGCAGGCCACCTATTCCTCGCCGGTGCTGTTTCACCATCATGGCCGGCCCATCATCGCCAACCTTACCGCCTCGACCATCATGGGCCTTGATGCCCGCACCGGAGAGGTATTGTGGCGGTTTTACCAGTTCCAGGACAATAAAATCCATGCCAATACGCCGGTTTATTCCAACGGGGATCTTCTGGTGTCAAGCACCTCGCGGAAAGACAGCAGCGGGCTGGTGATGCTGCGGCTTTCCCCCGGCGGGGACTCGGCGCGGGTGCTATGGCGAAACCGGGAAGTGATCAACCTGTCGGGAGGAGCCATCCTCAACGACAGCTCCATCTATATGTCGGCATATATCCAGCCGAGGTGGTATTGCCTTGACAGGGCCACGGGAAAGACCAGGTATATTTCGCGGGAACTGGGCGGTGGAGTGGTCATTTATGCCGATGGACGCTATTATTGCTATACCGAGCGGGAGGGAGAGATGGCGCTGGCCGAAGCCACTCCCGACACTTTCAGGGTGATCAGCAGGTTCAGGATCCCCCTGGGCACCGCGCAACACTGGGCCCACCCGGTCATCAGCCGAGGCATGCTCCTGGTCCGGCACGGAGAGGCCCTGATGGTGTATGACATTCGCAGAAAGTCCACCTGAAAAGTTACTTCCATAATTCTCCTGAAGAGTGATATGTCATAATTCTCCCGAAGAGTGATATGTCAGAGTTCTCCTGAATGGTGACTCCTCAGAGCTCTTCTGAACGGTGACTCGCCAGAGCACTCCTGAACGGTGACTCCTCAGATTCCTCCTGAACAGTGACTCCTCAGAGCTCTTCTTTACTGCTCTGGTTCAGAGGGCGGCCTGCTGGAAGACAATTTCGCTGAGGCCGGCCATCTGGCCATTCTCATCCAGGTAAATCCTTACGTTGAGCGTGTTATCCCTGATCCTGACGATTTTTTCGGGGGTCCAGGTATATTCCCCCTTGGCGGTGGTGAAGGTGCCTGCCGGAACGCCCTCGAATTCCACCCTTTGCCGGGTGGGGAGGAGCAGGTCGCCCACACTGGCCCTGATGCGGTACACCCCGTTCTGGACGTTGATCTGGTAGTCGTACCAGGGATGGGGGTTGGTACAGCGGGCTTTCCGGTCATGGAAAAGTACCCCCGGGAGGCGTACGTTGCCGTTCTGGCGGCCTGTGATCCATTCCACCTTGCCTGTGGTGTTCCATTCGCCGAGTATCCATCCCATGCCGAGGTAATCCTCGTAGGCAGAGGCGTTTTTGACGTTCCCGTGCGGTCCTGCAGGCTTCCCGAAGAGAATCTGCCCTTTGGTGAAAAGCTGGCTGTTCAGGGGTTGCCGCCCATAGTAGAGTTCCAGAAGCTGCGGGTAGAAATTGACGATGTTGTGGTCGGCAGTTTCAGGGGTGGGGGCGGTTTCCGATCTGACCACCGCCAGGTGCAGGTTTTCCCGGTTTCCGTCGCCCCAGATGGTCCCGATCGGATCGCCCTTTTCCAGTTCCTGGTTACGGCTGACCATGAGGTTTCGGTTGTAGAGATTCCGGTAGAGGTAATAGAGACCGGGGGTGGAGCCGCTCTCGATACAAACGGCTGCCTTGGGCTCGGCGGTGCCAGGGAACCGGGTTTCCACCCATACCACCTTGCCCGCTTCCATGGCCAGGACGGCATGCTTTTCCAGTCCGCGGGCATTGACCATGTCAATGGCTACTCCCGGGAAAAAGGCGGCTTCCCCGGTGGTGGCGGCATCGGACCCTTCATAGGAGAACATGTGGGTTTCCTCATTGTTCCTCCACAGAAAACCTCCCGTAAAAGAGACGGGAAATCCGAAACTCCAATGGTCTATTAGGGGTTCTGCGGCCAGGGAAAGGACAACCAGGGCATCTTTTTGCAGGAGCCGGTGTGTTTCGGGCCGGGAGGAGAGGGCCGCCACCTCTTTGTTGTCGGCCACAAAAATCCGCAGCTGGCCGGCGGTGACTGCGGGAGTGCGGAAGCTTACCCCTATTCGCAGAGTGTCGCTGCCTGCCCTGATCAGGTTAAAACGGTGGTGCACGGCAAGAAGTTCCACCTCGGTTCCCTCATAGAGAAAGGTTTCGCCGATTCCGAGGTTGACATAGGTGGCGTTTCCCCATTTGAAGAGGGGTGGGGGCTCTTTCTTCTCCTGGGGGGCCTGGCCCGGGCCAGGAACCGGCACCCGGGAGCGTTCTGCCGCCGGGCTTTTCCCCGGAGTGAAGGCCATCAGCCATACTCCCAGGAGGGAGATCACGATGCATTTTACTTGCATAATTGTCAGTTAATGACTTGCTCTTCAGTTATATGTCGTGGTGAAGCCGGTTGATGTGCTTCACGCCCATGGAATTGGCTCCGCGGTGCTCCGCCGAACTTCGTTTCGCATGGGGCAATTATACCTCTCCTTATGTGGTCGGAGCACCTTGCGACTTTCATTTTACAGAGAAACGGAAGATGGTCGTGGAGCGGAGGGTATCGCCGGGGAGGAGCAGCGTGGTGGGGAAGTGGGGCTTATTGGGAGAGTCGGGGAAATGCTGGGTCTCGAAGCAGAAGCCCGTGCGTCTGCCGTAAGCCGCACCGCTCTTACCCACCTCGCTACCTTTGAGGTGGTTCCCGGTGTAAAGCTGTATCCCGGGTTCTGTGGTGAAGACCTCCATATAGCGGCCGCTTCCGGGTTCCCAGGCCGAGGCGGCAAAAACCGGCTCAGCAGAGCCCTGCCCCAGTACATAATTGAAGTCGTAACCGCTGGCGATCTGCAGCTGAGGGTCCTCAGCATCAATGCGTTCACCGAAAGTGTGGGGGGAGGTGAAATCGAGGCTGGTCCCCCTGATGTCTTTGATTTCTCCTGTAGGGATCATGAAGGAGTCGACAGGGGTAACCTCTCGGGCCATGATGACGGCCACATGATCCAGAATATCGCCGTTTCCTTCCCCGCGCAGGTTAAAGTAGCTGTGATTGGTCAGGTTGATGTGCGTGGGCTGGTCACTTATCGCTTCATAATCGATGCGCAGTTCATTGCCGGAAGTCAGGGTAAAGGTGGTTCTGACGGTTTTGTTTCCAGGAAAACCCCATTCGCCGTCGGGACTGTGGAGGGTCATCACCACGCGGTTTTCCTGTTGTTCAGCCTCCCACACCTGGCGGTAGAAACTGTCGGGGCCCGAGTGGATGCAGTTGGGCCCGTTGTTTTCGGGAAGCTTGTATTCCCGGTCGCCGAGGGTAAAGGAAGCACCGGCGATCCTGTTGGCAAAAGGCCCCACGGTCGCACCGTGGCTGGCCCCGTACTTCATATAGTCGGCCACGGAACGGAATCCCAATACCACATCGGCAGGGGTGCCGTCTTTCCCTGGTACCACCAGGGAGACAATTTTCGCTCCGTAATTGGTCAGGGAAACACGCATATCCTGGTCATTGACCAGTGTAAACAGGGAAGTCTGCTTTCCGTGGACCAGGGTGTCAAAAGCGGCTGCTGAAAGATCCATCACAGGGTTTTTTGAGGTTTTCACTGAACAGGAGAAGAGGAATAACATAAAGAACAGGAGAGGAAGACGGTTCATGTCGCAAATTTTGCCCTAAATTAAGGAAAATTCGGGGCTGGTATCCACTTAAGAGGCCAAAGAGCCTGGGAAGTAACATTTCTGTGGGATAAACCTTAAGTTTGTGGTAAAAAAGATGAAGGTAGCCATATCGGGATTTCGGGGCATGATAGGGCAGGTCGTGCGAAAGGAGCTGGAGGAATCCGGGCATGAGGTGGTTGGTTTGACGCGGGAGACGCTGTATGACGAAAAAGGGGTTTTGCTGAGGTCTGCCCTGAGGGGGTGTGCTGCGGTGGTCCATCTGGCGGGAGCGCCGGTATTGCAGCGGTGGACAGCCTCGGCGCGGAAAGAGATCATGGAAAGCAGGACGGTCACCACCCGTCATCTGGTGGAAGCCGTCAATGCATTGCTTCCGGGGGAGAAGCCTGCCCTCTTTTTATCGGCCTCCGCCATCGGCATTTACCGGAACGGGGAGGTGCATGACGAGCAGAGCCTGCAGTATGATACCCATTTTGCCGCGGAGGTGACCCAGGCCTGGGAAAAGGCCTCTGAGGGCCTTGACATCCATGTGCGGCGGGTGGTTTTCCGTATCGGGCTGGTTCTGGATGCCCACTCAAAGCTGATATCCCTGTTGTGGTTGCCTTTCCGGATGGGGGCCGGTGGTCCCATCGGTTCCGGGAAGCAGCCCTTCCCCTTTATCCATCTGAATGATCTGGTGCGCGCCATGTTCTGGGTCCTTGAAAACAGGCAGGCCCATGGAATATATAACCTGGTGGCGCCGGAAAGGATCACCAACCGCGATTTTGCCCGCCAATTCGGGGCTCTCCTCCACCGCCCGGCGCTGCTGCCCGTTCCTGCTTTTTTTATGCGACTGCTCTACGGCACGGCCGCCGTCATGGTTCTGGAAAGCCCCGCCGTCCATCCTGCCCGCCTGATGTCCGAAGGCTTCTCCTTCCGTTATCCCTCCCTGCAATGGGCTCTGGAGGAGATCGTTGCCCGTAAAAAAGAGAAGAGGCCTACATCACCTGGTGATACGGCCTCTTCCATATGAGGTTAATTTAAACTTCCTTCCGGAGGGTTATTTCAGCCGCTCCTTCAGTTTGGCAAATTCTTCCTTCAGTTCGGCGGGCAGGCGGTTTCCGAATTTGGCGTAATGCTCTTCGATGAGTTCGCACTCCTGCTGCCATTTGGTCTTATCGACGCTGAGCAGTTCGTCAAGGTTTTCAGCCACATTGTCGATTCCGTTGAGGTCGAGGTCTTCCTTACGGGGCACGAAGCCGATGGGCGTTTCCACGCCTTCCACGGCGTCATTACAGCGGTCGAAGATCCATTCGAGTACACGGATGTTGTCGCCGTAACCGGGCCAGAGCCATTTGCCGTTGTCGTCTTTGCGGAACCAGTTGACGTTGAATATTTTGGGCAGGTTTTCCTTGACGGGGGCTTTCTCGCCCATGTGGATCCAATGCTGGAAGTAGTCGCCCATATGGTACCCGCAGAAGGGGAGCATGGCGAAGGGATCGCGGCGCACGCCTGCTTTGAGGCCGATGGCGGCGGCGGTCACTTCAGATCCTACGATGGAGCCCAGGAAGACGCCATGGTTCCAGTTGAAGGATTCGAAGACCAGAGGCACGGTGGAGGGGCGACGGCCACCGAAGAGGAAGGCCGAGATGGGCACCCCTGCAGGGTTTTCCCATTCCTTGTCGATCACGGGGCACTGGCTGGCAGGAGCCGTGAAACGGGCGTTGGGATGGGCTACGGGCTCGGTGCCGGCGGGATCGTACACCTTGTTTTTCCAGTTGATGGTTCCAGCGGGGCAGGGTGTGCCGATGCCTTCCCACCACACATCGCCGTCGGGGGTAAGTCCCACGTTGGTGAAGATGGAATTTTTGGTCATGCTCAACATGGCGTTCGGGTTGGTATCCATGGAGGTCATGGGGGCTACACCGAAGAATCCGGCCTCGGGATTGATGGCATAGAGCTTTCCGTCTTTTCCGAATTTCATCCAGGCGATGTCGTCGCCCACGGTTTCCACGGTCCATCCTGGAATGGTGGGAATCAGCATGGCCAGGTTGGTTTTTCCGCAGGCACTCGGGAAAGCTGCGGCCACATATTTCTTTTCTCCCTTGGGATTGGTGAGTCCAAGAATCAGCATGTGCTCGGCAAGCCAACCTTCCTGTTTGGCCATGTAGGAGGCGATGCGCAGGGCGAAGCATTTCTTGCCCAGCAGGGCGTTGCCGCCGTAGCCTGATCCGAACGACCAGATTTCACCCGTTTCGGGGAAGTGGGAAATGAATTTCTTTTCGATGGGGGCACAGGGCCAGGCCACATCCTGCTGGCCGGGTTCCAGGGGTGCTCCCACGGAGTGCATACAAGGCACAAAATGGCCATCTTCACCCAGGATGTCGAGAACAGCCTTACCCATGCGGGTCATTATGCGCATGTTGACTACCACATAAGCCGAGTCGGTAATCTCCACGCCGATATGGGCGATGTCAGATCCCAGGGGACCCATGCTGAAGGGGATCACATACATGGTACGCCCTTTCATGCAGCCCTTATAGAGGTCGCGCATGGTGGCCTTGAGTTCATCAGGGGCCATCCAGTTATTGCTTGGACCGGCATCTTCCTTACGGGTCGTGCTGATAAAGGTACGATCTTCCACACGGGCCACATCGGAGGGGTCGCTCTGGAAATAGTAGCTTCCGGGCCGTTTCTCCTCGTTCAGTTTGACTGCGGCCCCGGCAGCGACCATTCCGTCAAGCAAACGCTGGTTTTCCTCTTCGGAACCATCGCACCAATACACACTGTCGGGCTGACACCAATCAGCCCACTCCTGTACCCAGGCCATCAATTTTTTGTGATTCGTCATCATTCTTCGGAATTTAAAAATGTTATTATGTATGAATTATTCCCTTTCGTTTTTCAACAGGGGCAAAGATAACCGGAAAAGGGGTTGAAAGGGAGGTGTGGCGGGGGATGAAGAAGGTATGGTCCAGTCGTCAACGGCCCCAGCGCCATGACGGGGAAAGCAGAAAAGGGGCCGTGAGATGCAGCCGGCTGCCGAAACCGTTGCTGGCCAACAGTTCCGCCGGCGGTTTTCCGGAAGGGCAAAGTGGCTGGAAGAATGTTAAATAAAAATTAATTCAGAAATCGGTTTCAGGTGGATGTTACCCTGGCTGGCAGTCGCGTATTCACGCCAGGGTAATTGTACCGGGCAGGCCCGGAACGCGCCTCCCGTCAGGGGTGCGGTGAAAGGCCGGTTTGCCTGGCTCAAGACCTGGGATGAAACTGCTGAATGGTGCTTTTCAGATAATCCTTATCGATGTGGGTATAAATCTCAGTGGTCAGGATGGATTCATGCCCGAGCATTTCCTGGACAGCCCTGAGGTCGGCCCCTCCGTTGATCAGGTGGGTGGCAAAGGAGTGCCGGAAGGTATGCGGACTGATCTTTTTCCCCAGTCCGATTTTTTCTGCAAGCCCTTTGATAATCGTGAAGACCATCACCCGGCTGAGATTTTTCCCCCTGCGGTTCAGAAAGAGGATATTGGTGCAGTCCTTGCTGATGTGAAGGGTTTTGCGATACCCCTCCATGTATTTGGTGATCTCATCCATGGCATTCTTGCTGATGGGAACCAATCTTTCCTTTTCGGCTTTGCCTTCGATCTTGATGAATCCCTGATCAAAATAGAGGTTACTCACCTTCAGACTCACCAGTTCGGAAACCCGGAGACCGCAACTGTACAAAGTTTCCAGCATGGCCCGGTTCCGTTGTCCCTCGGGTTTGGAGACATCTACCGAGTCGATGAGCAGATCGATCTCCTCCATCGACAGTACATCGGGAAGTTTCCGGCCCACCTTGGGCGACTCGAGCAGGGTGGTAGGATCATTCAGGATCTTTTCCTCGATCAGGAGATATTTAAAGAAGGATTTAATCCCTGAAATGGTCCGGGCCTGGGTTCGCGGACTTACCCCCTTGAGATTGAGCCATTCCACGAATTTCTTAAGGTGCATCAGCCTGACCTTCTCGGGAGGAACCTTTTTAAACTCTTCCTCGAGGAAGAAAATCAACTTGTTGATGTCGTTCACATAAGCCGCCACCGAATTCTGGGAGAGAGATTTTTCCAGTCTCAGAAATTCCTCGTACCCTTTCTTGCAGTCACTCCATTTCATACCTTAACTTATTAAATGTATTGTACTACTGACAATTCCACAAAAAATTTGTTCGTATATTCGCCCCACAATGCACGTGACGTCTATTTCACCGTCAACGTTTCAAATGCCCGGAATTTTCCGTGCACACTTCAACACTCTGAGGACAATGGCTAAATAATTCTAATTCCTGAATGCTATTTAAATCCCTGCGAATAACTTACTTTTACTGCGGAATAGCCGTTTATTTTCATCAAAACAGGTATTCCGCAAAGGAAGTAAATTAAGTCTATTAAATATAAGAAAAAAATCAATATAAAGATGAAAATTTTGTTAATAAATGGCCCAAATCTCAATCTTTTAGGAGTGAGGGAACCAAATGTTTACGGAAACCAGACATTTGAAGAATATGTTCAAATATTAAAAGAGGGGTTTCCTGACATGGAGCTGTTTTATTTTCAGTCCAATATCGAGGGGGAGCTCATCGACAGGATACATATGTTTGGTTTCAGTGGTGACGGGATCATTCTGAATGCGGGAGGGTATACCCACACCTCGGTGGCCATCAGGGATGCCATTTCAGCTGTGCCGGCACCGGTGGTGGAGGTGCACATTTCGAACACCCTGTCAAGAGAATCCTTCCGCCATACATCCCTGATCGGTCCGGTTTGTCAGGGGTGTATCATGGGTTTTGGCCTCGAATCATACCAGCTGGCGCTTACCTGGTTCAGGAACCGGCGCCTCGGATGAGGGATGCGGTGTCGTGAATGAGCTGGTTGGAAAGGGAAGGATGTATGGGTTAAAGGATAGAAAAGCGTGAACAAACATTAGGATAAGGAGGAGTGGTATGAGACTAACGAAGATTGTGGCGACGGTGTCGGATCAGAGGTGTGATGTGGAGTTTCTACGGATGCTGGCCGATGCCGGGATGAATGTGGCGCGGTTGAATACAGCGCACATCACAGAAGAATCGGCCCTGAAGGTGATCAGCCATATCAGGAAGGTGTCGAATAAGATTGCCATCCTGTTGGATACGAAAGGGCCTGAGATCCGTACTTCAGGTGTGGATCCGGTGATGGAGGTCCACCAGGGGGAGATGATCAGGGTGTCGGGGCGGTTTTCCTGTTCCGGCGCGCAGAGACTGGCGGTGAATTACGACCATTTGCAGGAGAAGCTTGAGCCGGGTGACAGGATCCTCATCGACGACGGGGAGATTGAGCTGACGGTGGTGGAGAAGGGTGATTGCCTGTTGTGCCGCGTGGAGAACGACGGGGTCATCAAAAACAACAAAAGCATCAACCTGCCGGGTGTGGCGATCAAGCTTCCGTCGGTGTCGGAGAAAGACAGGCTATTCATCCGTTTTGCCATGGCGAACGATATCGATTTCATTGCCCATTCGTTTGTGCGGAACAGGGAAGATGTGCTGGAGGTGCAGAAGTTGCTGGACGAAGCGGGGAGCCAGATCAAGATCATCGCCAAGATTGAGAATGCCGAGGGGGTCAGGAACATTGACGAGATTCTGGATCATGCCTATGGGATTATGATTGCACGTGGTGACCTGGGGATTGAGATTCCGGCCGAGAAGCTGCCCAACATACAGCGGATGCTGATCCGCAAGGCGGTGGAGCGCAAGAAGCCGGTGATCGTAGCCACGCAGATGCTCCACAGCATGATCGAGCATCCGCGGCCCACGCGTGCCGAGGTGAATGATGTGGCCCATGCTGTTTTTTCGCGGACCGACGCCATCATGCTCAGCGGGGAGACTGCCTATGGGAAGTACCCCGAGGAAGCGATCAGGATGATGACCCGTATTGCGGGTGAGATTGAATCTTCGAAGGACCAGCGGACCGACATCACCCTTCCTCCTGTGGAAAATGAAATCCAGGCCTATTTTGCAGAGGCGGCCATCAGGGCTTCCAATGAATTGCCCGTCAGGGCCATTGTAGCTACGACCACCACAGGCCGTACTTCCCGTTACCTGGCAGCCTACCGCGGTGATAAACCGGTTTTTGCCAAATGCCACGCTATGCGCGTGGTAAGGGAAATGGCCCTTTCTTACGGAGTCTTCCCTTCTTACCTTGAAATCAAGAAAAATAAATTCAAGATCGAAAAGGCCGCCATCAGCTCCCTGCTCAAAAGCGGCCACCTCCAAAAAGAAGATCTGATCATTTACATTGGAGGACGGTTTGGTGAAGATGCCGGGGCTACTTTTATGGAAATCAGTCCCGTAGAGAAATTTAAAGTGGAATAGTTGCCCCGATTGATCCTCCGGTGCAGAAAAGCAGCTTCCAGACTGTCTTTATCAGATTACCTGAAATCGACCACTTCGATGCCGGGAAACCGCGATTTGTTAAAGACAAATTCTGTGTCAGACACCGGTTGGTTGGTTTTAAGATCTTTGACGTATATGCCATAAAGATTGCCGTCCTTTCCGTGCGTCACCAGGGAATGGACCAGCAGCCTGGCTTTGTCGATGCCTACCGTGAGTTTAGTGAATTCTGTGTTTTTATCCTGAGGTACCATCTCGATGTAGGTGACCTGCTTGCCGCCCTCCGATTTCTCCCCGGCGTCCCGGAAGGTATAGCCCTCCTGGTAAACGTTGAAAATGGAGGTGGGATCAATGACTCCCTGACCTTCCTCTCCGGCATGACTTACGGTCACCTGGCCGGCATCTTCCATGAGGTTCCACACTGTCTTGCCGTCACAGAAAATCTGCATCCCCATGTCGGGAAGTTTAACCTGGTATTTGCTCCCCTTTAACAGCAGTGAACCGCTGTTCTGCTCCTTGATCTTCATTTTGGTGTTTTCCATCGTGAAGGTAAAGGATGCGGTCAGGGACTGGAATGATTGCATTTTTTTGCTGGTTTGCTCAACCAGTTCCCTGGCCCGGGTATCGTTCTGGGCTGCCGCCGTGGTGACCGCCAATGCGAGAAAGAGTGTGATTAAATGCCTCATTTGTATAATCTTAAATCTTTAGTCTTAAGTCTTAAATGCTTTGTCATGAAGACGTAATTCATTCCTTTTCTATATGGTCTATTCCTAATTCTTATCCTTATCCTTATCCTTATCCTTATCCTTATCCTTGTCCTTACCCTTACCCTTGTCCTTGTCCTTATACTTATCCTTGTCCTTACCCTTACCCTTATCCTTGTTCGTATTCTTATCCTTGTTCTTTTCTCAACTGTGGGAGGATACTTTTGACCTCTCCTGAACGCAGTGAAGGATTTACTGGATATTCTTCAATAATTGTTCCAAACTGTATTCGTCCTGGATGTAGACCTGGCGGGGTTTGCTGCCTTCGCCGGTGCCCACGATGCCGGCTTTTTCGAGCTGGTCCATGATGCGGCCTGCGCGGTTGTACCCGATGGCCAGTTTTCTCTGGATCATGGAGGTGGATCCCAGCTGGTTCATGACCACCAGGCGGGCGGCGTCGTCGAAGAGTTCGTCTTTTCCCGAGAGGTCGGCGTCGACCAGGGCTCCCTCTTCATCGCCTTCTACTTCAGGCAGCAGGAAGGCAGTGGGGAATCCGCGCTGGTCGCCGATGAATTTACAGATGTTTTCCACCTCGGGGGTGTCGAGGAAGGCGCACTGCACGCGGGTCATGGCGCTTCCCCATGAGATGAGCATGTCGCCTTTCCCCACCAGCTGGTTGGCACCGGGGGTGTCGAGGATGGTGCGGGAGTCAATCATGGAGGCCACTTTGAAGGCGATCCTGGCCGGGAAGTTGGCTTTAATGGTTCCGGTGATGATGTTCGTCGACGGCCTCTGGGTGGCGATGATCATGTGGATCCCCACGGCACGGGCCAGCTGCGCGATCCTGGCAATGGGCAGCTCAATCTCCTTGCCGGCCGTCATGATCAGGTCGGCAAACTCATCGATGACCACCACAATATAGGGCAGGTAACGATGTCCCTTTTCAGGATTGAGTCTGCGCTGGATGAACTTGTCGTTGTACTCCTTTACATTCCGGGTATGGGCCTTCTTCAGCAGGTCATAGCGCTGGTCCATCTCCACGTTGAGGGAGTTGAGGGTAAATTTGACCTTCTGGAAGTCATTGATAATGGGTTCCTCCTCGTTGGGGAGCTTGGCCAGGTAGTGTTTCTCGAGCACCGAGTATAGGTTAAGCTCCACCTTTTTGGGGTCAATGAAGACAAACTTGAGTTCGGTGGGGTGTTTCTTATACAGCAGGGAGGCGATGATCACGTTAAGACCCACTGATTTTCCTTGCCCGGTAGCACCGGCCACCAGGATGTGCGGCATCTTGGTCAGGTCGAACATGTAGGTTTCGTTGGAGATGGTCTTCCCCAGGGCTACCGGCAGTTCGGCGGTTGATTCGGTGAATTTCTTTGAGCTCAGGATCGATTTCATGGAAACCACCTCGGGGTTCTGGTTGGGCACCTCAATACCGATGGTTCCCCGGCCCGGGATGGGGGCGATGATGCGGATTCCCAGGGCGGCAAGGCTCAGGGCAATGTCGTCTTCCAGGTTTTTGATCTTGACGATGCGGATGCCGGGCGCCGGAACAATCTCATATAGGGTGATGGTGGGCCCGATGGTGGCTCTGATCTTGGTGATTTCAATTTTATAGTGCCTGAGCGTTTCAACGATTTTGTTTTTGTTGGAGATCAGTTCCTCGTTGCTCACTTCGGCGTTTCCCATTTTGTGTTCATCGAGCAGCTCCAGGGTGGGGAAGCGGTAACCCGACAGGTCGAGGGTAGGGTCATAGGGGGGCAGATTGGGATCAGCGGGGAGTTCCTCTTCTCCGTTGGATTCCGGAAGGTGTTCCCCGTCGGCAGGGGCCGGCGGGGCGACCGGTTCGATGTGCGTTTCTACTGCCTGGGAAACCTCAATTTCCATGTGGATATCGGCAGGAGGAGTAAGGGGAATGGAGGGAAGTTCCTGGTCGTCGGGGTCGAAGATGGCAGTGACGGCGTCCTCGTCATCAATGACCTTGGAGATGGCTGGTTCGGGTTCCACCTCTCTGACGCCCCTGCGATTCCGGGGTACCGGAATCTCTTCTGATTTCCGTGCTTCCCGTTCCGCCGCCCGTGTTTCCCTTCTCTCCCTGGCCCTTTCGGCCCTCTCCCTGAACTGGTAGATAAGCCAGGGCACCAGTCCCCTGAATGAGAGCCCCGCCACCAGGAACGCCAGGCCGAAAAGCAACAGCCCGGTGCCGATCTGGCCGATCATCGCACTGATCCAGGTACTCACCACAAAACCATATTTTCCCCCGGGATAGAGAAAGGATCCCCCCTCGCTTTTGGCAAAGAGCAGGCCCAGGGTCACCGACAACCACAGAAGGGAGATAATGGTCAGCAGGATGGTTTTCCGGTAGTTTCTGATCCTGAAGCCAGCCATCCTGAATCCTACCATGGTCATCAGGTAAAGAAGAAGAAAAGAAGGGATGCCAAACCAGCGGTTGATGATCACATCGGCCAACCAGGCACCCGTTTTTCCCGCTTTGTTTTCAACCCTGATCTCAGGATTGAATACCAGCTCGCTCCATTTGATCTCCAGTTTGCTCTGATCGGCATCACCCGAGAAAATAAAGGAGATGAAGGCAATGGCCAGGTAGAGGGTGAAAATCATGAGCAGCACGGCCAGCGTGAACCACACCCGCTGATCAGTGAAATACTGCCTGAGACTCTTCTTCGCTGTACCGTTTTTGCTGTTTCTGACTGGTTTGCGTGTATGTGATGCCATTGGTTTACTGATCAAAAATCGATTTGTGCTGCAAAAGTAATGAAATTTATCCAACCGCTTTTTCTGCCGGCGACAATCCCTCTGTACACTTGCAGAAGGCTTTGCAGCCGGTTCCGGGACTTGCTAAACGTTTCCGGATGTGAAAAAGTACCCCGATTGCCGTTTTTCCCGAACATTATCGGGTAAATTGCGTTTAATGATCAAAATAATTGAATGACTATGAGAAAGGATAATACAAAAGTGACGTTCAAGGGAGGTGCAGTAACCTTGTTGGGAACACCTCCTTCCGCTGGGGATAAAGCCCCTGATTTTAAGCTAATTGACAAAAGTCTGGCACCACGAAGCCTGGCTGATTATTCAGGCAGGATCAAAGTGATCGCCGTTTACCCCTCTATTGATACCGGGGTGTGTGCCGCCCAGAACCGCAAGTTCAACGCGCTGGCCACCCAACTCTCTTCTGATGTGGTGGTGCTCTCGGTCTCGTGTGACCTTCCTTTTGCCCAGGCCCGTTTCTGCGCCGCTGAAGGACTGGAAAATGTGGTCACCCTCTCCGACCATAAGGAGACTGATTTTGGCCTTAAGTACGGTTTTCTCATTGAGGAGCTCCGTCTTCTGGCCCGGGGTACCGTTATTATCGACAAAAATGACGTGGTCAGGTATGTCGAATTTGTACCCGAAATCGCCACGGAACCCGATTATGAAGCCGCCATGAAAGTGGTGGAATCACTCGTATGATAATATAAGGTATTGCCAAAGGCCGGGCTTTCACAAGTCCGGCTTTTTCCGTTTTTCGGGGCAGAAAAGTGTCCCGGGATTCCGAAGGGTTCCGGAAATGTAAATAACAGATAATGAGAGCATAGAATTAAAAGGCATGATAAAAATCATCATGGAAATGCAGGATCAAGTCTTAAAACATGTTAATTTTTATATTTATTTTTTATAGTTTCGCATCGTTGACACAAAAAATGAAGACTGTTTGAATTTATTAATCAAAAATTTAGTTTTATGAGAAAAATTGCGCTTTTGTTACTTGCGGCCTTTTTCATTGGCACGCAGGCATTGAACGCTCAGGTGCGGCGCGTATCCGGGACTGTGACCGATGCAGCCGATGGCGCTCCGGTACCGGGTGTTTCAGTGGTTGTCAAAGGGACCACGCTGGGGACCGTCACCAACCTGGACGGAGCCTTTCAGCTTGACGTACCTGCTTCCGCAAATACCCTGGTCTTTTCCTTTGTGGGGATGAGGACCCAGGAGGTAGCCATCACCGGTAATGTGGTGAATGTGGCTATGGTGACCGAGACCTTTGGGGTTGATGAGGTGATGGTTGTGGCGTATGGTACGGCCAAGAAATCCTCCTTCACCGGGTCGGCCGAGCGGGTGGATTCCGAGAAGCTGGAGAAGATCCAGACTGCATCTGTGGCCAAGGCTCTGGAAGGAGCAGCTCCCGGTGTGCAGGTGACTGGCGGGACAGGCCAGCCGGGCTCGAGTGCGAACATCCGTATCCGTGGTATCGGATCAGTGAATGCTTCCAGCGCCCCGTTGTATGTTGTCGACGGCGCTCCGTTTGACGGAAGTCTTAACTCAATCAACACCAACGATATTGAGTCGATTACCGTTCTGAAAGACGCCACCTCTGCCGCCCTGTACGGTGCCCGTGGTGCCAACGGGGTGATCATCATCACCACCAAAAGGGGAGGCCAGGGCGCTCCCACTGTGAATTTCAAATCGAGCTGGGGAGGCGTTTCACGTGCCATTCCCGAGTACGACAGGGTGACCATTCCCGAATATTATGAACTGATGTGGGAAGGTTGGAGGAATGCCCTGGTGATTGCCAACAAGCAGACTCCCGAGAACGCCGCTATCCTGGCCAGCGGAGGTACTGCCAATGGTATCGTGGCCAAACTGGGTGGATATAACTCCTATGACGTAGCCAACGACAAGCTCATGGGCCTCGATGGTAAACTCAATCCCGCTGCAAACCTGCTCTATGCCGACGACTGGAACGAAAACCTCGCCCGTACCGGCCTTCGTCAGGATTACAACCTGTCGCTGAGCGGTGGCAACGAAAAGAGCAACTATTATGCCTCCGTGGCATACCTCGATGAAGAAGGTATGGTAAAGTGGTCCAACTATGACCGTCTGACCGCCAGGGTGGGTGCCGCCAGCCAGGTCAACGACTGGCTTAAGTTTGACGCTACCCTCTCCGGAGCTTCTTCCAGCCAGTATGGCTTCCTTGCAGAAGGTACCTACACCACCAACCCCTTCTACTATGGAAGGATGATGGGCCCGATCTATCCGATCTGGCAGTATGACAAAAATGGGAACAAGGTGCTCGACAGCAAGGGCGATCCCATGTTTGACCTGGGTGGTGGTTCTTCCGCTTACAAATGGGCTGGACATACCCGTCCGTATGCAGCCAATTCCAACCTGATGGTGACCCTGCCGCTTGACGAGCGTTCCACCAAGCTGAATACCCTTTCAGCCCGCGTAGGTGTGGAATTTACCTTCCTGAAAGATTTCAAACTGAGGCTTTCCGGAAACACCGATGTCAACAACTACTTCTACACCACCTATCAGAACCACCTCTATGCCGATGCAGAAGCAGTGAAAGGCCGTTCGACAAAGGAGTATGACAATGTGCATTCCTATACCTTCAACCAGGTGTTGTCCTGGGGCAAACAATTGGGTGACCACAGGCTTGACCTGCTGGCCGGTCATGAAAACTACCAGTATAAGAGCTACTATGTTTGGGCTACCCGTACCGGGTTCACCATTCCCACCACCCAGCTTGTAGCAGCCTCAGTCGCCGAAGGTTCTTCATCCGCAGCCGATGAATATGCCCTCGAAGGGTATCTCTTCCAGGGAAATTATGATTTTGCCGACCGTTATTATCTTTCCGGTTCTTTCCGCTATGACGGCTCTTCCCGTTTCTATAAGGATTCCCGCTGGGGTTCCTTCTGGTCACTGGGAGGTTCCTGGAGGGTGAGTGAAGAGGCTTTCATGAAGGGGATCACCTGGATTGATAACCTGAAACTGAAAGCCTCCTATGGGGAACAGGGTAACGACAACATTGGCAACTACTACGGATGGCAGAGCCTTTATTCCATCGATGACCGCAACAATGGCAACTACAACGGCGCCGTGCACTCGCAGCTCGAGAACAAAGACCTGCAGTGGGAAAAGAATGCCAACCTCAACGTCGGTCTGGAATTTGGTCTTTTCGGCCGGATTCGCGGTGGTGTGGACTACTTCGTCAGGGAGTCGAGCAACCTGCTCTTCAGTGTGCCGCTGCCCGAATCGACGGGTCTCTCCTCCAAATGGGCCAACATCGGAACCATGAACAACAAGGGGGTGGAAGCCCAGGTGTCGGTTGATGTCCTTAAATTCAACGGTTTCCTTTGGAATCTGGATGTCAATGCCACCCACTTCACCAATGAAATCACCAAAATGCCGATTGGTCCCGACGGTAAGCCACAGGAGATCATCTCCGGAACGAAGAAACTTTCCGAAGGCCATTCGATTTATGATTTCTGGCTGAGGGAATGGGCCGGTGTGAATCCCGATAATGGTGATGCCCAATATTATATGGATGAGAAGGATGCTGAAGGTAATGTGACGGGTCGCACGACGACCAACAACCAGAACGCGGCCAGCTACTATTATCTGGGCAGTTCTATTCCGGATGTTTACGGAGGTATCACCAACAGCTTCTCCTTCAAGGGGATTGAACTGTCGGCATTGGTGACCTATCAGATTGGCGGTAAAATGTACGACTCCAACTGGGCTTCTTTAATGCACACGGGTGCGTTTGGATCCCACTGGTCGAGCGACATCAAGGACCGCTGGCAGAAGGCTGGTGATGTGACCAACGTCCCCAGGCTGCAGAACAACTATACCGCTGCAACGGCTGCCTCTTCCCGTTACCTGACTGATGCTTCCTTTGTGTCTCTGAGAAACGTGACCCTGGGTTACTCCCTTCCCTCTTCTCTGATCAATCGGTTTGACATCAAAGCCCTGAAGGTTTTTGCTACCGGTGACAACCTCGGTCTGAAAGCCAAACGCAAAGGAATGGATCCTCAGCAGTCATTCGGAGGAACAGCTGACTTTACCTATGTCCCCAGCAGGATTATCAGTTTTGGTGTTAATGTAACTTTCTAAAAGAATCGTAAAATGAAAAAAATCTTATTTATATTAACGAGTATTTCTCTCCTGATCTTCAGTGGTTGTCAGGAAGAATATCTGGAGAGGGTTCCCACCGCCAGCGTATCGGAATCTGACATCTTTTCGACGGTGAACGGTGCGTATACGGTTCTTCACGGAATCCACAGAAGTACCTACCAGTATTATGGTGCACATGACAAATTCGGTCAGAAGGCTGTGGATTTGGCCGTTGACCTTCTTGGTGAGGACTTTTATCAGACCGAGCGTGGCTACGGCTGGTTTGTCAGCTGGTACCAGTATATCGACCACCGCAACATCAATTCCACCAACGTGGAGTATGTGTGGGAGTATTACTATGATATCGTCGACAATGCCAACGCGATTCTTGCCAATATCGACAATGCGACCGACAAGGCGCTTTTCGCCACCAAGGTGAACAGCATCAAAGGGCAGGCTTTGACCTACAGGGCTTTCAGTTTCTACCAGCTGGTGCAGCTGTATGCCGACCGTTATGACATTGGTGGTGCCAATACCCACCTGGGGATTCCGATTCCGACGGCTCCCACCCAGGAAGGCCAGGCCCGTGCCACGGTGGCCAAGGTATATGAGCAGATCAATTCGGACCTTGATGCCGCTATTGCCGCCTTTGCTGCCGGTGCTACCGCCCGTGTCAACAAGTCGGAGATCAACATCAATGTGGCCAAGGGGATCAAGGCCCGTGTGGCCCTGACCACCGGTCAGTGGGCCACCGCCGAAGCCATGGCAAAAGAAGCCCGCACCGGATTCTCCCTGACCTCCAGCTATGATGCCGGATTCGTAGATTCCACCGATCCCGAGTGGATGTGGGGCGCCGTCCTGATCGACGAGCAGCAGACCAGCTACGCCTCCTTCTTCTCCCACATCGATCCTCTCTTTGGAGGATATGCCTCCCTGGGTAACCACAAACTGGCCAGTACCGAAATCTACAATTTCATGTCGGATACCGACATCCGCAAGAGCCTTTTCGTAACCATCAGCGGGAAACCGCGCGTGGGGATCAAATTCAGCGGGTACGGCGAGTGGACCAACGACTACCTCTATATGAGGGCAGGTGAAATGTATCTCATCGAAGCAGAAGCCCAGGCCCGCCAGGGGAAAGCCGATGCCCAGACCACCATTTACACCCTGGTGTCGAAGCGCGATCCTGAGTATGTGAAACCCACCCTGACCGGCGACGATCTTGTTCAGCATATCCTGATGCAGCGTCGTTGCGAACTCTGGGGCGAAGGACAGCGTTTCTTTGATATCAAACGCCTGAACATTGACATGGACCGCAGGGGCAAAGGCCACACCGAAACCCTCTGGAATGCCGCCAGCAACTATCCCGCCGGCGACAAGAACCTGACCTTCCTGATCCCGAAACAGGAAATCGATGCCAACCCGAATATGGTGCAGAATCCGTTATAATCTGTATCATCATCTGAATAGTAAGAGGTTGTCCCGTAAGGGGCAACCTCTTGTTTTTATAGTTTGTGAGCAACTCCCTGGCTTTACGGGGTGATTCCCTTTCCGTTCCGGGTCAGTCGGGCGTTGAAGACAGTCGCGCTTTATTTCCGTGATAAAGATCATGATTCAATGAGGAGGTTTTTGTATCTTGATCTCCTAAAAACGGGTATGGTGCAGTTGTTACTGGAGAATATCGGGGAACTGGTCATGACGGAAGAGCGGCAGGTCAGGTGGAGTGCCGGGCCCCGGATGGCCAGGCTGAACAGCGTGAAGAATGCTTTTCTGCTGACCAGTGGTGAGATCATCCGTGATTTTGGTCCTATGTCGGAGATGTCGCGTGTCTGCCCGGAGGGAGATATCCTGGTGGAGATCGATTGTTCAGGTAGGCTGGTTTTTCCGGCCTGGTGCGATTCACACACCCATATTGTCTATGCCGGGTCCAGGGAACAGGAGTTTACAGGAAGGATCAAAGGGCTTACTTACCAGCAGATCGCGGAGGCGGGCGGGGGAATCCTCAATTCAGCCAAATTGTTGCATGAGACTTCCGGGGAGGAGTTGTTCCGCCAGAGCCTTCCAAGGGTGCAGGAGATGATCCGCAATGGCACAGGAGCCATGGAGATCAAGAGCGGTTACGGCCTGAATACGGAGGATGAACTCAAGATGCTCAGGGTGATCAGGCAACTGCGGCAGGCCACACCGGCATGCATCAGGGCGACCTTCCTGGGGGCCCATGCGGTACCTGAACGCTTCCGCGGGAATACCTCCAGGTATGTGGATGAGATCATCAATGAGATGATTCCGCTGGTTGCGGCAGAGGAACTGGCCGATTATATCGATGTATTTTGTGAAACGGGGTATTTTTCTCCGGAAGATACTGAAAGAATACTGATGGCGGGGATGAAGTACGGTCTGAAGCCAAAGATCCATGCCAATGAGATGGGCTTTTCGGGAGGAGTGCAGGCTGGTGTCAAATATGGAGCGCTAAGTGTAGATCACCTTGAATACCTGGGTGATGAGGAGATTGCCTTGTTAAAGGGGAGCGAAACCATGCCGGCCATTCTTCCCGGGGCCTCCTTCTTTTTGGATATGCCCTATGCGCCGGCCCGCCGGTTGATCGACGAGGGGCTTCCCATTGCCCTGGCTTCCGACTTCAACCCGGGTTCCTCTCCCTCGGGAAACATGGCCCTGGTGGGGTCCATCGCCTGCCTGAGGCAAAAACTGTTGCCCGCGGAAGCCGTCCAGGCCATGACCATCAACGGCGCCTATGCCATGGGAATCAGCGACCGCCTGGGAAGCATCGCCAGGGGTAAGATCGCCAACCTTTTTATCACCAGAAAGATCCCCAATGTGGACTATTTCTTTTACAGCTATGGCTCCCATCTGGTCGATACAGTTATTCTCAACGGGGAAATCATACCGAATGAGGAAGATTAGAATATCAGAATATTATTCCAGACTCAGGATACCAGACTCAGGATACCAGACTCAGGATACCAGACTCAGGATATCAGACTCAAGATTCCAGACTCAGGATTCCAGACTCAAGATTCCAGACTCAGGATTCCAGACTCAAGATTCCAGACTCAGGATTCCAGACTCAAGATTCCAGACTCAGGATTCCAGACTCAAGATTCCAGACTCAGGATTCCAGACTCAAGACTCAAGATTTAAGATTTAAGATTGTTATGCGTCAGTTAATAGAGTGTGTTCCCAACTTTTCGGAGGGGCGTGATGAGGCGGTCATTGGCAGGCTGGCCGAAGTGATCAGAACATCAGAAGGGGTACGTTTGCTGAATGTGGATCCGGGGAAGACGACCCACCGGACGGTCTACACCTTTGTGGGGGAGCCACAGGCCGTGGTGGAAGCGGCTTACACGGTAATCAGAGAGGCGGCAGAGCTGATTGACATGCGGCAGCACCACGGGGAGCATCCCCGGTTCGGGGCGACCGATGTATGTCCGTTGGTGCCGGTTTCGGGTATTACGATGGAAGAGACGGCGGTTTGGGCGCAGAAGCTGGCCCAAAGGGTAGGAGAAGAGCTGGGGATTCCCGTCTACTGCTATGAATTTGCGGCCTCGTCAGAAGAACGCAGGAGCCTGGCCTGGTGTCGTTCGGGTGAATACGAGGGATTACGTGAAAAGCTGACACAGCCGCTGTGGAAGCCTGATTACGGTCCGGCAGGATGGAACGACCGTGTGGCCCGTACGGGAGCCACAGCCATCGGAGCCCGCAACTTCTTGGTGGCTTATAATGTCAACCTGAACACGACCTCGGTGCGGCGTGCCAATTCCGTAGCCTTCGATGTGCGGGAGGCGGGGCGCGTGTTGCGTGAAGGAGATCCCCTGACAGGAAAAATTGTGACCGGTCCCGACGGGGAACCCGTGCGGATTCCCGGTTCCCTGAAAAAAGTGCGGGCCATCGGCTGGTTCATCCAGGAGTATGGCCTCGCCCAGATCTCCATGAACCTCACTGACATCACGGTGACCCCGGTGCATGTGGCCTTTGACGAGGTGTGCGAGAAAGCGCGTCAACGCGGAATCAGGGTGACTGGCTCCGAACTGGTGGGCCTGATTCCTCTGGAAGCCATGCTGGAAGCAGGGCGCTATTTCCTTCGGAAACAACAGCGGTCGACAGGGGTATCTGATGGGGAACTGATCAGGATTGCAGTGAAATCGCTGGGCCTCAGTGAACTCGCTCCCTTCGATCCCCAAAGGCGGATCATCGAGTATATGCTGGAGGATGGTGCCCCGGCTAAACTGGAGGCGATGTCCGTACGCGGTTTCGTGGAGGAGGCCGCTTCCGAGTCTCCTGCGCCGGGCGGAGGGTCTGTGTCGGCCCTGGCAGGTGCCCTGGGGGCTTCCCTGGGCACGATGGTGGCTAACCTCTCCTCCCACAAACGGGGCTGGGACGACCGCTGGGAGGAGTTCTCCACGTGGGCCGAAAAGGGAAAACAGTATTACAACGCTTTGCTTCGCTGCGTGGAGGAGGATACCCAGGCCTTTAACCGGCTGATGGATGCCTTCGGCCAGCCCAAAAACAGCGAAGAAGAGAAAACCGTGCGGAAGATGGCTATACAGGAGGCTACCCTGAACGCCATGCTGGTACCGCTGAAGGTGATGGAACTTTCCCTGGAGAGTATGGAGGTGATGAAAGCCATGGCTGAAACCGGAAATCCCAACTCGGTCTCCGATGCCGGAGTGGGAGCCCTTTGTGCCCGGACGGCCGTCAGAGGCGCCTGGCTCAATGTGAAAATCAACGCGGCCGGACTGGCCGATAAAGCCAGGGTGGCCGAAATCCTCGCCCAGGCTGAAGAATTAGCCCGTAAAGCCGAAGAAGCAGAACAGAAAATACTTGCGCTGGTGGATGAAAAGATGAGTAAATGATTCTTTCCCTACCCGATAATCAAAAAAACAGTTCTTTTCATTAAAGATTTTCCTGATCGGTTTCTGTATGAATTTCAACAGCTTTCATTGCACCGCATCAATTATTGGCAAATATACTTTAAAAACAACGATTGTGTTATGGAAAAGAGTCAGTTAAGTCGCAGGGGTTTTATCGGTAAGGCTGGTAAGGCCGGCGTGGCCATGGGGCTGGCCGGCCTCCTGGGCTGGGATCAGGTGAGGGGTCATGTTCCGGGAATGCCCGTGATTCCGGGGATGCCCCTGGCCACTTCTTCCGGAGAAAACAAGAATCCCCTGCCCCGATGGAGAGGGTTTAACCTCCTGGATTATTTCACCCCGGGTCATGGGGGAAGCCGCGACAAGACTACCGACGACGATCTGAAGTGGATGCGCGACTGGGGCTTTGACTTTGTCAGGCTGCCCATGGCCTATCCCTCCTATCTCGACATTGACCGAAGCCGGCCCATTCTGCCGGAAGAGGTATATCAGGTTGACGTACGGGTGGCCGACAAAATTGAGGAACTGGTGGCCCGGGCAAACGGGTACGGCCTTCACGTCAGTCTCAACCTCCACCGGGCCCCGGGTTATTGCATTAATGCAGGTTTTCACGAACCCTACAACCTCTGGAAGGATGAGGAGGCGCTTAAGGCTTTCTGCTGGCACTGGGAATACTGGGCCAAACGGTTTAAGGAGGTGCCACGTGAAAAGATCAGTTTTGACCTGGTCAATGAGCCGGCCATGCGGGAGGACATGAACGACCAGCATTCACCCAGCACGACCGTTCCGGGTGATATCTACCGCAAGGTGGCGCTGGCAGCTTCGCAGGCTATCCGCGGCGCCAATCCCCGCCATCTGGTGATTGCCGACGGCAACAATGTGGGTAACTCGGTTATTCCGGAAATTACCGACCTGGATATTGCCCAGAGTTGCCGGGGTTATTATCCCCATGCGATATCACATTACCAGGCCCCGTGGGCCAACAAGAATCCGGAATTGTGTCCTTTGCCGGTCTGGCCCGGAAAAATCGGCGACCGGGAGTACAGCCGGAAGGATCTTGAAGCTTATTACCAGCCATGGATTGCCCTGGCCCAAAGCGGGGTGGGGGTGCATTGCGGTGAATGTGGCTGCTGGCGGAATACTCCCCACGAGGTCTTCCTGGCATGGTTTGGTGATGTGCTCGATATCCTGACCAGTGCAGGTATCGGCTTTGGCCTCTGGAATTTCCGGGGTGAATTTGGCATACTCAATTCGGGCAGGAAAGATGTGGCTTATGAAGAATGGCACGGTCATCAACTCGACCGGAAACTCCTGACCCTGCTGCAAAGGTACTGATTGCCACAGGTCAGCCGGTCCCTTTCCCCGGTGAATTACGGAATACGTATAAAGGGGCTGATAAGCCACCCCTGGATACATCATATGAATGGTCGTGTTGTTCAATTTATAACCGGCTTGGATTCAGTGTGTTTTAACCATTATTAACCTGAAAATTCAAAATACCCTGCCGAACTTCCATAACTTTGACATAGAACATAATCCTATTGTCTATGAAAACCGGAAGATTCGCACTTGTGTTGTTCCTCTCTCTGGTACTGGCAGGGTGTTTTGTGGCATCCTTTTACCCGTTGTATACCAGCGCCGATCTGCACCCCGATACCCTGCTTGCAGGGGAATGGTTCGACGGTGATTCTACCCTCTGGAAATTTGACTACATTACTGTGCAGGAGAAGGATAAGCCCTCGGTGACCGACAGCACAGGGTACATTCTGACATTCCGGGAAAAAGGGGAGGAACAGAGTAAATCCTCTATGGAAATCAGGGTGGTACGTCTCGATGGGAATTGTTTTCTTGATTTTTTCATCAACGAAATCAAAGACGAGAATTACCCCGATTTCTTTGATTTGCATACCATGGCCATCCATACCTTCGCCATGGTTACCCAGAAAGGGGATTCTCTGTTACTGACCTGGCTGGGAACCGAATGGATAAAAGAACATGCCAGAGCGCATAAGTTGAAGGTAGCCTTTTTGGAGAGAGATGATGATATTCTGTTGACGGCTCCGACAAGTGATCTGCAGAAATTCATGGTGAAATGTGCCACCATTCCGGAGGCATGGGAAAAAGGCACCTTTTTTCTTCTGCACCGGCCATCCCGATAATTGAAATGGTTTCCGGCTGCGTTTAGGTGGAATCGGGTCTCTTTAAGGGCCTTCCTGTTTTGAGCGGAGTAAAAAGGGATTCCTCTAAATTCATGACGGTTTGGTAGCCGATGTCATACATTTCGTCGGCATGGGAGACGCTGAGGATCTCGAAGGAGGTGAGTTCTGGCGGCTCGATATAAAGGTCGGCGTGGTCGCGTGCGGTATGGACACGGGCGTGGATGCTCATCAAAAAGGTGCGCATGATCACCTGGGTGAGGCTGCTGATCTGCACCGGTTTCTGCAGGGGGCTGATGTTGGAAACGATGATTTTCCGGCATTTTCCTACCAGGGGTTCCACGGGGATGTTGTTGAGCAGTCCCCCGTCGGCATAGGAGCATCCGTCGAGTTCCACTGGAGAAAAAAGGACGGGAATGGAGGAGGAGGCCAAAACGGTTTTACCCAGCGGGCCGCTGTGGCGGTACTCCATTTCCCCGTTGGTGAGGTTAGCCGTACCCACATAAAAGGGGATGGGCAGATCTTCGATCCGGTCAAAGGGGATTTCGGTACGGATCATCTTCAGCAATCCGTCGAGACGCATGAGTCCGTTGTGTGGGATTTGAAGCTTCGTGAATTTAAAAAGACCTCCTTTTTTCAGAATCTCAAAGGTATCGCGGGGTGTCTGCCCCGCTGCCAGGAAGGCACCCGCTATGGCTCCGGCACTTACCCCGGAAATGATATCGGGAACGATCCCCTTCTCCCATAGCGCCTGGGCAATCCCCAGGTGGGCGAAGCCCCTGGCTCCACCGCCGCTGAGCACCAATCCTATGGAATGTTTTTTCTCCAAAACGCTTCTTGAGACGATCTTAAATCCTGATTCCTGATCCCGGGATACCGGAATCGTGTTTCCTGTATCCGGGGTCTTTATGGCATAAAGGTAGGTGAAAATCCGGAATTACGGGATATCATCCAGGTTAAACCAGGAGTGCATAAGCTGGTCATACCTTTGCGGGTCGTCGTGTATATGATGGAAGTTGTTTTCATGCCGGTTGTAGGCATAGAGGGGGGCCAGTTCGGAGAAATGGGCGGTGATGTGGCGCAGACCGTTGATCATCAGGTCGATTTCCGCGTCGGTGGTGGTAGGGTGGAGGGACCAGCGGACCCAGCCGGGCTTTTCTGAGAGGTCGCCATGGTTGATTTTCCAGGTGATTTCCCGGGATTTTTCGTGGGAGACCTCCAGGAGGAGGTGTCCGTAGGTGCCGGCGCAGGCGCACCCCCCGCGGACCTGGATGCCGTAGAGGTCATTGAGCAGCCTCACGACCAGGTTATAATGGATGCCCTCGATATAAAAGGAGATGACTCCCAGCCGGTCACGGATATTGTCGGCCAGGATTTTCAGCCCGGGAATGGTATCCAGTCCGGCGAATGCCCGCTGCAGCAGTTCTTCCTCCCTGCGGCGTATCCGGGAGGTTCCCATCTGTTCCTTGAGGGCGATGCAAAGGGCTGTTTTGATGGATTGGAGAAAGCCCGGGGTTCCTCCGTCTTCACGTGCCTCGATGTTGTCGACATACTTGTAGTCGCCCCAGGGATTGGTCCAGTCCACGGTTCCCCCACCGGGTTGGTCGGGGACATCGTTATGGTACATGGAAGAGTCAAAGATGAGGACACCCGGGGAGCCGGGGCCCCCCAGAAACTTATGGGGAGAGAACATGACGGCGTCGAGTTTTTCCAGAGGGTCCTCGGGGTGCATGTCGATGGAATCATAGGGGGCAGAGGCGGCAAAATCGATGAAGCAGACCCCGCCATACGCATGCATGATGGCCGCCAGCTGGTGGTAAGGGGTCCTTACACCTGTCACGTTCGAACAGGAAGTAAAGGAGCCAATCTTAAAGGGGCGCTCTTTATAGCGTTCCAGCTGCTTTCTGAGGTTTTCGGGTTCCACCTCCAGATGAGGACCCGGTTCCACAATCACCACGTCGGCGTTGGTCTCGTACCAGGAGGTGTGGTTCGAATGGTGTTCCATATGGGTGATGAACACCACGGGCCGTTCCCTTTCGGCCATGCAGTTGCGGCGCGACAGCTTGCCGCAGTATTTCAGTCCCAGGATTCGCTGGAATTTGTTGATCACGGTGGTCATCCCCGACCCGGCCGTGATGATCACATCGTTCGGACCGGCATTGCAATGCTTCTTGATCAACTGGTGCGACCAGTGATAAGCCCTGGTCATGAGCAGGCCGGTTTCACTGGTCTCCGAGTGCGTATTCCCTACCCAGGGCCCAAAAGTCTCCAACAACTTCTTCTCGATCGGCGCATACAGCCTCCCGCTGGCGATCCAGTCGGCATAGACCATCTTTTTTTCCCCGAAAGGGGTGGAGAAAACCTGATCTACCCCTACAATTCCTCTCCGAAATGGCTCAAAACAGCGTTCCAGTTCACCCATGAATTCCTGATTTACTCCTGCAAATTAAGCGACTTTAACGGAAACCCACTATGATACAACGCAGGAAATGTAATTTGAAATCCCAGAAGGTCAGAATAATCTTAAATCTTAAGTCTTAAGTCTTAAATCTTAAGTGATTTAATTACAATTCTTTGCATGTTTAGAGTGCATGGTCCATCCTCAACCTCAACCTTAACCTTAACCCGGGCTGAAGACCCTCTCAACCTCAACCTGATCCCGGGCCGAAGACCCTCTCAACCTCAACCTGATCCCGGGCCGCAGGCCCTCTCAACCTCAACCTTAACCTTAACCCGGGCTGAAGACCCTCTCAACCTCAACCTGATCCCGGGCCGCAGGCCCCTGGTGACATTTCGTCAGTTACCTGGGTGTGGCACAGGGTTTGACTGTGAAAAGCCGTCAGAATATATGTATAACCATTAAAGATAAGCGATATGTCGAAAGGAACCATCGGGGTTACCAGTGAAAACCTGTTCCCCATCATCAAGAAATTTCTCTATTCCGATCATGACATTTTCCTTCGTGAGATCGTATCCAATGCCATCGATGCCACGCAGAAGCTGAAGACCCTGGCTTTCAAGGGCGAATATGCCGGAGATATGTCGGGAGCGAAGGTAAGGGTGATCCTCAACAAAAAGAAGAAGACCCTCACCGTCTCAGATGAGGGGATCGGAATGACCGGGCAGGAGGTGGAAAAGTACATCAACCAGATTGCCTTTTCCGGGGCCAATGAATTTCTGGAGAAGTATAAGGATGATGTGAATGCCATCATCGGCCACTTCGGGTTAGGATTCTATTCCTCCTTTATGGTGTCGTCGAAAGTGGAGATCATCACGCGTTCTTACAAGGAGGGTGCTGTTCCCGTAAAGTGGAGTTGTAAGGGGTCACCTGAGTACACCCTCGAGGAAACCAAGAAGGAGAGCGTGGGCACCGATGTGGTCATGCACCTCAGCGACGAATCGGAGGAGTTTCTGGAGGAGAGCAAAATCACTGAAATTCTGGAGAAATACTGTAAATTCTTACCGGTGCCGGTGGTTTTCGGGAAGAAGAAAACCTGGAAGGACGGCAAGGAGGTGGAGACCGACGAGGACAACCAGATCAATGAGACTAATCCGGCATGGACACGCAAGCCCGCAGACCTTACCGACGAGGATTACCTCGCTTTCTATCGCCGCCTCTACCCGATGGCCGATGAACCCCTTTTCAATATCCACCTCAACGTGGATTATCCTTTCAACCTGACGGGGATCCTCTATTTTCCCAAAATCAAGAACAACCTGGAAGTCCAGAAAAACAAAATCCAGCTTTACAGCAACCAGGTGTTTGTCACCGATTCGGTGGAAGGGATCGTTCCCGACTTTCTGACCCTACTGCACGGGGTGCTCGACTCGCCCGACATTCCGCTGAATGTCTCCCGCTCTTACCTGCAGAGCGATTCCAATGTGAAAAAGATCAGCTCTCATATCACCAAAAAGGTGGCTGACCGTTTGCAGCAGATTTACAAGGATAAGCGTGAGGAGTTCGAAAAGAAATGGGATGACCTGAAGATTTTTATCGAGTATGGGATGCTGACCGATGAGAAATTTTTCGAGAGGGCAGAAACCTTCTTCCTCTTCAAGAACACTGAAGGGAAATATTTCACTCCTGAGGAGTATGAAAAGCTGATTAAAGAGGAGCAGACCGACAAGGACAAGAACCTGATCTATCTGTATACGAACCATCCCGAGGAGCAGTACACCTTTGTGGAGGCGGCCCGCACAAAGGGGTATGACGTGCTGGTGCTGGATGACATCCTGACCACGCCGATGGTGAACAAGCTGGAGCAAAAATATGGCAGCAAGCGTTTTGTGCGCGTAGACTCCGATGTGGTGGAGCACCTGATCCGCAAGGAAGAGGAAAAGCATGAGATGACCTGGGAGGAGAAACAGGAGCTGTCACCGGTATTCCAGGGCGTGACGCCCGAAAATGGGGGGGTCAGCTATATCATTGACTTCAAGGATCTGGGAGAAGGCGGTGCCCCGATGGTGGTGACGCGCAACGAGTGGATGCGCCGCATGAAAGACATGAGCCAGTTCCAGGGGGGTATGGGATTCTATGGCGATATGCCCGAGAGCCTCAACCTGGTGGTCAACACCGCCCACCCGCTGGTGAAAAGGGTGCTGGAGCAGAAAGATGCGGAAATCGGAGAAACCGTGAGGGCCGTTGGGGAGGATATCGCCGCCAGAAAGGCCGGAATCGAGGAGCTCGAAAAGAAGGGTAAGGGCAAAAAGGACGAGGAGATTCCTTCAGAAGAAAAGGAAAAACTGGAAGGCCTGCGTAAGGAACTCTCCGATCTCGAGGAGAAAAGGCGCCACACCCTGAAGGAGTTCGGAAAGGGGAATAAACTGGCCAAACAGCTGGTGGATCTGGCCTTACTGGCCAACGGACTGCTCAAGGGAGCCGACCTTGACCGGTTTGTGAGGCGCAGTGTAGAGCTGATCGGCTAGAGGATATAATCCCTGGCCTGACGCCCTTTGTCTGACCGCTTCTCCCGGCGGAAACAAAATAAAAAGCTCCGGAATTTCCGGAGCTTTTTATTTTACCTTATTTTATCCAGGGAAGTTTTCAGCTTACCCCAGGTAAGTTTTCAACAGCTTGCTGCGGGAGGTATGGCGCAGCCTGCGGATCGCCTTTTCCTTGATTTGCCTGACCCTTTCTCGGGTAAGGCCGAAGCGTTCGCCGATCTCTTCGAGGGTCATCTCCTGACAGCCGATGCCGAAGAACAATCGCACGATATCGCTTTCTCTTTCGGTGAGGGTGGTCAGGGCCCGGGAAATTTCCTTGGCCAGGGATTCCTGGATCAGACTGCGGTCGGCATTGGGGGAGTCGCTGTTGACAAGCACGTCGAGGAGGCTGTTGTCCTCTCCGTCGACAAAGGGGGCGTCGACCGAAACATGGCGCCCCGACACGCGAAGGGTGTCGGCGACCTTGTCGGCCGGAAGATCCAGACTGTCGGCCAGTTCTTCGGCCGAAGGCTTTCTTTCGTGTTCCTGCTCGAACTTTGAAAAAGCCTTGTTGATCTTGTTAAGCGATCCGACCTGATTGAGGGGAAGGCGGACAATCCTCGACTGCTCGGCCAGGGCCTGCAGAATGGACTGCCTGATCCACCACACGGCATAGGAGATAAACTTGAACCCGCGGGTCTCATCAAATTTCTCTGCCGCTTTGATCAGCCCCAGGTTTCCTTCGTTGATCAGGTCAGGGAGACTCAACCCCTGATTCTGGTATTGCTTGGCAACCGAAACCACAAACCGAAGATTGGCCCGGGTCAGCTTCTCCAAAGCTTCCTGGTCCCCCTTCTTGATCCGCTGCGCCAGTTCCACCTCCTCTTCCACAGTGATCAGCTCTTCCTTGCCAATCTCCTGAAGATACTTGTCCAACGAGGCACTTTCGCGGTTTGTAATTGATTTTGTGATCTTTAGCTGTCTCATAATTTATTCTGAAAAAACGTGCAAATATAACCCATTTAAGGAGAATGATCTCCCTAAACACCAGTATTAGTGATTTATTTCAAAAAATTATTGTTTGTTTTACAACAAGAAACTATTCCGGTCAGTTGGCTCCGAAGACGAAATACGCCAATTCGCCATCAGGACGGATGCCTTCGATCAGAATACCCCCTCTTGCCCCGGAAACTACTCTTTTCAAATCACTTACATCATACACAGGCCTTTTGTTCACATCGGTGACAATAAAGCCTTCAGGAACGCCGGCCGATTTGAATTTCCCACTTCCCAGTTTTTTAATCATTATTCCGCGGTCGATGCCATGTTTCGATTTCTCGCGATCACTGATGGTCTCAAATTCAGCCCCAAAGACGATCTGGGAATCGTTCACGATGCCCGTATCGCCTAGTTTGTTACGCAACCTGACTGTAAATTGTTTCTCGCTTTTATCTCTTTTTACAGTAACTTTTACTTCATCGCCCGGACGGTACTGACTGACAACTTCTTGCAGCTCTGCATTGGAGTTCACTTTTTTCCCGGCGATACTCATGATAACGTCTCCTGACTTGAGACCGGCGTCCCTGGCAGCTCCGCCTTCGGTCACGTTGGCCACATAGACGCCTTCGATTTTGTCGAGTTTATATTCTTCGGCGACCTGGGCGTCGACCCCGATGATTTCCACTCCCAGTAGGGCCCGCTGGACCTCTCCGTATTTCTTAAGGTCTTCGACTACTTTGTGGACGATGGTGGTCGGGATGGCAAAGGAGTAACCTGAATAGCTGCCGGTACGGGAAGCGATCGCGGTGTTTATTCCCACCAGTTCACCCCGCTGGTTGACCAGCGCGCCGCCGCTGTTGCCCGGGTTCACGGCCGCATCGGTCTGAATGAAGGATTCGATGCTCGACCGGTCGCCGCTGATGTTGATGTTTCGCGCTTTGGCGCTCACAATTCCGGCGGTCACCGTTGAGGTCAGGTTGAAGGGATTTCCCACGGCCAATACCCATTCCCCGATCCTGAGTTCTTCAGAATTGCCGTACCTCAGGTAGGGCAGGCCTTTCTCGTCTATTTTCAGAACCGCCAGGTCGGTGGTCTGGTCACCCCCGATCAGGCGGGCGTCAAATTCCCTCTTGTCATTGAGGACCACCCTGATCTTCTGGGCTCCATCGACCACATGGTTATTGGTGACGATATATCCGTCGGCGGAAATAATCACCCCCGACCCAAACCCCTGGGCTACCTGGGGTTCCTGACGGTAGCCGAAAAAGTCAAGCCAGGGATTCCCGCTCGACCACCCACCTCTTACACTTTGGGTCATGATATGAACTACGGCATTGACAGTGTTTTCAGCCGCAAAGGTCAGGTCAGGAAGGTTTCCCTCCTGCCCCGGGAAACCGGTGTAACGTACAGCCGGCGTCTCCTTGACGGTCACTATCTGCGGTTTGGCGAAATACTTCGAATAGACCAGTACGGCCAGAAATGAGGCTGCCAGCACCATCACAAATGTCCATCCATATTTTGTTGCGTTTTTCATGGTACTATTTTTTATCGTTAAACATTGTTTTATATCCTCCTTGCCTGTCCCTGCCATCTCTTGATTTGCTGTCCATTGAAACAGTCATCAGATCCAACTGGTTCAACTTCCCGGTGTGATCAAAAGTCGGAAGGAATCATTCAGGACTTAGGGATAACGCAAAAATTCTGCCACTGTTTCAGGCGTTAATTCCCGTGCAGCAAGAATTTACATATTTTAACAGCGTTCCGGGTAAATTGTTAAATTTTCCCCTCTGATTTTGTGTATTTTTGCGGGTAAACTTTGAAATGGACTGATAATGAGTATTGTTTTTTATAAGTACCATGGTGCGGGCAATGATTTTGTCCTTCTTGATAACCGGGATCTGACATTCAGGTCTGACAATATTTCACTTATTGCCTGGCTTTGTGACCGTCGCTTTGGCATTGGGGCCGATGGGCTGATGTTGCTGCAGGAGTGCCCGGGGTACGATTTTGAGATGCGCTATTTTAATTCCGATGGCCGGGAGGCCAGCATGTGCGGCAACGGGGGCCGGTGTATTGCGGCTTTTGCCCGAAGACTGGGCATTGCCGGGGGAAGAACCACCTTTATGGCAGTAGATGGGGTTCATGAGGCCGTTTTTGAGGAGGACGGCGACATCAGCCTGAAGATGGCCGATGTGTCCGATGTGGAAGCCGGTGGCGACGAATTTTTTCTCGACACGGGTTCCCCCCATTTTGTCCGTTTTGTGGAGACACTCGACGGGCTCGATGTGTACCATGAGGGAAGGGCCGTGCGATATAGCGACCGTTTCCGGGAGAAAGGGACCAATGTCAATTTTGTGAAGCAGGAAGGTGATCATCTCACCGTGTACACCTATGAGCGGGGAGTGGAAGATGAGACGCTGGCCTGCGGTACGGGCATCACCGCCTCCGCGTTAAGTGCCGCCCTGCGGTCAGGCCTTGATAGGGGGCGCTTCAGTGTGACCGCCAAGGGTGGCCAGCTGGCGGTCTCCTTCAGCAAGTCAGACCGGGGATTTACCGATATCTGGCTGAGAGGACCTGCGGCTTTTGTTTTTGAGGGGCGTACAGATGCTCCTGCCCTCTGACCTGGTGAATGTCCCGTCACAGATGCTCATCAGTCTGGTTTTAACCTTATTCGTAGTGTGAGATGTACCTTAAAATTGCCCTCCTTCTGTCGGTGGTCATGCAGGTGGCCACCGCCCTGCTGGCTGTCGGACTGATTAAAAGGACCCGGTTCAATATATCGTGGATCCTGATTTCGGCGGCCTTGCTGATGATGGCGGTCAGACTGGTCTATGAAATTCCGCAGGTGGTTGACGGCGTCATCGTGGAGAGTACGTTCGGACTGGCCATCAGCTGGATGGGGGTGGCCATTTCCCTTTGTCTGCTGATTGGGATTATCTTCATCAACAAAATATTCAATAAGCTCCGTGATGCCGACACCCTCCGGAATGAAATGGACCGCAAGGTGCTGGATGCAATTATCAAGGCCGAGGAGTCGGAACGCAAAAGGATTGCCAAGGAGTTACATGACGGACTGGGGCCTTTGCTTTCCAACCTGAAGATGTCGATTTCAGCCCTGGACTGCAACGGGGACCATGGGCAGCAGGAGATGATCACAGGAATGAAACAGGTGGCCAATGAATCCATTGCTGCCGTCAGGGAGATCTCCAATAACCTGAGTCCCCACGTTCTGGAGAACTTCGGACTGATGAGTGCGGTGAAGGCCTTTGCCGGCAAGATCAGCGAGAGCAAGGTCATTTCCATGGACATTGACGGGAATATCGGGGAGAAAAGATTTCAGTCGTCGACGGAGGTGGCCCTCTACCGGGTATTGTGTGAACTGATCAACAATACCCTGATTCACAGTGAGGCTTCTGCGATCAGGATGCGGCTTACACTGGCCGGGGGGTATCTTTTCATCCATTACAGCGACAACGGCAAGGGATTGCCCCAGGGTGGGGGGATGACAGGCCACCAGGGCATGGGTTTCAGCAACATCATGTCCAGGCTGAAGGCCATCGACGGCAGAATTGAACTGTCCGATAATGGCAGCCGGGGGTTTGCCGTTTCCATCACCTGTCCGGCGGTGCCTTTCCGTTCCGGGGAAAAGGAATCCCGCACCTGACCTCTCCGGTGTGTCACCGACAAGCAACGAATGCCTTACGAAACGTTTCAGTCATACCAAATAGATCGATGAAGTCCGACGAAATCACTTTAGCTGTCGTGGATGACCACAAGTTGTTCAGGGAGGGATTGGTTTCTCTTCTGCGGAAAAACACTCCCCAGTTCAGGGTTCTGTGGGAGGCCTCCAGCGGAACCGAGTTTTTGCAAAAACTTGATTCCGGTGTACCCGATGTGGTCCTGATGGACATCTCCATGCCGGGGATGGACGGTATCGAAGCCACTTCACGGGCTTTGGCCCTATATGGCAGCCTTCGGATCGTGGCCCTTTCCATGTACGGGGAACAGGAGTATTACCTGAAGATGATCCAGGCCGGGGCCAAAGGCTTCCTCAGAAAAGACTCGGATATCGATGAGGTCAGCCAGACCATCCTCAGGGTGATGGCCGGCGAGAATTGTTTCTCAAATGAGATGCTGCTTTCACTGGTGACCCAACCGCCACTCCTCAGGGATGAAATCCTCTCGGAAAGGGAGATCCAGATTGTGGAACTGATCTGTGCCGGATTGCCTGCAGGTGAGATCGCCGAAAAACTCTTCCTGAGCAAACGTACCGTAGAAAAACACCGGGCAAATATCCTGGAGAAAACCCGCTGCCGCAATACCGCCAACCTGGTGGCCTGGGCCATGAGGAACAATTATGTAAAGTCGTAAGTATTATTGCTTAGCCGTAAAATAGGTTTTTTTACTGTTTCCCGCCACCCTCCGATAGGTTAGATTTGATGTACCAAATTGGACTTATCTCCAGCCTATGAGTTATCTTGAAATGCTGAAGGAGGATGTCAGGTTCGTTGACGGACTCAAGGCATGCATCAGCTGCGGGGTGTGTACTGCCATCTGCCCGGCTGCAGAATTCTTCGATTATGATCCGCGGAAGGTGATGATCATTGTACAGAAGCACAGGGAGGAGGAACTGGAGTCGCTTCTGCGCAGCAACACGATCTGGTACTGCGGGCAGTGCATGTCCTGCAAAACCCGCTGTCCGCGCGAAAACACCCCGGGTATGGTGATCCAGGCCCTCCGGAAAGTCTCCCAGGAGACCGGGAATTTCATCCATTCGGAAATGGGACGTCAGCAGATTACCGTGAAAAGAACTGTGGGCGACAATATCCTCAAGCTGGGCTACTGCGTCCATCCTGACACCCTGGATCCGGAAAAGCATCCCGAACAGGGTACCGTCTGGGAATGGATCTACGAGAACCGGCAGGGGCTATATGACCGTGTGGGGGCCAACCTATACAGCGAAGGGGCGGGAGCCGTCCGTAACATCGACGCAGAATCGATGGAGGAACTCCGGAGCATCTTCCGGGAAACCGGAGGAGAAAAAATGTTTCAACTGATCGAATATTACAGCGAAGCGTCTAATCCTGAAACGACATGAATCACCATACACCTAAGATATCCTGGCAGAATTACCAGAAGAGCATTGCCGACGACCATTTTTATTTCGTCAGAAGCTGTATCAGGCAGACCTTTTTCCCGGGATCTGAACAGACTTTTCTGCGGATTCTCAGGCAGGAACTGGGAAAGGATGTTTTCGATGATCCGCGGCATACCTCCTGTACAGGGATTGCCTACCACAGTGATGTGGTTCCCCTGCAGACCATTATGACCGTGGTGGCCCGCCATTTTGCGCTGATGACTGAAGCCGGGTACCGCAATTTCCTGGTTTCCTGCGTCACCTCGTTCGGGATCTACAATGAGATCCTCCACATGTGGGAGCATCATCCTGAAATTCTGGCCCAGACCAGGGAGCACCTCTGGAAGGCCACCAAAAGGGAATTTCAGATTCCGGATAATCTGGTGCATACTTCCGATGCCATATATAAGTTCAGGGAGGAGATCTTTGAGCGGGCCAGGTATACCTTAACCCATCGCAATGGGGAGACCCCGTTGCGCATTGCCGAGCATGTGGGGTGTCATTATGCCAAGATCTTCCCTGACAAGGGGGTAGGTGGTGCGGAGTTTCCGCGGGTGCTCAGCGGCATGGTAGAAGCCTGGGGAGGAGAGGTGGTCGATTATCCGGAGCGGCGGCATTGCTGCGGTTTTGGTTTCCGCCATTATGTCATCAGGGAAAACAGGGGCTATTCGGTGGCCAATACGCGGAAAAAGCTCGAGTCCCTGGCGCCTTACAAGCCCGACCTGATCGTGGCCAATTGTCCGGGATGCACCATGTTTATGGATAAATGGCAGTACACCCTGGGCGAAATGGAAGGAGTCACTTTCGGCCCCGATGGCAGGGGCATTCCGGTACTCACCTATGAGGAACTGGCCGGATTGGTGCTGGGATACGACCCCTGGGATCTGGGACTACAGATGCATCAGGTCGATGCTGAACCGGTCCTGAAAAAAATGGGGTACCGTTATTCCCCAGAAAAGAAATACCTCAGCAGCAAAGGAAAATACATGGGCCAGCCCATGGTTCCCGACTACTGCTGCCTGTGACCAGGGCCCGGGATTTCGGATTGCGCTGAACAAATTGGATTCCAGACTCCAGACTCCAGATTCCAGATTCCAGACTCCAGATTCCAGACTCCAGATTCCAGACTCCAGATTCCAGACTCAAGACTCCAGATTCCAGATTCCAGATTCCAGACTCAAGATTAGATTAAGAGAGTGAATATGCCAACAGACAAACAGGTACCCCCGGGCAGCAGGGTGGCGGTCATCGGGGCAGGTGTGGCCGGGATCATGGCGGCCTCGACCCTGAAACAGGCGGGGGTGGAGGTGGATCTCTACGAGAAGGAGGAGCGTGCCGGGGGCCATCTCAACCGGTGGCACCATCTTTTTCCCGGAAGGGAGGAGGCCTCCCTTGTCAGGGAAGGCTATTTACAGCAATTGAGGGAGCACTCCCTGTCCCTGATGCTGTCGGCAGAAGTCAAAGCCATAGTCAGGGAGCCGGAGGGGCCTGCTGGCGGGCGGTTCAGGGTTACCACGGCTGCCGGGGATTCCCGGGATTACGGTGCGGTCCTACTGGCTACCGGTTTCCGCCTTTTTGATGCCGCCCTGAAAGAGGAATACGGGTATGGGATCTACCCGCGGGTCCTCACCTCTCCCGAACTGGAACAGCGTCTCTCACCGGGGGGTGCAGGTTTGGACACGGAAACGGGGCCCCCAAAGCGTGTGGCTTTTGTGCATTGTGTGGGGTCACGCGATGCCAAGGTGGGAAACCGGTATTGTTCGCGGGTATGCTGCATCACCGGGGTCAAGCAGGCCATGGCCGTCAGGGAACGGTATCCGGGGTGTGAAGTGATCAATTTTTACATGGATCTGCGGATGTTTGGTTCGGGGTATGAGGAGTTGTACCAGGAGGCCCAGGAGGTTCATGGGGTGAATTTTATCAGGGGACGTGTGTCGGAGGCGGCGAAAACCCTGGGTGGAGCCATCCAGGTGAAAGCCGAGGATACCCTTCTGGGGCGGCCTCTGAAGGTGACCGTCGACTGGCTGGTGTTGCTGGTGGGTATGGAACCTTCTCTGTCTGCGGAACTGCTGGCCTCCTTGGCGCTGGAGAGCGATCAGGCGGGGTTTGTGGCCAGCCGTGACAAGTTTCTCCAGCCTGGACAGAGCAGCGCCGACGGCGTCTTTCTGGCCGGAGCTTGCGGCGGTCCCGCTTCCCTGCCCGAATCGGTGAACCAGGCCAGGGCGGCGGCGCTTTCGGTGATAACCTACCTTAACCGGAAAGGATGAGTACCAAAGGCGATAAATGGGGTTTTCAGCCCGAAAAGTCAAACGTCATCGTTCTTGACCGTCCTGTGGCGCCACTTTACCGCCAACTGCGCCTGAAAGTCCCCTCCCTGGCTTCCTGCTTTTTCTGTGGGGGCTGCAGTGCCACCTGCACCGCAAGTGAGGAGGGGATGAACTTCAGGGTAGTTCATTTGCTGCTCTGCCGCGGCGAAATGGAAAAAGTGGGCTCCCTGATCGCGCCCTGCCTGCTCTGTGGAAAATGTACCCTGGTATGCCCCCGGAATGTAGATACCCGCTCGGTGGTCTTTAACCTTAAACTGGCGCTGCATGAACTTCAGTGACCATCCACCTTTTGTATGGCCCTTCCTCGCCGGAATGGCCTTTATCTTCGTATATCTTCCCCTGGTCTACCTCAACTGGCTCCGGAAAGGAAAGCTGAAGGAGTTCCGGGTGATGCCCGCCCACATCTTCTCCTCAAAAACCCTCCTGGCTGTGAAGGAAATCTTCAGTGAATGCCTCCTTCACCGCCGGATCTTCAGGTTCAACCGCCGCCTGGGCTACATGCATATGTCCCTGGCCTTCGGCTGGTTCCTGCTCATCGTCGTGGGGAAAGCAGAAACCATGCTCTTTACCCATGACGGTTTTAACCCCCCTTATCTGCCCGTTTTTTTTAAATACTTCTATCCCTCGGGGATTCCACACACCTTTAAAGGCTATTTTTTCCTGACCCTGATGGACCTGCTGCTCCTCTTTGTGCTCAGTGGCCTGTTCCTGGCTTTCTATAAGCGTTTCAGATCGCGCCGGCTGGGGATGACGCGCACCACCAGGCATATCCTTCCCGACCGCATTGCCCTTACCTTTTTGTGGATGATCTTTCCATTCCGGTGGTTTGCCGAAAGCGTCACAGCCGGGTTGGCGGGGTCAGGGGGCTTCTTTACCCTCGGTTCAGGAAAACTCCTCGCGGGGATACTGCCTCTGGATCTTATGCAGGAGCCGGCATGGTGGGCCTATTCTGTGGCCCTGGGTGGATTTTTCTTTGCCCTGCCTTTTTCAAGATACATGCACATCTTCACCGAAGCGGTGATGATTTTATTAAAACACTGGGGTATGAAAACCCCCGAAAGGGACAACGGATATGGTGATTTTGAACTGAATGCCTGTTCGCGGTGCGGTATCTGCACCAACGTATGCCAGCTCTCTGCCGATGCGGGAATCACCCATTCCCAGGCGGTCTATTTCCTGCGGGATGCCCGCTACGGCCTGCTGGAAAGGGATACGGCGGAGAACTGTTTTTTATGTGGCCGTTGTAGCCGTGCCTGCCCGGTCGAGATTGGTGTCGATGAGTTGCGGCTGGCTGCCCGGCGCCGGTTTGCAGGCGAACTGGCGGCTCCCGTCACCGGGATTCCCCGTGGGGTGAATGGCCAGGGCACCTTCCCCGGCCTGAACACCCAAACCGGTTCCGGCATGAAAAGCAAGGGTGTGGCTGGCTTAAAGGTTGACGTGAAGGAGGGCATGAAGGGGGGTGCCACCCGTGACCAGAAGAATGGGGTTGAGGTTCTTTATTTCGGGGGGTGTATGTCGCATCTGACCCCGGGGATCATGGCCGCCACACGGACCATACTTGAGAAGGCCGGCATTTCGTTCGCTGTTCTGGATGAGCAGGAAACCCTTTGCTGTGGCCGCCCGGCCATGCAGGCGGGACTGGAGGGCCAGGCCCGGGAAATCATTGCCCGGCTGAGTGAGCGCATCCGCCAGTCAGGAGCCTCCCTGTTGCTGGTCAGTTGTCCCATTTGTTACCGGGTTTTCAGGGAGGAGTACCACCTGCCCATTCCCGTGGAGCATCATACCCGATATTTCAGCCGGCTGGTGACATCAAGACCAGCTCTTTTCCATTCTTCGTCACTCAGGATGAGCTACCACGACCCGTGCGACCTGGGCCGCGGATCGGGCATTTATGAGGAACCCCGGAAGATCCTCCGTCATACGGGAACCCTGGTGCCGGTGCCACAGGAACGGGAGGATGCCCTTTGTTGCGGGGGCAGCCTGGCCAACCTGGCCATCACCCCGCGGCAACGGCAGCAGGTCACCGATGCCGCCTACGCTCACCTGACGGCGGAGGCTCCCGATTTTGTGGTCACCTCCTGTCCCTTGTGCAAAAAAACCTTCGCCGCAGGGAAACGGCCCGTGCCCGTCATCGACATTGCTGAAGCCCTGGCCTTCTCCATGACCGGGGATACTGTACCCACCCGGCTTCAAAAGAGCACCAGGGAACTGGTTGCACCCTGATCAGGCTTCACCGATATCCCATGAGATTGGCATCGGCGGCACACCCCTTCCGCAGCCAGGGGCCCGGTCCCTGTTCTGACCTTTCTTTGTCCCACAACTTACCCCATTGCCACACGTGAACCTGCACGCATGATGACATGGATGGATCCCTGTCCTGAAGTTCCGGTGAACCCTCTTGTCAGGGTGCCCGGGAAGATCAGATGGCCGTTTTACGGGCTTTGTCGATCTGTTCCTGGACCACGGCATCGATGACCGCTATCGCTGTAATGTTGACGATATCCCGCACCGAACTCTCGATGTCGGTGAAATGAATGGGCTTGTTCAAACCCATCTGGATCGGGCCGATCGATTCGCCGGTGCTCATCTCCTGGAGCAGTTTATAGGCCACGTTGGCCGAGCTGAGATTGGGGAAGACCAGGGTGTTGACATCCTGGTGGGCCAGACGCGAAAAAGGATACTTGCGGTCGCGCAGTTTTTTGTCGAGGGCGAAATTTACCTGCATCTCCCCGTCGATGAGCAAGTCGGGGTATCTTTCCTGGAGTGTGCGGACGGCCTCATGGACCGAGGCGGGACTGCCGACCGGGTCGGAACCGAAATTGGAATAGGAGAGCATGGCAATTTTGGGTTCCCGGGCAAAAAAGCGAACCGTATTCTGGGCCAGCCGGGCGATGTCGATCAGGGTGGCTGTGTCGGGATGACGGTTGATCAGGGTGTCACACAGAAAAAAGGTACCCTTTGCCGAATTCAGGATGTGCATGGTCCCGAAGTGGTCGTACCCCTCCCTGATGCCGATGACCTCCCTGGCCACTTTGATGGTATTGGAATACTTGGTGTAGACTCCGGTGATGAAAGCGTCGGCGTCTCCGGTTTCGACCATCATCATGCCGAAGTAGTTGCGCTCGAAAAGTTTGTCCATGGCTTCGTCGAAGGTCGCCCCCTCCCTTGCCCTTTTGGCCGTCAGTATCCGGGCATATCTTTCGCGCCGTTCGGCCTCGCGGTCATCGCGGAGTTCCACGATCTGGCAGCCATCGATCTGTAGGTTGAGCTCCGCGGCGAGCTTCTCGATTTTATGTTTGTTGCCCAAAAGAATGGGATGGCAGATTCCCTCCTGACAAGCTTCCGCGGCTGCTTTCAGCATGTTGGGGTGGGAGCCTTCGGCGAAGACGACCCTGCGGGGGTTCTGACGGGCCATCTCCAGGAACTGGCGGGTGAGTTTGGTCTCGTAGCCCATCATCTGTTTCAGATGGTCTTTATAGGCCTCCCAGTTGGAGATGGTTTTGCGGGCCACTCCGGAATCGATGGCGGCCCTGGCCACGGCTGCCGACACTTCCGTGATGAGCCGGGGATCCACCGGCTTGGGAATGATGTAATCCCTGCCGAAGCAGAGCCTGTTGACATTATAGGCGGTATTTACCAGGTCGGGGACCGGCTGCTTGGCCAGTCCGGCTATGGCCAGGCAGGCAGCCCGTTTCATCTCCTCGTTGATGGTTCTGGCGCGGGTGTCCAGGGCTCCCCTGAAAATGTAGGGAAAACCGATGACGTTGTTGATCTGGTTGGGGTAGTCGGAGCGGCCCGTGGCGATGATCACGTCGTCGCGGGAAGCCCGTGCTTCTTCGTAGGAAATCTCGGGAACCGGATTGGCCAGGGCAAATACCACCGGGTGAGGAGCCATGCTCCGCACCATGTCGCCCGTGAGCACGTTCCCTTTGGAGAGACCTACAAATACGTCGGCATCCCTGACCGCATCGGCCAGCGTGCGAAGGCCTGTCCGGCTTGTCGCAAACTGCCGTTTCTGGGCGTTGAGGTCTTCCCTGCCGGCAGAAATCACCCCTTTGCTGTCGAGCATGACGATGTTCTCAGGGCTGGCGCCCAGGGCCACATAGAGTTTGGTGCAGGAAATGGCCGAGGCCCCGGCTCCGTTGACCACTATCCGCACCTGCGAAATCTCCTTCCCCGCCAGTTCCAGTGCATTGATCAGTCCTGCCGCGGAAATGATGGCCGTCCCATGCTGATCGTCGTGCATCACCGGAATATCCAGTTCTGCCTTCAGCCGCTCCTCGATTTCAAAACACTCGGGGGCTTTAATGTCTTCCAGATTAATGCCACCGAAAGTGGGAGCCATCGCCTTGACCACGTCAATGAATTTTCCGGGATCTTTCTCATCGACCTCGATGTCAAATACATCGATGCCCGCGTATATTTTGAAAAGCAGACCCTTGCCCTCCATGACCGGCTTCCCGGCCAGCGCCCCGATGTCGCCCAGCCCCAATACCGCTGTGCCATTGGAAATCACCGCCACCAGGTTCCCCTTGGCGGTGTATTCGTAAGCGGTTTCCCCGTTCTTCTCAATTTCCAGACAGGGTTCTGCCACCCCGGGGGAATAGGCCAGCGACAGGTCGGCCTGGGTACTGTGGGGCTTGGTGGGAATGACCTCAATTTTACCGGGTTTGCCCTGGGAATGGTACAACAGGGCTGCTTCCTTCGTTACTTTCAACATGGTACGAAATTATAGTAAGAGCCCGCAAAAGTGACGAATCACATCCAATATCCCGCTAATAAATTAAAAAGTGACGATAAAACTTAAGGAAAAATTACGAATTGAATTTGCGCTGCGGAATTCGTTTATTTTTCCGGCACTTTGTACCATTTGTTGACAGCTTCTCCCGGGGTGTATGCCTCGAGGTAGGTGAGGGCCTCTTCAGGGGTATCGGTGATATGGTAGAGCTGGTGGTATTCGGGTTTGGAGAAGTGTTCGCCGAAGGCGTGGGTGAACTGTTCGAAGAGATGGTGATAGAAGCGGGAGGTATTGATGAAGACGATGGGTTTACGGTGGTAGTCGAGTTGTTTGAGGGTGATCACCTCGAGAATTTCCTCGAGGGTTCCGAATCCGCCGGGGAGGGCCACGAAGGCGTCGCTGCGTTCCCGCATGCGGGCTTTGCGTTCCATCATATCGGCGGTGATTTCCACCTCATGGGCGTGGTGGGAGATGAGGTTGCGGCCCTGCATCATTTCGGGGATGATTCCCGTGGTGCGGGCACCGGCGGCTTTGGCGGCGATGGTCACCGCCTCCATGAGGCCCACGTTGGCCCCGCCGTTGACCAGGGCATGCCCCCTGCGGCCAATGAGCTCCCCCAGCAAACGGGCATCCCTGAAATAAACCTCGTCAATCGCATTGCTCGACGAACAGAAAACACAGATATTCATATATCGGGATTATGCGTCGATGTTGGCATAAATGGCGTGGTCTTCGATAAATTTCCGGCGCGGGGGTACATCGTCACCCATGAGCATGGCAAAGATGTGGTCGGCTTCGGCGGCATTCTCGATGGTCACCTGCTGCAGGGTCCTTTTCTCAGGATTCATGGTGGTATCCCACAACTGCTCGGCGTTCATTTCTCCCAGACCTTTGTACCGCTGGATGGTGATGCCCGATTCGCTGCCATCGCCCCACTCCTCAATGAGTTGCAGGCGCTGCTGTTCCGTCCAGGCGTAAGACTCCTTCTTTCCTTTTTTGACCAGGTAAAGGGGTGGGGTAGCCAGGTAAAGATGACCCCGGCGAATGATCTCCTGCATGTAGCGGAAGAAAAAAGTCATGATCAGGGTGTCGATATGGCTGCCATCGACGTCGGCGTCGGTCATGATGATGATCTTATGGTAGCGCAGCTTGTCGAGGTTGAGTTCCTTGGAGTCCTCTTCGGTGCCGATGGTCACCCCCAGGGCGGTATAGATGTTTTTGATCTCCTCGTTTTCGAGGATTTTATGTTGCATGGCCTTTTCGACGTTGAGGATTTTCCCGCGGAGGGGAAGGATGGCCTGCGTGCGGCGGTCACGGCCCTGTTTGGCGGTGCCCCCAGCGGAATCGCCCTCCACAATGAAGATTTCGCATTTCACAGGATCCCTTTCGGAGCAGTCGCTCAATTTTCCGGGAAGGCCGCCACCGGTCAGGGCGTTTTTGCGCTGCACCATCTCGCGGGCCTTACGGGCAGCATGACGCGCCTGAGCCGCCAGGATCACCTTGTCCATGATGATGCGGGCCGCACGGGGATTCTCCTCCAGATAATAGGTCAGCATCTCGCTCACCGCCTGATCTACCGAAGCCACCACATCGGAATTCCCCAGTTTGGTCTTGGTCTGCCCTTCAAACTGCGGTTCGGCTACCTTCACCGAGATCACCGCGGTGAGTCCCTCCCGAAAATCATCTCCATTGATCTCCAGCTTCAGCTTGGTGAGAATCCCCGACTGGTCGGCATAGTTCTTCATGGTGCGGGTCAGGCCGCGCCGGAACCCTGTCAGATGGGATCCCCCTTCTATCGTATTGATGTTGTTGACGTAAGAATGGACATTCTCGGAATACGAGTTGTTGTATTGGAGGGCGATCTCCACGGGAATCCCGTTCTTCTCGGTGGAGACATGGATGATGTCGGGGGTCAGCCTTACACGGCTGTCGTCAAGGTATTCTACGAATTCCTTCAGCCCCTGCGTCGACAGGAATGTTTCACTCTTGTATTCCCCGTTGTCGTCCACCACCCTTTCATCGGTAATCGTCAGCATGATCCCTTTGTTCAGGAAGGAGAGCTCCCTGAGGCGGGCGGTCAGCACCTCGTATTTGTAGGTGGTGGTCAGGAAAATGGTATCGTCAGGTTTGAACGTGATGATGGTCCCGGTGTCGTTGCTGACCCCCGTTTCCCTGACATCATATAGGGGTTTCCCGATGTGGTACTCCTGGACGTATATTTTCCCGTTGCGGTGGATTTCGGCTTTCATGTAGGTCGAGAGGGCGTTCACGCAGGAGACGCCCACGCCGTGTAACCCTCCGGAAACCTTATAGGAGTCCTTGGAGAATTTTCCTCCGGCATGGAGAACCGTCAGCGCGACTTCGAGGGCCGACCGGTTTTCCTTGGTGTGTATTTCCGTGGGAATGCCACGCCCGTCATCTCTGACGGTGATGGAGTCGTCGGGGTGTATGATCACGTCGATGGTGCTGCAGTAACCTGCCAACGCTTCGTCGATGGAATTGTCAACCACTTCGTACACCAGGTGGTGAAGCCCCCGGTCGTTCACATCACCGATATACATGGCAGGCCGTTTCCTGACGGCCTCGAGTCCCTCCAGAACCTGTATGCTGTCGGCTCCATAGGTGTCAGAGCCGTTCCCGTTCGTATTGACATTGCCGTTCCCCTGAACGGTACCGTTTTCTTCCAATTCGCTCATTTTTTACGCTTGAAATTAATTCCTGGTTTTCCGATGGCCGCGGGAGTCAAAATCAAAGCTCCGTGGAGATTTTTGATTCCGGAAAACTCCTGGTAATCAGTTGTTTGTAACTATCCTGTTTTCTCCTTAAACCATCGGGCAAATATAACAAAATAACCCGTGAAAACGCCTTTTTCACGGGTTACCTGTGCGGGATTGTTGATAACTTAATCCCTGTTCAGAAGGAAAAGCTGACGCCGGCCAGGAAGTTGAAGGTTTGGGCGGGGTAGCCCAGCCATTTTTCGTATTTCTGCATGCCAAAGTTGTTCACCTGGCCGAAGGCGGTGAGTTTCCGGGTGATGGCGTAGTTACCGCGGAGGTTGATGTCAAACACCGGATTCAGTTTATAGGTATCGGGGGAGGCCGACGACAGGGAGAGCATGGTTTCCCAGGTGTAGTATTCAGCCGGATCGAGGTCGGTGCGGAAGATCATTCCGCGGCGGGCACCGATGGCATAGACATCGGCGGCCACCGACAGACGGTCGCTGACGGCATAATTCAGTATCACGGTGGCATCGAAGGAAGGCAGGTTCCAGGGGTACTCCTGTTTGGGAACTGAGGAATCCTTGCCCTGCAGCATGGTGTACTTGTAAATATTGGCGCTCACCAGAATGTTGAGTTTGTCGCCGGCGTAATAGGTCACTTCCCCGTTGAACCGGGTTTTTTTCATGTCCTGGTAGAGCACCCTGAAGGTATTGTCGGCGAAGCGGGGCATGGTCATTGATTCCAGGGTGGTAAGCCTGAAACCCTGGAGGTAATACAGGGGCTGCCCGTCGATTTTGGAGTGGTCGACCTGGATTTTAAAGTTGGTCCTGGAGGATATCTTTCCATCGAATCCCCCATAGATTTTGAACACCTCGTGGTGGTTTTTCACGCTGAGGGAGGGGACGATGAAGGGGTTATCATAAGCGATGGCCGAATAGTGGTTGTGATGGTACTGGCCATCGGCGCCGGCAAAGACGTTGATGATTTCCTTTACCGGGGAGAAGTTAAAGCGGATATCGGGAGAGACCTTGAAGGTAGCTTTGTCGGTGAGCCCGGCCACCAGCCATGATTTAAATCCTGCCCTCAGGTTGATGGTCTCATTGCCCAGATATATGCCGGGGCGGAAGCTGATCCAGGTTTGGGAGCGGGTGACGGGCAAGGGCAGAAGATCCAGCACCACGGGGTAGACGCCGGTGGTCCGTGAATATTCCACGCCCCCGTCGACCATCAGTCCGAAGCCCCGCTGTGGCCTGTGAAAATTCATGTCAAAGCGGGCAAAATCCTCACGCTGACCAGTTTTGTTGCCAAACCGGGCGTACTTAAAGTCAAAGCCTGCCGAAGGATCTTCTTTGGTGGCAAATACATTCTGTAAGTTGATGTCAATTCCTCCCCGCGTAAATGCCTGTTTATGACCCTGGTAGGTGTAGGTCTGGCTTTCGTTTTTCAGAAACCAGGGGATGGAGTCGGCAGGGGTGGTTCCGGGATAGCCGTAATACCTGAAGCCGTCGTGGTCGATACCCAGGTTAACCGACAAGGTCGACTTGCGGAACATGTGCTTGAGAAACATTTCGGCCTCGTTTTCGGAAAAGGGAGCGCTCACCCGGTCACCATTGCGCAGGTTTAGCTTGCCGTGCGATGAGAGATGTTTTGCGTGCAACCCAAAAACCGAGTTTTTATTCTTCGTATTGTTGAAGAAGAGTTCACCGTAGGGTTTGTTGTAATTCCCCACTCCGGCACGTACCAGTCCGTACCCCGGTTTTTCTTCGGGTTTGCCCACGATGGTGGCGGCCTGGAGGTTGTTTACAGGGAGGGCAGAAAAAACCGGTTTGCTGTCGATGGAGTAGGTAAAATCGGGTTTTTTCCGGGCATCGTCCCTGATGACCGGCGCTTCATTGATTTTCTCGGCGTCAATGGTCATCGGGGTGTAGGATTTGACCACTTCCACCTCTTGCCGCAGGGTGTCCCTTTGTTGTGCCACCGTTCCGGGAACGTTCAGAAGTATGCAGGCCACAAGGGCAACACCGGAAATATAATATCTGATCATCATGGTTGTTCTCTTTTCGGTTAATTCAGTTTAATCTGTAAGGGGTTGCCCTGTACCGCATCGGCTTCCCTTTTTTCCCTTTCCTCAATGTCGGCCAGTTTGCGGCTGGCTTCTGTCAGGATGCCGTCATCTTTCACGGGATAGTTTTCGACGAGGCTTTTCAGGGTATGTTTGGCTTGAAAATCATCTTTTTTAGCCACGTAAATGTCGGAAAGAAGGATGAAACTTTTCGCCAGCCAGAATTGGTGGGAGGTGCCTTTATCGATGAAATCCATGATTTCTTTTTCGGCGGCGGCCAGGTTTTGTTTCCGGAAGTAAATATCGGCCAGCAGGTATTTGGCTTCTGCGCCCTGTACCGTATTGGTCTGTGCGGCCGCTTCCCGCAGTCCGGGCAGAGCCTGGTCGTAACTCCCCAGTTCATAATAGGATTTGGCGGTGATATAGGAGGCTTCACGGGTAAGTTCGGGGGTTACCTTGTCGGCCTTTGAAAGCCGTACGGCATCATCGATGGCATTGCGGTATTTCTGAAGCATGAAGTTGCAGCGCATCAGTCCGGCCATGGCCCGTACCTTGTTCCACTGGTTGCCCGACACGGTTTCCATGCGGGCGTAGAGTTCGGCGGCTTCATCATATCTTTTGGCATTGAAGAGGAGTTCCGACGCCCGGGAAAGGGCCTGTTCGCTGAAGGCGTTCAGGGGCTGGCGCGACACATAGAGATAATGGTCGAGGGATTCGGAGTACTTGCCCTGGTTGTAAAGGGCTTCTCCCAGATAGAAACGGGCGTTCAGGACGAAACTGCCGTTGGGGTATTGCCTGAGGTAATGCTGGAGCTGATTGACCGCATTGGGATCGTTGGCCATAAACTGCCGCTCGGCCAGAATCCAGGAGAGGGAGTCCTGTTCCGAAGTGGTGACCACCGCGCCCGTTCCCAGGTTGTTGGCATAGGCAAAATAGGCGTCGACGTCGTTAAGCTCGATATAACAGTTTTTGATCCCCATCAGGGCCGCCTGGGCTTCCTGTGTGCCACCGTAGTTCTCTGCCACCTGCTTGTAATACTTCAGGGAGTTGCGGAAGTCGCCCAGATTGTAATGGACAAGACCCATCTGCAACAGTGCCTTGGGATAGTATGTGCTTTGGCTGAATTTGTCGATGATGGCCTGGTATTCTTTTTTGGCTTCCGCATAATTGCCCTCCCGTTCATAGGTGCGCCCCAGTTCGTAGTGGGCGTCATCGATAAGGGATGATTGCGGGAAAGAGGAGATCAGGCTCTTCAACTGCTGGGTTTTCCCCGCCTGGTTTCGCTGCAGACCGCTGCAGAAAGCCAGCTGATACAAGGCATAATCGGCATCGTACAGTTTCATATTAAAGGCCTGCTGGTAATGGCGTACGGCTTCAGGATATTCACGGGCCACAAAGTAGGTGTCGCCGATTCTGTTGTATACATCGGCTATTTTCTCTGTACGGCGTCCCTCCATGGCGGAAAGGTACTTCCGGAACGCGTTGCCCGCCTGGGTGTAATCCTCCAGTTTAAAGTAGGCGTAACCAAGGTTATACCAGGCGTCGCTGTATTCGGGGAGCGTGGAGGCTGCCGGCGATTGCAGAAACTGGTTGTAACCGGTGATGGCTGCATTGTAGTCTCCGCTCCGGTATAGCGCTTCCGACCTCCAGAACCGGGAGCCTGCGGTGATGGGATTCGAAAGGCGGTGCCCGAGCGATTTGTCAAACATGGCGATGGCCTGTTCATAGGCCCCGTTGGTGAACAACTCCAGTCCGCGGTAGTGGGTGACCCGCTGGTAAGCCTGGTCGATCTCCGCGTTTCTGCCTTTGATCTTTTCAATCGAAGCGATGGCATCACGGTAGTTGCGGGTGACCATGAAGACATCTACCAGGTATTTATACGCATCGGTGTTCCGGTCAGAATTGGGATACAGGGTGATGTATTTGTCAAAAGCCTTGATGGTCTCGTTAAACGGAGAATAAGAGAGCTCATAGGTGAGCTTGGCATAGTTGAAGAGGGCATCTTCCCTGATCGCGGGGTCGAACTCCATTTCCGAAGCGGCCTCGAAGGCAATACGGGCTTTTTCTTTCTGGCTGGTTCTCACATAGGCATCGGCCAGAGTGTAATAGCTGCTCTGTGCGGTGATGTCACTCCCCTTGGAGGACTTCTCCAGAAAAGGGACCGCCCGGGCATATTCCCCGGTATGGTAGAGACAGAAACCCATGATGTAGTTGTCTTCGCGCGACTTGGCTCCCGGGGTCTCATGATAGTACTCCAGAAATTGGATGGCATCGGCATACCTGCGCAAATGATAATAGGAGTCGCCGATGATCCTGGCCAGCTCGGGTTTGTACTGTTCCTCCACGTCGTTGATAATGGGCACGATGTATTCGACCACTTCGGCGTGTTTCCCCTGCTTGTAATAAATCTGGCTGACATAGATGGGGATAATCCGGTTGAAGTTGGGGTCGTTCTGCAACTTCCGGAATCCGTCGAGCGCTTCGTCATAGTTCCCTTTCAGGTAGTTGACATGGGCGTAATAGTATAGTGCGGGTTTTGCCAGCAAATGGTTTTTGTCCTTGATCAGAAGGAATTCGTTCAGCGCCAGGTCGTTTTCTCCGGTCATCAGGTAAGCGTATCCCATCATATAACCGATTTCCACCTGGTCGGAAAGGGAAAGGCCTTCCCTGTCTACTTCGCCCAGGGTGCGCAGTGCCAGCTGGTACCGTTTTTTGTCAAACTGAAAATCGCCCAGGTAGAACCGGGCATAGTTGCTGTATGGACTGTCGGCATATGCTTTGGTGAAGTTGTTGAGCATTTTGTCGCCTGTGACATGTTCTGAGCGCAAGGCAGACAGGGCCATGTAATAATAGGCTTCGGCAGCGGTTTCCGAACGGGGATCGGCGGCCTCCTTCACCTTTTCAAACTGCCGGTATGCGGCGTTGTATTTCGCGGTTTTAAACAGCTCCTTTCCAAGGGCGATATCCTTCTGGATCTCATTGTAATAACGGGTCTCCTGTGCCTGAATCCCGGAGGCCAGGACCATGAGACCAGCCATAAGCATGATGGGCTTAAGTATCTTCATTCCGGTACAATTTATTCGACTTGACAAGCAAAAACTGTGCAAACTCCTCACTCCGATAGTTTAATCGACTAAGGTAGACCGTTTGGCTGGTTCATGCGGTCATTTATACGCTATTTTCTCAACAAGAAACTGTTAGTTACTTTCGTTTATTATGGGGCATGGTAAAAAAGTTTGGGCTACCTTCGTGGCAAAATTGGGCCATCATGAGCGGAAAACCGATCATAGAACTAACGGATGCCGACATATTTCAGCGTGAGGAGCTGGTGCTCCGTAATGTGACCCTGAAGGTGGAGGAGGGGGAGTTTGTTTACCTGATCGGTAGGGTGGGGACAGGCAAATCAAGCCTGATCAAGACCCTGAATGCGGAGATTCCGCTGGTCAGCGGGACGGGGCGGGTGCTGGACTATGACCTGAATGCCTTGAGAAACAGGGATGTTCCCATGCTCCGGCGTAAGCTGGGGGTAGTGTTTCAGGATTTCAGGCTTCTGAGTGACCGGAATGTGAAGGCTAACCTGGAGTTTGTATTGAAGGCCACGGGCTGGAAACAGCCCAAAGCCATTGAGGAGAGGATCCACCAGGTTCTGGAGCTGGTGGGTATGGAACATCAGCTGGTCAGGATGCCCCACCGTTTGTCGGGAGGGGAACAGCAGCGCGTAGTGATCGCCCGGGCTATGCTGAACGACCCCCCTTTGATTTTGGCCGATGAACCTACCGGCAACCTCGACCCCGAAACCTCCGAACAGATCCTGGGGCTTTTACAGGAACTCAACCATCAGGGGAAAACCGTGGTGATGGCTACCCATGATTACGCCCTGATCGGGAAACACAAGGCACGTACCCTGAGCTGCGAAGGGAAAAAGGTGACCGACGTGACCAAGGCCGACGGAGAGCTGGATTTTAATCTTCTGATGTGAATATCAGAAGATTAAAATCTTGAATGAGGGAATCCTGAGTCCTGAATGCAGTAATTCTGAGCGTCGGATCTGGAATGGTTTAAAAAACACGGCTATGAAGATATCTCTCCGGCAATTACTCCTGGTTTTATTCATTTTTTCCCTGGTATGCTGCCAGAGGAAAGTAGCGTTGGAAGTTCCTGTGCTTCAGACGCTGAAAGTGTCTGAAAACAAAAGGTTCCTGGTCGACGAGAAGGGAGATCCCTTTTTCTGGCTGGGGGATACCGGGTGGCTTCTTTTTTCAAAGCTTGATCGCGGGGAGGCCGAAGCCTATCTGGCTGACCGGGCCCAAAAGGGATTCAACGTCATACAGGTCATGTTGCTGCACGACCTGTCCGTTGTTAATGCCTACCATGATTCCGCCCTTGTTGGCAGAAATATAGCCTGCCCGGCGACCACCCCGGGGAGTATCTTCGGGGATTCCCTGCAATATGACTATTGGGATCATGTGGAATACCTGATAGACAAAGCAGCGATGTATGGTATTTATATGGGACTGGTTCCTGTTTGGGGAAGTAACGTGAGAAGCGGGGCGGTAGAAAAAAAAGAGGCTGCACGATATGCCGGCTTCCTGGCTGACCGGTTCAGGAATAAGTCAAATATCATCTGGCTGAATGGCGGAGATGTCAAAGGGAGCGATTCTCTCGAAATTTGGAAGATCATTGGCTCCACCATTAAACAGAAAGATAGGGTCCATCTGATGACCTTTCATCCTTTCGGAAGGACCACTTCATCGCTTTGGTTTCACGATGAGGATTGGCTTGATTTCAATATGTTTCAGTCGGGACACAGGAGATATGATCAGGATGATACCAGATGGGGTTTTGGTCAGGATAACTGGAAGTATGTTCTTCATGACTACGCGCTGGTTCCCATTAAGCCCACGCTTGACGGTGAACCATCGTATGAAGGGATTCCACAGGGGCTGCACGATACGCTTCAACCGCGCTGGACGGCTGATGATATCCGCCGCTACGCCTATTGGTCTGTTTTTGCAGGTGCCTTTGGTTTTACATACGGTGCCAATGCCGTGATGCAGTTTTACAAGCCTTCCGACAAGAATCCCTCTTACGGGCCCCGCGAATATTGGGATGAAGCAATTCATTTGCCTGGCTCAGAACAAATGCAACACCTTAAGAAGCTGATGTTGTCGCGCCCCTATCTCGAAAGAATACCCGACGCATCCCTGGTGGAGAACAACATCGGATTAAAATATGACTATTTGGCGGCGACGAGGGGAATCCGTTATGCCTTCATCTACACCTATACAGGTAGAAATTTTATGGTAAAAATGGGTAAGATCAGTGGTCAAAAGGTAAAGGCAACCTGGTTCAGACCTATCGATGGAACCCTCACATCTTTGGGTGAATTTGACAACCATGGGATCCTTGAATTTGACCCCCCGGGAGAACAGGCCGAAGGCAATGATTGGGTTCTTATTCTTGACGATGCAAGTATCCCATAATTTTTTTTTCAGCCTCAGCCTCAGCCTCAAGCCTCGACCTCAAGCCTCAAGCCTCAAGCAGAACCTCAACCTTAACCTTAACCTCGACCTGGCCGGAGCGGAGCGAAAGTTTCTTGTCCTCGGCCTGCCGAAGCGAAGTAAGGCCTATTGGTTAAGTTTGTCGGCCATGGCGTCGGCGAGCAGCAGCAGCTCTTCACGGGTATCGGCTTTCAGGGCTCCTTTTTCCTCGATGGGATTATAAACCATCTCCCATTTAACTTTTCCGGCAAACTCCATCAGGTTTTTGACGCCTCCCCCGTTCCAGGAGTAGTTGCCGAAGATGCCCAGATAATGGTTTTTCACCCCCATGTGCTCAATGGTGGAGAGCAGGGTCTCCACGTTGGGGAAAAGGGCGTTGTTGTAAGCGCAACTCCCGACGATAAATCCCTTGTATTTGAAGATGTCGTTGATGATATAGGAGGAGTGGGTTTTGGAGGCATCGTAGACCCTGATGTTTTTGATTCCCCGTTCGGCCAGCCGGCGGGCGATCACCTCGGCCATTTTCTGGGTGTTTCCGTACATGGAGCCATAGACAATGACCACGCCGTTGTCCATGTCGTAGGAACTCCACTTGTTATAGCGGCTGAGCACCCAATGGAGGTCGGTACGCCATACAGGACCATGGGTGGCGGCGATCATCCTGATCTCAAGATCGGCCAGCTTTTTGATGGCACGCTGGGTATGGGCGCAATATTTGCCGACAATGTTGGTGAAATAACGCATCACCTCCACCTCATAGAAATCCAGGTTGATCTCGTCGTCGAAGATTCCGCCGTCGAGGGTTCCGTAGCTTCCGAAGGCATCACCTGCAAAAAGAATGTGGTGGTTCATCTCGTAGCTCACCATGGTCTCAGGCCAGTGAACCATGGGAATTGACCTGAATTTAAGCGTGTGCCGGCCCAGTTCCAGGGTATCGTCATCATAGACCTCCAGGATATTCCGGGGCTCCATGTAAAAGCTTTCAACCAGTTGAAAGGTTTTTTTGTTTCCCACCAGGGTGACGCCGGGGTATTTGGTGATCAGGGCCTTGAGGGCACCCGAATGGTCAGGCTCCATGTGGTTGATCACCAGATAGTCGACCTGGCGGCCATTTAGCAGAGACTCCACATTGTCGAGGTAGTCGTCTATAAACTGCCGTTCAACAGTGTCGATCAGGGCGACCTTCTCATCGATAAGGAGATAGGAGTTATAGCTGATCCCATGGGGTATCGGCCATATGTTTTCAAAGAGGTGGGTTCTGCGGTCGTTAAATCCCATGAACCAGATGTCGTCGGCGAGCCTGACCTGTAGCATACGTGTCGTCTGATTATAATTATGCCGCGAAATTAGTAAAAAAGAGGCTATCTGAGGCCATCTGGGAAGGGGTTTCTTTACGGCAGGGATAGGGATTAGTGCTACTGCGTTCATGGGGTTTTGTGCTGCGGCTGTCATGGGGGTTCTTGTGGCGGCGTTCATGTCGATTTCTGCTACAACGCTCATGGGGGTTCTTGTGGCGGCGTTCATGGTGATTTGTGCTGCGGCGTTCATGGTGATTTCTGCTACGGCGTTCATGATGATTTCTGCCACAACGCTCATGGGGGTTCTTGTGGCGGCGTGGAGAGGGGTGCCGGCGAAGAGGCGGGAAAGGAAGTTATGGCAAAGCAGGGTGATAGGGAAAAAGAATATCTTTGTTTTTTCGTTATGTGCGGAATCTATGCTTGAGCAAAAGAGTAAACCGATGGTTTTCCCCCGGCCGGGTAAAACCGTGATCATTGTCATTGCCGTTTTGTCGGTGTTGGCGGGACTGAGGGCCTGGCAGCTTTATGGGTATGTGTTTAAGGCCAATGTACAGAAGAATTATGTCCTTTACATCACGGAAAAGACCAGTTTTGACATGGTGGTGGACAGTTTGGAAACCCACCATGTCATGAAAAACATGAAGGCGTTCAAATGGGTGGCCAGGAGGAAGGAGTGCCGTGATTATATCAAAGCGGGCAGGTACCATTTCAGGGAGGGGATGAGTGCCAATCAGGTGGTGAATATTCTCAGGTCGGGTTTGCAGGAGCCGGTAAATCTGACGTTCAACAACATCAGGACGCCGGAGCAGCTGGCCGGGGTGGTCAGCCGCACCCTTCTGGCCGACTCCCTCTCTATCATGGGGCTTTTCGACAGGGAGGTGATCGGGGAGTATGGTTTTACCCCGGAGACTTTCCCGGCCATGTTCATTCCCAACACCTATGAGTTTTACTGGACCACCACGGCACGGCAGTTTGGCGACCGGATGAAAAAGGAGTATGATGCCTTCTGGAATGAAGCGCGTCTGAAGAAGGCTGCCGAACTGAACATGACTCCTGTGGAGGTGGCTACCCTGGCTTCCATCCTTCAGGAAGAAACCAACAAGCAGAGTGAGAAACCACGGATTGCCGGTGTATATCTCAACCGGCTCAGGAAGGGAATGCTTCTTCAGGCCGATCCGACCGTCAAATTCGCCGTGGGTGACATTACCCTCAGAAGGATCCTGCACCGCCATCTCGATACCGACTCCCCCTACAATACCTATTTATATCCGGGGCTGCCGCCAGGGCCCATCACTTTCCCGGAAATCCAGTCGATCGATGCCGTCCTGAACTATGAAACGCACAATCTCTACTATTTTTGTGCGCGGGAGGATTTTTCGGGCTACCACAATTTTGCACGGACCCATGCCGAGCACGAGCGGAATGCCGCCCGCTACCATGCGGCGCTGGACTCGGCGTGGCGTGCCCGCCGTGAGGCCCGCGAAAACTAAACAGCGTGACCTACTGATCTTCCAGGAAAGGGAGGAAGATCTCACGGATGACAGGTTCTTCCTTTGACCAGGTGAGTTCCCGGGCGGCGATTTCCAGGTTCTGGTGCCATTTTTTCCTGAGTTCGGGGTCAAAGAGGGCTTTTCTGAAGAGGTCGGCAAGGATCTGTGGTTCACTGGAGGGGGCGATCATCCCGATGTCATAGCGATGGACGATGTGTGCCATTTCGGGCAGGTCGGAAACGATGACGGGAATACGTGCCCTGATGTAATCGAAGAGTTTGTTGGGCAGTGCATACCGGTAGTTGAGCCCCAGCTCTTCCTCGAGGGAGAATCCCAGGGCAGCGTGCCGGGTGAGGGGTTGCAGTTCTTCGGGGGATAGCCTGCCGGCAAACACAATCCGGGCTGAAGGAGAGGAGGCGGCCTGTTGCCGGAGTTCCTCTTCGCGGTCGCCCCGGCCAGCAATGAGTAAGGTGACTTCCGGAAGGAAAGCCATGGCCCTGATGGCCTGTTCCAATCCGCGCCCCACATTCAGGGCTCCCTGGTAGATGATGAAAGGGGGCTTCACGCTTCCCGGAAGGGGGGAGGCAGAGCCGTTTGCCGGGATCTCCGGGGCAGGCAGGTTGCGGACAACCCTGAAGGGGATACCATATTTTACGGTGTAGATGTCGGCAATAGACTGGCATACCGTATAAGCGGCAGCCACCCCGGGCACCACTCTTTTTTCCAGCCATTCCCAGGTTTTTTTCACACGCGGGCGGTGGGTCAGCTCGGGAACTTCCGTAAAATATTCATGGCTGTCGTAGATGACCGGGATACGGAGGATCTTTCCTGCCAGGCGGTTGGCGGCCAGGGTGTCGAGATCGTTGGCCAGGAGCAGGTCAGGCTGGCGGTTGAGAAGAAGGAAAAACAGCCTGAGGTTGTATTCGGCATAGAAGAGGGGGCCTTTCCGGAAGAAAAGATGCATGCGGAGGGTGGCGTAGGGGCGATGGCCCGGGGGGAGTGATCCCGGGAGGCGCCGCCCGGCAAGCAATACCCCGAAACCCATCCCTGAAAGTGTGCGGCACACCCTGTCGACCCTTTGGTCGCAGGTCAGATCATTGGTCACCGATACAATTATCTTTTTTAAGGCCATGTAAATTATAAACGGCGATTTTCATTCAAAATTAGGAATATTTAAAAAAGCGGCGAAAAATTGTTTCCTTCGCTGGCCATGTACATTTTTATCTGATAGAAGCGCTATGATGGTCAGGGAGCATTATTCGCTCAGGGAGTGGAATACGTTTGGTACGGAGGCTAAAGCCCGTTGGTTTGCGGAATTTTCACGCCATTCGGAACTTGCCGGCTTTCTCAGGGAGCACCCGGGAATGTACAGACAGATCCTGGTGGTAGGAGGGGGGAGCAACCTTCTTTTTACGGCGGATTATCCGGGATTGGTGCTTCATCCGGCCATGAAGGGGATGACGGTGGAGCGTGAAGACGGGGAGCATGCGTGGGTGCGTGCCGGGGCCGGGGAGGTCTGGGATGATTTTGTCAGTTATGCTGTAAACGCCGGCTGGGGTGGCGTGGAGAACCTTTCCCTGATTCCTGGCTGTGTAGGGGCGGTGCCCGTGCAGAATATCGGAGCCTATGGCCGTGAAGCCGGAGAGGTCATTGATTCGGTGCGGGGGGTCGACCTTGTCACGGGCGAAATCTGGGAGCTGAGTGGTGCGGAGTGCTGGTTTGGTTACCGGAGCAGCATTTTCAAGCAGGAACTTGCCGGACGGTTTGTGGTCACCTCGGTGGTGTTCCGGCTGGATAAGCATCCCCGCTTGCAACTCACTTACGGCGAGCTGGTGTCACTGGCCGGCTATGACCGCCTGCCCTCCCTGGCAGAAGTGCGTGAGACGGTGATTGCGGTCAGACGGAAGAAACTTCCCGACCCGGCAGTGTTGGGAAATGCAGGCAGTTTCTTCAAAAATCCCGTGGTGGAGGAGGAATGGGCCGCCCGCATGAAAGGCCTTTGGCCGCAGATGCCCCTCTATCCGGCAGTGGAAGGCCACGCCAAACTCTCGGCAGGCTGGCTGATCGATCAGTGTGGATGGAAAGGCTTCCGCAGAGGAGATGCCGGCGTCCATGAACATCACGCCCTCGTCCTGGTCAACCATGGCCACGCCACAGGCCGCGAAATCTTCGACCTCTCGCAGGAAATCCGCTTCTCAGTGAAAGAAAAATTCGGCATTGACCTGGAACGTGAAGTACAGGCCGTAGGAAGAATGGATTAAACAAGGGATTTTTTAAGGATTTGTTTGATGTAGTTGGTGAGGATTTCGATGGCTTTCAGGTTAAGGCCACCCTGTGGAACGATGATGTCGGCGAAGTTTTTGGTGGGTTCGATGAATTGCATGTGGCTGGGGCGCACGGTTTTCTCATAGCGGTCGAGGACCATCTCCACATTGCGGCCCCTTTCCATGATATCGCGGCGGATGACCCTGGAGAGCCTCACATCAGAGGCACAGTCGACGAAGACCTTCACATCCATGAGGCGGCGGAGGCTTTCATCGGCAAGGCAAAGGATCCCCTCGACGATAAGCACATGACGGGGTTCAATACGTATGGTTTCGGCCTGACGGGTGCACGAGATAAACGAATAGGTGGGTTGTTCAATGGAGTGCCCTTCCTTCAGGGCCTTGATATGTTCGACCATCAGGGGAAATTCAATCGACTCGGGGTGATCGAAGTTCTTTTTCCTACGCTCTTCCAGGGACAGATGACTGTTGTCGTAGTAGTAGGCATCCTGATATAGGATGGCCACTTCCCCTTCGGTAAAGGATTCCGCAATTTTGTTGACCACAGTCGTTTTTCCTGACCCTGTACCTCCGGCGATTCCGATGATGAGCATAACCTTAAGTCTTTTGTTAAAATCCGGGTAAAAGCTGACCCGGCCCGTTTATCCAGCTAAATTAGTTTTAATTTCGCACGAAAATAGTTGCTTTACCGAAATTTGAACAGAAATTATGATCACTCACATTGTCCTCTTCAAACTCAATGAGATGTCACTCCCTGAGAGAGCTGCCGTAAGGCAGGAGTTGAAGCAGAAACTGGAAGCCCTGAAGGAGAGGGTGTCCGTGGTGGTTCAGCTCGACGTGCATGTCAATGAGCTCCATGAAGAAAAGAATTATGACCTGATGTTGTTTTCGCGGTTTCGTTCGGCAGAAGATCTGGAGACTTACCGTGTCCATCCTGCCCACCAGGAGGTTGTAGCGCGGATAGCTCAGGTGGCTGCCTCCCGCGCCGCCATCGATTTTCATTCCGGAAATAGAGAAAACTGAGATCAGCATGAATACACTCTATCCCCTGAAATTCAGGCCGATGTTCCAGGAGCGCCTCTGGGGCGGCAACCGGATGCACAAAGTCCTGCACAAACCCTCCTGCCCGATGGAAAAATGCGGCGAGAGCTGGGAATTGTCGGCGGTAGGGGGGCACATTTCCAAGGTGTCTAACGGATTTCTGCAGGGAAATGACCTGCAGGAACTTGTGGAGATTTATATGGGTGACCTCGTCGGGGAGAAGGTCTATGAGAAGTACGGGCTCGAGTTTCCGCTTTTGATCAAGTTTATCGATGCCGAAGACGATCTCTCGGTGCAGGTGCATCCTGGCGATGCGCTCTCACGGGAGCGTCATGCAGCTTATGGTAAGACCGAGATGTGGTATGTGGTGGATGCCGATCCGGGGGCACGTCTGATCTCCGGGTTTAACCAGGAGGTTGACCGGGAGAAATACCTGGAGTACCTCGGAAAGGGAGAAATCATGGATTTGCTGTTGTCGGAGGAGGTACATCCCGGCGATGTCTTTTTTATTCCGGCGGGGCGCGTGCATGCGATCGGCAAGGGAATTCTGGTGGCGGAGATCCAGCAGACGTCTGACGTGACCTACAGGATCTTTGATTTTGACCGACGCGACAAAGACGGGAATCCCCGGGAACTGCACAACGATCTGGCCCTGGATGCCATCGATTTTTCATGGAAGGAGGGAAACAAAACCTCTTATGAGAGAACCTGGAACCGGCCGGTAAGGCTGGCCCACTGTCCCTGGTTCACCACCAATCTGCTGGAGTTGAATCAGCCTGTGGAGCGTGATTTTTCGCAAAAAGACACCTTTGTCATTTACATGGGCATCAGAGGGAACATGGAGCTGGTCTGGGACGGCGGGAAAGAGTGGATAGGTCAGGGGGAGACCGTTTTGGTGCCCGCGGTCCTGGAGGCTTTCCGGCTGGAACCCGTTTCGGGAGAAGCCCTCTGCCTTGAAGTGTATATCGACTGATTACCTTAGGTAGTCAGACCTATAATTACAATATGGAAATCAAGCAAGCCCGGTTTCTCGTCAGCAATTCAGATCCGGTCAGGTGCCCGCGCCCCGACAAACCCGAATATGCCTTTATCGGGCGGTCGAACGTGGGCAAGAGTTCCCTGATCAACATGCTTACCAACAGCAAGTCGCTGGCCAAAACCTCCGAGAAGCCGGGAAAGACCAGGCTCATCAACCACTTTCTGATCAATGAGGAGTGGTATCTTGTCGATCTTCCGGGGTATGGCTATGCCAAGGTTCCCCTGACGGAGCGGCGCAAGTGGGAGAGTTCCTTCAGGCAGTATATCCTGGGGCGGACCAATCTCTGTTGTCTTTTTATCCTGATTGACATCCGCCATGCTCCGCTCGAAACTGACCTTCAGTTTCTGGAGTGGGTGGGGGAGAGCCAGGTGCCCTTTGCGGTGGTGTTCACCAAGAGCGACAAACTGAAGCCGGTGGAGGTGGATCCGGCGGTGGCCCAATACCGGGAGGCCCTTGCGGAGCGTTTTGAACCCCTGCCGCCGGTTTTTGTGACCTCTTCCGCCTCTGGTTCCGGGAAAGAGGGGATCCTCGGATTCATCGGCCAGGTGAACAAAACCTGTAAATAGCTGCCCCTACGTGGCTACTGTGTCGGTAAAGTTTTAAATTTGCAACGTATTCTGATAGTCAATAAACTGCATACAATGGGAACCAAAAATCACCCTCTCAAGGTTTTTTCCTGCCGGAATTCGAGGTACCTGGCCGAAGAGATCTGTAAAAGCCTGGGTGTGGAACTGGGAAACAGTTCCTGCGCCGTTTTTTCGGATGGGGAATATGAGCCCTGCTATGAGGAGACGATCAGGGGGTCGCATGTCTTCATTGTGCAGTCGACGCCGCCGCCTGCCGACAATCTGATGGAGCTGTTGCTGATGATTGATGCGGCCAAGCGGGCGAGCGCCTATAAGGTGATTGCGGTAATGCCCTATTTCGGGTATGCCCGGCAGGACCGGAAGGATAAGCCTCGGGTCTCGATCGGGGCCAAGCTGGTGGCCGACCTGCTATCCTCCGCCGGCGTCGACAGGGTGATTACCATGGACCTGCATGCCGACCAGATCCAGGGATTCTTTAACGTTCCTGTTGACCATCTTTTTGCTTCGGCCAATTTCATTCCCTACATCAGGGAACTGGGCCTTCACGACATCACCATTGCTTCGCCCGACGTAGGCGGAACCAAACGGGCCAATACCTATGCCCGCCTTCTGGAAACTGACATGGTCATCTGCCATAAATCGCGTGCCAAAGCCAACGTGGTCGACAGTATGACCCTGATCGGCGAGGTCGCCGGCAAGGATGTCATCATCGTAGACGATATGATCGACACCGCCGGAACCATTTCCAAGGCCGCCCGGCTGATGCTGGAAAAAGGCGCCAACAGTGTCAGAGCCTTTGCAGCTCATGCCGTCCTCTCGGGCCCCGCTATCGAAAATATCAACAATTCAGTCCTTGAAGAGGTCTACTTTACCAACTCCCTGCCCCGCAAAAACAATTCCCCCAAGATCAAATACATCTCTATCGCCGATTCTTTTGCCGACGCCATTGAAAGAGTGTATAAAAATCAGTCGATAAGTTCGTTATTTTTCAGGTAAGTGCTATCTTTGCACCGCTTTTTTCAAAAACGGCAGCCATCGCGGTTATGCATGCTGTTTGTCCGGTCGCCCTGATGCGGCTGGAAGAACTGAGTACCATAATTAATTATTTAAAAGCGCATTATGAAATCATTTGAGATTAACGGAAAGATCCGGGAAGTGACCGGAAAGAAAGATTCGAAGAAACTGAGAGGCGAGGAAATGGTGCCCTGCGTGATATACGGAGGCGAAACACCGGTTCATTTTACGGCCCCTTTCAGCGAATTCCGCGGCCTGGTGTACACCCCTGAGGTGTTTGTGGTCAACCTGAATATTGAAGGGAAAACCTACCAGACCATCCTGCAGGATACGCAATGGCATCCGGTGGAAGAGCAGCTGATGCACGCCGATTTTCTGGAGATCAGCGAAAAGAAACCCATTAAGATTGAGTTGCCCGTGGAGATTACCGGTACGGCCAAGGGGATCAAGACGGGGGGTAAACTGAAGGTGAACCTCCGCAAAATAAAGGTAAAAGGACTGGTGAAGAACCTTCCCGACACGGTAGTCGTGGATGTATCGCACCTCGACGTGGGACAAAGCATCAAGGTGAGCGAACTGAATATTGACGGCGTGGAGTTTCTGGCTTCCAAGTCGAGCGTGATTGCCACCGTTTCGGTGACCAGGGCCTCGAGGGCTGCCGCCTCCGCTTCTGAGAAAAGCGGTAAGAAATAATACAGACCCCGATAAGTGAAGCGGGCATGAATTAATGCCCCATTCAGGTATCATGGGCGTGAAGAGCTGATGACGAACAGCTTCTCCAGGTAATTGAATTTCAATGCATTAACGGGCAAAATGACGTATGAAAGCCGCACGGTGCTCCGACCACATCAGGACATGGTTATTTGCCCCATGTGAAACGAAGTTCGGCGGAGCACCGCGGAGCCAATTCCATGGGCGTGAAGAGCCGTTATGTGCTTTATGTCGATATTTAACTGAAGAACAAAGCATTAAATAACAACTTTACCAATGAAGTACCTGGTTGCCGGGTTGGGCAATATCGGAAAGGAATACAACCATACCCGCCATAACATCGGCTTTGAGATATTGGACGCGCTGGCAAGTGCGTCCAATATTGTTTTTGAGGATCGTCGTTATGGATTTGTCTCCGAATACAAATACAAGGGGCGTACTTTTATCCTGCTGCGCCCCACGACTTATGTCAATTTGAGCGGAAGGGCGGTTAACTACTGGCTGAAGAAGGAAGATATTCCCCTTTCGAATTTGCTGGTGATCTGTGACGATCTGGCGCTTCCCTTCGGAACAGTCAGGTTGAAGTCCAGGGGGAGCGACGGTGGACACAACGGCCTCCGGAACATCAATGAGGTACTGGGTACTGACGGATATGCGCGCCTGCGCTTCGGCATCGGCGATAATTTTCACAAGGGATACCAGGTCGATTATGTGCTTGGGAAGTGGAGCCGCGAAGAGGAGAAGGAACTGCCCTTTCTTGTGGAGGAGAGCATCACCGTGATCAGGAATTTCGGAACCATCGGTGTGGACCGGGCCATGAACCTATGCAATACCAGGAAGAAGGAGATCCCGGAGAACCCTAAAGCCACCCCGAAGGTGAAGGTTCCCGGGGCGATGAAGGCCCCCGGGAAGGGCAAGGAGTCTGAGAAGGGGAATTTTGCGGAGAAGGACATAACCCCTTCGGGTGGCGGGAAGTCTGCGTTATCGGGCGACCCTGCTTTGCCTGATTCCGGGGGGCAGTCAACATCCGGAGCTTCCGGAGTGCAGAACGGGAACGTCTGAGCTGAAAAGAATCAAAACGGGACAGGATGGAAACACCACGCATAGACAAATGGCTTTGGTCGGTCAGGTTGTTTAAAACCAGGACGATTGCCGCTGAGGCATGCCATAAGGGGCATATTATGATCGACGGTCTTCCCGTGAAGGCTTCGAGGGTAGTGAAGCCCGGCGATGTGGTACAGGTCAGGCGTGCCCCCATCTGGAGGAGTTACAAAGCCCTGGGCAGTCCGCCCAGCCGGGTAGGTGCCAAAGAGGTGGAGAAATTTGTCACCGATGTCACCCCAGCCGAAGAACTGGCACAACTCGAAATGCACAAGCTTGGCCAGTGGATCACCCGCGACCCGGGTGCAGGCCGTCCTACGAAAAAAGACCGCCGTGATCTGCTGGACTTCTTTTCCCCGGAATAAATGAGATGACAACCTTATCCTGGTAATTTTATAACTTGAGAATAGAATCTCCTCTGATCTTGTTTGACGGATTCTGTCACCTGTGCGACCGGAGTGTCAGCTTTGTGATCAGAAGGGACCGCAAGCGCCTTTTCAGGTATGTGGCATTGCAGTCGGAAGCCGGGGAGTTGCTACGTGACCGGTTGCCTCTTCCTCCCGGAACGGATTCAGTGGTTCTGGTGGAGAAGGGGGTGGTGTACACCGAATCGGAGGCTGCACTGAGAATCGCCGCAAGGTTACCTTTTCCCTGGTCGCTGGCGGTGATTTTCCGGATGGTACCCCGTTTTATACGTGACATGTTTTACCGGTGGATCGCCGTCCACAGGTACACATGGTTCGGGAGAAGAGGTTACTGCCGGATTCCTGCGCGGGAAGAACGTGAACGCTTCCTGACCATTGAGGAACTTCGTGATCTCCTTTAATCTTACAGTGATTTCCCTGTGCCGGGTTGCTTAGCCTGGCCTGCCATAAGGCGGTGACCGTTTATTTGTTGGTTTTAAAGTCTTTGACCAGGGCTTCGGTCATCCAGTTGGCCAGGGCCTGGCGGTTATCGGCACTGACAATGCGCTGCTGGTCACGGCTGTGGTGGATGTTGCCCAGTTCAATGTAGACCGACACGGGGAGGCTGTTGGCAACCACATAAAGGTTGCGGTCTGAAACCGTCCCCTTGTATCCCCGGTTGGGCTGGTGCCTGCGGTATTTCTCTTCAAAGGTCTCTTTCATGATGCGGGCCGTCTTCTGCCCGGTTTTACTCCGGTGATCGTGGTAGAAAAAGACGTCGATGTTTTTATTCTTTGACCGGGCATCGACATGCACGGAGATCATTCTCTGGAATTTCCCCTTATGGTTTCTGCTGAGTTTGTTGATTGCGCCGGTACGCTGTCTGAGCCGCTGGACCTGGTTCAGGGGAATGGCCAAATCAGGTGTGCAGACCTCGTCCTTGTCGGCTTTCAGGTATTGATCGTCCCTGATCCCGTCGTTCGGATCCCTGATGATGAAATAGACCGTGGCCCCCTGTTCGATCAGATTCCGCCCCAGCCTGAGAATCACATCATAGGCATATTCATCCTCACACAGGGTATGGCCCCCATATTTACCCATGGCCCCCGGATCGGGTCCCCCGTGCCCCGATTTGAGAAAGTAGACCGCTCCGGCAAGCGTGTTGCTCTTAATGGTGACCTGCTGGTATTTAGGGCCGAAGATCTTAAAGGTTTTCGTGGTCTGGGACATGGCTCCCAGGTTAAAGGAAACGACACATGCCACCACAAGCCACAGACTCATACTTAATCCCCACACATGGGCCCTCATATGAATCAACCCTTTCATGAAGTTGCTGATGGGTATGGTCAGGATATGGAACATATTATAAAAAACGTCATTTTTTGACAAAATAGTTTTTGGGTTTCATAAATTTGCGCTCCAGTGCCATTTTCTTTCACTCCTCAGGTGTTGATAACCTGACCGGTTCATAGAAACAGACGTTGCCGGAAGGTGGGAAATGGTGCTGAAATTTCCTGACGTTGCCGGGTAATATGCATAAAGTCAGGCAAATATGGTTAATTAACACCAAGGATTCAAATGAAAAGGCCCGTTCGGTTGGTTTTATCGGTTTTATCGGGGGTGATGTTGAGTTTGCCCTGGCTGGGTTTTCCGGGGTGGCTGCTTTTTGCTGCTCTTCTGCCGCTGCTTGCCCTTGACGATTTTTTTATCAGGGAGAAACAGAATTACGGCAGTGTCTCCTTCTGGGGGCATGCTTTTCTGTCCTTTCTGGTTTGGAACGGACTGACGACCTGGTGGATCCTGCATGCCACCCCCGCCGGGGCTTTTGTGGCCATCTTTCTCAACAGTTTCCTGATGTCCATGGTGTTCTGGCTGGCCCACCTGGCCCGCAGAAATGCCGGCGGCGGCACGGGTTACCTGGCTTATCCCCTGTTCTGGATAGCCTTTGAATATGCCCATTTCCACTGGGATATCGAGTGGCCCTGGCTGACCCTGGGAAATGGCTTTGCCGGAAATGTGGAACTGATACAGTGGTATGAGTATACCGGTGTGCTGGGAGGAACCCTCTGGGTCTGGCTGGTCTCCCTGCTCCTTTTCGTGGTTCTGAAATCTCTCGCGGGAGGTGAATCCAACCGGAGAATGCGGGCGAACAGCCTCCTCCTTATTCTGCTGCTGGTGATTCCCTTCGGCTGGTCCCTGGTGCGTTACCATCATTTTGAGGAGCAGGGGGAGGTACGCAAAGTCCTCCTGGTTCAACCCAATATAGATCCCTATACCGAGTCCCACGAGGAGGGAGCCGTCAACGACAAACTGATGAAGTTTATGCGGATCACAAGGACGCACGTTACCCCCGGACTGGATTATATTGTCGGGCCGGAGACGGTTTTCGAGCAGCAGTGGGATGAATCGCGGCTTCATAACTACCAGGCTTTCCGTCAGTTGCAGGAACTGACCTCCCTGGGTGACAGCAGCGCCCTGATCATCGGTGCCTCCACGTTCCGGATTTATGGGGAGAATGACCAGGTGCCGGCTACCGCCCGGCGATCGGCCGACGGATTGGTCTATGATGTCTACAATTCCGCGATATACACCGATGCTTCCGGTGGTTATCAGGTGTATCACAAATCGATACTGGTGGCAGGGGTAGAGAAGATGCCTTTCCGGAGATACCTGGGATTTCTCAACCGTTACATCATCAATCTGGGGGGGACTACCGGGAGCCTGGGTATACAGGCTGAACCCGCCAATTTCGCAGGGCCCGGCGGTGACCGGATCGCTCCGGCCATCTGCTATGAATCGGTTTTCGGGGGATATTTGACGGAATTCGTGAAGAAGGGAGCCGGAGCGGTATTTGTGATCACCAATGACGGGTGGTGGAAGAACACCCCTGGCTACCGGCAACATTTTTCCTTCGCGCGGCTTCGGGCCGTAGAAACCCGCCGTAGCATTGCCCGCTCTGCCAATACGGGGATCTCGGGTTTTATCAGCCAGCGGGGTGAGGTCCTTCAGCAAAGTGCCTGGTGGACTGAAGATGCCCTGACGGGGGAGATCCGTTTCAACGACAAGATGACCTTTTATGTGAAAAACGGGGATTACATCGCCCGCATTGCGGTGTTTGCCTCCCTGCTGTTGCTCCTCCACCTGGCCGTCAACCGGCTGACCAGGGACAAAAAAAATCCGCACTAATCCCGATTGTGTAAAACCCCGGTGAACAGGATTTGAGTGCCCCGGTGTTCAAACGTCCAACGGTCCGAAGACTCACCGCGGCCGAAGCCACGGCTACCAGGCCTGTTTTTACGCCGGAAAGCTTTCTCGTTTCAGTGTTTAGTGTTGAGTTTACCAACGATGGGACTAATGCGGAAGTATTTTTTGTTTCAAGGAACGTCAACTCTGTTTTTCAAATGTAATCCGAAAATTCGGGGAAACCAAATTTTTCAGAGATTTTAACACCATTTCCGGTGTCGAAAACCGCGGATTCAGGGGTTTTACCACTCCTGCCGTAACCTCTTCCTGCTGCTTCCCTGAATAAGGTGTTGAGGCTCAGAAATGGAGCACCTGGCGTTTCTCGCGGCCATATAAATCGATATCGTAGGTCAGGGAGAGGTCAAGGTGGGAGAATCTCTTTCCGGAGGGATTTTTTATAGCGAGGTCGCCGGCGACAGCCATCCTGAGTTCCGGAGTGAGACTGCTGCGGGCCATCAGCCCTACGGATCTGCCCGGGCTAAAAAGCACGCCGAATTCAGTTTTCTCCTTCAGCAAAAGATGAAAACTCAGGTCCATGCGGGAGGCCCTCCCGTAAGGGATGGCGTAAAACAGCTGGGGTTTGAGAATGACTCCTTCCGAAATGGGAAAAATGGCTGCTGTACTGAACAAGATTAACCTGTTTTCATTCTGTATCCTTTCTTCAGGCCTGACGTAGGCTGCATTGTTTTTTATCAGGCGGGGGAAGGATAGGCTGAAAAAGCCGTTGGAACTGTACACAAAGGCCCCAAAGCCGAAATTTCCCATGAGATCTCTCTCCATTTCGCCGGTTTTGTCGATTCTTGCAAAGCCAAAGGTTCCCCCCAGTCTCAGGCGGATATCATCATCGATGAGCATCTCATAGCTGTAATTGGTAAAGAGCGTGAGGTGTGAGATGCTGTCGGTGCGGTCGCTGATCAGATCCAGGCCGGCGCCGTTGAACTGGTTGAAAACAGGGGAATGGAAGGAGAGTTGCCGGGCGTAGTTGGCGGGGTGAATGCCGGTCAGCTGGCTACGGTTCATGATGAAAAAACCGAGGTTTTCGCCGATGGCGGTATAGGCAGGGTTGACGCTTTGGTGGTTATAGAGGACCTGCAGCCAGTTGGGGTACTGCTGTGCGGTGGCAGGAAATGCCAGACCCAGCCACGCCAGAACCAGAACAAGACGATGTAAACCTGCGCTCATGGCCCAAAAATAAAAAAACGGGCGATCAGTTGTGGTGCGTGAGGTCAAACTTCTGCTTCATCAGTTCTTCCAGATCGTGTACCGGTCTTTCCAGTGAGGCTGGGATCTCTTGTTTCGAAAAGGTCTGGAAGTAAAGGAGGCAGGCATCTCTCCACCAGATGGCTTCCCGGGTCTGGGTCTTCAGTTTTTTCTGGATGTGGGCGAATCTTTCCGCATCGATGTACCCTTTGAGCCGGTCCCAGCTCATCTGGAAGCGGCGGACTTCCTCGACGCCTTCGTAATAGTTGTGGCAGAGGGTATTCCAGAGGCTTTCGCCTGAGGCGAGGGTATAGTCCCAGGGAAGGTGGTGGAACCAGAGGAGCAGGTTTTCGGGGCAGGTTCCGGGCTGGCTGTACATCTGGCGGAGCGGTGGAAAGTACTGTTCCACGGCATTACTGCCGGAAGGGGAGCGGTCGAAGCCGATGCCATGGGCGGAGGCGTTGTGGTAGTATTTCGGGAGCCAGTCGGGCCGGGCGTTTTTAAGGTCGGTCCAGGGTTCGGGGCCGTAGTGGTGGCTCCAGCCCATGAGGTGGTGGAGTCCCAGGGGAGTCATGTATTTTACGGCGGCCTCCCGGGAGCGCATCATGATATTCAATGCGGGTGCCGTAAAGGCTTCGCTGCCGGAGAAGGTCATCCGCAGCCATTCCCTGCCGATCTGCTGCGAGGTGAGCTGGTGGTTCCAGGCCAGGCGACCAAAGGCATACCAGTTGGCCTGTGCAAAGTGATGGCCGCACCAGTTGGTGTCGCGCCCGATGTTGGCTACCCCGGCGATGGCGGTCAGCGGGTGTGGAAAAAGGGATCCGTCTGTCATCCGCGCGACCGTGGAGCCCGGACCCTTGCTCCAGGTGTCGCTGTCAAGACACTCCTTCTGCAGGGGAGCCAGGTACACCAGGTGGTCGGAGAATCCGAGGTACTCCTGGGTGATCTGAAATTCTACCATGAGGGGTGTTTTCTGCATGGCGCCAAAAAGGGGACTGAAAGGCTCCCTGGGCTGAAAGTCTATGGCTCCGTTTTTGACCTGAACGATCACATTCTCTGCAAATTGCCCGTCGAGGGGCATGAATTCATTGTAAGCCTGGCGATGCCGGTCCTCACTGGTGGGATTGTAAACGAACGCCCGCCACATGACCACTCCGTTGTAAGGCTTCAGGGCCTGGGCCAGCATGTTGGCCCCGTCGGCATGGGTGCGCCCGTAATTCTGGGGCCCCGGCTGGCCCTCGGAATTGGCCTTCACCAGGAACCCCCCGAAATCGGGAATCGCCGCATAGATCTCCCTGGCTTTCTCCCTCCACCATGCGGCGACCTCCGGCTTAAGGGGATCAGAGTCGGGAAGCCCGCCAATCACCGCAGGAGAACTGAAGTTCACTGACATGTATACTCTGACATTGTATGGACGAAGGAGGTCGGCGACAGCCGCGAAACGGGCGATGTTTTCAGGTTTGAGCACTTCCGGGGAGGCGTTTACGTTGTTGAGGACCGTGCCGTTGATTCCCACCGAGGCGTTGGCCCGCGCATAATCACGGTACTGCACGGCCAGCTCCTCCAGGCTCTCACTCCGGTTCCACCAGATGGAATGGCCTGCATAACCCCTCTCCACCGTGCCGTTGAGATTGTCCCAGTGGTTGAGAAGGCGCAACCCGTAGGCAGGTTTTTCCAGAATGTCAAGGTGGGTGAGGGACTCGCCCGTTTGCATCAGCCTGATCAGGGCAAACACCCCATACAATACGCCTGCATCGGAGTTGGCGGTAACCAGTATCACAGGTTGGCTTTGGAGGGTGAGGCTGCGTATCAGAAACCCTTCGTCACCACATAGGGCTGTGGCTCCATCGGCCAATAGTGGTTTGATGTCGGGGTGGCCGGCTGCTCCCATGACCAGGAGGCCGGGAGTGCTGTGGGGGGCCGAAATTCCCCTTGGATGGGCGCCTGCTATCCCTCCTTTGAAAGGCCGGGTGACGGTCACCGGTTCACTCCCGGTAAGTCCCGCCATGGCAAGCCTGAATTCTGCAGCCGCCGCCGCCAATTGCGGCGATTCCCCCCTGATCCACAGGGAGGAAACAGCGGTCTTGCACTCCGCTGCCCTTTCCGCGGAGAGTCTCTCGTATCTCAGCCACAGCCGGTAACCATCTTCTCCCGAAGCCAGTAACGGTACCATAAAAATCAGCGCCAGCAGCGCCTGGATATTCATTTTAAGTGGGTGTTTTTGTTTCATGCCGGAAAGTGTAATGGGTTGTAAAAATACAAAACGTAAGCCATTTTCCGGCATGCCATCCGGCCCATTGAACCTGAGATTCCGCGAAATCCGTATTATTTCGTACCATACGGGTTTGCTAAAAGTTGTATTTTTAGGGACATTTTGGGCAGACCCCTGCAAAGGAGAAAGCCTGTCAATCAAAAAATGAGTTGTTATGAAACGCATTGTCTGGGCATTGCTGATGGTATGGTTTGCCTGTCAGGTCAGGGGGGAAGCTCCGGTTTATGAGTTTGCCCCGTGTGCTTCCACCCACATGGCGTATGGTGAAGAATGCGGGAATTGGGAGGGGACGGAGGCCACTGCGGGTGGAGAAGCGTCAGAACGAAGGAAAAGGATTTTGGAGGCGGGGGACCGGACATACTGGAGCGGGCTGGCCTACCGGATGGCGGCGCCGGTGCTTCAGCGTATGGCCAAAGGGGAGCTGACGGCTGCCATGGATCCCGAGGTGGCCCCCACATGGGACCATCGCAATATCAGGGTGGCCTATATGGAGGCGTTTGCCCGGCTGATGGCCGGCATCACGCCATGGCTGGCCCTCCCCGCCGATTCCACTGAAGAAGGGAAGCAGCGTACCCAGCTCAGGGAGTGGGCTCTGCAGGCCTACAGGAATGCCGTGGATCCTCTAAGCCCTGATTATCTTCTCTGGAAAGGTGAAGGGCAGATCCTCGTCGATGCCGCCTTCCTGGCACAGAGTTTCCTGCGGGCCCCCGGAACCTTCTGGGAACCCCTCGATGACGTGACCAAACAAAGATACCTCGAGGCTTTCCGCGGACTGCGGTCTATCCGGCCTGCCTATAGCAACTGGATCCTCTTCCGCGGAATGATCGAGGCTTTTTTTATCATGGCAGGGGAAGCGCATGACGCCTATGCCGTCGACGTGACCATCAGAAAGATGAACGAATGGTATCTCAGTGACGGCTGGTATTCCGACGGGACGGAATTTGCCGCCGACTATTATAATGCCTATGTCATTCACCCGATGTATGTCGAAATGCTGGAAATCCTGAAGGAGAGGAAGGTAGCGACTCCGGTAAGTTTCGACCTGGCACTGGCCAGGATGCAGCGCTATAACCAATTCCTGGAAAGGCTTATTTCTCCCGAAGGGAGTTTTCCGGTATTTGGCCGATCGATTACCTACCGGATGGGGGCTTTTCAGCCTCTGGCCCTGGCGGCCTGGAAATACGGATTGCCGCAGGGGATGAGCCACGGACAGGTGCGCAGCGCCCTGACAGCAGCTATCCAACGCATGTTTGCAGTCCCCGGAAATTTCAATGAAGCGGGATTTCTGACCCTGGGCTTCGCCGGGCATCAGCCTGATCTGGCCAACTCTTATACCAATAACGGAAGCGTATACCTTACCTCGGTTGTGTTCCTGCCCCTGGGACTCCCGGCTGATCATCCCTTCTGGAGCGACCCGCCTGAAGCATGGACCTCCGTGAAAGCCTGGAGCGGACAATCATTTCCCATGGACAAACATGTCTCCCTGTCACGGTAAAAAAAATCGGAAAATACCGGTTTGTGTTTTATTCAGATTTCCATTACCTTTGTCAGGTTATTAATTATATCATCATCATGAAAAAAGGAACAGTGAAGTTCTTTAATCACACCAAAGGTTTTGGTTTTATTAAAGATGAAGAAACGTCCGAGGAGTTTTTCGTACACTCCACCGGACTGGTTGACCGGATCCGCGACAACGATGTGGTAACATTCGATGTTGAACAAGGCCGGAAAGGTCCCAATGCCGTAAACGTAAAACTTGCATAAGTTAAAAATTTACCCATTAGACGTACCTGACCCTGCAGTCCTCTGCAGGGTTTTTTTTATCCGTTTAAGGGTCATATTACTTGTCTCTGATGGTCGGTAATTCGAAAATGGGTGAAGCATAAACCATTGATATAGAGATGTCGGGGAAGGTAAATCATGGAATGGGTTGGAATTACGGATCAAACGGTTAATTTTACGGTCACATATTGAGTTGTCAATGAAGACTACCAGTGATCTGAACAATGAGTGGCGGATGGTGGCTTCGGCCATCTATAAAAGACCTGTGGATTCTAAGATCCTGGGCCAGTCGGAAGTAGATGTCACCGATTTGGAGGCATACATAGCGCAGAAGCGCAAAAGCGGGGTGAAGGTGACCCTAACACAGGTGCTGACGCTGGCGGCGGCCCGGGCCTTGCATGATGAGGTGCCCGAATTGAACGTGTATCTTCGCCGGGGAAAGATTGTCAGCCGTCCGTCGGTCGACGCCATGGTAAGTGTACTGCTGGAGGGTTCCGAATTGGGATCTGTCAAAGTTCCCCATGCCGACGAGATCACCATCGATGAAATGGCGGCTTTCATCGCTGCGGAAATCAAGAAAGCCAGGGGAGGCAACGAAAACAAAACCATGGAAATGAAAGGCAAACTGGCGGTTATCCCCTGGCCATTCCGGAGCTGGATCTTTCAGTTGGTGAGGACTTTCACCCAGAAGTGGGGATTTTCGATTCCCAGCCTGGGACTTACGCCGCACAGTTTCGGCTCATTCATCGTATCCAACATCGGCACCCTGGGCCTTGACCTGGGATTTCCGGCGCTGATGCCCACTTCAAACGTCTCCTTTGTGCTCATCCTGGGTGCGGTCAATAAAAAACCATGGGTTGTCAACGATGAAATCGTACCCCGGAAGATCCTCACCCTGGGGGCAGCCCTTGACCACAGGGTGTGTGACGGCTCCCACGGCGGCCGTCTCTTCCGCTATCTTAAATACATCATCAAGAATCCGGAGCTCCTCGATCAGAAACCAGAACGGCCTGCTATAAAAGAGTGAGGCTCCCGGCTCCCGGCTTTCGGCAGGGTTGCATTTCTTAGGCCTGTGGGTTCAGCTTTCATTGATCCCGGGATTCTCCTGTACCGGAGTCAATGTTAAGTATATATTATTTCTCATCCTTTCTCTTCTGAGTGACCCTGCATTGTGAATTACCTTTATGTCAGTCTTTAAACTAACCGGCATGAGTGAGATTGACCTGTTGGCCCACCTGGTTCTGGCTCCCTATATCATCAAGGCCACTGCACTGATCAGCAATGAAAGGAAGGTGGGTGGCAACCAGTTCAGGCATGCCTTTGCCACCCTGGGCATTCTTCTGGATTACAAGTATTTTTCCAGTTCCGTGTTGCTCAAGGCTTCGCTCATCCATGACCTTATTGAGGATGTACCCTCCACCAACCTTGACGAGCTCCGTTCCATCGACCATGAAGCGGTCAGGGTCGTGGACCTGGTGCTGGAGGTTACCCGCAAGCCTTGCGAAACCAAGGCGGCCTACCTGCGGAAAATTCTGGAAAGGGGCTCCCATGAGGCCAAGATCCTCAAGGTTGCCGACCGTATCAGCAACCTCACCGATCTTCACCGCGACATTTATTCCGACGAGAAGATGCTCAAATACCTCAATGAGACTGAACAATATGTTGTTCCGATGGCCATGGAGGTCAACCGGGACATGGTCAGGGAGCTGAGTGATCTGATCACCAAACGGCGCGAACTTCTGGGCGTCATAGCCTGATTGCGCACTGCACCCCTGTAAAAAGCCTGTAAGCTCCCTGAATTCACCGTATTCCCCGTTGCTATGCGGCATGGCATTTCAATTACGGTTATATTTGCGTAAAAAAGCAATGGGACATTACGCCAACAATAACCTGCTCAGGGGCGAAAAGGTGGAATATGAAGCCTATCTGCACTGGAAAATATTCGTCAGGCTCTCCGGAATCCTGACCCTATTCATCTATCCCCTTGTTCTGCGTAAAACGAGTGAGTTCGTGATCACCAACATGCGGGTGATTATCAAGAAGGGGTGGATTTCGAGGTATACCTTCGAGATGAATCTCAATAAGATTGAAACGGTCAATGTCGATCAGTCTTTCTGGGGCCGGATTTTTGGGTTTGGGACCATCACCATCATTGGAACCGGCGGCACCCGTGAGGAGGCCGAGAACATCAGCAAGCCCCTGGAATTCCGCAGGAAATTCATGGAGGTCTCCGCCTGACCTTCTGATCTTCTAATCTTTTGATCTTCAGGTGTTCCGGTCTTTGGTAAAGGATCAGGCCAATTAATAAAGCATCCGGGCCCTGACGGTATGGGGGATTTCTTTCAGCTCCGCAAGGATGGAAGAGCTCAGTTCGCTTTCTGTATCGATGATCACGTAACCGATCTCGGGGTCGGTCTGCAGGTATTCTGCAGCGATGTTGATCCCCTTCATGGTAAAAACGTCATTCACGCTTTTGAGCACTCCCGGAAGGTTCCTGTGAATATGGAGGAATCTCTGTTTGTTTTCGTTGGGTTGGAGGGAGATCTGGGGAAAGTTAACGGCGCCAATGGTAGATCCGTCGTCGCTGTATTTGATTAGTTTCTCGGTCACCTCATAACCGATTTGTTCCTGGGCTTCGCGGGTACTTCCCCCGATATGGGGGGTGAGGATCACATTATCGAATTCCTGCAGTTCCGAGCGGAAGGGATCCTCATTGGAGGCGGGTTCCACGGGGAAGACATCGGCGGCAGCCCCGGCGATATGCCCGCTGCGAAGGGCTTGTGCCAATGCCTGGTAATCCACAACGCTGCCACGTGAGGCGTTGATAAGCAGGGCCCCCTCCTTCATGAGGGCGATCTGACCGTCGGAAATCATTTTTTTCGTCAGGGGTGTTTCCGGAACGTGCAGGGTGACCATGTCGCTGACCTGCAATAGCTCCTCCAGTGAATGGCAGGGGACGGCCTTGCCCAGGCTCAGCTTTTTCTCGATATCATAATAGTACACGTTCATGCCCAGCGCTTCCGCCAGAATGGATACCTGGCTGCCTATATGGCCGTAGCCCACGATACCGAGGTTTTTATTGCGGACCTCGAAGGAGTGGCTGGCCGACTTGATCCACTCGCCCCGGTGGGCAGCTGCATTCTTCAGGGGCACCTCCCGCATCAGCATGATGCACTCGGCGATGACCAGCTCGGCCACTGACCTGGTGTTGGAAAAGGGAGCGTTGAACACCGGAATCCCAAGTAACCGGGCCGCATGCCGATCGACCTGGTTGGTGCCGATGCTGTAACAACCGATGCTGAAAAGTTTCCGGGCTTTCCCCAGTATGGCGGCCGTGAGCTGCGTGCGCGAACGGATCCCGATCATGTGTACATCCCTGATCTTTTTTTCCAGCGCTTCGGCATCCAGGGCCGTTTTGATGTATTCGACACTGGAATACCCCGCCTTTTCAAAAGCCGCGACCGCCGAAGGATGGATCCCTTCGAGCAGAAGGATCCTGATCCGTTTTTTGTCAAGTGAAAAATGAGGTGCCATAGGCCATTTTTTTAAAGGTGGTTCTGCCGGTTGCGTTGATCCAAAGATGGCAAATTGAAAACCACCATCACCACCCTGACTCTTTTTTTTGACGAAAAATCACAATTAAATGAAATTGGGACGTAACAAATGGAAGACATTTTCGTCTTTTACTTATTCGTCAAAATAAATAACCGTAAATTGTCTGTTATAATATAATATTTCGAACACATGCAAAAGTTAGCGATGTTATTAGTTTTTTTCCTGGTTGCGGTAACCGTGAATGCTCAGGAAATACAGGAAAGGGAAGAAATACAGACCCTTTTTTCGAACCGGAAAAGCCTTGGTTTTTATGGGGCCTATTCTTTGGCCTATACGCGGATGGACCATGAAGACGGTCTGATCACGGGTGGACGTGCAGGCATGATTTTCAACCATTCCACGGCGGTGGGACTGGCAGGGTACGGTTTCTTCAACAACCTCGGGGGATACCAGTGGCCTGCTGAAAGTATGGTGAATTATTCCATCACCGGGGGATATGGCGGTATTTTTATTGAACCGATAGTGGGAGGCCTGAAACCTGTCCATCTCTCTTTTCCTGTATTGCTGGGGATGGGAGGTGCCGGATTGCTCAGGACCTATCGCCCGGGATATCAAGAGCCCTGGGAAGAACCCTGGGATTTCACACTGCCGGAAGGGGATTTTTTTCTGGTCATCGAACCTGCCGTGGAACTGGAGTTTAACTTGGCCAGGGTCTTCCGCACGGCGGCCTACGCAAGTTACCGCTTCACCTCACCTGTCGAGCTTCTGGGGAAAGCCCCTGATGTGCTCAGGGGGTTCAATTTCGGACTTACCTTTAAGTTGGGGAAATTCTGATTTCCCTGGAGGTTATATTTTTTCCCATTAATTTTATACTTTTGCACCGGCTTTTAATGAAAAAGCCATGAATGATTGACCTGTGGTGTAATTGGCAACACGTCTGATTTTGGTTCAGAAGAGTTCAGGTTCGAGCCCTGACAGGTCAACGAAGTTGAACTTCAGGGCGGAAAGCGTGTATGTACACTCTTGGAAAGCCTGAAAGGTCGCAAAAAAAGTTCTTTCAAGAGAAGCAGGTATTCGGGGAGTTTGTTTATATTTGCGCCCTGAAAACGGGAAAGCCCGCTGCCTGGTACAAAAGGCCCCGCTTCTGAAATACATTGTCCTGTGGTGTAATTGGTAACACGTCTGACTCTGGATCAGAAAAGTTCAGGTTCGAGCCCTGACAGGACAACTGAAGATCAACCACTTACAAGTTTTTGTGAGTGGTTTTTTTGTAGTACGTGCGGAAGGCTTGACCATATTCAGCCGGTTTTAATAACAATCAAGGATTTGTTTATATATCAGAGGATAAACTTCGGCATAAGGTGGTCATTTTAATCCGGCGGAGGGTGATCAAGGTCGCCGGTTCTACCACGTTGTATTTATTTATTAGCTCTTCGTTCTTCATTCCTTCATTTCAAATTTGCCAGAAATTTAACGAAATCAGTAATATCCTGCTCCACGCTGGCTTTTTCCAAAGATTCCATGTAATCATTCCTTTTTTCTACCGGAATTACTTTCCATGAATATCCTCCCGATGCCAACATCGTATTGAACAGGAGACGGCCAATCCGGCCATTCCCATCCATATAGGGGTGAATATAAACCAATATGAAATGCCCAAGGACTGCCCTGACGCTTGGCTCAGTTTCAGCTCTCAGTAAATCGAATAAAACAGGCATGGCATCACGGACTGCTTCAGGATTCAAAGGTGTATGTTTTGATCCTTTTATATAAACCTGACCGTTGCGGTACCCTGCAAGATCAGATGCTTTTATTAATCCTGCTGCCACACTTGGCGAAAATAATTCCCTATACCAGATGCCAAGGTCATCGTCAACAACTTCCCCGGCATTTTCCCCTTCCAGGATTTTCCTGATACTCGATTTTACTGCCTGGAAAGCCTGATAATAACCCCTGGCAGCCATTGCATTTCTTTCTCTGCGATCTTCTTCGTTCGCCTCCGGATTCCAATTACCAGCCCTGACCCTTTCTATAAGTTGTGTGGTCACCTTGTACCCTTCAATGGATAATGAATGATAGGCGTCTTCGGCATATTTTTCTTCCACCGATTTGAGGTATCCTTCAATATCGGATGCCAATTCCTTTACTGGTGGAAAATGTTCAATAACCGTCTGGCGATATTGTTGCCACATTAACGTTATCCGGTTTACATAGGGAGATAATACCTTTTTATCTAATGTCCAAATCAGTTTTTCTTTAAACGGATCATCCTCCCTTACATCATAACCGGCACTTTTCATTGTATTTATTATTTCATTGGCTATTTTGTTGTTCCCGATATTCCGGAATGCCCCTGCCAGGCGACCGGCAACAATACTTTTCCCTCCATCCAGAAGCTTATTCAATAAACCTGAAACATCTTTAACCATTGAAAGGCACGTCCGGGCATCGGTCGGATTGCTTTTGTAAAAGTCAGAACCGATGGCTGTTAAACCCTCAAAAAGTGAATAAACCTGAATCCCGTTTATGGTTATCATTGAAGGTCGATCAGGGATTTCCAGTTTCAGATCGAGAAATGAGATGCCATGTAAAAGCTGAATGATATTATTACTGGCTTTGGGGGAACGCACCAGCAATTGACGAGGCACCGATAAGTTGCCCGCATGAATCGAAAGAGACTGTTCAGGAGATAAACACCATTCATCTCCGAACCTGGAATTTAGGTAGACTGCTGCAAATTTCCAAAAAGACATGTACCACGAAATGGTGTCTCCAGGTAGTTCATCTGGCCTGCTGGAAATATACCATCCTTTAAGCACCTCTTTTAAAAATCCGTTTTTGATAAGCCGCTCTTTGTGTGTGCGCGACAGACCAGATGATTTAATCACTGCTATGCCTTGGTCATTCTGGAACTTCTTAAGTTCCTCCAATGATAGTGCAAGCTTTTCAGATGGATTTGCCATGATAATGTTCTTTTACTTTTTCCGGATCAAATTTAGTAAAAGATGTTGTATTATATTTAGTTTATTTTGTTGTGTTGTTTTTAGTTTATTCTGTTGTGTCGTATATAGTGTTTCAGGTAAAACATTAAAAATATTTTCCATCCAAGTCATAATAGCTCTTGTGTTGCTCAAGGTCCATCTTGCTATATAGTTGTTTACTGAATGGCACTTTTTTGGCTTCAACGCCGTAGTATCTTCTTTCCCTGTTGTAAGTAATTCTGATATTAACAGGAAAGAGTACCTCCTTTCCCGGTATTTTTCTTTATCGTTGTTGTTGATTTCTGCTAAATTTATCTCACCAGGGAGTAAAACAACATTTTAAATAACGTAAGTTAATGATAATTAAGATTATAGCAATTATCAAGGATCAACTATTTACAGATTTGAAATTCAATCTTGTCATCCTTTTCCTGTCGATGGCCTTGATTTGGTCGTGCGGGAGCAATGTTCCTCAAAAAATAGACCTTTCGGGGGAATGGAGATTTGCCACCGACCCGTCAGATATTGGTGTTGAAGGAAAATGGTTCAGCCAGCCGCTCCCTGAGGTGATCCATCTGCCCGGTTCGATGGCTTCGAATGGGAAAGGCAAAGATGTGGATCTTCATACGCCCTGGACCGGACAGATCGTAGACAGTTCCTTTTTTCTTAAGCCCGAATATGCCAGGTACCGGGAACCGGATCACTTCAAGGTCCCTTTCTGGCTTCAGCCGGTAAAACATTACCGGGGCGCCGCTTGGTACCAGAAAGAGATCGTCCTTCCCACCGGATGGGAGGGACAGCATATCGTGCTTTTTCTTGAAAGATGCCACTGGGAAAGCCAGTTGTGGGTCAATGGTGAAGGTGCCGGCATGCGCAATTCCCTCGGCACTCCCCATATTTACGAACTGACGGGTATGCTGAAACCAGGGAAAAACACGCTCACCCTTTGTGTTGACAACCGGATCAAGAACATCGACCCGGGAATTAACTCCCACAGTATCTCCGACCACACCCAGTCCAACTGGAACGGCATTGTAGGTCAGATTTACCTGGAAACCAGGCCCCTGGTACACATTGGCCAGGTGGATGTTTTTCCTGATACCGAACAGAAAAAGGTATTGGTCAGGGTGGAAGTGGTCAATTCTGCCCATACACCGGCTGCTCTGGAACTTAAGGTAGCGGCATCGGGAGCCGGAAATCCGGGTAAAGTAACCAAAGAGATCTCCCTGGATTCTTCCGGCACGTTCGTGGAAGTGGAGGTGCCCATGGGCGGCAATGTGGCGTTATGGGATGAATTTGCCCCCAATCTCTATACGCTTGACCTCCTGCTCAAGGAAAAGCGCACCCATTCCAGGGACTACAAAACGGTCTCCTTTGGAATGCGCAGGATCGTAACAGATCAGCAGCAACTCTTCATTAACGGCCGTCCCCTTTTCCTCAGGGGCACCCTGGAGTGTGCGATTTTTCCTAAAACCGGCTATCCCCCCACCGACAAGGCCTCATGGGCACGGATCATAAGAATATGTAAAGATCACGGGTTGAACCATATGCGGTTCCATTCATGGTGCCCCCCGGAGGCTGCTTTTGAGGCCGCCGACGAGGCTGGTTTTTATTTCCAGGTGGAAGCTTCTTCCTGGGCCAACCAATCAACCAGTCTGGGCAACGGCCTGCCCTTTGACCAGTATCTTTATGAGGAGACAGAGCGCATGCTGCAACACTATGGGAACCATCCGTCGTTCGTGATGATGGCCTATGGCAATGAGCCCGGCGGACGAAGACACAGGGAATTCCTGACGGAATATGTCACCTTCTGGAAGAAGAAGGATCCACGGAGGTTGTACGTGTCGGCAGCGGGTTGGCCCAACCTGGAGGTCAACGATTACCTCAGTGATCCGGGACCGCGCATCCAGGCCTGGGGTGCCGGAATCAACAGCATCATCAACAGGGAGCCACCCCGCAGTGACTACGACTGGTCGGATTATGCCACCCGCTTCCTCCAACCAGTCGTCAGCCATGAAATCGGACAATGGTGTGTCTATCCGAACTTCCGGGAAATGGAGAAATACGACGGTGTTCTGAAACCCCGCAACTTTGAAATTTTCAGTGCATCGCTGGGTGAGAACGGCATGGCGCACCTGGCCGACAGTTTTCTGCTGGCCTCGGGCAAGCTGCAGGCCCTTTGTTATAAAGCCGACATCGAAGCAGCTCTGCGCACCCGCCCTTTCGGAGGCTTCCAACTTCTCGACCTGCACGATTTTCCCGGTCAGGGCTCTGCCCTGGTCGGCATCCTTGATCCTTTCTGGGAGGAGAAGGGATACATCACTCCGGAAGAATTCAGAAGGTTCTGCAATGCCACGGTTCCGCTGGTCAGGATGGCCAGGCATGTGTTTACCAATGCCGATACCCTTTATGCGCCCGTAGAAATCGCCCATTACGGCAGGACACCCCTTACCGGAATCACCCCTTCCTGGAAAGTCCTCGATGTGAACGGCCAGATCATTCAGGAAGGAACGCTGCCCACGGTCGACATTCCCCTGGGCAACGGTTTCCCCCTGGGGAAGATTGACTTTCCGCTCGACCGGTTTATGGAGGCGGCCCAACTCGTTTTGGAGGTCTCTGCCGGAGGTTTCAGTAACCGCTGGGATTTCTGGGTTTATCCCGCCCACAGGGCTGAAATCCAGGGACCAGACGAAATCAGGATGGTGCAGCAGTTGGATGCCTCCACCCTGAAATTCCTGGAAGCGGGAGGAAAGGTATTGTTCCACCTGGAAAAGGGTAGTCTGAAGGAGGAGATGGGGGGAGCTGTCGGGATCGGATTCTCCTCTATTTTCTGGAATACCGCGTGGACCGGCGGACAGAAACCACATACGCTGGGAATCCTGTGTGATCCGAGCCACCCGGCATTTGCGGATTTTCCTACCCAGTACCACAGCAACTGGCAATGGTGGGACGCCATGACCCATTCCGGAGCCATCCACCTGAGAAGCTTCCCGTCCGGACTCAAACCCATCGTCCGCGTCATTGATGACTGGTTTACCAACAGGCCGCTGGCCCTGCTCTTCGAGGTAAAAGTCGGAAAGGGCAAACTCCTGGTATCGGGCATTGACTTCGGATCAGAGATGGAAAAGAGACCGGAAGCGCAGCAACTCCTTTACAGCCTCACCCGTTACATGGCGGGCGACCGGTTCCTTCCGTCGACGGAAGTGACTCCCGAACAAATCATAGCCCTGACCCGGTGAGACCATGGGAGTGATGAAATGCACTTTGCGGCAACAAGATATTTATCAAGACTTTACATTGACTTTCGACGGCAGGTGATGCTTAGCCATCATTAAATTCAGATCTGACAGACATGTGTCATGTCAGAAACAAGCGGTGGTTCGTGATTTTAACCCAGGAATTGCAACGGCAGCGATTATTGCCCGAGCGTGTAGCGGAGGTGGTCGAGAAGGATGTGGACTTCATTGGGATCGATGCCACGCTCCAGCAGAAAATGAAGGTCTTCCTCCAGGACGGTCATGAATTCGGCTTCTGAAAAACCGCCCGCAACGATAGACAACCGGTAATAATCGAGAGCCGTTGCCCTTTTACCCAGCACCCACTGTACATGGCCCATGTTCATCAGGTCGTACTTGTCGGACTGCTCCTCCAGCAGTTTGTGGTAGTATCTTTCGGCCTGGGTGTTTTTGTCGGTCAGGAAGGAGCACCAGGCAATAGGGCGCCATACCTTTTTGTTCCCCGGTGAGAGATATTCGATTTTGAAAAAGGTATTGAGAGCTTCCTGCGTGCGGCCGGTTTCACTCTGGCAGTAACCCATGGCATAAAGGGTGCCCAGGTTGTCGGGTTGCAGCACATCAAGGTTCTGGTATACTTTAAGCGCCTCCTCCGGAAGCTTCAGGTTCCGGTAGCAAAGGGCTATTTTCTTCAGATTCCAGATTTTGTTCACCTCGTACAGTTCTGCCTTTTTATAGAGCTCCAGGGCTTGTTCGTATCGCCCCATTTTCTGATGACACCAGGCCGCTTTCTGCAGGGCTTCACCGCTCTGTTCCTCCGACATCCCGAAGATCTCCAGGGCTTCCTCAAAGTATCCTTTTTCAAAGTAGAATTCAGCCAGTTTGTTAATCATGGCCGGGTGTTCCTCCAGAAGCGGTCTGAAAACGGCCCTGTTGTGGTAATCAAACTTCCAGCTGAAGATATCCTCCACGCCTTTTTCGGAAGGGTACAGGCGGAAGAAACGGTACATGTCCTGGATATATTGGTTTGAAACGGTAGTCTCTTTCCGGTCGGGAGAGAGCACGGCTTCCTCCTTGCCCAGTTCTTCGAGCTGTTCCATCTCTGCCTGCAGGAACCCGGCCATCATAGAGCGGGCTTCCGGGGTAATGGTCTGCAGCATCATGGCAAAGGAATATTTGTCGGAGTTACAGAGCATGGGCGACTGCAGAAGTGCCTCCGTGATGCGGGTGACCGTATTTTCAGGGTCCTCTGTGGCCTTGAGCGGCATCTCGGGGTGACCGGGGAAGAAGGGCACAAACCAGTTGACCAGTTCATTGAAGAAAGGGAAGCGCTTGAACATCCCGAAGGAGGCCAGGAAAACGTCGGCCCCCTCACTTTGCATCTGCGCCATCTCCTCCATCTTGTCAATCAGTCCGGGAGAATCGTCAAAGAGGGTACTCCACTCAGGATTCCGGTCGTCGTCCGATTCCGGATTCATGAGGTGATCGATGTTGAATTTGTTCCGGATATTCGGGGAAATGCGGATCATCTCCGGGATGATCTCCTCCTGGATTTTCTGTTTGATTTTCTCGGTTTCGCGGCTCCCCAGGAGTTGAAGCAGGATGCGTTCCACCTGACGGTTAAAGGCAGGGTCCTCATTCATGATGGTAAAGCGGCCGGTTGTTTGCGGATAGAAGCGCATCAGGGGGGCGTACTGGTAGAGTGCGGTTAGAAAACCGGTGAGGCACCGCTGGCTGAGCTGCGGAAGTCCACGGAACTTTTCGTACAGGTCAAGGTGGAGGGCCATTTTCTCCTCGTCGAAATAGCGGAGCAGGCTAAAGGTCAGGGCGGTGATCCACACCGCTTTGCCTTCCTGTGGAACCGTGTCGTCGTCGAAGAGGGCATTGATGAATATGCTGGCCTCTTCGTCCGGTTCATCGGTAAGGAGAATGGCATAAAAGACGGCCTCGACCTGCTGCCAGTATTCTGGAGAAACCGGATGGGGGGCAGGGGCTTCTTTCCGGAAGTCATTGAGGTCTTGAGTGCCTCCTGTTTCACCTGTGTCCCCATGATTCCATGGACTTTCAACTTTTTGAGAATGCGCGAGATCCTCCAGGAACTTCCGCGGATTCCGGAGGGGAAGAAGGTCGGGCGAGCGTTTTCTCAGATAAAACGGGGATCCCGAATGGGTAGTCAGCCAGTTCTCCCTGATTCTGGAGGTGAGTCCAATGAGCGACTGCACCAGATGCCGGTAGATTTTTTCACGCTCAGGATCTTCCACCCCTTCAATGGTGTATTTCCGGATGAAAGAATAGGTCTCTTCCAGATCGTAGACCTTGTCGGAGAATTCACCCAACCAGGTCTCAGCGACCAGTTTTTTGACCAGGGTAAAGGCCTCTTTCAGTTTTTTTGCCGACAGGTGCCGGATGATATCGCCGGTGAGGGCTTTCATGTCGTTTTCAGTCATACCTGAATTTGTGGGTTCTCCGACCATCGGGAACCAGCCTGATACAAAGTTAACCGGAATGAATGAAAGTTGCATGGTGCTCTGACCACAAAAGGAGATTAATATTTGCTCCATGCGACTTCCACGGGCGTGAAGCACTTCGACTGGCATCACCCCTATAAGTAATTGAAGCAGGAGTCATTAACCAACAATGATATCAAAGTGAAATGTGGCTCCCTTCCTGACGCAATCCTGATGATAAAATTCTTCCCGGATGGCGATATTAAAATCAATCCGGGGTGGTTTGGAGTGGAAACATTTCTGACAAATGGGTAACATTAATGAAAGGCAGGTAACATAAGTACTGGTGTGCTGAAAATCCTTCAGAAATGTAACATCTCTGCTTATTTACGCAACATGCGTTAAAGGCCTGACCATACCCCCGGCATACCTTTGGCAGAAAAATCAAACAACATGCAAAAGGTATTCACAACAGCTTTAATGATCGCCCTGGGAGGTTTCCTCTTCGGGTACGACATCGCGATGATTTCAGGAACCACCTCCCAGTTGGAGAGTGTTTTCACCCTGAGCAAATCAGGCCTGGGATTTACGGTGGCCATTGCCCTGATCGGTACCATTATCGGTACTATGGTGGTGGGCAAGCCTGTTGACCGTTATGGCCGGCGCAGATCCCTGATTCTTTTAGCGGGGCTCTTTGTCTTTACTACGCTCGGCAGTGCCTTATCTCCTGTCTGGGGTGTGTTTCTTTTCTTCCGATTTCTGACGGGGATTCTTCTGGGGGCTATTTCGGTGATTACACCTATGTATATTGCTGAGATATCACCGGCCAGCCAAAGAGGCCGACTGGTCATGCTCAACCAGTTCAATGTGGTGGCCGCCATTTTTCTCGCCTATGTCATCAACTACCTGCTGGCGGAGGCCATGGCCTCCGGGTCGTGGCGCTGGATGATCGGCGTCGAGGTAGTCCCGGCCGCTTTGTTTTTCCTGATGCTTCTGCGTGTTCCTGAGAGTCCGCGCTGGCTGGCCCTGAAAAACCAGGCCGGCGAGGCAGAGAAGGTCTTCACCCGCCTGGGTGCTGAAAATCCTGGTGCCGAAGTGAAAACCATCATGGATTCCATCCAGGGGCAGGCAAAAAGCGGCCATGGTCAGCTTTTTAGTAAAGAGAACCGATTCCCGGTGATGATCGCCATCCTCATTGCCGCCTTTAACCAGCTGGCCGGTATCAACGCCATTATTTATTATGCCCCCCGGATTTTTGAAATGACCGGCCTTGGCATCAACGCCTCTATGCTGCAGTCCATCTCCATTGGTCTGACCAACCTGCTTTTTACCATCCTGGCCCTTTTCCTGATTGACCGCTATGGGCGGCGAACACTGCTGATGGTGGGTTCCGGGGGGATGGTCTTTTTCCTCTCCATGCTGGCCAAGGCTTTCTTTACCAATAATTTCAGCGAATTGGGAGGTTACGGCGTCATGGTTTACCTGATGGGATTCATCGCCTTTTTTGCCATATCCCAGGGCGCTGTATTGTGGGTGGTCATCTCTGAAATCTTCCCCGGAAAAGTCCGCGCCCAGGGCCAGGCTTTGGGAAGCTTTACGCACTGGGTCATGAATGCCGGCATCAGCTGGTTATTCCCGGTGGTGGCCGCCCTCCCCGCCATCGGTGGCGGCCCCTCTTTTGCCTTCTTCGCCCTCATGATGGTCTTCCACTTCTTCTTTGCATGGAAGATCCTCCCCGAAACCAAGGGCAAATCCCTCGAGGAAATCCAGGCCGAATGGGCTAAAAAAGGGAAATAAGAATCATTAATCTATTTAAACTATCCGTCATGAAATTCAACAACTCAAAAATCCTTTGCATCGGCGAAGTCCTGTGGGATAACCTTCCTTCAGGAAAGAAGCCTGGCGGAGCCCCCATGAATGTGGCGCTCCACCTGCACAACATTGGCCAGACGGTGACCATTGCCAGCAAAGTGGGGAATGATGATCCGGGAAGGGAACTGCTTGATTTTCTTCAGCAATCGGGTGTGGATACGGACCTTATCGGAATCGATGAGGCCCTGCCCACCAGTCAGGTGTTGGTTCACCTCGACCAGAACAACAACGCTACCTATGAAATTTGCGATCCTGTAGCCTGGGACAACCTGACCCTCACCCCGGCCCTGGAGAAGAATGCTGCCGAATCGGGCCTCTTTATCTTTGGTTCCCTGGCCTCCAGGAATCCCATCTCAAGAGCCACCATCCTCCGGTTGCTGGAATTCGATGCGCTCAAGCTGATCGATGTCAACCTGAGGAAACCTTATGACCATCAGGAAACCGTCGAGAAACTCCTCCGGAAGTCCGACATTGCCAAACTCAACGATGAAGAGCTGGTCACCTTTGCCCAGTGGCACAACAAGCACAAACATGATGAGAAAAGCCTGATCAGATGGTTCGCCGAAGAGTACCTGCTGAGCATGGTTTGTGTCACCAGGGGGGACAAGGGAGCAGTGCTTTATTGTGACGGAAATTTCTATGAGCACCCGGGCTTTAAGGTGGATGCCGTGGATACGGTCGGGGCCGGGGATGCCTTTCTGGCCGGACTGATCGCTGCTTTGTCGGAAGGCCGGAATTATCCCGACGCTCTGGCTTTTGCCAGTGCCACCGGAGCCTTCGTGGCTTCCCGGCCGGGAGCTACCCCTGCCTATGACAGGGATGAAATCAACCGAATATTACAATCCAATTAAACTATAGCGTTATGTTTAAAATTATTGATTTCTCAAAAATGTCCAGTTTTATCCTGGTCATTCTATGCACTTTTCTGGCTACACAGGCGTTTGCCCAGAAAAGAACCATTTCGGGAAAAGTGACCGAAAGTGGCACAGGCTTGTCCCTGCCCGGGGTCAACATCATTGAAAAGGGGACAATGAACGGGGTGATCACCGATATGGACGGCAATTACTCCCTCACCGTCGATGAAAACGGCATCCTGGTGTTCAGTTTCATCGGTTTCACCTCTCAGGAGATCCCTGTAAAAGGAAAAACTTCCCTTGACGTGGTTCTGATGGAGGAAGCCCGGGGATTGGATGAAGTAGTGGTGACGGGTTACCAGACTCAGCGGAAGGCTGACCTGACCGGGGCAGTTTCAGTGGTGGCTGTTGAAGATCTGGAAAAGAATGTGACCGCCAATGCCATGAAATCGCTCCAGGGCCAGGTGGCCGGGATGTTCGTGACCTCCGACGGCCGGCCCAGCGGGGCTGCCAACGTGCAGATCAGGGGGATCAACTCCATCAACGCCTCCACCACACCCCTTTACATCATCGACGGGGTGCCCACCACGGCAGGCATGCACGAAATCAACCCCAACGACATCGAATCGATGCAGGTCCTTAAAGATGCTGCAGCCGCCAGTATCTACGGCTCCAGGGCTTCCAACGGGGTGATCATCATCACCACCAAAAAGGGAAAAAGCGACAAAACCGTTCTCGAGGTGAAATCCCATGTGGGGACCTCCTTTTATGCCAACAGACCTCAGGTCCTCAACACCATGGAATACGGTCAGGCTTATTGGCAGGCAGCCGTCAACGACGGTGCCGATCCCAACCGCCACTTCCTCTACAAATACCAGTGGCATGCCAACGAGGAGGGCGTTCCGGTGCTCGATAACATCCTCCTGCCGAAATACCTCGACGCCAACAAAACTATGCTCACTTCCAACACCAACTGGTACAATGAGATTTCCAGAGTGGGGATCGAGCAGAATCATAACGTCACCTTTTCCAAAGGCAACCAGGCGGGATCCTCCCTCTTCTCCCTGGGTTTCTATGACAACCAGGGAATCATCAAGACCACCGGCTTTAACCGCCTCTCGGCCCGTATCAACTCGGATTACAAGCTCTTCAACGGGAAATTCAGGGTAGGGGAGAACCTCTCCATGACCAAAACCCTCGAAAGCAATACCGATGTGCTGAACCTGACCCTTCAGACTCTGCCGGTGATTCCCGTGCATACCGAAACCGGCGGCTGGGGCGGTCCCGTGGCCGGCATGAACGACCGCCACAATCCCGTCCGCATCCTCGAAGACAACAAACAGAACCATTACAATTACCTTAGGCTCTACGGAAATGTCTACGGCGAACTCGACCTGATGAAAGGCCTCACCTTCCGCTCCAATTACGGGATCGACTATGGCAGCTTCTTTGAAAGAATCCTGGTCTATTCCTACAAGTCGGGATACCTCAACAACGACCTGAACAGGGTTAACAACAAGCAGTCGCACAGCATCAAGCAGACCCTCTCCAACACCCTGATTTATAACCTTGCTGCCGGAAAAAGTAAAATTGACTTCCTGGCGGGGATGGAGTCTTATGGTGAATATTTCGAGGAGTTTGAAGCGGGCATTGAGACTTTTGAAGTGGAAGATCCCGATTACATGTACATCAATGCAGGGACGGGAAAGCGGAACACCGCGGGCTGGGGAACCGAATACCGGTTGCTCTCCTATTTCGGGAAGGTGGATTACAACTTCTCTGACCGTTATCTGGCTTCCATGACTTTGCGTTATGATGGATCTTCCCGTTTCGGGAAAAACAACAAATTCGGGATGTTCCCGGCGGCCTCCATTGGGTGGCGTATCAACGAGGAGTCGTTCATGGAAGATCTGGATAAGATTTCCAACCTCAAGCTCCGTTTTGGCTGGGGCCAGACGGGGAACCAGGCCATCAACAACCTGGCCCGCTATTCGGTATATGTCACCGACTATAATGGCGGCAATCCCACCTGGGCCTCCCCCTGGGGCACCGCCTACGATATCGCCGGAACCGGCGGCGCCGGAATTCCCTCAGGATACAAACGGACCCGCCTCGGAAATGATGACCTCAAATGGGAAACCACCACCCAGTCCAACATCGGCCTTGATTTCGGCTTCTGGGACCAGAAACTCTCGGGAAGCCTCGAATTTTACTCCAAGAAAACGGAAGACATGTTGTTTGAACCCGGGTACATCGGTGTCATCGGCGAAGGGGGTAACCAGTTCGTTAACGGTGCTACCATGACCAATAAGGGGGTTGAGCTGGTCGTGGATTACAGGGGGGCGGCCTTCGGCAAGAAACTCTCCTACAACATCACCGGGAATATCGCTGCCAACCGCAACAAAATAGTGGACCTTCCCGAGGCGGTACGGAATGCCTACGGCGGCAACGGCAGGGATCAGAACATCCTGGGCAGGCCGTTGTGGTCTTACTATGGATATGTGGCCGACGGTATCTTTAAAGATCCCGACGATGTGGCTAATTCTGCCGAATCGGTGGGGAAAGCCCTGGGACGTATCAAATACAAAGATCTGGATGGCAATGGAGTCATCACCGATGATGACCGTGCCTGGCTGGGCAACCCCCATCCCGACTTCACATACGGGCTGAACTTCAGCGCTTCCTACCAGAACTTTGACCTCTCATTCTTCTGGCAGGGGGTGGTTGGAAACACCGTGGTCAACGATGCTAAATTCCATACCGACTTTTGGAGTGTCAAGGAGAACGGCTCCAACAAGGGAACCCGCCTGCTTGATGCCTGGTCACCGCTGAATCCTGATTCCAACATCCCGGCACTGACCCTGGTCGATTCCAACAATGAAAACCGCTTCTCAACTTACGTTCTGGAATCGGGCTCTTACCTGAAGCTGCGGAACCTCCAGGTCGGTTATACCCTGCCTCTGAAAGATGCTGTGGTTACGAAAGCCAGAGTATATGCGGGCGGCCAGAACCTGGTGATCCTTTCCAAATGGTGGGGCGACGATAAATTCACAGGACTCGATCCTGAAAACCCCGGATGGGGCTACCCCATTCCCACCAACTTCACCTTCGGAGTTAATTTGACTTTCTAACCTATTAAAATTAAATACCATGAAGAAGATATTTTCAATAGCCATCTTTGCCCTGATAGCCTTTAGTTGCACCAACTACCTCGATGTGCAGCCCAAAGGGGTTTTAAGCGACGAGAACCTGACTTCTCCGAAGAGTGCCGAGGGATTTGTCATATCGGCCTACTCCTCACTGGGAAGTGACCACTATACGGCACCCTACAGCTTATGGTCCTATGGCAACGTCCGCTCCGACGATGCCTACAAAGGAGGCCGTGATGAGGCCGACATCCAGGCGGTCCATTTCTTCGAAACCTTTGTCTACACGCAGCCCGATATGGCCGGCATGGAGGGTGGGGGTGATCCCGATGAAATGTGGTTCAGCCTTTATATCGCCGTTTCCCGGGTCAATAATGCCCTGAGAACCCTCAACAGCCTCACCGACGATCAAATGCCCAACCGGAATATCCGTATCGGCGAAATGCGCTTCCTCAGGGCCCATTTCTATTTTACCCTGAAGATTCTCTGGAAATATATCCCTTACATCGATGAGACGGTCCCGGTCAACGAATATGGCAACATCTCCAACCGGGCACTTAACAACGATGAATTGTGGCAGAAAATCGCCGATGACTTTGATTTCGCAGTCAGCAATTTGCCCATAACCCAACCTGAGGTGGGCCGTCCAAACAAAGCGGCTGCTCAGACCTACCTGGCCAAAACAAAGCTTTTTCAGGCCTACGAACAGGATGAACAGAACAACGTGGTGCGCATCAACGCCGACAAACTGAACCAGGTAGTCGCTTTATGTGACCAGGTGATGGCCTCAGGGTACAAGCTTCAACCTGATTTCGGCTACAATTTTCTCCCCGGAACTTTTGAGAACGGTGTCGAAGCCATTTGGTCTGTGCAGTATTCGGTTGGGGATATTACCCCCAAAGGACGATTGAACTGGGGCGATGTGCTGAGTGCTCCCATGGCCGGAGGTTTTGGATGCTGCGGATTTCACCAGCCCAGCCAAAACCTGGTTAACGCCTATAAAACCAACGCCAGCGGCCTCCCCATGCTCGATGATTTTAACAATGTTAATGCCACCGAATTCAAAGGCACCCAAACCTTTGATCCCCGCCTTGACCATACCGTAGCGATGCCCGGAAAACCCTGGAAATATGTTCCCGACCTTATCATGGAGGAGAGCTGGCTGCGTAATAAAAACGTCTACGGCGTCTATATGTCCCTCAAGGAGAACGTGGCTCCCACCTGCGACTGCCTCGTCAACATCGATCCCTTTTACGGAAATTCCAAAAACCGGATTATCCTCCGTTATGCCGAAGTATTGCTGATGAAAGCCGAAGCCCTCATCGAACTCAACCGGTATAATGAAGCTCTGCCGCTGATCAACGCTCTCAGGGAGAGAGCCGCCAACAGCACCAGTATGCTCATTGATATCCAAAGACAACCTGTCTCCAATTACAAGGTGGGGCTTTATGCCAGTTTCGCCTCCAAAGCCGAGGCCACGAAAGCCCTGCGCTTTGAACGCCGCCTTGAATTGGCCATGGAAGGCGCCCGCTTTTTCGACCTCGTCAGATGGGGCGTCGCCGACCAGGTGCTGAACCAGTACTTCCAGAAAGAAAAAGATCTGCGCGACTATTATTCGGTAGCCCGTTTTACAAAGAACAGGGACGAATACTGCCCCATCCCCCAGCAGCAGATCAACTGGTCAAAAGGATTGTATGTGCAGAACGCCGGCTACAATTAATGGTACCGTAATTTACTAGAGATGTTTGTGAAAAATTTAAATTCTGTAAAAATGAAAACAAAAATAGTATTCCTCCTGATGGCCGCGGTTCTTCTCATCACAGGATGCCAGAAGGATGAAGAGATCGAGATCACCGATCCGATGCTGAAGCCGGTCAGTGATCTGAAATATGAGTTCTTTGCCAATAATGACAGCATAAAACTCTCCTGGAATAATCCCAACACGCCTGCCGGAGTGTCGACCATCATCCGGCATACCAATGGGATTACTGTTCTGGGAGGGGCACAGAACTCGGCGAACTTCGGTATCATTGAAACCAACAAGGATTATGTCTACACCGTCAAGGTGAAAAGCACTGCCGAAAATGTCTATTCCCTGGGGAGTACGGTCCGCTTCGTGCGTGAAGGGGCTTACAATGTCTCGGATATCACCTTCCGGCAGGAAGAGGACAGTGTAATCATCAACTGGAAGCTTCCACAGGGGGGGGCATTGGGCAATATCCTGATCAGCTGGAAGTCAGATGTAGCCAATGGGACCAAAACCCTGGGCGGAGGTGAAAGCCAGCTCAAACTCGTGGGATTGCCCCTGGCGGCCTACCAGTTTGCCTTTGTGACCAAGGATGCCCAGGGGAAAAGCTCTCACACCAGTTATCAGCCTTTCCGGGTGGGACCCACCAAGGTCGGTTTTCTCAGCAAGTATCCCAACGCCTCCAGTATTATCGATGATGATGAGATTGCCGCGGCCCAGTGGTTTTTCAAAACCTACTCCAATTCGGCATTTATCTCCTTTAACGATGTGAAAAACGGGTCGGTCGATCTGAAACAGTTCAGGGTGATCTGGTGGCAATCTGATGAGCTGGGAGGCAAAGATCTGCCGGCCATTGCCAAAGATCCTGCTGTTGTGCAGGCCATGGCCGATTACCACAAACAGGGCGGAAACCTTTTCCTGACCACCTTTGCTACCTATTATTTGCAGACCATCGGCAGGCTGCCCAAAGAAAAGTTTGCCGAATCCAACAATTACGGGGACGGTGCCGGAGGAGTCAATCCCGATGTATGGGCGGTGAGTGTCAACCTGAAGTCTTTCAACTACGCTACCCATCCTCTCTACCGTGATCTCATCATCAACAACACGGGAAACAACGGCAAGGAAATCCCATTGATCGGCGCCGGCTGGAAAGAGGACCATAACTGCAACTGGGGAGGTATTCCCGCCATGCAGGGCTTCGCCAACGATGATGATGCCTTCGTACCCTACATGCTGAATACCTATGGTTTTATCAACCTCGGATCATGGGGACATGTAAGAGATTACTGGCAGGGGGGCATCGTCGAAACCACCGCCTTCGGATCCTTTAAAGGCTCGGCCATCGCCATCGGCCTGGGAGCTTATGAATGGAACCAGAACAACGGGGTCAATCCCTATCAGTCCCAGATTGAGAAAATGACGAAAAACGCAATTGAATACCTTAAAACCAAATAGCAATGAAAATAAGATCTGTTTTTATTCCGCTTGCATTTTTATTATGCATGGTCTGGTTACCCGGCTGTCAGGAGGAGGCAGAAGTGCTTGACCTGAACAATGCCGTTGACATCCTTGATTTTAAGATTGGTAACCGCAACGGGATCATCAACGACACTACCCAGGCAATTGTGGTCACCATGCCTGCCGGTACAGCCAGTCTCTCAGCCCTGGTGCCCACCTTTACGGTTTCTTCAGGAGCTGTGGTCACTCCGCTACCGGGAGTGGCCCAGGATTTCAGCAGCCCAGTGAAGTACACGGTGACCTCCGGAAATGTCTACAAAACCTACACGGTGACGGTCAGAGTTCAGGAGGCTGCCATCTTAACTGCCGCCATCGGCAGTCATGAGGGCGTCATTGACGAAGCCGGAAAGACCATCACTTTTGCCCTGCCCTATGGGACCGCTCTGACCGAGCTGGCACCGGCCTTCACCCTCACCGGCGAAGCCTCACTCTCTCCTGCCTCCGGAGTGAAGCAGGATTTCACCACCCCGGTGACGTACACCCTGACCTCGGGTTCCGTGACCAAACAATATCAAGTTAAAACGGTGGTGAAGGTAGCTCCCGATATGAGTAAAGGGGCTATCGGCACCAAAAAGGCCTTCCTGGGCACCGCCAGAGACCGCCATTCCATTCCCGACGACGATGAGCAGGCCGCTGCCGACTGGTTCTTCTCGAAATATTCCGATGCTGATTATATCTCATGGGATCAGGTGAGTGGTGGCGCGGTCAACATTTACCAGTACAAGGTGATCTGGTGGCAGTACGACCAGAGCGCCCAGCTGCCTCAGCAAGCCCTCCACAGCGACGTGGTGGCCCTCTTTACCAGCTACCTGAAGGATGGGGGTAATTTCTACTTCTCAGGTCATGCCGTCCTTTATTTCTGGACCATAGGGCGCATTCCTTCGGAATTCAACATGGCCATCGGCGATGGCGGGGGCTTCGAGAACAACGATACCTGGACCATCGGCGTGAACCTGCCAGGGGTGGACCACCGCGGTCATCCCCTTTACAAGAACATCCTCTTCGACCAGGCCGATGGCTTCTACACCTTCCCGGTGATAGGTCCCGGCTGGAAAGAAGACCATAACCATGTCATGGTCGAGGTGGCCCGTAAATATGGCTACCCCAACAACTCCATTCTGGCCTATGCCAGTTTCATCAAGGAACTCGATGCCGAATGGCTCGGCGTCTGGGGCGGCATCCGCGACTTCTATATGGCCGGTGTGCTGGAACTCAAAGCCAATACCACCTGGAAGGGAAAAGCCATCTACATGGGTATCGGCGGTTTCGAATGGAACCAGAATGCCCAGGGAGGCATCAACCCCTCAGGGGTTAACATCTACCAGGATAATATCGTCCAGGTCTGCTCCAATGCCATAGATTATCTGAGCCAGAATTGACCACTTTACCTGCACGGGGGCCTGTTACAAAGGAACCCGTGCAGGTTTATTACCATTAATTTTGTTCTTTGCATGAGCTTTTACTGCTTACCTTTTCCCGGGTTTCTCCTGATTCCTTTCCGGTTTACTTGATCACAAACAGAAGACTATGAGACAATTACTGCTTTTTTTCGCTGCTTTATTGACAGGTTTTATTGCCGTCGCCCAAACCGGCAAGGAGTTGTACCGGCCCGAGTACCACTTTTCGCCTCTCCGGAACTGGATCAACGACCCCAATGGGATGGTGTACTTTGCCGGCGAATACCATCTCTTCTTCCAGTACAATCCTCAGGGGATCAATTGGGGCAATATGAGCTGGGGCCATGCCAAAAGCAAAGATCTGGTGCACTGGGAGCATCTTCCGGTGGCCATTCCCGTCGAGAACGGGGTGATGGCCTTCTCGGGGTGTGTGGTGGTAGACCATGACAATACCAGCGGTTTCGGCATAAATGGCCAGCCTCCCCTGGTGGCTGTCTATACCGGTGCAGGCACCTACCAGGATCAACGCCTGGCCTTCAGCACCGACAGCGGCCTTACCTGGAAAACCTACGCCCAAAACCCGGTCATCGACCTCTACAGCAATAATTTCAGAGATCCCAAAGTCATCTGGCATGCCCCCACCCGGAAATGGATCATGGTGGTCTCCCTGGCCGAATACCGTAAAATCAGATTTTATGCCTCCCCCGACCTCAAAAACTGGGAAGTCCTACAGGATTTCGGGCCCGAGGGAAACCTCTCGGGAGTCTGGGAATGCCCCGATCTCTTCCCCCTCAATGTCGATGAGGATCCTTCCCAATCCAAATGGGTGCTGGTCCACAGCATAGGGCCCGGACTGGAACAGTACTTCATCGGGGATTTCGATGGCAGAACATTCATCTGGCAGAAGTCGGATCTGGATGGCATTGTCGTAGAGGATTTTGAAAAAGCTGATTATAACGGCTGGACGGCCATTGGCACAGCCTTCGGCGATAAGCCGGTCAGCGGCAACCTCCAGGGGCAGCAGGCGGTGTCAGGGTACCTGGGCTATCAACTGGTCAATTCCTTCAGAAATGGCGACGGTTCCATGGGCCGCCTCTTATCCCCCTCGTTTCTCATCCAGAAAAACTACCTCAGTTTCCTGATCGGCGGGGGAAACCATCCTGCCGGAACCTATATCAAACTGTTGGTGAATGACCAGGTGGTGGCCACCGCCACAGGAGGGAATAATGAGTTCCTCGAGTGGAAAAGCTGGAATGTGGCCTCTTTCGTGGGGCAGCAGGCCCGCATTGCCATCGTGGACTCCATCTCCACAGGATGGGGGCATATCAATGTCGACCATATCATCCAGACCGACCAGCCGGTGCAGACGGCCAACTTCGGGAAGGTCGATTTTGGAAAGGACTTCTATGCCTCGCAGTCTTTTTCCGATGTGCCGGGTAACAGCCGGATCTGGCTGGCATGGATGAACAACTGGAGCTATGCCGGAGACGTACCCACCTATCCCTGGAGGGGCATCATGTCGGCTCCCCGCGAGGTCAGACTCAAGACCATTGACGGAGCTGTTCAACTGGTGCAAACTCCTGTTCCCACTCTTGACGACATCGCCAGGGAGGTGATTTCCCTGCAGAATAAAACTGCCGCGGAGGTGGCGGGCGAGGTGGAAAAGCTCGACCTGAAAACGTACCGGATCAGGGTCAAAACAGCTGCAGACCATCTGGGAAGTTTCACCCTTAAGGTTAGGAAGGGCACCACCCAGGAGACCAGCATTATCGTGGATGCGGAACGACAGGAGATCCGCTTCGACCGCTCCCGCTCCGGGGCCCTCACCGGAAACCAGATATTCAGCGACATCCAGATCGCCCCCCTCCGGAGCACAAACCGCCAGGTGGAACTCGACATCCTGGTCGACAACTGCTCTGTGGAGATTTTTGCCGACCAGGGCCAGACGATGATCAGCAACCAGATTTTTCCCGATTCCACCAGTACCAGCATCCAGCTGACTGCCCCGGAATCGGTGCATTTCGAATACTTCGGGGTGTCCGAACTGAAACGCGACGACCAGGTGACCTCCGAGACACGAATCTCTGCCGGAATGAAAGGAAACCTGCTGGTTTTCCCCAACCCCGTCAGGGAAGGAAAAATTAATTTCCAGTGGGAGGGAAGGTCCACCGGTGCCATCGACCTGGCCATCTTCAGGCTCACAGGCGAAAAGGTCACCGGGATCACCTTGAATACCTCCAGGTATGACATGGAAGTCACTGATTTTCCCGGACCGGGCATCTACACTGTCGTGGCCCGGCAGGGCAACACCTGTCAGACAGGAAGAATCGTGATCCTCCGTTAAGCCATGGAATCTGGAATCTTGAATCTTGAATGTGGGAATCTTGAATCTTGAATCTTGAATGCGGGAATCCTGAATCTTGAATGTGGGAATCCTGAATCTGGAATGCGGGAATCCTGAGTCTGGAATCTGGAATCCTGAGTCTGGAGTCTGGAGTCTGGAGTCTGGAATCTGGAGTCTGGAATCTGGAGTCTGGAGTCTGGAGTCTGGAATCTTGAATCATGAATCTCAAGTCATTAAATGTTAAGTTATATTATGAGACTGCTGCTTGTCTTTCCTTTGTGGTTGCTGTTTTCCCAGGTTGTGGGACAGCCTGTGGCCCGATTTTGCTTTGATGAGCCCAGTGGGGAGGGGTTTACCGTGGATTCGGTACGGGGGATTTCCCTGCCATTATCCAACCATTACGGCCACCCTGAAAGAATCGACGGTATACGGGGAAATGCCCTGCGACTCGACGGCCATTCCACCTGGGCTTCAGAACCCGGAATTCCACTGGATGCCATTTCCGGTAAGATGACCGTGGAAGTCTGGTATGCCACCGAAGCCTTTTCTCCGCAGGCTGCGGCCATCGTCAGCCAATCGGGACAGAATACAGGCTTCGAATTGGCTGTCTCCCCGGTCGGGGAGGTCCTCTTTTCCTTTTTTGCCGATCATCAGGAGGTGAAACTCTCCACAATTAAGCGGCTTGACCCTTATGAGTGGAACCACATCGCGGCCATGGCCGACCTCACTCACCTTACTGCGAAAATCTACGTGAATGGCGCCCTCTGGGCCGAAAAGCAACTCTCCGCTCCACAGCAGCTGAATGTCAGCGGAACCTCCTTTTATATCGGCCGCAGCTCCCGGCAGGAATATTTCGATGGCTACCTCCTTAACGTCCTGAATGGGGCTGTCGATGAATTGCTCCTTTATGCCGGAGGATGGTCTGAATCAGAAATTTCAGAGCACTATCAGAAGTACGCTGAAATGAAGCCTGCCCTGACCATTGATACGGAAGCCAGGCACGGGAACGACAACCTGCGTCCGCGGTACCACCCCATGCCTCAGACAGGCTGGGCCAACGAAAACTACGGACTCGTTTACCATCAGGGAAAATACCATATGTTCTTCCAGAAAAATCCCAATTTTCCCTCCCTTTATTTCATGCACTGGGGCCATCTCTCATCTCCTGATCTGGTGAACTGGCAGGAGGAAAAAATGGCTTTGCGCCCCTCCATGGAATTCGACAAATTCGGCGTATGGTCGGGAGCAGTCATCCCTGATGTTATCAATAAGCCGTTGATTTTTTACACCGGTGTTGACGGGGCCCGGGCAGGCATCGGCAAGGCCGAAACCGCTGACCCGGAACTCTCCTTCTGGGAGAAATCAGCGGTGAATCCCGTGCTGGCGGGGCCTCCCGGGGGTTATAACCATATGGATTTCCGCGATCCCTTCATCTGGAAGGAGGGGGGATACTGGTATATGATCGTGGGGTCGGGCCTTCAGAACCAGGGGGGCGGACTCCTCTTCAGCTTCCGCTCGGCCGACCTCTTACGCTGGCAGGTCATCGATCCGGTTTTTCAAAGATCCGACGTGGCCACTACCGGCATTTTCTGGGAAATGCCTTCCATGACCCGGCTCAATGATACCGACTACCTGCTGTGCATCACTCCGGTGCCGCTCCCGGGGAAAAAGGCAAGGGCCATCTACTGGACGGGCACCTTCCGGAATGAAATGTTTGTTCCTTACAGTGAGGCTCCCAAAAGCTTTGAGCTGATGGACGGGAATCTCCTCTCTCCGGCCATTGGGCGCGATGAGCAGGGGGATCTTGTCTATTCGGCGATTATTCCGGAAAGCAGGAGCGTGGCGGACCAGAAAAAGGCAGGCTGGCGGCATACCTTCAGCGTGGTCAGATCACTGCGGCTGCTGGCCGACCGGCAGACCCTGGGGCATATACCCCATCCCAACCTTTGCCGGCTCCGGGGCGAACATACCCTGGCCTCCGGCAAAACCCTCCTTCCGGAAACTGTTTCCCCCCTTCCTGAAATCAGCGGCAACCAGAAAGAACTCCTCTTCATGCTTGACATTGAAGAGGCCTCCCTCTTTGAGATCCACCTGATGAAAAACCCTGATGAAACGGAGATCACCCGGCTGGTTTTTGACATTGACAGCTCCCGCATCGGCTTTGACCGGAGGCACTTCACCCTTTCGGAAGCAGAGAAGGATGTGCAGGAGGCGATATACCCTTTTAACCGGACCAAACCATTGAGGGTGCATATCTTCCTGGACCATTCCACCGTCGAGGTGTTTATCGACCACTTGGTGGTCTTCTCGGGAAGGATTTATGCCTCCCTGCCTGAAAGCCGCCAGTCCGGCCTGGTGGTGAAAAAGGGAAGGGTGGTTCTGGAAAGCCTGGATGCCTGGGATCTGAAAAGTGCTGGCGAGGAGATGGGAAACGAAGTTTGCCTTCCCTCAAACCTTCCCGACGCGCTCTTCACCAATGGCGTAGCCGTGAAGACCCATTCCGGAGGAACCCGGCTGACGGTCTATCCTTTGCCCCTTGGTGAATTCCTCCATTTTGATTTCCACCTGGAAACCAAGGGAATGGTTACTTTTGACCTTTATGATATTGCAGGAAGAAAAGTCGCGGCAATCTCGCCTGGAACATTTCCAGTCGGCCGGCATCACCACACTGTTGATACCTCACAGTTGAACCTCCGTCCGCACAACTTGTATCTGGCCCGGATGGCTGTCGACGGAAGGGTGGTGGAGAGTATCAAAATATTCAGTTCGTCTCTTTGAAGACGGTGCCACTCACGATGATTAACACTATAAATAGAATAAATGTATACTATAAGGAATCACAACAACTTAATATATAAAGATATGAGAAGCAAGCTATTTATTTTATTGGTGCTGGCGATGGCCGGCTGCATGCCGAAGAACAACCGCCCGATGGGAGAAGGGGCTGGTTCCACAGATTACCGGGAACCCTGGCGCCCGCAGTTTCATTTTTCACCTGCCTCAGGTTGGATGAACGACCCCAACGGCATGGTCTATTATGACGGGGAGTACCATCTTTTTTACCAGCACTACCCCGACAGCACGGTGTGGGGCCCGATGCACTGGGGGCATGCCATCAGTACCGATCTGGTCCACTGGCAGCAGATGCCCATCGCGATTTATCCCGATACTTTGGGATGGATCTTCTCGGGGAGCGCGGTCCTGGACGCGGAGAACAGCTCTGGCCTGGGCACCGCGGAAAATCCACCCCTGGTGGCTATCTACACCTACCACAACGATCTCCTGGGCCGCAACGGCCAGAACCCGCAGAGCCAGGGCATTGCTTACAGTACAGACAAGGGCCGAAGCTGGACCAAATACCCCGGGAATCCGGTTCTTAAAAGCCCGGGCATCAACGATTTCAGGGATCCCAAGGTCTTCCTCCATCAGGAAACCCAAAAGTGGATCATGGCTTTGGCAGTCCAGGACAGAATCCATTTTTACTCTTCACCCGATCTGCTGACCTGGAGCTTTGAAAGCGATTTCGGCAAAGATCTGGGGGCCCATGGCGGTGTGTGGGAGTGTCCCGACCTCTTCCCGATGGTTGTGGAAGAGATCGGCCTGACGAAATGGGTCCTGCTGGTGAATATCAATCCCGGCGGTCCGAATGGCGGATCCGCAAACCAGTATTTCGTGGGTGACTTCGACGGCCACACCTTCACCCCCGACCCGGAATTCCTCACCACCCTGGAGTCAGGAGCTACCGAAACCAGCCCATTCAACAACTGGGTCGACTGGGGGCGCGACAATTACGCGGGAGTTACCTGGTCCAACATTCCTCCTTCCGACGGAAGAAGACTCCTGATCGGGTGGATGAGCAACTGGCAGTACGCCAATGTAGTCCCCACCTCCACCTGGCGGAGCGCCTGTACCCTGGTCAGGGAGTTGAAATTGGTTCATGATCACAACAGCTTCCTCCTGGTCTCCCGGCCTGTGTCCGAACTGCAAACACTTCGGGATACCGCCAGTCATGTAAAACTCCCCCCGGAGACCTTTTCCGGAGAGAAAATACTCGATGCAGGAATGGTGACCCTGTCACAATGCGAAATGATCCTGGAATTCGAAGCCGGGGAGAACCTTCCCGATACCCTGGAGATCACGCTTGAAAATGAGCTGAATGAAAGATATAATTTCGGTTATGACCCGCAGAAAGGCCTCCTTTACAGCAACCGCAGTAATGCCGGTGGGACAGGCTTCTCTGATCAGTTTGCCGGAACAGCCACAGCCCCTTTCAAAACGGAAAAATCACTGCAGTTGCATCTCTTCGTTGATGCAGCGTCGATCGAAATCTTCGTCAACGGGGGTCAGCGGGTGATGACTGAAATCCTTTTTCCGTCAACAGGTTTTAAAACCCTGAAAGTAAATGCTAAAGGCGCAGAGGTCACCTTAAACCAGGCAGAGCTGTACAGTTTGCGGCGGATCTGGTAGTTTTAGATTTGAAGTGGACAGGGGGTTCCGGTTACCGGGGCTCCCTGTTTTTCATTCTGGCGACGTATTCGCTGGGGGCTATCTTGAAGTACTCCTTGAAACACCTTGAAAAATAAGAGGGGGAGGTGAATCCCACCTCATAGGCAATCTCTGAAATGGTTTTGCCGCTGTTGAGTAAAAGCTCTGTCGATTTCTTCAGTTTAACGGAGGTGACAAAATCACTCACCGACAGTCCGGTCAGTTTCTTTATTTTCCGGTAAAGGTGGACCCTTGAGATGCCGAGTTTAGTCCCCATTTCGTCGACACTCAGGTTTTCATCGCCCAGGTTTTCCTCCACCATCTGAACAAGGCCGGAAAGGAATTTTTTGTCGAGCCGGCTGATGCCTGAGATTTCTTCCTTCAGGTCGGTGGAGAGTTTGTAATGTTCCCTGATTTTGGCGCGGTTCTCGAGCAGTTTTCTGACCCTGATCTGGAGATGGCGGCTGTTAAAGGGTTTGGGAATGTAAGAGTCGGCGCCCTCCTCCAGTCCTTCGAGTTTATGTTCGAGGGCTGCCCTGGCTGTCAGCAGGATCACAGGCAGGTGGCAGGTCCTTTGATCGGTTTTGATGGCCCTGGTCAACTCCAGCCCGTTCATTTCGGGCATCATGACGTCACTGATGATCAGATCAGGTTCTTCCTCCAGGGCCGAGGTCAATCCCTCCCTGCCATCGCCAGCTTCGATGATCTGGTAGGAATCCCCCAGGCTCTGCCTGATGAACTCCCTGATATCGGGTTCATCCTCCACGATGAGGATCACCGGTTTCTTCTCTCCCGGAAACTCCCCTGAAGGCAAGGGAAGGTCGGCCGCCAAATCTTCTGTAAGAATCTGGTTATCTTTGAAATCCATGCTGTTGACGGTTCCCTGGACCAATTCATCGGGCTGGAGGTGGCGGGTTCCTAAAGGCAGCCGTATGAAAAAGGAGGTGCCTTCTCCCTCGTGGCTGCTGGCGGTCAGTTGTCCGTGATGCATCTCCACGAACTCGCGCGAAAGGTTCAATCCCAGTCCTGTGCCCCGGAAGGCCTGCGACTTTTCAGCCTGATAAAAACGGTCGAAAATCTTGTCAAGATGCCTGGCAGGAATGCCCGTTCCCGTATCCCTGATCTCGATAAGGACCTCCTCCGCGGGAGCTTCTCTTTCCTTAACTTCCGGAAGGGTGACAAAAACGGTAATTTCCCCCCCGTCAGAGGTAAACTTGAAGGCATTGGACAAAATATTGAAAAATACCTTGTCCATTTTGTCGCGGTCAAACCAGATTTTGATCTCTTTCTCCCCGCTGATCACCTGTAAGTCGATGTTTCTTTTTCCGGCCAGTGAGGAAAAAGACTCCCTGATGTCGCCCAGAAACGCCAGAAGGTCGTTTTCAGAGGCGGCGAGTTCCATTTTCTGATTTTCCAGTTTTCTGAAATCCATCAGCTGGTTGACCAGTCGTAACAGCCTTACCGTATTGCGGTGCATCAGACTGAACTGGTTACGGTGGGCAGGGGAAAACTCTTCTGACTCCATGAGGTTCTCAAGCGGACCTTTGATGAGGGTCAGGGGAGTGCGGAATTCGTGGGAGATATTGGTATAAAATCGCAACTTGGCCTGTGTGGCCTCTTCCAGTTGGCGACTCACCTCCACCAGTTGGTCCCTCTGCGTAATGATGGCTTCCTTCTGTTTCTCGATTTCCTGGTTTTTTTGTTCAAGTGCCCGGTTAGCCCTTTTCCTGGTTCTCAATGCCTGGAAAATCACCACGATGAAGGCGGCTGTGACCGCCAGAAGGGCTATCAGCGAAATGAGCGCTGACCGCTGTGTTTTGTTTTTCAGCAACTGGGTGGCCAGGATGGAGCGTTGTTTTTCGATCTTCTGCTGCAGCAACTCTGTTTCATCGGTCTGCATCTTCAGAATCCGGGCGTTGGTGGAGTCGATGACCATGGTCGACATGATGTTCTGCTTCTTATAGGGGAGACCCGTGAGAATCTGGTGGGCTGTCTGAATGGCTTTCTCTCCGCCGGTGGGGTAGAGAAAAGTGGCATCCAACCGGCCGTCCAGCACATACTGAATGCCTCCGTTATCCCCCGGAAGCCCGTCAATACCCAGAATATAAGGATGCAGGGGGCTTGCTGACTCTCGCAGCACCTTATAGGCTTCCAGGGCCATCACATCGTTGTGTGCAAAAATCAGATCATAATTCAGCCTGGAATTGACCAGGTTGGTCATCACCTGACGGGCGATATTCCAATTCCACTCGCCATCTGCTGATTTGACGATCCTGATATTGGGGAAGCTCTCCAGACTTTTCAGGAATCCCGCATGGCGGGCAATGGCAGGCGATGAGCCACTGAGTCCCTTGATTTCCAATATATCTCCTTTACCCTTTAAAAGCGCTGCGGCATACCGGCCCGCTTCCAGCCCGATTTCGTAATTGTTTCCGCCAATATAGGCGGTGTAGCGGTCGGTATTGATCGTGCGGTCGATCACGATGACAGGGATTCCCTGGTTGAAAACCTTCTCCACCACCGGGGTGACCGGCTCCGACTCATTGGGCGAAACAATCAGCAAATCAATGCCCTCTGCAAGAAACTCATTGATCTGCCTGATCTGTAGTTCATTATTATCACCGGCATCCTTCACCTGCAGCTCCATGTCGGGATAAAAGGATAATTCCATCTCCATCAACCTGAGTTGGGTTTGTCTCCAATGGTCGGAGGTGGTACATTGGGAAAAGCCAATCTTATATTTTCCGGTCGGAAAACCTTGTAAAACAAGGAAGGAAAAGAGGAGGATAAGTAAATAGGTGACCGGTTTAATTCTCATTTTAAAACCTTTATTGCAAAATTAGCAAATATTCAGAGATCCTGGGACCCTCGCTGACCGGATTGTTTTTCCCGGAACTCTTCAACACCCTGTTCCTTGCTTAATCCATGGGTAATCTCACTCTCCGGAGCCAGATCGGGCTTTTCTTTTTCATGTTCGTCGTTGGTACAGAGCTCGATTATCCCATCTGAAGAACCACATCAGCGTTCCTTCGGTTATCAGTTATGCCAGTATCATTGTGCCTTACGGTTTTGCGGTGGTTCTGGCTTTAGCCTGCGCAACCGGGGCTTTTGTGGCCACCCAATCCGGCGCAACCCCCACCTATGGTCTTGATCAGATCCGGTCTATCCTCGGTTCGGGCAACGCTTCCTCCTGAAAAAAAAGTTTATACGGCCTGTAAGTGTGTGAGGTCTCATCATATACTTCAATGGCATGTGGAGCGCTGCACTTTTAACAATATGGATTTATGGGATTTTTCGCCTTAGTTTTGTATTATTGCATAAAACAGTCGGACCATGACCTCCACAGAACTGGAAGAATACATCAGTGCACTTCCCAAGGCGGAACTCCACCTGCACATTGAAGGCTCCCTGGAACCGGAAATGCTTTTTGAGATGGCTGCCCGCAACCGGGTCAGGCTGAAATACGCCTCGGTCGAAGCGCTTAAACGTGCATATGCTTTCGGCAATCTCCAGCATTTCCTCGATATCTACTATGCAGGTGCAGATGCATTGCGCCGCGAACAGGATTTCTATGAGCTGACCATGGCCTACCTGAGGAAGGCCCACGCCGACCGGGTTCTCCATACCGAGATCTTTTTCGATCCGCAAACCCATACCGCCCGGGGGATTCCCTTTGACTCCGTGGTCAGGGGCATTCTTGACGCCCTGGCCGACGGGGAGAAGGAAATGGGGATTTCGAGTCGTCTGATTCTCTGCTTTTTACGTCACTTGGGAGAAGAATCCGCGTTTGAAGCCCTGCAGATGGCTCTTCCCTACAGGGACCATATCGTGGCTGTCGGCCTCGATTCTTCGGAACGGGGCTTTCCTCCCTCTCTTTTCCGGAGGGTCTTCGATAAGGCCCGGGAGGAGGGATTTCTCACGGTGGCCCATGCGGGGGAGGAGGGGCCTGCTGCCTATGTGCGGGAAGCGCTCGACCTGCTCCTGGTCAGACGGATCGACCACGGCTATGCCGCCATCGACGATGCGGATCTGCTGGAAAGACTCGCCGCGGAACAAATTCCCCTGACCATGTGCCCCCTTTCGAACCAGCGCCTCCAGGTTTACCCCGACCTCACCCTTCATCCCCTGAAAGAGATGCTCGACAGGGGCATTCCCGTGACCGTCAACTCTGATGATCCTGCCTATTTCGGAGGTTATGTCAACGATAATTTTCTGGCCATCTCCCGTGCCCTTAACCTCTCCCGTAGTGACCTCCGCCTGTTGGCTGTTCACTCTTTCACGGGGAGTTTCCTCGATCAGGAGAGAAAAGCGGATCTGATCGCCACCATTCCCGCCTGACCGTTCGAATCCCCTGAGCGGGGATCAGTGTCTGAAAAGTTACCGGGTGGCGCCGGGAGAGATACGCACCCTGGTTTTTTTGAGGCCTGGCGATTGTACGATCAGGGTCAGGGGTTTACGGGCTCCCTCCCTGAAACGCACGATGGCAAGGGCCATACCGTTGAAGGCTTTACGGCTGTGGGAGGAGAAAGCATCCATGTCGGTGGGGTCCCCATTGTCGGTAGCCACGATCTCTCCCTGGCCCCTGAGACTGAAATGAATGGTCTGGCTGCTGCGGGGAACGGTACGGCCTTTCCGGTCGGTGACTTCGACGGTGATAAAGGAAAGGTCCTTTCCGTCGGGAATGATGGTGCTGCGGTCGGCACATGCTTTCAGGGCTTTTGCTCCACCTGTGGTTTTTAGCACATCCTCAGCCCAGGGTTTCCCCTTCCTGTAAGCGATGGCTTTCAGTTCGCCCGCTTCAAAGACCACCTCATCCCAGCGTAACCGGTATTCAAATTCACCTTTTTTCTTCCTTCCGAGCGACTTTCCGTTAAGGAATAATTCGGCTTCGTCTCCCGATGTGAAGAGGTGGACGGGGGTGGTTTCTCCGGTCCGTTCGGGCCAATTCCAGTGGGGCAGCAGGTGCGCCATGGGCAGGTCAGGGCGCCAGTGGGACTGGTAGAGATAAAACCGTTCTTTTCTGAAACCTGCCAGATCGATGATGCCACTGTAAGAACTGCGCGCATCGTAATAGGGGGTGGGTTCCCCAAGGTGGTCCCAGCCTGTCCACACAAACTCGCCGGCCACAAAGGGGTGTTTTTCCAATGAGGCGAATACCTTTTCAGGTGAAGCGCCGAAGTCAACGGCATGGAGTTCGTAGGAGGTCACATGGCAGCTCCTTGAGTCGCCACCGCGGCCATCCCTTACCGGGGCACTTTGCAGGTCAGAGACGGGAAAGAGAAATACCCCCCTGCTGCTGAAGGCCGAGGCGGTTTCGGTGCTGAGGATCACCTTGCCGGGATGCCTGGTGTGGAACGCTTCATACTGGGGGGCAGTCCTGATGCGGTCGGTCCCTTCGTATTCCGGTTCCTGGCGGATGCCCTCACCCTGGTAGTTGAGGCCGATGATATCGGGGACTTCCGGCAATTCCATATGGGGCTTGGCATAGTTCATGGCCAGAATGGTGGGGCGCGTGGGATCCTCCTCCCTGATAAATTGTTGCAGCCGCCGGGCCACCGCAGCGCCGGCCTCCCCGGTGTATTGCTCGCCCACCTCGTTCCCGAAACTCCAGATGATCACGGAAGGAGAGTTCCGGTCACGCCTGATGAAGGCCCGGGTATCGGCTTCGGACCATTCCGGAAAAATGAGGTGGAAATCATGCGGAGTTTTATTACGCTCCCAGGAATCAAAGATCTCATCGATGACCAGGAATCCCATTCTGTCGGTGAGGGCCAGCAACTCCGGGGCAGGAGGGTTGTGGGCCATGCGGATGGCGTTACACCCCATCTCCCTGAGGATTTCCAGCTGCCTTTCGGCTGCCCGTACGTGGAAGGCCCCTCCCAGGGCTCCCAGGTCGTGATGGAGGTTCACCCCTTTGATCCGGATCTTCTCCCCGTTGATGAAAATACCGCTGTCGGGATGAAAGGTCACCTCACGGATGCCAAACCGGGTTTCCACCCTGTCGACGGGCTGGCCATCCACCGTCAGGGTGGTTTCTGCGACATATAGCCAAGGCAGCTGGGAGGGTGGGGGCCCCCATAACCGGGGATTTTCAAGGACCACGGAGCCCCTGATCCGGGCCGGCCGGCCCGGGGCTACCCTGATCTCCTCCATGGTCAGGAGGGCTGCAGGTGCTTCCGCCCGGTTCGCGTCGGTTCCGGAGAAGTAAAAACGGGTGACCGGCTGAACCTTTTTTTCCGACGGAGAGTTGTTGTCGATGGTCAGGTCAAGGTGAATGGCAACCGCGGTTTCCGACACTATCTCCGTGGAGATGAAGGCGCCCCATGGGGCAACACGGAGGGGTTGCGTTTTGGTGAGCCACACATTACGGTAGAGGCCTGCGCCGGGATACCAGCGTGACGAATGGTTGGGATTGTCGAGGCGGATGGCCAGTTGGTTCTCTCCTCCCGGAACCAGCCAGGGCGTCAGGTCAAGTTGCCAGGAGGCATAACCATAAGGCCACCCCCCGGCCAGATGGCCATTGACCCAGACCATGGCGTAGGACATCGCCCCATCGATCTCCAGATAAAACGATTTGCCAGCATCAGAGGCGGGGATATCCAGTTTCCTGCGGTACCAGGCCACGCCGTTGACCGGCAGCCGCCCCATGCCTCCGCCTACTTCGCTGTTCCCTCCCTCCTGAAAGGGGCCTCCGATGGCCCAGTCATGCGGAAGATCTACCATCTCCCACGACCTATCATCGAACTCCACCTGAGTAAAGGGAAAATCCATCCCGGGATCTCCCTCCGGCCTGACATGATGGCGGGCCCGATCCCCGATGAAAGGATTAGCAGTCGGTAGTATCCAAGGCTTGAGAACATTCCGTGAAGTGACACGGGCCATGGCTTCCTTTGGCCGGGCGTCGGCAGGCTGGCCGTCCCTGAAATCACCGGTTGCCGGCCTCTCATCATAAATCAGACCATCTGGAACCTCCCCTTCTCCGTATTTGAAAAAACGCCACCCCCTGTTGAGGTTAATCCTTTCCCTGGGCTCTCCTTGCCCGGGTCCCCCAAATTCCTCCAGTAACTCCGGATTACGGGAAACTCCGGCTTCTTCCGGTCGTCCATTAACGGAAATCACGGGCAATACCATCAGAAGCAGGCTCGCCAGCAGGAAATGTCTCTTTGTTCTCAGCATACAGGAAGATGTTTCGTTTTTATCTGCCCTAAAATAGCCAAAAATCACGAGGCCGGACTTGGAAAAAACAGGGAACCGTATCATTGCCTCTGTTCGGGGTGGGGATTTATCTTCCTGTATAAAAAAAAAACAGAGAGCTGCTTTCGTAACTCTCTGTTTTTCAAGTGGTGCCACCGGGAATCGAACCAGGGACACACGGATTTTCAGTCCGTTGCTCTACCTACTGAGCTATGGCACCCCATTTTTTGATGCGACAAAAATAGATAATTTTTGGTTACTGCAAAGCAAAATTCATTTTCCTGCGAAATTTAGATCAGTTCTGAATTCCGGTGATGGCCTTCAGGAACAGGCAAACAGCTTTAACCGGGCCATGTTCTGCCCCGTGGTGAGCATTTTGCGGTCGGCTTCCAGCATGTCCATGCCGGCCGTCTCCTCGGGACTGACCCACAGGGCCGCATGGTGTTCCCTCAGGATCAGCTCCCCCTCCGTCCACCGGCACAAAAAGGGATAAAGGATAATTTCCTTTCCCGCATAGGCATGGCTGACGGGTTCCAGCGGCGAGCCCACGGCAATCCCTATTTCCAGTTCTTCCCTGATCTCCCTGACCAAAGCCTCCTCCCGGCTTTCCCCCGGCTGGATCTTGCCCCCCGGAAACTCCCACTTCCACGGATGCCCAGCGTGCATCCCATGCTGCGTAACCAGTAACCTGCCCTTGTCGGTGATCAGTGCACACACCACCTCCTTGCGTATACTTTCCTTTATCATCACCTAAAAATAGGCTTTTTTTCAGAAACGCGACCTCACTATTTTTCTAACTTTGGCTCTCAGTGACCTGCTCACCAAACCTATCCATGACAAAAGATGAATTGACGGTATTACTCAGCTCCTGGGAAAACCTCTGGGTGGTGAAAAACAACCAGGTAGATCTTATCCCGGATCTTCCCATGCTCATGGAAATCGCTTTGGAGGGGCGTGACCACCTGAGTTGGAGGGCCGCCTGGGTGGCCGACAAACTTACTTCCCGGAAGCCGGATCTGATCTCCCCTTACCTCGGAATGCTGGTGGAAAGCTTCCCAACCCTGGCCCATACGGGTAAAAAGAGGCAGTTCCTGCGCATGATTTCCAGTTGTCCGGTGGACCCGGAAGTGGCCGGATTTCTTTTTGACCACTCCCAGCAAATGCTCTTCGATCCCCGCGAACCGGTGGCCGTAAAAGCCTATGCCATGCAGATTCTGTTTAACATTTCGGAAGACCAGCAGGAACTGAAGCCGGAGGTGGTGGAAACCCTCCGCCAGGTCATGGAGATGTATCCCGAATCGGGAATTCAGGCCAGGTGCAAAAACCTGATCCGTAAGCTGATCCGTGAACCTTCCCGGCGCGGAAGGAATTCCGGGAGATAAGGCCAATAAACCTGTTGCCGGTAAGGATCCGGCCTTCAGCGGTGTTCCTTCTGTCCTGTTCCCTGTGCCGCTATTTTTCTTACCTTTGCGCGCTTGATCTGGCAAAAATCATGGTAGATTCCGGATATCTCACACATACCTTTTCCAACGGCATCAGGCTGATTCACCAGCCCGACGGGTCCCAGGTGGCCCACCTGGGGGTAATCCTCAATACCGGTTCGCGCGATGAAACCGCCGCCGAGCATGGGATCGCCCACTTCATTGAGCATTGCATCTTCAAGGGAACCCGCCGGCGTAAGGCCTATCATGTGCTTAGCCGCATGGAGGATGTGGGGGGCGAACTCAACGCCTATACGACCAAAGAGGAAACCGCCCTCTACGCCACCTTTCTTTCCGCCGATTATGCCCGGGCAGCCGACCTGCTCAGTGACATCCTGTTCAGGAGCGTTTTCCCGGAAAAGGAACTCAAAAGGGAAAAAGAGGTCATCGCCGAAGAGATCAACTCCTACAAGGATTCCCCTTCGGAACTGATTTTCGACGATTTCGATGAACTGGTGTTCGACGGCCATCCCATCGCCAGGAATATCCTGGGGACCTTTGAAAGCGTCCGGGGATTTGGCAGGGAGGAGATCTTCCGGTTTATGGAGAACAACTACCACACCGACCAGATGGTCATCAGCTCGGTGGGGAACATTCCCTTTAAGCGGCTGGTCCACCTGGCCGGCCGCCACTTCGGTGAAGAACCCGCCAAAACCAGGGTACACAACAGGGTGCAGTTTTCGGGATACCAGCCCGGAGAACGGATGGTGGAAAAGGAGACCTTCCAAACCCACTGCATGATCGGTAATGTGGCTTACGACTCCAACCACCCGCGCCGGATTGTGATGATCCTTCTGAACAATCTGCTGGGCGGACAGGGAATGAACAGCCGGCTTAACCTGGCCCTCAGGGAACGGGAAGGCATGGCCTATAACATCGAATCCTCGTACAACTCTTTTTCCGACACGGGCCTCTTTACCGTCTACTTCGGAACCGATAACGACAACTATGACAAAGCCCTGGAGGTGATCTACCGGGAATTCAGGCTTCTGAGGGAGAAAAAGCTGGGAACCCTGCAGCTCTCCCGGGCCCAGCGGCAGCTGACGGGCCAGCTGGCCATTGCCGGGGAGAACCATGAGGATCTCATGCTCACCATCGGAAAGACCTATCTCTTTTATAACCAGGTTGATCCTTTTCATGTGGTCTATAAAAAGATTGAGGCCGTCACCGCCGAACAAATCCTGGAAGTGGCCAATGAGATTCTGGACCCCGCACGGATGAGCCGGCTCATTTACCGGTGAGCAGGTTAATGACCGGGCACATTTGCCGGCGAGCAGGTGTGTGAACGGCCACATTTGCCGGTGAGATAGATTCTGGTTCTGTCCATTTCCGATCCCTTATGACCATGACAGACAGCTCCTGTTTCCTGACTCAGGAGTCTCTTTCGCTATGGTGACCGCCATCACGCATGGCTGATATGTGCAGCTGGTAATTTATGCCCTGCCCCCTTTTGACGGTTTTTTGATTTGGCTATCTTTGCTGAGATATGGCAGGTGAGAACAAATATGTGGAGACGCCGCTGATGCGGCAGTATTATGCCATCAAGGCCAAACACCCCGATGCAGTCCTCCTTTTCAGGGTGGGCGATTTCTATGAGACCTTCGGGGATGACGCCATCAGGGCGGCGGAAATTCTGGGCATCACCCTCACACGCCGGGCCAACGGGGCCGCCAGCTTCGTGGAACTGGCCGGTTTTCCCTACCATGCCCTCGACACCTATCTCCCCAAACTGGTCAGGGCTGGTCAGCGGGTAGCCATTTGTGAACAACTCGAAGACCCCAAACTGACCAAGAAAATCGTCAAAAGGGGCATCACTGAACTGGTCACCCCCGGAGTTTCCATCAATGACAATATTCTCGAGAACAAGGAGAACAACTTTCTGGCATCGGTTCATTTCGACCGGAAAACCGCCGGTGTGGCTTTCCTCGATATCTCTACCGGTGAGTTTCTGGTCGCCCAGGGCAACTTTGAATATATCGACAAGCTGCTGAGTTCTTTCCAGCCCAAGGAAGTGCTTTATCAGCGTGGCAGATCGCAGGAGTTCCATGAGATCTTCGGCACCAAATACTATACATTTAACCTCGACGACTGGGTTTATACGTCCGATGCCGCCTTTGACCGGCTCACCCGGCACTTCCAGGTGAAGGGATTAAAAGGCTTCGGCATTGACAACCTTCCCCTGGGGATCATCGCCGCCGGGGCCATCCTGCAGTATCTCGACATCACCCAGCACCGGCAGATAAGCCATATCAGCCAGCTCAGCCGTATCGAGGAAGAACATTATGTTTGGCTCGACCGCTTCACCATCCGGAACCTGGAGCTGTTCCATACCATGTACGAGGGAGCCAAATCACTTCACGTCGTGCTTGACAAAACCATTTCCCCGATGGGATCACGCCTGCTCCGCCGCTGGATTGCCCTCCCCCTGAAAGATACCGCCCGGGTGAATGAACGGCTCGATGTCGTGGACACCTTTTTAAGGGATGAAAGTCTCCGGGAGAAGATCAGGGAACATCTGCAATTGATAGGCGACCTGGAGCGACTGGTGTCGAAGGTGGCCGTGGGGCGGATCAACCCCCGTGAGGTGCAGCAAATCAAATTCGCCCTCCTGGCGCTGATTCCCATCAGGGAAGCCTGCCGGCAATCAGATAATCCGACACTCCTCCGGTTTTCGGAACAACTCAACCCCTGCGATACCATCAGGGAACGGATACAAAGGGAGATCACCGCCGACCCGCCTGTGTTGCTCAACCGCGGAAAGGTGATCGCCCCCGGGGTATCTGCAGAGCTCGACGAACTGCGCGAACTGGCCTACAGCGGTAAGGACTACCTGGCCCGCATGCAGAAAAAACTGAGCGACCAGACTGGCATCACCTCCCTGAAGATCAGTTTTAACAATGTCTTCGGGTATTATATTGAAGTGAGGAATACCCACAAGGAAAAGGTGCCCCCGGAATGGATACGCAAGCAGACCCTGGTGGGAGCCGAACGCTATATTACCGAGGAACTTAAGGAGTATGAGGCGAAAATTCTCGGAGCCGAGGAGAAGATTCTGGAACTGGAAACCCGCCTGTTCAACGAACTGGTGACTGCCCTGGCAGATGATATCTCCCCTATACAGCTCAACGCCTCCATCCTGGGCCGCATCGACTGCCTCCTGTCCTTTGCCTCCTGCGCACAAGAATATAACTATGTCAGACCCGGTATCAACGACTCTATGGTCCTGGACATCAAAGAGGGGCGTCACCCGGTCATCGAACGGCAGCTGCCGGTAGGAGAGAGCTACATCGCCAACGATGTCCACCTCGACCAGGAAGATCAGCAGATCATGATCATCACCGGGCCCAATATGGCAGGAAAGTCAGCCCTGCTGCGACAAACCGCCCTGATCGTCCTGATGGCCCAGATGGGATGTTTCGTGCCCGCTGCCTCTGCCTCCATCGGTGTGGTCGATAAAATCTTCACACGGGTGGGGGCCTCCGACAATATTTCACTGGGAGAGTCTACTTTTATGGTCGAGATGAACGAGGCCGCCAGTATCCTCAACAATGTGTCCGACCGGAGCCTTATCCTCTTTGATGAACTGGGCCGGGGAACCTCCACCTACGACGGAATTTCCATTGCCTGGTCGATTGTGGAGTACCTCCATGAACACCCCCGGGCTCGCGCCAAAACTCTTTTCGCCACCCATTACCACGAGCTCAACGAGATGGCTGCCTCCTTTGGCCGCGTGAAGAATTACAACGTCTCCATCAGGGAACTTGGCAACAAAGTGGTTTTCCTCCGGAAGCTGGTCAAAGGGGGCAGTAACCACAGCTTCGGGATCCATGTGGCGGCTATGGCCGGCATGCCCCCCAGCGTCGTGGAACGCGCCGGCGAAATCCTCCGCCAGCTTGAGAAAAAAGAACCCCGCGAAAAACTGGCCAAACCCCTGGAAACCATTGGAACCAACCGCGAAGGCATCCAACTCAGCTTCTTCCAGCTCGACGACCCCGTCCTCAAGCAAATCCGCGACGAAATCAAAAATCTGAACATCAACAACCTTACTCCCCTCGAAGCGCTCAATAAACTCAACGATATCAAGAAACTGACCGGACTGAAGTAGCTTCCCTCCCCGGATTTTCGATCCCTCTCCTTCCACTTCCACTTCCACTTCCTCTCCTTCCACTTCCTTTCCTTCCACTTCTTTCCATCCATCTTTCTTTCGTCCATCTTCCTGGATCTATGCTTCATGTGGTTTGCATATTCCCTGCTTCCCCCGGATTCTACCTGGTGTTTGGTCAGGCCAGGGTGTGACCCCTATTGTTAAATGGAAATTTTTCCGGATTGTTTGGTAGGAAATAAAAATGGTTTATATTTGCATCGCAAAACAAAAACGTTCTTTTTTCACCGGTAATTACCGGATATCACCGCGGGAATAGCTCAGTTGGTAGAGCACGACCTTGCCAAGGTCGGGGTCGCGAGTTCGAGTCTCGTTTCCCGCTCCCTGTTAAGCGTAAAATCCGGATTTTACGCTTTCTTTGTTTCAGGGATGTGCGTAATCGCAGCGCCGCCCGGATGGTGGAATGGTAGACACGAAGGACTTAAAATCCTTTGGCCATAACGGCTGTGGGGGTTCAAGTCCCCCTCCGGGTACCTGTACACGCCTGATTATATACTAATCAGGCGTTTGTATTTGTAAGCGGTATCCCGATGTTCCCTACATCTCTTAACACACAGAATACGAATTACCTGGATCCTTCACTTCTTTTTTCTTTTCTGCGTCACTTTCTGCAATAATCCCATCGCGAATTTTTATTCTCCTGGATTCTTTTTTTGGGGTGAGACATTTCAGTTTGATTTCATTGATTATCTTTGTTTCGTATTTTTACGAAACATCAGGATGAAGAATCCAAAGAAGAAATATTTCTCTGATGATCAGGAAAGACTTGCGGGCTATGCCAAAGCCATGTCGCACCCTGTCAGGGTCTTCATCCTTGATTTTCTGGTCAGCAACATGGATAAGTGCTGTTACAGCGGCGATATGGCAGAAGAACTTCCCATCGCCCGTTCAACCCTTTCCGAGCATCTCAGGGTGTTGAAAAATGCAGGTTTGATCCAGGGCGAGATCAACCCTCCCTTCATTAAATACTGTATCAACCGGGAAAACTGGGAAGAGGCCAAAGCACTGTTTATGGCGTTTTTTAAACGGTAAAAAATTTTAAACAGATATTTCGAAAATATACGAAATAATAGAGAAGATTTAAATAGTTGCAAATTATAAATTTAACACCATGGAAATCAAAATTCTTGGGACGGGATGTCCCAAATGCAAGACGCTGGAAAAGAGCACCCGCGACGCGGTGGCCGAGCTGGGCATCGACGCCGACATCTCGAAGGTTGAAGACATCATGAAAATCATGACCTTTGGGATCCTGCACACCCCCGGATTGGTCATCAACGGAAAGGTTGTGTTGAGCGGAAGAGTTCCCTCACAGGCCGAAATCAGGGAAATCCTACAGAAAAACCTGTGAAAAAGGGTAAGTTCCAGAAATGAACAATGGTGGGATACACCATCGGCAAAAATTTACCTCAAGGTTATGACCACTGCTTTAATCTGCAAATCATTAAATAACAAAAAATAAAAAAATGAAAACATTCAGATTATTAGTTGTTTTTGTTCTCCTGGTCCCGTTTTATTCTGTAACGGCACAAACCGGTTCAAACACGGCTTCCGGCCCAAAGGTAGAAGCTTACTATTTTCACAACACCACCCGTTGTATGACCTGCCGTACGGTGGAAGAACGCGCCAAAGAAAACCTTCAGGATCTCTATCCTGAAATGTGGAAAAACGGGACTCTGACTTTCAAGGCTGCTGACCTGAATGGAAAGGAAGGGGAGAAGCTGGCTAAAAAACTGGGGGTTTCAGGTCAGACCCTTTTACTGACCAACGGAAAAAAGAAGATCAACCTCACCAACGAAGCTTTTCTATATGCCGTGACCAATCCGGAAAAATATAAAAAGGTTATCCAGGAGAAGGTGGATGAATTGCTGAAATAGCATACTGATTTGCGTTGTCCCTTTTGCGGTCAACCCGAGATGAGGCCAATGAATCAGTAGCATTTTGTAAATAGGCAATATACTTATTATGGAGTTTTTAACCGGACTACTTGAGAGCAGTTCACTGCCCTGGGTAACTGCGCTGGTTTTGGGTTTGATGACGGCCATCAGCCCGTGCCCGCTCGCGACCAACATCACTGCTGTAGGGTATATCAGCAAGGATATCGAGAACCGCAACCGGGTGTTCCTCAACGGGGTAATGTACACCCTGGGCAGGGCCATCAGCTACACGGCCATCGCCCTGATCATATTCTTCGGAGTCGACCAGTTCAAATTTTCAGGTGCTTTCCAGAAATATGGAGAGTTGATCATTGGTCCTCTGCTGCTGCTCATCGGTTTGTTTATGCTCGATGTGATCAGAATTAAATTTCCGGGTCTCAGCGCTCTGACTTCCAAAATGCAGGAAAAGAAGCAGTGGGGGGTTCTGGATGCCGTTTTGCTGGGTATCCTCTTTGCCCTCGCCTTTTGCCCCTACAGTGGAGTGCTTTACTTCGGAATGCTCATTCCGCTGACGGTTTCCAGTGCATCGGGATTGTACCTGCCCCTCATCTTTGCCATTGCCACGGCCCTTCCTGTCATCGTTTTTGCATGGATTCTGGCCTACACCGTTTCGGGAATCGGCTCGGTCTACAACAAGGTGAGAACCTTTGAAGTCTGGTTTCGCCGGATCGTAGCCATCCTCTTTATCGGAGTGGGGATTTATTACATGATCAAGGTGTTTTTCTAGATTCAACAGTGGAAGGAAGCCTTATCTCATCTTACCTGTGTATGTAACTATTTCGCCAGGGTGAGCTGTGTGGTATGTTTGGATAATTGTGAACAACTCATAATACATCATAGATGAAGAATATTGAATGATCAATGATCATGTTCAATAATCAGTTTCAGTCACAGATTTGCAGATAGTTAGAATATGGAAAACAAGAAAGAACTTAAGATACTGGTCTGGATCATTGTGGTGTTCGCGGTGGCTTTTTTTCTGCCCATCGAAAGTGCCCGTTTCAACACCGCCATTGCAGCCACCTTTGATCTGGTGAAGTGGTATGCCCGTGAGCATGTGGTACTTTGCCTGTTGCCGGCCTTTTTCATTGCCGGCGTGATCTCCATTTTTGTCAGCCAGGGTGCCGTACTGAAATATTTCGGGGCCAATGCCAAAAAATGGCTGGCCTATACGGTGGCTTCCGTATCAGGAACTATCCTGGCGGTCTGCTCCTGCACCATCCTGCCGCTTTTCTCCAGTATCCACAAGCGGGGTGCAGGTTTGGGGCCTGCCATAGCTTTCCTCTATTCCGGACCGGCCATCAATATTCTGGCCATCATTCTGACCGCCCGCATCCTGGGTTTTGAGATGGGAGTGGCCCGGACCATCGGAGCGGTGGTGTTTGCCATTGTCATTGGCTCTATCATGTCAATCATCTACCGGAAAGAGGAGAAAGCCAAAAAAGAGGAGCAGATGAATTTCGAAGCCCCCCCTGAAAAGCGACCAATGTGGCAGACCTCCCTTCACTTTTTCACGCTGGTGCTGATCCTGGTTTTTGCCAACTGGGGAGCTCCCTCTTCGGGAGAGACCACCGGCGCCTGGCATTTTATCTGGGCCCACAAATGGTATATTACCGCATTCTTCGGACTGGTCCTGGGATACTCCCTGATTTACATCCTGAAAATCAAATGGCAGTGGGTGTTAGGAGCTGTTTTGGCTACGGCACTCTCTGCGGTGCTGGCCTTTTCCCTGATCGAAAATGGCAAGCTGGCTCCGCTAGTGCCCATGCTGGTGGCCATTGCGGCACTGGCCCTCATCACCCTGCGTGACCAGAACGAACCCGAAAATAGAGAATGGACCCTGTCGGCCTGGGATTTTGCCAAGCAGATCATGCCTCTGCTGGCCATCGGGGTGGTGGTGGCCGGCTTCCTGCTGGGATCGACACATGATGGGATCTCCATTCCGGGTGTCATCCCTAATGAATGGATCTCAGCCCTGGTCGGAGGCAATTCCGTGTTTTCCAACCTGTTTGCTTCAGTGATCGGCGCTTTTATGTATTTTGCCACCCTGACAGAAGTCCCCATCCTTCAGGGACTCATGGCTTCAGGTATGGGAAAAGGCCCGGCCCTGGCCCTGCTGCTGGCCGGCCCCTCCCTCTCCCTGCCCAACATGCTGGTGATCCGCGGTATCATCGGCACCCAAAAAACCGCGGTTTATGTGGTGCTGGTGATCATTATGGCCACCATTTCAGGATTGATTTTCGGGGCAATGTGATGCTAATGTCAAGAGTATTGCTATTTCAGAAAAGTAGACAAAACTGAAAATAGATACAATGAAGATCCTTATTTTATGCACCGGCAACAGTTGCCGCAGCCAGATGGCCCACGGCTTTCTGCAGTCTTTTGATCCCCGGCTGGAAGTCTTCTCGGCAGGTACCGAAGCCTCCGGAAAACTGAATCCCAAGGCCGTGGAGGTCATGAAGGAGGCCGGGGTGGATATCAGCCACCATACCTCTGACCAGGTGGATCAGTACCTGGGGAAGGAATGGGATTACGTGATCACAGTATGCGGCGGAGCGAATGAAAACTGCCCTGTATTTATAGGCAAAGTCAAACACCGCCTCCATATGGGCTACGATGATCCTTCCCACGCCACAGGAACTCCCGAATTCATTCAAAGTGAATATTACCGGGTCAGGGATGAAATCAGGGAAGGATTCTGGAGACTCTACCTGGAAAGACTTAAAGCAGAACTTAATTGATGAATGCCGGACTGAAAAATGTGACCATCCAGAAATCGAGGCAGGACCTGCTTCCCGATGATCTCCTGCTTGATTACATCACTCCGGAACAACTGAGAACTTTCAAACAGTCGGGATTCGGCATCTTCAGTATTACGGTTTATGCCATGAAGTAATTCTTAAGCAGTTATACTCTTGCATACAAACTTTACATTGCATTTTGTTTGTGGCAAGACGCGATCGTAATAGTACCTATAAGAAGTGATCATTTCAGGATTCAGAAGATGTAACTGAAGCGGAGAAAGGCCAGGTTGAGGTGGGTGGAGCCACTGCCGAAGTCTCCGCTGAAATGCTGCCAGAGGAGTGACAGGTCCACATTTTCGGCCAGTGAGAAATTGAGGGAGGGCCCGGCATAATAGCCTTCCAGGTCGGGGAACCACATGGCTGCGAGGGTCAGGTTCAACAGTGGCGTGGCCGCCCAGGTGTACTGCCCGAAGGCAGTGAGTTCCGAGAATGCGAGGTGGCGTGCCGACAGGGTAGTGTTGTACAGGGATGAAAACTCTTGCAAATCAGGTGGATTCGTGCAGTACATGACCTGAACCATCGCCAGGGAGTTGTCCTTCATGGTTTTTTCAAACCCCGTGGTGGCCAGCAGCATGGTTTTCTCCGGAGCCTCTTTTTTCAACGGTGCGAACAGGGTGGCCTCCCCACGGAACGAAATGGTTCCGATGTTACCCGACCAGCCGGTGCCGGCCACCACATCCCGGCTTCCGGCGTATCCCCCCAGCAACTGTACATCATACCCTCCATGGTTAAAGCGCCAGAGTCCTGCTGCGGTCACCTCTCCGGCACGGTTCAGGCTGGCCGCAATCTCCACCACCGACGAAAAGGAGGGGTAGTACTGAATCCTGACGGCATCGCTTCCGGGCTTTTCGGGGTAATCTACATCAAAAAAGGAGTAGGCATTGAAAATGTCATTGGGATTCCATACCATGGTCTGCCCCCAGTTGATCCGCTGCCGGCCGATACGGATGTCGGTTTTGCCGGCCTTAATGTCGAGCGACAACCGGTCAAAGGTGGTGTTCAGGAAAAAGGATTTCTCTGTGATCAGGTTCCATGAAAGATCCATTCCACCTGGATCCCTGGCCGTCAGGACCGCATAACCGGCATCTGCCCTGACCATGTCGCCCGTAAACAACCGGTTCCGGATACCGGCGGTCAACCTGACCTGGTCGCAGATGGTGAGTTCCAGGTTGAGCCGGTTGTGCAGGAGGTTTTCGTGGACAAATTCCTCTTTGGGTGAACTGAACATTACCGTTTGCAGGGAATGGAGATATCCGCTGATGGTCAGGATTTTCTCTTTTTCCTGTGCCCCGCTCCGGAAGGACATCAGCAGCAACACCAAGGCCGGGATCCATCGTACTGGGGTCATTTCTCCGGAATTTCAGGGTTCCTGGTTTCATCCGACACCACGCAGCCGTCTTCCAGGGTGATCACCCTTCGGGCCATTTTGACCACCCTGGGGTCATGGGTAGAAAAAATAAAGGTAATTTTCTCTTCGTGGTTCAGTTTTTCCATGATTTGCAGCAGGGAGGTTGCTGATTTACCATCGAGGTTGGCGGTGGGTTCGTCGGCCAGCACATATTTAGGTCGTGAGGCCAGGGCCCGGGCGACGGCCACCCTTTGCTGCTGCCCGCCTGAGAGTTTCGCCGGGCGGCTGTGGATGCGGTCAGACAGTCCGATGGCCTCAAGCAACTCCAAAGTGCGGGCATCCCGCTCCCGGCGCGCCTTCTTCTGAAGAGCCATGATGAATTCAATGTTCTCACCAGCCGTCAGCACCGGAATGAGATTGTATGACTGAAAGACAAAACCAATGTTGTTCAGGCGAAAATCAATCAGCGCTGAAGGCTTCAGTGTCGACAGGTCAGTCCCTCCCACAAGTAGCTCCCCGGAAGTGGGCTGGTCCAATCCCCCGATCAGGTTCAGCAGCGTCGTCTTTCCTGATCCCGAAGGCCCCACGATAGCCGCAAATTCCCCTTCTTCAAAGGTGAGGTTCACCCCTTTCACGGCATGCACTTTCACTTCCGATCCGTCATAGATCTTGTGAAGATTTCTGATCTCAATGACATTCATGATGGTGGATTTATGATTTCGGAATTAGGAATTCGGATTTCGCAAATTTTGCTCTATTTTTTATTTCATATCAATCCGAGATCCGCCTTCCACCTTCCGTAATCGTTTTAATCCGCCTTCCGCCCTCCGCAATCGTTTTAATCCGTTCTGAGGGCTTCCAGCGGGTTCATTTTTAAGGCTTTCCGGGCCGGATAAATGGCTGAGAGGATGCCTGTGAGCATGATCAGCAGACTGGTGATTATGAAAAAAGGCGTATCGATGACCGGGAAGAGGTGGGCGGAAAAGCCCATGGCCTCCAGACCTTCCGAATATTTCACCAGGTTGATGCCGTTTCGGGAGGTAGCGGCAATGACAATTCCAGAAATGGCCATGCCGATGGCTCCACCCGTCACAGAGAGGTAAAGCGATTCGAGCATGATCATCAAAAAAGTCTTCCGGCGGTTCATGCCGATAGCGGCCAGCATACCCAGCTCGCGGGTACGCTCCAGGACCGCCATGAGCATGGTGTTGACGATACCAAAAGCCAGGGCTGCCAGGATCAGGGCCATGAAAACCCCATAAATCTGCTGCATCATATCGGCCAGCATGGCCATGTCGGGCTGGATCTCCTTCCAGCTGAGCACCTCCACTTCAGGAAACGCCTCCCTGATGGCAGGTACCGCCGTATCGGTCAGTCCGTTCTCCTCCAGGCGGCAGATCAACCGGTGGTAACTTTCCACCGGCAGGCCGGTAAGCTGCCTTAACTCCATTTCGGGCACAAACACCGACGAGGCTTCAAACATGTCGTTGTTGGTGCGGAAGACCCCACTGATCCGGAAGACCGCACTGGTCTGTATCTCATTCGCATCGAGGAAGGAGAGGACCATCCGCGATCCTTCCCTGAATGACCAGGCCGCCTCCCTGAGCGGATATCCATACTTCCGTTTCTCCTTCGCAGTAAGCAGGCTGTCGAGGGCTGCCGTAAACTTCTTGTCGGTGATAAACCGCCTTCCAAAAAGAGGGGCCACTTTTTCGGTAAGGGAAACCGGAAATCTGACCCTTTCGTACGCATCCATTTGTTCCGGGGTGAGGATATACCTGATGATGTTGAGCTCTTTGGCCAGCTTTTCACCAACCAGCACGGTGTTGAAGCGGGTTTTTGCTTCAAAATAACTCCCGGTGCCGGGGATCACCTTTTCGTGTAGCCTGAACATCCTCTTTTCTTTTTCCACGTCGACGCCGTTGATCACCACGCCCACGCTTTTGTTGGCCGTGGAAGCGATGCCGTTGAGGATGATCCTTCCGGTAACCCATTCCACTTCCGGAAAGGTATGCAACCGGTTCCTCAGGGAGTCGGGTGCAGGCAGCAGGTTGTTTATGCTGTGGTCACTCCTGAAATCCCTGCTGTTGATGTGGACATGGGAGAGTTCAATGTCCACGGCTTCTTCGATGCGCTGTACCACCGAACTGTTCATGGCGGCGATGGTAAAAACGCCGGCAAAAACACCTACGGCCATGGCGGAGATCACCGTCATGCTCCGGGTGCGGTTGCGCCAAACATTCTTCCAGGCGATGGATGCAATCATAAAGGTTTTATTTACGCCCTTAGGGCGGCTATAGCTTTGATAGTTAATATTTTGCGGATGCTGTAAGCCAGGGCAGTCAGGATGATGAGCAGTACCACTGCCACCTGCCACAGGTAATAGGTTTCGGGCAGCAGGGTAGGCATCACAGGATCAAAGCCATAATCCTCATACATGCGTGCCCAGTCGCCGGTAAACCGGATGGGATGGAAATGGAGCCTGATGACCACGGGAAGGGAGGCCAATACCCCCGCCACGATTCCCAGGAGACCGGTCATAACCATTTCGAGGGCAAAAATTCTGGCCAGCCTGACCTTCTGCATCCCGACGGCGATCAGCATGCCGAATTCCCTGCGCCGCTCCGCCAGCATCATCAGCACCGTGCCGAAAACCCCAAAGGCAATAACCAGGTAGAGGATCCCGATCATGATGGCGCCACTGCGGTTGTCTGCTTCCATCTGATTGATGATCAGGGCATTTAGTTTGTGCCAGGTGACGACTGTCAGCGGTTCCTTCAGCTGCCTGTTAAGCCTTTCCGCTGTAGCCAGCATGGACTTGTCGTCTTTGTCGCGGATCATGATCACCGCGGAAGTGGCCATGCCGGGAGCAGCAAAGAGTTCACGTGCGGCCTCCAACGGCATGTAGATGATCCGGTTGTCGATATCGGGCGCCGGCAGCTTAACCACTCCGGCTACCACAAACTTTCCGGCTGCGGAAGTACCGTGGTAACCCTGGCCAATCAGTACCAGGGTGTCGCCCTGGTTGGCTTTCAGATACCGCGAGAGGCCGTTGCCGATAAGGACTCCCCGGGATTCCGCGGAATCGAGATAGTTGTTGGGGAACACCGCATGACGGCGCAATGCACGCATCACTGTGCCTGAATCCCCGGTATCGATGTCCAGGTCGGCGAACAGCCGCCCCGTCCCCGTCCAGGATTCGCCGGAAAAGAGGTCAAGTAGCCCTTTCGTCCGGGAAGGGAGGGGCTCGTTCTTTAATCCTTCGACGGCTTCAGGGGTCAGCCTGAACCGCACCAGCCGGTTTCTTATTCCGGAGATATGGTCTTCTCCTTCGGGATCCACCCCCATCACCATGACTCCCTGCGTGGTACTGCCCGCGGCAGCCAGGGCAAAGGCTTCAAAACGGGGAACCAGGGCGTCTGCATTGGGATCGGAAAGGATCTGCTCCTCCAGGGCTGGAGAGAGTTCAAAACTGTTGTCGGTGACAGGCTCGTCGAAATAGTCGCGGTGTTGTAACTGGAGGTATCCCGAATAGGACTCAACCACGTTCATGAAAATCTGCCGGTAGGTTCCCAACTGGAACGACCGCATCACCAAGGCAAAAAAGACGGCGAAAAAGACCGACGCTGCGGTGATCAGTGTCCGGCGCCGGTTCCGCCACAGGTTCCTCCAGGCAAGTTTCCAGTCGTTCATGGGATTTCGGATTTCGGATTTCGGAATACGGATTTAAACGCCTTCCGGTATCACTTTACATTTTTCATGTTTTGTTGTGAAAAAAAGGATTCCTGAAGGGGAATGTTGAATTTCATTTCCCTGATTTCCAGTATAGTTTTATTTCCGGGAGTGTCGGCCGGCAGGAGCTCTATCCGTGAGGGCAGCAGCCTGCCGGCCATGATCTTCAGCTCTGAGGCCTTTTCGGTTCGTACCAGGATGTGGTCTTCGTCATATAACTCAGCCTTCATGACGATATACTCGTTTTTATCCACCCACCATACCTGGCGACTCCACAGGACATCGGCATCCTCCCGTGCCTCCATAACAATTCGTAAGCAGGGGCGCCCTTCAATCTTCTCCTCCCCCAGCAGGGAATGGGAGTAATCATTGACCACCGATGATTCCCTGAGGAGGTCATCGTTGGTGTAGTCGGAACCCATCCACCCCTGCGACATCATCGAAGGGGGAAGCTTGATGAGCCGGCTGATGGTAGGATTCCAACTCCACATTTCCGGTCCTCTTTTCAGAAAGGTCTGCCCCCTTTCACGGGCAGGCGCCGTGATCAGAGTGAGGGTGAATTCTTCCTCCAGTGACCAGGATTTAAATTCTATGGTGCGCTGCCATGTTGGCCTGACGACCGTCATAGTCATCACCGAATACCCCGATTTCTCCCCGTTAAATTTCTCATCGGCCTTCCTGGCGATTTCCCGGGCCGTCAACTCTTGCCCGGTAGCGCAAAAGCATGTTCCCACACTGACCAGAAGGAGGCCAACTCCATGAACCACTTTCGCCCTCAGCGGGTCCTTGGTTGTCTTATGCCAGCTCGTCAACAGGCTGATCATCTTGTCATGCGTCATAATGCTATATGAAAGTCCAGTGATCGATCCATTAAGTTTTAATTGTTCCTCCTGCGGAATTGCTCCTGGTGATGCAGGATCAGCCACTCTACCAACCTGGGGGAAAGGGGCTGGACCAGAGACAACAGTTTCCCCGGAAGGGAAAGTACGGTGATGTATTTTCTTCTGATAATATTCCTGACCACCGCCCTGGCCACCCTTTCTTTTGTCTGTAAGATGCTTCCGCTTCTGGGCTGAAGAACAACCTTTGACCCATCGGCAGCAATGGTCTCCTTCCCAGGATCATTTTCAGTGTACCCGACATAAACCAGTCCAATGTGGATCCCATTTCCGGCTTCTTCGATCCGGAGGGATTCTGCCAGGGCTTTTAACGCCATCTTGGAGCTACAGTAAGCTGATAGATTGGGAAGTCCCCTGATACCCGCCACGCTGGAAATAAAGACTATACTCCCCCTGGTGGCCCTCAATCCGGGTATGGCGGCTATGGTCGGGCTGGCTGTCCCTGAGATGTTACTTTCAAAGATAAGTTTGAATACCTCAGGATTAAGGTCCGCCATATTGCCGCGCATAGATATCCCCACATTGTTGACCAGGATATCCAGCTTCCCAAATCTTCTCAGGGCCTCAGTGATGAGCAGCTTTCCCCCATCGGTGGTGGAAACGTCGCAGCAAACTGCACTGATGCGGTCGTGGATGGTTTTTATCTCCTCTTCTGCCAGGGAGAGCCTTTCCTGGTTACGGCCGTTCACCACCACCGAGGCTCCCTGGCGGGCCAGTTCCATCGCGATCGCTTTCCCGATTCCGCGGCTGGAACCAGTGACTATGGCCACTTTTCCCTCCAGTTGACGAATTTTCATTGCTCAGACTTTACATAAACCATATCAGGATGAAATTTCAGCGCAGCAAAACTGTTGGTCAAGGCCATGGCCAAATGGACAAAGAAGGCAATCCAGATGGTTCCGGAGGTCAGTGTCAGCAGGCATAATACCAATCCGAGAGGAAGAGCTCCGAGGGTTTCCCTTAGTCCTTTGGGAATATGGGTAGTGGCGTACAAAGCCAGGTTTACGGCGATGGCTGGCCAAACCCCCAGGTGAGCGGCAAGGGGGAACAGGAGGATCCCCCTGAAGAGAAATTCATAGGCCAGCAAATAGAACACCCAACCTGCCGCGTTCACAATGGCTATCTGAGGCGTCCATATCTTTGCCCTGATCTGGGGATATTGATCCAGGTTCTCAGGCCTGGAGGCATTCATATAGCCGACTACTGCCATGACCGTCCCCAGCCCCAGGATCCAGAACAGCGAATACAAGGCGGTGGCAGTCCGGAAAGTCAGCCCAAAATCACGCAGGGTATAGCCGGGCATCAGGGTCACTCCGAGGATAGCGGGAATTACTCCCAACGCCAGAAATCCTACACCCCGGCAGAAGGTGATGTGCATCGCCGAATCCCAGCCACCTGGGAAACGGCGGTAAAAGTAAGCCTTCACTTTTTCCGACCGGAAAGTGAACCAGTAAAGGATAAAACAAAGGGTGACCAACAAAAGGGGCAATACCAATGTAATATCTCCCTCCTGCCATGAAAGGTCAGGTTGTAAGGTTATGTTCATTGTTTTGTTTTTAGGTAACCAGACTGGATAAACCATTTGTAGCACTCATTGATGGCCGTGTCGATGCTGGTCTGGGGCATGGAGAGTTCCCTGACAGCTTTCTCTGATGAAACATACTGTTTTTCGCAGGAAATCAAGGCCATAGGGTAGGATATCATAGGTGGTTTACCGGTTAACCTGCCGTATAGGTCTCCCGCCATGCCGGCGGCTTTCACCATCCAGCAGGGAACAGAAATACGGGGGGGACGGCGGTGTACAATTCCCGCCACTTTCATGAAGAAATCATGGTAAGTGAGATTTTCGTTGCCGGCAACATAATACTCTCCGATTTCACCTTGTTCTAAACTGTTGACGATGGCTGCGGCCACATCCCCGGCATAGATGTAATTGCGCCCCCCTTTGGTGTAAAATTTCAGCCTGCCTTCAGCCAGGGTCAGGATCATCTTTCCGGAACCGGGCACTGTATCCCACGGGCCTATCATAAAAGTGGGAAGAATAGCCAGTGCAGGCAATCCCCGGCTTTTCACCGCTTCCAACACCAGATTTAACGCCTCATATTTTGAATCGATGTAATCGAGTCCGAACCTGGCTCCCGGAAAGCGTTGATTTCCTGTTGGGCTTCCGGCCGTATTTACAGAACTCGCAGAGCCTACATATACCATGCGTCGCACGCCATGGTTCAGTACCTGCCCGATAACATTCAGTGTCCCCTCCACGTTGATCTTTCTGACCACTTCCGACCGGGCAGGCCATATGGCCGTGGAAGCGGCAGCATGCACCACCATATCCGCTCCCGAAAACGCGCGATCCAGACTTTCCGGTACCAGAATGTCTCCGTAAAACCGCCGGATGGGTAATCCCCCGAGGGAGGAGGCCCGCGATGAAGGATGAATGAGAACATGCACCTCCACCCCCCTGGCAATGAGTAAACGTACCACCTGGCTGCCAAGCATGCCGTCTGCCCCTGTTACAAGCACTTGCATAGCCGGTTTCTTTCCCCCTAAGTTAAAGATATTTTCTTTGCAACATAAAGTAATCTTGCATTGACCATTTTGTGTGAGATGGACGCTCAGGCTGCCGAAGGTTTCCCTCTTTCCGTCATTTCCATTAACGCTTCAGTGGTACCGCCGGTTAACGGCTGTCGGGAGGTTTTTTTCTGAATTAGTCAGGTGCATGCCCTTTCAACCGGAAAGATTTGTATTTTTGAAAAAACCATCTTATGAGTTCCCTGTTTTCTAAATCGATAGCCCTTATGGCGCTTGGTGCAGGTTTTACAGCTTGCGACAAGGAGAAGCCGGATGGCCTGACGCGGCCCAATATCATTTTTATCATGAGCGATGATCATGCCTATCAGGCCATCAGCGCATACGGGTATGGCCTTAACCATACACCCCACATTGACCGGCTGGCCAGGGAAGGAGTGATGTTCAGCAGCGCCTGTGTCACCAACTCCATTTGCGCCCCCAGCCGGGCTACCATGCTCACCGGAAAATACAACCACATCAACGGCAAGGTCGACAACAGGAACCCCTTTGACTGGGACCAGCCCAACTTTGCCAAACTACTGCAACAGTCCGGTTACCAAACAGCCCTTATCGGGAAAATTCACCTCGACGGAACTCCCCAGGGATTCGATTATTGGAATGTCCTTCCCGGGCAGGGACAGTACTACAATCCCGATTTTATAGAGATGGGAGAGAAAAAGAGATTCCAGGGGTATTGTACCGAGTTGACCACCCAGTTTGCCCTCGACTGGCTGGAAAATAAACGCGATAAGGAAAAACCCTTCTGTCTTTTGTTCCACCAGAAGGCGCCCCACCGCAACTGGCAGCCGGCACCCAAATATCTCAACCTCTTCGATGACAAAACTTTCGATCCGCCGGCCAATTTCTTCGATGACTATGCGGGACGGGGAAGGGCGGCCCATGAACAAGAGATGGAAATTGCCGGGCACGGACAGTGGGGACATGACTTCAAGTTGATTGTCGATCCCAATGGCGACTCCACCCACTTTATCCGTGACCTTCAAAGGATGGATGCGCAGCAACGTACACAATGGATGGAGGCTTACGAAGGAGAAAACCAGGAGTTCCTGAAAGCCGGACTTAAAGACAAAGAGCTGGCACTCTGGAAATTTAACCGCTATATCAAGGATTATCTCCGCTGTATCCAATCGGTTGACGACGGAGTGGGGGAGGTCCTCGATTATCTCGATAAGAACGGTTTGACAGAAAACACCATTGTGGTGTATACCTCCGACCAGGGTTTTTACCTGGGGGAACACGGATGGTTCGACAAACGTTTTATGTACGAACAGTCGCTGCGCACCCCGTTGCTGATCCGGTATCCGGCGGAGATCCGGCCGGGAAGCGTCGACAACCATTTGGTGATGAACCTCGACTTTGCCCCCACGTTCCTCGATTTTGCCGGGGTGGCTATCCCTGATGATTTGCAGGGCGAATCGTTCCGCCCGTTGGTCGCAGGAAAAACAGGGGAGTGGCGTGACGCCGCCTATTACCATTACTACGAATTTCCGGCCGAGCATATGGTCAAACGCCATTATGGCCTCAGAACCGAACGCTATAAATTGATTCATTTCTATTACGACATTGACGAATGGGAACTTTATGACCTTCAGAAAGACCCTGATGAAATGAACAATGTATATGGCGATCCCGCCTATGCGGAAGTCCAGGCCGAACTCCACCGGAGACTGACCGGGCTGCGCATCCAATACGGGGATTCAGAAGAGCTGGACAAAAAGTTCCTGGAAACGTTTTTAAAGCAAAAGGAGTAGGAGATCAAATTATCAGAGGATTAGAAAGATTTCACTCTGGAATCCGGAATAAAACTCAAAGCGAATGGACAGGTTGTATGAAAGAGTGTCGTTTGGGATCAGCCGGCTGATCACGCGGGAGTACAGCACTTCTTTTTCTTCAGCGGTGGGATTGCTGCCAGGGGATCTGCGGGAGGCCATTTTCAGTATCTACGGCTTTGTGCGGCTGGCCGATGAAATTGTCGACACTTTTCATGAACATGACAAATCTCTGCTCCTCGAAAAGTTTGAAGGAGATTACGACGATGCCCGTGAGAGGGGGATCAGTCTCAATCCTGTACTCCACGCTTTTCAGCTGACAGTGAAGAGATATGGGATCGAAGATGCCATGATCAGAGCCTTTCTCAAGAGTATGAAGGCTGACCTGGTAAAACAGGAATACCTCACTGACGCCGAACTGAAGGAGTATATCTATGGATCGGCTGACGTGGTGGGGCTGATGTGCCTCAAGGTATTTGTCCGCGGGAACCAGGCCCTCTACGAGGAATTGGAAGTTCCTGCCATGCGCCTGGGCACCGCTTTCCAAAAGGTCAATTTTCTGCGCGACCTGCGCAGCGATACCCTTAAACTGGGGCGTTCCTATTTTCCGGGGTATGATGAAAACAACTTCACGGACCAGGACAGGGACGAACTGGTCAGGGACATCCGTGCCGATTTTGATTCTGCCTACGCGGGAATCCGCCGCCTGCCCCAGGATGTAGGGGCCGCAGTCCTCGTTGCCTGGTACTATTACCTTGACCTCCTCCGGAAAATCAGCCGCACACCCGCAAAAATCCTGGCCGACCGGCGTATCAGAGTCTCCAATGGCAGAAAATTACTTCTCCTGTGGCGGGGCCTCATCCACTGGAAGCTGAAGGTTGCCATGACACCCGCGCCATCCATCCCTAAACCCTGATCTATGCGGTGGCTCTATTTTTCCCTCCTGGCAGGAAGCATCCTGGTACCGGCCCTCTGGACCTTCTCCCCGAAACTGCGGTTTTACCCGAAACTGCCGGCAGTCCTGCTTGCGCTGGTGATCGTGGCCTTTCCTTTCATCCTGAAGGATATTCTCTTCACCCGCCTGGGCATTTGGGGATTCAATCCCGAATACTTCTCCGGGATCCGTGTGGCCGGACTCCCGCTCGAAGAGTGGCTTTTCTTTGCCGTGATCCCCTATGCCAGTATCTTCCTCCATGAAACCGTGGTCTACCTGAAACCAGGGTGGATTCTTCCCGGGCGTGCCGCTAAAGTCATCTCCCTCTTTTTGGCCGGAGGCGCTCTCCTGCTGATGATCCTCTTCCCTGAAAGGCTGTACACCTTCTTCAACAGCCTCTTCCTGATAGCCGCCCTGCTATGGGCCCACTGGTCAGGATCGGAGGTGATCCGCCGGTTCTATCTCACCTTCCCGGTTATTCTGGTGCCCTTTCTGGTCGTCAATGGCATTCTCACCGGCAGCTTTATCCCCGGGGAGGTGGTCTGGTATGACCCCGCCCATTTTATGGGCCTCCGCATTTTTACCATCCCCGCAGAAGACGCCGGGTATGCCTTCAGCCTCATCCTGGGAAACCTTCTCCTTTCGGAGTGGCTCTTCCGGAGAATAGATAAACAGGTTCAACCCCGGGGTGAATAAATCCAATCCTATGGTGCATCAATCATCCAGCAACCTCTCCACATCCAATCCGCTCTCCGGAGCCCTCTGTCAGGAATGTTCAGGCCGTTGCCTGTGGAAAATCCGGCTTTTCTTCGTCCTTTTTTACAGTGTGGGGGTAGCCGGGCTGTATCTGCCCCTCAGCCGGGAACTCTTCAGGAATCTGATCCCCCTGGCTTTGTTGCTCAGCTTTGCCACTCTGATGGCCTTCCAGCCTTCACTGCGCAAACCCGCGACCCTTCTCTTCTTTCTTTTTGTGTGGGCCGCCTCTTTCCTGGTGGAGATGGCCGGCGTTCATACAGGGAAGATCTTCGGGGTATACACCTACGGAACTGGTCTGGGGTGGAAAATCCACGGTACCCCCCTGATGATAGGCATCAACTGGCTGATGCTTACCCTGTTTTTTGCCGACCTGACCGACCGCACGGGAGTGAAGGGGTGGACGGCTCCTTTGGTGTCGGCCGCCGGTATGGTGGCCTATGACCTGGTTCTGGAACAGGCCGCACCCGACCTCGATATGTGGTCATGGGCGGGCGGAACCATCCCCCTGCAAAATTTCACTGCCTGGTTCCTCCTGGCCCTCGTTTTTCAGGTACTCCTCCGCATCCTGCGCATCCCCTTCAGGAATCCCCTCTCCATGACCCTGCTCCTATGCCAATTCTGCTTCTTCCTGCTGCTGGTCCTCCTGTTTAAATTCTCAGGATGATGCTCAAACCCAGGAAAAATATCCTCATTTACCGCTTCTTCGAACATTATGTTATTCTGAAAATTAAAAAGCGGTTCTCCCGGGTTCTCCTTTCCGGGGAGATTCGTGACGACCGCAAACCCATCCTGCTTGTGGCCAACCACAACAGCTGGTGGGACGGTCTCTGGGCCAGCTATGTGAATACCACCCTCTTCGGCCGGAAATTTCATTTTATGATGATGGAGGATCAACTCCGGAAATATCCCTTTTTCAGATACACGGGGGCTTACTCCGTCAGAAAGGGAAGCCGCGACGCGTATGAAAGCTTCCAGTACACCCTTCAACTGCTCAGGGACCCTGGGAACCTGGTCCTTCTCTTTCCGCAGGGGAAGCTGGAATCACTGTATGTGCGCGAGTTTACCTTCGAAAAGGGGGCCGATACCATCGTCAGGAGGGTGGGGGAGCAGATCCGGGTGGTGATGATGGCTACGATGGTCGATTATTTCTCGCATGTGAAGCCCGGCCTATACATCTATCTCCGGGAGTACCTTCCCGGTTCAGGAGAGACTCTGGAGGAGGCCTACAACCGCTTTTATGCCGAATCGCTTCAGGCGCAGACTGAAAGGAGGGACGAATGATCCCGTGTTCGCTCTGGATGCTTGCGTTTCTGGCGGGTGAATGGGGTGTATGGCCCGGACTGCTCCTGGTGGTTGGAGGGGGTTTCGCCCTGGTCCTGGTGGTTGGAGGGGGTTTCGCCCTGGTCCTGGTCGCGGTGCAGTGCCTGGTGGCCCTGGTGAACCTGCTTTCCCGCCCCTGGTTGACCCGCGAGATCCCCCCCGACGAACCCCTGGTGTCGGTGCTTATTCCCGCCCGCAACGAAGCCTCCACCATCGGCAACCTCCTGTCTGACCTCTCACGGCAACCCTGGCCACATCTTGAAATCCTGGTTTTTGACGACCAGTCAGAGGACGATACGGCCGCCGTGGTTCAGGTTGCTGCCGCTACCGATCCACGCATCAGGCTGATTTCCTCCCCGGGGCTCCCCGAAGGATGGACGGGCAAGAACTTCGGATGCCACACCCTGGCTGCCACTGCCCGGGGTGAATTCCTCCTTTTCCTCGATGCCGATGTACGCCTCGGAGGCCACCTCACTGCAAATGCCGTGGCCGCCTCCCGTCGCCTCCATACCGGCCTGATCACCATCTTCCCGCAGCAGACCATGCTCACCCGCGGCGAGAAATGGACCGTCCCTGTCATGCATTACATCCTGGTCTCCCTGCTCCCGCTCCCTCTGGTCCTGCGCTCGTCACGCCCCTCCCTGGCCGCCGCAAACGGACAGTTCATGTTTTTTACCGCTGAGGCCTATAAGAAACTGCAGCCGCATTTCCGGGTCAGAAACACCAGGGTCGAAGACATCGCCATCGCCCGCATGATGAAACAACAAGGCGAACGGGTGGCCTGCCTCCTGGGAGACGAACGCATCACCTGCCGCATGTACTACGGCTTCCGGGAGGCCGTGAACGGCTTCTCCCGTTCCGTCACCGCTTTCTTCGGCAATTCCTTCCTCCTGGCCCTCCTCTTCTGGCTGCTCACTACCCTGGGATTCGTCCCGCTTGTCCTGACCCCTCTCCTGACCCCTCTCCTGACCCCTCTCCTGCACCCTGCCCTGGAGCCGGCTGCCCTCTTCCCCTTCCTCCCGCTACCCTCTAATCCTGGCGTTTCCCTGCTTATGCTCTGGCTGGCCTTTACCCTGGGAACCAGAATCTTCGTATCCCTGGCCAGCCGTCAACCTCTTTTTTTGAACCTGGGTTTGCTCAGCATCCACCAGATCTCGCTGGGATTGTTTATATTTAAAGCCCTCCGGAATAAATGGAAGCAGGGATTCGAATGGAAAGGAAGATTGGTTTCATAGTAGTATTTCTCATTGTGATAATGACTTTGACGACACCCTTCATTGCGGGTGCAGCGGCTAGCCCGCCTTCCTCTCACAGGGAAAGGATATACAAGGCTTATGTAGAGGGGAAAATGGACGCGTGGCGGGGCATAATAGATCAGATGGAAGCCTCTTCCAAGGAAGACCATGCCAGGCTTTTGGAACTGGTCAACTACCAGTACGGTTACATCGGATTTGCCATCGGTAAGGGACAGAAAGAGGCGGCCACCCGTTATCTGGCGCAAGCCGAGAAAAACCTGGCCCTTCTCGAGAAAGCCAAATACCAACCCTCCATGACACATGCCTACCGGGCTGCTTTCTATGGTTTCCGGATTGGCCTGAATCCTTCATCGGCGCCGTTAAACGGCCTGCGCAGCCTCAGGGCTTCCAGCCTGGCGGTGGGCAACGATGCCGCCAACTGGTTCGCCCTGGTGCAGAAAGCCCATATCCAGTTCTACATGCCCCCCGCTTTCGGCGGCTCCAAAAAGGAAGCCCTCGAATACCTCCTGAAAGCCCGGCAACTCATGGAGAAAAACGACCGTCTGACCCAGGGAAACTGGAATTACCTCAGCCTGCTCACCCTGATCCTTCAGACGTATGAAGCCCTGGGAGATCTGCCCTCGGCGCAACACTATTGCAAACTGCTTCTCACAAGGGAACCCGACTACAGTTGGGTACGCGACGGCCTCTGCCCCGCTATTGAGGAAAAAATAAACAGTCAAAAAGAATAAAACATGGGAAAAAGTGTATTGGTGGTGGGGGCCGGACTGGCCGGACTGGCTGCGGCCCTTCGGCTGGCAAAAAACGGCTATAGCGTGCACATCGTGGAAAAAAACAGCCAGCCCGGGGGCAGGCTCAACCAGCTTAAAAAGGAGGGCTTCACCTTTGACACGGGCCCCAGTTTTTTCAGCATGTCATACGAGTTTAAACAGTTCGCCCGCGATTGCGGCATCGACCTGCCTTTCAGGTACGTCGAACTCGATCCCCTCTACACGGTCAACTTCAGCAACAGTCCCAAAACGTGGTACCTCTATAAGGATATCAAAAAGCTTGCGGCCCAGTTTGAAGAAGTGGAGCCAGACTTCGAAGAGAAAATGAGGCGTTACCTCGATAAGTGCCGCCGCATCTTCCATGATACCGTCGATATTGTTATCAAGCAGAATTTTAACTCCCTGTTTGATTTCGGTCTGGCCCTCATGCGGGTCAATCCTGTTCATCTTCCCATTCTCTTCCGGAAATTCAACCAGCAGGTCAACCGTTATTTTGTGTCGGCTGAAGCCCGCAGGATGGTCTCCCTGGTCGCCTTCTTCCTGGGGAGAACCCCCTTTGATACCAGTGCAGTATACACCCTGCTCTCCTATACCGAATTCATGCACGACGGCTATTACAATGTGGAGGGGGGGATGTATGGCATCGTGGAAGGATTGGTGCGCGAACTCGACAAGGCCGGAGTGAAAATCACCTGCAATACGGAGATCACCGGCTTCAGGGGCGCCAACGGACGTCTGGAGGCCTTTACCGACCGCAGCGGCCAGGAATGGAGCGCCGATCTTTTTCTGGCCAACGGCGATGCAGCGGTCTTCCGGGGCAGCGTGATGAACCGCATGGCCTTCTCGCCCGAAAAACTCGACCGGATGGAGTGGACCATGGGCTATTTAACCATTTACCTGGGTATCCGCCGGAAACTCCCCCACGTCAACCATCATAACTATTTTCTGGGCGATAACTTCGAAGCCTATGCCCGCGACGTCAGAATCAACCCCGATACCCTGCAGAAACCCTATTACTACGTCAACGTCATCTCCAAGTACAACGACCATTGTGCCCCGGAAGGGTGCGAAAGCCTCTTTTTCGTCTGTCCTGTTCCTGACCTGCGTTACAAACCCGACTGGTCGGACCGCGAGGAGATTGCCATGAGCATCATTTCTGACTTCGGAAAACGGATCGGCCAGGATATCGTTCCCGACATCCTTACCAAAACCATTTACACCCCCCTCGAGTGGAAGGAACAGTTCAACCTCCACCGGGGAAGCGGACTCGGGCTCTCTCACAAGATCATGCAGATCGGTGCCTTCAGACCCAAAAACTACGACGAGGAGTTTAAGAACCTGTTTTATGCCGGCGCTTCCACCATCCCGGGAGCCGGGCTGCCCATGGCCATCATCTCGGCCAACCTCGCCTTCGAGCGTATGACTGCTGTCCTCTGATCCTTTCCCCGCAGAAGATCTGCCCTAAACGTCAGGCCAGTTCATGCATTGGTATAAACCATATAAAATTCCAAACGCAAGATTTCGGATTTTGGATTTCGGACTCAAGACTCATTCCAGACCCAGGATTCCAATATTCAAGATTCAAGATTCCAGATTCCCGACTCCCGATTCCATACCTTGCTCCCTGGAAGGTGTTGCGTTCTTCCAGCAGTTTTTCGACCATATGGGTAAAGACATGGTTTTTGATCCCCCAGGAGGGGGCGACCAACAGGGATGCCGGAGCCTGGCTGGTGAAACGTTCCACTGTAATGGCCGGATTCAGCCGCTCCAGATAATCGACGACCAGTGATGCGTAGGCGTCAGCCGTGAAGAGGTGGAACCGGGAGGGATTTTTCCGGTACTGCGCCGCCAGAGCCGTTCCCTTGTGGATCTGCAGCTGGTGGAGCTTCAGGTTATCAACAGGGAGCTGTGAAATCACGGCGGCCTGCTCCAGGATCTCCCGGTGGTTCTCCCCCGGAAGTCCCAGAATCATGTGAGCGGTGGTGCGGAGTTTACGGGCTGCAGCTTTTTCCAGCGCCATGACCGATTCCCCGAAGGTATGGCCCCTGTTGATTTCCCTGAGCGTGCGGTCGAGATGCGATTCCACACCCAGTTCCAGCATGATATAATACTTCTCCGACAATTCGGCAAGGTAATCAAGGGTCTCTTCGCCCAGACAATCGGGACGGGTGGCAATGACCAGCCCCACCACTCCCTGGCAGGCAAGGGCTTCCCTATAAAGGGTGCGGAGCCGCTCCACAGGGGCATACGTGTTGCTGTAGGACTGAAAGTAAGCCAGGTACTTCATGCCGGCATACTTGTGCGCAAAGAAGGCTATGCCTTCCTCCATCTGCCGGCTTACCGGCCGCCTTTCCTCTGTCATCCCCGGCGAAAAAGCTGCATTATTACAGTAAGTACACCCCCCCTTACCCCGCGTTCCGTCACGGTTCGGACAGGTAAATCCCGCTTCGATGCTGATCTTCTGCACCTTCTCCCCACCGAAGAGCTTCCGGAAATGCGGCCCGAAACTGTGATACCTCCCTCTATGCCCCCAGGCAAACACCTGCATATGCTTCATGAGTTTGAAACCCCAAAAATACGATAATTGGCATTGCGGGAAAAACTTTGGCCCCGCATCCTTCTTCACCCATGCCTACTGTTGAAAACTAGGATGAAAACTTTCATGCACTTTGGGTCGCCTTCGCATGTAAACAATGTGAAAATTCCTATTTTTAAACGAAAAACCTTTTGATTATGTTCACTGTACAAGATAAGGCCCAGATGACCACCCGGGGTAATGACCCGGAAGAAGTTCTGAAGCAGATCGGCTATTTCCGCAGCGGATTTCCCTTTCTGCCCGTGGTGGAGGCCGCTTCCCCCGGAAACGGAATATTCACCCCCGGCCATGATGAAATTGACCAGCTGAAGTGTTTTTACGCTGAGAAGTGTGCCTCAGGGATTTCCGTCATGAAGTTTGTTCCCGCTTCCGGGGCGGCCAGCAGGATGTTCAAGGCGCTTTTCACCGCCCTTGACGACCTGAAATCAGGCAAAACGGAAGAGGAGGTTCTGGCCGGTAACAAGGATGCCCGTGAGTTTTATTCCAGAATCAGTGATTTTGCCTTTGCCGGGGATCTGAAGTCGGCCCTGGCTTCCGCCGGCCAACCTGAAACCCTGCGCACCCTCCTGGAATTTCTGCTGACCTCCGCCGGCCTTAACTACGGCAGCCTCCCCAAAGGCCTGCTCCTCTTTCACCGCTATGCCGGTCACTGCCGCACCCCCTTTGAAGAACACCTGGTCGAAGGCGCCCGCTATGCCCGGGATGCCGCAAACGTGGTCAAACTCCATTTTACCGTATCCCCGGAGCACGAATCGGGTTTCAGAGATTTGCTGGCCCGCATCAGGGAGGCCTATGAAGCTGAATTCGGAGTGACTTTCGACGTGGGTTTCAGCCATCAGAAACCCTCCACCGATACCATTGCCGTCGACATGAACAATGAACCCTTCCGGGAAAACGACGGCTCCCTGCTGTTCCGGCCCGGCGGCCACGGAGCCCTGCTCGAAAACCTCAACGACCTCGATGCCGACCTTGTCTTTATAAAGAACATCGATAACGTGGTGCCCGACACCCTTAAGGAACCTACCTTTACCTGGAAGATGGTGCTCGCTGGCATGCTCTTGCGGGTGCAGGAGCAGCTTTTCCGCTATCAAAAGGAGCTGAACGAGAAGTATTCCCATTCCATTGAGAGCGGTTTTCTGGCCGAAGTGGCCAGTTTCCTGGAGAACACCCTCCATACCCGGCCCGATAGAAACCACTACTATACCGAGAAGGAAGAGCTGGTGGAATATCTGCGGCAGAAGCTGAACCGCCCTTTGCGGGTCTGCGGAATGGTCCGTAACCTGGGGGAACCCGGAGGCGGCCCCTTCTGGGCCATGAACCAGGATGGCACGGTTTCCCTCCAGATCGCCGAAAGCGTCCAGATCGACCAGCACCATCCTGTACAGGCCGCTATCGCCCGGAATGCCACCCATTTCAACCCCGTGGACCTGGTGTGCGGCCTCCGGAATTATAAGGGCGAAAAATATGACCTGATGGCCTTCAGGGATCCACAGACCGGATTCATCTCCCACAAGTCAAAAGACGGCAGGGATCTGAAAGCCCAGGAACTCCCCGGCCTGTGGAATGGCGCCATGAGCGACTGGAATACCCTCTTCGTGGAAGTCCCCGTGGAAACCTTCAACCCCGTGAAAACAGTTAACGATTTGTTGAGGGAACAGCATCAATAACAGATTTTTGTCCTGAATTAAAAGGTTTTTATACATTTGCAGCTTAATTGGGTCAGAAATGAGCGACGACGACCGCGAATATTATGACGAACAGGATGCCCAGGCAGCCTATGACAGGTTCAGGGATTCGCTCCGGGAAGGCGCTTTCCGCTATTTCGACGTGGTAGAATTTGAGGGGATCATTGACAACCTGATGGATGAAGGCGATTACGAAAATGCCCATGTAGCCATCGAACATGCCATGACCATTCACCCCTCCGCACTCCCGGTCCGCATCCGCTATGCCCAATACCTTATCAACAAAGGGAAAACCAAGGACGCTCTCGAAGAACTGGCCTTTCTGGAAAAGGTCGACAGCGAAAACCCTGATATTTTCCTGATGCAGGGAACCAGCCATCTTTTAGAGGGCAGCAGGGAAAAAGCCGAATCCTCCTTCCGTAAAGCCGTGGCATTCGCTGGTGAGGAGGTGGCCGACATTCTTTATCATATCGGCACCTCATGGATCTCAGTGGGAAATCTGGAGATGGCCATCCTCTATTTTGAACGCTCCTTCCGTGTCGACCCCGAAAATGAAATGGTCCTCAACGACCTGGGGTATTTCTACGACCAGCTCGGATATCCCGAAAAAAGCATCCGTTTTTACAACCTTTATCTGGATCTTGATCCGTTCAATCCGGCGGTATGGTTCAACCTGGGGATTGCCTACAACAGGACAAGCCGTTTTGAGAAGGCCCTGGAAGCCTATGAGTATTGCCTGGCCCTGAACGAGAGCTTTTACCATGCCATCTTCAACAAGGCCAACTCCCTGGCAAACCTGGAAAGGTACCGTGAAGCCATTGCGGCCTACAGGGATTACCTGAAGTCGGATCCGGAGAATGACGACGCCTGGTGTTATATGGGGGAATGTTACCTCAACCAGGGGCGCTATAAAATGGCAGGCCGTTATTACCAGAAAGCCCTTTCCATCAATGCCGTCAACGACATCGCCCTCTTTTCCCTGGGGATCGTAAGATGGGTGGAGAAGAACTTCAGGGAAAGCCTGCGGCTTATCCGTAAGGCCATCTCCCTGGAAGAGGAAATGCCCGATTACTGGTTTACCTACGCCAGGGTGCTGGGTGACGCCGGCATGATCAGGGAAGCCCGCAGGGCTTTCAATAAGGCGGTCCACCTCCATCCAGGCAACGCCGAAATTTGGATTTACTACGCCGAGTTCCTTCATCAGAACGGGTTGGTCAGCGAGGCCATCAGTACCCTGAAGAAGGGCGTAAGACACAACAATACCGATGCGGTCATCAAATACCACCTGGCAGGGTATCTCTTTGAAACCAACGACGAAAAGGAAGCCGCCCTTCTGCTGGAAACAGCCCTGAAACTCGACTTCAACCGCCATGACAACCTCTTCAGGGTTTGCCCCAAGGCTGCCCAGAACGATTCGGTCCGTAAACTCATCAAGTCCTACACTCCCCTGAAATAGGAGTCATGCAAACCTACGGACTGATAGGTTTTCCCTTGGGGCACTCATTTTCCAAACCCTATTTCACTGAAAAGTTCCTGCGGGAAGGAAGGAATGCACAATACCTTAATTTTGAGCTCGATGACATCGGGCGGTTGCCCGGCTTGCTGGAGGAGCATCCTGATCTGGCGGGGTTTAACGTGACTATTCCCTATAAGCGGCAGATCATTCCGTATATGGACCTTCTTGACCGGATCGCTGCCGGAGCGGAGGCGGTGAATACGGTGCGGGTGGTTCGCCGGGGCGGCAGGCCTTTCCTCGAGGGTTTCAATACCGATGTACACGGATTTTGGGCAAGTCTCTCCCCCCTGCTGGGGCCGGAACATCGCGGGGCCCTGGTACTGGGAAGCGGAGGCGCAAGCGCCGCTGTGGTCTTTGCCCTCAAAGAAGCGGGTCTGAAATCCCTGCTGGTCTCCCGCAAACCCTCCCTCCCGGGCATGATCTCCTATTCAGGAATCACCCCCCGCATCATGGAGGAGTATACCCTGATCATCAACACCACCCCCCTGGGAACCTTCCCCAGGGAGGAGACCTTTCCTCCCATCCCTTACGAACGGATCACCCCCCGCCATTTGCTTTTTGACCTGGTGTACAACCCCGCGGAAACCCTCTTTCTGGCACGCGGCCGCCAACAGGGTGCCCTCGTGAAAAACGGCTATGAGATGCTGCTCCTGCAGGCTGAAAAAGCATGGGAAATCTGGAGCAGCCCGGGCACCTGCATGCCATGACTTCCACGTGAAGGCCATGGATATTTACATACTGCCCGGGGTGCTAAGGCTCCATCTTGATCAGGGCCTGCCGTGACCGGCCGTCCATCATCACCATCAGGGGCTTCTCGAATCTTACATGCCTGATGTACCCCGCCGACCGCACCACCTCCTGTTTTTCCAAAAGATCCAGCCTGATAAAGGAGTTGGCCGAATTGTGGGGAATCGAAAAATACCCCACGTTCATGGAGGTGACATTGTGGAAGAAATGGGAACCCAGGGAGCCGTCAAGCGGAAAATCATGCATGCCTATTTCGACAATCACCCTGGCCCGGGAAATGCCGGCCCAGCAAACCGGAATTCCTGTGAAATGGTCGTTGGTACCCCACCTTCCCGGGCCGACCAAAATATATTCGGTTTTGGTTTCCTCGAAATACCTGTTAAACTCGCTTACCTCCCGGGCGATCTCCTGGGTGATGACTGAACTGAAACGGTGGGGTTCCACATAAACCACGTCGGTGATATGGCGCATCATCCCGTTACCCATCCCTTTTTCAGCATACATCAGCAGATTGGTGCGGTCGTGTGTCAGCGGATCGATGTCGATTTGTTCTTCCGACCTGATCAGGGGTTTGATCTGCAGGATGTAAAAGGTGGGAAGTTTGTCGTCGCCCGGTTTCAGATCGATGGCATATTCCATTTCCACGGGGGAGCCCATGGCTTCCCTAAACAACTTCAGCAATACCTTAAGGGTGTCGGCAAGGGGAATGGCATTGTATTTCAGTATGTTGCTGAAATCGACCACCCTGGGCCCCGGAAAAGTCATTCCCGGCACCAGATAGTCGTTTTCCATTACATAGGTGGAGACGCAGAGATCGAGGGTGCCGTCGGCTTCGGCTTCCTTCACCCGGAAGCGGCGGATGGCGGCATCTTCGCCCTGCCGGGCCAGGTCAAAGGTGGTGCGGCTCATGTCGATCGCATAAAAATGCCGCTGTGACTCCCTGATCTGGTCTTTCAGGGAAACACTGTTGATGGAAGGATACCTTGGGCAGAACCGAAAGGCACTCTCCCCGCCGGCCACGTACATCCCCAGTCCGACCGCCGTCACCGAAACCCCGTCTTCCGGCTGCATATAGGCCACAGGATAGTAGTTATAGGAATGGGCCACCCCTGATATGTGGGGATAAAATTTGCCATGGTATTCATGCCCCACCACCTCCTGAATGATGACTGCCATCTTCTCCTCCTCGATTTTGTAACTGATGGCCTCGAAATACATCTGTGCCGACTCGGTGAAGATACTGGCATACACCAGCTTGATGGCCGTCACGAGCTGCTCGAAACGAACGGCCAGGTCGGGGTGGTTGTTCGGTATCAGGAAGGTAGCGTACACCCCTGCAAAGGGTTGCAGCAAAGAGTCCTCGAAAAGCCCCGAGGAACGGATGGCCAGCGGCCGGGTCATCACCTTCAGGTAGCTGAGCAGCTGCTCGTTCATGGCGTCATCAAAACGGGCCTCCAGAAACTGGCTCCTGATGTGTTCGTAATCGTTGCTGCTGTAGATGTCTCCATAGAGATTGTTGACCTCCAGAAAACGGTCGAATTCACTGACTCCGATCACGGCAGTGGGGGGAATGCGGATATTGATGCCCGGAATGATCTTCCGGAAGTCGATGCTCTCAATGAAATTGCTGATGAAAGCCATTCCGCGTCCCTTGCCGCCCAATGATCCTTTGCCGATGCGGATCACAAAGCGGTTTGAACTTACCAGGTCGGGCTCGAAACGGATGATCCGACCCTGTAATTTCTTCATGCGCACCTGGTGAAAAACATCAAGACAAAACTGCCGTAACTCCTCGGTACTTTTGAAGTCGGCGGTCTGATAAGGTTTCAGCTGCTCGGCCATGTTGATCTCCCCGCGGGCCATCAGCCAGGTGCTGAAAGAGTTGCGGCTGCCATGGTATTCCAGGGCTGTGTCGGGAACGATACGGAACATCTCTTCAAACTCCAGGAGGTTCCGTGCCTCCATCAATGGCGTACCGTTGGGATCCTTGAATACGAAATTGCCAAATCCCAACCTCCGGTAGAGAAAATTGAGGATATCGAGGGAGAGGCTTTCTGAATTCTTGTCGATAAAGTCGGCGCCGATCTGGCGGGCCTTTTCGGCATTGACGATGTCGTGCGACTGGAGAAGAAGAGGTATGGGAAACCGCATCACGCTGGTGGCATACTGCAGCAGCTTGACCCCGGCTTCCTCATCGTCGAAACCGTTTTTTTCAAATTTGACATCGGAAATCACACACAGCAAATACTCCTTATAGGTGTTGATGATCTCCACAGCCTCCTCGTATGTGCTCACCAGAATGACCTTCGGACGGGCCCTCATCTTCAGGATGATATGCAATTCGTCGCTCGAGTCGTCTTCCACCAGGTTCTGCGTCTGGCTCATGATGGTGGCATAGAGGGTCGGCAGGTACCGCGAATAATACTGGATGCTGTCCTCAACCAGCAATATCACCCGCACGTTCCCCAACTGGGTGTCGGGAGCCACGTTCTTACGGTCTTCCACATATTTGATCATCGCCAAAAACACATTGGAATTGCCATTCCAGACAAAGGTGCGGTCGATGAAGTCGATCTTCTGAACTTCGGTCTTGAAATAACGCAGGTCGGCATTGTTGTTGGCCAGCAGCAATATGGGGATGTTGGGTTTCTTGTCATAGATCTCCTTAGCCGTCTGGACAGGAATTTTCTTGTCCACACCCGCCATGACGATGACCAGGTCAAACTCCCTGGTATCCAGGGCCTGGAGGGCTTCCTCCCGCGTGTTGGCACTTGTGAAGCGCGGAGCCGCATAGAGATTGAGCTGGAGGTATTCCCCGAAAATCTTGTCACTGAACTGTCCCTCTCTGACAATGCTATAGGAGTCGTACAGGGTGGCCACCAGCAACACCTCCTTGACCTTGGTAGGCATCAGCTCGTGAAAAATGTCGCGGTCACTCTTTCTGTTTTTATAAACCGCTGACAAAGTGATTTTATCGAGATCTGTCATGTGCTCATTTTTTGTGAAAAATAGCAATAAATAAAAAAACCCTGCCGGGAGGGCAGGGTTTTTTTGGACCCGGGCGGGTGCAATTTCAGTGGCGGTTGGTTTACCCGGGCAATGAGGCTCTTCCCTGAAAACGGAATCTGCTTTCGGCAAAGCTCTTCTCAGATGATCCCGTTGCGGCCAGGGCATCCTCCGGAACCGGGTTCGTAACCGTTTTCCTTCACTACCCACGTATTGCCCGACCTGAGCAGATCGTCCATACAGGTCACCTTGCTTATGCGGCGTACTTCGGCCACCTGTTGTTCCATTTCCCGGTCATAAACCGGGGCTTTGACACTGCGGATAACGCCGAAGGCCACCGGGAAATGGGGGAGTCCCATATTGATGAGCGCCAGGTGAAGGGAGGGATCGGACTCTTCGGCATCATGCACCAGAATGTCGCCGGTGGTATATCCGTTTTCGCCAATGGTGACTACCTTGAGTTTCCCTTTTTCAAAAACCAGTCCCTTGCGGTTCTCCTCGCCGAAAAGCATGGGCTCCCCGTGCCTGAGCAACAGCTGTCTCTCGGTGCGATAAGCCGGGTCAGTGATCTGCTCATGCACGCCATTGTTGAAGATCACGCAGTTCTGAAGCACCTCCACGATCGAGGTGCCCTGGTGCTGCGCAGCGGCATTGTACACATCCTGGCTCATCTTCAGGTTGGTGTCGATCGACCGGGCAAAGAAGGTGCCTCCGGCGCCAATGACCAGCTGACCCGGAACAAATGCATCTTCAATGGTCCCATAGGGGGAGGTTTTGGTCTTGAATCCCCGGTCGGTGGTGGGGGAGTATTGTCCCTTGGTCAGACCGTAGATCTTGTTGTTGAAGACGATCACATTCAGGTCGATGTTACGCCTGACCAGGTGGATGAAATGGTTCCCTCCGATGGCCATGGCATCGCCGTCGCCGGTGATCACCCATACACTGAGTGCAGGGTTGGCGCACTTCACCCCCGACGCAATGGCCGTGGCCCGGCCATGAATGGTGTGGAAGCCATAAGTACTCATGTAATAGGGGAAACGCGAACTGCAGCCGATGCCCGAGATCACCGCGTAATCCTTGTGCTCCACGCCCAGATCGGCCATGACCCGCTGGATGCCGTTCATGATGGCGTAATCGCCGCACCCCGGGCACCAGCGCACTTCATTCTCGCTCTTGAAATCCTTGACCGTATATTTGACCTCACTCATGTCTTTATGCCTCCAGATGTTTAATGACCGCTTCCTCCAGTTCCTGTACCGTAAAGGGCAGTCCTTTCACTTTATTGTACTGATAGTAGGTATTCCCGGGGATTTTGTCGCGCAGGTAAGCCACAAATTGCCCCAGGTTGATCTCACACACCAGAATTTTCTTAAACCTGCTGAACACTTCTGCGGTGTTGGCGGGCAGGGGTTTGATGTAGTTGAAGTGGGCCAGGCTCACCTTTTTCCCTTGTTTGCGGAGTTCCCTGATCGTACTGATGGAATGCCCGAAGGTGCCACCCCAGCTGACCAGCAGCACTTCTCCTTCCGGATCTCCGCACACTTCCAGGTCGGGAACAAGATCCACGACCTTTTGTACCTTGGCTTCCCTTATTTCGCAGTTTTTCTGGTGGTTATCGGGGTCGTGGCTCACATTGCCCGCGATATTCTTCTCAAGGCCGCCGATGCGGTGGGCGAATCCCTCCATACCGGGCCAGGCCCACCAGCGGGCCAGGGTCTCCCCATCGCGGCGGTAGGGCTGGTATTCCTCTTTCTGAAGAGCGATGCGCGGGTGAATCTCCGGCAGGTCGGCCATGGCCGGAATCTTCCAGGGTTCGCTGCCGTTGCCTAAAAAACCATCGGTGAGCAGTATCACCGGCACCATCCTCTCGAGGGCGATTTTTGCCGCCTGGTAGGCAAACCAGAAACAGTCGGAGGGGGTGCTGGCCGCGATGACCACGACGGGACTTTCCCCGTTGCGCCCATAGAGCGCCTGAAGCAGATCAGACTGTTCTGTTTTGGTAGGCAGGCCGGTCGAAGGGCCTCCCCGCTGTACATTCACCACCACCAGCGGGAGCTCGGCCATCACGGCCAATCCGATGGCTTCCGACTTCAGCGCGAATCCCGGGCCAGAAGTGGTGGTCACCGCCAGGTGCCCCGCAAAGGAGGCCCCCAGGGAGGTGGCGATCCCCGCAATTTCGTCTTCAGCCTGAAAGGTTTTGGCTCCCAATTCCTTGTGTTCCGAAAGGACCTGCAGAATCTCGGTGGCGGGAGTGATGGGGTAGGAGCCCGCAAACAACGGCCGCCCCGATTTCTCGGAGGCCGCCAGCAAACCCCAGGCCGTGGCCTGGTTCCCGTTGATATTCCTGTAAAGACCCGGTTCGATGCGCGCAGGATGCACCAGGTACTGCGGCGTCATGTGCTGCAGGTTCATCCCGTAGTTGTACCCCGCATGAAGCACCCGCAGGTTGGTCTCCACCACCAGGGGCTTCTTGCCAAACTTGGAGGTAATGTACTCCTGGATATAGTCAAGGGGGCGGTTGAACATCCAGCATACCAGCCCCAGGGCAAACATGTTCTTGCTGCGCAGGATACTCTTGTTATCCAGTCCCAGGTCTTTCAGGCTCTCCTGGGTCAGGCTCGTGATGGGCACCCCGATCCTGACGTAGTCAAACAGCTTCAGCTCCGTGAAGGGATCCCCGGTGGTGAAGCCCGCCTTCTGAAAGTGCTTCTCATTAAAGGTGTCCTCATCATAGATGATGGTCCCCCCAGGTTTCATGAATTTGGCATTGGCCTTGACCGCCGCCGGATTCATGGCCACCAGCACATGGGCGTAATCCCCGGGGGTATTGATTTCCCTGCGCCCGAACTGCACCTGAAAACCCGACACACCCCCTACCGTCCCCTGGGGGGCCCTGATTTCTGCGGGATAGTCGGGAAAAGTGGCAATGTCATTGCCCAGGAGGGCGGAAGCGTCTGAGAAAAGGGTCCCTGTGAGCTGCATCCCGTCACCGGAGTCCCCCGAAAACCGGATGGCCACTTCATCCAGTTCAACGACTTTGGTTTCCTTCATGAATGTGGAATTTAAAACGGGGTAAAAATAACCAATATTTGTAATGACAACCCTGACTTAAGTTATTCTTTGGGGTTTTGTATATTTGCCGGGAATAACCACAGGAAATCATTATGGCACTGGTAAGATCTCTTCCGGGAAAGGTCCCGCAAATCGGCAGCAACTGTTTTCTGGCCGAAACGGCCGTGATCATCGGCGAGGTGGTGATGGGCGACGACTGCAGTGTGTGGTACGGAGCGGTGATCCGCGGCGATGTCCATTCCATTACCATCGGGAACAACACCAACATCCAGGACAATGCGGTGATCCATGCCACCTACCGGAAGTCACCCACCCATATCGGAAACAATGTAACCATTGCTCATCAGGCCGTAGTGCATGGCTGCACCCTTCACGACAATGTCATGGTGGGTATCGGGGCCGTGGTCCTCGACGATGTGGTGGTGGAAAGCAACTCCATCATTGCCGCCGGAGCGGTCGTGACCAAGGGCACCGTCATCCCGGGCGGCACCGTCTGGGCCGGCGTCCCCGCCAAAAAAGTCAAGGATATCAGTCCGGCCCTCCTCGAGGGAGAGGTGAAACGTATCGCCTCCTCCTATGGAAAATACGCCTCCTGGTACCGGCAGGACCCTTCTGATCCCGCCACGGATTCCTGAGTCTTCCGGCGGGGAAAAGGGCGGTGCGGTCTCCCTTCAATCCATGACGGGAGGTGAAAGCGGCCTTAATTTATAAAGTAGAGGGGTACTTTTGAAAAGATTTCATTACCCGGGTAATGCGCTGAAAAAAAAGGTTATATTCGCCCGGAAAGCAAGGTGAAAAAACGTCATGCAGAAAATAAAATAAACCAACGGTAAGAAATGCAACCCACATTGGTCATTCTGGCTGCCGGTATGGGCAGCCGCTACGGCGGGCTCAAACAGCTCGACGAAATTGGCCCCAACGGAGAGGCCATCATCGATTATTCCCTTTATGATGCCATCCGTGCCGGCTTTGGAAAGGTGGTATTCATCATCCGCACCGATTTTGCGGAGCAGTTCAAAGCCCGTTTTGAACCCCGGCTGACCGGGAGGATCGCCTTTGACTACGCCTACCAGTCGTTAGACAAAATTCCTGCGGGATTCACCCTGAATCCTGCCCGTGAGAAGCCCTGGGGGACCGCCCACGCCGTCATGATGGCTGAAGGACTGGTCCATGAACCCATGGCGGTCATCAATGCCGACGATTTTTACGGCCGTGAGGCGTATGAGGTCATGGCCCGTTTTCTGACCAGTTCCGGCGACGATGCCGAATATGCCATGATCGGCTACCGGGTCAGCAATACCCTTTCCGAACACGGTTCTGTCAGCCGCGGCGTCTGCATCACCGACGAGCAGGGATATCTCACCGGGGTGGTCGAACGGACTAAAATCCAGCGCGATGCCGACGGCATCCATTATTATGAGCCTGAAGGCCGTTTCCCCCTGGCGGAAGAAACTCCGGTGAGCATGAATTTCTGGGGGCTCAAACCCGGCGTGTTCGGCCTTCTCCGCGAAGGATTCGCCCAATTTCTGAAAGAGAAGGGCCATGAACCCAAATCGGAATATTTCATCCCCCTGCTGATCAATGAGAATGTCCGGAATAATAGGATTTCCACCCGGGTCCTCTCCTGCAACTCCCCCTGGTTCGGGGTGACCTACCGGGAAGACAAACCCGGGGCGGAGGCGAGCATCCGGGAGCTGGTGGCCCGGGGCGTGTATCCCCCCGTATTGTGGTGACGGAGATGCCCCTTCAGGCGGGGGATCTCTTGTGCCGACAAAAATGAGCCGTAGAAATCCCGAATCTGCACAGGAAGAATAATAAGAAAAATATATGGGACCGGGATGGGATGTCCCGGCCCCCAATGGTTTGACAAATTGGTATGAACGAAACAAAGATTTTTGATCTGCTTTCCCGGTTTGGCATGGAGGTGCCGGTGACTTCATGGAAACCCTTTGGCCACGGCCACATCAACGACACCTTCCTGATCGTCACCCCCGAAAGGGTGCCCGATCTGATTCTTCAGCGCAAGAATCATCTGGTATTTAAGAATGTGCCCGGCATGATGGACAATATTGTCAAGGTGACGGGGCATATCCGCAAGAAACTGATGGCTTCGGGAGAGGCGGAGATCGACCGCAGGGTGATGCATTATATTCCTGCACCCGATGGCCGCTATTTTATCAAGGATGACGAGGGCAACTTCTGGACCCTTTTCCTCTTTGTCAGGGGGAGCCATGGTGTCGAGGAAGTGACCAGCCGGGGGCAGGCTTTCAGTGCCGGCAAGGCTTTCGGTCATTTCCAGCGGCAGCTGGCCGATCTTCCGGGGGCGCTGCTGATCGAGACCATCCCCGGTTTTCATAACGGCAAGGGAAGGCTGCAGCAGTTCAGGGAGGCGGTGGACCAGGATAAGGCCCGACGGGTGAAAGAGATGAAACCATACATCGACAGGCTTATGGAAATGGCCGGGGAGATGACCCGTCTTCAGGAGTGGCTCGATACCGGTCTCCTTCCGCTGCGCACCACCCACAACGATACCAAAATCAACAACGTCCTTTTCGATGAAAATGGAGAGATCCTTTGCATCATCGACCTGGATACGGTCATGCCCGGATCGGCGCTTTTTGATTTCGGGGATGCCATCCGAACCCTTGGCAACACCGCTCCGGAAGACGAACCCGACCTTGCGAAAATTGGTTTCCACAGGGAGTTCTACGCGGCCTTCGCCGAAGGATATCTTTTAGAAAGCGCCAGGTTTCTCACGGATGCCGAGCGCAGCCATCTGGCCTTCGGATGCCGCTACATGGTGTGGGAGCAGACCATCCGCTTCCTTGCCGACTACCTCAACGGGGATGTTTATTACAAAACCGCTTACCCTGGCCACAATAAGGTCAGAAGCCTGGCCCAGTTCCGCTATCTGGAGGTGATGGACGAGAACTATGAAATCATGCAGCAGGTGATTGGCTGAAGCCCCATCGGGGCTGGTGTTAAACGGGAGACATGGCGCGTACAACCGAAAAGTGGTTTATCATAGTCAATCCCAACGCGGGAAAGCAGAAAGGCCGGCAGGACTGGAAAAAGATTACCGGTCTCCTGGCGGCTGCCGGTCTGGAGTATATGAGTTTTTTTACGCGCCACAGGGGGCATGCCATTGAGCTGACCCGCAAGTACATCCAGGCAGGATTCCGCAGGTTCATCGTGGTGGGCGGCGACGGTACCCTCAACGAAGTGGTCAACGGCATTTTTACGCAGCAACACGCCGACCCCTCCTCCATCATCCTGGGCATGATTCCTGTAGGCACCGGTAACGACTGGTGCCGCATGTTCGGGATCCCCGGCGACTACAAGAAGGCCATTGCCATGATCCTACGCCAACAGATCTTTATCCAGGATGTGGGTGTGCTCACCTATGCCGTCAATGGCGGTACTACAGCCGTCCGCTATTTCGTGAACATCGCGGGGATGGGTTTTGACGCCATGGTGCTGGAAAAAGCAAACAAGGACAAGGAAAAGGGAAAAGGGGGTACGCTTTCCTATTTCATGCATATTTTTACCAGCCTCTTTTCTTTCAGGACTACCCGCACCACCATTACCCTTGACGACAGGGTCATAAATCCTGAGGTTTTCAGTATGTCGGTAGCCATCGGCCAGTACAACGGGGGCGGAATGAAACAGGCCCCAGATGCGGTGGCTGACGATGGGCTCTTTGACCTGACCGTCATCCGCCCGATCGGAAAGTTCAAGGTCATGCGCAATATCCTCAAACTCCTCGACGGTTCCTATACCAGGCTGCCCGAGGTGATCTCCTTCAAAACCCGGAATATTCAGATTGTTTCCCAACCGGCACTTTACGTGGAAACCGACGGCGAATCCCTTGGGCACACTCCGTTTTCTTACTCTATTATTCCTCTCGGACTGAGAATTATCAGGGGTGACGAGCACTCCGGAAAATGATATCCTGCAGGGTACATTCAGGAAGCTGACGCTTGCATCACCCGGGACGAGGCTCCCCGGTCGATGGGGTGGTATCCTCGGATCATGAGGTGTGACAGGGATTTTTTGCGTCCATTTACGATGATGGGGGCGTGTCGAGGCTGACCGTTTGGGCAGTGACCGTTTCCCCCAGGAAAAGGGCCGCCATCGATTCGAAGAGGCTTGCCGCTTCCGTGGTTAGAAAAAGAGTGCTTCCCCCTTGTGAGATCTGCCTGTTGATGTCGGGATGGCGATCGAGATAGTCGGTGAGCCTGGATGCGACCACAGGCCCCTGGTCGATCAGGGTGATACCCGGAGGCATGAATTTACGGATACTTTTCAGCAGCAGGGGATAATGGGTACAGCCCAGAATGACGGTATCAATGAGGGGATCTTTTCCCATCAGCTGTCTGATATTTTTCTCCACGAACCAGTCGGTACCGGGGGAGTCGAGTTCGTTGTTCTCGACCAGGGGAACCCATATGGGGCAGGCTTCCTGCACGGTAGAAACGACTTTGCCTCCGGCCCATTTCTCCAGTTCGATGGGATAGGAGAGGGAGCTGACGGTTCCGGGGGTTCCCAGTACGCCCACATGGCCGTTGCGGGTCACTTCGGCCACCTCTTCCACGCTGGGACGGATCACGCCCAGGACACGCCTGCCGGGGGCGATGCGTTCCAGGTCTTGTTGCTGGATATTCCGCAGGGCCTTGGCTGAAGCCGTATTGCAGGCCAGGATCACCAGGGGGCACCCCTGTGCGAAGAGGTACCTGACCGCTTCCAGGGTATACTCATAGACCACCCTGAAGGAGCGGGTGCCATAAGGCGTACGCGCGTTGTCGCCCAGGTAGAGCAGGTCGGGCTCCGGCAGGGCCTTGCGGATCTCCCTGAGCACCGTGAGCCCTCCGTAACCACTGTCAAAGACCCCGATGGGCCCCCTTAACGGGGCATGGTCGCTATGATCTGTTACCTGTGACATACCCAATCTGTTAACAGCGTGACTGTGTCATCACCCGCGCGCCTCCGCCGGCCAGTTATTTCACTCATTTCTGTTCTATAAACTGTATTCACTTTCCCTTGTCAGGGGCTGGCCGGCCGGTTACCGCATAGGAGTGGCAGGCATGCCGGTCAGGCGTTCAGGGCCCGTTCGTAGGCCTGGTCGTAGAACCTGCCCAGGTTGTTCCAGTCGAAATGGGGCGATGCCGCCTCGCAGTTGTTACGCATGGCAATGCGCTCACGGCGGTTCTGCTGTACAAAACGGAAGAGAATGTCGGCCAGCTGGCTGGCGGCCTGGTTGAAATCACGGTATCTCCGTTCCACGATGAACAAACCCGCCTTGTCATGGTCGGGGAAATTGTGCATCACATAATCCCCGAAACCCGACAGATCGCTGGTCACCGAGGGAATTCCGCTGGCCAGGCTCTCCAGGGGGGTGTATCCCCATGGCTCATAATAGCTGGGGAAGATCCCCAGGTGACAACCTCTCACAAACTGGGCATAGTCCATTTTGAAGAGCGGATTGGAGGCCGATACAAAATCGGGGTGGTAGACCACCTTGACCTTATCGTGCTGGTTGTTGACCAGGTTGGCTGTGCGCAGGAAATTGAGGATGTCGTCCTTGTGGTCATCAATGAGGTTATGGGTGACCACCTTGGGCAACCGTTTCGATTTCCAGCTCTGCACAAAGCGGCGGAGCTTCAGCTTGTTGTAATCGTCGACCATATCGGTCAGGTCGGGAAACTGATAGGGACCGCTGTCAGCGGTGATTTTCCGGTAGAGTTTGTCGCCCAGCTGCTGTTCGATCTCCTCGCAGGCCCGGCGTATATCCTCGATCTGTGCCTTGGCTTCCAGCACTTCCGGATTAAAGGAGTGGAAGGGCTGCTTGGTGATGAAAAAGCAGACCACAGTCCGGTCTATCCCGGCATACTGCATTTTCCAGTTGAGGCGTGCCAGGGCTTCCAGGGTCAGGTCATACCCCTTGTTGTGGTATTCGTACCTTCCGGAAGTGAAGAAGTACAGGGTTTTGTCCAAATCAAAGGAGTAGCTCTGGAAGAAGTGCCCCATCACGAAATCGTTGATCTTGCTTTTGTTATCAGCATGCAGGTTCTGTATCTGGTGGAGGACTTCAAAGCGGGTGATGTTAAGTCCGTTGGGAAGGATGACTTCGGGTTCCCTTCCCAGAAGGTATTTGCATTCGCGGGCGGTAACGCTGCTGACCGTGGTGAAGATGTGCGCACCGTGGGCCGCCGCCCGTTCGATGTCGACAATGGCCCTCACATTGAAGTAGTTGGCTTCTTTTTCCCAGTCGTAAAACTCCAGATGGTTGTAGAACTCATTGTCGTTCATGGCCAGGTAGCGCCCCAGAAGGGTGGCATGGGTAGTGAAAACCGTTCTGATGTTGAGGTTGTCGCGGCGAATCCCCGGAATGGGTAACCCGGCCATCCATTCGTGGAAATGGGCGATGATCTTGTCGTAGCACCCCCCCAGTTCACACATGATCCTGAAAAACTCCTTGACCTGCCAACCGAATGCGGCCACCTGGTTAAGGAGGGGATCCTCCTCGGGAATGGTAATGTGGTGATGGTCCCAGATGAAATATTTGATCTCACCCAGCCGGTCATAGACCGCGAAAGGATCGAAAAGAACCACCCTGGGCCGGCCCGATACGATCCACTGGCCGTAATGCACCTGGTAGCCCATCTCCCGCATTTTCAGCACCGCCTGGCCTACCGGCCCCGAATAATCACTGCACGGATCGAAGTTGGCCGCTGCCTGGTTCTCAAAATAGGGACCCAGTAAAAAGTAATTCTCCTTACCACACTTCTGAATCACCGACGGAACTTTCGACCTGATTACGGTATAAATCCCGCCTACCTGGTTGCACACTTCCCACGCGATCTCAAACAGCTTTACACCCTGGTATACACTGTTCTCCTCGGTTCCTCTGGTTACATGGTCGCTTTGCATATCGTTAGATTAATTTGTTAGCATATGACAGAGCCCCTCTCACCGGAATTCCTGCCGGAATCACGCTCCGGCGATGGGAGAGCACTTCTTTTTGTGAAAAATTCACCCTATAAACCTAATCATTTTTATAAATGAAGGTATATAAAAACCCGGAATAAAATTAAGGATATGTTATACGGCATTCTTCAAAAAGAGAGGCTGCCGGGGTACTCCCCGGCAGCCTCTCTTTGGTTAAGGTGATGGTGGCACGCCTGTATGGGCGGTACCACAGAATTTATGCACTACTTAATGCCCAGTTTGGTTTTTACCAGGGGCAGCAAATCAAGGCTCTCGTTGGAGCGGTAGAGAACGGTTCCCAGTTCTCCGCTCACGTCGAAGACATAGATGAGCCCTTTTTCCTTGGCCACGTCGGCCACGGCTTTCTGAGCTTTCTCGAAGATGGGTCTGAGCATCTCAGCCTGTTTCTGCTGGAGCTGCTGCTGGGCTACCTGGCTGAAATTCTGGATCCGCTGCTGAAGATCCTGTATATCAGTCTCCTTGGCCGAACGAACAATGTCAGACAGGGAATCGCGCTTGGTCACATACTCCTTGTATTTGTTTTCCAGCTCCTGCTGCATGGTCCCCATCTGGTCTTCCAGCCCCTTGGCCTCCTTGTTGTAGGCCGCCTCGGCTGCCGTCCTTTCGGGCATCACCTGAATGAGCCCCTGAAGATCAATGTGGCCGAATTTGGCTTCCTGTGCCCCGGCAAAACCCGCAAACATCAGTAATGCTGCGATCGTCAATAGTGCGGATGATTTTCTCATGTTCAATGTGGATAATTAAATTTTGGTCACAAATATAGATAATTAATTCATTTATAGCCCAGTTTCTGCAAAACCTGGTCGCTCAGGTCAAATTTGGGATTGGTGACAAAAAGTGAGGTTCCCCCGGCCTTGTCAAAAATCACCGCATAAGCTCCCTCGTTGGCGATCTCCTCTACCGCGCTGAAAATGTCATCCTGCAGGGGTTTCACCAGGCTCTGCCGTTTCTTGAAAAGCTCTCCGCTGGGACCGAAATAGTCACGCTGCAACTCTTTATACTCTTTTTCCTTCGTGATGATCACATCTTCACGTTTACGCTTCATGTCTTCCGACAACAGCACACTCTCTGCCTGGAAGTCCTGATACATCTTCTCGATGCTTGCATACATGGTCTCCAGCTCTTTCTGGTATTGTTTCGACATCTGGTCGAGCTGTTCCTGGGCGGCGTTGAAAGCCGGTATGTTCTTCAGGATGTACTCAGAATCGATGAAAGCAAATTTCTGGGCAAAGCCCGTCACGCCCAGTACGAGCACCATGACCAGGGTCAGAATTGTCTTTTTCATGTCTTGTGTTTTTATGATTCCGGAATATCATTTACAAATAGTGCGCCAAACTTGTAACGATCAGAACTGCTGTCCGATGACGAAGTGGAAATTGCTACCGCTGGCATCGCCCGACCAGGGGATCCTGTCGAAACCATAGCCCCAGTCGATCCCCATCAGCCCGAACATCGGAAGGTAGATTCGCACGCCGGCACCCGCCGACCTGTAAAGCTTGAAGGGATTGTAATCACGGAAGAGGTCGTTGGTATTCCCGGCTTCCAGGAAGGTCAATGCGTATATGGTGGCGCTGGGCTTGAGGGTCACCGGGTAGCGGAGCTCCATCGTAAACTTGGAATACATCTTGGATCCGTTACGCCGGTAACTCAGGCTGTAATCTTTGTACCCCCTGAGCGAAACATAATCGGTTCCGTAATAGCTGTACCCCGACATTCCCGATCCCCCCACGATAAATCCTTCGAAGGGAGACTGGCGGTTTTCATTGAAATATCCCAGGAATCCCAGTTCGAAAGCCGTACGGAGCACCAGATTGGTGTTGCGGCTGAGGGCATTGTACGATTGTCCTTTGAAGAGCCATTTGTGGTACTCGATCCACCGGTATTTATCGGCATTGGAGACGTTCGGATCGCTCCAGTCGGTCTTGGAGAACCAGGAGTAGGGGGGGGTGAACTTCAGGGTAAGTGAAAAAGCCGACCCTTTTCTGGAGTATAGAGGATTATCGACCGAGTTCCGGCCGATGACCGTCTTGATGCTCAGGTTGTTGCTGGTCCCGTTCACATTTCCCTGTTCATCGGCCAGAAAGTCAAAATAGGCGGCCATGTTCTGAAGGCGGTAATGCTCAAAAGAGACCTCATGGGTAATCGTGAAAAAGTCATCGGGCCATTTGAGGCGGTACCCGTATCCGACTGACAAAGCCAGGGTTTCCCAGATTTCGTCATCGGTTTCGTCCTCATTCTCTGAGTCGTAATTGTACTGGTAGGTGGGGTAATATCCGCCGTAACCGCCGTAGTAACTTCCGTAACCTCCATAGCCATAAGGCGAGTAACCGCCATACCCATAGGGGGAATATCCGCCGTATCCGTAGGGGGAATAGCCTCCATACCCGTAAGGGGAGTAGCCTCCGTACCCGTAGGGATTGTTGTAATAATTCTGGTAGTAGTTGTTGGCGCTGAAGTTGACCTTTGACCATGAAAAGGACATGGAGAAGGAGTTGGGTTTTTTCCCGCCCAGCCAGGGTTCGAAGAAGGAGAGGCTGGCGGTTTTATAATACTGGCCGCTGGTCTGGTAGCGGACGCTGAGGGTCTGGCCGTCGCCGCTGGGCAGCGGGCGCCAGGCCTCCCTGTTGAAGATGTTGCGGGCCGAGAAGTTGGCGAACTTCAACCCCACGGATCCCACGAACATGCCGGCGCCCCAGCCTCCTGACAGCTCGATCTGGTCGTTGGCTTTCTCCTCCAGCTTGTAGTTCACGTCGACGGTACCGTCCTCAGGATGGGGCACCACATCAGGCACAATGGCCTCGGGATCGAAATGCCCCAGCTGCGCCAGCTCACGGATCGAACGGATGATGTTGTTCTTGCTGTATAGATCGCCCGGATAGGTCCGCAGCTCACGGCGGGCCACATGCTCATGGGTCTTGGTATTCCCGGCTATCCCGATCTTGTTGATGGTCGCCTGTTTCCCCTCCCAGATCCGCATCTCGAGGTCTATGCTGTCTTTTTCAATGTTCACTTCCACAGGCTCAATGTCGGAAAAGAGATATCCGTTGTCCTGGTAGGCAATGTTCAACACGGCGTCTTCATCCTCCGTCAACCGCTTGTTCAGCAGCTTCTGGTCAAAAACATCCCCCTTCTTGATCCCCAGGAAAGTGTTCAGATATTCCGCAGGATAGACCGTATTCCCCACCCAGCGGATATCGCGGAAATAATAACGGTCCCCTTCTTCCACCCAAATCTCCACGTTAACCCTGTTTTTCTTCCCGGAGGCATAGACCGAATCCCTGACGATCACGGCATCACGATACCCTTTCTGGTTATATTTCTTGACCAGATTCACCTTGTCCTCCCTGAACTTGTCCTCCAGGTATTTCTTGGTTCTGAAAAAGTTGGTCAGCTTTTTGGCGTTGGTTTTCTTCATGGCCCTTTCCAGCAGGGCTTCCTTGACCTCCTCGTTGCCGTGGATGATCACGTCCTGTACCTTTACCTTTTCCTTTTTATCGACATTGATGTCGAGAATGATGGTGTTGGCCTGGGCCGTGTCGTCACGCTGGATGATGTTGACCTCGGTATTGAGAAATCCTTTCTCCAGAAAGATATTCCTGATCAGCCGCTGGGCATTGTTAATCTGGTTGTCGGTGACCTGGCTCCCCTTGAGCAGCAATACCTTGGCGGTAATGTCATCTCTTTCCGATTTGGTGATTCCCGAGTAGTTCACGTCGCCCAACCGGGGCCTTTCCTGCAGGTAAATGTCGATCCAGACATTGTCGCCCGCAATCCTGGAGGCGGTGATTTTCACGTCGGAGAAAAGGCCCTGCTGCCAGAGCTTTTTAATAGCCATGGTGACCTCCTCACCGGGAACATCGATCTCCTGTCCCATTGCAAGTCCCGACAACTGGATCAGCACATCGCGGTCGAGGTAACGGATCCCTGAAATTTCAATGCCGGCAATGGTCAGTTTTTTCGGGCTTGAATAGTAGACTGAAAACAGGGTGCTGTCGGCAACCTGTCCCCGCACTCCGGTGACACCCACCAATAAAAGGAAGAGTATGGGTAAAACTTTCTTTCGCATTCTTTACAGATTTGTTTAACCGGCTATTTGTTCACTTGTCATTCCGAATCTTCTTTCGCGGCACTGGAAATCGGCGATGGCTTCGAAGAGGTCTTCCTTTCTGAAGTCGGGCCACAGTTTTTCCGTGAAGTAAAGTTCCGAATAGGCAATCTGCCACAGGAGGAAATTGCTGATGCGGTATTCCCCGCTGGTACGGATCAGCAGTTCCGGATCGGGAATGCCGGCGGTGGACAAGTATTTTTCAAATAGTTCGCTGTTGATGTCGGCCGGACTGATTTTACTGGCGCAGGCGTCGGCGGCGATTTTCCTGACGGCTTCGGTGATTTCCCACTTGGAACTGTAGCTCAGGGCCAGAACGACCTTCAGTCCGGTATTGTTTTTTAGTCTGTCGATGCAACTGTGGAGTTTCTCCTTGACATGGCCGGGGAGCATGCCGGTATCGCCGATGACCCTGACGGTGACGTTGTTCTTCATCAGATTATCGGTTTCGGCTTCGATGGCATATACCAGGAGGCCCATGAGGGCTTCGACCTCCTCCCTGGGGCGTGACCAGTTTTCGGTGGAAAAGGCGAACAGGGTCAGCCAGGAAATTCCTATTTCCCCGGCGCCTTCGACGGTCGAACGTACCGCCTCAATCCCCTGTTCGTGCCCGAAGGTCCGCGTGTTGCCATGACGTGCGGCCCACCGGCCGTTGCCATCCATAATGATGGCCACATGCCTGGGTATCTTGTTGATATTCAGTTTTTCTTTTATTGACACTCTTGTTAATGTTTTGAATCGTACGCAGGGCAGGGCTTGCTTCCCATATAGATCTTATAGGTCAGGTGAATCCCCAGAAAGCCTATCCAGTCGTTGTTATGCATCTGATCTGTGAAGGAGACCCTGCGGGTCACCAGGGTGGGATCGGCCGGATCGTTGCGCTCCACATACCCCAGGGGATCGTCCAGGTCGTCAAGCCGGTCATCGAACAGCTTCCGCATCTGATACTCCACACCCACGCCCATCTTTTTCCCCACATTGAACTTAAATCCCATGCCAAAGGGAAGGGTAGGGGTGATCACTGAACTGGCGTTCCCCAACCCGGCATCGGGATGGGCAGGATTGACCACTGCTATTCCATCGGGCCGGGGTTCGTAATTGTAATACATCACCCCCACTCCTGCAGTCAGGTAACTGGTGAAGGAACTCTTTTTGTTGCCCAGCATGTACTTCAGGTAGTTGATCTCCACCTGCAGGGAGAGATCCTGCACCATCTTGTCAAATGCCCAGGATTGCCCTTCAATGGTTCCCTCTCCGGCAGCATTGCCGGTCAGAAACATCAGCCGTGCACTGGTACGTTGATGAAAATTGTACCTGAAATAGGCTCCCAGAACCGGAAAATTGGACGGGATCAGGGTATTCCCTCTGATATCTCCAAGGTACCCTGAGCCACCTCCCCACAACCCTATATCGGCCGTCACCTGTGAATGAACCATCCAGGCCGGAATCAGCATCAATGCCAACAAAACTAATTTCCTCATCGGATCTGAAATTTCATTTTTCTCTGCTGCGCCGGATATGGATAGGTCATTTATTCACTGGTTGCGTAAGCCTTCGGACCGGAATGGTTACCCCTGGCCGGCCCGGTGTTCCGGACCCCCTGCGTAGGGGACGCCTTTCTGAGTTTGCCCTTTGTAACTTACAATAAATCAATGAACTGCAAGCTTTTTCTCTTAAACATAAATGAAAAAGAGTGGTACAAAAGTAATATAATTTGAAAATATCCGCATCCGGACGCTCTTATAAAACCCTAAGTGAGGTTAAAAATTGTTAAGTCCTGAAAATTTATCAATTACGGTTGTCGGCGCCCCACATCAGCTTGTTCCGGAGGGTCTGAAAAAAGGTTTGTCCGGGCAGATGCAGGGTCCTGACCCTGAAGTCTGCCTTTCGTATGGAGAGGGTGGTGGAGAGGGGGACGCTCACCGAACGGGAATCAAGGGAGGTGAGAAACTGGTTCCCACGTCCTTCCACTCTCAGGAACAGCTCATAATGGTCGGGGACCACCACCGGTCTGACGGTCAGGTTGTGGGGAGCAATGGGATTGATGACAAAGTTCGCGGCGTCGGGGGCCAGGATAGGCCCTCCCACACTCAGCGAATAGGCTGTGGACCCCGTCGGGGTGGCAATGATCAATCCGTCGGCCCAGATGGAATTCATGAACTCCCCGTTGATGCTGGTCTGGATGTTGATCATCGAGGAGCTGTCGGTCTTGAGCACCGTCATCTCATTAAGGGCGTAATTGAACTCAAAATTGGGAGCCCCGTGGAGGGTGACCTCCAGGAGGCTTCGCTCCACCATCGTGAACTGCCCTTCCAGAATGCTTGTCAACCCGTCAATGACCTGATCCCTGCCGATGTCGGCCAGAAATCCCAGCCGCCCGCTGTTGACCCCCACAATGGGAATGTGGGAATTCCGGATGGTAAGAAAGGAGTGGAGAAAGGTTCCGTCACCCCCGATGCTGAACACAAAACTGACGCCCGGGCTGAAGTCCTCGTGCGAACTGAAAAAACCGTCGACATGAGGGGTAAAATGCATCTCGCGTGCAAGAAATTCATCGAAAGGCCGGTAAATGTCGATTTCCACTCCCTTGTCGTTGAGATGGCGGAAAAACTGCCTTAACACGGGGAGGAACTCTTCCTGGACCTGGGTTCCGAATACGGCGACTTTCATGGACTCGGTTTAAAATTACATGTTCAGATATTTGAGAAACTGCTCGAGCCGGTCTTCGTACATGTCGTTGAGCATGGAGTCGTCCATGTATACGGCAGCGATTTCGTAGTCGTATCGGGTGAAGGTCTGGATGACGGCTGAAAGGTCGACCTTATCGAGTTTGATGGTCACTTCGATCAGGTCGCTTTTTTCGGTGCGGCTGACGAAAAGGCTGAGGATTCGGGTATCATTGCCTTCGATGATCTGGCTGATCTGGCTGGTGGAATAGTTGTTCCAGGTGGTGCGCAGGATGAGGACTCCGCCGGGTTCGGTGACCGAGAAGAGCCGGGCCAGCCGGGCCGAGAGATCGCGCAGGAGAATGGCCCCGAGGTAGTTGTGGCTGCTGTCGACCACGGCGATGACTTCGAGGTTCAGCTTGTACATCACTGCGGCCACCTCAAAGAGGTGCTGCCCGGCATGCACATGCGGCGTGTGCAGGGGCATGGTGTGCTGTTCAATCCTTTCCCCCGTCAGGTTAAAGTCGTACACCAGCCTGTCGGAGATCAGTCCCAGATACTCCTTCTCCTTGACCACAGGCAACTGGGTTACCCTGCACGCCTCCATCAGGTTAAGGACCTGCTGCCCGGTGTCGGTGGGCCTGACCGCCGGCAGGTTTTCAGCAATGAGGTTTTCAGCCAATGCTTCCAAATGCAGAAATTTTTCTATTCGAAGTCAAAGTTGTAACTTGCAGCTTCAAAATTAGCAAAATGACGCGACTTAGTGTAAATATAAACAAAATTGCCACGCTCCGGAATGCCAGGGGGGGGAAGGTCCCTGATGTAGTGCAGGTTGCGGTGGATTGTCAGCGTTTTGGTGCCCAGGGGATCACTGTGCATCCCCGGCCCGACGAGCGGCATATCCGCCGTCTCGATGTCTATGATCTCAAACCGGTGATCACCACGGAATTCAATATTGAGGGGTATCCCACTTCTGATTTCCTGGATCTGGTTATGGCCGTTCAGGCCGATCAGGTCACCCTGGTTCCCGATGCTCCCGGGCAGCTCACCAGCGATCACGGCTGGGATACCCGCCGTCATCTCTCCCTGCTGCAGGAAGTGGTGGGCCGTCTCAGGGAGGCGGGAATCCGCACTTCCCTTTTTGTGGACCCCGATCCTGAAATGGTGGAATACGCCGCAATGACAGGCACTCACCGCATCGAACTCTATACCGAACCCTATGCCGCAGGTTTCCCCGAAGACCCGGAACGGGCCGTCGCACCCTTCCGGGTGGCCGCCCTCAAAGCCAGGGATCTCGGCCTTGGCCTCAATGCGGGCCACGACCTCAGCCTGGTCAACCTCCGCTTCCTGAAAACAGCGATCCCCTTCCTCGAAGAGGTCTCCATCGGCCACGCCCTGGTGGCCGACGCCCTTTATTACGGACTGGAGGAAACCATCAGGAGGTACCTGGCTTGCCTTACTGAATAACCCAAGATTTAAGTCGTGATGGTAAAACTGCATTTCCGGCGGGAAGGGGAAGGAGAACCTCTGGTCATCCTCCATGGTCTCTATGGTTCCTCTGACAACTGGCTGGGGGTATCCAGGAAGCTTTCGTCAAAATATACGGTCTGGGCGGTGGATCTGCGCAACCATGGCAGGTCACCCCATCATCCTGAGCATACCTATAAAGCCATGCGTGATGACCTGGCCGCCTTTTTTGAGACACACCGGCTGGAACCCGCCGTGCTCCTGGGGCATAGTATGGGAGGCAAGGTCGCCATGTATTTCGCAGCCGATTATCCCCAGATGGTGAAAAAACTCATCGTGGCCGACATTGCCCCCCGCGACTATCTGGAATTGGAAGAGGAAAGCCAGTATTTCCTGCACCGCAATATCCTGCTGGCCCTCCAGGAAATAGACCTGTCGCAGTATACCGAACGGGCCAGGGTGGAGGAGCGGCTGGCCGAAAAAATCGGGGATCCCCGGATCATCGGCTTTCTGATGAAAAACACGGCCCGTGATCTGCATACCCACCGTCTGAAGTGGAGGTTGAACGCTCCCGCCCTCTATGATCACCTGGAAGAGATCGTGGCGGGGGTGAACCCCCGCTGGCTCGACGACCGGATTCCCATCACCTCCTATCCGGTGGTGTTTATACGTGGTCTTAATTCACCTTACATCACCGACCATGACATCCCGGTCATCAGGACCATATACCCTGAGGCCCGGATAGTGGACATTCCCGATGCGGGTCACTGGCTGCACGCCGAACAGCCTGAGCTTTTCCTGCAGGCGGTGGCGGAATGCTGCTGAATTATAAGGGCACGGTTTCCCCATTTTCCGGGGACCGGGACCCTTACTGGAAGTGCAATGCAGGGTGGCTGGCCTACACGGATCCCTGAAGGGAAAAGAGGGGGCCAGGCTTGTGAAAACGAGTTCACATCGTAAAGCAGAAATAGAATAAACATGAATCAAACGAAGTCACTCCTGACCGGAGCGCTGGTCCTGGTGGCATTGCTGCTCACCTCCTGCCGCGAAGATCCTCCGGAGCTGAGCGAAGAGGCCGATATCCTTTCCTTCCGGATCACCCGTGCCGGCAACCCGCAGCTGTCGAAAGACTACGCAGGCATTGTCGACAAGCCCAATTTATACATAGCCCTCTTTTTTGACGAGGACGATCCTTCGGGACCGATGGTGCCCACCATCGAAGTTTCCCCGGGGGCAACGGTATTCCCGGCTTCGGGAACGGCCGTAGACTTCTCGAAGCCCGTGAGTTATACGGTCACGGCCCCTTCAGGAGCCAGGCAGACCTATACCGTCACAGTGAGCACTCCTGCAGCCATACCCGTCATCACCGGAATCAGGATCAACAATGTGCCATGCCAGGCCGATGCAGCCACCGGCCGGTTTTTTTATCCGGTACGGGCGGGGGGGAATCCGGCGGTAACCCTGCTCTGTATAGGTCAGAACATCTCCGGATTCACGGCAGCCGGGATCACTGCCGGTAATAACTCGACGGTAACCCTGCCGGGGTGGGCCCCCGGAGCTGCCCTGGAAATCACCCCTGTCGGAAAAACAGGAAAGAAGGGGGATCCCGTCAGACTCATTCTGACCTCCCTTCCCGTCGTCCATGTGGAAGTGGGGGGACCCATCGCCGATAAACCCAAAACAGAATGTGTCATTTCCCTGCTTGATCCTTCGGGAAAAACCAACGACTCCCTTTATTATTTCGCACCCCATCGTGCGGGTATCGAAACCAGGGGAGGATTGGCCCAGCAGTTCCCCAAGAAATCGTACAGTTTTGAATTCAGATTACCCACGGGGGATGAGGAAGTAGAGGGGGGAACCAAACTCCTGGGGATGCGCGACGACGGCGACTGGATCCTCGACGCCATGTATATCGACCATGCCCGGATGCGTAACCGTCTTTCCACCGATTTGTGGACCTCCATCAACCGGGTGCCCCACATCTCCAAAGAACCTGGAGCCATCAATGGCACCCGCGGTCAGTTCGTGGAACTCTTCATCAATAACAGCTACCATGGACTGTATTGCCTTACTGAACGGGTCGACCGGAAACAACTGCAACTTAATAAAAAACAAGGGTACTCCTACAAAGCCAGCCAGTGGAGTTCCTCCACGGAGTTTTACAGCGGCGACGCGTCATACAATAATAATACAGATACATGGGACGGCTGGGAACTGGAATACCAGGCCGAAAACGGTGCCGCTTCCTCTCCGCAGGTGAAGTGGGAACCCTTGCGCAACTTCATCAGGTATACCTCCCTGTCAGGGAACGCCGACTTTTCAGCCCAGATTGCCACCCGCATCGATATGGCCAACCTGGTGGATTATCTTTTGTTTATCAACGTCATCGGGGCCGATGACAACAACGGAAAGAACACCTACTTTTCCTATGCCGGCAACGGGTGGGAGAAATTCTTCATCACTCCCTGGGATCTTGACGCTTCCTGGGGGCGGAAATGGGAGGGATCACGCATCGACCTGAGGGCTGGGGAGTTCATAGGGGTGACCGGCGTCCCTCATACCGATAGCCGTTATTGCCGTCCAAACGGCTTCTTCATCCGTATGATGGAAACCAATCCCGGCGGATTCCGTACCCTGCTTAAGAACCGCTGGCAGGAGCTCAGACAGGGAGACCTTTCTCTGACCGCCCTGACGGCCAGAGTGGAGACCTACCGCAAACTACTGGATACCTCCGGGGCATTCACCCGCGAAAAACAGAAATGGCCTGAGAAAATCAGCGATCTCGACACAGAAACCACCTATATGCTCTCCTGGATCGAAACCCGACTGGCCCAGATGGACCAGTACCTTGGAAATCTCTAAACCCGGAATCCAGCCTGCATCCGTCAGGCTTCCTATCCGTGAACCTTTACTCCCGCCTGCTCCCGGTCAGTGATGTGCAGGTATTTGTGCTGTTCTTCCGGTCCAAGGGGAAACGGAATCCCGCTGATCCTGAAGCGATTAGTCCTCTTCTTTTTTCTTGTCACCCACCCCATTTTTTTAGTAAAAAACGCCCCTTATATGAGTAATTTTTACTATTTTTAATAGACGAATTGTTTGCCGGCAATTCTCATTTCTGGTGCCGGTAAGTGGATTTACGACTTATAACCATTTAATTAAAAACCTATGAAAGAAAACCGGATGCTATGCACTCCCGATGGGGGGGGTGCATATGGGAAGTCCGTCATGAGAAGCGGGGTGTTTCTTCTGATGGTCTTTTTTTTGGTCTTAATGGTGGGGGGGCCTTTGCAGGCGCAAATGGCCTATGGCGGGGATTCCGCCGTCCCCTATGATTCCGGGCAACAGCAGCGGGCGGTCAGGGGAACGGTGACCGACAAGGGGGGGCTGCCCCTGCCTGGTGTGTCAGTGGTGGTCAAAGGAACCACCGTTGGTGTGACAACCGATTCTGAAGGGAATTTTTCGTTTCAGGTGCCACCGGGGAGTGCCGTTTTGTCGGTATCCTTTGTGGGGATGAAAACCGTGGAGATTCCTGTGGGTAATCAGTCGGTGTTCAACATTGTTCTGGAGGAAGAGACCATTGGCCTTGATGAGGTGGTGGTGGTCGGGTATGGCACCGTGAAGAAGAGTGATGTGACGGGGGCGCTGACCAGTGTGACGGAGAAGGCCATAAAGGAGCGGCCCGTGCAGAATGCCCTTCAGGCCATGCAGGGGAAAGCCGCCGGGGTCGACATCGTTTCCAATGTACGGCCAGGGGAGACGGCTTCCATCAACATCAGGGGTACCCGCTCCATTAACGGCTCCAATTCGCCGCTTTTTGTGGTCGACGGGATCATTTTGATGGGCAGCATCAACGATATCAATCCCAATGATATTGCCAGCATAGAGATTCTCAAGGATGCATCGGCGACGGCCATTTACGGTTCCCGCGGGGCCAACGGGGTGGTGCTGGTGACCACCAAGTCGGGCCGGCAGGGGACCGTGTCGGTCAATTACGATGCGACCCTCTCCATTGACCGTGTCCATTCGCTGACCGACTGGGCTTCGTCGGGGGAGGCCATCGATCGTTTCCGGCTGGCGCATGTCAACGGGGGAACCTACAAGTCGGGAGCCAATGCCTTGAAATACCCTGATCCGTTTGCCGACATCCAGATGTTCGGAAACAACGATGCGATGACCATTGCCGCCATCAGAGCGGGATACGACTGGAATGACCCGGGAAGTTTCACCTCGGTGAAGACGCGGGCGGCCACTGCCGAAGAAAAAGCCCTCGGATGGCCCGATCAGGTGCCGCTGTACAACCCCGGGAACATCCCCACCACCGACTGGATCGACCTGCTCACCAAACCCAGTCAGACCCACAACCACCTCCTTTCCCTTACCGCGGGCACCCCGGTGTCACGGCTCTACATGTCGGTGGGGTATCTTGAAAACGACGGCACCCAGAAAAACCAGTCCTATAAAAGATACACTTTCAGGCTGAACGGAGACATCACTCCACGTCAGTGGCTGAACGTGGGAGCCTCCATCAGTGCTTCGCGCTCCATCCAGGAGTATGGGGCCAGTAACCGCACCGGTACGGCCACCTACCCCAAGGACGCCTATGGGAACGCGCTTGGCCAGTACCTGATGGCCAAGCCCTATGACAACGAGGGCAAACTCATCGAGTTTCCCGGGAACAACGCCACCATTCCCGTGTGGAACCCCCTGATCGACATTGACCATGCAGAAGACCAGCGGCAGGCGACCAACTTCAACGCCAACCTCCATTCGGAGATCAGGTTCACCCCCTGGGCGAGATACCGCCTGAACTTCGGCACCGGACTGAGAAATTACCGTAACGCCACTTTTCAGGGGTCTCAGTCCACACTGCTGCGCCGTTCCTCGCCCCCTACTTCCACGGCTTCCTATGAATCTGGGGAATCGTGGCAGTATATGATTGAAAACCTGATTTTCCTCGATAAAAGCTTCGGCGTACATAACCTGGGAGCCACTTTCCTTCAGTCGGCACAATATTATACCAGTGAGTCTTCAAACCTGGGGGCTTCCAAGATTCTTTACAATTCGAGCAAATGGTATAACCTGGGGGCCAACCTCAACGGGAAACCCGACAGCTATGGCACCGGATTCAGTGAGAGTTCCCTGCAGTCCTATATGGCCCGCCTCAACTACAACCTCATGGACCGCTATTTGGTGACGGCCACCGGGCGGTGGGACGGCTCCTCGGTTCTGGCACCCGGCAACAAATGGGATTTCTTTCCCTCCTTTGCCCTGGCCTGGAAAATGCAGGAGGAACCCTTTCTGAAAGGCGTGGAAGCCATCCATGAACTGAAGCTCCGCCTGGGATGGGGCGTCACCGGAAACAGCGGCGTGGGTTCTTATACGACCATGGGGCCGCTGACCCGTTATAACTATGTCTTCGGAACGGCTCCCGCCATTGGGTATATCCCCATGATGATGGCCAATCCCGAACTGGGCTGGGAGAAAACCGCACAGTGGAATGCCGGGATCGACTTCGGATTCCTCAAAAACAGACTTTCGGGTTCGGTAGACCTCTACCAGTCCCAAACCAGTGACATCCTGATGACCCGCGATCTTCCCCCGGTCATAGGCTATTCGAGCATATGGTACAACATCGGCAAGATGAAAAACCAGGGAATCGAGATCTCCCTTTCTTCGGTCAACATTGACCGCCGGGGTTTCCGCTGGAGTACCGATCTGAACTGGTCGACCAACAAGGAAGAGATTGTCGAGCTGGTCAATGGGGAGGAGGACATGGTTTCCAACGGCTGGTTTATAGGTCATCCGTTGCAGGTGTTCCGGAACTATGAGGTAGACGGGTTGTGGCAGGACACCCCGGAGGATCTGGCCGAAATCGCCAAGTGGGCCGCCAACGGGGTCAATTTCGCCCCCGGCCAGTACAAACCCGTGGAACAGGGTACCCCCGATTATAAACTGACTACCGATGACATGGTGATCCGTGGAACCATCAGGCCCAAATGGGTGGCCGGGATGACCAACACCTTCAACTACCGGAATTTCGAACTTTCCTTCTTCATGTATGCCCGCATCGGCCAGTCTTATCTGTCACCCCTGGTGCCCGCAGGCATCACCGGCGGCAATTTCGTGGGGTATGTCCGTAGTGCCGATCCTTCCGATTTCTGGTCCCCCACCAATACCAGCGCGAAATGGCCACAGCCGACCACTGCCCCCAAGGTCTCGGTCGATGCCGTCAACAGAGCCACCTGGATCAACGACGGTTCCTTTGTCGCGGTCCGGAACATCTCCCTGGCCTATAATGTGCCATCGCTCCTGCTCAACAGGATTCAGATCAAAAACCTGCAGCTTTACGCGCAACTCCTCAATCCGTTCCTCTTTGGCGGTGAGGTGGTCAAAGCCGGGATCAACCCCGACGACACCAACGGCTGGATCTCCACCAATTCCGTGGGAGACCTCACAGGCGGTACCAACAACAATACCATGATCATTAAAAGCACGGTATTTGGCATAAGGGTAGGATTTTAATCACCGTTTAAAATCAAAAACAATGAAGAAATATATTCCTTTAATCGCATTGATGCTGGCTTTCGGATCCTGCAGCGAGGATTTCCTGGAAGAGAAAGCCGTGACCACCCTTACGCAGGATTTTTATAAAACCACCGAAGGTTTGGATATCCTGGTGAAGGGGACTTACCAGATTCTCCGATTCAAGCCCGACTACAACCAGGGGCACTATATCTGTGGTGTGGGCAGCGACGTGGAAGCTTACTGCTGGTCCAATACCGACCGCATCAACATGGGAAGTTATTCTCCCAGCGGATGGGCTGCCACCACCGCAGGGCAGAGTTATTCTGCACAGGTGAACATGCTTATCGGGGCCCAGGGGGGCACCCGCACCGAGGGGGCTTTCCCCACCATCAGCCGGTGTAATGTGTTCCTCGAGAACTATGGCAACCTGAGTGCCGCCGACCAGGCCACCCTGGCCCCCCGAAAGGGAGAAATCCTTTTCCTGAGAAGTTATGCCTACTATCTGATCACCAATACGCTGGGTTCAGTTCCTCTTATCCTTCAGAGCTATTCGGGGATGCCTGAGAATTTTGCCTTTCCCAAGGCCAGTCTCGAAGCCATCTACAAGCAGATCATCGGTGATTTACGCACCGCGGTGACCTTGCTTCCCGACAATGTGGCTGCCGCCGACCTGGGGAGGATCTCCAAACCCGCTGCCGCCCATTTCCTGGCCAAGCTCTACCTGCACCGGGCCCAGGCCGCCGGATGGGCCAACAGCAGCGAAAACCACCTTAAAATGCTGTATAAGGGCAACGTCGCCAGTGACCTTGATTCGGCCATTTACTTTTCGACCATGGTCATCGACATGAAGAAAGGAAACAACGCCGCATATGGCGGGCTTCAGACCGATTTTGCCGAGCTTTGGAAGAACGTGTCAGGTAATTATGACCGCGACAACTGCAAAGAGATCCTGCTTTCGGCCCAATTTGAGCCGACCCAGACTTACAACGACCGGTACGGAAATACCCTGGTTCACCTCTATAACAGCAATTATACCACGCTCAAATGCGGAGTGACCCGGAACCTGATGGATTACGGGAGGCCCTACGCCACGGCAGGTCCCACCGACTGGGGGTGCGACATGTATACCGACAGGGCCAACGATTCCCGTTATTACAAGACCTTCCTGACCGATTACTTCGCCAACAACACTTCCTACAATGCCACTACCCTCGAAGTGACCGGAGGTAAAACCTGGGATCCGGTGACGGCCTACTATTACAACAACGTTTTGAAGAGTCCCTCCGATCCTGCGGCCGTCAGCGGGAAGATCAAGATTCAGTATAAAAAGACGGCCCTGGTCTACATTGAGAATTCAAAGGAGGAGCCTCTTGATTCGTTGTGGGTAGTCAGCCAGCCATTCATCATGATGGTGCGCTGGATGGTGGGGAGTCCGGGCAACGCTGGGTATGTCACCAAAGAGGGCAGCAGTGTGACCGGTTTCAAACCGGGGGCTGTCGACATGGAGAATCCGGCGGTGATTCCCGGTTACAAAGCACAGAACCGCAAGATTTACTACCGTCGCAGCGGTGATGCCGGGGAGCCTTTCGGGCTCGACCGGGGCACAGGGGTGGCCCAGTGGTATTTAAGTCCACGCAAGTGGCTCGATGTGAACCGCGGTACGGGTACGCTGCCCAACAACCCGGGGGCTATTGATGTGCCGTTGATGCGGCTTGCCGAGACCTACCTGATCAGGGCAGAGGCCTACGGTCGCAAGGGGAGCTATGCGCCCGCCATCGACGACCTCAATGTGCTGCGTAAAAGAGCTGCTTTTCATACCGGGGAATCGCGTTCAGAGATCCTGGTGAAGTATGAGCCGGGGGTCCTGACCGGCCGCCTCGAGGTGCCCGCAGCCGATAAACTGGCCCCCTTCAAAGTCACCAATGACGCCTATGCCAAAATCAGAATCGACGGTACCGAATGGCAGGGGGGATCCCCGAAAGCACTCCATGAGAATTACCCCGCCGAAGCCACTTCCGATGACCAGCGGTTCATCCATTTCATCTACAACGAACGGGCCCGCGAATTGATCTTTGAATTGCTGACGGTGGAGGATCTTCACAACGCCGGTATCTGGTATGAGCGTGTCCGCGACAGGGACATGATGGGGGCCCCCGCCTCCTCCACGGGAACCGCTGCTTTCCCCTTTCCTAAAGACGATTCCGTGAACACGGGAACCGCAGGTGCCCAGGGATCAGGTAAAGGCCAGCTGCAAAAATTCCATAGCTTCAAGCCATGGACACAATCCTTCCTGGATCTGCTGACCGATGAACAGGGCAATGCCCTCGATCCTTCCTCCAAAGCGGCCTACCAGAACCCAGGATACTGATCAACAGCCGTTTGGCAGGCACCTTAGGTTCTGATAGGCACCAGGTGCTTGGTTCTGACACAAAGGGTGCCCCGGATTTCCGGGCACCCTTTGTGCACAGAGGACCTGAAGGTTCTGTTCCCTGTAAACATTCTGAAATGCCCGATTGTTGTACCTTTGTGAACCGGGAGGCACACCCTGGCTTGGTGTAAATGCTTCCCTTTTAAAAGAGTTGGCAGATGTCTGAGAATCTGATGCACAGGAATTTCAGGGTGACGGGTATGGGGTGTGCCGCCTGTGCCCTGAAAGTGGAGAAAACCATTGGAAAGCTGGAGGGGGTGACGGAGGCCTCTGTCAATTTTGCCTCCGGGGAACTTATGGTGGCTTACGATCCTCGGCTGAATGGGGCGCAGGAGTTTCGGAAGGCTGTTGTTTCAGCGGGTTACGACCTGGTCGCGGAAGAGGAGGCCCCGGAAACCGGGGAAGAGATCCGCAGGGAAGAAACCCGCCGTCTGGGGCGTCAGACCCTTTGGGCCGCCCTGCTGACCCTGCCGGTGGTCATCCTGGGCATGGGTTTCATGGACCGCCCTTTTGCGGCGCCCCTGATGCTGCTGCTCTCCACTCCTGTCCTTTTTATCTTCGGCAGGGGATTTTTTGTCAGGGCTTTCCGGCAGATGCTGACCCGTACATCCACCATGGACACCCTGGTGGCCCTGAGCACCGGCATCGCCTGGCTGTTCAGCCTCTTCAACATGCTTTTTCCCGGATTTGCCGGCCATCCTGCACAAACAGGCGCCCATCAGCTGATCTATTTCGAGGCCCCGGCGGTGATCATCACCCTTATTCTCCTGGGCAGGTGGCTCGAGGAAAGGGCTAAAGCCGGAACCGCCTCGGCTATACATGAACTCATGGCCTTGCGCCCTGCAAAAGTGACCCTGCTCGGCGAAGATGGCCGGGAAAGGGAAGTTCCCCTCCGGGAGGTCAGAAAAGGAGAGAAAATAAGGATAAAACCCGGAGAACGGATTCCAGTCGATGGGGAGATCCTGGAGGGCTCCTCCTGGATCGATGAGAGTACCATCACAGGCGAATCCCTGCCGGTGAGCCGGACAACAGGTGACAAGGTGTTCGCGGGTACCCTTAACCAGAAAGGAAGTTTCGTGCTGACCGCCCTCAGGGTGGGTAGTGAGACCCTTCTGGCACAAATTATCGCCATGGTAAAGGAAGCCCAGGGAAGCAAGCCTCCCGTGCAGAAGCTGGCCGACAAGGTTGCAGGGATTTTCGTACCCGCCGTACTGGTCATTGCCCTGGTTACCTTTGTGATATGGGTGGTTGCCGGAGGTAGCGCCCATCTTTCCCGGGCGGTGGTGGCCATGGTTTCGGTACTCGTGATTGCCTGTCCGTGTGCCCTGGGACTGGCCACGCCCACGGCAGTCATGGTGGGTATTGGAAAAGCGGCCTCCCGGGGGATTCTCATCCGTCATGCCGACGGCCTTGAACTGGCAGGAAAAACCGATACCGTTGTTTTTGACAAAACGGGAACCCTCACCCGGGGAACGCCCGAGGTGACCCGCCTGATATGGAAAAGCGAAGATCCCCGGGCGGCGGAATGGCTGGCGGGATTGGAACGCCGTTCGGAGCACCCCGTTGGGGAGGCCATTGCGGCCTTTCTGGAGGCACAGGGTGTAGAGGCCGCCGTACCTGAGGATTTCTCTTCGGTTCCCGGGAAGGGGGTAACCGCCTGCTTCGGAAAGGAACGTGTGGCCGCCGGAACCCCCCTCCTCATGGAGGAACATGGGATTTTCATTCCGGAAGAGACGGCAGAGGAACTTCGCAGGTGGCAGGAGGAGGCCCTGACGGTCGTTTGTTTCGGCGGCATGGGTAAGCTACTGGGGGTAGCGGCGGTGGCCGACACCCTGCGGCCTTCGGCGCGCGCTACGGTGGCAGGCCTCCGGAAGCTGGGGTGTACGGTGCATCTCGTGACCGGCGATCACGCGGCCACAGCCCACGCTATAGCCCAGGCTGCCGGAATCACCCATGTCGGGGCAGCCCTTCTTCCTGCAGAGAAAGCCGAATACATCAGTACCCTGCAACAACAGGGCAGGGTGGTGGCCATGGTAGGCGACGGCATCAACGATGCGATTGCCCTCGCCCGCGCCGATGTGAGCATGGCCATGGGCTCCGGTTCGGGCATCGCCGCCGGCGTAGCCCAGATGACCCTCCTTCACCCCGGAACCGAAGCCGTTGCCCAGGCCATCCTGATCTCCCGCCAAACCGTCCGCACCATCCGCCAGAACCTCTTCTGGGCCTTTTTTTACAACCTCATCGGCATTCCCGTGGCTGCCGGTCTCCTCTACCCGCTGACCGGATTCATGCTCAGCCCCATGATCGCCGGCGCAGCCATGGCCCTGAGTTCCCTGTCGGTGGTCTCCAACAGCCTCCGCCTGAAATACAGCCGTTAACATACCCGGTGAAACCCCGGAAATGGAACTGAATTATGGTATCTATACAAAAACCACATCCGACCGCCACCGCTCTGGTCACCGCCCTCTCCCTCCTCGCCGGGGTACTCCTGTTTTCGGGCATGGCCTGCCAACCAACCCATGAAAGCGGTAAAATAGACCGGTTTGCCCTGGTCAACCGCCACAATATCGTGGTGGAGAAAATGGATCCCCTGGCTTCCCTTACAGTGGGCAACGGCCGGTTTGCCTTCACCACCGATATCACCGGGCTGCAGACATTTTACAGGGAGTATGAACAGGGGGTTTCCCTGGGAACCATGTCTGACTGGGGGTGGCACTCCCTCCCCAATACCGGGAATTACCGGATTGAAGAGACGTATCTTTATCACGAGGTGGAAGGACGGCAGGTGCCCTATGCGCATCAGCTCAAGCATCCTGAGAGGGCTCTCAAGGCCGTGGAGTATTTCCGGGCTAACCCGCACAGGTTGCATCTGGGGCTGATCCGTCTCCTGATCATCAAGGAAAAGGGGGGAGAAATGGAAATCGCCGATGTGGAGAATCCAAAGCACCGTCTGGACTTGTGGCGCGGGGAGATCAGCAGCCAATTCCGGTTGGAAGGCGAACCTGTGGAGGTGACCGTGCTGGTGCATCCGCGGCAGGACCTGGTGACGGCCCGTATTGTCTCTCCCCTGGTCGGAAAGGGACGGCTGGCCGTAGAATGGCTTTTCCCCTACGGGAGTGCGGTCCATACCCACCCGGGATATGATTTCAGTGCCCCCGGAAAACATACCTCCCTGCTGTCAGAAAACGGGCCTTCGTCGGCGGTCATCCGCAGAACACTCGATGCGGAATCCTATGTCACCACCATCGCGTGGCAGGGAAAAGCCGCCCTGACCGAAGCCGCTCAACACAGGTTTGTGCTTACCCCTGCAGGAAAAGGGAAAGAACTTGAATTCAGTTGTGCCTTTTCACCGCTGCCTGTGGCGGAAGATCTTCCGCGGTTCGAAGAAGCCCGGAAGGAGAATGCCACACATTGGGAAGGTTTCTGGAGCACGGGAGGCGCGGTTGATTTTTCGGAGTGTACCGATCCTCGGGCCGCTGAACTCGAACGAAGAACCGTTTTGTCGCAGTACCTGACGAAAATCAACGGTTCAGGCACCCTGCCTCCACAGGAAACTGGACTCACCTTCAACAGTTGGTTCGGAAAGTTTCACCTGGAAATGATATGGTGGCACAGCGCCCATTATTACAACTGGCAACGGGAGGAGATGATGGCCGGTCAGCTTGGCTGTTACCACGACTTTTTTCAGAAGTCGCAGGATTTCACCAGGTTGCAGGGGTATGAGGGGGTGCGCTGGCCCAAGATGGTGGGGCCCGACGGGCAGAACAGCCCCTCTTCAGTGGGCTCCTACCTGATCTGGCAACAGCCGCACCTTATTTATCTGGCGGAGCAGCTATACCGGGCCAGGCCTTCGGCGGAGACCGCGGAGAAATTTGGCGCACTGGTGAATGCCACGGCGGATTTTATGGCCGGCTTTGCCCGTTATGACAGCACTTCGCGGCAGTATCACCTGGCTCCCCCGCTGATTCCGGCCCAGGAACACTGGGCCCGCGAAACCACCCTGGATCCTCCCTTTGAGCTGGCTTACTGGCACTGGGGCCTTACCACCGCACAGAGGTGGCGGGAGCGTATGGGCGCCCCTGCCAATCCCCGGTGGGAGGAAGTCCGCCAAAACCTTCCGGCTCCGGCCTCCGACGGCACCCTTTACCTGGGCACCGGAAATGCCCGCGACAGCTACTCCAACCCTCTGAACATGCGCGATCATCCTATGGTCCTGGGAACCCTGGGCATACTGCCCCTCTGGGAAAAGGTGGACCCGGAAATCATGCGGAATACCCTGCACACAGTCATGGATAAATGGGACTGGGAACACACCTGGGGCTGGGATTATCCCATGGTGGCCATGTGCGCTACCCGTTTGCTGGAACCCGAAATCGCGCTGGAGGCCCTCCTGATGCACGTCCAGAAAAATACCTGCCTGGTCAACGGCCATAACTATCAGGATGAAAGACTGCGCATTTATTTGCCGGGAAACGGCGGATTACTCAAAGCCGTGGCCCTGATGTGCGCCGGATGGGAGGGGTGCACCATGTCCAACCCCGGTTTCCCGAAAGACGGCCGCTGGAAGGTCAAATGGGAAAACCTGCGTCCTGATTTCTGAATTTTGGTATCTTTAACCCCTGATTATTCTATCTGTATGATGAGACCACGCTTTACCTTTATATTTCTGCTTCTGCTTTCAGGTCTGACCCTGCATTCATGCGGAGACGGCAAGGATCCCGACAATCCGGTGAATCCCGGTGCAACTGAGCCTGCATTTGCCATGGGGGTGGACCTCTCATATGTCAACCAGGCAGAAGACCACGGGGCGGTGTACCGTGACAAGGGCGTGGAAGCCGACCCTTACGCCATCATGAAGAACAATGGGGCCACCTATGTGCGGGTGCGTCTGTGGCACAACCCCCAGTGGGTGAGGAGCGTCTATGGTAATCCTTCCAAAACGCTGTACAGTGGTTTCGAGGATGTGGCGCGCACCATCCAGCGGTCTAAAAACCAGGGCATGAAGATTTTGCTCGACCTGCACTATTCCGATTTCTGGGCCGATCCGGCCAGGCAGGAGCCCCCGGCGGCCTGGGCAGCCATCACCACCCTGAATGTGTTGCGAGATTCGGTGTACAATTATACCTTTTCCGTGCTCAAAAAGCTGGATGCCCGGGGACTGATGCCCGAAATAGTACAAATCGGAAATGAAATCAACTGCGGGATGATGATGACCGGGACTGCTTCAGGATTCCCGGGGCTGAACGCCTGCAACAACCAGTGGTCCACGCTGGGCAGTATTATTAACGTGGCCATTAAGGCGGTCAGGGATGCCTCCGCTACCGCGGTGGTTAAGCCGCTGGTGGCGCTTCATGTGGCCGATCCCAAAAATGTGGAGTGGTGGTTTACCCAGGCCACTTCCCAGGGGAAAATCCTTGATTTTGACATCGCCGGATTTTCCTATTACCCGCTCTGGCATACCACCGTGTCCTTGTCGGCCCTGCCTGCCCTGGTGACCCGTCTCCGGAACAGTCTTGACAGACAGGTCATGATCCTGGAAACAGCCTACCCCTGGACGACATCGAACAACGACGGCTATACCAATCTTTTCGGCAGCCAGACTCCCCTTGAAGGCTTCCCCTTCACCCCCCAGGGGCAGCTCGATTTTATGGTGAAGCTCACCGGTGACATGATCCAGGCAGGGTGTAGCGGCATTTTCTATTGGGAACCGGCCTGGATTACCTCGGGCATGAAGGACTCCTGGGGCACGGGATCCTCCTGGGAGAACGCCGGATTCTTCAACTTCACGGGGGACCTGCTCCCCGTGGCGGGTTACATGAGCCGGTCCTACCAGAACCAATGATGGGCTCTGTCATCGGCGGAATCCCTGGGGCCGCTGAACCCTGCCCGGTTTGGAACACCTCCGCCCTGCCCACTCCGGAACCTGCTGCAATCCATTCACATCATGCCTGACCTCAGCCACCTGCCCCCCTATCACCATGTCAGCTATTCTTTCGAAGAGCTGGGTATCCTCCCTGCAGACGTAGAGCCCCTGCTGGGATTTACCCCCGGCCACACCCCGGAACCTTTCCCCACGCTGACGGACGATGCCCTGCGGGAAGCTCCCCGGCTTTTTGCTCCGGAAGCAGGATATGCCCTGGTGACCGACTTCGCTTTTGATTCCTCCAACCGCCATTTCCGCGCCGGTACCCATCTCTTCCACCCCGGGAAAATCATCTTCAGCCAAATCCGCCATGCCCGCGCCCTCCTCTTTTTTGTGGCCACCGCAGGAGAAGCCATCTCCCGGCGATGCCATGAACTGAATGCCGCCGGCGACACGGTGTACAGCTATCTCCTCGACACCCTGGGATCGGTCGTGGCAGAAAAAGCCCTCGAAAAAATGGGCCAGAACTTTGAAAAACAAGACCTCCCGCCGGGCTGGAACCTCTCCGAATCCTACAGCCCCGGCTACTGCAACTGGGATGTGGCCGAACAACAAAAACTCTTTTCCTTTTTTCCCCCCGGCTTCTGTGGGGTCACCCTTTCCTCTTCCTCCCTGATGCACCCCGTTAAGTCGGTCAGCGGCGTCATCGCACTGGGCCCCCGCCTTCGCCGGAAAGGATACCACTGCGCCATGTGCAACGACAAAACCTGCATCTACCGCCGCATCCGGAATACAGCCCCCTGAACACAGGCTGCCCCTGCCAGCCTTTACATCCCTGTTAAAGTTGAACATAAGGAAACAGGCTTTTCCCCTGTCTGGAAAATGATTCTCGTTGTTGTGTATAATACAGTTTGGGTTATCTTTGAGAGGTTATTCCAAATAACCGAGACGATGAAGCTATTTTCAAGAGTGACGCTGGGGTACCTGTTCCTTGTTTTTGTATGGATTTTGGATGGGGAGGCAACTGCCCAGGAGGCTGTGGAGGTGACCATTGACGCCAGGGGGACGCGCGTCCCTGTATCGCCATGGATATACGGCCGGAACAATTCGCTTTCCGACCAGTCTTCTTCTCCGGTGACGGCGCTCACGTGGCAGCGCTACCGTGATGCGGGGATCACCATGTTCAGGGAGAGCGGGGGTAACAATTCGACGAAGTACAATTGGCGGAAGAAGCTGACCAGTCATCCTGACTGGTATAACAATGTGTATGCCCATGACTGGGACTATGCCGCCAGGTCGTTACAGGATCAGCTTCCGGAGGCGCAGGGAATGTGGACCCTCCCCCTGATAGGGTGGGCCGCTTCCACGAAGCAGTACAATTTCAGGGACTGGGATTATAACCAGTCGAAATGGTGGGATGGGGTTCACCAGAATCTGGCTGGTGGTGGTACGGTCAATCCTGCCGGTGGCGGCAAGGCCCTCAGCGAGGGCAATCCTTCGTTATACCTCACGGAGTGGCCCGCCGATTCGGTGGTGGGGATCCTGCATAAATGGATAGGCGAAGGGGGACTGGGACTCGACAAAAGTCGCCTGTTGTACTGGAACATGGACAACGAACCGGAAATCTGGAGCGGTACGCATGATGACGTGATGCCCGTGCAACCCACCGCAGAGGCTTTCATGCAGCGCTATTTTGAGACGGCCAAAAAGGCGCGCGCCCTCTTTCCGGAAATTAAACTCATGGGGCCAATCCCTGCCAACGAATGGCAATGGTATAACTGGAAAAACGATGCGGTGAGTTCCGGAGGGAAAAAGTATGTCTGGCTGGAATATTTCATCAAGAGGGTGGCCGAAGAACAGAATGCCACGGGTATCAGGCTCCTCGACGTGCTTGATCTTCATTTTTACCCGGGGGAGACCGACCCGGCCCAGGTCCTTCAACTGCACAGGGTCTATTTTGACCGGAATTATGTCTATCCCGGCCACAATGGGGTCCATAGGGTAGGAGGGGGCTGGAACACTTCCATTAACAAGGAGTATATCTTTGAGAGGTGCCGCGAATGGCTCGACAAATACATGGGACCCGGTCATGGGGTGACCTTCTCGGTGACGGAGACGTCGGTCAACGAAAAGCTGCCTGTGATGGTGAACGCCCTCTGGTATGCTTCCATGTTGGGCGAGTTTGCCCGCCGCGGCGTGGAGGTCTTCACACCATGGGACTGGAGGGTGGGTATGTTTGAGGTGGTTCATCTTTTTGCCCGGTACAACCAGAAGTGGTACATACCAGGTCTCTCTTCCGACGAGGAAATGGTCTCTGTGTATCCCACCCTCAGCGGAGATGGGGCATCGATGACCGTGGTGCTGCTCAACCGCTCCCTGACGGCATCGCGGCAGGTCAATGTGGAACTGAAGAATTTCCTTCCCTCAGCGGCTTCTCTTACTACACATCAGCTGAAAAGCCTTCCTGCTTCGGAGACCTTCGTGAGTGCTGCCAAAAACGCCCTGATCACGGGAACCATTCCGGCAGGCGAAGCGGGGTTTTCACTCCTGCTTCCTCCGCTTTCAGTCACCTCCGTGGAGGTTCCCGGAGGCTATACCGCTTCGTCACACTTTCCCGCAAGTTCCGCGGCATACTCCGGAATGACCGTTTATCCCAATCCCGCCACCTCCGAATGCCGCATTGGATGGATCCCTTTCAGGGAAGAAGAGGGGATTCTGGAAGTTCTTGACCTGGCAGGACGGCGGATGGTCTACCGCCCGCTCACCCCCGCCGACGCCCTGACGGGAACCACCCTCCTGCCCCTCACCGGCTGGCCCGCAGGAACCTACCTGGTCCGCCTGATCACCTCCCGCCACCACCTTTCTGCACCATTGGTGGTCAACCCCTGAAGCCACTGGCGAAAAAAAAATCCATTATTTCCCGCAGAGCCTGTTTTTTATTAAAAAGTTTTTATTTTCACCCCGTCTTTACAGGGCATTTACCTGTAGGAAATTATTGGATGATCACAGCGAAAACGGAAAGCGATGAACCAAAACAAACCACGCGTCATTAAAGATTACGACAAACTCGACCCCGCGATCCAGGAACAGATCAAGCTGGTTTACCCGACAGGCTTCAGCGATCACCTGATCTATTATTTTGACAAGGATGGCAAGAATGTGAGTGCCCTTCCCTTTGAGACCGAAGATAAATACTATCTGATCAGGATGACCCTCAGTGAAGCCGAACGCATCATCGAGGATGATGACGATTACGATGACGATGGCTTCCTCAAAGACCATGTCAGGGAAGAATACGAAGACAAGTATGCCGACCTGGAGCTGACCGCCGCCGATGAGGAGGAAGAGGACGACATGATGGATGAGCCCGAGGATGAGGGCGACGATGACGATTATTGACCGATACGGGAAGGAGTTCCCGTAAAACCGGAACCTGGTGGTTCTGAAAACTGTAAGACAATGGATATGAAGAAAACAAAGAAAGCTATACTGGTCATTCTTGACGGATGGGGCATCGGAGACGGCAGCAGCCGGGACATCATCTCCCAGGCGCCGACCCCGTTTATGGATGAGCTGACCGCCCGTCATCCCCATTCGCAATTGCTGACCTGCGGCCGTAATGTGGGACTTCCCGACGGGCAGATGGGCAATTCTGAGGTGGGACACCTCAATATTGGCGCCGGGAGGGTGATCTACCAGGATATGGTCAGGATCACCAAGGCGATCGAAGACCGTGAACTTTGGGAGCATCCCCAGGTGGTGAAGGCCTTCACCTACGCCAGGGAACATGGCAGACAGGTCCACCTGATCGGGCTCATCGGCCCCGGTGGCGTGCATGCCCTGAGCAGCCACATGGTGGCCCTTTGCCAGATCGGCACCGACATGGGCGTGGAGAAGATTTTCGTCCATGGCCTCACCGACGGCCGCGATACCGATCCCCGGTCGGGCCTCGGTTTTGTGGCCGATGACCTCGAAAACCTCAAGGGAACCAATGGCCGCTTCGCCTCTCTTATCGGCCGTTATTATGGCATGGACCGCGACAAGAACTGGAACCGGATGAAACTGGCCTATGACCTTTACACCTCCGGGAAAGGAAAGAAAACCACCAATCTGCTCCAGTCCATCCAGGAGAGCTATGACGAAGGAACTACCGATGAGTTTCTGCAGCCCATCGTGGTGACCGGCGACGACGGTGAACCCCTGGGGCTCATCCGCGAAAACGACGTGGTCATCTGCTTCAACTTCCGCACCGACAGGTTGCGCCAGACGACCATCGCCTTCACCCAGAAGGATCTGCCCGAATTCGGCATGCATACCATGCCGCTGCAGTGGTACACCATGACCAGTTATAAGGCCGATTTCCAGGGTATACAGGTGATCTTTGACAAGGACAATGTCACCCACACCATGGGAGAACTGGTTTCGGAGGCCGGACTGAAGCAGATCAGGATTGCCGAAACCGAGAAGTACGCCCATGTCACCTTTTTCTTCAGTGGGGGCCGCGAAGCCGAGTTCCCGGGTGAAAGCCGGATTATGATCCAGTCGCCCAGGGTGCCTACCTATGACCTGCAACCTGAAATGTCGGCACCCCTGGTGAAAGAGGCCATTGTGGCCGAACTGAACAAACAGTCGGCCGATTTTGTGGTGCTCAATTTTGCCAATGGCGACATGGTGGGCCATACCGGAATCTATGAAGCCATATACAAGGCTGTGGTGGCCGTCGACGCGTGTGTCAGGGAGGTGGTGGAAGCTGCCCGTGCCAACGGATATGAGGTGCTGATCATCGCTGACCATGGAAACGCCGACAATGCCGTGAATGAAGACGGTTCCTCCAATACGGCCCATTCACTGAATCCTGTGCCCTGCATATACGTGGGCGACCGGCAAAACGTCAGGCTCCGGAACGGCATCCTGGCCGATGTGGCCCCGACGCTGCTCACCCTCATGGGCCTGGAGATCCCCCGTGAAATGACCGGGAAAGTCCTTATCGAAGAATAGTCTTTTTTCGGCACCATGATCGAAATTGGCCGGACGGTTGTCTCCATGGACCTCCTGGAAGAGTTTTTTCTCTGCGATCTGGAGCAATGCAAGGGGGCCTGCTGCGTGGAGGGAGACTCGGGGGCGCCCCTGACGGGTGAAGAGGCCAGCGCTCTGGAGGAACATTATCCCATCTTCCGCGAATTCCTGCCCACCGAACACCGTGAAGTGATTGAAAACGAGGGTTTTTCATTGGTGGATCAGGATGGGGACCTGGTGACTCCACTGGTCGGCAACCGGCAGTGTGCCTACACGTATATTACAGACGAAGGCATCCTCAAATGTGCGGTGGAAAGGGCCTGGGCCGAAGGGCTCATCTCCTTCCGGAAACCAGTTTCTTGCCACCTTTTTCCCGTTCGCATCACGGAATACCGTCATTTTGATGCCGTCAACTACCAGAAACTGGAGATTTGCCGCCCCGGCCGGGATTGCGGCAGACGGAACAAGCTGCCGTTGTGGCAGTTCCTCAGAGAACCGCTGATTCGCAGGTACGGGGAAGAGTGGTTTGTGGCCCTGGAAGCCGCGGCCAGGTACGGGCATTAATTTCCTCCTTCTCGCCCTTTCCGGGGAAAATCCCTCACCATGCACCCCTTCATGGGGCCAGCACTGGTTTCATCTCTTCACAGATTATGGGACCCTGCCGCTTCAGCTGCCCCTTTTTCTTCTCCTTTCTGCACTGGCGGGGAATCAGTAAGCCATCAGTTCCACCCGGTTTCCGTCGGGATCCAGGATGATGGACTCATAGAGATTGTCACCCGTTACCCGGGGTTCCCCGATGATCCTGAATCCATCGGCCCGCAGCCGCTCCGTCACCTCATTTACCTTCTGCCGGCTGCCGGGATTGATGGCAAAGTGAATCAACCCCGTGTACTGTTTCATGGTGTTGTTCCGGTTGAGGGGTACATTGGGCATCTCCATAATCTCCAGCCTTGTGCCGCTATTAAAAGAGAGAAAATAGGAACGGAATTCGCGCGAATGGTTGTAGTAGGCATGCCCCGACGACGCATCGAAATAATGCATGTAAAAATTGCGCATCCCCTCCAGATTGTAAGTCCAGATGGCTATATGGTCAATGGTCATAATATGTTGGTTTTCGTTCAACATGTGTATGTACGGTAGTTTTTACAGATGGTTATATCCCCGGAAACATCATTTTTTTAACCAAACCTGTCAAATAGTCGGCGAACCAGGCCGCCATATACTGATTTAACCTTTTTTATATTCCACTGTGGGGAGCATTTCCAGGCATGATTTTTTTCTGTGGGGACTTGTAAGGATTTGGTATCAAGTTTGTTGTAGGTTCCGGGGTCTGTGTTGCGTCATGCCTGATCTCTTGCGGGCCTGAAACAACATCTTATGGCCCTTTGAAAAAATCGTAATTTTGCTGTCAACATTTTAAACATCCGGTTTGTTTCCGGAGAAAAAAGAGGAAAATTTTATGATCACCTATACGGTGCCGTCCCGGCTGGAAGAGAATTTTGTGAAGTATGCTGACCGTCCTGCCCTGGGATTTGCGGGAGAAGAGCCTCTGACCTACGGTCAGGTGGAGGTGAAAGTGGAACAGGTTTGCAGGTTGCTGGCGGAGCAGGGGATTGTGGCGGGTGACAAGGTCGCTATTCTGAGCACCAACATGCCCAACTGGGGGATCTCCTTCTTTGCCATCCTTCGGCTGGGAGCCATCGCAGTGCCGATCCTGCCTGATTTCCATTCCAATGAAATCAAGACCATTGCCGGGCATGCCGAAGCCAAATTGCTTTTTGTTTCTGAGCAGCTCTATTATAAGGTGGAAAAGGAGGATATCCCGGGTCTCAGGGGGATGATCCTTATCGACCGGATGGCGCTGATTCCCCAGGGAACGCCCGTGAGTGGCCTTTCGGCACTGGTGCCGGCGGAGGCTGGGGACCAGGTGCGTATGACGGTTCCGGAAGTGCACGAGGAAGATCTGGCCACCATCATTTATACTTCAGGGACCACAGGCAGTTCCAAGGGGGTCATGCTGACCCACAAAAACATCACCTGGACCGCCCTCCAGTCGCTGACCATCGAGCCGCTGACCCCCGATGACCGTTTTCTCAGCATCCTTCCCCTGTCGCATACCTATGAAAACACCCTGGGGCTTCTGTTTCCCCTGTTTTTTGGGGCGTCGGTATGGTATCTGCGGAAACCCCCGATACCCCCGGTTTTGCTGCCTGCCCTTCAGCAGGTGAAACCCACCAAGCTCTTGTCGGTGCCACTGGTCATTGAAAAGATTTTCAAGGGAAAGGTCTATCCTGAGTTCCAGAAGAGCCCGGTGGTGAAAACCTTATATAGGTTTCCGCCGGTCAGGAAAATTCTTCACCGGGTAGCCGGAAAGAAGCTGATGAAGACTTTTGGCGGGGAGCTCACCTTTTTCGGCGTGGGGGGGTCCAAGCTGGATGGTACCGTGGAGCGGTTTCTTAAGGAAGCGCGGTTCCCCTATGCCATCGGATACGGCCTCACCGAAACCAGTCCCCTGTTGGCGGGTACCAGTCCGCGTACTCCCCGCATTGGATCCACAGGGCCTGCCCTCCAGGGCGTTAAATTGCGCCTGGCCGATGCAGATCCTGTGACCGGTGAAGGTGAAATCCAGGCCCAGGGACCTAACGTCATGATGGGCTACTACAAAAACCCGGAAGTGACAGCACAGGTCTTTACGCCCGACGGGTGGTTCCGGACTGGTGACCTGGGATCCTTCGACAAGGACGGATTCCTGCGCATCAAGGGAAGAATCAAAAATACCATCGTCGGCGCCAGCGGGGAAAACATCTACCCCGAGGAGATCGAATCGGTCATCAACCGCATGCGCTATGTCCTCGAGTCCCTGGTGGTCGAAAAAAAGGGGAAACTGGTGGCCCTGATTCACCTTAACATGGAGGAAATCGAACGCCAATACCACTCCCTGCGTAATGACGCCTCTCTTTTTGCCGACAAGATCAGCGAACGCAAGGATGAAATCCTCAGGGATATCCAGGAGAAAGTCAACGCCCAGGTCAACAAGTTTTCCAAGTTACAGCAGGTCTTTTTCCAGAAGGATCCTTTTGAGAAAACCCCCACTCAGAAGATCAAGCGCTTTCTCTACCATCAGAAAAGCGAGGCCAGGGAGAAATAAGGCCCTGGTGCCTGGCATGTGATACCGTGGAAATTGTTAATTTTGCCGCGGTTTACCCTTTTATGGAAAAAAGTTCAAGATACACTGCCCGTGGCGTTTCGGCCTCCAAGGAGGAGGTGCACCAGGCCGTTGGCCACCTCGACAAGGGTTTGTATCCGCGGGCTTTCTGCAAGATTATTCCCGATATTCTGGGAAATGACCCCGAATGGTGCAATATCATGCATGCCGACGGGGCAGGCACCAAATCCTCGCTTGCTTACCTTTACTGGAAAGAAACCGGAGATCTGTCGGTGTGGAAGGGGATTGCCCAGGATGCCCTGGTCATGAATCTCGACGACCTGCTCTGTGTGGGTGCTGTCGACAATATCCTGGTCTCTTCGACCATTGGCCGGAACAAACACCTTATTCCCGGGGAGGTCATTGGGGCGATTATTTCCGGAACGGAGGAGTTATGTGCAGAATTGCGGGCCCTGGGCGTGGGAATCTGGCTTACCGGCGGGGAGACGGCCGACGTAGGCGATCTGGTGAGAACCCTTATTGTGGATTCGACGGTCACCTGCCGGATGAAGCGCAGCGAGGTCATTGATGCGGGGCGCATTGCCCCGGGGAATGTGATCGTCGGACTGGCCTCCTACGGGCAGGCCACCTATGAGAAAAGCTACAACGGAGGAATGGGGAGCAACGGGCTCACTTCGGCACGCCACGATGTATTCAGCCACGCCCTGGCAGGCCGCTACCCCGAGAGTTACGACCCTGCAGTACCCCGTGACCTGGTATATGCGGGAAGTTTCGACCTGACTACCCCCGTGGCAGGCACCGGTCTGAATGCCGGTCAGCTGGTGCTCAGCCCCACACGCACCTATGCCCCTGTCATCAGGAGCATCCTCGCCGAAACCCGCCAAACCATCAGCGGGATCATCCACTGTTCAGGAGGAGCCCAAACCAAAGTGCTGAATTTCGTGGAAAATGTCCATGTGGTTAAAGACCATCTGTTCCCGGTGCCCCCCCTGTTCCGGATCATCAGGGAAGAATCGGGAACCAGCTGGCAGGAGATGTACAGGGTCTTCAACATGGGCCACCGGATGGAAATCTATACCGATGAGGCCACCGCACTCCGCATTATCGGCATGGCCGCCTCCTTCCGGATCGACGCCCGCATCATCGGCCATGTGGAAGCATACCAGGGTAAAAAACTCACCATTCACACCGAAGCAGGCCTCTTTGAATATTAGCTTACAGTCCGACCCCTTTCCCGGGTATTCCGGACTGCGGACCCATACATCACGCCAATTCTCCGCCCCACGATTCCCGGCTCCCATTTGAAAAAGTTTTCATTCACCCGATTTATACAGTGTTTACCATGTCAGAATATCCTTTACTCGACAAATACGAATCGATACAGAACCGCTTTGAAGAGGTATCGCAGCAGATCACCGACCCGTCGGCGATGACCGACATGAAGCGATACATCAAGTTGAACCAGGAATACAAGCGGTTGGAGGCTTTGGTTGCGGCCTTCCGTGAATATAAGGCCACCGTGGATAACATCACCACGGGGCTGGAGATCCTGGAAGAAGAGAGTGATTCCGCGATGCGGGAGATGGCCCGGGAGGAGATTGCCGCTTCGGAGGCGCTGCTTCCCGCAAAGGAACAGGCACTTAAGTTATTGCTGATTCCTGCCGATCCTGAGGATGCCAAGAATGCCATCCTGGAGATCAGGGCAGGTACCGGTGGCGACGAGGCCAGTATTTTTGCCGGAGATCTTTTCCGCATGTACTCCAAATATTGTGAACGCAAGGGGTGGCGGCTGGAAGTCACCAACATGAGCGAAGGTACCGCCAGAGGTTTCAAGGAGATCGTGGCCACGGTGACCGGGGAAGGAGTATACGGTATTCTCAAATATGAGTCGGGGGTCCACCGGGTGCAACGGGTACCCCAGACCGAAACCCAGGGAAGGGTTCACACCTCGGCCGCCACGGTGGCTGTACTCCCCGAAGCCGAGGAATTTGACGTCGACCTGAGGGAAAGCGATATCCGCAAGGATACTTACTGTTCCTCAGGTCCCGGTGGCCAGTCGGTGAACACCACCTATTCGGCCATTCGTCTTACCCACCTTCCCACGGGAATTGTTGTGACCTGCCAGGATGAGAAATCACAGCTGAAAAACCTGGCCAAGGCGATGACTGAGCTCCGGACCCGTATTTACAACATGGAATATCAGAAATACATCGACGATATTTCCCACCGGCGTAAAACAATGGTTTCTACGGGAGACCGTTCAGCCAAAATCAGAACCTACAACTGGCCGCAGGGAAGGGTCACCGATCACCGTATTGGCCTCACCCTTTACAATTTGCCGGCCATCATCGCCGGGGACCTCGACGAAATCATTGAAAAGCTGATGATCGAGGAGAACGCCGAACGGCTGAAAGAAGCCGAACTCTGATCTTTCAGGGAAATTGGCCAGCCTCCGTAAGGGATGGTACGCTGAGGGCACGCCGCCGGTGGTTTTTTGAGGCATGGACTGCATCACTATGAAAAGCGGTGAACAGCGCAGGGGGATGCAAGGAAAGGCAATAGGTGTTTTGCAGGTTCAGGCCGGAGGGATGGTCAGGTCGCGGCGGCTGTTTTCTTTCTTTTTCTGCGGAAGATCAGCCTGAAGAGGATCAGGAAGGTCAGGAGAATAAGGATGGCAATGATGACGGGGATGATGATGGTAACGATGGGGGTGACGATAGCGGCAATGTTCTCGAAGGAGGATACCAGGAAGTTTCCGGTGCCGGCGGTAGTTCCGCTGGAGCCCAGCCTGAGGGCGGCGGTACTCCCCTGGACGGCGGCCGCAGCCCCCCCGCCCACAATGAACCCGGTGATCCACCGCGCCAGCTCATTGTCGACCGGAAGCACCGACGCCGAAATCAGGGTGCCCGCTCCAATGGCCAACGGCGTCGAGATGGTATCGAGCAGGTTGTCTATAAAGGGAATGTAGTAAGCCCCCACCTCCACCAGGGTGGCTACACCCAGACTCACCAACGCCGTATTCCCTGCCAGCCAGGAGAAATTCTCGGTGAGCGGCAGAAACCCCAGTCGCCCGGCAATACCGGCTATCAACAACGGCAGAAACACCCGGAATCCCGTGCTGGCGCTTAATCCGATGCCCAGAGCAATGGCTACAATGATCTCTTTTTCCATGACGATGCTTTTGTTTTGTTCAAAGGTAGAGATTTTATCTCTTGTTAAATTGTATCTTTAAATTTTGAAAGTGCAAAGCAAATACCCTGCCATAATGAATAAAACCGAACTCATTGCCGCCATCAGGGAAAAGCGGAGTTTTCTCTGTATTGGCCTGGATACGGACCTGCACAAAATTCCGGCCTTCCTGCGTACCGAAAAAGATCCATTGTTCACCTTCAACAAGGCTGTCATTGATGCCACCTACGACTTGTGCGTGGCCTACAAACCCAATCTGGCCTTCTATGAAAGTCTGGGTTCCGCCGGATGGGCCAGCCTCGAGAAAACCCTCCGCCATATCCGCGACCACTATCCGGGGATGTTCGTTATCGCCGATGCCAAGCGGGGCGATATTGGCAATACTTCGGGTTTGTATGCCCGGGCTTTTTTTGAGGAAATGGATTTTGACGCGGTAACCGTAGCCCCCTACATGGGGGAAGATTCCGTTAAACCTTTCCTGGAACACCAGGGAAAATGGACCATTCTGCTGGCCCTCACCTCCAACCGCGGCGCCGCCGACTTCCAGTTTTCGGAAGACAAAGACGGGGGAAAACTCTACGAAAAGGTTCTCCGCCGTTCCCTGGCTTGGGGAAACGACCAAAACATGATGTATGTGGTAGGGGCCACCAAAGCAGAGAGCCTGGCCTCAATCCGCGCAATCATTCCCCGTCATTTCCTGCTGGTTCCCGGCGTCGGGGCCCAGGGCGGAAGCCTGGAGGAGGTTTGCAGGTACGGCATGAACGACGAATGCGGACTGCTGGTCAACTCCTCCCGGAACATCCTCTATGCCTCGGGAGAACGTGACTTCGCGGAAGCGGCCCGCAATGAAGCCCTTAACCTCCAGGTCGACATGGAGGAGGAACTGCTGGAAGCCGACCTCCTATGATCTGCGGGTTGCCTGGTCTCTGATCTCCGCGATAAACAGAACCTGTCTCCCCCTGCGGCGGGAATACTTCAGGTTAACAATAAATTAATTCATATTGAGGCAATAATCACTAAACAATAAGCTATGACAGAACAGCAATGGCAAACCCTTCTGAACATCCTTGACGGGGAAGTGCCGCCGGAGCCCGTGGCAGGATTTATCATTGACAGTCCCTGGTTGCCGGGGTGGGCGGGAATCTCTACCCTGCAGTACTACTCTTCTGACAGGATGTGGCTGGACGCCAACCTGAAGGCGCAGGCTGAATTTCCCAATGTCCTTTTTCTTCCCGGGTTTTGGTCGGAATACGGGATGTGTACCGAACCGTCGGCTTTCGGGGCCAAAACGATCTGGACCACCCACGCCCTGCCCCATGCCGACAGGATTATTTCTGACCTGTCGGAAGCCGCGGCCATCAGAGAACCCAATCCCCGTACCGACGGCTTGCTTCCCTTTGTGATCCAGCGGCTTGCGGACTGTCAGCCTGAAATCGAAAAGGCCGGCCATGAAATCAAGTTTGCCGTGGCCCGAGGTCCCCTCAACATCGCCTCCTTTCTGATGGGAACCACCGAGCTGATGATGGGCATGATGATGGAGCCGGAAAGGGTTCACCAGCTTCTTGAAAAGATCACCCGTTTTTCCATCGATTGGCTCCAGCTCCAGAAGGAAAAGTTTCCGACCATCGAGGGCATTCTGTTGCTCGACGACATCGTGGGCTTTGTCGGCGATGAGGAATGCCGTGAGTTTGCAGTCCCCTATCTGAAGCGGATTTTCGGGGCTTTCCACACGCGTGTACGGTTTTTCCACAACGATGCGCAGGGTTTGGTAAGTACGCCTTACCTTCGCGAGATCGGAGTCAATCTTTTCAATTTCAGCTTCGAACACTCACTTGGGGAGATCCGTGACCTGGCAGGGCCTTCGGTCACCCTTTTGGGGAACCTTCCCCCGCGTGATGTGATGGCTGCCGGCACTCCCGATGAGGTCCTCCGTGAAACCCGGAAAATGGTGGCTTCTGTGGCCGACCCCACCCGGATCCTCTGGTCGGTGGGCGGAGGCATGCCTCCTGGGGTCACTTCCGGACACATCAGGGCCTTCCTGGAAGGCCTGAAGCCGGCCTGACCCGCATGTTCCGCATGTCACAGCAACAGGGGGCTTGATCTGTTTGTGAAAGAAGTCTGTATAATCACCTTACTATGAAGCGAAGAACATTCATTAACACGTCGGTGGCTGCCACGGCGGGGGCCATGGTCGCCCCGGTGATGATTCCCTCCCATGTGATGGGGAAGAATCCGCCCTCCGACAGGATCCGGATCGGGCAGATCGGGTGTGGCCGTATCGCCCGGGGCCATGATATCATGGAAACCATTGGGTATGGGCAGGCCCTGTTCACTGCGGTCTGCGATGTGGACAGCCGGCGGCTCGACGATGGCAGGAAACTCGTGGAGGAGTATTATACCCGGACTACCGGAAAGAAAAATTATGCCGGGGTGAAGATGTATGGTGATTACCGGGAGATGCTGGAGGATCCCTCCATCGATGCGGTGATCATCAGCACTCCTGACCACTGGCATGCGCGGCCGGCCATTGAGGCGGCCCTGGCCGGCAAGGATATTTATCTGCAGAAGCCCACCTCGCTGACCATTGCCGAGGGGAGGCTCCTGAGCGATGTAGTGCGCCGGCAGGGGGTGATTCTCCAGGTGGGAACGCAGCAGCGCTCCTCGGTCCAGTTCAGGGTGGCGGCAGAACTGGTGCGCAACGGCCGCATCGGCAGGCTCCATACCGTGAAGATCGGCCTCCCCGGAGATCCCTCCGGCCCTGAAGCCTCACCCCAGGAGGTTCCTCCGGAACTGAATTTCGATATGTGGCTGGGATCTACACCCGTGGTCCCCTACACCGAAATGGGCGTCCATCCGCGCGGGGATTACGGCCGCCCCGGGTGGCTGCGCATCGAAAATTACGGCGCCGGCATGATCACCGGCTGGGGCCAGCACCACTTCGACTCGGCAGCCTGGGGCATGGACACCGAATATACCGGACCGGTATCCGTGGAGGCGGTGGCCGAATTTCCCAAATCAGGGCTGTGGAACGTCCATGGCGATTTCATGGTCAAAGCCGAATTTGAAAACGGAGTGACCATGTATACCAGCGGGGGCTTTCCCAACGGAATCCGCTATGAAGGCACCGAAGGATGGATCTTTGTTTCCCGGGGCGATTATGTGGCTTCCGCCAGTGATCCCGTGGTCGCCGACGCCAGCCGTAAGGCCCTCGACGCCAGCAACCCGGCCATTCTTTCCGCGCTCCCCCGACCCGGAGAAATCCACCTCTATCAGAGCGATAACCAGCATGGCAACTGGCTCGATTGTATCAAATCACGGAAAGAACCCATTTCTCCCGTTGAAATAGGCCACCGGGCCTGTACCGTCTGCCTCATCAGCCATATCGCCATGAAAATTCCCGGACGCCTCGCCTGGGACCCCCGCTCCGAAAGATTTACCAACAGCGAAGAGGCCAATAAACTCCTCAGCCGGCCACAGCGACACCCCTGGGGAACCAACACCCTCCGGCTTTGAAAGGCAGAAGTGGATGCAGGGGGTGCCCCGCATGGTTACGAATAATCAAGGGATGTTTCGTGGAAATATCCTGGTAAACATAAATATTTAGTCTATATGAACAGCAAATGGATTCTGATGATGTTACTGGCAGGGAGTTTAATAGGTTGCCAGGGTGGGGGGCAGAAGAAGGACGAAGCCTCTGTTTTTACGGGTGCCGCTGGCGAGGTCAGGCTGATCACTCTTGATCCGGGGCATTTTCATGCGGCGCTGGTTCAAAAGTCGATGTATCCCCAGATTGATCAGGAGGTGCACGTTTTTGCCCCGGCAGGTTCAGATGTGACGGAACACCTGGCCAGAGTGGAGGGGTATAATTCCCGGGAGGATCAACCCACCTCCTGGAAGGAGGTGGTCTATACCGGGGAGGATTTTCTGGAGCGCATGCTCGACACCAAACCGGGGAATCTGGTGGTGCTGGCCGGCAACAATGCCCGTAAAACGGAGTATATTCTGAAGGCGGTGAACGCCGGACTTAACGTCCTGGCCGACAAACCGATGGTGATTACGCACGACCGCTATCCCCTGTTGGAGGAGGCTTTCAGGGTGGCGGCCGAAAAAGGGGTCTTTCTCTATGACATCATGACCGAGCGGTATGAGATCACTACCATGCTGCAGCGGGAACTGTCGCTGGTGAAGGAGGTGTTCGGGGAGCTTCTGCCCGGGACGGTCGAAGAACCGGCCATCACCAAGGAGAGCGTCCACCATTTCAGCAAGATGGTGTCGGGGAAACCCCTGCGCCGCCCGGCCTGGTTTTTTGACACCACCCAGCAGGGAGAGGGGATTGTCGACGTGACCACCCATCTGGTCGATCTGATTCAATGGGAGGCGTTTCCGGAGGTCATCCTGAAAAAGGAGGATGTGGAGTTGCTCGATGCCCGCCGCTGGAGCACCGGCATGACCCTTGAACAGTTTTCCGGGGTTACCGGGATGGAGCAGTTTCCCGGCTTTCTGGAGGGCAGCGTGGAGGATGGCGTGCTGAAGGTGTTCAGCAACGGGGCCTTCAATTACAAACTCAAGGGGATTCATGCCCGCATTTCGGTGATCTGGAATTACAGCGCTCCTGCGGGGACCGGCGACACGCATTACAGCATCATGCGCGGGAGCCGTTGTAACCTGGTCATCAGGCAGGGTGCTGAAGAAAACTACCAGCCGGTGCTGTACATTGAGCCGGTGGAGGGGGAAGACCCCAAAGCCTTCGAAACTGCCCTGCAGAAGGTGATCGATGAAAAACTGGGGGTGTCGTGGCCGGGGGTGAAGCTCTCTTCCGCCGGTGTGAACATCTGGTCGCTGGAGATCCCCGCTATATACAAGGTGGGCCATGAAGCCCATTTTGGCCAGGTCATGGAGAAATATCTCAGCTTCCTGGTCAAAGGGGAGATGCCCGCATGGGAAATCCCCAATATGCTGGTTAAGTATTACACCACCACTGAAGCCCTTAAACTGGCGTCGGAGGAATAATTTTTCGCACTGGCCATAAAAAAGCAGCTTTCCGGCACCGGAAGCTGCTTTTTTATGTGTGGGGGATGGCCGCGCTCCTGAGGGAAAAAGGAGGCCTTCCATCTTCCCCTGATCAGGCTTGTGCAGGGGCCATCAGCTCCGCATAGTACTTGAAAAAGAGCGGAATGGTCCTGATGCCGTTGAAGAACTGCTCCAGAGGGTAGTTCTCATTGGGGGAGTGGATGGCATCGGCTTCGAGGCCGAAGCCCATGAGTACCGATTTTACGCCCAGGACTTTCTCAAAGGTGCTGATGATGGGGATGCTGCCTCCCGAGCGCACGGGCACCGGCAGGATGCCGTAGACCTCCTGGTAAGCTTTTTCAGCCGCCTTGTAGGCCGGCAGGTCGATGGGGCAGACATATCCCTGCCCTCCGTGAAGGTAGCTGACCTCCACCTTTACCGGGGCCGGGGCAATTGATTCAAGATACTCCTTGAAGAGCACTTCGATTTTGGTGTGGTCCTGATGGGGAACCAACCGGGTAGAGATTTTGGCGTAGGCCTTGGAGGGAAGGACCGTTTTGGCGCCTTCACCGGTGTATCCTCCCCAGATGCCGCAGACATCCAGAGAAGGACGGATGCCTGTGCGCTCCTTCGGGGAGTACCCCTCTTCACCCTGAAGTGCTTTCACGCCGATGCCTGCCTTGAAAGCCTCCTCGTCGAAAGGGGCCCTGGCCAGCATCGCCCGCTCTTCCGCCGACACTTCCAGCACATCGTCATAAAACCCCGGTACGGTGATCCTTCCCCTTTCGTCGGTCAGTCCGGCGATCAACTTGCTCAGCACGTTGATGGGATTGGCCACGGTGCCCCCGAACAAACCCGAGTGAAGGTCGTGTGACGGCCCCGTCACCTCTACCTGCCAATAGGCCAGTCCGCGTAGCCCCGTGGTGATGCTCGGGATCTTCGGGCCGATCATGGAAGTGTCACTGACGAGAATGATGTCTGATTTCAGCATCTCCTTGTGATTCAGACAGAACTTCTCCAGGTTGGGAGAGCCGATCTCCTCTTCCCCTTCGATCATAAACTTGACATTACAGGGAAGGGTGCCCGTCTTGACCATCAGCTCGAATGCCTTGGCATGCATCATGCTCTGCCCCTTGTCGTCGTCGGCGCCACGGGCGTAGATTTTTCCGTCCCGTATTTCCGGCTCGAAAGGCGGGGAAACCCACTTCTCTATGGGATCGACCGGCATCACATCCATATGGGCGTAGACCAGAACGGTCGGCAGGGCCGGATCAATGATCTTTTCTCCATAAGTGACAGGATTCCCGTCGGTTTCGAAAACCTCCGCCTTGTCGGCCCCTGAATTCAGCAACAACTCCTTCCAGTATACGGCGGCCTGGTACATGTCTGCCTTGTGCTCCGTCTGGGAACTGATCGAGGGAATGCGAATCAGTCCGAACAGTTCCTCCAGGAAACGCTCCTTGTGGTGTTCTATGTAATTATTGATCTGCTTCATCGCGATATGTCTGAGATTAAAAAAAAAACCGGCAACCTTCCCCCCTCAAGGGATGGAAAGCGTGCCGGGAGGAAAATTATTCAACGATTGCTTTAAAGCGTGCGTTGTCAAAATACTTGAAGAATTCCATGTCGGTAGCGGCCAAAGTCTTTGCTTTGGGGTTGATGGCGACTGCTTTTGCCAGGCTTTCCATGACCAGGGTTTCCTGGTTGGTGCGGGCGCCGACCACCGCGCGGAGGTATTCCTTCAGGTAGCACCCTTCACGGTCGTAATCTTCGAGGTCGCTGAGGGCCCCGTTGTAATTGCCTGAGATCAGTTTCACCAGGGCGGTGTTGGGATCGGCCTCACTCCTGAAATACTGGTTGGCCCGGTTGTAATCACCCTTGCGGATGCTGACCAGCCCCAGGTTGTAGTTGACCTCATTCCCCAGACCGGAGGCGGCACCAAAGTACTCTTCGGCACGGGCCAGGTCGTTCTCGAAAAGGGCGATGGTCCCCAGATTGTTCTTGATCACCGGTTCATCGCGCTTAAGGGATTCAGCCTTTTCAAACCACGGCTTGGCTTCGCCGTATTTCAGCTGACTGGCCAAAACCATGCCTACATTGTTGGGACCTCTCCAATCAGTGGGATAGATGCTGGTAAAGGCTTTGTAGATCTTCATTTTCTTGTCATCGTCAGAAGTCAGCGTGGCTGCATAGAGCAATTCGGCCTGGTTGAGCGAGGAAGGATTGCTCTCGGCGATGGCCACAATCTCCTCGTCGCTCTTTCCGATGATGTTGACCGAAGTAAGCAGTTTGGCCCTGCGGAGTTTGGGCAGTACCTCGTCGGCCACCTGGGTGAATGCTGAGGAGAGATTCTTGATTTCACGCTCCCGGACTTCGGGATCGGTGTACATCGATAAAACCCTCAATATGAGGTCCTTGTCCTGAATGTTTGATTTTTCGAGCATTTCCCTGAAGCCTTCCCAGTCCTCGGGGGTGTAACGCGTGCGGAGGTTGGCTTCCACCTGTGCTTTTTTCATCTGTTCTTCCACGAAAGCGGTGGAGGTTTTCTCACGTTTGGATGCCAGGTCGGTATTCAGGTCGAGGGAGCCGTCGGGGGAGGCATAGGCTGAAACCTCCACCTTTTTGACCTCCTTTTTATCATCTTTATGCGCCTCTTTGGTGTATTCGAGGTAGTTGCGTACATCCCCGGAGGTGGTCTCCTCCTTGCGCAGGGCAGCGCTGTTGATCAGGTAAGTGATGTCGGCGATCATCTCATCGGGGACGATTCTCTGGAAGGGATCGATGGCCGGGTCGTACTTGCCGGTGGTGTTGGCTTCCCGGCTCACACCGGTAAGGGCTTTCGGGGTGACCGCCATCAGGGTGTTGGTAGCCAGGATACCCCGGGCGATGGTCACCGGGGCCAGGGTGACATGTTTCGTTCCCCGGCGGGCTTCCATCTTCATGACCAGGTCCGACTTGCGCATCTCCTCCCGATAGGGAAACAGCTCTTTGTAGCTGAAGTTTCCTCCTGCGTTGTAGGAAATCACCCGGTAGTTGTCCCTGACCTTCTCTCCCTGCAGGGTCACCGGCGGAAGCACTGTCTCTCCCCCTTCATAACGGAGTACCGGCGTGGCCGTCAGCATGGCCTTCTTGTCGAAATACTTCCCGGGAAAGATGCCGTTTACGGCCACATCTACCTTGCCTGCATGGGTCTCCAACACTTCCGGAGTCACCTTGAACCGGATGCCTCCGGCATTCTGCTGCATCTTCTTCAGGCTCACACATCCCGACATCAGGGTGAGGGAGAGGAGCGAAATAAATACCACTCTGATACTTTTGTCCATAACTAACTGCTTAAAAATCTGTTATATGCTATTAAACGTAAAAATAGTGCTTATAATTCCATTCAGGGAAGGATAAGCCGGGTGACACCCGGCTTGAAATCATTCTCCAGGATGGTATTTTTCAGTAACAGGTAATGTTCGGGATAGTTCACAAAGTCGATCCGGTTGGTATCAACAATGAGCACCGGAAACTGGGTGACCTGTTTGAAATAGTCGAAATAACCTGACTGGATTTTATCGAGGTAGGCCGGATCCATCTGCTGTTCATAGTCTCTTCCTCTTTTCCTGATGTTGCGCATGAGGTTTTCGGTGGTGAGGTAGAGGTAGACGTAGAGGTCGGGTTTGGGCAGCGACTCGAAGACGATGTTGAACAGCCTGCGGAAGAGGCGGTATTCATCGGTCTGGAGGGTGTTGCTGGCGAAGATGGCCGACTTGGTGAAATAATAGTCGGAGATCATCAGTGAACGGAAGAGTTCGGGCTGGAGGACCTCCTTTTTGATCTGGTTGTAGCGGTCGGCCAGGAAGGAGAGTTCCAGGGGGAAGGAATAGCGCTCCTGGTCGGCGTAAAATTTGGGCAGAAAGGGGTTGTCGGCGAATTGTTCCAGCACCAGGCGGGCGTTCAGTTCGTCGCTCAGCATCGAGGCCAGGGTGGTTTTTCCGGCCCCGATGTTCCCTTCAATCACCAGAAATCTCAAATCCATAGTTTATTTTCTGCGTATTTCCTTCTTTCAAGGCAGATCCGGGTTGTGGCCTGAGGCGCCCCGGCATCCCTTTTCAGATGTCCATTCCCAGGTGATAAAACACAAAGGCGAAGATATCGGTGTACTCGTCGATGATCTTGGCGGTGGGTTTTCCTGCGCCGTGGCCGGCCTTGGTTTCGATGCGGATGAGCACCGGCAGTTTGCCTTTGTTGTACTCCTGAAGCCGGGAGATATATTTAAAGGAGTGGGCGGGGACCACACGGTCGTCATGGTCGGCGGTGGTCACCAGAGTCGCCGGGTATTTGATGCCCGGTTTAATGGAATGGTAGGGGGAGTAGTTCAGGAGGTAGCGGAACATCTCCTCGCTGTCGGCACTGGTGCCGTAATCGGTGGCCCAGGCCCAGCCGATGGTGAATTTATGGTAGCGGAGCATGTCCATCACCCCGACCGCCGGAAGGGCTACCTTGAAAAGGTCAGGCCGCTGGTTGGCGACAGCCCCCACGAGAAGCCCTCCGTTAGACCCTCCCTGAATGGCCAGCTTCCCGCTGGTGGTGTATTTCTCGCTGATCAGGAATTCTCCCGCGGAAATGAAATCGTCAAAGACATTCTGCTTCTGCAGTTTGGTGCCTGCTTTGTGCCACTCTTCTCCATATTCACCCCCGCCGCGCAGATTGGCCACGGCCAGAATACCTCCCTTCTCCACGAAAAAGAGCCGCTGCACCGAGAACCCGGGCGTCTGACTGATGTTAAAACCACCATAGCCGTAGAGGAGCACGGGATTCTTCCCGTTCTTTTCCATCCCCTTGCGGTAGAAAAGGAACATCGGAACTTTGGTTCCGTCCTTGCTGGTGTAGAAGACCTGGTCAACCTGGAAGTCATCGGGATTGAATTTTACTTCCGGGCGGTAATGAAGTGACGACTCGCGGGTGTTGAAGTCATAACGGTAGACTTCACCAGGTGTGTTGTAGGAGGTGAAGGTATAGAAGGCTTCCGGATCGTCCTTGTCGCCGCGCGGACCCCCGGAGGTCCCTATGCCCGGAAGCTGAAATTCGTAATCGGGGGTACCGTCGTAGTTGCAGATCTCAATATGGGTAAAGGCATCCTTGAGGTAGTTCAGAACCAGTTTGCCTCCGGCCATGGACGCCGAGGTGAGGACAAATTCCTTTTCCGGCACCACTTCCTTCCAGAATTCCTCCTGCGGTTTTTTCGCATCGATGACCAGAAGCCGGTACTTGGGGGCTTTGTAGTTGGTCAGTACATAAAGCTGGTCGCCCAGATTGTCGATAACGCCGAAATCATGGTCAAAGGTGGCCATCAGGGGAATGAAAGGCGCTTCTTTGGATTTCATCTCCTTGAAAGCCAGTGAATTTCCGCTGGTCGATTCGGTCTGCACCAAAAACATGAAGCGTTCGTCGTCGCTGATGCCCACACTCATGTTCCGCTTGGGATTCTGCGGATCGCTGTAAACAACGGGATCCAGGGCCGGATCGGTGCCCAGTTTGTGGTATTTGACCATCTGGTTTTCGTTGGCCCGGGACAGGGCGGTCCCTTCTTTGGGTTCATTGTAGCAGCTGTAGTAAAAGCCCCCGTCATACCAGGAGGTTCCTGAAAATTTGACCCATTGGATATGGTCGGGAAGGGTTTCGCCTGTGGCGATCTCCTTGACGAAAATCTCCTGCCAGTCGGAGCCGGAGCGGGAAATCCGGTAAATGAGATATTTGCCGTCGCGGGTGATTTCAGTGCCCGCCAGCGCCACGGTGCCGTCTTCGGAAAGGGTGTTGGGGTCAAGCAGCACCCTGGGGTCCCCTTTGAGGGAGTCGGCCATATAAAGTACGCTCTGGTTCTGAAGGCCGTCGTTTTTGCTGAAGAAGTATTTCCCCGCACGCTTGTAGGGCGCCGAGATCCGGGGATAGTCCATCAGTTCGGTCAGCCTGGCCTTGATGGCTTCCCGGCCTGGCAACCCGTTCAGGTATGCAAAGGTCACTTCATTCTGTTTCTCCACCCATTGGGCGGTCTCTTCGGAATTGTCATCCTCCAGCCAGCGGTAAGGATCTTCCACCGGCGTGCCGTAGAAGGTATCCACCACCGCATCCTGGCGGGTCTCCGGATAGTTCAGTTTGGGCGATTGGGAACAGGAGAGGGTAATAACCATGGTCACCATCAGTATAGACAGATTTCTCATATTGTAAGTAATTAATTAAATGGATTTTCCATAAAAGCAGGGCGCAATTTACAATTTTCCTCCGGAAAATTTTCTGTGGTTAGCTCATGTTTCCGCTACAGCATCAATAATTCAGCTTCAGGGAATACCCGAAGCCGGTCGCCACTGCTCCGGGGGAGGGTGGAATCAGGTGGGGAGTGAGGAGTAGTGGGGTTTACGCTTCGAGGATCGCCAGCAGTTCCGACAGCAGGTAGGTCTGGGGTCCCGTAGAGGCGGGCAGGGCCGCGCGGATGGTGCTGATCCCTTCCTGAAGGAGGTCGGCGGGAGGAAGGGGATCCATGTTCTCGATGACTGTGAAGGCCTCAAAGGCGGTCTCGAAGGGGGCGTCGAGGACCAGTTTCAGGAAAAGGGTGAACCACGGAGCGTAGTCGAGGCCATTCTGCCAGCAGCAGGTCACCAGCTGCTGCCTGACGGGAAGAAACCGTTCCTGGCCGATGGCCTCGGCCAGAAAGTGTGCGGTTTCCCTGTATTTGACCTCTGCAAGCATGGCCAGAACGGCTGCGGGGATCTCCCCGGAAGGATGCTCCAGAAGCAGGTCAAGCAGCCGGGGCAGATACAACGGATTCCCGCTTTCCCGCAGCTTGTCCAGTGCCTCCAGAACAACCTCTTTCCGGGGGGAAGCGAGTAGGGCCAGAATGGCCGGGTCGGCCTTTTGTTTTTGTGTATCGGTCATATCTTTCAGTAAAACGTGATATTGTCCTGCAAAATTAGTCATTCCGTGCCTTATTCCCCAGGCATGTCGTGCCTGATTTCTACATTGGCCATTTTCTTCCCCGGACCCCATCCCATAAGAAGGGCCACCCCTTCTTATAGCTGAAGGAACGTGGGCCGGCTATCCTGAAAGAACCTGAAAAAAAGAGGATGGTGTGGGCAGGTATGGAGTGTATCTTCTCTTTATGTACTTTTGCGCTCTCTGGAATATGAAGAACACGACTGAACTGGCTGAAGGAAAGATCAGACCTCTGATGCGGAAGTATTTCATTCCTGCATTTGTGGGGGTGGTGGTCAATTCACTCTACAACATCGTAGACCGTATCTACATTGGCCAGGGAGTGGGGGCCGAGGCGCTTGCAGGGGTGTCGGTGATTTTTCCGATCATGCTGATCATGATGGGTTTCAGCATGCTGATAGGCATCGGAGCCGGGGTGATGGTGTCGATCAGCCTGGGGCGGCGCGATATTCCCAGGGCAGAGAAAACCCTGGGAACCAGCGTAGTGCTGATGGTGGTGGTTTCCCTTCTGATGACGGTTCTGGGTTTTGTCATCAAGGGGCCTGTGTTGCGTTCCTTCGGAGCCACGGAAACCACCTATCAATATGCCAACGATTACCTCGACATCATTCTCTTCGGCGTGGTCTTCCAGGTGCTGGGATTCTCCCTCAACAACATCATCCGTTCAGAGGGAAATGCCCGCCTGGCCATGATTTCCATGTTGCTCAGCGCCGGGATCAACATCATCCTGGACCCCCTTTTCATCTTTGTCTTTGACATGGGGGTAAAAGGGGCAGCCTGGGCTACCCTGATCTCCATGGTGGTGCTGACTTTCTGGGTGATGGCCCATTTCCGGAGCGACCGTTCAGAGATACGCCTCAAAAGGGAGTTTCTCTATGTCGATTTCCCGGTGATGATGGATATCCTGGCCATCGGGATGGCTCCTTTTGCCATGCAGATTGCCGGGAGTGTGGTCCAGGGTCTCCTCAATAAAAAGCTGATCCTTTTTGGCGGGGATCTGGCCGTAGGGGCCATGGGCATCATCAATTCGGTGACCACCCTGGTGGTCATGACCATCGTTGCCCTGAACATGGCGGCCCAGCCTATTATTGGTTTCAACTATGGAGCACGCTCCCCGGAACGGGTCAGGGAAGCCCTGGGCCTCTCCCTGCGCTTCGCCACTTACATCGCCATTGCCTCTTTTCTCGTGCTGGAAATTTTCCCGGGTCCCATGGTGTGGCTCTTCAATTCCAGCAGTGAAGAACTGCAACAGATCACCATCAGGGGATTGCGGATATACATTCTGGCCTATCCGGTGGTGGGCTATATGGTTGTGGCGGGAAATTTCTTCCAGTCTATCGGCAAGGCCGGCCTTTCCATGTTCATGACCCTTTTACGGCAGGTCCTTATACTGCTGCCATTTCTGGTGATGTTTCCCTCCTTCTGGGGGCTTACAGGCATCTGGGTGGCCTTTCCTGTTTCCGATTTCCTGGCTTCCCTGGTGGTGGCCTGGCTTCTGGTCAGGGAGTGGCGGCGGCTCGACCATATCAGGCCTGCCACGGAATCTTCCCCCGCAGCGCCTGCCCCGTATGAGACGCCTCACAACGGATGAGCTCCTCAGGAGTGCCCTCAAAAACCAGCTGCCCGCCTTCGTTTCCCCCCTCGGGCCCCAGGTCAATCACCCAGTCGGCCGACTTGATCACCTCGGGATTGTGCTCGATGATGAGTATGGAGTGGCCTCTTCCCATCAGAGCGTTCAGGGCGTCGAGCAACTTGCCGATGTCGTGGAAATGTAGCCCGGTCGTCGGCTCATCGAAAATGAACAGGGTGGGGGTCTCCTTTTCCCGGGCCAGGAAGGAGGCGAGCTTCACCCGCTGGCTCTCCCCACCCGAAAGGGTACTCGACGACTGCCCCAGCTGAATATACCCCAATCCCACATCCTCGAGGGGCTGCAGCTTCCTGGTAATTCTTTTTTCTATGGCTTCCTTCCCCTTTCCGAAGAGTTCAATGGCCTGGGTCACCGTCAGGTTCAGAATGTCATCGATGTGGTGGTCGCGGTAGCGGACCTCAAGCACTTCCTCTTTGAACCGCTTGCCTTTGCAGCTTTCACAGACCAGGTAGACATCGGCCAGAAACTGCATCTCCACCCTGATGGTTCCCTCGCCCTGGCACTCTTCGCACCGTCCTCCGTCAACGTTAAAGGAAAAATGGGCGGGGCTGAGCCCCTGGTATTTGGCCGAAGGCTGGTCGGCAAAAAGCTTGCGTATTTCATCGTAGGCTTTCAGGTAGGTCACCGGATTGGAACGCGAGCTTTTGCCGATGGGGTTTTGGTCCACAAATTCGACGCCCGTGATCAGGTGGAGATCCCCGCCCAGGGTGTCGTGGAGGCCGGTGCGTTCACCGTAGCCTCCCATTAGCTTGGCCAGGGCCGGATAGAGGATCCGGGTGACCAGCGACGATTTTCCTGAGCCACTGACCCCGGTAACCACGGTGAGGGTATTCAGCGGGAATTTCACCCTCAGGTTTTTGAGGTTGTTTTCGCGGGCTCCGGAAATCTCGATGTAATTGTTCCATTTTCTCCGGAAGGTGGGAAGCGCGATTGTTCTGCGGCCGGTGAGGTAATCGGCGGTAAGGCTGTGGCCGCTGTCGCGGAGGGTGGCATGGTCTCCGATGAAGACCACCTCTCCGCCGTGGGTGCCGGCGTGGGGCCCGATGTCAATGATCAGATCGGCAGCGCGCATGATCTCCTCGTCATGTTCCACGACGAGGACGGTGTTTCCCAGCTGGCGCAGTTTCGTGAGCACTCCGATCAGCCGCCGGGTATCGCGCGGATGAAGGCCGATACTGGGTTCATCGAGGATGTACAGGGAGCCCACCAGACTGCTCCCCAGGGAAGTGGCCAGGTTGATACGCTGCGACTCTCCGCCCGAAAGGGTGGAGGAGAGCCTGTTAAGGGTCAGGTAGCCCAGTCCCACGTCATTCAGGTAGCCAAGACGGTTTCTGATTTCCAGGAGGAGGCGGCGGCCCACCTTCTCCTCATGTGGGGGAAGGGATAGGGTGTTGAAAAAATCCCGGAGCGCAGCCACCGGCATCAGGACCAGCTCCTGGATCGATTTTCCGGCCACTTTCACGTAACCTGCTTCCCTTTTGAGACGGCTGCCCCGGCATTCCGGACAGAGGGTTTTCCCGCGGTAACGCGAGAGCATCACCCGGTACTGGATTTTATAGGACTGCTCTTCGAGGTGACGAAAGAATTCATGGAGACCCTGGAACCAGCGGTTGCCCGTCCAAACCAGCTGCCGCTGTTCTTCGGTCAGTTCATACCAGGGGCGGTGAATGGGAAAGTCAAATTTTCCGGCGGCGGCGATAAGCCGGTCGCGCCACTCTTTCATCTTTTCGCCTTTCCAGCAGGCAATGGCTTCCTGGTATACCGAGAGCGACTTGTTGGGGATCACCAGATCCTCGTCGATGCCGATCACCTTTCCGTATCCCTCACAGAGGGGGCATGCCCCGAGCGGACTGTTGAAACTGAACATGTGGACCGTAGGTTCTTCGAATTCGATGCCATCGGCTTCGAAGCGGTTGGAAAAGCGGACGGTTTGGCTTGCTTCTCCCTCCCCTGTGGTCACCAGGCACTCCCCGTGCCCCTCAAAAAAGGCGGTCTGCACGCTGTCGGCTACCCTGTTGAGGGTATCCTCATCGAAGGCAGCAGCCAACCGGTCAATGACCGTGTGGCACTCCCCCTTACAGTCGAGTGACTCCTCGCCCGAAAGCAGCCGGTCGATCCGGTAAAAGAGCCCGCCCGAGGTAATGCGGGTATAGCCCTGCTGAAGAAGCAACTCCGCCTCCTGGAGAATGGTCCTCCCGTTGCGGGGCTTCAGGGGAGCGGAAATCAGCACCCGCGTGCCTTCCTGCAGGGAGGAGAAGAAATCGACCACGTCGGTCACCGAATGACGCCTGACTTCTTCTCCGGAAACGGGTGACACGGTGTGCCCGATCCGCGCGTAAAGCAGCTTGAGGTAGTCGTAAATCTCGGTGGAAGTGCCCACGGTGGAACGGGGATTGCGCGTGTTTACCTTCTGCTCGATGGCAATCGCCGGGGGAATCCCCTTGATGTAATCGACATCAGGCTTGTCAATCCTCCCCAGAAACTGCCGCGCATAAGCCGACAAACTCTCCACATAGCGGCGCTGCCCCTCGGCAAACAACGTGTCAAAGGCCAGCGAGGACTTCCCCGACCCCGATACTCCCGTGATGACAATCAACTTGTTCCGCGGGATCTCCATACTGATATCCTTCAGATTGTGCACCCTGGCACCCCTGATCATAATCGACTGCGAAGCACTCACTTTTGCCATTTCCCCGCTGTTGTGATGATTTCCGGAAAAAAATTTGTTTTTTTGTGTAAAATGTTTGAATTTTACCTCGCACAAAAGTAGAAATTAGTTTCACTCATTTAAAAACGCTTGCCTATTGTAAACTTTACTTTTTGTTACCAAAATAGAAAGTAATGTTAAGTTCAGAGAATTTGAACGACAATGAACTCGTTCAGCGTTTTTTAAATGGGGATCACCACGCCGTTGAGATATTAATCCGCCGTCACAAAAACAGGGTCTATTCCTATATTTTGCTGATCGTCAAAAAACCCGATCTGGCTGAAGATATTTTCCAGGAGACCTTCATTAAAGTGATCCGCTCCCTGAAACACGGACGTTACACCGAAAACGGAAAGTTCATTTCCTGGGTGCTGCGCATCTCCCATAACCTGATTATCGATCATTTCCGGAAGGAAAAACTCTGCACTGTCATTTCCAACGACAGTTACGAAGCGGATCTTTTCAATTCCTGGAAATTTTCCGACGATAACATCGAAGACCAGATGGTAATGAACCAGATCCTGACCGAGGTGAAGGAACTGGTAAAGGAACTTCCCGCCGACCAGCAGCAAGTGATCCATATGCGCCACTATCTGGGTCTCAGTTTTAAGGAGATCGCCGAACAAACCGGCGTGAGCATCAACACCGCCCTGGGCCGTATGCGGTATGCCCTGATTAACCTGCGTAAAATCATCAGGGAGAAAAACCTTACCCTCACCCGTATTTAATATTCTTTAACATCTCAGGATCCATCAGGCACAATATCAGGCCTCAGGCACCGTTATAACACAAAACATATAGCAGAGGTGCCTATGACAAACAGTTCTACGTTGATTTTTCTTATTCACCAGGTCCAATCGGCCCTCTTCGAAACGGGAATACATAAAAACAGGCTTTCTGATCCCGCCGAAGAGCAATGGCCGGATGTCTCTCCGCCTGAGCGTTCCGTCAGGGCTGTGCTCGATTTCGCCAGCGCTTACGAAGTGGCCGACACAACATCGGTGGGAAAAGTGGAGTGGTTACTTAACTGAAAAATCCCGGGGCAACACCCCGGGATTTTTTTGTGAAAAAATTTCTGTGAAAAGTGAATTCAATTCAATTTATTGTGATATATTTGTGATATCAAAATAATATCAAAAATTACAGCTATGGAAAAGAGATTTTCGCCTTTATCTGGTTATCTGTTCGTGGTGATTGAGCTGGTGCTGCTGGCAGCGACCATCATGGCCGGTATACGGGGAATGGTCATTCCCGGAGTGGTGTCGGGGGTGGTGTTTTTATTTCTGTCCTTCGGTTTTCAGATTGTCAACCCCAATGAGAGTGCGGTATTGGTGTTGTTTGGGGCTTATAAGGGGAGCATTAAGGAGAACGGATTTTACTGGGTGAATCCCTTTCTGTCGCGGCGGAAGATTTCGCTGCGTGCCCGGAATTTTGATTCCGAGCCACTGAAGGTCAACGACAAGATCGGGAATCCGATCATGATTGGTGTGGTGTTGGTATGGCGGGTGAAGGAGACCTTTAAGGCGGCCTTTCAGGTGGATGATTACGAGCATTTCGTGAATATCCAGACCGAGGCGGCCATCCGGAAGTTGGCGGGATTGTATCCTTATGACAATTTTGAGGACCATGATGCGGTGGTGACGCTGCGCAGCGGGGGAGAGGAAGTCAATGAGCAGCTGGAGAAGGAGTTGGGTGAGCGTTTGGAGATTGCCGGTGTGGAGGTGATGGAAGCGCGCATCAACTACCTGGCTTATGCGCAGGAGATTGCCCAGGCGATGCTGAAGCGGCAGCAGGCGGCAGCCATTGTGGCGGCCCGTTTCAAGATCGTGGAAGGCGCCGTAAGCATGGTGGAGATGGCCCTGGAGGAGCTGAGCAAAAAGGATATCGTGCAGCTCGATGAGGACAAGAAGGCTTCGATGGTCAGTAACCTGATGGTGGTGCTCTGCGGGGACAAGGAGACCACGCCCATTGTGAACACCGGTACCATCTATTGATGCCGGTAGTACCCATGTTCGGGCAGCTTCTTGTTCCGGCAGCTCCCATGTTCCGGCAGCCGCTGGATTTGGCAGAGCGGTTCCCCATCGGTTTGGAATGTTATAAAATGAGCGATTTCAGGGGCTGGCCTGATCGTAAAAATATTTGCAAGAATGCTTCCTGTGTAACATAGAATTGTCCATGCCAGTTGATATGGTTAAAATAGAAATGTGATGACTACAAATAAGATCTTGTTCAGAGAGGAGCAGAAGTTCAGGGTATGGTGGCTGTGGCTGATCCTGGTGGGGGCTTCTGCCGTGTCGGCAGGACCCCTGTGGTATGGGGTGTGGTCGCAGCTGACCACCGGTGTGCCCTGGGGCGATGAACCCACTGGTGACACCGCCCTGGTGGTGACTACGCTTCTGGTCACCCTGCTGATGGGCGGACTCATCCTGCTGTTCGTGTTGGCGCGCCTGGAAACGGAGATTACCACCGCAGATATCGCCTTCCGGTTTTCACCTTTTGTGCGGAAATGGAGAAGGATACCCCGCGAAATGATCGCACGCTTTGAGGCCGGAAGGTACAATCCCATTATGGATTATGGTGGCTGGGGGGTCAGACAGAGCCTTGGAAAAAAGGGCAAGGCCTATAATGTCTCAGGTAACCTGGGACTAACCCTCTATCTGGTGGATGGCAAAAAGCTGCTGATCGGAACCAGGCGGTTGCAGGCCATCTCCTATGCCATGGATAATATGATGAAAGGGATGCCCCGTTCTGAGGAGAAGAGGGTGTCGTAAGAAAAAGATGGCCATGACCAAGAAGAAGACCTTTGCCCTGAGGATCGACAGCGACATGATGGAGGCCGTCGAGCGATGGGCTGCCGATGAATTCCGCAGCACCAACGGTCAGTTGGAATGGATCATATTTAAAGCCCTGAAAGATGCCAAACGTGTTAAGAAAGGAACCGATGCACCCCGTCAGGAAGAAAAATGAGCGGTTTGTGCTGTTGGGGGCTGATTTGCAGATGACTTCAGCCGGACCGCTGATCACCCTTATCCTGGTGCGGCTTGCCCTGCCCGGGCTCTTTGCCGACCTTAGTTTTTCCTGGAAAGGAGGGATGGCCGCCGGATTCTGAACAGGGGACCCTTCCCGGCAGGCAGGTGCCTGGTTCATACCGGGCGGTTGCGGGTTTCGGTCAGGGGCGGTAGATATCGTGTCCGGTTCATTGCCGGTTTGCCTGTAATCTCACTCATTTTAATGATAAATATGCAACCAATGAAGTTCCAGTGTCCCAAGTGCGGGGGCAAAAAAGCGGAAGTAGACCACATCCGCACGACCGGTGCGGGTTTCACCCGGTTATTCAACATTCAGAACCGGCGTTTCCAGGCCGTCATTTGCACCCAGTGTGGTTATACCGAGCTTTGGCGCGATGGTAAAACCTCGGGTGCCAGCAATGTCCTTGACTTCATTACCGGATAAGTGGCGTGTATCCCGGCGGTTTCCTTTTGTGGTCAGGGCTAGGATGCCGAAGGCGTGGGGACGGTTTTTGTCAGAGGTTGTTGCGGATGATTCGGGTCAGCAGAGGGTAATGAGGTGGTCACCCGGGGGGGTTATTTCCCCGATGGGGGTGGTTTGAAGGCCATGGCGGGCCAGGCAGAGGGCCACAGTGTGGCTGTCTGAGGGTTCCACTGCCACCAGGAGTCCGCCGTTGGTCTGCGGATCGCAGAGCAGCAGCCGGCGGGGATCGTCGGGGGCCATGCCTACCCGATGTCCGTAACTCGACCAGTTCCGGTGGGTGCCTCCGGGGATGCATCCCATGGCGATATAGGCTTCCACGGTGGCAAAACGGGGAATGGCGTCGTAGCAGAGGGAGGCCGACAGACGGCTGCCCTGACACATCTCCGACAGGTGCCCCAGGAGGCCGAAGCCGGTGACGTCGGTCATCGCCTTTACTCCGGGAAGCGAAGCGAGTTCAAGCCCCACACTGTTAAGGGTGGTCATGGAACGCACCGCCTCCTCTTCATCGTCCTGACGCAACACTCCCTGTTTCCGGGCGGTGGTCAGAATGCCCACACCCAGGGGTTTGGTCAGGAACAGCTGGCACCCCTCCAGGGCGGTGTCGTTTCTTTTGAGGTGGGCGACGGGCACCTGGCCGGTCACTGCCAGTCCAAAGATGGGTTCCGGGGAGTCGATGCTATGGCCCCCGGCCAGCAGGATACCGGCCTGATGGCAGGTGTGACGCCCTCCTTCCACCACGCGTGCCGCCACTTCCGCCCCGATTTTGGCAACGGGCCACCCCAGGATGGCTACCGCAAGCAACGGCTTGCCCCCCATGGCATACACATCACTGATGGCATTGGCCGCGGCAATCCTTCCGAAGGTAAAGGGATCGTCGACAATGGGCATGAAAAAATCGGTGGTGCTGATCAGGGCGGTCCCATCCCCCAGGTCATAGACCGCAGCATCATCGCGGCTCTCGTTGCCCACCAGGAGGCGTGGATCGGCGGGAACAGGTGCCTCACTCTTCAGAATCGTCTCCAGTATGGCCGGCGAAATCTTGCATCCGCAGCCGGCGCCATGGCTGTAACTGGTCAGCTTAATGGGTTCTTCTTCTTTCTTCATATTCCAGAATAATGGTGGCATTCTTCTCCGGATCCACCGTTTCCGCTTGAATTTCGGTGATTTCCCCGCGGGTGTGGAGTTGCAGAGCTCTTGTATAGCTTTTGTCGTAATAGGCCAAGAGGATCAGGGCGGCTTCGCGGAAGTGCCCTGCGGCGATAAAACCAAGGGCTTTAATGCTGTTTTCGCCTCCCAGGCGGCGGGCAATCCTGCGGGTGGCTTCCTCCAGCAGTGCCGTGCCAAATCCGGTGTATTCCCCTACCAGACCGCCGGCACGCACCTCCCTGGGAATCCTGATAAACAAGGTCGGGCTTTTCTGCATGTGTTGCCACAGGCCCACGGGCAGGTTTACCCCGCCGATGTTATGGCTTTCATCTTCAAGCCATACCGGTTGTGCAGGATTTAGTTTCCGGAAAGCCTCGTACAGGTTATTTTCGAATTGTTCAGTGGTGGGCTGGGAGTCGCAGCCGATGGCTCCGAAAGAGGAGCCTTTGTGGCAGGCAAGGCCTTCCAGGTCGACCGTTTGTACCCCCCTTGACGCCAGAATCCGGAGGATTTCCGTTTTGCCACTGCCTGTGAAACCGCCGAGGACCCGCAGTTCCGGGGGGTGCTCAAAATAACGGAGCAGCAGGTGGCGGTATGCTTTATAGCCTCCTGTGACCACGGTGACCTCCCGGAAGCCGTTTGTGGCCAGGTGGCGGGCGAAGGAGCGGCTTCGCAGTCCGCCCCGCCAGCAGTGCACGGCCACCGCTCCCCCGGGGGCCACCCTGCAGGCTTCCTCCAAAAACCAGCCCAGCTTCGGCTCCACCAACACCAGACCTGTCTCCATCGCCTTCTCCGGCGATACCCGGCTATAAAGCGTGCCCACGCGGGCCCGCTCCTCATCGGTGAACAACGGTATGTTCACCGCCCCGGGAATATGCCCCTGCAGGTATTCCCCGGGTGAGCGGACATCAATCAGCGGACCGCCACCCGATAGCACCTCCTCCATGCCCGATTCCTGAAACATGGTGCCAAAATTAACGATTTCAGGCCCCGGTTTATTAAAACTTTAAATTTTCAGGATTTGGATTTCAAAACGAAAGGCAGCATGCCTGTTATGTGGTAAATTAGAGCGCTCAAATCCAAAAACTGTACAAATGCAAAAAGTAATAAGTCCGCTGCAAAAAGTAAGAGCCGCCTACATGCCGAAACTGCCTGCCTCCCTTCAGGGTGAGGTGGTGCTCAGGGAGGGTGCCGCGACGGCCTCCGTTGATGACCAGGAAGAGATCAGCCGGCTTTTCCCGCACACCTATGGGATGCCCTTGATCACGTTTGAGACCGGAAATGCTTCCGGTGCCCGGCAGCCCCTGAATGCGGGGGTGATCCTATCTGGCGGGCAGGCCCCCGGCGGGCACAACGTGATCGCCGGAATCTTTGACGGACTGAAAAAGTGGCACCCTGAAAGCCGCCTCTATGGTTTCCTGGGAGGCCCCGGCGGATTGGTGGACCACAACTACATGGAAATCACCGCCGAAATGCTCGATGCCTACCGGAATACCGGAGGATTTGACATCATCGGTTCGGGGAGGACCAAACTGGAGGAGACCGCCCAATTTGACAAAGGCCTGGAAATATTGAAAAAACTTCAGATACAGGCCCTGGTGATCATCGGTGGCGATGACAGCAATACCAATGCCTGCGTACTGGCTGAATATTATAAGGCCCAGGAAGCGGGTGTACAGGTGATTGGCTGCCCCAAGACCATCGACGGGGACCTGAAGAACGAGATGATTGAGACTTCCTTCGGTTTTGACACGGCCACCAAGGTGTATGCCGAGCTGATCGGCAACATTTCGCGCGATGCCAATTCGGCCAAGAAATACTGGCATTTCATCAAGCTGATGGGTCGCTCGGCTTCACACATCGGCCTGGAATGCGCGCTGAAAACCCAACCCAATATCTGCCTGGTATCGGAGGAGGTGGAGCAGAAGAAACAGACGCTTCATGACATCGTAGAATACATTGCCGGCGTGGTGGCCGCCAGGGCAGCCGGAGGGGAGAACTTTGGCGTGGCGCTGATTCCCGAGGGACTGATTGAGTTCATTCCTGAGATGAAAATCCTGATTACGGAACTCAACGACCTGCTGGCCGAAGGGTCGGCCTTTGAGCAGGAGTTCCGGGCCATTGCCGACGATGCCGCCCGCCGTCAGCTGGTGGCCGGCCGCCTTACCCCTGAGTCGGCCAGTTTATTCACCTCTCTGCCGGCTGGGATCGCTAACCAGCTGACCCTTGACCGCGATCCGCACGGCAATGTTCAGGTCTCCCTGATTCAAACCGAGAGCCTTCTGGGTGAAATGGTGAAAGCCCGCCTGAAAGCGATGAAGAAAGCCGGTACGTTCAAGGGGAAATTCAGTACCCAGTATCATTTCTTTGGCTATGAGGGCAGATGTGCGGCTCCTTCCAATTTTGATGCCGACTATTGTTATTCCCTGGGGTATACCGCATCTGTGCTGATCGGCGCCGGAAAAACCGGTTATATGGCTTCGGTACGGAATCTTACAAAGCCTGCTGAACAGTGGATAGCCGGAGGAGTCCCCGTGACCATGATGATGAATATGGAAAAGAGGCATGGCCATATGAAGCCCGTGATCCAGAAGGCGCTGGTTGATCTGAACGGAGCCCCTTTCCGCTATTTTACAGAACACCGCGACCTCTGGGGCAGGGAAACCGCTTTTGTTTATCCGGGTCCCATCCAGTATTTTGGCCCGTCGGAAGTGTGCGACCAGCCCACCATGACCCTGCAACTGGAGCACCTATCCTGAAAGGTTTCCATTCTGCACCTTTGACGTTTCCGGGTGATGCGGTTCCTTTCGGGGGGCCCCGTCGCAGAAGCGATCAGGTCTGTGCAGATCCCCATAAATATGAGAGCCCCGGCCAATTCGCCGGGGCTCTCATTTTCAGGACTGCCGGAATTTCAGCTGCCTGACTGGTATCACTGGTGTAGACCGGGTGATCAGAATCTTGCCGTGATCTGAATGGCGGGTGATGCATGGTAATAGCGGTCGGGAAGCATGGCCAGCCTGAATCCGCGCGGTCCGGCGGTAAAGTAGGCGTTCCCAAGCCTGTAATACAGGTGCCCTCCAATCCTCACCCTTATGGCGTCGTAGGGCAGTGCGCTGAACCAGATATCCCAGGGCTCTTCCACCCACACATATCCGAGGCCCTTGTGATACCTGTAAAAGAATCCATCGCTGTACCAGAAGGGATCCTGACCGGCCCATATGCGCACCGGTGGTACCGCGAATCTCTTGATGACATGACCGTACTTCGGGTGGTATTTGTAATGCTTGTTTCCGTAAAAGGCCTTGGGCACATGGTGCTTGCGGTAGTAAGGCGTGTAACCCTGGTGGTGGTGGCGGATGGCCTCACGTTGAGAATGGTGGCTGAAGCTCTCCTTTTGCATTTCGACCCTGTCGGGACGGTTTCTCTCCAGGGCACCGGCGCCGCGGATTTCCCGCCGTTCCTGTGCCGCGATCTCCTGCCGGTTGTTTTTTTCGTGGTTGCCGTTCTTATTTCCACGTGCCGGCTGTCCGGCGGCTCCTGTCACTGCGGCCATCACCAGGATGGCGGTCATCAGTGTGAATTTTCCTGTTTTCATGATCCTGCGTTTTTAATGGTTATCACCACGTCGACCGGTCTCTGAAAACATAATTACAAACGGCATGCCAGACGGATCATCTCCCTGAGGCTGGCGTAGGTGTTTGCCAGTATAAGCCCTGACTCTGAGGGTTGTAGCCACCGCACCTCCTCGATTTCTTCTCCGGTCCCGGGTCGCGTAGGCTCCCTGCCGGAAGCCTCCATCACAAACCAGTGGGTCTCCTTAAGGATCCACTGGCGGGGTTTCCCGGGATAATCGGAGAGATAAAGATGAAAGGTGGAGGGGAGGGCGGGACCTGCTTTCAGTCGGGTCAGTCCGGTTTCCTCGGAGACTTCCCGCAGGGCCGCCTGCAGGGGGGTCTCCCCACGGTCGATTTTTCCCTTGGGAAGATCCCATCTGCCTTTTCGGAAAATAAACAGAAATCCCCGGGGGCTGTGCACCAACCCCCCGGCGGCGGGCATAAGCCGGAACATCCCGGTGAACCATTTCCAAAGCCGGGGCAGATTGCCGCACAAGACCAGCGGGTCAGGAATGTCTCCCTGTACGCCATCCTCCTCTTCCCGGAACCTGGTCACCATTTCTTCCATCTTTTCCCGGGAGGTCACCTCCATTACTTTATTTCCAAGGTTTGCCGCCTCCATCTTTCCGGGGTAAACACTCCCCTCCGTATGGTTACCGGGTGCCACCTCCCCGCTTGTTTCAGCGGAAATGTTCCCCTCCATTCTTACCTTTTTGTCAAGAAAAGGCCGGTCGCACCGATCGGCCAGAAGGAGCCTACGCTCATTGAGAAAAACTTCATACATTTGTTGCAAACATTGATCTTATGCCGAATTTTGACACGATGCAGGCCGCTGTAGCAGAGATGCTCCTGCAAATTAACACAATAAAAGTACAACCGTCAAATCCCTTTACGTGGGCCTCGGGCTGGAAAGCGCCCATTTACTGTGACAACAGGAAGATTCTTTCCTATCCCGAAGCGCGGACCTTTATCCGCGACAGTTTTGTGGAAGTGATCACTGAGAAATACCGTGGGGTGGAAGTGATTGCAGGGGTAGCCACGGGAGCCATTGCCCACGGTGCGCTGGTGGCTGAAATGCTGGGTCTTCCCTTCATTTATGTCCGTTCGGAACCCAAGAGCCATGGATTAGAGAATCTCATTGAAGGGGATTTGTTGCCCGGGCAGAAGGTGGTGGTGGTGGAAGACCTGGTATCCACGGGGGGGAGCAGTCTGAAGGCCGCAGCAGCCGTGCAGGCCAACGGGGGCGATGTGATGGGGATGGTGGCCATCTTTACCTATGAGTTCCCAAAAGCCAGGGAGAACTTCGCCCAGGCAGGAGTGGAGCTGACTACCCTGAGCCGTTACCAGGTGCTTATAGAGCGGGCGTTGGCCGCAGGGGAGATCACTCCCGGGCAGATGGAAAGCCTCATGCGCTGGCGCGAAGACCCGGCCAATTGGGGGAGATCTTAAAATAACGGCCGTGAATACCCGGGCTGCCCCGGAGAGGAGGGCGCCTGGTCGAGGAATAACCGGACCGCCGATGCGGGGGAAGAACTCAGGATCATGAATACCCATCCCCCCCGATGCGGGGAAGGAACTCAGGATCATGAATACCCATCCCCCGGGATAAGCCTGGAGGATTCCTCTCTTCACCGGATTAAAACTCAAGATATGTCTGTCAGCAAATATGTAAGCGAGATCAAGTACATTGATCATGGGATCGAGACGGTATTCCAAACCCTTTCCGATTTCCGGAACTTGTCGCATTATATCAATGACGATATTCTGGCGGCAGTGACTGAAAAGATACCGCAGGTCACCATTTCGAATTTCGAATCGGATGCTGATTTCTGCCGTTTTGAGATCGGTGGAATGGGGAAGAGTGAAATCAGGATTGTGGAGCGTACCCCTTTTTCGACCATCAAGGTGACAGGAGGGGGAGGGCTTCCTCTGGAACTCACTTTCTGGATTCAGCTGTTGCCGGTGGAACCCCTGCGGACCAAGATGAGGCTGACCCTGCATGCCAGCATGGGTATGATGGTGAAGATGCTGGCCGGCGATAAGCTGGAAAAGGGTCTTGATCAGCTTGCCGACTCGCTGGCGAGGCTTCCCTACCGTTAGGCAGGAGGCTGCGCCTCACCCACCCATTCGATGCTTTTAAAGGGCCATACAGAGGTGTGGCCCCGTTCGTCGCGCAGTCTGAGCTGCCCGAATTCGTCGACGCCATCCACCACGGCTCTGAATAACCTGTCGCCCTGACGGTAAGTACGGTATTCTTCCCTTCCCAGCATCAGGGCGAGGTAGCGGTCGCTGATGGCGCCCACGTCTCCGAGAGCCAGCCGGTCATACCATACAAGGATGGCGCTGGCCAATTCTGTCAGGCACTCCTTGAGGTCATATTCCCGGCTGGTCAGCATCCGCAGCGAGACAGCCTGCGGCAAATGAGAGGGGAAGGATTCCTGATTGACATTAAGTCCGACCCCGGCTACAGTCCACCGGAGATGGTCGCCCATCACACTGTTCTCAATGAGGATGCCGGCGATCTTCCGGTTTCCGGCATAAATGTCGTTGGGCCATTTGATGGTCACCCGGTTGGCGAACTGAGGGCGGAGTTCACGGCCCTCAGGGGCATCCTGCCCTTCACCGGAAGCAGGGGTATGGTGTGCCTCTCCGCCGACATGGTTGCTCCGGGATTCACCGGGATTCAGGGAATGGCGGACTTCAGGGACGTCAGGGCCGCAGCAGGCTTCCTGCCCCGTCTTGCCGGCCAGAAAATCAGCCAGCCCCAGCGAAATCACCTGAGACAACTGAAACTGACGTGATGCCTCCAGAAACCGGGGCTCCAATATCAGGCTAAAGGTGAGGTTTTTTCCAGCCTCGCTTTCCCAGACATTCTGACCATATCCGCGGCCCCGGGTCTGACGTTGTGTCCACACCAGGCACCCTTCTTCAGCCTCCCGGACTGCCAGCAAGGCGGTGGCATAGTTGTTGGTGGAGGGAGTTTGATCAAGATAAATGATCCGGAGCCGGGTGTTCCCGGCGTTCCTGGTTGTTTCCGTGGCCATGGCTTTCCTTTGTTATGGGTGAAACCTTTCCGCTTTCACCAGAAAGAACAAAGGTAACTTTAATTTGCGTGAAAAGCTGTGGCAGGCTGAAATCGACACGGTATCATTTTCTTATCTTTGTACGGATAAACAGTTTAAATGAAGAAAAAAGAGGTACCCACTTTAAAGGTTGTGGATGCTGCCGTGGAAGGCATCAGGCGGCTCAAGGGAAAAAAGATAGCAATCATAGATCTGACCTCCATTCACCACACGGAATGCGGTTATTTCATTATTTGTCACGGCACCTCCAATACCCAGGCGGAGGCCATCGCCCGCTCGGTGGAGGATACCGTTGCGGAACTTACGGGCCTGAAGACCTGGCACAAGGATGGTTACCGCAACGCGATCTGGATCCTGCTCGACTACGGAGACCTGATGGTTCACGTTTTCAGGGAGGAAGCCCGCCATTTCTACAACCTCGAAGGTTTGTGGGCCGATGCTACCATGACTCAGCTTGAAGACGAAGTGAACTGAACCCGGAGAAGCGGAACAGCATGGTGCTTCGACGGCAATTGAACGAATAAATGTTTGAAAAATAGATATGTCAGAAAACAATAAAAAGAACAATTCGGAACAGAAACGTGATCCCGGCAGTCCATTCGGGATGCCAGGTGGTTCTCAGCGGCCCAAATTCAATCCCTATTGGTTTTATGGGATCATAGCGGTCCTTTTTCTGGTGGTCAATTACTATTTCACGGGGACCAAGGGCCCCGTGGAGACCAACTGGAATAAGGTCAGGACCACTATGTTGGCAAACCATGACGTGGAACGCATCGTGGTGGTCAACAATGAGAAGGCCCTGCTTTACCTTAAGAAGAATAGTGAGGCCAAATACAAGGATGAGCTGGAAGGTACTTTTACCAAGCCTGCGGAAGGGGGGCCTCATTTTTACTGGACGATAGGTTCTGTGGAGACCTTCGAGGAGAAGCTCATGGAGGCCCAGGAGGGTTTTGCCGATGCCGACAAGGTGGAGGCCGAATATCGCAATGAGCGCAACTGGATGAGTGAGATTCTCTGGTCGCTGGGGCCTTTTGTACTGCTTATTTTGTTGTGGTGGTGGATATTCAGGCGTATGAGCAAAGGTGCCGGAGGAGGCGGTGGCGGAATTTTCAGTGTGGGCAAGTCGCAGGCCAGGGTCTTCGACAAGGATTCCCGGGTCAACACCACCTTCAAGGATGTCGCGGGATTGTCGGAAGCCAAGCAGGAGGTGGAGGAGATCGTGGAGTTTCTCAAGAATCCCACCAAATTCACCAAACTGGGGGGTAAGATTCCCAAGGGGGCTCTACTGGTAGGGCCTCCCGGAACAGGAAAGACCTTGCTGGCCAAGGCAGTGGCCGGTGAGGCCAACGTGCCCTTCTTTTCCATGTCGGGTTCCGATTTTGTGGAGATGTTTGTAGGGGTAGGGGCTTCGCGGGTAAGGGATCTCTTCAAGCAGGCCAAGGAAAAGGCGCCCTGTATTGTTTTCATCGACGAGATTGACGCCATTGGGCGGGCCCGCGGAAGGAACCCCAATTTCGGCTCCAACGACGAGCGTGAGAACACCCTCAACCAGTTGCTCACGGAAATGGACGGATTCGATACCAACAGCGGGGTAATTGTGCTGGCGGCCACCAACCGGGCCGATATCCTCGACAGGGCGCTGATGCGTGCCGGCCGTTTCGACCGCCAGATTCACGTGGAACTCCCCGATCTGAACGAAAGGGCCGAAATCTTCAATGTGCACCTGAAGCCTTTGAAACTCAATGAGGATGTGCAGGTGAGTTTCCTGGCCAAGCAAACTCCCGGATTTTCGGGTGCCGATATTGCCAATGTGTGTAACGAAGCGGCCCTGATCGCCGCCCGGAAAAGTCATGAGAGCGTCACCCGGCAGGATTTTCTGGATGCTGTGGACCGCATTGTGGGCGGATTGGAGAAAAAGAACAAAATCATCTCGATCGACGAGAAAAAGACCATAGCCTATCATGAGGCGGGGCATGCCACCATCAGCTGGCTGCTGCCCTATGCCCATCCCCTGGTGAAGGTAACCATCGTTCCCCGTGGGAAAGCCCTGGGGGCCGCCTGGTATCTGCCCGAGGAACGCTCCATCACCACCCGGGAACAGCTTCTCGATGAGATGTGCTCAGCCCTGGGAGGCAGAGCCGCCGAAGAGGTGATCTTCGGAAGGGTCTCTTCGGGTGCCCAGAATGACCTGGAGCGCATCACCAAACAGGCCTACGCCATGGTCAGCATCTTCGGAATGAGCGAAAAAATTGGCACGGTAAGCTTTTATGACTCGACCGGACAGAGTGATTACTCCTTTACGAAACCGTATAGTGAGAAAACGGCGCAGCTGATCGATGAGGAGGCCAAGAAAATCATCGACCGCGAGTACCAGAGGGCATTGTCCATACTGCGTGAGCACAAGGAGGGACATGAACAGCTGGCCCAGTTGTTACTTGACCGGGAGGTGATCTTTTCAGAGGATATGGAGCATATTTTCGGGAAGCGGCCCTGGGATAAACACAAGGAGGCATCTGTCACAGATTCTCCTGCGGAAGGCTTCTCTCCGGCAGCCGGCGGTTCATCGGAAGCGGGGGAGCCGGGGAAGGCAGGGGCGGATTCTCGCGAAAAGGAGGTTTAGGTTGTCAGCCGCGCAGGCCTCATTGAGGGCTGCCATCCTCGGGGATCTGAGGAAGGCGGTCGAAGGAAGGGGGGCCATTCCGGCAACGCCTCCGGAAGGGCCCATGCTGACGGCTTTTTCATCTGATCCGGTGGTGGAGTTCAGGCATAACCTGGAATCGGTCAGCGGGGAGGTGCACATGGTACAAGGTTGGGCAGAGGTCCCTCTCCTGTTGGAGTCCCTGGCTTTGGAAGCCGGCTGGCAAAGTCTGGTGGTTCCGGAGGAGGCGCTCCGGGCCAGGCTCTCAGGAGATGGGTCGTCTCTTCTACGGGGAGAGCCCCTTCCTGGTGAAGGGGAGGCCGTGGTCACCGGTTGTGCCGCCCTGGCGGCTTCCACGGGATCAGTGGTGGTCACCTCCGCTATGACGCGGAGCCGTAAGGCCTTTGTCTGGCCAGGGGTTCACATCGTGGTGGCCCGGGAACAGCAGATCGCCGCCACCCTGGAAGAGGCGTTTGACGCGACACTGAAAACTTCCGGAACGCAGGACCCTTCGATGATCACCATCATCACGGGGCCCAGCCGGACCGCCGACATTGAGAAGACCCTGGTGCTGGGCGCCCATGGCCCCTGCAGGCTGGTGGTCATCCTGGTCAGGGAATTGTAACGGAAACATTTATTGTACAATAGAATGGAAAACGGGTGGAAAGAAGTATTTTTGACGGCTCATGAATACCGGGCGCATATCGCCAGGGATATCCTCGAAGCTGCAGGTATCAGAACCGTCATCCTCGACCAGCAGGATTCAACCTATCTGGTCTTCGGAGAATATAAGGTTTTTGTGGCGGAAGGGGATGTGCCGGCGGCGCTTGAGCTGTTAAAAGAACTGAAAGATTGAAGGCACTGGTGACACGCACGCTTTCGGGCGTTTTGTTTGCTGCGGGGATGGTAGCGGGGATGGTGATTCATCCGCTTCTTTTTGCCGTGGTTTTTTTGCTGCTCACCATTTTCGTGCTGCTGGAGTTTTATGATTTTTGTGCTCTGGCGGGGGCAACCCCTTCCCGGAGCTGGGGGGCCTTCCTGGGAGCGCTTTTCTTTCTGCTCTTTTTCGCCGTGGCGGCCGGATATCTTCCCGTAAGGGCGGCAGGTGTGTTGCCCCTTCTCCCTTTGCCCCTGCTCATTATTGAACTTTACCGCCGGCAGGAACATCCGCTGGCCAACATGGCCTTCTCCCTGGCCGGCTTTCTATATGTGGTGGTACCTATGAGCATGGCTTCCCTGCTGATCTTCACCCGCGACGGGGAGTCTTCCCGTTTCTATCCCTGGATTCTCTTTGGGGTCACCCTCACCATCTGGCTTTACGACTCGGGAGCCTATCTGCTGGGAACGGCCTTCGGGAAGCATCGCCTTTTCGAGCGGATCTCCCCTCGTAAATCGTGGGAGGGGGTCCTTGGCGGAGGGGTCACGGCCATGCTGACCGGTATACTTAATGCCCGGCTCTTTCCGGCCCTGGAACTCCACCACTGGCTGGTTATCAGTGCCATTGTTATCCTCTTCGGTACCTGGGGCGACCTGGTGGAATCCCTGTTGAAAAGGAGCCTCCAGATCAAGGATTCGGGGAGTGTCCTGCCCGGTCATGGCGGTTTCCTTGACAGGTTCGACAGCTTCCTGCTGGTCCTGCCCATAGTGGCCATGTGGCTCTGGATCACCGGAATATTATAAATGAGTGCAAAACTGAACAGCATGACAATACACAAGGAAGGATTTAAGATCATCCCATGGATAGTGGCCCTGGTGCTGCTGCTGAATCTGGCGGCCTGGGGGCTGACAGGGGCTTCTTTTCTTTTTTATGCGGTACTGGTGGTTACCCTGCCGATCCTTTTACTGGGGATCTGGTTTTTCCGGGACCCGGGGATTCGGGCGGAGGCCCTTCCCGGCCAGGTGCTCTCCTCTGCCGACGGTCAGGTGGTGGTCATCGAACCGGTGACTGATACCGAGTACTTCCGCGACGAGCGGCTTCAGGTGTCGGTGTTTATGTCGGTATTCAACGTTCACATCAATCATGTCCCCATTGCCGGGGAAATCGTGTACCAGAAGCACCATGCGGGAAAATTCCTGCCGGCCAACCTGGCCAAGTCCTCTGGTGAGAACGAGCGGTGCACCACGGTCATCCGTACTTCCGACGGGGAGGAGGTGCTGGTCAGACAGATCGCCGGTCTGGTGGCCCGCAGAATTGTAACGTACAAAAAGCCGGGAGAGAAGGTGACCCTCCGTGACCAGCTCGGATTCATCCGGTTCGGTTCCCGGGTCGACCTGTTGCTGCCCATGACATCCGTGGTAAAAGTGGAACTGGGACAGAAGGTGCAGGGCGGACAAACCCTGATTGCAGCGCTCCGCCAGGAATAATTTTATACATTCGAAGTATGAAGAGGCTTTTTGGCTTTGTTCCTAATCTGATCACCCTTCTGAACCTCACCTCAGGGGTGCTGGCGGTGATTTTTGCCCTGGAGGGGAGCCTGACCCATGCCGGGATACTCATCCTTATGGCTGGAATATTTGATTTTCTGGATGGTTTCTCGGCGCGGCTGCTGAAGGCTTATTCCCCCTTGGGTAAGGAGCTGGACTCGCTGGCCGATGTGGTTTCCTTTGGTGTAGCCCCCGGAATGATCGCTTTTGTACTCATGAAAAAGGCGCTTCCCGGGATGAACCTTCCCCTGCACATCCTCCCGGGCCACCTGTGGAGCTGGCCGCTCCTTCTCTCGCCATTGATGATCCCTGCCTTCTCTGCGCTGCGGCTCGCAAAATTCAATATCGATACCCGGCAGAGCGTCAACTTCATCGGCATGCCCACCCCCGCCAATGCCATCCTCTGGGCCTCCTTCGCCCTCATCGCCGGCTTTGACAAATCTAGCGAAGTCCCCATGCTGCTCTTTACCAGCAGCAACCTGCTGGTGACCGCGGTGATCACCTCCCTGCTCCTCGTGTCGGAACTGCCCATGTTCAGTCTGAAATTCAGCGGTCTCTCCGTGAGAGAAAACTGGTACCGCTATATCTTCCTGCTGACCGCCCTCCTGCTCCTCCTCTTTCTGAAACTCTACGGACTGCCTGTCATCATCCTCCTTTATATCGCCATGTCAGTGGCCTTTTACCTCCTGAAAATAGACCTCTGACTCCCGACTCCAGATTTCGGATTTCGGATTCCCACATTCCCGACTCAAGACTCAAGACTCCCGACTCAAGACTCCCGACTCCCGACGCAAGATTCAAGATTCCAGACTCAAGACTCAAGATTCCCACATTCCAGATTCCAGATTCCAGATTCCCGACTCCAGATTATCTATCAGACAAGTCCAGCTCCCCGAGGCTGCTTTGGATTAATTTGATTTCGGTATAGGAGAGATCGCTGCCCAGAGCTTCCCTGGCTTCTGCGAGGGTAGCGTGCCGGTTGCTGCTCAGCCAGCGGGCCACTTTTCTGATTTTCTCCTCCGGAACCACCTCTGACAGGCTGAGCTCCCCTGCGAGGACCAACGCGGCCAGATGGCTTTCAATGGTGTAATGGGAGAGATCCCGTTCCAGGGCAATCTTGCGTGCCGACTTCCCCTGCCTGAACATCTCCAGGGTGACCTGCCGGGTATTCTTCTTTTTGGGGGCTTCCACGAATACGGATCCTGTATCGCCTGCGTCGATGCCGTTTTCCTGGCAATAGTGAAGGATCAGGGTGATGAGTTCTGCTCCGAAGCGCTTCACCTTGGTTTTGCCCAAGCCTTTGATGTTTTCGAGTTGTTTGCGGGTGACGGGCAGGTCGGTAAGGATTTGCTGGAGGGATTTCTGTGGCAGGATGCGGTAAGGCTGGACGCCATTTTCCCCTGCCTTTTCGGTGCGCCAGCCATTAAGGAGCTTGTAGAGCCGGGGGTGAAGCTGCACGGCTCCGGTTTTGGCCGGGCGGGCCACCAGTCCCCTCAGATAGCGGGGCGTGTCGAGGGCTGCCAGCGCCCTGGCTTTGAGTAACCCCTCCACTGAGAAATCATTCTGGGTTACACGCAGGGATTCCAGAAAGAGATGGAGCGTTTCGGAGATCCGTACTGTCGATTCCAGAATAGCCTTCTTTACCTCGCGGTTGTCGGTTTCCAGGGTAGCCTCCTCCAGTGGTGGTACCACCAGCAACTGGCAGTGGCTGGTGAACCACTCTCCGGCTTTGGAGAGCCGCTCCCTGAACCAGGGATCTTCGCTTCCGCGCTTTTCAATGCTTACCAGACTCCTGACCTGGCTCAGAAACCGCTCCGCCACGGGGGCCAGTTCCTCTCTGATCCTGGTCTCGGCCAGCAGGAGCTGCTCCCTGAGGTTGCCCGAAAGGGTCTCCCGGTTTTCGACACACAGTTTCTGGGTGTAGCGGAGGTTCCGCAGCAGAGGGCCCATGTCGAACAGTTCTTCGAGCAGGCTGATCAGGTATGCCCCACTGGCCTTCTCGAGGTCGGCTTCTCCTGGAGCGTGGTTTTCGGCTTCACGGGTAAAAGCCAGGACCGTGTTGTCGGTTTTTATAGCCGACCGGGTGAGCTGGGAGCCCAGGACCAGCCCCTCGAGGGAGCGGCAGCGGCTTAAGGCGACGTAAACCTGTCCATGGGCAAAACTGGCTTTGGCGTCGATGATGGCCTTGTCGAAGGTGAGCCCCTGGCTTTTATGGATGGTGATGGCCCAGGCCAGCTTCAGGGGCAACTGGCGGAAACTGCCGATCTCCTCCTCGATGATTTCGCGGGTCTCCTCGTGCAGGGAGTAGCGCATGTTGGCCCATTCGGCCGGTTCCACCTCCAGCGGTTCAGCTTCTCCCGTGCAGGAGACTTCCACCCTGTCGGCACTGATGGCCGTGATGCGGCCGATTTTTCCGTTGTACCACCTTTTCTCGGGCTGGATATCATTCTTGATGAACATCACCTGGGCGCCCTCCCTGAGGCGGAGTTCAGGTTCCGTGGGCCAGGAGAGTTCCGGAAAATCACCTTTCACCTCCGCGGAGAAACGAAATGTCTCCCCGGGAAGCTGCTCCAGTTTGGTTTCATTGAGCTGACGGGCCTGCCAGTTATGGGTGACCAGGGTGATCCATCCTTCCCCGTCGGGGGGGTCAAAGCCGGGCTCATACCTCTGATTGAGGGTTTCAAGGGTGTCATCATCGACCATGTTCTCTCTGATGCGGTTCAGCAGTTCAATGAAACGCAGGTTGCTTTGGCGGAAGATCTGTTTCAGCTCGATGGTGATAAAGCGGGCATCGCGCAGAGCCAGGCTGCTGAAAAAATAAGGGGAATCATAGAAGCGGCGCAGGATCTCCCATTCCTGTTCCTTGGCCACAGGAGCCAACTGCTGCAGATCGCCGATCATCAGGATCTGTACTCCGCCGAAGGGTTTGAACCGGTTGCGAAAACGGCGCAGGACCCTGTCCATGGCATCCAGCAGGTCGGCCCTGACCATGCTGATCTCATCAATGACCAGCAGATCGAGGCTTTTAAAGATGGAGATCTTCTCGCGATGGTACCGCTGTACAGGCTCCTCCCGGCGTTCGCCCTCTGCTGAAACTGCAGGCCGCTCCACCCCGGGAAGGAACCCGGGAACCTGGGGCCCCAGGCTGAATTGAAAAAAGGAATGGATGGTGACGCCTCCTGCGTTGATGGCGGCGACTCCCGTGGGGGCAACCACCACCATCCGCTTTGGCGACTCCTGGCGCAACTGGTGCAGAAAGGTAGTCTTGCCCGTTCCTGCTTTTCCGGTGAGGAAAATATTCTCCCCTGTGTTTCTGAGAAATGCACGGGCCAGCTCAAGCTGGGGATTGGTGTCGAGGTCCATTTGCTCTTCCGTATAAAGAGGCTAAGTTAACCAAATTCCCCTGAATACCTGACATGTTCTTTCCCCTTCAAGCCTCCACCCCGAAAAAGGTTAAAGGGATCTCTTCCCGGTGCCTGACAGGGAGATTTGGATGGTTCCGATGGAAGATGCCGTTGGAAGGTTGCGTCGGATATCGCCCGGGACCTCCGGAGCTATTTTAGTTTGGCCAGTGCCTCTTTGATGCGGGTAAGGGCCGTGACCAGTTGTTCTTCGGAGGCGGCATAGCTAAGCCGGAAGCAGCCCGGGGCACCAAAGGCATCGCCGGAGACTACGCCGACATGTCCCTTGCTCAGAATGTAAAAACAGAGGTCGTCGGAATGGCGGATGACCATTTCCCCGTCGCTCTTGCCGAAATAGGCCGAACATTCAGGGAAAACATAAAAAGCGCCTTCGGGTTTGCTGGTTTTCAGGCCCGGGATTCCGGCCATCATGGAAAGAACCAGGTCGCGCCGTTTTTCGAACTGGGCCACCATTCTGCGCACTTCGGTACCATCGTGGTTGAAAGCAGCCACAGAGGCGATCTGGGCCACCGAATTGGGCCCCGAGGTGAACTGTCCCTGCAGCTTGTTACAGGCCTTGGCGATCCACAGGGGCCCCGCCATGAAACCGATGCGGTAGCCCGTCATGGCATATGATTTGGAGACCCCGTTGATAATGACCACACGATCCCTGATCTCAGGGAACTGGGCCAGCGAGGCAAACTGCTTTCCGTAAATGATATGCTCATAGATCTCATCCGATATGATGATGATCTGCGGATGACGTGCAAAAATGGCAGCAAAGGCCTTCAGCTCCTCATAACTGTACACGCTTCCGGTAGGGTTGCTCGGACTGCTGAAGAGGAAGGCTTTGGTTTTTGGGGTAATGGCGGCTTCCAGCTGTGCCGGGGTGATCTTAAAGTCATTTTCCACCGTGGTGTCGATGACCACGTTCACCCCCTCGGAATAGCTCACCAGGTCGACATAGGTGACCCAGTAGGGCGCGGGAACAATGACTTCATCACCTTTGTCGACCACCACCTGCAGCACATTGGCCAGGGCATGTTTGGCCCCGTTGGAAACCACAATCTGCGCAGGTTCGTAGTCGAGACCGTTCTCCCGTTTCAACTTGCCGGCAATGGCTTTGAGTAACTCAGGATAACCCGGAACCGGGGAATAATAGGAGTAGTTGTCGTCGATGGCTTTCTTGGCTGCTTCCTTGATGAAATCAGGGGTGTGAAAATCGGGTTCTCCTACACCCAGGCTGATCACATCAATGCCCTGGGCCTTGAGTTCCCTGCTCTTCTGTGCCACCGCCAGCGTGGCCGATTCCGAAAGCCGGTTGATCCGTTCTGCTGCCTTTGTCATGTCGTCTGGTTTTTTGATGTTCTGTATCGGTTGCAAGATATAAAAATAGTTATTCAATGCGGGAAAATATGATCAAAGTGATCAGATGAAGTTAAAAAGACTGACGATTTGTTAAGGATGGGTTAATCGAAGAGGGTCTCATCGCGGATGAGCATCAGGATGGCCGAATGGGGGAGGATGAAATACTTTTCCTTCCGGAATTCGATTTCGTAGCCGCTTTTATTGAGATAAACGGCCATGTCGCCCACCCGTGCCTGCAGGGGCACATATTTGACCGCCTCCCGTTTTTCCTTCCAGGGTTCATCTTCGTCGGTCATGGCAGGGATAGGGTAGCCCGGTCCCACGCGGACCACATAGCCGCTCAGGACTTTTTCGTTTTCCTGGACGGTAGGTGGGAGAAGCAGTCCGGAGCTGGTTTTCTGGGCCGGGTTTTTGGGTTTGATCAGTACCCGGTCGCCCACCATGATGATCTTGTCGAGGTCTTTTTCGTCTATATTAAGGGACATGTGGTTCTGGATAAGGGTATATATCAGGTGAGGTGATATTCCTGGTTGGCGTCGGTGAGGACCTCAAAGCCTGTGGGGGTGACCAGGACGGTATGTTCAAATTGTGCTGAGAGTTTACGGTCTGACGTGCGGGCGGTCCAGCCGTCCTTACGGTCGATGACGGTGGTGGGTCTACCCTGGTTGATCATGGGTTCTATAGTAAAGATCATTCCCGGCCGCATCAAAGGGCCGCTGTTCCGGCGGGCGGCATGGTCGACCTGGGGCTCTTCATGGAACTCCACGCCCACGCCGTGGCCGCAAAACTCATAGACAACGCTGAACCCCTGTGAACGGGCATATCTGCTGATCACAAACCCGATGTTGCCAAAGTAATTGCCGGGCCGCACTTGCTGAATTCCCAGGTCAAGGCAATGTCGGGTGGTGTCGACCAGTTTCCGGGCCAGTGGGGTGATCTCCCCTATGGTGTACATCCGCGAGGTGTCGCCATAAAATCCTTCCAGAATGGTGGTGACGTCAATATTCAGAATATCCCCTTCTTTAAGCACCACATGTGGTGAAGGAATACCATGACATACCACCTCATTGGGGGAAATACAGCTCGAAGCCGGAAAACCGTTGTAGCCTTTGGTGGCAGGCACTGCTCCGTGGTCCCTGATGAACTCCTCAATTCTCTGGTCCAGCCATTCTGTGGTCACCCCGGCCTTCACCAGGGGAGCAATATAGTCCAGGGTTTGCGCCGCCAGCCGGCTGCTTCGCCGTATGCCTTCAATTTGCCCGGGTGATTTTATGAGAATATCATCCATTGCTTCAAATTTGTGCAAAATTGGCGAAATGATCCTGCATTTCAAAACCGAAAGGTATTTTTGCCGGAAAGATTAATGTCAGTCAGTGATGAAGCATTTGAACCATCTGAAAGCACAGTCTTTCCATATCAACCGGTTCGGGGAGGTCTCTACGCCCTTCCTTTTCTGGTACATGCAGGAGATTGCCTGGGAGCATGCCCGTGTGTTGGGATTCGGATTTGAGGACCTTCGCGAGGACCAGCTTTTCTGGGTCCTTTCGCGCTTTTACGTCAAAGTGGGTCGCCGGCCCCGCTGGACCGAGGAGTTCACCCTGGAGACCTGGTCACGTGGTACCGACGGCTTTTATGCCTACCGTGATTTCCGTTTTGTGGACCCTGAAGGGAAAGAGATCATCACCGCCACCAGCAGCTGGCTGGTCCTCAACCTTCACACCCGCCGCATCCAGAGGTTGTCTTTACTGACCGGATTCCCTGACTATTCCGAAAGCCTGGTGGGCTTCAACCCCGGGAAAGTAGCCTCACCCGTCACCAGTGAAACACCAGAATTCTTCCCCGTCCTTTTCAATGAGATAGACATCAACCAGCATTTCAATACCGGCCGATACCTCGAACGGATCAACAACAGCTACTCCTTTGAATTTCACCGCACCCACACCCTGAAGGAGATGGAAGTCAATTTCCTGAAGGAGGGACTTCCCGACGACCGCCTGGCTGTTCGCCAGCAACGGCTCACCCCTTCAGAACATCTCTGCAGCATTATCCGCGAAAGCGACGGCACCGACCTCATCCGTGCCCGCCTCGTCTGGGAACCCAAAGCATAACCGATCCTATTGTTGCATTCTGATATCCTGACATTCCAGATTCCAGATTCCCTCATTCAAGATTCAAGATTCCAGATTCCTGACTCAAGATTCCAGACTCCAGACTCCTCATTCCAGATTCCAGATTCCTGACTCAAGATTCCTGTCTTGTTTGCATCAGTTCCAGCACCTGGTTTACTTTCTCCTCCAGGGTGAGGTTCCCGTCGATCCAGTTAATGATGGTGCCTTCCCGTTCCATTTTCCGGAACCAGGTCATCTGCCGCTTGGCGAACTGGTGAATGGCGATGTTGAGTTTTTGGATCATCTCCTGCCGGGTCAGTTCCCCGGTCAGATAGAGGGTGATGAATTTGTACTCCAGTCCGTAATAGGTGAGGGCTTCAGGAGCGATTCCTGAACGGAGCAATCCTCCCACCTCTTCGATCATCCCTTGGTTCAGGCGTTGGTGCAGCCGCTCTGTGATTCTCTTCCTGCGGGTTTCCACGTCAAAATGGAGGGCCACGATAAGGGGACTTAGAGACGGAGAGACTAAGGGACTAAGGGACTGAGAGACTAAGGGACTAAGGGACTGAGAGACTAAGGGACTAAGGGACTGAGAGAAGGAGGGACTGAGAGAGGGAGAGGCTCCATCTGGAAGGGATTGGCATTCAGATGGAATCGTGTTGATGTTCAGGTTCTGATAGTAATCCTCAATTTCAATGGCTCTTATCGCCCTTTTCGTGTTGACAATATCGGTGATGTTGTGGAGGCTGGATTTGTATGTTTTAAGGATAGTGGTGAGTTCTTCCAGCGATTTTTCTTTCAGTTCTGCCCTAAGCGTCTCGTTGACCGGTACCTCGATAAGCCGGTAATCCCTGAGGACTGCTTCGATATACAATCCGCTTCCTCCGCAAAGCACCGGGAATTTACCCCGTGCACGGAGGTCGGCCATCACCTTCTGAAAATCGCGCTTGAATTCAAATACATTGTACTGGTATCCCGCATCGACAATATCGATAAGGTGCACGGGGATCCTGGTGCCCTCCACCACATAATCATCCAGGTCTTTCCCGGTGCCGATATCCATGCCCCTGTAAACCTGCCGCGAGTCGGCTGAAATCACCTCTCCACCCAACCTGAAGGCCAGGTGGGCGGCCAGAGCCGTCTTGCCCGTGGCCGTAGGCCCGGTCACCGCGAGTATATTATACTTGATGGATCCATCTTTTTTCAGATGGATTTTATTATCAATTTCATTTGAAGTACTCATTACTTAAAATACAGATCCAAGAAATTTTCAATTTTCATTTCAATATCTTCCCGTATAATTTTCCTGAGTAATCCCAAGGGTCAATTTTCATTTCCATGCACTGGAACGGTAGTCACTCTTCAACGCACATTTCAATTACTTCTTTCAGATTACCCAGAGCTTCCTCGATGGTTTTTCCATAGGAATGACATCCTTTATAAACCGGACAGCTTACTATGTAGATTTCATCTTCGTCCTGCTCAATTACAACAGGGAGATGTAAAACTTCTTTTTCTTTTGTCATGTGAAGTTCTTTTTTCTCAGAAAAACTCAATCATCTTCTGTTGTGCTAATATAGAAAAAAAACGCACTATTTTTACCCTAAAAAGCGATGCTCAAGGAAGCGTGTGTAGAAACCCTGGAGGAGGCCCTGCTGGCGGAAGCCCGGGGGGCTGACCGGATAGAACTCTGTTCCCGGTTGGATCTTGACGGTCTCACTCCCTCTCCTGAACTGATCAGGGAGGTGTGTTCGCGGTTAAAGATCCCGGTGATGGTGATGATCAGACCCAGGGAAGGAGATTTTGTCTATTCTGAAGGAGAAATTGCCGTAATGCTTGGGGAGATCGACAGGGCCAAAGCCCTGGGGGCTGCCGGCGTGGTCTTCGGGGTGCTGACCCCTGAAAATCAGGTGGCCCTGGATCAATGTAGTCTTTTGGCGGAACGGGCCTTTCCCTTGCCGGTTACCTTCCACAAAGCCATTGACACTCTGGCGGATCCTGCTGAAGGGATTCGGCAACTGCTGGCATGCGGCGGTATTACCAGGGTGCTTACTTCGGGGGGTAAGACTACAGCCCGGGAAAGTGCCGCAAAAATCAGGGAGATGATGGAAATAGCAGGGGACCAAATCATTATACTGGTGGCAGGAAAAGTTACCGGTGATAATGTGGAGGAGATCAGAGCGCTCACCGGAGCCCCTGAATTTCACGGCCGCCGCATCGTTGGAAATCTATCATAATCAGAATATCTCCGGGAAGATGGATATCAAAAACCTTAATCGTTATGCCTTCATTCTGGCTATTGGCATTATCACGATTCTGCTCTTGTATAAAGCTGTGCACATCCCTATTCTGAAAGACGAGTGGGAAACGCCGGTAAAGTATATTAACCACAGCGTGTGGGACATTATGATGTATACCTCAAATTCCCCTAACAATCACATATTAAATACGTTACTGGTTAAGTTGTTTGTATTTGTCTTTGGATCACGGGATCAACTCATTCTGCGCCTTCCCAATATCTTGTCTTTTTTAATCTATGGTATCGCTGTTTTCCGGATCAACAGAGTCGTGTTAAAGGAAGATTCTTACTTTTTTATTCCAGCTTCCCTTTTTTTTATGGTCAATCCCTATTTGCTCGATTTTTTCGGGTTATGCAGGGGATATGGACTATCCAGCTCCCTGGCACTGTTGTCAGTCAGCTTTATGGTTTCGGCTTATTTTTATCAAAAGGAGCGTTCAGTTTGGGCAGCTTTGGGGCTGTCGCTGCTTGCTTCTTATGCCAATTTTACATTATTGGTGTTTTGGGGTGCTGTTACCCTAATGGCCTGGTTTTATTTCATGATTAAGGAGGGGGGAAACCTCAGGAAATTAATACGACCTACCCTGGTGATTCTGGTCGTGAATTTATTGTATCTGGCACTTATAGCAACTCCTATCCTGAAAATGCAGAGTACTGATGAATTCAGGTTCTGGACCTCAAAAGGGTTTTATTATGACACGATTTATCCGCTGATAGAATATTCCAGGAGCGGAAGACATATGATTTTTGAGAAGTCTCACATCTATTCCGTGGTGATTTTCGGAATCATACTGGCCAACCTCATCTACATCCTGATCAGGCTCAGAAAATCAGGATGGAGCCGCAATTACCTGTATCATCCTGCTTTTGTAACAACTGCCATCCTGCTCCTGACAGCCCTGGTCAACATCGTGCAATGCATGCTCCTCCATACACCGAATCTGCATGGAAGAACGGCTTTGTTTTTCTACCCTTTGTTTATCTCTGTATTTGCTTCATTTTTAGGATGGTTAAATCACTTCAAAGGGAGTTTGGTTAAGCCCGCACTGGCATCAGTTCTTGCCATCCTGGCTGTTTTTCATCTGGCCGACAGTTTCCGGCTCAACTGGGCCCGTGATAATTTCTTTGATGTCAATACCTTCGATGTGGTCAGATATATAGATGAACAGTACCAGGTGAAACCGGTTTCTCTCAAAACAAGTTGGTTGTTTTATCATTCATTTGATTATTACCGGTATATCGACAAATACCCATGGCTTGAACTGAAGGAATACGATGAGTCGGTAAACATAAATACTGACGCAAAATTTTATTATGTTCCAGCAGCAGATGCCGAAAAGCTGATACCCACCTACGAGGTGGTGTATAAGCCTGATAATGAAAGGTGGTTGCTGATGCGCAAAAAGTAATCTGCGCCCAGTTTGAATGAAGGAGAGGCATTCAGCGTTTCTGACTCAGGGGCATTAAAAGGTTACTTTTTTTTCAGGTCTTCAAACTGAAATTCGAAGCCGTCGAGGGGGGTGCGGGCCGGGGCCAGAACCACCCTGTGTTGGCTGTCAAGCAGGAAAGCAGAAGGGTAGGAGCGGACTTTATACAATTTCCCCGCCTCAAGCCCGGGGGTGTCGGTGACCACGATCCCTGGCACCTGATGACGGCTCATAAATTCCATCACATTGATCCGGGAGGAGGGGGAGGCGACCACTACCACCTGCACATCCTTTCCAGTTTTCTCCACCAGAGTTTTGAGGTATTTCACCTGCTCCTGGCAAACCGGGATTTCCAGGTCGGCAAAAAGGAGGTACAAATAGGAGCTGGTATTGCTCCTGGTGCACCAGGTGCGATCCTCTCCTGAGGGAAGACAAATTTCAGGAGCAGTGGTGCCGGGTTGCAGAAAAGTGATTTTCTCTGAAACCATAGACGCCATATCCCTGACTTCCTTCATGTTGTGAGAAGAGAAGTAGGCTGAGGCGACCATTTTCCGGATGCCGTTCTTGGAGAATTCTCCGGAATACCAGGCGTCGTAGAGCAGCTTCAGGAGGATCACGTCGGCAAGGGGGGAGGGAGCTGCCGTAAAACGGGCGGTCCAGTTCTTCAGTTCCGTAAGGTTTTCTCTGGCTACCCACAGCCGGAGGCTGGCACCTGCTGGTGATTTGCTCTCAGTACTCAGGGTGTTGACATAAAGCCGGTTGAGAAAATCGGTAAAGGCTGGGCGGCTCCAGGCCTCCGCAGGGAGATCTTTCAGATTGGCAGCCATCTTTTCCCGGCCGGCACGCATCACATCTGCTTCCAAAGCGGCCATCCTCACCCGGAAATGCTCCCGGAACAAGGGATCTTTGAAATTCCCAAATTCTCCCTCCATGTACCGGTTGATGGTGTCGGCATAGCTTTTCATCTGCCTGTGGTAGAGCTGATTGAAATATTTGTCGGTGAGCCTGAACAACCGGGTGTCGAAACGCGAAATAAGGTTGGTGAGCTCCCCGGTGCCACCATCGCCGGTTTTCAGCCAGATCTCCACCGGCTCAAAATAGGGATTTTTGCTCTCCTCAAAACTCTTTTCCCGCAGCGGCGGGAGATGCAGGGTGACTTCCTTCCCGGGTTCCAGAAAAAACCTGCCGCGGAAAATCCCAAAATCGGCAAAGCAATAAACCGGGGAAGTGACTTCTACACTGCCCGAAAAATTGCCGTCATGGCCTATGGAAAGGGTGAAGATGGGGAGGGGGCTCCGTGTCACCGGGTCGGAATGGGTAAAGAACACAAAGCTCCGCCCTGCATATTCCGCAGCGGTCCCGCTCACCCGGACCGCCCCGGCCGGGCATAAAAACAGGACAAATAACGAAACCAGCAAGATCTTACGCATCCCTTTCATCATTCATTACGCCCTATTAACTCTTCAGAAACCAAATTATTGTTTTGATACCCGGCAGGGATGAGGTTGGCCGGAAAAGGAAAGGATCATTTCTGGTAACCGCCGTTGCGGAACTCCTCCATGTTCAGTACCCGCGGGAGAAACCGGCTGGCATCGCCGCCATGCATGATGATATCGCGCACGATGGTCGAATTGACAGGGGTATGCTCGGGAATAGTCAGCAGAAAAACGGTTTCAATTTCGGGGTACATCTGCTTGTTGACCTGGGCAATGGCCCGCTCAAATTCGAAGTCGGCCGAAGTCCGCAGTCCCCGCAGGATATAACCGGCTCCCACCTTTTTACAGAAATCGATCGTGAGCCCTTCATGGACTTCCACCGAAATATTATTGTCAAATTCAAACACCTCCCTGATCCATTTCAGCCTCATCTCCAGCGGGAAAAACGATTTCTTGTTCGAGTTGTACCCGACCATGATGACGATCCGGTCGAAGATTCTGGTGGCCCTCCGCACGATCGACTCATGGCCGATGGTGAAGGGATCGAAGGAGCCCGGGAAAATGGCAATCTTTTCCATGCATTGCATTGCTAAAACGTTCCAAAGGTAATATCTTCCTGATTAGGTAGAAAATGAAATCCATTTTTCCGGAATTCCCTATTTTTGAATCAAAATAACACCGATGACCCGAGACGATCTGCCGCCTCCCGACCCTGCTGACCCTAAAATCCCAGTCACCCCTGCCGGCCCTGTGGTCCCTGACGGCCCTTTAATCCCTGACGGCCCTGCGGTCCCTGACGGCCCTGCGGGGTGCTCCGTAACAGCCTGGTTGCTGCAGGGCACCCTCCTGCGGAAGGCTCTCCTCTTTTATCTTGCGGGGCTGCTGGCTTTCGGGGCGTACAACTATTTCAAACATCCATCGCTTGAAAAGCTGGTTGTCGGTTCCGACATGGAAGGCTATTACCAGTACCTGCCCTGGTTTTTTCTTCATGACTGGCAGGATTTCAAACAGCTTCCATGGGCCAAACCTTATGGAGAAGGCACCACCCTGTCGGTTTTTACCTGTGGAACGGCTCTCCTGCAAGCCCCTTTCTTCCTGGTGGCCCACGGCCTCACGCTGGTTGCCGATGAGAAGGCTAATGGTTACGGCCGGTTTTACTTTTTCTCGGTTTTTCTGGCGGGTCTCTTTTATGCCACCCTGGGGATGGTGTTCCTGGGCAGAGGATTGCGGCGCTGGTTCGATGACAAAACCTCGCTGATGACCGTGCTGCTTATTTTTTACGGGACCAACCTCTTTTATTACACCATCATGATGCCGGGCATGTCGCATGTCTATTCCTTTGCGATGGTGGCGGCCCTGATCCCGGCGATACCCCGTTTCTATGAAAAGCCGGGTGTGGGAAGCGCCCTGGGGGTTGCCCTCCCCCTGTCGGTGGCCATCCTGATCCGGCCCACCACCGCCATCATAGCCCTTTTTGTGCTCTTGTTTGAGGTCACCTCGCGGGACCAGTTGCATGTAAGAGCCCGGTTTCTCCTCCGGAACTACCGGCTGCTGCTGATGATGGGAGGCGTGGCCGTCCTCATGTGGTTGCCTCAGATGGTATACTGGCATTTCGTGACCGGAAAGTGGATCGTCTGGTCGTACCAGTCGGAAGGGTTTCCTTTCTGGAAGAATCCCCGGCTGCTTACCGTTCTCTTTGGAAAACGGGGCGGATGGTTCACCTATACGCCGCTTATGCTGGCCGCTACGGGAACCCTCTTCTACATGGCATGGCGGCGGATCCTCACCGCCCCTGCGGTGCTGGTCACCATGCTTCTCATCCTGTATGCCGTCAGCAGCTGGTGGGCCCCCACCTTCAGCGCCTCGGCAGGCTACCGGGCCCTCATCGAATTCCTGCCCCTGATGGCCATCCCCCTGGCCTTTTTGGTCAGCCACATCAGAAACCTGTCCCATGGCGCGTGGAAAACCTCCCTCCTCTGGATCGCCGTCCTCCTGGTCCTTTACAATATCCAGTTCGCTTTCAAATACGACGCCACCGTATGGTGGGACTGGCCCTGGAGCTATAAAACCATGCTGCGGCTCCTCACTTTCTGAAAGACTGGAAAAGCAGGCTTCTGGTCCTGCTTTAATGCTGGAAAATTACAGGCTTCTGGCCCTGCTGCAATGCTGGAAAGATACAGGCATCTGGTCTTGTTGTAATGCTGAAAAAATACAGGCTTCTGACTTTCTGTAAGGCAGGAGCAGAGCTTTCTGCAGCCACATGGAGGTGGACCAGATGCACAGGCTTGTAACCTGTCAGATCGGCAACCTCTGGAAGGATGGCTGCCCCTTCATAAGCACCTGCGTTTCCTCTGTGCATCTTTTCCTGCAGGTGTGGCGCTTTTTTTCTATTTTTGGGAGTTCTAAATCAAAACAGTTGAAACGAGTATGGTGTTTCGGTTAAATAAGTGCATGTACATGTTTACCAAGCAAATCATTAATTAACAACTATACTGATGAGTCTTAAGTTATCGGTGGTGATTCCTGTCTACAACGAGGAGAAAACCATTGAGGCCCTGCTGGACCGGGTGGCAGGGGTGAAGCTGGCCGGTGATCTGGGAAAGGAGATCATTCTGGTCAACGATTGTTCCACAGATGGAAGTGTGGCGGTCATTGAGAAATTCATAGCCCTGCGTTCCGGGGAAGAGATCAGGTTGCACCATCAGCCGGTTAACATGGGTAAAGGCGCGGCCCTGCACCGGGGCATCGCCGAAGCCACCGGTGATTTTCTCATTATCCAGGATGCCGATCTGGAATACGATCCCCGGGAATACAACGACCTGCTCAAACCCATCCTTGAAGGAAATGCCGACGTGGTGTACGGTTCGCGTTTCGCCGGCGGAAATCCCCACCGGATCCTTTTTTTCTGGCATTCCATAGGCAACAAGTTCCTCACTTTCCTGTCCAATATGTTCACCAACCTTAACCTGACTGATATGGAGACCTGTTACAAGCTCTTCAGGGCAGACCTCATCAAGGGATTGGCATTGCAGGAGAAACGTTTCGGCTTTGAACCCGAGGTGACCGCCAAAATGGCCCGCATTCCGGGTGTCAGGATTTATGAAGTGGGGATTTCCTACTACGGAAGAACTTATGAAGAAGGCAAAAAGATCAACTGGCGCGATGGCTTAAGGGCGCTCTGGTGCATCCTGAAATACAGTTTCTAAAATTAATGGTTTCCGTCATGGGCAAAATGCAGAGCAAACAGCTTCTTTACGGTTTTCTCACCCTTTGGTTCTTATTCCAGTTTTACATCCTGTTGTTCAGTGAAAGTGCTTATGGATATGGAGGCGGCGACAACATCACCCATTTCCAGATTGCGCGGTATGCCTTCCGTTATCCGCAGCTTTTCCTGGACCTCTGGGGCAAGCCGGTATATACCACCCTGGTGGCTCCCTTTGCCCTCTTCGGATTTCATGCAGCCAAATTTTTCAACCTGGTGGTAGCCGTGGCCACTCTCTGGCTTACAGCCCGGATTTCAGAACGCCATTACCCCGGAAGCGGACTTTTTGCCGCCATCCTGCTGGCCTTTACTCCGGTATTTTTCCACCTGACTCCCAGTTGCCTTACCGAGGTGCTGTTTGCCTTTGTGCTGACCGCCGCCGTTTATCTTTTTCTTCATGACCGTTTTGAACTTTCCGCGGTCGTGCTTTCCTTCATTCCCTATGTGCGCAGCGAAGGCATCGTCTTGCTGCCTGTTTTTGCCGCAGCCCTGCTGTTGAAACGCTCTTACCGCTCCCTGATTTTCCTGGCTGCGGGAACCCTCTTTTATACCCTCATCGGCTTTGTGGTTTTCGGTGACCTCTTCTGGCTGGTCACCCACTCCCCCTATTCCCTGGGCGCGAGCCATTACGGCAGTGGCAGCCTTTTCCATTTTGTCAGGGAGCGCAACAACATCTTCGGCGCACCACTGGTATGGCTGACCGTGGCCGGGCTCATTGCCTGGATGTGGGATGTGTTGCGGGGATTTTCCCTGCGGAAACCCGATACCCTCTCCTTTATCCTGATTGCCGGCAGCTGGATCACCTTTTTCTCGGCACACAGCTATGTGTGGTGGCAGGGAACGGGGGCATCGCTCGGACTCATCAGGGTGATGGGGGGCATCGCACCCATGGTGGTTCTCACGGCAATGGCTCTGTACAGGCTTGTTTCCCGGTGGGCTACCCGGAAATGGATCCCGGCAGCCCTTTTTGCAGGGGCCATCCTCCTGCAGGTCACCCTTTTCTTCCGTGACCAGAAACTGCTCCTTAAAGCAGATCCCACAGAACAACTCGTGCGCAAAAGTGCCGACTACATCCGCTTCAACGAGGAGGGGAAAAAGGTCTGGTACTTCAATCCGTTGGTGATTCATTATCTCGGCCTCGATCCCTACGATACAAAAGAGTGTAACTGGTGGGTCCCCGACCGGGAACAGCCCTCCAACAGCATGGAGTGGGGCGACCTGCTGGTCTGGGATGCCCACTTCGGTCCCAACGAGGGGGGAGTCTCCCTGGAGAATCTGGAAAGAGATCCCTTTCTGAAAAAAGTCAAATCCTTCTACCCGGTGGAGAAAATCACCGTCCTGGGGGGGTATGATTACAGTGTTCATGTGTTCAAAAAGTCACCCACCAAAGGGGACTCCGCACAGGTTTCAGGCAGCTTTGTGAAAAACCTCAGTTTTGAAGGCTACACCGATCCGCGCGTCAAGACGGAAGACAGCCTGCAGGTATGGATGATCGATCAGAGCCAGGAGTATGGTCCGACCATGGTGATCCTTCCTGATGAATTTGAACGTTATGAGATTCTCGATGTGAAAGCCACTGTGCACTACAAACCTTTGGAATCAATTCCGGAAGGGGAGGTATACCTGGTTTTTTCAGCGGAGGCAGGAGGTAAAAACCTGAGGTATGAAACCCTGGATCTTTCGGGGACCTCCGGAGAATGGGCGGAAAAATCGCTGGTGTTGAAAATGGCGGCCTCCCTCCCTTCAGAGGCGCAAATCAAGATCTACGTTTGGAATGCCAAGGGGCGGCAACTGATGATGCGGAACCTGAAAACCGAAATCAGCAGTTATTGATGATACCTTTTGATGATCGTCATATCATCGATTCGCAGGGGATCGCTACCTGTGTTCCACACATACACCACCAGTCCGCTTGGGTCGATATGCTGTGGTACCCAGAAGCTGAGTTCCAGTTTTTTCCAACCCCGTTCATCACTTTCCCCGGTTTTGTTGTTCAGGATGTAAAACTGGTTCCCTATGGTGGCCACCAGGTTGGCCTGACCGTCGGTTCCCTGACAGTACACCGATACAGACACATATTCAAGTTTTCCTGCATCAGGGAAGGGAATGGCTTTGCTGTAAGGGTCGGCGCTGTCGAGCAGTACGGAGTGATCTCCGCTGCGTGAGTGGCCGGCACTGATCCTATTCATGATCTCCGCCACACTGCCGTCGTCAAAGAGCACCTCCTCCCTGAGACTGTCACGAGATTCAAAATTACAGCTCAGCGTGTCGCTTACCTCCCCTCCTGCCGGAACAGGAGGCAGGCCCGGCCCGGGACTTCCTTTCCGCTTCAGCAAAAACACCGGGAATTCCTTGGCCACCACCTCCCATTCGTCACTGTACAGGTAACGGTTGCGGGTTACCTCATTTTCCTGGTGCGAGAACATGAAGTAATTGTCGAAGACCGAGAAAAGGATATAGTCGGCCTTATCGACCGTGGGAAAAAGTCTGATGTAGTCTCTTTGCGAAAGGTGGGAGAAGAGGCGGTCGGTGGTACTCACCGCGGCATCGCGAGGTATCCCGCGGATGATTCTGTTGACTTCTCTGACGTGGTATGGCGACTGGAAGAACTCCTTTTTGTAGATCCTTTCCTTGGCGGGATTCATGGTCCAGGGAATCTCCACATTGTCGGGATTCAGCTTGTATAGGGTGATGGTCAGGGCGGCCGCGCAGGCCAGAAAGGCTGCTCCATTTTGTACCCACCGGCGTTTCAGGGAGGCCAGGACCAGAAAAACAGAGAGCGGCAGCAGAGTGACCACTTCAATCGAATAGTAGGTTGAAATCCCCCACCTTACGAAAGAGTCGTTGAGAACCTTCTGGGCGACTACAGGAATAAACCAGAACAGATATTGGGGGCGCAACACGACCAGGATCCCTCCGGAAAGGAGATAGACCAGATAAAACTCGGTTTTCACCCCATCGTAGGCGGGATCACCGAGATGATTGACAAAGAAGAGTTTTATAGCTTCCAGAGGATGGGTGACGACAAACCTGAGGGCTTCTCCCGGGCCTTCGCCCAACGCAGAATAGTTGAAAAGGGTGAATTGTTTTTCTTCATTCTCCACGCCGGGGATGAGCACCGCGAAAAGGAGGATGAAATAAAAAAGGGAAAGCAGGAGTCCCCCTGCACTCAGGAGAACGGCCTTTTTCTCTTTCCGGTGGTTGATGATCAGGACGATAAAGATGAAAATGAACCAGATCGGGATGTTCTCGCGGGAGAGGAGGGCTACGACCAGCAGCAGGGCAGCGGCAGGGTATTTTTGTTTCTCAAAGGCATAAAGAAAGGGGGGGATGAGACAGGCGGAGAGGACGGCCAGGTTGACGTCGCAGGAAAAGGTGGTATATCGGCCCAGCAGAAGGAAGTAATAGAGCATGACGCCCGCTCCGAGCCAGAGGTTGCTGGTTTTAAGGGATACCAGTTTCCAGGTGGACCATGCGGCCCATAATACCATCGCATACTGAATGGTGATCAGGGTGTAGGTGCCTGTCAGCCAGTTCAGAAGCCAGTACACCGGAACCAGGAACATAAGCAGGAAGGAGTAGTGGTCCTGCAAAAAATTGCCCGGGTAGGTAGGCATTGGGCTGATCCTGAAATGGGCGTAATCGCGGAAGGCAAAGTTGTAGTTGCCATAGTCAAAGGTCACCGTTCTGAAAAACCAGTGGTTGGCCATGCCCATGAAAAACAACAGTATCCCGAAAACAATCAGGATGACCACAGGGAGGTGTCTCTTTTCCAGTTTTAGTCTGCGCATGCGATCAGTTCTTTTTTTGTCTCAGCAGCCACCTTTCGGGACAGAACTTGTATGCGATCTCGAAGCGTGGAGTGAGTTTTTCATAGTCCTCTGCAAAAATATAGTAATATTCGGCTGGGGTTTGGATATCGATTTGGTAATCATAAGGCTGCAAGTCGAGCCATGGGGCCTTTCCGGTATACTGATAGAAGTAAAAGGAAGAGTGAAAAAACCAGCTGGTTTTCAGGGAAACGGTTCTTTGGGGGTGTTGTTCGTGGAGGTATGCCATCACCTCGAGGGTGTTCTGGTCGAAATCCCATTCCCTGACGCTTTTCAGTGAGGTGCGGTGTGTGAGGTTGGCCAGCAACAGCAGGGAGAGGGCGATGGTGGCTGTTCCGGAGAGCAGGGGATGGCGAATGTGTGGGATCTGCCTGAGGGCGGCCACGAAAACCAGGGAGAGGAGGGGATAGAAGAGGAGGGCCGTTCTTCCGCTCAGGTTGGGGGTTCCCAGGATTTTGGTTTGTGCCATGTTGATCAGGGCAGGAAGCAGCAGAAGGATCACTGCGATGAATCCCGGGTGGGTCAGGAACCTGGGCAGGGGGAGGGTGGCTGCTGCTTCGGAGGAGCTATTTTTATTTCTGCGGAAAGCAGGCAGAAGAGCGCCCCCTGTGGCCAGGGCAACCGGCAGCAGGAACCAGGCGTGGGGGATGTGCGAGAGCACCGGAGAGTGGTAATACCAGTTGTGGATCAGGGAGATCACGGTCTCCTGATAAAACCCATGGGAAGTCCAGTACTGGAATTCGTCGGTGGCGTGCATTTTTTGCAGGGGGACCATGATCAGGGCCAGGTAGGCGAGGGAGAAGAGGGCCATGAGAAAAAGCGGGAGGAGGGCTTTTTTCGGGTGGCGGTGATAAATGGCCAGGAACCAGATGCCGGCGATAAGGGTAACGGCGGCCCAGAAAACGAGGGCCGTAAAATTGGCATAGGAGGCCAGGGTCGCGGAAACCAGGGCGTACCAGATGTATTTTGGAGCCTTCCGCATGATGCCCTCCAGGAGGAAACCTGCAGCAAGGATTTCCAGGGCCAGGGAGAGACCATAACCCCTGGCCAGTCCGAAGAAGTCAAGCAAATAGGGATTGATGAACAACAGCGCCCCGGCAAGGAACCACGGAGAACCATCGCCTAAAAGGAGCCGCAGAATCCGGAAGACCCCCAGCCCATACAGCAGAAAAGCCAACAGGTTGGGAAGCCTTACAGCCCACTGCTCCTGCCCGAAAAGCAGCATGGATCCCTTGACCAGAAGCGTATTCAGAATATGGTTGTTGGGAATGTGATCGGGGTACATCATGATCTCCCACACGTTGAACTTTGAATAGTGAAACACCGCAGGAAGCTCATCGATGGTGACCGGAACGTGCAGTACCTTGTAAAGGACCACCAGAAAGAGTGCCCCGAACAAGGCAGTATATCCGAACCTGTTCAGGCTCTTCATCTGCATACAGGCTGATTTATCGGAGACCATACGGTAAAAACTGAAGGCTTTCTGATATCGTCATGGTGGCGCAGGACTGGTTCTCTTCCATCGGACTGTTATTGCGGGATGCTGGTATTCAGGTTTCCTGTTTCAGCAGGTGAGGGTTCCATCGCAATCCTGAGCCGGTAAATGGCTTCGCCGTTCACGGGATTTTCAAAGAGGAGTTCTTTCTCAACGGAGAAAGGAGCTTTGTTTTCTGACAGTTTGGCCAGGGTTCTGTCGTAGAGTTCCCCGTTGTTTTTCTCGAGGTAGAGATATACCTGTTTTCCTGAGGTGATGAATACGGCGGGGTCGAAAGGTTCACCCCAGGTCACGAGTTGCCCGTCGAGGGGGTTGTAAAGGGTGGTTCCGGGATAGAGGCGGGAGAGGTGCTCGTGGTAATGGCTTTTGAGGGATTGGGGGGCCCAGGCAGTGAAAAATTGGAGTGCATATTCCGGGAAGGGGGAACCGTAGTCGCCTGTGGCGATAATTCTGAGGCTGGCGGGTTCAAGGGTGGCGGCGTGTTCCCGGGTCATTTTCCGGGCTTTGATCTGGGCCTGAAAGGCTTCGGAAGTATACCTGATGACTCCGGCCTGGGTAGTGGTCAGCCAGAAAAGGAAAACGGCCATGGCCAGGGTGAGGGCTCCTCTGACCGCTTTCATAGGGAGATGGCCGGATATGAACTCATACAGGAAAAAGATCAGCAGAGGGCCGTACATCATGGCGGGCATGATATAGCGTGGGGCATACTGTTTTCCGGCCATCAGGGCGTGAAGCAGGACGGCTGCCAGCACCGTGGCGGTCATCAGGGCCTGGTCGTATTTCAGGGGGTCACTCCGTCGGTAGCGGAACAGCCCGAAGAGGGAAGCCGCCGCCGTCAGCACAAAAACCACGGTGAAATGGGGCTGAAGGCCTACCATCTGGGCAAAGTTCTGCCTCAGCTGCGTGAGGTCCACCACGTTCTTTTCGCCGCTGCCGTACTGCCCGCTGTAAAGAAACAGGTCCCTGATCCAGTGCCAGAATCTTTCCAGCTGAAGGGTGGCCGGAAAGGCCAGCAACAGAAAGAAGAGAATTGAAAGCGCCAGGGCGGCGCTCTTTTTTTTCCAGCCGGGGACGATGACCAGGGGAAAGAGGAGCAGGGGGAGGAGGGTGAGCTTGATGGAGAGGCCGAAGCCAGTGATCAGGGCAAGGATGAGCACGTCACGTGTGGTGAAGGATTCCCGGCCTGCCTGGTTTTTGGCAATCAGGAAAACCGTCAGGGCGATGATGGGCAGGGCCAGGATCTGCTCGGGACTGATGCGGCCGATGATTTCATACAGGATAAAGGGCAGCAGGGGGATGGTTTGGATGACCATGGCCATGGCCACCGACCGGGTTTTGCGGTAAACCGCCTTCCCGGCCCACAGAAGGGCCCCGAAGAGGATCAGGTTAATGGCCAGGTTGACCATCTTCAGGTATAGGTCGGGATTCTGAAGCACATCACCGGTAAAGCCGCCGCCTTCTCCCCTGAACCACCATACAAGCCGGAATACAAGGGCCGTAATCACCTGGAGAGGAGTCCCCGGATGGTCGATGTGGGCTACCTTGAAATGCCCCTCTGCCATGTTGAGCCCTGTGCAGAAATAGACATAGTCGGGATCCACCGAGCGCAGCGAGGGATCATCGAGAATGAGCCGGAAGTAAAGGCCGGCAGCCAGGTAGAATAGAGGAATAAGTAAAAGCAGCGTGTTCTTCAGGCCGTCAGGCAAATGGCGTTGTTTTTTCATGGTCGGCATTTTGCGGCTTTTTTGTGCGAAGAGTCTGGTTCTCCCCGCTTTTCAGCTTGTCACAGGGCAAAAATAACAAAATACCCCGAGCATGTATGCCCGAAGTATTTTGTCGTGGGCGGTTAATGCCGGTTATCCCAGGGTGACCGTGGCGGTATGCCTTTCCCCGTCTCCGAAAAGAGGGAGGAGCGCCGACCCGTAAGGCTTTTCGTCGATGAGTATTTCGCTGACCCCCTTGTTTACCCCGGAAGGATTCAGGATGGTGATCTCCCAGGTGTCGCCGCGGAATTGGCGCGTGACTCTGAATTCCTTCCATTCCCGGGGGATGCAGGGGTCGACCAGGAGCCCGTCGTAATCGGGTCTGATGCCCAGGATGTACTGGCTGATGGCATAAAAATTCCAGGCGGCGGTTCCCGTGAGCCAGCTGTTTTTGGCTTCCCCGGGTTTGAAAGCGTCCTTGCCGGCAATCATCTGTGCGTAGACATAGGGTTCGGTACGGTGGAGATCGCTGATTTCCTCGAGGTAGGAGGGGCATATCTTGCGGAAGTATTCCCAGGCCTGGTCACCGCGGCCGATGATGGTTTCACCGATGATGATCCAGGGGTTGTTGTGGCAGAAGATGCCGGCATTCTCCTTATATCCCTCGGGGTAGCTCGAGATTTCGCCGTATTCGATGTGATAGCGGGTATACGCAGGGTTGTTGAGGACGATGCCATGGGAGCAGTCGAGTCTTTCCTTTACGGCGTCAAGGGCTTTGGTGACCAGTCCCTCCTCTTTGCCGATCCCGGCCATGGCGCACCATCCGTTGGATTCGATGAAGATCTGGCCTTCCCGGTTTTCGCGGCTGCCAATTTTGTTACCGTAAAAGTCATAGGCTCTGAGGAACCATTCTCCATCCCAGCCTTGCCGTTTGAGGGTCTCTTCCATAGCCTTGACATGGTCCGTGACGCGGAGGGCTTCCTGTTCCCTGTCCAGGCGGCGGCACAAGCGGGCATACTCTCTGCCGTAGATCACAAAAAGCCCGGCAATCATCACCGATTCGGCCTGTGATCCTTCCGTTTTGTTTTCGGTGGTTTGGAACGATTCATCGGGATTGCCGGAGAAACAGTTTAGGTTAAGGCAGTCGTTCCAGTCGGCGCGCCCGATCAGGGGAAGACCGCGGGGCCCCAGGTTGTGGATCACATGGTCGAAGGAAACCGTCAGGTGATCGAAGAGGGAGCGGGCCGTTTCCGGGTCATTGTCAAAGGGTACCTTTTCCTCCAGGATGGAGAAGTCCCCGGTCTCTTTGAGGTAGCTGGTGGTGCCGAGGATGAGCCACAGGGGGTCGTCGTTGAATCCTCCGCCGATGTCGTTGTTGCCGCGTTTGGTGAGGGGCTGGTATTGGTGATAACACCCTCCGTCGGGGAACTGGGTGGCGGCAATGTCGAGGATCCGCTGGCGGGCACGCGAGGGTATCTGGTGGACGAACCCGATGAGGTCCTGGTTGGAATCGCGGAATCCCATGCCACGGCCAATACCCGACTCGAAATAGGAGGCCGATCGCGAGAAGTTGAACGTGATCATACACTGGTACTGGTTCCAGATGTTGACCATCCGGTCGAGTTTTTCTTCACCCGTGGAAACATGAAACACGCCCAGCAACTCCTCCCAGTAGGCTTTCAGATTGGACAGGGCTTGGTCCACCTTTTCCGGCGTGTCAAAGGCGGCCATGATGACCCTGGCCTTCTCCTTGTTGATGACCTTGAAGGATTCCCATTTTTCCTCTTCTTTGTTCTCAGCATATCCCAGGGTGAAAATGAAATCGCGCGATTCCCCCGGTTCCAGTTCCACTTCCAGACAATGGGATGCCACTGGGGACCAACCGTGGGCCACGCTCATCCGCGATTTGCCTTCGACAACCGCCTGAGGTTCATTAAAACCATTGTAGAGCCCGAAGAAACTCTCCCTGTCGGTGTCATAACCCTGCACCGGTGCGTTGACCGAATACCAGGCATAATGGTTGCGCCGTTCCCGGTATTCGGTCTTATGATAAATGACCGATCCGTCGATCTCTACCTCTCCGGTCGAGAAATTGCGCTGGAAATTCTCCATGTCGGTGGAGGCGTTCCAGAGCGCCCATTCGATAAAGGAAAATAGCTGAAGTTTCCGCCTCCGGCCGGAGTGGTTGGTCAGGGTGACTCTCTGCACTTCGGCATGGGTATTCAGGGGCACCAGGAAGAGGAGTTTCGCCGAGATGTCGTTTTTTACCCCTTCGATGAGGGTATAATTCATGCCGTGGCGGCATTCATAATGATCGAGGGGTGTTTTGACGGGTTTCCAGCCGGGTGACCAGATGGTCTCGCCTTCTTTAATATAGAAATAGCGTCCGCCGGCATCGGTGGGAACATTATTGTACCGGTAGCGGGTGATGCGACGGAACCGGGCATCGCGGTAAAAGGCGTAACCGCCGGCCGTGTTGCTGATCAGCGAAAAGAAATCCTCGGTGCCGAGATAATTGATCCAGGGATAAGGGGTACGGGGATTCGTAATGACGTATTCCCTGTTTTTATCGTCGAAATATCCGTATTGCATGGTGAGAAATAAGGTTTTTTGGTGTTTTGATTCAGGTTGAGTTCCCTCCGGATGGCAGAAAAGGATTCGCACAGGTCAGCAAGTAACAGGGCTGGCCGTTCCCCGTGACGCCTGCAGGGATGTGGGTACCACGTTAATCCTCCAGTTTGTCGTACCAGTATTTTTTCAGCAGGAAGGAGGTGACCACAACGATGCCCAGGGCAATTCCCATGGAGGTAAATTGTTTCATTACCAGATAGATGGGGGCGGCCACGAGGCAGGTTTGCCAGATGATACCCACGGTGACGTTGAACATGTCGCGGGCGAAAGCTTTATTTTCCCTGAATCCCGGGTTTTCAGCAATGACCAGGTCCCGGACCGGCCCCCAGACGCCCCAGGGGCGGGTTTTGGCGTAGAATTTCTTGAGGACTTCGATATCGGTAGGCGGAGCGGAATAGGTCCCCCAGATGCACCCGATCACGGAGAAAAGAAGGATAATGGGAAAGTAATAGAGGGGGAGCATATCGCCGATAACGGGCACATAGGGGAGGATCAGGGCGGGCACCAGTCCGCCGGCCATGCCCCATGCGAAGCCGCGGCTGTTAAAACGCCACCAGTGCCATTTCAGGATATTGGCGGCCACGTAACTGCCGTAAAGGGCGCCGGTGACCCACTGGAGGACGCTGTTCACATCCTGGGCGAGTACCCCGAAGCCGATGGAGATGACCACCACCACCAGACCTACCAGGATGTTGGCCGTGTTGGATTGTTTCGGGGAGGCGTCGGGTTTGAAATATTTGATGTAGATATCGTTGACGATGTAAGCCTGGGCAGCGTTAAGGGTTCCGGCGAAGGTCGACATAAAGGCGGCCAGGAGGCCTGCCAGCAACAGTCCGGAGAGGCCCACAGGAATCCAGGGATGGGAAATCACGGCCGGAAGCACCAGTTCGAAGTCGATTTTTCCGGCGGCATTGGTGATCTGGGGTTGGATTTCGTTGAAGAGGATCAGCCCGATCACCGCAAAGCCGGCAATCATCAGGTATCGCACCGGCATGAGGATCACCGACACGAACCCGCTCATGAGGCTGGCCTCACGGGGTGATTTGGTGGAGAGGATCTTCTGCATGTCATAGGTAGGCGCCGGACCGGCTATACTGGCCAGGATCCCTTTCATAAGCACAAACCCGAAGAAAAGACTGAAAATTTCATAGCCGCTTTCGGCGATAGTGGTGTTGAATTCCGAAAGTTTACCGCTCCAGTTGAGGTTGAGATGGGTGCCAAAACCCGCCGAATACCATCCCTCGGGAAGGAGCGCCGAGAATTCTATCACATTGAGATGGACCATGGCGATGACGGCTACGGCGATGGAGGCCAGCGTCATGATGGCATACTGGGCGACATCGGCCCACACGATGCTCAGCATTCCCCCCATCAGGGCATAAAAAACGGCAAAAAGGGTGAACAGGATGCCCCACACATGCGGCACATAGGCATCAGGAATGAATCCCAGGGAGGGGAAAATGGTCTTCAGGGGCAGGAAGATCTCGATGAACTTGCCCATGCCGATGAAACCGTAGGCCAACATGCTCAGGCATACCAGGATGGCAAAAACGACGATGATCCAATGGGAGGTCACGGCTCCCCGGTCTTTTCCAAAACGGAAGCCGATCCACTGGGCTCCTGTGGTGCATTCCGACCGGCGTAGCCATGCCGAAAGATACATCATCAGGAAAATCTGGTTGAAAACAGGCCAGAGCCAGGGAATGTAAATGCTTTTCAAACCGTAGACCACCGTGATGGCCACCAGCCAGACAGTGCCCGAAATATCAAACATACCCGAGGCATTGGATAACCCCAGCATATACCAGGGCAGACTCTTCCCACCCAGCAGATAGGACTCGAGGTTGCGCGAAGCCCGCCGCTTCATGATGAAGCCGATGAAAATCAACAGGCACAGATATAACCCGATGATCGTCAGATCAATGACATGTAATTGCATAATAGTCAGGTTTAAGTTTTCAGGTTCACTGGTCGTGTGACACGCAGGAACATACTCTATACCGACAAATATACTCTTTTATGAAAAGCAGGGTTATTGTTCAGATTACAAAATTGCTGTTCCGAACCATTTTTTTTTTCGTGGGTTGGAAAGGAGAGGATACAGCTTCCATGAAGGATATGATTTTCCGTGCGTTTGAGGTTTCCCGGGAGGTGGTGTTTTCCGGCAAGTTTATGGCTTCGTGGGAGATGATGGTTTTGCGGGAGGGACCGATTCTTCGACGATATAAAGGGGTCTTTTTTTCTGTTCGTCGAAAAGGTAGCCTGTATAAATCCCGATAATCCCGATCAGAAAGAAAAGGATGGCGAAGCTGACCGACAGGAAGAGGATGATGGTGGTATACCCGGAGGGAGGTGTCTGGCCGAAGAAAAAGACCCAGAGGGAATAGAGTCCAAGGATGAGGGAGAGGAGGGCGAAGAAAAAACCGAACCAGATGCCCAGGTAGAGGGGGGCATTGGAAAAGGAGGTGATGGCTCTGGCGGTAAGCCGGGTAAGTTTCAGAAAGGAGTATTTGGTTTTTCCGGCGATTCTGGCGGGGGCTTCATAAGTGAGCGCATCAGAGGGGAATCCTATGATCTGAATGATGCCCCGGAGGAAGCGGTTTCTCTCGCGGAAATCGTGGCGGAGCAATTCGGCGACTTGCCTGCTGATGAGGAAAAAGTCGGAGCTGTTTTTCTGCAGTTTGTCGGGGGAGAGCCTATTGATGAGGCCATAGAAGAGGGAGGAGAAGAAGTTTCCTGCAGGGGAATTTCCCAGGTTGCTTTTCCGGTTCATGATGACGATGTCTTTTCCTTTCCGGTACCGGTCGATCATTCCGGGGATCATGGCCAGGGGATGTTGCAGGTCGGCATCCAAGCAAAGCAGTGCCTCTCCGGATGCGTGGTCAATGCCGGCAATCATGGCGGCTTCGTGACCGAAATTCCGGGAGAAACGGATCAGCCTGACGGTGACTTCCGGAGTCGCTTCGGTGCAGAACTGCCTGATCAGGGCTGCCGAAGCGTCGTTGCTGCCATCGTCGACGAAGAGAAACTCCCATTCCCCGCCCTGACGACCGGCCAGTTGCCTGAGGCCGTTGAAGAGTGCGGGCAGTGATCCTTCTTCGTTGAAAACGGAGAATATAACCGATACTTTCTCCGGCATAGGCCTGGAGAATTCCTCTGTTTGTGTTCCGTGCAAATCCCCGGTTCCAGCGGGGGCCCCTGTTTCTGATTGTGTCATCTGTGACCTGTTCTGGAGTGTAAAATTAACAAAACTGGTTATTTTGGCTATCTTAGCAACCCGAAAACAATCCCTCAGGATGAACAAAGCGTCGCTGAAAGCCTATTTTGACACGGCTGCCACCAGGCTGCCCCGCTGGCGGAAAAGAAACAGAACTTATCATCGCCTGCTTGAGGACTATTTTTCCTTTTTCATACCTCGCGGGTCGCGGGTTCTGGAATTGGGGTGCGGTACGGGAGACCTTCTGGCGGCTGTGGATCCCGGCTATGGGGTGGGGGTGGACTTCTCACCGAAGATGCTGGAGCTGGCCCGGCAGCGTCATCCCTCCCTGCAGTTCCTGGAAGGGGATGTGGAGGAATTCCGGTTTACAGAAACCTTTGACTATATCATCCTTTCTGATCTGGTGGGGAGTCTTTGGGATGTACAGGCGGCTTTTGAAGCCATGTGCAGTGCCTGTCATGATCGCACCCGGATCATCATTTCCAACTACAACTATCTGTGGGAGCCAGCGATTCAGATGGCCGAAAAGACAGGCCTCAAACAGCGGCAACCTCTTCAGAACTGGCTCTCCACTTCCGATATCACCGCATTGCTTTCACTCACCGGGTTTGAAACCGTCACCACCGGGAAGAAAATCATTTTTCCCAAGAATGTGCCCATCCTCTCCTGGCTTTTTAACCGATATCTGGTCAATCTTCCCCTTCTGCGGACCTGGGCGCTGACCAATTTCATCATTGCCCGGCCGGCGACGGTCAGGGATGAGGAGTATACGGTGTCTATCGTGGTGCCTGCCCGCAATGAAAAAGGGAATATAGAGAATGCGATATTACGCACTCCGGTCTTCGGCAGCCACCAGGAGTTTATTTTCGTTGAGGGTAATTCGTCAGATGGTACCTGGGAGGAGATGCTCAGGGTCAGAGAGGGTCATCCTGAGAAAAACATCAAGGTTTTCAAGCAATCGGGTAAGGGAAAAGGGAATGCGGTCAGGGAAGGATTTGAGCAGGCCGGGGGTGACATCCTCTTTATTCTGGATGCAGACCTGACCACCCCTCCCGAAGATATGCCCAAGTTTTACGATGCTCTGCGCCGCAACCGCGGGGAGTTCATCAATGGTTGCCGGCTGGTCTACCCCATGGAGAAACAGGCCATGCGTTTCCTGAATCTGGTGGCCAACAAAACCTTCGGAATGTTGTTCAGTTACCTTTTGGGACAAAGGCTCAAGGATACGCTGTGCGGGACCAAGGTGCTTTTCAGGAAGGATTATGAGATGATCAGGGACAACCGCCATTATTTTGGCGATTTTGATCCCTTCGGCGATTTTGACCTGCTCTTCGGAGCGGCCAAGCTTAACCTGAAGATGGTGGAAGTAAACGTCCGCTATAAGGACCGCGCATACGGAACCACACAGATCAGCCGCTTCCGGCATGGCTGGCTCCTGCTGCGGATGACGCTTTATGCTGCCCGGAAACTGAAATTTTTCTGAATCTCCGCCCGTGAAAAGGAAACTTTTCGGCATGCTTCTCTGTGTGGGAATAACGGTGTTGTTTCTGCTGCTCTTTTTCAGGCCCGTACTTCGTGATCCTGATCATACCTTTTTTGCCACAGGTGGCGACGGATTGAAGGCTTATTTCGGCGCACTTTACCATGTGCAGTATGACTCCCTGTCCATGAGGAGCCAGGCAATGAATTATCCTTTCGGGGAAGTCCTCCCCTTTACCGACAGCCAGCCTCCCGTAGTAAACGCCATCAGGATGGCTTCGAATGCCCTTCCCTCCCTTGGCAGTCACACCACAGGCCTCCTCAACCTGCTGATGCTCCTCTCCCTTCTTTTGGGTGCTCTTTTCCTGTACCTGATATTGACCGATCATGGCATTGACTGGTGGTATGCGGGAATCGTGGCTGCAGGCATCGCTTTTCTCTCGCCCCAGCTGGGGCGCATGGGCGGCCACTTCTCCCTCTCCTGGGTTTTCTGGATCCCCCTGACCTCCTGGCTGATCCTCCGCTTCGACCGAACCCGCTGGCTGATCTATTCCTTGTTGCTGGGCGTGACCACTTTCCTCGCCGGTTTCCTCCATTTCTACTATATCGGGTTCATTGGTTTTCTCCTCCTGGGGTACTGGCTTTTCCGCTTCCTGTGGTACCGTAAAGCCTCCACTTTCTGGTACCGCGATCTGCTCCATGTATTCCTGCAGTTTATACTTCCTGTACTCCTGTTGCAGCTGCTGGTTCAGATCCACGACGATGTGACCGACCGTACCACCTGGCCCTTCGGATTTGATGGCAGCACGGCCCACCCTGTAGGGATTTTCCTCCCTTCCGGGGCCCCATGGGCATTCGTCCCCCGGATTTTCACCGTTTTCAGACACATCTCCTGGGAATCCCATGCCTACATCGGAACCGCCGCTCTGGCAGGATCCCTGGCAGGCCTCTTTTTCCTTGGCAGAAGGATCAGACGCCGCCAACCCTTCTGGAAAGTGTCGCCGGTAAGAAGTATGAATGTCCTCTTCTGGGTCTCTTTCGGTGCCTTGCTTTTCTCCTTCGGAATCCCCTTCATTTTCGGCCTCGAATTTTTATACGACTATCTGGGACCATTCCGGCAACTCCGTGTGCTGGCCCGTTTCTCCTGGCTTTTTTTCTATTTCATCAACCTGGTGGTTTTTGCCTCGCTCTTCCGGAAGGCCTTTGCGGCCCAGAGCCGATGGTGGTGGAAGCTCCTCGCCGGGGCGGCTGTGTCTATGCTCCTGTTCGAGGCGGTTTTCAATACCCGGGGTATTGCGGTGCACCTGAACAACCGGATTCCCCTGCTGGAAGATACCGAAAACCTTCTCCCTGAAAACCAATGGGTGAGAAGTGTCTCTCCATCTGATTTTCAGGCCATACTGCCTCTTCCCTGGTTCCATGTGGGATCAGAGAATATCTGGATCGATGGCAGCGAAGAAGGAAAGGAAACCGCCATGGTGGCTTCGCTGAAAACCGGTCTTCCCCTGGCTGCTGCGATGCTGAGCCGGACTTCTCTCTCACAGACTTTCATGAGCCATGCCCTCCTGCTGGAACCTTTGCAACGCCTGGAGCTGGCCGATTACCTTCCTGCGGAAAAACCCCTTCTGGTTCTGGTCATGAAGGATTATGCCCCTGCTCCTTCGGAACAATGGTTGCTCCGGGGAACCACTCCCATTACTGAAACGGATAAGTTCGCCCTATTGAGCCTTCCGGTAGGGCATATTAAAAGCCACCATGAGACCTGGCGCAGGAAAATCATAGACCAATTCAACACTTCCCGGCTATACAGACGGGAGGGATTCCTGCTTTCCGATTCGGCGGCATTTTTCAGGGTGCACGGCTTTGACGATCTCGGATCGGCCGAGACCCTCCGGGGTACAGGAGCCTTCTCATTTACTGGCGGCGAAAAGCTCCTGTTGTCGGCCGACACGCTTACCGGAGTTCCGGCAGGTCAAACCCTGACCTCCGGATTCTGGATCTGCCATTACCAGGAGGATGCCACCCTGCGTACCCGCCTCGATATTGTGCAAAAAGAGGCAGCCACAGGAGAGGTGGTCAGCGAAAGCAGTTTTCAGCTGTTCCGGCACCTGAAGGCTTACCAGGGCGACTGGGCCCTGGTGGAGTTCGACCTCATCACGAAAACCTCAGGGGAGATCCTGGAAATGTACCTGCATCACGATGTACTGCGCAAAGGCGAATTCACCGCTGATGAACTGCTGATCCGCCAGCAGGGAGTGGATGTCTGGCTGAGCACCGACCGGACTCTCCTCTATAACGGCCGCACTTATATCAGAAGACAGGCGAAATAAGTGTCGGAGTGTCAAAATACCAGATTGTGATAATATCAGGGGATTAGAATTTCAGAAGGTTGGAATTTCAGTGTCTCCGCGTCTTCAGCTGGCACCGTTTCAGAGAATCCAGGTAACATCGTATTCGCATATCAACTACTCCGGATAGGCTGCGTCGGTTCTATTTCTTGTCGGGACCTTTCGTCGGTGAGGTGAATTCCTTTTTCAAGCAGGAGGCGGCCGGCCAGGCGTGTTGTGAGGGTAGCGAAGGCGACCACGGAGACGGAGCTGACCGGCATGAGTATGGCGGCGATAACGGGGGAGAGGTGCCCCTGGAGGGCGATGCCGATTCCCAGAAGGTTATAGAGGAAGGAAATGGCGAAGCTTACGTAGACGATATGGCGGGCGGTATGGGTGAAGGTGATGAAGCGGGCGAGAAGGGGGAATTTTGCCGATTCGAGGACGGCATCGCTGGCCGGAGAGAACTGCCAGGCGGTATTGGCCACCGTCAGGGCTACATCGCTTTGCATGAGGGCTCCTGCATCATTCAGTCCGTCACCGGTCATCAATACATGGTTCCCCTCTTGCTGCAGCTTTTCGATATACCGGGCCTTATCCTGCGGCTTGCAGTTAAAAATGAGATTTTCTGGTGGAAAGAGACGGGAAAGGTTCTCCCTCTCCGCATCGTTGTCGCCCGAGAGAAGCCACAGTTTGAATCTATTCCTGAGGGAACCCACCACTTCCTGAACCCCTTCCCGGTAATGGCTGGAAATGGTGAACCACCCTGCTTCCCTGTCGTCAATGGCCACAAATACCGCGGAACCTGGAAAAGAGATTTTCATTCCAGGCATACCCGACTGCAATGTATCTGCTGTGGTTCCATGCGTTAAGCCGGACTCTGGATTTTCAGATGCTGAACCAGGACGGGTTTCCGGATCTGCCCAGGTTTCATTATGCCCGGATTTTCCTTCAGAGGAACGACCTGTGACATACTCTTCCGATCCAAGCCTGATGGAGAGTCCGCCCGCCTTCCCGAAGATGCCGCGCCCCTGCACTTCCACAAACTCTTCAGACAGGCCCGGGGGAATGGTGGATGAAGTGAACGGTTGCGATATGGGGGGTGTGCCTTTCCCTGTTTCCCCTGAGATGGGATGGGAGACAGAGGCAGTGGGCGATGCTGTAATAAAAGGCTGGATTGGGCTGGTACCCGTGGTATCCCCGTCATGGGACCGGGAGGCGGTGTTTGAGGGTGAATGTGGTGACCGGAGGGATCTGACAGCAGCTGCCAGGGCCTGGCTCAGGGGGTGGGGCGATTGCCGGGCCACTGTATATATGGCCTGCTGCTCCTCGGGTGTGAGTTCCCTTCCGTGGTAGGTGACCTTCCGGGCATCGGAACGGGTGAGGGTACCCGTTTTGTCAAAGACCACCGTATCGACATGGGAGAGGCGCTCGATCACCTCCGTGTTCTTGATATAAAGGCCTTTCCTCCCGAAGATGCGCATGGCATTTCCGAAGGTAAAGGGTACCGAGAGGGCCAGGGCGCACGGACAGGCGATGATCAGTACCGCCGTGAATACATAGACGGCGGTATGGGCGTCACCTTTCCATAGCCAGAAGAGCATGCCCGCCAGAGCGATCGAGATGACGGTGAGGGTAAAGTACTTGCTGATGCGGTCGGTGAGGTTCTTCAGTGAGTCGGAAGGCTTTTCCCAGGTTTTGTCCTGGTTCCAGAGCTGGGTGAGATGGCTCTGGTTCACTTCTTTCACCACGCTGATGTGGATGATGCCCCCCATCTGGCGGCCACCGGCATACAGGAAATCCCCCTTTCTCTTCAGGACTGGCGTTGATTCACCGGTGACGAAGCTGTAATCGATCATGCCCGATCCCTCTGTGAGTGTGGCGTCGGCAGGGATCAGCTCTTTATGGCGAATCAGCAGTTCATCGCCCACGACCACTTTTTCCAGCAGGATATGTTCTTCCCGGCCAGTGTGGAGGCGGGTGACGGCAATGGGAAAGTAGGATTTGTAGTTTCGTTCAAAGGAGAGGGCTTCGTAGGACTTTCCCTGGTACCATTTGCCCACCAGAAGGAAGAAAATGAGCCCGGCCAGCGAGTCGGAATAACCCGGTCCCCTGCCCGAGAGCACCTCCCAAGCGGTAACCCCGAAAAGGACCAGGATGCCCAGGGCGATGGGCAGGTCGATGCTGGTGCTTTTCTTTTTCAGGTTCTTCCAGGCTGATAGGAAATAGTCGCTGCCACTGAAGAAAACGACAGGTACGACAAGAATGAGGCTCAAAATGGCCAGCATCCGGCCAAGACTGCCCTCGACGGGTTTTCCATTGAAGTAGGCCGGAAGGCTGTAGGTCATCACATTGAGGAAAACAAAGCCAGCCACTCCGATTTTGTACAGCAGATTCTTATAAGAGGTCTTCTCTGCCTTATCGCCGGTACGGCTTTGGGAAAGATCGGGAATGTAATGGATGGAGGCCAGCAGTTCGACGAGTTGCCGCAGGCTGATCTCCTTGCGGTTAAAGGTGATGTCGACCTCTTTCCTGACGAAGCTGACACTGGAATGGCGGATGCCGGGGTGGAGTTTCTGGAGGTGTTCCAACAGCCAAATACAGGAGGCGCAATGGATCACGGGAATGTAAAAGCGGACCTTGGCGGTATCCCCTTCGGTGAAGAGGAGCAACTGGGCCTGTACCTCTTCGGTGTCGAGGAATTCGTAGCGGTTGCCGAATTCGGTGGTTTCCACCCTGATGCCGGGAGTTTTCTCGAGGTTATAATAGGTGTAGAGCTTGTTTTCATGGAGCATCTCGTACACCGTCCTGCATCCGTTACAGCAAAATTTAAGGCCGTTGCTGACCACCGGCGCTTTCCCGCAGTCGGCTCCGCAGTGAACACATTTGTTTCCCTGGTTGGCAGTATGGTATGAATTTTCTTTCAATTTGTCCCTGCCAGATCACCCCTCTCAGGAATGTAGTTGCTGGTTACCATATTTCACGCCCCTTCGGTTCTCCGTAGTGAATTTCGCCATGCAAATTGTCATCATTAACCTGCAACAACAATTCTTCAAGCTCGTATTTACCCTTCACAGGGGTAATGATCTGTGCGCCGTTTTCGAGCGAAACGGCCACCTTACTCCCTTCAATCATTCCGGATTGGCGGCAATAAGCCCCGGGTATTCTGATAACCAGACTTTTACCCCATTTTTTAAAAGTTGTTTCCATAACTTTGAGGTATATACTTTGAATATACAAATTTGGGCAATTATCAGAAATATGCTTTGTCTTATAGAAGTGTTTTGTTGGTTTTATAAAGATAGAGAGGTCGACTCATTGAAATAATCGGGTGGCGCGTAGGCAGAAGTGGACGAAAGTTCCTTTTCTTCAAGCGATTTCTCGAATTTTTTCTCTATTTTTTCTTTGGTGGGGCTGAGGTAAGGGATTCCCAGGTTAAGGCCACGGAGGATAAAGAAAATGCCGACGACAACCACCAGGACGGGTATAAGGCGGTTGATTTTATGTCGGGCGGCGGTGCTCACCATATTGCCGGCCACACCCAGAGCCAGCAGCATGGGGATGGTTCCCAGTCCGAACAGGAGCATATAAAGGGTTCCAGTTCCGGCATGGCCGGTAGCCAGTGCACCAGCCAGGGCAATGTAAACCAGTCCGCACGGCAGCAATCCGTTCAGTAACCCGATAAAGAAAAGGCTCTGGAAGGAGCGTACAGAGAAGAGGTTGCTGATGCTCTTTTTCAGTTTTCCCACCAGTTTAAAGCTGCTTTTGGTCAGGTCATACTGGTTGCGGAAGAGGGAAGGGAAGAGGACCGAAACGACCATAAGCACTCCCATGATGACGGAGACCACCTGTTGGAATCCGACCAGTTCGAGACCTTGTCCGAGGAGCCCGAAGATGGCGCCCATGATGCCGTAGGTGACGGTGCGTCCCAGGTTATAGAGGGTGCCCCCGTAGATTTTCTGGGGAAGGGTGTTGCCATGCAGGGGCAGGGCCACCACGATGGGGCCGCACATGCCCAGGCAGTGAAAACTGCCGGCGAGGCCCAATACCAGGGCTGAAATAAGAACTCCTATCATCATTGTTTTATAGTTAGTATTTTACCCTATCACTCATTAACGGTTGCCATTGATGGGATGATTGAATTTAAGGGGTGTTTTCCGGGAAAACCATCTTCCATTATGATTCAAGTATCATAGAATGAGTTGGTAATTATTCAATTATAATTGTTTTATCCACCTCATATTCCAGTCCGGCCGAAGTCCAGGTGATTTTCACAATATAGCGTCCCGGAACCAGGTTGCTTTTGTCGATGTTCATCTGGTCGCCATCCTTTCTCAATGGGAAAGAGAGGTCCTTGTTATGGTCTGACGGGCGAAAAAAGAGTACCTCCCCCTGCTCGACAGCGGTGCGCATTTCCGGAGGGAAAACAAGGACTACCGAATCGGTGGTGGTTTCTATGTTAATCAGGGAGGCATAGGCTGCAGAACGCTGATTCTTTTGCATGGTCGAGGTGTGGTCCACGCCTTTCTCGTAGTAATCACGGTGAACCATGTTCACATCCTGATGAAAGGCAAATACCACAAATGTGATGACCGCTGCAAGGAAAAGCAGCAGGAAGATCAACACTCCCGTACCCCAGTTAAATTTTACTTTCATTTTCACCATTTAATAAGTTGCTCTTCAGTTATTTATAGATTGCTCAACGGTTGGCCGAGGCAGGAAAGAGTGAAAGGTGCAACACCGGAAAATCATACTAGTCAATTTTTGGTATATGTGAGGTTACTTCTCGGGTCCCACAAAGGTCGATTCCGTGGTTTCGATAAGTTTCTCACCGTGGTATATGGCAAATCTGATGCTGTTTTTTGTCCCGGTGACCTGGTTGCGGGGGAGGAGGAGGACAAAAGAGGATTCATACATTCCCTGGTCGGCGACCGATATTTTGTTTCCTGCCATGCGAATCTCTCCTCCCTCAGGGGAGATCAGTCTGAGTTGCAGGTCCATCACCTCGTGGGTTTTATTGACGATTTTGATATTATAGAGGTTGGAAAGGGTTCCGTCTTCATTTTCCTGATAGAGGAGTCCGGGTGTACGCAAGATGGTGGTTTCGGCCTCAGGGCGGGTGAGCAGGGTATAGAGGAAGAAGGAGAAGAGGAGGATGAGCACCACGGAATAGGCGCGGTTGCGCCAGTTCCACATAGAAGTATGCCCTTTTTCGATTCCCTCGGCCGACACATACCGGATCAGGCCGGCCGGCTTGCCGGTTTTTCCCATTACCCTGTCGCACTCGTCGATACAGGCGGTACAGTTGATGCATTCGAGCTGGGTGCCGTTGCGGATATCGATGGCGGTGGGGCATACGGCCAGGCAGAGCCGGCAGTCGATACAATCCCCGGTGGCCCTGGGGCCGCGGGGTTCTCCCCGTTTGTAGTCGTAGGAAACCACCATGCTCCGCCGGTCCAGCAGAACCCCCTGCATACGGCCATAGGGGCATACCATGGTGCAGAGCTGCTCGCGGAAATAGGAGTACATCCAGTAGAAAAAGAGGGATACCGCCATCATGACCAGGAACTCCGTCAGATGTTTCCCCACGGGATCGGAAATGATGGCGAAAAGCCTTTCATACCCGATGAACCACATCAGGAAGACATTGGTCATCAGGAAGGCCACCAGTAGGAATAACCCGTGCTTGAGGCTCTTTTTGAAGATTTTCCGGGTGGTCCAGGGGCTCTGGTCCAGTTTCCGGCGTGCCTGGTAGTCTCCCTCCACAAGGAATTCAATTTTGCGGAAGACCATTTCGAGGAAAAGGGTTTGGGGACAGGCCCATCCGCACCAGATGCGGCCAAAGGTAACTGTGAAGACGATGATAAACAGGACAAAGGAGAGCATCAGCAGGGCCAGGATAAAAGTGTCCTGGGCCCAGAAAATCGCCCCGAAGATGATGAATTTCCGGTCGGGAATATCGAGCAGAATCAGGGGATAGCCGTTAATTTTGATAAATGGGGCTGTTACGAAAAAGGCCAGAAGGAGATAGGCCACGAACATCCTGCGGGTATGCCATTTCCCCGAGGGTTTCTTGGCATACACCCATTTGCTGTGTCCCTCCTCGTCGATATTGATGGGACGGTCGCGGAACGAATATTCTTTCTGATTAGTCACTTATGTTAATATTGAGTCTGGAATCAGGAGTCTGGAATCAGGAGTCTGGAATCTTGAATGTGGGAATCTGGAATCTTAAGTCTTGAATCTTAAGTCTTAAGTGAACTCCGAACTTCGGAATCTGGAATCTTAAGTCTTGAATCTTAAGTCTTAAGTGAACTCCGAACTCCGGGATCCGGAATCTTGAATGTGGGAATCTCGAGTCTCATGATCTCTCCGTCTTCTATTCGCACGGTTGGCCTTGTGGGGCTTTGGCATTGGCCGGGTTGGAGCCTTTGAGGCTAATGATATAACTGGAGACCTGGCTGATTTTCTCATCATTGATTTGTCCTTTGAAGGCGGTCATCCCCTTGGTGGGGAAACCGTTTTTGATGATGTAGAAAACCTCGTCGAAGGAGCAGCCGTGGATCCAGGCGTTGTCGGTCAGGTTGGGGCCTATGGCGTTGCCTTCGCCTGCGTTGCCATGGCAGGCGGCGCAGTTCATGGCGGCATACACCTCCCTGCCCGCATTCAGGGAAGCCTCATCGGTAAGCAGGGAAAATACGCCTTCCGGAGTGGCCGAGGCGTATTTTACCTGTGCCTTTTCAACCGCCCGGGCATACTCCTCATCCTGGTTGGGACCCACTTTCAGCCAGTAATAATAGGCCCCATAGAGGATGGAGATCCCGATGGTGAGGTAGAAGATGGCCATAATCCATCCTGGCGGCGGATTATCGAGCTCCTTGATCCCGTCATACTCATGTTCTTCGATACCCATGTCATTTTTGTCACCCTGGACATCATCATAAAGTTCAGAATCATTGTTATTTGAAGTCATCATATTCAATGTTTTGTTTATTATCAGAATCAGGTGTTTCCCGGTCATCGAGGATGGCGTTTTTGATCTGGTCCATTTCGTCGCGGGGCCGGAGAAGGGTTCTCACCAGGAAGAGGATGAACATCGCGAAGAAGATAAGAAGCCCTATGACATACCAGGTGCCGATGCCCTCGATGGTTTCCAGGAGACTACTGACGATCTTCATCGCTTGCTGTATTCAGTGTTTGTAGAATATAGGCTGCCAACTGGAGGATCTGCGCTTCGGGGAGCTGGCTTTTGTAGGCGATCATGCCTTTTGCGGGACTTCCCTCGCGGATGGAATGGGCGACGGCTTCAGGGGAGCCTCCGTGGATCCATTCCCTGTCGGTCAGGTCGGGGAAAGCCGGGGGAATTCCTTTTCCTTCGGGGCCGTGGCACACCGCACATATCTTCATGTAGTTCTCTTTGCCGGCGTCCAGGTCAGCCTGCGCTACCGGAAGGACCACGGGAGGCAGCTCTTTCTCTGCGGAATCTGCAGCCGCCGGCTGGGAGATGTCCCTGCCCAGTTTATGGAGGTAGGCGATCACGGCGATCATCTCTCTGTCGGCCGGGATGTCGATGCCGGAGGCTTTCAGGTCGGCGGCGATAATTTCGGCTTGTTCCCGCAGGTCATCCACCGCCTGTTGGTCATATCCTTCGGGATAGGGGACTCCCAGTTTCTGCATGACCCTGATCTTGGACGGGATGGTTTTCGCTTTGATGGTATTGGCCCCCAGCCAGGGATAACGCGGCATGATGGAGTTCTCGTTCATTTTCTGGGGATCCATGAAGTGGTTGAAATGCCATGCCGCATTTTTGTACATCGGCCCGCTCATGTTTCCGGCCCGGGCCAGGTCAGGTCCAGTACGGCGCGACCCCCACTGGTAAGGATGGTCATAGACAAACTCGCCGATCTTGGAATATTCACCATAGCGGTCGGTCTCCCATCGGAAGGGTCTTACCACCTGGGAGTGACAGGTGTAGCATCCCTCACGGATATAAATGTCGCGCCCCTCGAGTTCCAGCGGGGTGTAAGGGGTGACGGCCTCGATGGTGGGGATGTTCGATTTGATGAAGACCATGGGGATGATCTCGACGGCGCCGCCGATGGCCAGCACGATGAAGGCCACTATGGAGAACTGGATGCCTTTGCGTTCGAGCCAGCGGTGCACGGTTTCCTTTTCCAGGTCGAGGGGTCCCAACCTGGGAAGGGCGGGAGCCTCGGCAGCCTCCTCATTGGGGCATTTTCCCGCCTGCATGGTCTTGGCCAGGTTGATGATCAGCAGGACAAAACCGGTGAGGAAGAGGGTGCCACCTACGATCCGGGCCACGTACATGGGGATGATATGGGTGAGGATCTCCATGAAATTGGGATAGGCCAGGAATCCTTCGGGGGTGTATTCCCGCCACATGAGCCATTGGGTGACGGCTGCCCAGTAGAGAGGGATGGCGTAAATAAGGATGCCCAGGGTGGAGATCCAGAAGTGTGCGTTGGCCAGTTTCTCCGACCAGAGTTTGGTGCGGAAGATCACAGGGACCATCCAGTAGAGCATTCCGAAGATGATACCGCCGTTCCATCCCATTCCGGCGATATGGACATGGGCGATGGTCCAGTCGGTGAAGTGGGTGATGGCGTTGACATTTTTGAGGGACATCATGGGGCCTTCGAAGGTGGCCATCCCGTATGCGGTGAGGCCGACCACGAAGAATTTAAGGGCGGCGCTGTCGCGTACCCGGTCCCATGCACCGCGCAGGGTGAGGAAACCGTTGATCATCCCTCCCCAGGAAGGGGCGATGAGCATGATCGAGAAGGTGGTTCCCAGGGCCTGTGCCCATCCAGGCAATGCCTGGTAAAGGAGATGGTGGGGGCCTGCCCACATATAGAGGAAAATCAACGACCAGAAATGGATGATACTCAGTTTATAGGAGTAGATGGGCCGGTTCACGGCCTTGGGTAGGTAGTAATACATCAGTCCCAGGATGGGGGTGGTCAGGAAAAAGGCGACGGCGTTATGGCCATACCACCACTGGACCACGGCGTCCTGGGCCCCGGCATATACTGAGTAGCTTTTAAACAGGGAAACCGGAAGCTCAAAGGAGTTGACAATGTGGAGGATGGCAATGCCGATGAAGGTGGCCAGGTACCACCATATGGCGGCATAGATGTGTTTCACCCGGCGCACCATGATGGTGCCGATCATGTTCCAGCCAAAAGTCACCCACACGATGGCAATCAGAATGTCGATGGGCCATTCGAGTTCGGCGTACTCCTTCGAAGTGGTGAATCCCAGCACCAGGGTGATGGCCGCCAAAAGGATGATGAGCTGCCACCCCCAGAAGTTGATGGCACTCAGCATGTCGTTGTACATCCTGGTTTTCAGCAGCTTCTGCATGGAGTAGTAGACTCCTGCAAAGATGCCGTTCCCCACAAATGCAAAGATGATGGCATTCGTATGCACGGGTCGCAGCCTTCCAAAGGTGACCAGGTCCAGGCCCAGGTTGACCCCCGGGAACGCCAGTTCCAGGGCGATCCAGAGACCCACGATGACCGCGACCATCCCCCAGATCAATGTGGCCCAGATAAACTGCTTGACAATCTTATTGTCGTAATAGAATTTTTGAAGTTCCATGTATTGTGTTTTATTTATGTCTCTCAGTCTCTTCGTCTCTCAGTCTCTCAGTCTCTTTGTTCCCATTTTCCTCCTCCACCGGTTCGTCGTCAAAAAGCATCCGGTAGGGGGGTGTTTCGTTGTCGTCGAACTGACCGGTTCTGACTGCCCAGATGAATGCGGCCAGAAAGATGAGGGCCGCCAGAAGGCTCGCTCCGATCAGCAGGTAGAAAATATTCATTCCGGGTTAAGGATTTCGGGTGCTGACATCACCTTTTTTTTTCTGGGTTTATTCTTTTCCGGCTTTATAAATTTTAAGAATCTGGAAGATGACATAGCCGATGACCAGCCAGACGCCGCCGACCACTCCCAGGTATGCCAGGATCAGCCACCACTGGGTGCGGTCGTTGGTGGACCAGAGGACCCTGTCGGCGAATAGGTTTTCAGTATCGGCGGGGGCGGCAATTTTCAGGCGGTTCATGACCAGAGGGTCACAACTGAAATCCTCCCCCAGGGTCACTCTCAGGTCGACGAGGCCTTCCCAGTCTCCCTTGAACTCTTCCGGAAATTTGAATTCTGCATGTCCGGAGCCATTGGTTTTGGCCTGGCCGATAGCCAGGCTGCCGAAGGTACGTTTGGCGCTGATGAAGAGGTCGGCATGGGGCAGGGGCATCCACTCGCCTGAAGCGTTGAGGGTTTGTGCCGACAGGGTGAGCACTTTCGCCGTTTCATCAGCGGCCCCCTGCAGACGGGCTTTCACAGGCTCCTCTTTTACCAGGAGCCCTTCATTGGCCGGGTCAAAACTCTTCATGAAGCTGACGATTCTCCATCGTTGTTCTTCCGTAAGGGTCGTTTCAAAGGCCGGCATGGCCACCCGCCCCGTGGTGATCTTGTAAAAGAGGGCCCCTTCGCTGTTCTGCAGCATCTGTTCCGAGGTGACATCGGGCGGAGGGGGCACCAGCGGCAGGGCGTTGTTCTTCCCCGGATCGCCGTGACACGATTTGCAATGGGTATTGTAAAGTTCCCGGCCGGCCTTTACATTCTCATTGTTGAAGGCCGAGGGATTTTTCAGCGCATCCTGATCGGCGGGGACTTCCCACACCTGGCTGAAGCCCTGTAAACCCGGCAGCAGAAAAAGCACCGCTGCGGAGAGGAAAAAGAACTTTCTCATGGTCTATTGGTTTTCGGGTTTTTCGGTCAGGTATTTCTTGTCGATTCCCTGTTGGTGGGCATACTCCCAGATGCTGATGACCGGGAAGAGTTTAGCCAGAAGGGTGATGATGATCAGGGCTCCCACGAATCCAAAGAGGAGGATGACGATTTCGTTGCTGGTGGGGGCGTAGTGTTTGAAATAGTCGGGCACGTTCTGCACGGGCAGATGGGGGTGTTCCATGGTGGGTATGACGATGACATAGCGCTTGAACCAGGAGGCCACCAGAACCAGGAAGGAGATGAGAAACATGGGGAAAGGTCTCCGGAAGTACTTAAAGAGCAAAAGGAAGATAGGCAGGATAAGCCCGGCGATCTGTACGAACCAGAACATGCGGGAGTAGCCTCCTGCAAAGAGTTCCCGCAGGTGAATGCCTTCGTGGAGCCGCATCTTATATCCGGGGACCAGGAATTCGTTGATGTTGAAATAGAGGTAAACCAGACAGACGAACACGAGCAGTTTACCCATCATATCGAAATGGTGGTGGGTGAAGTAGTTTTTGAGGCGGTAGCGCAGCCGGTACACGAACATGACCATTACCACGGCGGCGGTACCGGCGACAAAGGCTCCTGAAACGAAGTAGGGGCCGAAGATGGTGGTGTCCCAGCCGGCACGGAGTGTGGAGGCAAAGAGCCAGGAGGTAACGGTATGGATGGAGAGCCCCACGGGGATGATGAGAATCATCAGGATGCGCATGGCATGGGTCACCAGCCGGTATTGTTCCTCGTTGCCCTTCCAGCCGAGGGCGAGTACTGTATAGATTTTTTTCTGTATCTCCGGAACGCCGGTCAGGCGGTCGCGCAGGAGGGCGAGGTCGGGGATCAGCGGAAGGTAAAAGAGGAGCACCGAGATGACCAGGTAAGTGGTGACCACGGTGAGGTCCCACAGGATGGGGGAGGCGAAGCGACCGTGGAGGAATACATTCTGGAGCCGGTCGGGGCGCCCCATGTCCATGACGATGATGAGACCTGCCATGGCCACGGCGGCAATGGCCACCTGTTCGGCCACTCGCGAGATGGGCTTCGACCATTCGATTTTCAGCAAGTGCAGCGTGGAACTGATCAGGAACCCAATCAGACTCACCGCCACAAAGAAGACAAAGTTGGCGATATAGGCTCCCCAGGAGACATAATCGCGCATGCCGGTGACCCCCAGCCCGCGCTGGATCTGGATGATGAAGCCCCAGACCCCAACTATAGCGAACATCACCAGAATGAAGAGCCAAAAGCGGCTCATTTCGTCGCGGTGGGTGATGGAACGGGTGAGGTCCCTGAAAATCCTGTCGAGCGATTTCCTCGACTCTTCAGGTGATTTTATCTCATTCATTTTGTTGGTTTTTCTAGACATTCGTTAATGCAATGGTTTTCAGTTGCATAAAGTAGGTTCACTGAAGAAGGTGCTTCGTGCGTTAACCCTGGTGTCCCTTTTCGATCAGCTCCCCTTCAAAAGGGAAGGTCCTGTTTTTGGGCGGGAGATAGTATACCCGGGGTTTGGTGCCGAGTTCTTCCATAAGGGTATAGGCCCCATTGTCGCGGATCAGTTTGGAAAAACTGACGGTTTCTTTGGTGGTGCCGTTGGTGACGGCATCCTCGTTGCGGTCGCCGAACCAGTAAACGCTGTTGGGGCATGCCGACACGCAGGAGGGGAGTTTTCCGTCGCGCAAGAGGTCTGCACTGAAGAGGCACTTGGAGATGGTTCCCTTTTTCTGGGGTACATTGGCCTCGATGTTGTAGGTGACGCCTTCGTACTTTTCCGCATCACGGGGTTCAAACCAGTTGAAGACCCGGGCTGAATAGGGACATGCCGCGATACAGAACCGGCAGCCGATGCACCGTTCGTTGTCGATCAGCACAATGCCGTCGGCCCGCTTGAAGGTGGCGTTGACAGGGCACACCTTGGTGCAGGGAGGATTGTCGCAATGCATACAGGGCTTGGGCATATAATAGGGGGCGGTATGTTCCGCGTCCTGCATTTGCAACACATTGATGTGATGCTGCTCGGGCCGGAGCTGGTGGTGGTTCTGGCAGGCCGCCATGCACTGACGGGCATTCCGGCATTTTGACAGGTCAATGACCATCACCCAGCTTTTACCCTCCATTCCCAGACGCCCCCGCTTCTGATTGTCGGTGAGCGAAGGCATCTCCGCCGGCGTGAGCTGTGAGGCATCCACCTCCACCAGCGTACCCCCGGGGGTCAGAAGTCTGATCTTACCTTCAGGGGAGACCGAAGAGACTTTGCTGCAGGAGGTAAGTACCCCTGAAGAAACACCCAGTCCGGCTACCCCCAGGGTCACCCCCAGCGATTTCAGAAAGCTCCTTCTGGTATTGTAATTTTGCTCCATAAGAGTGGTTTTTGACAACGAATTTAGTGATTCGGAGGGAAATATATCAAAACATGTTGCACAATATCCAATTAGAATCTTTCCTGAATAAGTGGGATTTCATCCCGATCTCTGCCCTTGGGGTTGGTTATAAGCTGGTTTGCCTCAAGGTGCTCTGAAAGGTGTAGGGATGTAAAATGGAATGAGTTTAAACAAATGGAAAGAATGGTTGTTAGAGTTCAAAATATTAAAAAACTTTCAGCTATGTTTTGGACAGGTATTGCATTGGGGATTGTGCTCACCGTTCTGAGTCTGTTTTTAGTACTGCCCAGGGTGATGTTTACAGAAAGCGTGAGCAGGCATGGTTTTGAGGAAACCGGAGCGCTCATTGAAAAAAAGGCTGCTGAGATGAAATGGGGGATTCCCCACCAGTACGACCTTCAGGCTACACTGAATTCAAAAGGATTTGAGGTGCAGCCCGTCAGGGTCTATTCGCTATGTAAACCCGATGTGGCCTATCTGATCCTCTCTTCGGAGAAGTCCAGGATAGCTTCAGCGCTGATGCCTTGCAGGATTTCGGTGTATACCAAGCCCGACGGGAAAACGTATGTATCCCGGCTTAACGCCACGCTCCTCTCGCGTTTCATGGGTAAGGGGATCCGACAGGCGATGAAGCAGGCAGCCTCGGAGAACGAACTGATCCTGAGGGGAATCGTGGAATCCTGAATCCGGAATCTTGAGTCTTAAGTCTTAAGTCTTAAGTCTTGAGTCTGGAATCTTGAATCTTGAATATTGGAATCGGGAATCCTGAATATTGAGTCTTAAGTCTTGAATCTTAAGTCTTAAGTGAACTTCGAACTCCGAAATCCGAAATCTTGCGTCTGGAGTCTGGAATCCTGAATGGTTAACCCAGATGGGGCAGGGTACCGTGTCTATTTTTACGGTGCAGGTTTCTGATCTTTTGGGGTCCTGACCCTTCGAACGGATGTGCGGTCTTTATCCTTTATAGGTAAGCCATTTGGCCAGTTCCTTGAAGGTGACCTTTTTGCCGTACATAAGGATGCCGGTGCGGTAGATCTTGGCGCCTGCCCAGATGGCACCTACGGTGGTTGCCAGCAAGAGCAACATGGAGAGGGCGATTTCCCATGCCGGAGGTGAGAAGGGGAGCCGTGCCAGCATGCACACCGGGGAGGTGAGGGGGATGATGGAGGCCCAGAAGGCCAGGCTTCCCTCGGGATTCCGTGAAATGGCGACCAACATGATGATGGCCAGGATCAGTGGGAAGGTGATGGGAAAGATCATTTGCTGCACATCCTCGTCGTTGTCGACGGCGGCGCCGACGGCCCCCAGCAGCGAACTGTAAAGGAGGTATCCCAGAAGGAAATAGAATACAAAGCCAAAGATGATCAGCGGGATGTTCAGGTTGGCGATGTTTTCCATGATCTCGGCCATCTGGTTACCCTCGGTGGCCATAGCCGCCGGGGCCTGTCCCATCTGCTGCTGGCTTTCCATGACACTCTGTCCCACCTGTTGGGCGGTTTCCGGGGAAAGGAAATTCTGTACCACCCCCATGACCGCCACCCCGATCACAATCCAGATGGCGACCTGTGTCAACCCCACCAGGGCGGTCCCCACGATCTTACCCGCCATCAGCTGGTAGGGTTTTACCGAAGAGACAATGACCTCCACGATCCGGTTCTTTTTTTCTTCCATCACACTACGCATCACCATCGATCCATACATGAACACAAAGAAATAAATGATGAATCCCATGAGGTAACTGGCAAAAAAGGCCACCATGGAGGAACTTTTCTTTTGTTCTCCGGTCTCAGTGACCTTCAGCGTGCTGACGGAAACTTTCGTTTTGGTACCTGCCAGTTTCTGTTCCAGATCGGGCATCTGGCTCTCTTCGATGACTTTCCGCCGTTTGTCGGTCTCGATGACCTGGCTTAGCTTCCGCTCGATCTGTTCGGCCAGATCGATGGGTACCTGCTTCTTGGAGAGGAGCTCGGCTTTGTTGACAGTATAGATGTTTCCGGGGATATAGAGCACGGCATAAAACTCCTCGTCGTTCAGGTCGCTTTTCAGCGCATTGAACTTTTCCTGCTCAATGAAGTGGTATTTTGTAAATCCTTCCTGCCCCAGCTGGTCATAAAAGAGGGTTGATTCGTCGTAAACGGCAATAATCCTTTCCTGCTTGTCATCGCGGGTGGCCAGCCACATCGGGACGAACATCAGGGCAGCAAAGAAGAGGGGCACCAGCAGGGTGGTGACGATAAATGATTTTTTCTTGACGCGGATCAGATACTCGCGTTTCAGGATAAGCCAGGTCTTGTTCATCACTCCGATTTATTTGGTGTTTACCGCGTTTTGTGCGTTGTAATTTTCTACTGCCTTGATAAATACGTCATTCATGCTGGGAATGACCTCCCTGAATGACCTGATTTCGGCCGCTCCCAGGAGCACCCTGATCAGTTCATTGTTTCCTGTACCATCGGTATGCTGGATGCGGATGAAATTCTCACGGAGCGATTCTTTGTGCTCCAGAATGGAGAAATTCTGATCCAGTACCTGCTGTATCTGGTTGAAGTCCCCCTTGTAGGAGATTTCAAAGATGTTGCTTTTGTAGTTTTCCTTGACTTCCTGGACCGGGCCGTCGAGGATTTTCCGCGACTTGTTGATGAGTGCGATATGGTCGCAAAGGTCTTCGACGGTACCCATGTTATGGGTGGAAAAGAGGATGGTGGCTCCCTTGTCGCGCAGTTCCAGGATCTCCTGTTTGATGAGGTTGGCGTTGATCGGGTCGAAGCCGCTGAAAGGTTCGTCAAAGATCAGCAACCGGGGGTTGTGGACCACGGTGGTGATGAACTGCACTTTCTGCTGCATCCCTTTAGAGAGTTCCTCCACCTTTTTATCCCACCAGGTGGTGATGTCAAATTTCTTAAACCAGTATTTAAGGCTGTCCATGGCCTGATGGCGGGTCATCCCCTTGAGCTGGGCCAGGTAGAGGGCTTGTTCGCCGATCTTCATCTTGGTATAGAGGCCGCGTTCTTCGGGGAGGTAACCTATTTTGCTGACATCTTCGCTGGTCATCCTGTGACCTTCCAGAAACACCTCCCCCTGGTCGGGTGCTGTGATCTGGTTGATGATCCTGATCAGGGTGGTCTTGCCTGCCCCATTGGGTCCCAAAAGCCCGAAAATCGACCCTTTGGGCACCGTGATGCTGACATCGTTCAGGGCATGGGTGCTCCCGTATACCTTGTGAATCCCTTGTGTCGTGAAAAATTCCATAAGTTGTTTTTGCAATGGGTAATGAATCCGGGGTGAAAATTACATTTTTCCCGGGAAGACAGAATCATTTTTGTCAAGTTTGTCCAGATCCTGGGTAATTCTTTTCACAATCTTCAGGTTGTCGAAGAATTCCTTGGCGATCACGCGCAGGATGGTGTAGACGGGGATGGCCAGGACCATCCCGGTGATTCCGCCCAGGCTTCCGGCGGCCAGAATGACCAGGAAGATCTCCAGGGGATGGGCTTTGACGCTGCTGCTGTAGATCAGGGGCTGGAAAAGGACATCATCGAGGATCTTCACGGTGAGGAAGGCCAGGGCCATCCAGCCCAGCAGGGGAAGGGTGTAGGACATGAAATCCATGTGGACATGGAGGGCCAGGCCGATCAGCAAGCCGATGGTCACCCCGATCCAGGGGCCCACATAGGGAATGATGTTGAAAAGCCCGCAGAATAATCCGATGATGACCGCATGGTTGAATTCGATGCCGATAAGGGTCAGCCCCAGGGTGTACAGCGATCCTACCAAAATCATTTCCAGCACGATCCCCAGGAAATACCTTCTGAGAAGATAGGAGATGGAGTCGAGGATCTTGCCCACCTTTTCCTCCATGTCGGTGGGTACCAGCAACAGAATGCCGTCACGAAACATGGTGGAATCCTTCAGGAAGAAAAAGGTGATGAAGGAAACGGCAAAAAAGCCTATAAATAGCTCACCGACCGTTCCGGCAACAAAATCGACCACGGTATTCAGGTCAGAAATCCGGAATTTATCTTCGAGTTGGCGGCTGACCAGTTCGAAGAAGGTGGTGTCGGTGAACACCACCGGCTCACGGCTGAAGAAACTGAAGAAGCGGGAGAGGGGGTCTTGCAGGGAAGTGAAGATCTGGTCCAGATCGATGGAGGAGAAAGTCTCGAATTCCTTGATCAGAAGGGGAATGAGGAATTTGAACATCCCAAAAAAGAGCAGCCAGAGGGAAACCAGGGAAATGAAAGCCGCCATCGACTTCGGAATGGTGAAGCGGCCGATCCTGACCCGGTCGAGGGCCCACATGAGAGGTTTTCCCACAAAGGAGAGGATGACCGAGAGAAGGATGTATATGACAATGTCCAGGAAAAACCAGAGCAGGAAAGCCAGCAAAACGGCCCCCGAAAGAAGCAGAAGTGTCCGCGTGCGGTTTTTGATATTGAACATGCCTTTTTTTATTCAAATGTAAAACATTATTTGATCTGTTCCTCTGCCCGGAAGAGGTACCATTGGGTCAGATAGCAGTTGTAGAAGTGGTTCTTGTCCGGGTGGCGGTATCTGCGTTCCGGATTTTGCCGCATCAGAACTTCGGTCATTTCACGATAGGCCACATCGTCGCAGACAGGATACCAGAGTTGTTTAAACCTACGTGGTGCGGTTCTGATGAGCCATTCCCTGAAAGGCCGCCAGGGATGGCTGTGGTGATTATTCCCGGGCAGGGGCAGTTCGCACTTATATTTTCTGAAGAACCAGCTGTTTAAAGTTTTGAAGTAATGAAGGCCCCCCAGTTGCAGGGAAAAGGGAAGCGCCCCGAAATGGCGGATCAGCTCAGGGTCGTAAAGGGGCATGACCGGTTGTAGTCCGAAGAATTCGAAGGCCATGACGGAGTTGGTGATCAGTTTGCACTGGCGTTCTTCCAGGTCCCAGTTCCGGAAGGTCTCCGTCGCGGAACCCGGGCTGAACGGAAATTCCTGCCGGAAGGTAGCGGCCACGTTTTTCATTGCTGTGCGCCCCATGGGATAGGAAGTTCCGAAGCGGGTGACCACAGCCTTGAACAGCCTGTCGGGATTCTCCTCCGGAAGGCCGGAATAGAGATGGGAACCCCTGAGGAAATCGCCGGGATGGCCAGGTAAAACGCGTGTTCCGGGGGAGATGGCCCCGCACTCCAGTAAATGTCTGATGGCCGGAAAATCCTGAAGGAAGGGCATCGAGGAGAGGTGGCCTGCAAAATCGATGTATTCTCCGAACCGGGGATCCTGGAAGGTGCGGGAAATCAGTTCGGGCGTGTAATCCACGTTCAGGTGGGGAAAACCCAGTTTTTCGGCCAGGGAGCGGGCAGCGGCGCTCTCCTGATTTCCGGGGCGTCCCCAGGTGGCACAGAGGACCTCTTTGTGCCCCGCCTCTTTCAACAGGCAGGCCAGCAACCGTGAGTCATAACCTCCCGTCAGGGGAAGCAGGATTTTATGCTGTGTCAGATAGGGCACATATCGGGCAAAAACCCTGCGGATCAAGGCGGCCGTATCCTCTTCCGCAGATGGAAGAGGCATGTCTGCTTTGGATTTCCGGCCTGTTATGGCGCCAGATGAAGGCTTCTTCTCCTGGCGTGCTGGGTTGGCGGGGGCATCCGGACTAAAATAATGTTTTTCGGTGCCCTCCTGTGTGAGGCGGACGGTCTCCCCGGGTCTGACCTGGCGAAGACCCCGTGCGAGGGTTCTTGCTGCGGGGGTCACCCCGAATTGAAGGAAATAGAGGTGTGCTTCGCCGTCGGGGGGCAGGGATCCTTCCCGGCGGAGATATACGAGGGGGCTATCTCCGGCCCAGAACGACTGTTCTTTCCGTGCGTAAAAGATAGGGTAATTGCGGCTGAGGCTGCATGCCAGCCAGATTTCGGTTCCGGTATAAACGATCAGGGCGAAGTGCCCGTTCAGGGATCCGGTCAGGATGCGAAACCGTTCGAAGGATTCCGTGTGTGGGGCAACCGCTTTCAGGAGGGTGCCGCCTGTGATGATCCTCTGGTTCATAAAGGCCCAGCCGGCCACCCTGGTTTCACCGGAGGCCAGCACTCCCTTTCCGGAAGCTCCTTCCGCACCCCACACAGATGAGGTCGTTTCTGCGATCAGCTGCCCAGCCATAATCGGAGTATAAGAAATGGAACAACCACGATGGCGGCCGCTTTGGCCAGGAACAGAAAGGCCCAGGAGAGCCTGACGCCTGCCAGGCGGAGCGCGTAGAAGGTGAGGAACCCGAAAAAGAGAAAGCCCGTGAGGCTGTAGAGGGCGATGGTGGGGGTCAGCTCCTTCAGGATAAGTCCGCCTGCCAGCAACACCCCTGCCCGGGAGAGGAGCAACAATATGTTGAAGATCATGGATACTTTTTGTTTTTCGCGGGCAATGAGAATGGTGGAAAGGGGCGAACCTGTGAACACAAAAAAGAGCCAGGGAGAAAGGAGGGCGGCCAGGGAACCGGCGTAAGCCCATTCGGTTCCGAAGAGGAGGGAGAAGATCTTCGTGCCCCAGAAGGCCAGGATGGTAAAAGGGATCAGTCCGAGCCATACCTGTTTTTTAAAGAGGTCGCGGGTGAGGTGCGCCAGTTCCTCGGGGTGTTCGCTGAGGGCGCGGGCCTTCTGGACATATACGCTGCCGATGGAAATGCTGGTCAGCTGCACCGGAATGCTCAGGTAGCGGTGCGAAAAGGAATAGAGACCCAGGAACGTGGGGCCAAAGAATGGTTTGATCATGAAGACGGGGAGCTGATTGCTCAGGAAGTTGAAAAATTCGGCCGGAACCTGGAAGCGTGGGAAATGGGCGTAACGGCGGGCCAGGGCTTTTTCATCAGTGGTGTAGGGGAGGAGCTTCCGGGTTTGGACACTTTGCCATATGGCACGAAGGGTGGTGCGGGATGAAAAGAAGGTTTTGCGGGGGTGTTTCCCGTGGCTCTCAGACATGTCAAACAGGAAAACGGCAAAAGTGAGGGCCTGGGCCAGGGTTACCCCCAGGAAAAGCCCCGTATAGGGGAAGATGAACAACAGCGACTGGAGGATTCCGGAGGCAAGAGCCCTGAAGAGTTCCAGGCGGGCCAGCTTCCTGAAGCGCTGGTTGCTGATGAAGGTATTGCGGATCAGCTGTATGGCCCCGAAGAAAAAGGCATAGAAGGGGACCATCAGCAACAGCCACCCGTAATGGGGAGCCCGGCGGGAAAACAAAAGAAAAAGCAGGATTCCGGAGAGAAGAAGGAGGTTAAGAAGCAGGTTGGTTCTGAGGGCCAGGGAAAAAAGGGTTTTCTTTTCGGGATGGTCGCGTGCCAGGAGCAGGGCGCCCTCGTAGCCGCCGTTGGCAAAGACCGAAATGAGGGAGGCGATGCTCAGGAAGAGTACGAAGTCCCCGAAATCACCGGGGGCATAAAGCCGGGCAATCAGAAGGGCAAAGAGGGCCGGAATCAGCCGGGCGGCAAATACCCCCGTAAAGAGGCCCAGGATGTTCCTGTAGAAATCGCTCTCTTTCAGTTCAGTCAGGATTTTTCCGGATCGGATCATCGTCAGGATTCAAAACGGGAGTAAAGGTAAAAAAATGTCGACATAAGCCGTGGTACCTGCAGGGAGAATGGGGGAGGGGGTGTGGCGCGGCCGGTGACGGATGTTTTTTATCTTTGCGGAAATAACACCGGGAGTATGGAACTATGGATGGACGACCAGGCGACGGAACGGCAGTACCGTGAATTGCTCTCACAGATCAGCATGCACCGCAGTGGTGAGGTGGCCGATCTGATGAAGCAGCGCGGGATTCTCTATAAGATGAACTGGGGGGTTTCCCTGACCGATTTGCGTGCCATGGCCGCAGAGGTGAGATCCTCGCATCTTCTCGCACTGAAACTCTGGAACAAACAGTGGCGTGAGACCATGATCCTGGCCACCCTGGTCGATGAGCCGGGGGAAGTCACCGAGCAACAGATGGACTATTGGACGCACCGGTTTGAGAACATCGAGATTGCCGAGCAGGCCTCGGCCAACCTCTGGTGGCGTACCCCCTTCGCCTATGCCAAGGCCCTTGAATGGTGCCGCGGCAAGAAACACCTCATCCGTTTTACGGCCGTCCACCTGGCCGGAAGACTCGCCCTCTCCGACAGGAAATCACCCGACGAAATGTTCGAACCTTTCATGGAGGAAATGGTGACCCTGTCCAGAGACAAAACCCTCACGGAGGTGATCCTCCGTTCATTGATGATCATGGCCCAAAGATCGGCATACCTCAGGGAACTGATTGCGCAACTGGCGGCGACCCTTGAAAGCACGGAGCATGAAGCTTCGCGGCGGCTGGCTGCGGAAATCGGAGAAAGCCTGCCGTTTACAATGTAACCCCGGCACGCTGGTGGTGGGCAGAATCAAAAAAAACATTATATTGCCAAAAATACCCTTTATGCAGCTCCTGGAAGTAACCGACAATAAAACCAGATCTCTCTTTCACAAGGTGCCCCACCTGATTTACAAGGACGATCCCCATTGGGCATGTCCTCTGGAGATGATGGTGGAGAATGTCTTTGATCCTGCGAAGAACGCCTCATTCAAGAACGGGGAGGCCATCCGCTGGGTACTGACCGGAGAAGAAGGGCGTTTGCTGGGAAGGATCGGTGCGTTTGTCAACCATGACAAGGCCAGGGTGTATGAGCAGCCCACGGGCGGCTGCGGATTCTTCGAATGCGTCAACGACAGGGAGGCCGCAGCGCAACTTTTCGGGGCTGCGGAAGCATGGCTTAAAAACCGGGGAATGGAGGCCATGGACGGTCCTGTCAACTTCGGCGAAAACTACATGAACTGGGGTCTTCTGGTCGACGGCTTTATGCCCCAGGGATTTGGAATGCCCTATAACCCGCCCTATTACCTCCGCCTGTTCGAAGAGTACGGTTTTAAAACCTATTTCAAGCAATTCAGTTACCACCTCGACATCACCCTTCCCGAACTTCCGGAACGGTTCTGGAAGGTCGCCGAATGGGTGGCTAAGAAGCCGCAGTTCAACTTCCGTCATTTCTCGTGGAAGGAGAGCGCGAAGTTCGTGGAGGATTTTGCCACCGTTTACGACGACGCATGGCGGTTCCACGAACACTTTAAGCCCATGGACCGTGATGATCTGCATGATTTCCTCTCCTCCTCCAAACTGATGATCGAGGAGAAATTCATCTGGTTTGCCTATCATGAGGAGACACCCATCGCCGTTTTCGTAATGATCCCCGACATCAACCAGATCCTGCGGCGCCTCAATGGAAAACTCCACCTGTGGAATTTCATGAAGCTGATGTGGTACAAAAAAACCAGGGTGATGACCCGTACGCGCGGCATCATCATTGGCATTTCTCCGAAATACCAGCGTTCAGGCATTGAATCGGCCATCTTCTGGCACCTGCGGCCGGTAATGTACACCATGCCCTGGTACAAGGAGATGGAGCTCTCCTGGGCCGGCGACTTCAATCCCAAAATCGTCGCCCTCTATGAATCGGTGGGCGGAAAACATATGAAAACCCACCTCACCATGCGCTGTCTCTTCGATCGCACCAAACCCTTCACCAGGGCGCCGCTCATCGGCCAGAAACCGGAAGAGATAAAAAAACAAAATATTCAGGAATAACATTTTGCTTATTTGGTGATTAATTCTATCTTTGCCCCCCGTTTAAGAAACTGAAGAAATAATTACGAAAATGAAACAGGGAATACATCCGGCAAGTTACAGAATGGTGGCGTTCAGGGATATGTCTAACGGTCACACATTTCTCACCCGGTCTACGGTCCAGAGCAAGGAAACCGTAGAGGTCGACGGCGTTGAATACCCGTTGGTGAAAATTGAAATCTCCAATACCTCCCACCCGTTTTATACCGGTAAGGTGAAACTGGTCGATACCGCTGGTCGCGTCGACAAGTTCATGAACCGTTACAAGACGCACATGGAAAAGAGAAACAAGTAATCCTCAAGGATATGAAGAAAAGCTCCGGTCACGGGGCTTTTTTTTTGGTGTTTTCTGCCATAATTGCCCGCCGGGGGAGTGGATTTGCCGGAAAGTGCCGTTGGCACAACTATTGCCTTAAACAAAGATCCGGAGACAAGAAGCGCATGAGCGACAATTTGTCATAAGGAGAAAGGTTTGATCATATGGGAAATACAAAATATAACGGATCGGGAGGCTGGAGCTTCTCCGATCTCATCCACAACAACGGTGAGTTTTTTCCTGTCATTGCCGATGGGGATGATGCCAGTCTGAGGAGTCCCGAGGTGCCAGAAGTACTGCCTGTACTTCCCCTGCGGAATACGGTGCTTTTCCCGGGAGTGGTGATTCCCATCAGTGTAGGGCGTCAGAAGTCCCTGCGGCTGGTCCAGGATGTCAACCGGGGAGGGAAGCTTCTGGGCACCCTGGCGCAAACCGATCCGCAGCTCGACGATCCCTCTGCAGGAGAGCTTTACGGGGTGGGGACCGTTGCCGAAATTCTCAAGGTGCTGGAAATGCCCGACGGGTCGACCACGGTCATCATCCAGGGCAAAAGGCGCTTCCGGGTGAGTGAATTTCTGAACGAAGATCCCTATTTCAGGGCGCGGGTGGAGGTCATTCCTGACCTGCCTCCCGTCGACAATGCCGAATTCAGCGCCATCGTAGGCTCACTTAAGGATCTGTCGATCAAGATCGCCCACTTTTCCTCCAACGTACCCCCCGAGGCCACCTTTGCCGTCAAGAATATAGAAAACTCCACCTTCCTGATCAATTTCATCTGTTCCAATACCGACATCAGTGTAGAAGAGAAACAGAAGCTTCTCGAGATCGATGCACTCCGTGACCGGGGGGTGCAGGCCATCAGTTATCTGGTCAGGGAGGTGCAGATGCTGGAGCTGAAGCACGATATCCAGAAGAAAGTGAAGACCGATATAGACCGGCAGCAACGGGAGTTCATGCTGCATCAGCAGATGAAGACCATCCAGGACGAGCTGGGAGGCAGTCCGGTCGACCAGGAGATTAAGGTGCTCAGGGAGCGGGCTTCCGGGAAAAAATGGAGCGAAGAGACAGGCCGCTATTTTGAGAAGGAGGTTGAGAAGCTGAGCCGGCTCAACCCGGCGGCCGGGGAGTATTCGGTACAATACAGCTATTGTCAGACACTGCTCGACCTTCCGTGGAACGAAACGACTGCCGACAATTTTGATCTGGAGAATGCCCGCAGGGTGCTTGATGAGGACCATTTCGGGCTTGAAAAGGTGAAGGAACGTATATTGGAGCATCTGGCGGTGTTGAAGCTGAAGGAGGATCTGAAGGCGCCCATTCTCTGTTTGTATGGTCCTCCCGGGGTGGGGAAGACCTCCCTGGGCAAGTCGGTAGCCCGTGCCCTGGGTCGCAAGTACGTGCGGATGAGCCTGGGCGGGCTCCATGATGAGTCGGAGATCAGGGGGCACCGCAAAACCTACATCGGGGCGATGCCCGGGCGGGTCATCCAGAATATCAGGAAGGCCAAATCCTCGAACCCGGTGTTCGTGCTCGATGAAATCGACAAGGTCTCCAAACAGTTCCACGGTGATCCTGCGTCGGCATTGCTGGAGGTCCTTGATCCGGAGCAGAATGGTGAATTTCACGACAACTATGTGGAGCTGGAATACGATTTGAGCAAGGTGATGTTCATCGCTACGGCCAACACTCTGAGCACCATTGCCCCTCCGCTGCGCGACCGGCTGGAACTCATTGAAGTAAGCGGCTACCTGGTGGAGGAAAAGGTGGAGATTGCCCGTCGCCATCTGGTGCCCAAGCAGTTGGAGAACCACGGTGTGAGGCCAGGTCAGCTCGGGATACCCAAAGAGGTGCTGGAGCATGTCATTGAGCACTACACGCGTGAGTCGGGGGTGCGGGAACTCGACCAGAAGATTGCCAGGATCGTACGCAGGGTGGCCAAGAAGATCGCCTTCGGGGAAACATACCATGTGCAGGTTACGGTGGAGGACATCCGGGAATATCTTGGTGTAACTGAATACAATAAGGAAGCCTATCAGGGGAATGATTTTGCGGGGGTGGTGACCGGCCTGGCGTGGACGGCTGCCGGCGGGGAGATTCTCTATGTGGAGAGCAGCCTGAGCAAGGGCAAGGGCACCCTGACCATCACGGGGAACCTGGGCGATGTGATGAAAGAGTCGGCCATGCTGGCCATGGAGTATCTCAAGAGTCATGCGGGAGAACTGGAACTCCATCCCGATGTTTTTGAGCGGTGGAATGTGCACATTCATGTTCCCGAGGGGGCCATTCCCAAGGATGGGCCTTCGGCGGGGGTGACCATGGTGACCAGCCTGGCCTCGGCCTTTACCCAGAGGAAAGTCAAAGCAGGCCTGGCCATGACAGGAGAGATTACCCTCCGGGGGAAAGTTTTGCCGGTGGGGGGCATCAAGGAGAAGATCCTGGCCGCCAAAAGGGCCGGCATCCGTGAAATCATTCTCTCTGAAGAAAACCGCAAGGATCTGGAGGAGATCAAACCCGCCTACCTGTCAGGTGTGAAATTCCATTTCGTGCACACCATCGCAGAAGTGTTGCAGCAGGCCCTGCTGAAAAGCAAGATCAAGAATCCGCTTCAGATCTCCTGAACGCCCCCGGGTATCCGGAGCCGGGGAATGCAGGAAGAATGCCGGTTTTGGGGATTCCGGACACCATTAAGCAGGGTCAGGGATTGCGTAAGCGGGTGTTGCCCTTGACGGCTTTGGGCCAGTAGGGACAGTGGCGGCATCCGTTGGCGCAACAGTACCCTCTTCTCCGGAGGTACGCTTCGGTCATCACACGGTATCCTTCCGGGGAGAGGTAGAAGTCGACGCCTTCCTTCAACTGGTCGCCGCCATAGTCGATATCATCGGGGAAATGGGCCATGTGAGTAAGTTTATTATGTCAATGGTGGGGTGCCGGCCGGGCATGGGTCAGGATTCCCCTTCATCGTAGCTGAAGCGTTGCAGGGTATGGCCGAGGCGGTCGCGCTTGGTTTTCAGGTAGCGCTGGTTATGCGGGTTGGGTTTCACCTCGAGTGGTAACACCCTGACCACCCGGAGGCCGTATGCTTCGAGGCCCACCCGCTTCACGGGATTGTTGGTCATCAGGATCATGTCAGTGACGCCCAGGCTGCGGAGAATCTGTGCGCCCACGCCATAATCTCGTTCGTCGGCCTTAAATCCCAGGTGGATGTTGGCTTCCACGGTGTCAAGGCCCTGGTCCTGGAGTTTATAGGCCGCAATTTTATTGAGGAGTCCGATGCCGCGCCCCTCCTGCTGCATGTAAACGATCACCCCCTTACCCTCTTTCTCGATGATCTCCATGGCCAGATGGAGTTGCTCGCCACATTCGCAGCGCTGCGAACCGAAGATGTCTCCTGTCATACAGGAGGAGTGCACCCTGACAGGAATAGGTTCGCCGCTTTTCCACTCCCCTTTGATGAGGGCCACATGTTCGAGGCCATTGCTTTTCTGGAGAAAAGGAATGATCCTGAAATTTCCGTAGTGGGTGGGAAGGGACACTTCCTCACCCCGTTTGATCAGGCTTTCCCTTTGCAGCCGGTAGGAGATCAGGTCTTTGATGGTGATGATTTTTATGCCGAAGCGGGCGGCGATTTCCACCAGCTGGGGCAGGCGGGCCATGGAGCCGTCGTCGTTCATGACTTCTACCAGAACCCCGGAAGGGTAGAGACCCGCTAGGCGGGCCAGGTCCACAGCTGCTTCGGTATGGCCGGCACGCCGGAGGACTCCCCGGTTTTTGGCCTTCAGCGGAAAGATATGCCCCGGGCGGCCCAGTTCCTCGGGACGGGTGTCAGGATTGACCAGCGCTTTGATGGTAATCGCCCGGTCAGAGGCTGAAATGCCCGTAGTCACCCCCGGCAAAAGCGCATCAACCGATACGGTGAACTGGGTCTCATGAAACGAGGTATTCTGACCGACCATCAGGTTAAGATCCAGCTCTTCACACCGCTTCTCGGTCAGGGCCACACAGATAAGCCCACGGCCATGAATGGCCATGAAATTGATCTTCTCGGGAGTGATCAATTCCGAGGCGGCAATGAAATCCCCTTCGTTCTCCCTGTCCTCATCGTCCACCACCAGAACCAGCTCGCCGTTTCGAATGGCTTCAATGGCTTCAGGAATGGTGTTCAGATTAAATTCCGGCATGATGGTTTTCTGTTATTTGGGGGTCAAAGATAAGCGAAAAATAGAGAGGCACAATCTTTTTGGGGGTAGGGCTGGAGAGTGACTCCCTTCCGGGAGGCAGGAAATTATAGAATTTCCGGAGGTGGACTCCGGCCTGGCGGGGGTCAATTCTCGGAAGCGCGGCGTGATTTTTCCCAGGTGACTTTCTGGTTGCCTTTGAAATAACGGCAGATGCCCCATACTGAGGCATAGTTGATGGCCACGAAATAGTAGGGGGCAAAGAAGAGCTTCAGTTTCACTTTCCGGTGTTCGGCATATCCTCCGGCCAGGGCGAGCAGGTAACAGAAGATCTGAAACCAGAGAAGCAGTGTGGGGAATTCCGGGAGGAACCAGGCATTCCGGGAAGCCACCAGGGCGATGTTAACCGGCAGGAAAAGAAAGAGAAAGAGGGGAGCCACCGACCAGCGGAGCACCTTATGGGAGAAGTACTGCCAGCTGAGGATTCCGTAACGGAAGGGATTGAGGAGGTATCCCAGGCGGAACATGGTCTGAACTCCTCCTGCGGCAATTCTGACCTTGCGTTTAAGTTCCTCCTTTACGTTCAGGGAGGCGGTTTCTTCGGCAAAGGCATCGGGGGTGTAGGCGATCCGGTAACCCTGAGCGGCGATGCGCAGGGTGATGATAAAGTCATCAAGAAGGGTATCCTTTTCAACGGGTTCAAAAAGTGCAGTGCGAATGGCAAAGAGTTCGCCCACGCCGCCCACGGCCGAATTGAGTTCAGCGTCGAGCTTTTTGATAAGGGATTCGAATTTCCAGTAAAGCCCTTCACCGGCAGCTGAGGCGGTGTCGGCTTCCTTCTCAACGATTCTTTTTTCGCCCGCGACGGCCCCCGTCTGCGGATCCCTGAAACAGGCAGTCATCTCCCTGATGGTGTTCCGGCTCAACCGGGTGTTGGCATCGGAAAAAATGACCAGAGGCGCCTTCACGAAGGTCATCCCCCGGTTCATGGCATCGATTTTCCCTTTCCTTTCAGGCTGGTGGTAGACCTCAATCCCGGGGTAATTGCGCAGCAGGTCAGGTGTTCCGTCGTCTGACCCGTCGGTGACCCAGATATATTGTATTTTCTCCTTCGGATAGTCAAGGGCAAAAGAATTGGCCACCTTGCGTTCCACGTAGTGTTTTTCGTTGTAGGCGGTGACAAAGAGGCAGACTTCAGGTTCAGCACTTTCAGACTCCGCGGGCGGGAGGCTTCTCTTCTTTCCGAATTTTCTTTTAAGGGTCACCAGGAGGTAGAGCACCAGACCGTATCCTGCATAGCTGTAAAAGAGGAGGATGAGCATGAACCAGAAGAGAAAAGCCAGCATCAGTTCAGGTTTTGGAGGTAAAAGTCAGCGAGTCGGCGGGCGATGGTGAGGTTATCCAGGTGTTCCCCGGCAAGCAGTGCGGCATTTCGGCCCAGGGTGAGGCAAAGTTCATGATTCCCGATGACCCTCTCAATAGCCTGGGCAAAAGCAGGGGCATCGTCGGCCAGGAGGAGGTGGGTCCCATCGGTGACCGGAAGTCCTTCGGCCCCGAGGGTAGTGGAGATAATGGCTTTTCCCAGGGCCATCCCTTCGGCGATCTTAACCCGCATTCCGCTGCCCGAGAGAAGGGGAACCAACATGATGGCTTTGGAGTGCATGAAACTGGGAGCGCTCTCCACTTCTCCGAGGTAAACCACACCAGGCTGTTTGAGTTTTTCCACGAGCCAGGCGGGTGCGTTTCTCCCGGCGACATAGAGTCTGAGGCCGGGATGCTTTGCGGAGAGTTCCTCCCACACCCCTTTCAGGAACCAGAGCAGTCCCTCCTGGTTGGGGGCCCATTCCAAAGACCCCAGGTGAAAGAGGGAGGGATATTCGGTTTCGCCGGTCAGAAGTGCCGGATCGGGAGGCTCAATCCCGGAAAGGGTCACCAGCGAGGGGCGTCTGTTGCCCATTTGACTGAGGATCTGGTTGTCACGGCCGGTGATCGGCACCAGCAGGTCGTAACGGTTGATCCAACCCTGCTCAAAAAGGGCGATGCGGCGTGACAGAATCTGCAGGTATACTTTTTTAAGCCCGGAGGTCAGGGCGGCTGTACGCTGCCAGATCTCCGCCTCAATGTTATGGGCGCGGTAGGCGATCAACGCTTTTGAATGGGCTCTGATCAGCGGGATATAGGGACAGAGGTACAATCCTTCAAGCTGGACAATATCAAAATCCTTTTCCTTCAGAAGGGAGGTCAGGGCATTTCTGTAGCTGCCGGAGATGAATCTGACGGCATTGTAGGGCAGGCGCGAAAAAAGGAGGTTGCCGAGGGCGCTGAGGGGGGAGACCGGGGCCGGCACCTCCGCAAACCTGAAATCGGCCAGTTTCCTGACCTCAGGGGGAATCTCTTCCTTTCGGGTGTGGTGTTTGAGGGTGTTCATCGACAGGATGGTCACCTCATGCCCCAGGCGGTAAAATCCCCTGGTGAGGTTCAGCATGGCAATGGCCCCACCGTCTTTGTCGGGCCATGGCGGCTTATTGGTCAGCTGAAGGATCCTCATCTTTCATCAGTTTTCTGATCAGCTTCTCCGGAATGATTTTCTTGAAGAAGTTGGTATAGGTCTCGGCCGACATGATGGCGGAGTCCCTGACGGCCTTGTACGTGAGCCAGATGCCTACCGGAAGGAATATCGCCGAGGAGAACCACATGCCCACGGCCATGTTCCAGACATCCTCGCGTGCCGATTTTTCGCCCGTCATACTTACAATATAATACAGTATGAAAAGCAGAACGGAGACCACCACGGGCATGCCCAGCCCTCCCTTGCGGATGATGGCCCCCAGGGGAGCCCCGATAAAGAAGAAAATCAGCACGGCAAAGGAGAGGGCGAATTTGCGGTGAAACTCCATGCTGTGTTGGTTAATCCGTTTCTTACGACCGTAGAGGTTGTTTTCGATATTGTTGATTTCCTGGAAGTTGTTGCGTGCAGTGTAGATGGCATTCTGGTACACCTCCATGCCGTTCCATCTTTCCTGACCTGGGAGCAGCAGGGAAGGATCGATGATTTTCACCGAATCGGGGGTGAAGGTTTTTATCAGGGAGTCGTTTTCCATCATCCGGGCGTATAGCCTCTGGTTCAGTTGGGCCATGTACCGCGTGTTCAGGATGAAATTGCGGACCCGCAGTTTGTAATCGGCGGCCAGGGAGTCTTTGGCATAATTGAGCTGGTTGATGTTCAGCATCCGGTAGCTGTTCCTGAAGATACTCTCGTCGCGCCTCTGGAAGTCAAAATTCATGACCCTGATATTGAGGACCTGCTTGTAAAACCGGTCGCGGCGGAAAGGATAATTGGTTCTGCCTCCTTCCATGGTCTCCTCCGAGAAATTCTCCCCATTGAAAAGGGTGAGCACCATGTAGTTTTTGTCCTCGGTGATGTTCAGGAATCCCGAGTCGGCCACAGTCACGCTTTCGTTGGTTTTGTTGTTGGTGTGGTCATAGATGAGGATGTCGTGGAGGGTGTTGGTCCGGTTATCAACTTTCCCCACCCTCACGGAATAGCCGTCGATTTCATTGGTGAAGACTCCTTCCTGGAGGACCATTTCAGGCCTTTGCTGTTTGACGCTCCAGAGCAGGGTAGTGAAGCGGAGGTTGGTATGGGGCAGGATGTTGTTGGCGAAGAAGAAGGCGGTACAGGTGATGAAAATGGCCAGGAAAATCAGGGGTTTCATCACTCTGAAGAGGGATATTCCGGAGGATTTCATGGCCACCAGTTCATAGTTTTCACCCAGTTCGCCGAAGGTCATGATGGATGCCAGCAGCATGGCCAGGGGAAAGGCAAAGGGCAGCAATCCGAAGGAGGCGTAAAAGAGGAGTTCCGCAAGAATTCCCCAGTCCAGACCTTTCCCAACCAGATCATCGACATACTTCCACAGAAACTGCATTAAAAGTATGAAGACACATATAAAGAAGGTCATGAAAAATGGCCCTATAAAAGTCTTGAAGACATACCAATGTAAACGCTTCATGTCAGCCGGAATGAGATCCTTTTTGGAAATGCAAAGCTAGCTTTTTTCGGGGAATTACGGAGGGTTCAGGCGTTGAAACGCAAAGTGGGTATATCATCGGCCGGACTTACTTTTCAGGATCCCAGTACGTGCCGGAGGAGGGAAATATGGTTGTTCCAGAGGGTAATGATCTCCTCTTTTTCAACGTCCTCACCGAAATCAGTGACCAGCAGGGCCACATCGCCAGTCAGCTCGTCCTGTAAAATCCGGAATTCGAAATAGGTGTGCTCGTCTTCCTTCCAGGTGAAACGTACCAGCTTGTTTTCCTTGTAGAGGGAAAGTTCGGCAGCTTCTTCGGAACCTTTCCAGATGAAGGTAAAAACCTTCCCCTCCATCCTTACATCATCTGCAAACCATTCTGCTAACCCCGAGGGAGTACTCAGCCGGTTGAAGAGAACTTTGGGGGAACAATTTATAATATATTCAAGTTGTATCTTTTTCTTCCTGCTCATATGGAACGGGGTTGAATCAAGGTTCTCTTGATGTTATGTTGAATTGGCGTTAGTGATTTTGGTTTCCAATATACTATTTTTTCAACAAATTCCCGCTTTTTGAAAATAATTGTATATTTGCACCCCGAAAACAGGACGGAACACGGAAGCCGACGGGAAGCGAATCTGGCAGAGTCATAATGCCGGCAGGGGGACCCGGAGGCAATGTTTTCAGGAAGTTCTTATACACGATGGCGAGGTAGCTCAGCTGGTTAGAGCGCATGATTCATAATCATGAGGTCGCCGGATCATGCCCGGCTCTCGCTACACGGCAAAAGCCAGTGTTTACAGGGGGTTCAGCGATGAGCCCCTTTTTTTGTTGCTTGCATTTAGGGCGTAAATTGGCTACATTTGAAGATAGGAGTTTGTAAATAGCTTATAAATAGCTTATAAATAGCTTATAAATAGCTTATAAATAGTTTTTAAATCATAGCCCTCCGTTCTGCCGTTATCCCGGAAGGAAATATCTTAATCCGTCAGGATGGAACAGCTTAAACGCTAAATTGTAAGGTTATTCGGGAACACCCCGATTTTTAAGTGATTTCTTGTCTTCACTAATTTTACAGCTTAACACATTGGGCGGTCAGCCCACTGGGTTTCACTAACCATGTCGAATTTTAACTTGTCCAGAAGGTTCATTATATGCAAAGTAGGCGATTGCGGGGTTCAAACCGATCCAACCGACATTATGTTGAAGCGGATTACAACCCTTGAATTTGCTACCATCACGCCTAATTATCATATAAAATATTAATAGATATTAGTTTGTTTTAACAAATTCAACTCTGCGGTTTTGAGCTTTACCCTCCGGGGTATCGTTCGAGGTAGCAGGTGCAGTTTCCCCGTAACCTTTGTACGATAATCGTGATTGATCTATCCCAAGTTCAATTAGTTTTTTCATTACAGTATTTGCCCTTGCTACGGACAAGCTAAGGTTTACATCTTCATTGCCATCGCTGTCTGTATGGCCTTCAACACTAAACCTGAGTTCTGGGTGTTCTTGCATCATTTTCAGCACATGGTTAATGGTTCCCATACTTTCGGGTTTAATGGTTGATTTGTTGACATCGAATTTAATACCGGTCGTAACAAACTTACCATCTGTAAGTAATCTGTCGTAAAGTGGTACGGCTCCTTTTGCTATTTTAATGTTTTTTATATAGCCTTTCTTTTGATTTCGTGCATCAAAAAGAAAGGTTAAGCCCATAGGATTAAAACCTACGTTGGGTACATTTATAATACGGGCATCATCAAGGTAAACTTTTAAAGCACGTTTGTTAAAAGATACTGCAATGTGTCGCCAACCCGGTATTTTAACAATAAACGGTTTTGAAGAAGAATATTCACTATTGGGGAATGAACCGTTTGTACTGCCAAAAACTACCGTTTGTTGTGTGATATCCACGGATGTATATGTTTTAGCATCTATCTTGCTTTTTTGATTTTTTGCATCATAAAACAATAAACGGTATATGTTTTGACTAGGTAACCCCTGCTCGAAATAAGCATCAAATTCAATAGTAAATGCTTCCGGAAGATAATCATTGCCAGGGTTATTCATTAATGGAACAATACCCTGTTTATTCACCATTGCGGCCATTTTCACAAACAAGATGATGTTCTCGTTTCCGAAATTTGCATTTTCGACCAATCCGCCTGTTAAATCCCATTTACTGGGAAACTCTCCGTTTTGTTCACCCTCTTGGTTGTCTTCGAAAATTATTTCTGTACCGGGAACAAAATCATAATTCTGCCATTTTAAAGAAGCATTCTCCTGTGCGAAAGCAGTAAAGACTATACATTGCAACAAAAAAACAAAAAATTTCTTCATAAATTCCAGATCCTGTATTTCTATTGGTTTATTCAAACCCCAAAAATATAATTGGATTAGAAATTATGCGTTGTAAAAAAACGCCATACTTAAACTATATGAACATTTTGGCAAACTGTTCATTATTTTCAAAGTATCTCTTAGGGGTAGTACCTGTCATTAGCTTAAAGTCTTTAATAAAATGGCTGTAGTCATAATATCCTGCTTCTGAAATTAATTCGATAATCTTCCGTTCTGAATTTTGATTAAAATTTTTAAAAAAATGCAAGTTCCTAATAATGCGTAAGTAGCCCTTCAGGCTTAATCCAATTCTGACGTTAAAATAGCGCTGAAGGGTTCGTTCTGAATAAGGAAATATTGTTCTTATTTCATCTATGGTGATGTTTGCTTTTTTCTCAATTATTGTATCGATTAAAATATCAAATTTATCATACGAAATGAAATCATGGTCTGTAAGATTAATAAAGAATTCATCCAATAAGACGGCTTTGTCAGTTTCCGGCATGTTGGTTTTTAATTTTTGTAATAGACTATAAATTCCATCATTGAAATAATGAGCAGCTGATAACCCTTTATCGGTAAAAAGTTTTGCACTTACATTCAACAGTTTAAAAAGTGCTGTTGGTTTCAAATTAACTCCAATCATTGATGAATTCTCAGTATTATTTATTTTTGCAAATTTTGAAAGTTGCCCAACAATCATAACTTCATCAATGGGAAAATCGTAATTTGAGAAAAATGCGTTTATGTTATTTCTTAAATGAAATTGTATGACCGGATGTCCTAAAGGAGGTATCATATCGTGTGTTGTCGCATGATTTTGAATGAAATAGTAACTATATATATAATTCCGCAGGTTTATATTTGGTTTTAATTCTAATAATTGCATAATAATTTTGTATTATAACCTTCAATACTTCAAACTACGCTTATCAGATCAGATCCTGCCAACTGGTCTTAAACGTATTAGAAGTTTCATCAAAAACAGGCTATTTGAAACAGCCGGATTCCAGTTTGAGGTGATAAATCACCAAACCTCCGAACTCCATTAAAAAGGGGCAATAATGCTTTACCTTAAAGGGTAGAGAGATCTCTTTGTGTAAACGAAATAACTTCTAATCTACGGTTTAGCGGGCTGATAAGTTTGTGACTTCTATATCATTTGTTTTATAATCCAAGACAGAACATCCTTAGATTTAATATCTGGCGTTGGACCGTAAATAAATTCCATATGTCCGGGTATTCCTACAAAAGATTTAGGAAATATTGGCATGGGACCTTCAAACTTATTCTTATTTATTTTCTTTGTGGTAATATCAATAATTTTAAATGACAAAGAATGCTGTACTCCTTGAGCAATAGCATGAGTATATTGTTGAGTGCCCACATATTTGCTTTTAAAATCATAAGATTGAAGTATGTATTTTGGAAATCCCATTATTTTGCTTTCATCATCAATACATATTAATCTGTCGTTCTCCTTAGTGTAATAGTTAGCATAGTATATAAGGTTTCTGTTGAGGTTGTCTATAAACTCAGAAATATAGCTTATAAATAATTTCGTATTGTCATCGGATTTTGCAAAAAGCGAATGTATATATTTAATATAGGTTGTTCTCAAGTTAGTAAGGTTTTCAGTCATTTTTAATCTAAAGAAGTGGTTCAATTCATTTTTAGATTCAGCAGGAAGACTTGCTAATCGTGTCTCAATAATGTAATTTTTCGAGTCATAGGTCCTGTTAATATTTTCGATTTCTTTACGGATAAAAGAGTTATTTGGTCCATTGGAACTAATTTTCGAGGAAATCTTCTCTAGTGCCGACTCTATAATATCAACCTTGGTTACATTCACCTTATTACACATTATCTCATAAAGTCGTTTTAATTTAGCTAACGTAGAAGTCTCCAGGAGAATCTCCTGCGAGATTACGGTTTCAAAATAGAATTTAAATATCTCTTCGTTCTCTGCCTTAAAGATAAGTTCCGTCTTCAAAAAATTATCTATAGCTTCGGTGCGAATATTGTAGTCATTGCAATTCTTTGCAATACTGTATAGCAATTTATTGTCATGAATAGCTTGAAGGGCACCTTGACGTATATCAAGATTCTTGCCATATAAGACTATATCGTAAAGGATGTCTGGTTCTTTTATCTTTATAATATCTGATTTTTCAAATATACCTTTATCCATTTTTGCAAGTTCTGAAAGAATGCCTTGATCAGTCAGATTATTAAAGGCATATCTTTTAATAGACTTATCCTTATCTGACATTACAATTTCTTGTAATACCTTCTGGTCTGTTAATCGGCTAATTGATTTTTCCCTGACTTTTATTATATATTGATACCGTTCATTAGTGGCAAAATATGCTAGTTTATTTTGGTCAGTTAACTTTTCAATGGCATCCAAACTCCAGTCTGAACTTATGACCTCATTCGCAATTTCGAATAATACATCTTGATCTGATATTTTTCCTAAGGCGGACAAGCGAACGTCTCTTTTTGGATCGTTTTTAGCGATATCAGCTAATGCTTTTTGTGTTTCTTTAAATTCCGAATTCTGATATACTAATCTGCGTATGGAGTATGATTTGTCGTTTTTGGCAATATTAGCCATAACATTCTGATCTGTAATCTTCTGAAGTGCCACCTTGCGGATATTATCTTCTTTACTGTTTTTTGCAATTTCAATCAGCGTATTCTGGTCTGATAACCTCTTAGTGGCGATCATTCGGATGTCTATATTCTTCGCGTATTTTGCTATTTCTGCCAGGGATTTTTGGTCTGTTATCTTTTCAAGTGCAGTTTTACTGTAATCTAAATTTGTGTTATTTAATGCAATACTTGCCAAAATATCTGGATCTTTTAGCATTTTAATTCCCTTTAACTGAATGGTTAGATCATGGGAACTCCTTATCATATCGACTAATAAATTCTGGTCTGTTAACTTTTCAATGGCTTTAAACCGGATGTCAGAATGACCAGCTCTTTTCACTATATCCAGCAAAATATTTTGGTCTGTTAAATTCCTTATCGCTTCCAGACCCACGGCTATATTTACTGTCTGTATGGCGAGGCGTGCTAATAGATTTGGATCTGATATCTTTTCTGTGGATGCTAAACAGACTTCGACCTCCATGTCTTTTTTTGCAATTTCAAACAAAGCATTTTGGTCCGACAACTTTTTAATGGCTGCTATACGTATGTTTTTATTTGTATCACCTTTTGCAATTTTTGTTATTATGGCTTGATTAGAAATACTCTCAACAGCCAACATACGTTTGGAATATTCCGCATATTTCCACTTAGGACCGAAAAGCTTCCCAAAGATTTTCTCAAAGATATTTAATATACTCATAAAAATTCCTGTGAATGTGAGAAGTAATATAATTGCTGATGAAATAACTATTGACCAATAGGTAATTGTGGGTTTAAGAAATAAACAAATAATAAAAGGTTAAGAAACACTAATTGAAATGAACATAAACAGTAACCTAGTCCAAATATTAGATGAAAACCACAAAAAGATTCCTATATTACTCATGTTTTATATTAATATATTATAAGTTGATATAATTCACATTTAGTGATTTCCTTATGATGATAAACATGCTTGTATATTAAACGCCCAAACTTTCTTACTTCAAATAGCCTTATATCGGGCGGTTAGCAAAGATGTTCTGTGCTAATGTTGGCCCTGAAATATTCGAATTTTGGTTTTAGTTATTTACCATTGGTTTGAATGCTGCTAAAATATTACGTTTTATTTTGTTAACCTAGTATTCCTGATGAAATTTATATAATTTTTGCGTTGATCAGGTCACTTTTTTTATTTCTGAAGTGCTAAACCATTATTTATACCAGGCACATAAACCTCTACTTTCATGACAGGGAGGTACCCAATGATAGAGGCTCGATCAGGTCGTCGCTCTCACGGTTGACCGTGCCGCGGGTGCGAATGATCCGGGTACACGGGAATACAATTCCAGAATAAGCTGGCTCAGGGCGCTGCGGGATATCTTAGCCCGGCACAGCCGGGTCCTAAATGCACGTTACCGGCATGCTGGAAGCTTATTCATTACCGGATGGCGAATTAGGATAACCTTTCTGGAATAGGAATAGATCTTGTTATTTAGCTCTTTAATAACTTGATACTTGTTGAAAGTGAAAATATGCAAATGAAAATTTGCTTATTTTTAGGTCACCAAACGAACTTAACTATGAGACGTACTTTTTTTCTCATTGTCCTATTTTACATGCCATTCTTCTATCTGTCTGCCCAGCAACCTTCTGATCCCGTTACCGGGACATTTACAGATTCCCGTGATGGCAAAACTTACCAGTCAGTGAAAATTGGTGATCAGACGTGGATGGCCGAAAACCTGGCTTATTTGCCTTTGGTATTTGGACCTTCGACCTTATCTGAAGGTAACCCGCTATGGTATGTTTATGGGTATGACGGAACAGATGTCACCGCAGCAAAAGCAGTGGCGTATTTCTCAATTTATGGGGTGTTATATAACTGGCCCGCAGCTCTTACGGCATGTCCCGAAGGCTGGCATCTGCCCAGTGATGCCGAGTGGTCAACCCTTACGACCTACCTGGGAGGCCTTGATGTGGCTGGGGGGAAAATGAAGGAGGCAGGAACTGTTCATTGGAACGCCCCAAATGAGGGGGCTACAAATGAAAGTGGCTTTTCGGGGCTCCCGGGAGGCATACTGGAATATGAATATGGGTTCAAGAATCTTGGTAATCTTGCAGTTTGGTGGTCTTCAACTGAGCATGATCAAGCCGTTGACTCTTGGGCCCGGGTTTTAGGAAATGAAACACCCATAGCCTTCCGAAGTGAAGCTAATTTTGATCTGGCGATTAATGTGCGGTGCATAAGGGATGATTACCGTTCTAAGGATACATTATCCATTAATCTGCAAGATAGAAGAAGTTTATTTTCATCCAACGTCGTTCCTGACAGTATCAATCTCAGGTCCTTGTTTAAAAGGGTGATGGATGAAGGTAAGCTGGTGAAAATCCAGGATGAATCGGGTAATTCGATTGAGGATGTGGGCGCTTTTGGTGACTGGATCGATTATGTCGGCGATCTGTCCCCGACCGAGGGTTACAGGATAGAACTCAATGACTCCGTCAACATTCAGATCGTCGGTAAGCCCATCGAATACCCTTTTGAAATTCCCTTGAAAGCCGGATGGAATATTATTGGGTACCCAAGAATGACAGAGATGGACGGGAAGGAGGTGGTTCGTCAGTTGATTGATCGTCAGACGCTCATTGAAGTTCAGGATGGTTCTGGGAACAGGATAGAGAATATTGGATCACCTGGAGATTGGGTGAATAATATCGGCACTTTCAAACCGGGAAATGGTTACAAAGTCCGTGTCAATTCTGACGAAGTTCTAGTTTTTGGTAATCTACCCCCATATGTGCCGCTAAACCCCACGCCGTCTGATTTCGCTATGAATGTTGTAACATTTAAAGAGTTAAGATGGAACTGCACAGATCCGGAAGGGGATGAGATGACGTATGATGTTTATCTGGGGAATTCCCCTGAGTCTTTGTTATTGGTAAAGGATGATCATGTTTTAAAGGTATATGATCCGGGAGAATTGCAGTTCGGTACTGTTTATTACTGGAAAGTGGTTGCCAGGGATAGCCATGGTAACACCACCGAAGGGCCGGTATGGAATTTCACGGTTGTAAATGAAACCGCCGCATTTACAGATACCCGTGATAATATCACATACAGCACAGTGCGAATTGGCAATCAGTGGTGGATGGCCGGGAATCTGGCTTATTTGCCGACGGTAAGTCCTCCGTCTGCTGAATCTTACACGGAGCCTTACTACTATGTACAGGGCTATTCCGGGACTGATGCCGATGCTGCAATGGCCACGGCCAATTATGCCACCTATGGTGTGTTGTATAACTGGCCGGCAGCAATGACGGCATGTCCTTCAGGCTGGCACCTGCCCAGTGATGCCGAATGGAAGCAATTGGAAATGGCACTTGGGATGACCCAGGCAGAAGCTGATGAAAAAGGATGGCGTGGCACTGACCAGGGAACACAGCTGAAGGCAACAAGTGGATGGGACAACAGTGGCAACGGGACCAATTCCAGCGGCTTTGCAATGCTTCCGGGCGGGAACCGTTACGCTACGGGTTACTTCCGCCTCCTTGGAACCAACGGCTACTGGTGGTCCTCTTCGGAGAACTCTGACAGCGACGCCTGGTTCCGGAACCTGTACACCACCAACACCAATGTCTATCGGTACTACGGCAGCGAGGAGTACGGTTACAGTGTGCGCTGTGTCAGGGATTAATCCCACTTCACAGCAAACCGGGTTTTCCCCTGGCCAACCGTGTAAACGGCTGCCTCCCCTTCTAATCCGGTGAAGCGCGGTTTTCCTGTAGTTCTGATGACCGGGGGTGTGGAATTCCCTTCCATTGGGAGGGTTTCTTGGTCACCGGGCAGATAAAGAAGATTTCTCAGGGGGTTGCCCCTGACGGGAAGATATACCCTGCCCTCCGAGCCCGGGGGCACGGTCACCTCGAGGTAAAACCAGCCATTCCGCTTTTTCCAGGAGGAGGCAGTCAGTCCGTTGGGCGTTTCCAGGGAATACGTGGCATGGGTAAGGTCTCCTGCGGGCTGCGGGCGGAAAACAATATGCCTGTACCCCGGAGCCTCCTGATTGGCCTGAACGCCGGCCACCTGACGGTAGAACCAGACGATCCCTCCCCCGAACATGGGATGGTTCCGGGAGTTCCCTCCGTCCCACTGCTCCCAGGTGGTGGTAGCCCCCTGGGCGATCCACCAGCCATAGCCGGGTTGGGTGGTTTTTCGCATGGCTTCGTAGGCCAGGTCATGCATCCCGTTTTCAGAGAGTACCTCGAAGAAGAACTGGGTTCCGAAGATACCGGTACTCAGGTGGCCGTCGTTGCGGGCGATCTCTTCCCTGAGGGCGGTCAGGACCCTGGCTTTCCGTGCGGAAGGAACCCCCATTTTCAGGGCGAAGATGTTGCCACCGTGGGGGCCGTAGCTTCCCGTGGTTTCGTCGTAGAAGCGGTCATGGAAAGCCCCGGCAGTTCTCGCGGCGAGGCGGCCATATTCCACAGCTTCGGCTTCAAGCCCCAGTACACGGGCTGTTTGCGAGGTTAGGTCAGCACAACGCCAGAGATAAAAGGTGTGCACCATTTCCGCGGGGGGAAGTTCCCCCGGTGCACACCAGTCGCCCAGGTTGATCCATGGATTGGGATGTTCCGGATCGGGAGCCTCCGAGTGCATGATCCCCTCCGGGTCGGTCCAGGTGTGCATGTACCCGACATACCCCTTCATGGCCTCATAATTGTCGGAGAGTATCGTGGTATCCCCATAATGGAGGTAAAATTCCCAGGGCATGATGCAGATGGCGGCACCCCATGCGGGCCCGCCCCCGCAGCCTGGCTGCCAGGGCGCTCCGTTGGGAACATACCCGTTCTCCGGGTTTTGGGCCCCCCGCATGTCTCCAATCCATTTTGTGTAAAAGGCCCGCGCATCGTAATTGTGCATCACCGTGACACAGGCCACCTGTCCATCACCGGTGTAGGGGGAGCGTTCACGGTGAGGACAGTCGCTGGCCACACCCCCATGCATGTTGTCGGTCTGGCTGCGCCGCCAGATCTGATGGATCTTGTTGAACAAGATGTCGGAGCTGGAGAAATGCCCCGCACGCTCTACATCGGAGTAAACCGCCTCGGCGGTGAGGTCTTCCGGAAGGAGCTCCCCGGGCCAGTTGATGATCTCTACCTCGCGGAATACAAACCAGGTGAAACGGGCGGCATATTCTTCAGGGCCGCCTCCGCGCAAGGTGTACGAATTATCGCCGACGGCCGACTCGCACAGGTATCGGATATCGATACGCCGCCCTGGTTCTCCCTCGACCCGGTTGATGCGCACCCATCCCGAAATCTCCTCCCCGAAGTCGACACGATAATGGCCGTTGCCGAGTTTTTCTGTTTTTACAGGTGGCAGCCGTTCCATGATCTTGTCGGGAGGGGCTGTCTGTGCCTGCAGTTTGCCCCCGGGGGCCTTGCGCAGGGCCACAGGTTCCCATCCATTGTCGTCATATCCGGGAGAAGCCCAGCCCGGAATGTCCCTCCGGGCGTCATAGTGTTCCCCGTCGTATACATTGTCGAGAAGGATGGGACTCCCGTGTGCTTTCCAGTCGGGACCGCTGCCGATCACCTCCTCACTGCCGTCGGCATAACTGATGTGGATCTGTCCCAGGAAACGGGGCGTACCATACCCTTCGCACCAGTAATTGCCGGAATTGAAAAAGCCGTTTCCCAGGATGGTCCCGGCCACATTCTCTCCCTGGCGGAGGAGTCCCGTGATATCGTAACAGAGATAGAAAACCCGGTATTCGCTGAAGTTATTTCCGGTCATGATGCCGATCTCTCCGGCGCTTTTGCGTGGGCCGTAAAGAGAAAGGGCGGGAGCCATCACCTCATCGCCGGCTTTCATGCCATTGATATAAAACTCAAAAAATCCCAGTCCGGTCACATAGGCTTTGGCCGACCGTATGGGGCGTTCGACGTAAAAGCTTTTACGCAGCAGGGGGGCAGGGGAGGGCATCTCGCTGGCCGGGCGGTGTGCAAACCCGGTTTGGGCGGCCCCACGGGGAAACGCAGGACGGGGCAGGGGAGCTTCCCCTTCCCAGGGAGCACCGATCCACTGCGCCTGCCAGTCGGAGGTTTCCAACATTCCCATCCCCCAGCAAGCTGGCACGCTCCAGGGACTCACCCGGTCACGGCGGTCCCATACCCTGACCTGCCACCAGCACTCCTGCCGCGAGGCAAGAGGCTTCCCGGCATACCTAATATTCTGGGAGTTCCGGGAAAAGACCTTCCCCGTCTGCCAGAGAAGATGATTCCCGGTCAGCACATCCTCCCTGCTTCCGGCAACCCTGATCTCATAGGCCGTCTGGTACTGCCCCCGTTCATTCTTTCCGGGAATCCCCGTCCACGAAAGACGAGGCTGTTCCGCATCTATCGCCCTGGGATTCAGGAGATGTTCACAGCGTAAACGTTCAGGTTTCAACATCGCCCCGGCCAGAAAGGGCAACACTACTATATAAAACATACATAGTCCTGTGACTATTTTTCTTTTTATTTCCGGCCGGAACCGCGGGATGCCCATGGACGGGGTTCCGGGGGCTCCGCCTGAAAGGAACCTCTCCTGACCAACTGTACCTGTTCCCGGGTATTTCAAAAACCGCCCGCAAACATGATGCATCGCTGTAATTCCCTTCATTAAATCATAGGTCTCTCCAGTTGATCCCATCATGGATTGCCCTTTGAATTCTTAACGCCTCACGGGCAGCATCCATATTGCCCTGCGTTAAATTTCTCAGGGATTCTGCCGCTGCATCTGAAATCTCTTCACCAAATTCCTGCATGATCATCACCAGCTCTTTGACCATCTTTATGTCTCCTGAATTTCCCAGGGCATAAACGGAATTAATTTTTACGTTATCTGGAAACTCACCATTGATGATCCCAATATGATCACGGTTGTCAAAGGGGATTCCCTGATCCATCTTCTTTTTGATGGTCTCAAGGCTGATCATTTGCCTGACCTTGTCCAAATCCTCTGCAATATCTTCGTCATCAGGTGATAGTTCAAGGGCCTTCAGTAAATCTTTTTCACTTTGTTCCAGTTGACCTGAAACAGATAGGGTGAGGCCTCTGTACCTGTATAACTCGGGATTCATCGGATCCCGGTCAATGGCCTGACTGAATATCCTTAGAGCTTCCTCCGTATTCCCGGCTTCCAGTTCTTTGACCCCGCCAGATAGTGCTTCCTGACTTTCCGGGAAAGAGGTTTCGATCATTTCCGACAACCCATCATCAATCTCGGAATCAACAGGGGATGCCTCCTGTACAAAAATGAAATTGTCTTCATCCTCTACAGGTGGTGTTGTAGGAGCCGGCTTTTTGTTTCTTTTGAGAAAATCGAAAAGTTTCATGTGAATATATGTGTTAATTTTATGATAAGGTCAGTTTATGGTCCTGTTACAGAGAGGGAAGGTAGGTATTCCTTGTTGAATTAACAAAAAAATCCGGCTGTATTTCTTTACAGCCGGACTTTTTCTGGTCGGGGTGACTGGACTTGAACCAGCGGCCTCGTCGTCCCGAACGACGCGCGCTACCAACTGCGCCACACCCCGGGGCCTTCCGAATGGCCGGACTGCTTTTGTGGTCCGGCCTTTCTTCTCATAGCCTGACATCTGGCGATGGCGGGCCATTTCTGAGGCGCCACAAAAATAATATTTTCATTGATTCAAAAACAATAATTTTTTGTTTTTCCTCAAATGGTGTAAATTGGGCGTTCCTTAAAAAAATGAGTCATGATATATCGTATGTTTCGTCTCTTCGCAGCAGTTTTATGTTTTTCAGTATTCGTTCCGCGGGCATCGGCCCTCGAAGACGCACGGCTTCTCCGTTTTCCCGATATACGGAATGATCTGGTGACATTTGTCTATGCCGGGGATATCTGGACGGTCAGCGCCCAGGGTGGTGAGGCCCGCCGAATCACTTCCCATGAAGGGCTGGAACTCTTCCCCAAAATTTCCCCCGACGGGAAGTGGATCGCCTTCTCAGGTGAATATTCGGGCAGCAGACAGGTTTTTGTAGTCCCTGCGGAAGGGGGTACCCCCCGCCAGCTGACCTGGTATAACTCCGTGGGCATGATGCCTCCCCGCGGTGGTTTTGACCATGTGGTGCTCGACTGGACTCCCGACAGCCGGCAGATCCTGATCCGTGCCAACCGCACCACTTTCGGTGACCGCAATGGCAAATACTTCCTGGTTGCCCTCGACGGCGGCCTCGAGAAACCCCTGCCCATCGTCAACGGCGGATTTGCCACGCTCTCCCCCGACGGATCGGAACTGGCCTTCACCCCAGTCGACCGGGAATTCCGGACTTGGAAAAGGTACAAGGGTGGCAGGGCTTCCGACCTCTGGATCTTCGACCTGAAAAACAACACCTCGGAGCAGATCACCGACTTCAAAGGTACAGACCAGCTCCCCGTTTGGTCGGGCGATGAAATTTTCTTTGCCTCTGACCGCGACCTGAAACTCAATATCTGGAAATACAACGTGAAAACCAGGGAGACCTCTCAGGTCACCTCCCACAAGGAGTTCGACGTTATGTGGCCCTCCGGAGGCGACGGCTGGCTGGTTTATGAAAACGGAGGATTCCTGTACAAGCTCAATCTGGCTTCGGGTACCACCACGAAAATGAGCATCAACATCAGGTTTGACAATCCCAATCTGATGACTTACTGGAAAAATGTGAAAGACGATATACACAGTTTTGCGGTTTCTCCCACGGGGAAAAGAGCTTTGTTCGACGCCCGGGGCGATATTTTCTCGGTTCCGGCCGAAAACGGCCTCATCGAAAACCTCACCCAAAGCCAGGGTGTCCGTGAGATCTTCCCCGCCTGGTCACCTGACGGGAAATACATCAGTTATATCTCCGATGCTTCCGGGGAATATGAAATTTATCTTCTTGAGAATAAAAAGGGTGCAGAGCCGAGGCAGCTGACCTTCAACTCGTCAGCCTGGAAATACCAGCCCTTATGGTCACCCGACAGCCGGTATCTGCTCTTTTCTGACCGTACGCTTCAACTGCGTTTGCTGGAGGTGGGGTCAGGAAAGATCACCGATATTGACAAGGCGACCTTCAACGAAATCAGAACCTACGACATCTCTCCCGACTCACGGTGGATCGCCTACACCAGGGAGGGGAGCAATGCCCAGCCGGTGATCTGGATCTACGACATCACCACCGGCAAGAAGCAACAGTTGACCGACGGGGTTTTCAGCGATGACGAACCTGTTTTTTCCCTCTGCGGAAACTTTCTTTTCTTTTCTTCCAACCGCGATTTCAACCTGGCTTTTTCCAGTTTCGAGTTTGATTATCTCTACAATCGGTCGACCAGGTTGTATGCCCTTACCCTGAAGCCTGACGGGCCTAAACTGGTCAAAGATAAAAACGATGTGGAGCCAGTGAGAGAGGAAAAGGGGAGTGCCCCGGGAAGCGGCGAGCAGGCTGCGAAGAGCGGCAAAAAGGAGAGTACCCCAAAAGGCGGCACCCCGGCCGCGGATGCCGCTCACGCAGCCAAAAGCCCGAAAGTGGAGATCGGTTTTGAGGGAATAAACAACCGTATTGCTGTCCTCCCTGGTGAGGCCGGGGAATACAGGATCGCCGGTGCCGTAGAGGGAGGCCTTCTATACATGGCCGGAGGAAAACTCATGCGCTACAACATCGCCGATGAAAAGAGCGAGGAGATCCTCGACAGGGCCATGATGGCCATGATCACCGCCGATGGGAAAATGGTGATGTACCGTTCGGGCGCCGACTTCGGTATCGTGAAGGTCGCTCCCAACCAGAAGAGCGGCGCCGGGAAGATCAACCTCGACCAGATGGAAATGAAGATCGACCCCCGTAAGGAATGGAATCAGATTTATGCCGATGGATGGCGCATCTTCCGCGATTATTTTTACGTCGACAACCTGCACGGCGTTAATTGGCCCGAAGTGAAGGAGCGATACAGCGTGCTGCTTCCCCATGTGAGCCACCGTGCCGACCTGGATTACATCCTCAACGAGATTGTTTCGGAGAGCAATGCCGGTCACTCTTATGTCGACTGGGGTGATTTTAAAAGGGTGAAACGGGTGGATGGCGGTCTGCTGGGTGCTGACCTGGTGGCCGATGAGGCCGCTGGGCGCTACAGGATGACGAAAATTTACCAGGGTGAAAACTGGAATCCCTCCCGTCGCTCTCCCCTGACCGAAACGGGTGTGAACGTCAGGGAAGGCGATTACCTGCTGCGGATCGACGGCCGGGAGATTACCCTGAACGACAACCCTTATCTTTTCCTGGAGAATAAAGCGGGTAAGAAGGTGGAACTCACCGTCAACGGAAAACCCGGGATGACAGGTGCGCATACGGAAGTCATACAGCCCATTGCCAGCGAACTGGAGCTGTTTGGCCTCGACTGGGTCAACCAGCGGCGTGAAATGGTCGACAAACTCTCGGGTGGCCGGATTGGGTATATTTATGTGCCCAATACCTCGACCGATGGCAACCGGGAACTCTATCGCGGCATCTATGCCTATCATGACAAGGAAGCCCTGATCATCGACGACCGCTACAACGGCGGCGGCTTCATCCCCGACCGGATGGCCGACCTGCTCGACCGTAAAACCCTGGTGTGGTGGCACCGCAATGGTCTGGAACCTTCCAAGGCTCCCGGCGTGGCCCATGACGGCCCCAAAGTCATGCTCATCAATGGCTATTCCTCCTCGGGAGGTGATGCCTTCCCCTATTTCTTCAAGAAAATGGGTCTGGGAAAACTCATCGGCACCCGTACCTGGGGCGGCCTGATCGGAATCTCCGGAAATGCCAGGCTCGTCGATGGCGGATATATCTCGGTGCCCCGCTTCGGAATATACGACGAGAACAGCCAGTGGATCATAGAGGGAATCGGCGTCTATCCCGACATCGAAGTGGTCGACCGGCCCGAACAACTGGCAAAGGGTGTCGATCCAGGTATCGAAAGAGCCGTCAAGGAATTGCTGATAGAACTGGAGAAAAACCCGGTAAAACGGCCTTCTACTCCAAAATCACCCGACCGTTCCGGATGGATCGAAAAGGAGATCCGGTAACCCGAACTCCTCCCTTCACCTGGCAGGTTCTCTTCAAAACCACAAATAAACATCCGGTCAAAGTCCTGACCGGATGTTTTTTTTTCAGAACATGCCCTAAGGAATTGGCTGAACGGCTAATTCACCCGTGAAAACCGGGATTCCAAATTGCACACAACGTGGAAAAACACTTTTCAATTTGGGAAAATTTCCTTAAATTTAGTAAGATTCAGAACCATGAGGATATGGACCCGTCAGATGAAAATTTGTCGATGGAGCAGGCCTTCCTACGTAAACTGAATGACACCATTTACCAGAACCTGAGCAAAGAGGATTTCGGAGTAAAAGAGTTGTCGCATGAGATGAACATGAGCAGGTCAACATTACTCCGGAAAGTAAAAAAAGAGACCCATAATTCAGTCAACCAGTATATTCGCCAACTGAGGCTGGAACGTGCCATGGAGATGTTACAGGATAATGTGGCCTCTGTGTCTGAAATAGCCTTCCAGACGGGTTTCGGTAGTCCCGCGTACTTTAACACCTGTTTCCATCATTATTTCGGGTTCCCTCCCGGAGAAGTGAAAAAAATGAAAACCCTGACCTCAAAACAAGGAATTCCGGAAACAGAAAGCAATGCAAAGCCAAATAAGAAGAGAAGTACAGGAAAAAATTCCTTCAGGTGGATGATCCCTGTCTCTGTCGTTCTTATTGTGGGGATTACCTCCATCTTTTTCATACTCCCGGAATCACTGAAAACCTGGTTCCCCGGTAATTCAGGGGCGATGGGAAATAAGGTCAAATCCATTGCTGTTCTGCCATTCAAGAACCTGAGTGAAGACAAGGAATTCCAGTATTTTGCCGATGGCGTAATGGAAGACATTCTTGTCAACCTCAGTTATGTCAAAGATTTTAAGGTGGTCTCACGCACCTCAGTTGAAACGTTCCGTGAAAATGCACCCCCATTGCCTGAAATATCCAGGAAACTGAATGTGGATTACATTCTGGAAGGAAGTGTTCAAAGCTCCGATAGCCAGTTGCGGGTAAGGATCCAGTTCATTGAAGCCAGAACCGACAGTCATTTGTTTTCAGAGACCTTTGACCGGGATTTGTCTGATATTTTTAGCATTCAGAGTGAAATAGCCCGGAAAATATCCAGGGAACTTCAGGCCACCCTGTCAGAAGAAGAGATTGAACACATTGAAAAAATGCCCACCCGGAATATGGAGGCCTACAAGCAATACCTCATGGGACGGTATTTCTGGAATAAAAGAGACAAGGCCAGTCAGTTAAAAAGTATCGCCTGTTTTGAGAACGCATTGGCCATAGATTCCACTTACACATTGGCGTATGCCGGTCTGGCTGATGCTTACTTTATCCTGACCTGGTGGGACTGGTATCCCCGTCAGGAAGGATATCTGAAAGCAAAAAAACTGGCATTAAAGGCTTTGGAAATGGACAGGGAACTCGCAGAGGCGCATGCCACCCTGGGGGGTATTTTCTGTTACGGAGATTGGAATTGGCTTGAAGCCAGGAAAGAACTTGAACGGGCCATAAAAATTAACCCTAATTACGTCAACGGATATCAATATTATGCTGAATTTCTGGATATCATCAATGACAGAGAGGGTGCACGCAAAAGCATTGATAAGGCATTGGAATTGGATCCTTATGCCTACATGCCAAATGTCATTAGTGCCATCTGTTATTCTAATGAGGGGAAACTGGATGAATCTATCAAAGCACGCTACAATATTCTGGAAATCTACCCTGATAAGTTTGAAATTTATTACAGTCTGTTTCAGAATTACATTGTAAAGAAAGATTCCCTAAAAGCGCTGGAAACTTTCAAGAAGTATTGGATGAAGGAGACTCCTTCTGAAATAACAGTACATGAAATCGAAAATGTATATAAGAAATCAGGTATAAGAGGATTAGTGGAAATGTGTATTGAGTCAGAGCTGGGAAATCCCCGTCCTTCCCCTTATGTGATTGCCATAAAATATGCAATGCTGGGTGAAAAGGAGAAAACATTGACATTTCTTGAAAAAGCCATGGAAGAACGCATCCCTGCTCTTCCACGGATTAACTCCAATCCGCTCTTTGACAACCTGCGTTCGGAGCCCCGGTTTAAACGACTGATTGAGGAAATGGGATTGACCCGCTTTGGTAAATAGTCAATTTCGTAAGTTTTTGAAGCATCGGCGACCATTATCCTCAGCATTACGCAAACCGGGGTATTTGCCTTTACAGAGGATACACCTTTGTAAGATCCGTATCCCAGGAGGGTTGTTTGCTCATCAGCGCTCAGGATGCCCCGGCGTTAGCCTCAAAACCATGAAAAAAGCATCCGGTCAAAAACTGACCGGATGCTTCGTTGACTTTTCTTAAGGCCTCTGCCCCAAAAGGGTTTTTCCTCCTTCCAGACTCAAGATTCCAATATTCAAGATTCCAGACTTCGGATTCCTCCTTCCAGACTCAAGATTCCAGACTCCCGATTCCCGATCATTCCTTCTCAATGGTGATCACCTCCCTGAAGAGGTCTTTGTTTTCATTGATTTTGGCTTCGCTGCCATAGATGCAGAAGTTATTTTTGGCCAGGATGTCGGCCACCATTCCGCTCATGCCGCTGATATCTTCGGCTGTAGTGGAGAGAATTTCCTTCCGTTCCTGTTCCAGCATGCCGGCGGTGGTTTTCTCAAAGTGGTACTGCATGGCAGTACGTCCTTTCTGGGAAGCTGTTTTGGGCTGGTCAATGCGGGCGATGGTCCCGATGATATAACGGGTCATGGCCTTTTCGTCGGCTTTGAAATTCTGCAGGTAAACCGCGGTGGAGTCGTAATTGACGAGGGTCTCCCTCAGGTTGGGATCCCGGTACGACATAAAATAAACCCCGCCGGCAGGGGAGAAGGAGGAGTACCCCCCGTAGGCTCCGCCCATGACCCTGATGCGTGTTTGCAGCCAGTCGGTGCTGATGATCTGGTTTAGCACACTCATCTTACCGGTCCAATCGTATCCCAGCATTTTGAAATTGTAAGCCTTGACCACATACTGTACCTTGGAAGCCGAGAGCAGTGCCTCATTGCCCTGATTGAGGGGAAGTTGCCACGACTGCAACGCATCATTTCCTTCGGGGAAATCCGCGGCGGTCCGTTCCAGTTCAGTGGTAAACACGGGAATTTCGGCAGGAGAACAGGTGACGGCGGCAACCAGGTTCTTCCGGTTGAAGAGCAGGGCGGCCGTTTCTTCCAGGTTGCGGCTGATCTCCGGGAAGAGTTCGTCATAACGGGTCACCAGCTGCGACAGGAACCGGTAATAGTCGAGGCCTCCCGTGAGTTCGTTGAACATTCCGCTCTGTGAGTAGTAAGAGGCGGCCCTGATACGGGCGTAGTTCAGGCCGTTTTGTTTGATGTCGGCATCTACATTCGAGAAATGACGGGTAAGGACCGCCTTCAGGCGGAGGGTGTCGCGGTAATCGGAACGGAAGAGGATCTCGGCCAGCAAATCGGCCATCTTGCCGGTTTTATCAGCCATGGCCTTGGCCGAAACGATCATTTTGGGCTGCATCCCTTCATCGCTCCGGTTTTCCAGAAATGTGGACAGCTCACTGCTGAAACCTCCGGTGTGGATGTTCAGCGCGTTCTCCAGCTCCCCGAAACTGTAATGTTCAGTGTTCATTTTCCCCAGAAGCGAGGATAACAATGCCGCATAGGGTATCTTTTCCTGTGGAAGCTGTCTCAGGTCAAAATAATAATCGGCATATATGATACCGTTGGTGAACTGGTCACAGTGCATGACCTTAAGGCCGTTGGTCTTCAAGGGTTTCACGGTGTGAAATTCCGCTTCCGCGGGTATGTCGGAAATTTCCAGCATCGGTATGCTGGCCAGCGCCTCAGGTGTGTCTTCCCGTTGCTGGAATTCCATCAGTTCTTTGGTTTCGTTGATGATCGAGTCGAGCTGGGCTTCGGATAAGGAGGCCTTCAGGGCAACCAGTTCCTTTTCCACTTCGGCATCGCGGCGGGCCTGTAACCCCGGATCGGGTTTCAGAGTCAGCAACAGCGCATGGGGATTGTTCAGCAGATAACGGTCGACCAGCGACTCCAGCATATGGCTTTCCAGGGCCTTTTTGACTTCCGCCAGGGGTTTCTCAAACTCCAGTCCCAGAAAGGGATCGCCTGAGTAAATCCAGGGCTGCTGGTTCCGGAAAGTGTACATCAATCCCTTATGGGGGGTGTTCCCCTCCCGGAGGGTGAACTCGGTACGGTTCAGAAGCCCCTCGATCATGGTTTTATCAAAGCCTTCGGACACTACCTTCTGAAGGGTTTCAGTGACCACCTCGCGAAAACGGTCGCGGTCACCGGGATTGGCATTCTGCACGACGATGGCGAACACATTCTGCTGCATCTCCAGGAACCATCCCATCACCTCATGGCCAATCCCCGCCTCCTGAAGGGCCAGCCGCAACGGGGCCGACTCGTGATTGACCAATGCGTTGGCAATGAACTCAAAGGCCATGGAGGTCCCCCGGTCGGTATTCAGATTGGTCACAAAACTCATGGCCAGATAGGTGTTGTCCTTGACCGGACTCCCCGCAGGAACAGCGTAACTCTCCTCCACGACCTTCATCTCACTGAATGGCGCCTGAAGCGGAATCTCCGTGATGTCGCCCGATACCTCATAATGCGATAGGTACTGCTCGTTGATGAACTGCAGCTCCCTGTTCAGGTCGGCATCCCCGTAAAGCGTGATGAAACTGTTGGAGGGATGATAAAACTTTTTGTGGAAAGCCTTGAAATATTCCTGCGTCAACCCCGGAATGGCGCTCGGATGACCCCCTGATTCCTTGCCATACGTGTTGTCGGGAAAGAGATTCTTGCCCGTCTGATAATAGAGTTCGGTCATGGGGTCGGAATAGGCTCCCTTCATCTCATTGTAAACCACCCCCTTGTATACCAGGGGCCCCTCTTTATCGGTGAGCTCCAAATGCCATCCCTCCTGTTTCAGAACCCGGGAATCCTCCAGCATCACCGGGTTGAAAACGGCATCCAGATAAACATGCATCAGATTGAAATAATCCTTCTCATTCATGCTCGCCACCGGATAGGTCGTGAAGTCGGAACTGGTCATCGCGTTCAGAAAGGTGTTCAGAGATCCTTTCAGAAGCACGTCAAAGGGGCTCTTCACCGGAAAATGCTTCGATCCGTTAAGCACCGAATGTTCCAAAATATGGGGCGTGCCAAAATCGTTTTCCGGAACGGTTTTGAATGCGATGTTAAAAAGCTTGTTGGGATCAGCGGCGGCGATTTTCAACAAGTGCGCCCCGCTTTTTTCATGCACAAAGTAAAGGCATTCTGCATTGACCTCCTTTACAAAACGCTTCTCTATCAGTTTGAATCCCTGGTAGACTTCATTCACCTTATACTCCCCCTGACTGCCGCAGGATGTGATAACCGTCGCCAGTGCGATCAACAGAATGGATGGAAAATTCTTCTTCATATACGATGTTTTATGGTTTTTTCTTTGGGGGGTGAAAATTACAACAATTATTGTTATCCTGCGGGAATTTTTCCACATTTGCGCAACCGATCTTTTCCCGGATGGCTCTGAATTACCTTTTTATCTTCTTTTTCCTGATCGCTTTTGTCATTGGGTTGGCCAGGCTTCTGTTCACGGGAGACACGGAAGTCTTCAGTCTGATGGTGAATGCCACCTTTGACAGTGCCAAAACCGGTTTTGAGATCTCCCTGGGGCTCACCGGGGTGCTGACCCTCTGGATGGGGATCATGAAAGTGGGGGAGAAGGGGGGTGTGGTCAGGCTTTTTGCCCGGGCCATCGGGCCGTTCTTCAACAAGCTGTTTCCGGCTCTGGGGAAGGACCACCCGGCCTATGGATCGATTATCCTGAACATCGCGGCCAACATGCTCAACCTTGACAATGCGGCCACCCCTGTAGGACTACAGGCCATGAAGGAAATGCAGGCCTCCAACCCCCACAAGGAAACCGCCAGCGACCCCATGATTATGTTCCTGGTGCTCAACACCTCAGGACTGACGATCATCCCGGTAAGCATCATGGTGTACCGGGCCCAGCTGGGTGCAGCCAATCCCGCCGATATCTTCCTTCCTATCCTCATTGCTACCTATTTCTCCACCCTGGTCGGACTGATTGCCGTATCGCTTTATCAGAAAATCAACCTGCTGAACCGCACGGTACTGGCTTATCTGGGCTCCATCACCCTGGTGATCGGCGCCCTCATATGGTATTTCTCAACCCTCGAACAGGCGCAGATCACCCGCATCAGCGGCCTGGTCAGCAATGTCATCCTCTTTTCCATCATCACAGGATTCATACTGGCAGGATTCATCAGGAAGATCAATGTCTATGAGGCCTTTATTGAGGGTGCTGTCGACGGATTCAAGACGGCCGTCAAGATCATTCCCTATTTGGTAGCCATCCTGGTGGCCATTGGGGTTTTCCGGGCTTCCGGGGCCATGGACTGGTTACTTTCGGGGTTGTCCTGGGTCGTTTCCCTGTTCGGACTGAACACCGATTTCATTCCGGCCATGCCCACAGCCCTGATGAAACCCCTCAGCGGCAGCGGAGCCCGCGGAATGATGGTCGACGCCATGACCACCTATGGCGCCGATTCCTTTGTGGGGCGCCTCTCCTCCATATTCCAGGGAGCTACCGACACCACTTTTTACATTCTGGCGGTCTACTTCGGCTCCGTGGGCATCAAAAATACAAGATATGCCGTGGTCTGCGGACTTCTGGCCGACTTTGCCGGCGTCATCGCCGCCCTTTTCCTGGGATATCTCTTCTTCCACTAGAAAGAGAACGTTGCCATCTCCTTCCTGAAGGGTTTCTCCTGAATCTGAAAAATTCTCCCCGCTGTTCCGGCAAATTTCCTGAAATATTTCCTAAATTGGAGTCATTCTCCACGAAGCAACTTTAACCTTATGGACCAGCTGAAAAAGGGTGGTTCGATGACACCCAAGCGTAATTCCCTGGTTCTGCCCTTGTCAGGCAACCTTCCGGAAACGGAAACCGGTGGGAAAGCCCGGTCTCTCCTATATCTCCGGGAAAAGGGGTATGCTGTGCCCCGGAGTTATCTGGTGCCGGGCAAAGTCTTTGAGCGTTACCGCTAGTCAGGTGATGCCACTGTGGAGCAGTTGCGCAGGGAGGTTGCGGGCCTGCCTATGCTGCCTTATGCCGTAAGGTCCTCCGCATATGGGGAAGACGGATCCGTACATTCCTGTGCCGGCCAGTTTCTGACGCTTCTGAACCGTAAAGGAGAGGAGGAGATTATCGGGGCCATCCTGGAGGTATGGAGATCAGCCACAGGGTTCACTACAGGCGAATATTCCCGCATGGCAGGCCAGCAAAATGGCATGCCAGGGTGCGCCGTGATCATACAGGAGATGGTGGACTCCCGTTTTTCAGGGGTGAGCTTCAGCCGTAACCCGGTTACCGGGGCCCCCGAAACGATTATCGAAGCGGTGGAAGGCAGGGGTGAAGAGCTGGTGCAGAAAGGGACCACCCCGCTCCGCTGGAAATTCCGGGGAAACAGAGCCATGGAGGGGGAGTGCGGTCACCTCCTCTTCAAAGTGGTCACCCAGGTGGCCTCATCCACCCGAAACCTCCAGCGGTCGGCAGGTTTTCCAGTCGATATCGAGTGGGCCTGGGATGGCCGGAAACTGTGGTTTCTGCAGATGCGCAGAATTACCGCCCAGAAACACCTGACAGTCTACTCCTCACGGATGGCAGGGGAGATGTTGCCCGGCCAGATCAAGCCCCTGGTATGGTCAGTCAACATTCCCCTGGTGGTCGGTGCCAAAACAGCCCTGGCAGAGGAAATTACCGGTCCCCTCCGCATCAGGCCTCATGAACTGGTTCGAAGTTTCAGCTACCGCACCTATTTCAACCTCGATAAACTCGGGGAGATCCTGCAACAATTCGGACTGCCACCGGAATCCCTGGAAACGGTTATGCGTGGTAACCACCACTCCATGAGTGGATTCCGCCCAGGATGGAAAACACTCCGCCATCTCCCGCGGATGGTCCGCTTCCTGCGACACAAGCTCCGCTACCCCGACCGCTTCGAAACGGAATACCTCGGGATGAATGAGCAGGCTCAGACGCTCAGGAATAAACTGGCTACTTTTTCCCTGCCCGGAGATTATCATCCTTTGTTTGACCAGCTTTACCGGCAGGGACAACAACTGGCCCATTTCAATATCGTCATACCCGTACTGATGCGGATAACCATGCGGCGGCTGCAGAAAAAGATGGAAAAAGCGGGGATCCCCTTTGACCAGAAGCGGTTTGCCATGGCGTTCCCCCGACTGGAGGAGTGGTCCCCCGTGGTTTTGATGGCCCAAATGAAAACCGCCTATGAAGATCTGCCTCCATCCCTCCGGCAGGAGATTCACGGTCCGGCTGACTTGCCCAATCATCCCAGCACCGCCTCCCTGGCGGACGGCTTTGCCCTGTTTATGGAACGGTTCGGCCATTTCAGCCGCTCCGGAAACGACTTTTCCGTTCCCAAGTGGGAGGAACAACCCGATGAGGTCTGGAAAATGATCCTAAACTCATCTCACCCGGGGGATGAAGCCGGGAAAATGGAAAATGCGGGGTGTCGAACTGAGGTGAGCCGGGCTGTTCAGCTGCCACGGAAACTGGAAAAACTGTGGCTGAAAGCCGGCAGACTGATGGTTTACAGGGAACAGATCAGCTCTTTGTATATTTTAGGATATGGTCTTTTCCGGACCTTCTTCCTGAAAACCGGCGCCTGGCTGACCGGGCTGGGGATCATCGCTGAGCGCGGGGATATTTTCTTTCTGACGCGTGAAGAGGTGGAAGCTGCCATCGGTGCTCCCGGCGATGACAAGTGTGGGGCATGAAACCCCGCAGGCTGCTTCGATGGCCGACGGACGGGTGTCATAAGGGGCCAGCAAAGCCAGACCTTTGATGCGGGGTTCCATCGCAGCAGCCAGCACGGCGGCCCCTCCGCCCATGCTGTGCCCCATCAGACAAACCGTTTCACTCAGCCGCCCGTAAAAGAGAGAGCCGTGCTCGCCGTTCCAGGAGGCCACCTGCCCGGCCACGACTGCCAGATCTTCCGCCAAGCGACGGTGCGAGGGAAACATCCCCCTTTCGGCCAATGGAAAGGCCACCACACACCCCTCCGGTACCACCAGTTCAACCAGATGACGATAGCTGCCCGGTGCCAGCATATAGCCATGTCCGAACACAATGACCGTGAGTGGCTTTCCCTCTCCGGCCGGGGGGTGATCCTTTTCCTCAATTTCCTCCGGATACCATATTTCAACTGGAATCTTCCGCTGGCCCCTGGCGGGGTCCGTCACCGTGATGGTGGTATGTCCTGCCTTACGGGTCCGGGCCGAAACCTCTTTCCCCGCGAAAAACAGAGTCAGAAAACAGAGCAGAAGGCCATACTTCATTCTTCAGTCCTTTTTTTGTGATTGGCTTCTTGTTGATTTACCCGTTTTGGGCGTGCCCGTCATCTTCACGCCCGTGGTCCCGGCTTCTGCTGTCCTCATCAGGCCGCAGACCGGTCTCTTCGGCTTTTTCTTTTCTGACGGAGGTGACATCCCAGGCACAATCGGTCTCATGGATGGAAAAGTCCCTTTCCGTTTGCAGGGTTTCGGTGAGTTGATCGGAGAAGCGGCGCGATTCGCGTATGAAGTGGGTTTCGTCTTTCAGCCAGTGTTCATAGAGTTCCCGCATAATGCTGTCTTCGTGATGTTTGAAGGTGAGGGCGGCGCGATGGGCCTGGTAACGGTTGAACCCCAGGAAGTGGAGGGAGCGGCTGCCCAGTTCGACGGCCGAGTTAAATGTTTCACGCTGCACCATCTGCACCCCCAGCTTATAGAATTCAAATTCGTGAAAGGTGTCCCGGGCACGGGCGGCGATTTTCAGGTTGGGGTAGTTTTTCTTGAGCCAGCCGGCGATCTTAAGGGCTTCATCGTCTTCGGCCATGGTAAGCACCAGCAGGCGGGCATCCTTGACACCGGCGGCTTCGAGCATCTCGGGGCGGGTGACATCACCATAAAAGAGCTTGAATCCATATTTGCGGAGGATCTCCACATTGGCGGGATTGCTGTCGAGAATGGTGACCGTGAAGCCGTTGGCGATGAGCAACCGTCCCACGACCAATCCGAAGCGGCCGAATCCGGCGATGATGATTTTATTGCCTGTTTCGGGAATTTTGTCGGGGACCTCCCTGTTGCGGCGGCGGACATACCAGGGTCTGACCAGTTTCTCATTGATGACCAGCAGCAGGGGAGTGAGGGCCATGCTGAAAATGATCACCATGATTATCAAGGAGGAGGTTTCATGATCGAAGATGCGCAGGGTATCGGAGAAGGAGACCAGTACAAAACCGAACTCACTGGCCTGTGCCAGGGCCAGGGCAAAAAGAACATGCCTTCCGTGGCGTAGACCGAACACCCGGGCCGTGACCCACAAGGCTCCAAACTTGAGAAGGATCAGCAAAAGTACCAGTCCAGCGATCAGCAGCGGTTCCCGGAAAAAGAGGGTGAAATTGATGCCAGCCCCCACAGAGATAAAAAAGAGCCCCAGCAACAGTCCTTTGATGGGTTCAATGGTCACTTCGAGTTCGTGCCGGTATTCGTTTTCGGCCAGCACAACCCCGGCGATAAAGGTTCCCAGGGCGGGCGAAAGGCCGATTTTTGCCGTTCCGTAGGCGCTGCCGATGACCAGCAAAAGCACAGAGGCGGTGAAAACCTCCCTCATGCCGGCACCTGCCACGAAACGGAAGATATGGCGGGCCACGAACCTCCCGGCGAAAATCACGGCCATTCCGACCGTGACAATCAGCAGCAACTGCAAAGCCCCCGGCAGGGCGGCAAATCCTTCCTGAGGGGGCGGGACCTGCCGCTTCACATCGGAGATGCCTCCGATTACTGCCAGCAAGGGGAGCAACGCCAGGATGGGAATCACGGCCAGGTCCTGGAAAAGCAATACCGAAATGGCAGAGCGGCCGCCGCTGTTCTTGAGGAGTCCCTTTTCGGAGAGGGTCTGCAACACGATGGCCGTGGAGGAAAGCGATAGGATCAGTCCCATGGCGGCCGCCTGGTTAGGCCTTAATCCCATCATCCAGGCGGCCCCGGCAATCACCAGCGTGGTCGTCACCACCTGCATCCCTCCCATCCCGAAAATCGAATGCCTGGTTTTCCAAAGCAGGGAAGGCTGCATTTCGAGCCCGATGAGAAAAAGCATCAGGACCACCCCGAATTCCGCAAAATGCATCACTTTTTCGCTTTCCTGGCCGACCCACCCCAATACATAGGGACCGATGATTACTCCCGCCAGGAGATACCCCGGTACCGATCCCAACCCGGTCTTTTTGGCCAGCGGAACGGTGATCACCGCCGCCAGCAGGTAAATCATCGCCTGTAAGAAGAAATCCTGGTTATACATACCGGTTTGTTAGGGGATGAGAGAATTAATGGATTCCGCATCCTGCCATTTGACAGTGGGCAGGGTGTTGTCGCGAAGGGCTGTAAGCAGCCTGGCATACCAGTCGGCGTACCGGTCGATCTCCTCTTCCCTGAGGAGGTGGGAACCGTGGACCACAAAGGGGGGCAGGTATTCCATACCGCACAGGCGGGCCGTCTGATGAAAGGGGGCCAGGAACTGCTTTACGGAGTAGTGGCTGAATCCCTGACGGGTGTATACGGCCTCGCTGCCTCCCGTGCTGATCACCGACAGGGCTTTCTTCCCGTGGAGGTTGGTCCCCTTCCGGCCGTAAGCAAAATTGTGTTCCAGCACCAGGTCCATCCACTCCTTGAGGAGAGCCGGACAACTATACCAATAGAAAGGGTGCTGCCAGATCAGGACGTCGTGGACGCGGAGCTGCTTTTGTTCATAGGGCACGTGGATGAAAAAATCGGGGTAACGGTCGTAGAGGTTACAGAAAGTAACTCCTTCGACTTCGCCTGCAGCCCTGGCCAACCGGCTGTGAATCCTCGATTTGTGCAGGGCCGGATGGGCAAATAGAATAAGTATCTTCTTCATAGGGTGGGATTGCCTTTGTCGCTGCGGTGTATGTTGCCCGTTGTTCAGAAGAGCCCCCGGGACGGTGCATAAGACCAGGGTTTCTTGACTTCCGGGGTATTGGTGTCGGCACCCCTGGCGGTGATCAGCGTGCTGATGGTCCAGGCTTTCATCCCTTCCTCCGGAAATGGGACCATCAGGGTCTCTACTTCCTGCCGGGGAAGTTTTTCGTCGAGCCAGGCACCCTCACTCCCTTCAGGCAAGATCAGGGGCATTCTTTTTTTTGTATTGTGGATCTCTGCCATCAGGGGATTGGCATCGGTGGTGAGGATCGAAAAGGTATGAAGGGTTTCCCTCTCCGGATACTCCCAGATATCCCAAAGTCCTCCGAACGAGAAAACCTCCTTGCCGGAAAGGGTGATGAACCAGGGGATCTTTTGCGTGCCCACACTCTGCCATTCAAAGAAGCCATCGGCAGGAACCAGGCACCTGCGGGTGGCCAAAGACTTCCGGAATGAGGGTTTTTCGAAGGCCGATTCCGAGCGGGCATTCAGGGTCTTGCCCCTTATTTCCGCAGCCTGCTCAGGATCACGGATCCACGACGGTACCAATCCCCATTGCAACAGGGTGATCTGCCTCTCTTTGCCTCCATGTACCACCGGCATCAGCGGGAAATTAAAACCGTTGACATGGTGCCGGGGCTCCCAGGTGACCGCCGGTGTAAACGGGGCATGATAGCGGTTCTCCAGGTTTTTGGCCACCTGGCTCATTGAATAGTGAAAACACATAATCTGAAATGTTGCTCTCTTTCAAAAGTACACTTTTTTTTCATGGGTTACCCTGACGCTTACCCAGAGCTACCCTTCTTGAACTACGTAACGGCACTGCTGTCCCATCCTCAAATATAGACAATACAATTCATGAATTTCGCTACGGCACTGTTCCCATTGACCCTTTCACGGCATGGTCCTGCCTTGATGCCTGCCTTTTGTGAGAGGTCCGGCTTATATCGGGGCCCAGGCATCATAAAACGACCCGGGTTCCACGCTTGAACCTGTAGTTTATGTAAGGCGGATTTCCATCAGGTCGCTCCAGCGGGTGGTGTATCCCGGGGAGAGTTTTTCCTGGCGGAGTCTCCACTTGCGGGTGGTCCCCTGTGTGGCCACCTGAAGGGTCTGCCGGCCGTAGCGGCGGTTGACCTCGTCGAGTGACTCCATGAGTTTCCGGTGTTTGCCAGTTTCCGCAGAAGAAAAAAGGTCTTGCTGGACCTCTCCTTCGGGGACCAGGCCCGTGACGATGACCCCGGCTTTCTTGTACAGGTAACCTGGGCGGTAAATGGCCCTGAGGGCTTCTACGGCCGCCTTGACCAGCAGGATGGAGTCGTTGGTGGGGGTGGCCAGGGTGATCACCCGGTTGCGGGCATACTGCGGCTGGTCGGTGCGGAAGGCATTGGTGTGAATGAAGACCATCATCTGGGTGGCGGCGCTTTTCCCGCGGCGCAGTTTGGCGGCGCACATGGTGGCGAAGGTCGCGATGGCCTCCTCCAGTGGGCCGGGTTCGCCCTGAGGTTTCCCGAAGGAGCGGGAGGTACAGATGGCCTGGCGCGCCGGAACCGCTTCCTCCAGCGCCAAACAGGAAATACCACACAACTCCTGCCGGGTACGCAGACCCGTCACGGTCATCTCCCGGCGCACCCACTCCTCCGGAGCCCGGCTGAGGTCATAGGCTGTGATGATTCCCCGGGCGGTAAGTTTGGCCGAATACTGCCTGCCAATCCCCCACACTTCGCCCACTGGCGTCTGCTGAAGCACTTCGGTGATCTCTTCTTCCCCTTTGAGCAGACAAACCGGCATCTTGTTCTTCTTGGCCAGGTGATTGGCGATCTTGGCCAACGTCTTGGTCGGGGCCACACCTATCCCAACCGGAATTCCCGTATGCTTCAACACGGTCTTCCTGATGCGTTGGGCAAGAGCCTCCGCTCCCTCCGGCGATATCCCCGTCAGGTCAAGAAATGCCTCATCAATCGAATAGATTTCCATGGAGGGTACCAGCGCCGCCAGAGTCGCCATCACCCTCGACGAAAAATCACCGTAAAGGGCATAATTCGACGAAAATACTGCCACACCGTGGGCAGTAAGCAGCGATTCGATTTCAAAGGCGGGGACACCCATCCTGATGCCCAGCGCCTTGGCTTCCTCCGACCGGGCAATCACGCATCCGTCGTTGTTCGATAGAACCACCACCGGCTTATGGCGCAGGGCAGGATTGAAAACCCGTTCGCAGGAGGCATAGAAATTATTGCAGTCAACCAGTGCGAACAACTTCTCAACGGCATTCTTCTTTCGGGCATCTCCTGAAGACATGGGTTTATTCACATTAAGTAAGAGTCATTCTGACAGTGAGTTATATAATTTTATCAATGCCGTAATCTCCGCTTCTTTGTTAAACCGTGTCTTGTTCTTCCTGAGGAATTCATCGAGTTCGGCAGGGTAATCCCCGAGGATGGCCGCCAGTTCTTTTTTGTTTCTGACTCTTTTGGCCTCGGCCGGAAGAATCCTCAGGTAATAGTCGCTGTCGGTCCGCTTAAAGCGGGCGGGAACCGGATCCTTGTAAGCCTGCGCCGGTTCCGCGGGGAGGAGGGTGACGTTCTTTTTCTGGAGAAGGAGGGCTTTCCCTTCTGCGAGGACCATGAAATAGCCCTTCTCGATCCGGTTGGCAATGGTATAAGGGGCATACACATACTTCTCGTCACCGATCATGATATGGTCAATCAGTTCAGGCACGCCGATGACGAAAGGCTTTCCCTCCTCGTTGCGGAATTCGATTTGGTTATTGTAAATGTTAAGGCGCAAAGGGATTCCGGAGTACCTCTGGCTGGAGGTGGTGACGATCTCTCCGGGAATGAATTCCTTTTTGTCCCAGGGGGAACCGTTTACTTCTTCGACTTCCCCGACGTTTTCGTTGTACTGGTGTTTTTTGAATTCGCGGTAAAAATCATCAAGCGACATGTTGACGACCTGTTGGGACCAGGCCGCCGGCTGCAGCAGCAGGCTGAGCAGTAAGAGAAAGAAAAACCGTTTCATTTCCGGATATTTGTTAAGGACCCCTCAAAATTAGCTATTTTTCGGGACCAAAAGTGTAGATTTGGCGCCTAAACGGAGGAATCGATGAGCGGGCATACACATACGCATGGTCATGACCACCGGTCGGGGCACACCCGTAACAGGCTGGCGCTGACGGTGGTGCTGAATTCGGCCATTACGGTGGCCCAGGTGATCGGTGGCATTATCTCGGGCAGTCTGGCCCTGATATCCGATGCTCTGCACAACCTGAGCGACGTGTTGGCGGTGGTGCTGGCCTGGGTGGCCCATTATCTCTCGGGGAAGCCCCGCACGGGGAGGTCCAGTTTCGGACTTCAGCGCGCGGAGATTCTGGCGGCCTTCATCAACGCCCTGGTGTTGATGGGTATTTCGGTTTTTTTGGTGGTGGAGGCCATCCGCAGGTTCATGCATCCCGGGGAGGTCGATCCCGTCTGGATGTTCTGGCTGGGGTTGCTGGGCATTGTGGCCAATGGCATATCAGTGCTGATCCTTCACGGAGGCCGGAACCATAACCTTAACATGAAAGCCGCTTATCTGCACCTGCTGGGGGATACCCTCACCAGCGTGGCCGTGGTCGCCGGAGCCCTCTGTATTCACTTCCTGGGATGGTACTGGATCGACCCTGTCGTCACCCTCCTGATCAGCGCTTACCTGGCCGTGCATACCTGGTCCATTCTCCGGGAATCAGTGGAAATCCTCATGCAGATGTCACCGGCACACCTTGATCCCGACAAAGTTTCCCGGGCCGTAGCTTCCGTGGAAGGCGTCAGGTCTGTCCACCATATCCACATCTGGAAGCTCAATGACGAACGGATCCATTTCGAAGCGCACGTTGTTCTGCCTGCCGATAGCCTGGTTTCCGAAACAGCCTCTATCCACAAAAAGATCAAGGAAATGCTGAAAGCCGGGTTCGGTATCAACCATGTGACCATCCAGTTCGAATACAAAAACAAGACGGAAGCCGACTGCGACTGCTGACCGGCACGGTCCAGCAAAGCTGACTGCTCACCAGTAAGGTCCACTTATGCTGACTGCTGACCGGTATGGTCCACTAAAACTGAATGCTCACCAATAAGGTCCACTTATGCTGATTGCTGACCGGTGTGGTCTGACGGTGCCGTCAGGTGTTCCAGATACCGGCCACCGCAGTGTGGCAGAACGCGCAGCGCCCGTTTTGAATATGGTTGGTAAGGATGGAGAATCCGCGCCGTTCGACGACGGCTTTTCCGCAAGCGGGACATATGGTGTCTTCAAAACCCTTGCCGGGGACGTTCCCGATGTACACATATTTCAGTCCCTCCTTCAGGGCGGCTTCCCTGGCCTTGAGCAGGGTATTCAGGGGAGTCACGGGCAGTTGGGTCAGTTTGTGCAGGGGAGTGAACCTGCTGAAGTGGAGGGGGACCTCCCTGAAGCCGTGGTCGGCCAGCCATCGGCACATGCGGCCGATCATCGCCAGGTCATCGCTCCACGAAGGCACCACCAGATTGGTGATTTCCAGCCATACCTTGCTTTTCTGCAGGGTGACCAGCGTGTCGAGGACCGGCTGCATCTTGCCTCCCGTCAGTTTGAGATACAGGTCCTGATCGAATACCTTGAGGTCGATGTTGGCGGCATCGAGATAAGGGATCAGTGCATTGAGGGGTTCCGGATTGATATAGCCGTTGGATACCATCACGTTCTTCAGTCCGGCATTGCGGGCGATCCTGGCCGTATCGAACATATATTCATAGAAGGAGATGGGTTCCGAGTAGGTATAGGCAATGGAAGTGCAGTCGTTTTTAAGGCAGTTTGCCACCACGGCATCGGGCATCAGTTCGATGTTGGTGGTTTTATCGGGGCTGGTTTGGGAGATCTGCCAGTTCTGGCAGTTGAGGCAGGCGAAGTTGCAGCCGGCGGTGGCGATTGAAAAAGTGCGGCTTTGAGGCAGAAAGTGGAGCAGGGGTTTTTTCTCGATGGGATCGACATGGACTGCACAGGGATTGCCATAGGCAATAGAATAGAGCTTGTTGCCGATGTTGATGCGGTTGTGGCAGGTGCTGACTTCCCCCGGTTTGAGGGTACATGCGTTAGGGCAGATGCCGCAGAGCACCCCGCGTGGGGTGGTGGTATACCATATGGCCTCCCGGCTGAATTTCCCGGGCTGTTTCCGGTCTGCCATCCCCCAACCGGGAATGGGGGCCATCATACCGCAGGCACAGAGCGCCGACATTCTGAGGAATTCCCGTTTTGTGAGTCTCCTGGTCATGGTTTCCGGGGTGGCGCCAGTTGGAGTCACCGTGGTAAAGATAGCAAAAATTACCTTTTTTTCCTGAGGATGAGGAGCAGAATGACTGCGCCGTTCAGGGCGGCGATGGTCAGTGCGCTATGGGTAACGCCGGCCACGGGGAGGAGGATGAAGGTGGTCAGGATGGCCCCGAGTGCCGAACCCCAGAGGTCGGCGGCGTAAACCACGGAGGCTGCGTGGGGGGCCTGGGATCCGCAGCGCAGGGTGGCCGAGACATAGAGGAATCCGGTGAGGAGGGCAGGCCCCAGCAGGAAGGGCAGGAAAACGAGCCACGCGGCCGCACCGGAAAGGGGCAGGCCTGACAGGCGCCACAGCAGGGGAAAGAGGAGAATCACCCCGGCCAGGAGGAGCTGCGCAGGCAGCAGATGTGCCCCGGAAGGATCCATCCTGCGGGCCGCCACCGACCCCAAGGCCAGTCCGCCCATGAAGAGGGCAAAAATAAGCCCGAGGGCCGAATAGAGGTTCCCGAAGACGATCTGAAACCAGAAGATCAGCATGATCTCGGCCGCGGAGGCGGTGAATCCGGTTACATACATCCCTGCGGAGACAGGATTCAGAAGGAACAGGGGCACCAGGAGCAGCAACAGGGGTAAGGCCATGATCCAGGGATGGTTGCCGGCGTAGAGGGTGATGAATTGAAGCGAGTGGTAAAAGACCGGAAGGGGCTTGTTGTCTGTATTGAGCAGGGGAAGGGCTTCTGCCGCCCGCCTGATCTCCGATCCGCGCGCTTCCAGAGAGGCATCGTCCATATAATCGGAGTTCACATAGGAGCCCTTCACTCCCCCTTTGGCCGCCAGTTCACCGATACGCGGCGAGAGTTCCCCGTCGGAGGCCAGATAGTAATCCCTCTCGCCGGGAAGGATCAACACTTGTTTGAAATGCTTTTTCAGGGTGTGATAAAGGGTCGCCCCGATGCGGGCCTTTTCAGGGGTGATATAATTTCCTGTGGGGGAAAGACCAAAAAGCACCACAGCCCCGTCATTTAGTTTTTCTTTCAATAATTTAATAAAACCATCAGTGTAATAACGGTTTATCTGGAGGCTGGAAGGATCGGGAACGGCCATGACCGCCACGTCATAGCGCCGGGAGGTTTTGTGGATAAACCTCCGGCCGTCACCTTCGGCACCATGGATACGGGGATCGTTGTTCTCCCGCTGGTAGTCGCGGGCCATTCTGACAACGGCCGGATTGAGTTCCACCACGTCGACAGCAGCCACTGAGGGGTATTTGAGGATCTCGGATGTCATGCCGGCCATGCCCCCGGAAACCAGCAGTACTTCTTTTGGCGACCGGTGCTGCAGCATCGCGTAATGGACATATTCTTCGTTGAGGACCATGTCACCGGTCGAGAAAAGAAGGTTGCCATTTTCGAAGAAATTGAATTCCCCGCCATTGGCCGTGACCGTGATGTTTCCCCAGGGGGTTTCCCGGTTTTCCACGACCTGTTGCCCGGGGAAGAGCCAGGATTTGATTTTCATGTCAACGGGCCACAGAAAAGCAAGGAGGGTGGCCAGGATCAGCAATCCGAAGGAGAAGAGCGGCATCCGCTGGCGGAATCTCCACAGGATCAGGAGATGAAGGGCCAGGGAGGTAAGCAGCAGGGATTGGGTAATCGGAAACCAGCGGATAAGGAGAAAAGTGACCAGGATGCCCCCGGCCAGACTACCTGCTGATTCGAATGCGTACACCTTGACAAAGCTTGTTCCCCGCGATCCGGTGAGGTGAACCATCAGGCTATAGAGGTATCCAGAGAGGAGACACAGCGGGGCCAGAAGGAGGAGTATCATCAGGAGGAACCAGAAGGGGGAGATCAGTTGCCCGGGAGAAAAGAGCAGGTGCCGTGTGAGGTTCATCAGCAGGAGAAGCAGGGGGGGGAGCCAGGCCAGGAGGAGAAAGAGGGGCAGAATGGCCTTGAGAGGACGGGGGGGCTGCCGGGAGCGGCCACCCCAGGTGCCGGCACCGGTGAGAAACATCCAGATGGCCAGGGTCCAGCCCATCATCAGTTCATTTCCCTGGAAAAGGGTGGTGATCTCCCTGATCAGGAGCACCTGGACCACCGTGGAGAAAAATCCCGCACCCAGAATAAAGGGTACCAGGTGATGATCCTGGGTAGAGGTATGCCGATTTTTGATCTTCGTGCCGGGAGGGGGGCCGGCCGTCATGGTTTCTATGTTTTTCCCATGCCTGAAGAAGTTCAGGTAATAGGAGCTGTGCCACAGAAAATGGAACATGGCCACGAGGGTCATGGCGATGCCGGTGTCGACATGCCAGGTCATCAGGGGATTGAGGAAGCTCCATTCCAGCCGGTAGTTCACCCTGATCACCAGCAGGAGTCCCAGGAGACCGGAAACCAGGAAGGTGAGGAGCAGGACGCTGTTCCAGAGGCGGCGGTGAAGGGTTTTGACCAGGATTCCTGTATTGACGAGCAGAAGGGTGAAGAGGTAAGCTGCAGTCGTACCCAGGGTAATAAGGATCAGGTGGTAAGGACTCTCCATCATGGTTTTTCAAATCGGGTGTTCCCGGCTGGCTTCTCTTCACTGAAGACCAGGGTTTGGTAAGTGTAGAGTTCCGTATCCTTTTCTTTCCAGGAATCGGGTGGTAGTCCGGCTTTATCGCGGCAGCAGTGCTCCAGAAATTCGGAGGTGGTCCACCCTGTCTCTTCGGCCACCTGGGGCAGGTAGGTTCCCGACCGGGAGCCTTTACGGATGTATATGCCGTCACGGCCCAGCCGGAACTCCCGGGCCGAGGAAATCCTCTTCAGGGGGGTGAGCAGGGAAATCTCGATGTGGAGGCGGGGTAGTTCTGTCATGGTGACCGGTGAAAAGCGGCTGTCATGGCAAGCGGCGGCGATGGCCATTTCGCGTACTGTGAGCCAGAGGGGCTGCGCCGATGAGAAATTGCCGATGCACCCGCGGAGCTCTCCGTTTTTCCGGAGGGTGACAAAGGCTCCTCCCTTTGCCGTCAGTGCCGGCGTAAGCTTCCTGGGGGCGATTTCGGGCAGGGGACGGCCCCGCAGTCGGGCACTGATGGTCGAACGGGCCAGCTCCAGAAGCGTTGCCTGGTCATTCTCCTGAAGGGAAAATAGCGCTTCCTGACCGGTCGGTGCGGTGCTCTCCGTCTCCCTGGAGGCGGCCAGAGCCCAGTAGCCCACCACCTTGTCTTTGTCGCCGTGTGGTGAATCCCCGCTGTTGCGGTACATCACCTTCCTGAAGGCTAGCCGGTCGTCTCTTTCTGTAATTTTCAGTGCGGTAAGCATGGGCATCCACCCGCAGATGGCCGTTACCAGTTCCGGAGCGTACGCCGTTTCATTCTCCTCCTTCACTCTCATGAATTCCCGGGAATCATTGGCCGCGATGGCTCCGGCGGTGAGGTGGTCGGCTTTGCGCCCTGTATCGTAGCCGGGGTAGTGGGAGAAATCGGCACTGATGATGAAGAGGTTTTCCTCGGAATAATAGGGGGCCAGCAAGTTGGCCAGTTCGGTGGCGAAGGCCTCCGACTGGCTTCCCACCAGGATGGGAATAATGGAGAAGGGTTTTTTGAGCCAGTATTGCAGAAATGGAAGCTGCACTTCGATGCAGTGTTCCTGCCGGTGAAGGGAGGGATCTGTGCTGACTCTACGGCTCTTTGCCGCCAGTTCAGCCCCCAGGGGATCGGTGGGAACCCTCCCCAGGGGAGTGATGAAGTCCCCTGAAGTATATATGGCGGCTCCCTGGTTGGGCGTCCGGTGTGCCGGCCCGATGATGAAAATATGCCGGTAACTTTTCTCACGGGGAAGGAGTTTATAGGCGGCTGCGGCCACCTCTCCTGAAAAAACATACCCGGCATGGGGAACCACCAATACCATGGGGTCATCCTGACCGTTAATCCCTTCTGCGGGGAAAAAAAGCCCCAGCATGGCTTTCAGTTGCTGGTCTGCAGCCGGGTAAAAGGTGCCCGCCACCGCTGGCTGCCGGTCACGCTTTCCCCCCTCCAGATCCTGCCCTTTTATGCCCTTCGGATAAAAGAACACACTACAAAGCATCGCGAGAGCCCAGAGAAGCGACAAAACCATTTCCCCGTGCAACCCCCCGTTGCAAACGACATGCTTATGGGACTTACCTCTATCCTCAGGATTCATGATCATGACCCTCTTTTCTTCAACACATGCTATAAAGATAGTGGAAAATGGCGGTTTTATTACCGGAAATTCCTATAATAAAGAAGTCTGAATCAAACGCTATTAAGCCATTACGACCTGAAATGTATCCACAAAGTGACGTTAGTCCAGTGCCTTCTGATTTCAATACATTACCGTGCCGTTACATTTTGATAGAATTGTTTATTTTTGGATTTAAAACCAATATCATGGAAAATAATCGCAGGGATTTTCTAAAAACGGCGGCTCTGGCAGTTGCGGGAGCCGGGATGGCGGCGGCAGTGCCGGGGTGTGCCCCAAAAACGGAACACACAGTGGCCCCCTCCACGCCGGTCAGGCCTTCGAACCGCATCGGCGTTTCCACCTATTCCTTTTGGCAATTCAACGGTCCCAAGGAAAACGTGCCCATCGAAATGTGCATAGAGAAAGCCGCCGAAATGGGCTTCGACGGTATCGAGTTTTTGCTGATGCAGATGACCTCCGAGGAGAACAGTTACCTCCAGATGCTCAAGCGGAAAGCCTTCCATGCGGGCCTCGACATCATGGGTTTCAGCACCCACCAGGGATTCGTCTTCCCCGACAAGAAGACCCGCGACGAGGAGATCGCCAAGACCATCCACCAGATCGAACTGGCCTACCAGCTGGGAATTCCCACCATGCGGCTTAATACCGGCCGGTGGCGCACCATCGAGTCGTTCGACGACTTCATGGCCAACAAGGGAATAGAACCGGTTTTAGAGGGTTATACCGACGACCAGGGATTCGAGTGGGTGATCGATGCCATACAGCAGTGCCTGCCCACAGCGGAGAAGTGTGGGGTGGTGCTGGGGCTCGAAAACCACTGGGGACTGGGACGTACGGCCGATGGCGTGCTCAGGATTGTCGATGCTGTCAACTCCCCCTGGCTCCAGGTGACCGCCGACACCGGCAACTTCCTCGAGAACCAGTATGCGCAGCTTGAGCAACTGGCCCCAAAAACCTTCCTGGTACAAGCCAAGACCTATTTCGGGGGTGGAAAATGGTACACCCTTGACATCGACTATAAGAAGGTGGCGGAGATCTTTCAGAAGTCAGGCTATAAGGGGTATGTCTCCCTGGAATTCGAGGGAAATGAGAATCCCCTGGAGGCGGTCCCCAAAAGTCTGGCCATGCTGCGCGAGGCCTTCAGCAAGCCTGCCTGACGAAAACCTTTGATCCTTACAGGGAATTGCATTCCGGGGATTCCCTCTGAAATCCGGTCCAGGTGCTCTGCCGGGGAAGGGGTCTGGGATGATGGATTCTGTTACCGGCAGTTATCAGACAGCCATTTCCTGAACTCCGGGAAGTGGCTGTCCATTTTTACGGCATTTTTTTCGCCCTCCATGAAAGCGGCCAGTCGCGGGGGCAGCGGCACCTCTCCTTTGCCGAGGATCTCTTCCATGGTCGGCGTGAACTTGGCGGGGTGGGCGGTTTCCAGGAAAAGGCCGGTCTCACCCTCTTTCAGTTGTGCTTCGAGGGCCGCATAGCCACAGGCCCCATGAGGGTCGCATAGGTACCCCGTCTGATCAAAAACCCTGCGGATGGTTTCTTTGATCTCCTTATCGTCGATCCGGAATCCCGACATGAGGGTGCTGATTTTCTTCCAGTCGTGGCCGTATAGGTCGAGGATTCTGGCGAAGTTGCTGGGGGTACCCACGTCCATCGCGTTGGCGATGGTTTCCACCGAGGGGCGGGGGGCGTAATGCCCCGACAACAGATACTGGAAGACCACGTCGTTGCGGTTGTTGGCGGCAATGAAACGGCCGACAGGGAGTCCGGCCTCCCGGGCAAAGAGTCCGGCGGTCAGGTTGCCGAAGTTGCCGCTGGGTACGGCAATGACCAGTTCCCGGCCCTGGAGGGCCCCGGCTTCCTGCAGACGCGCCACCGCATTGAAATAGTAAAAAGCCTGCGGAAGGAACCGCGCCACATTGATCGAGTTGGCCGAAGTCAGGGTCAGCTTCTCCCGGAGATGTTCATCTCGGAAAGCCGTTTTCACCAGCCGCTGGCAGTCGTCGAAAGTTCCGTTGATTTCCAGGGCGGTGATGTTCCGGCCCAGGGTCGTAAACTGTTTTTCCTGGATGTCGCTCACCTTTCCGGAGGGATAGAGAACGACCACGTGGATGCCCTCCACCCCCAGGAACCCGTTGGCCACGGCGCTGCCCGTGTCGCCGGAAGTGGCCACCAGCACGGTCACAGGCTTGTGGGATCCCCGCAAGAAGTAGCGGAGCATCCGGGCCATGAAACGGGCACCTACATCCTTGAAGGCCAGGGTGGGACCATGAAACAGCTCCAACGACCAGATGTGCTCCGTCACCCTGACTACAGGGCAGTCAAAGGAGAGGGTTTCGGCGGTGATGGTCCGCAGTTCCTCTTCCGGGATATCCTCCCCAAAGAAGAGCTGCGCCACCCTGAAGGCGATTTCCGGAAAGGAAAGCTGCCCCAGCTGGCTGAAAAAAGCATCGTCGAGCCGGCCGATCCTCCCGGGCATGAACAGCCCGTGGTCGGCGGCCAGTCCGGTGATGACGGCCTCCCGCAGTGTCACGGGCGGAACCTGGCGATTGGTGCTATAATAGAGCATATGATCTTTAATGTTTTGAGATGCAGGCAGAATGTTAATTCACTGCCCTGTATAATTGATCTTATTTAATCTGCTGTAAAATAGTTGTTTATCTTTTAAATTTATCTGGTTCCACGAGACATTATCCCGGGTTTCCTCCTGCCCTGCACCCAGGGTCATTCCTTCAGAAGATCTTTCATGAATTCTGCCCCTTTCAGGAGGCCGTAGTTTCCTTCACGTGCCGATTCCTCATCGTAGCGGGTTACCATATCGGGTGTTTCCCCGGGGCGGAAGATGACGAAAGGCACCGGGGTGCGGGTGTGGGTACGGATGGCGCATGGGGTGGGGTGGTCGGGGAGGAGGGCGATGGTCACCGGCTCTTCCATCAGTTGGCAGGCCTCCATGATAGGTTTCACCAGCCGGCTGTCGAGGTATTCGATGGTTTTGGTCTTGAGCAGGGGATCTCCCTCGTGGCCGGCTTCATCACTGGCTTCCACGTGCACATAGACCAGTTGGTGATCCCTGAGGGCGCCTATGGCAGCCCCGGCTTTGCCCTCGTAATTGGTATCGTAGAGACCGGTGGCCCCCTCCACGCGGATGACCTTCATTCCCGCCAGGGCTCCAATTCCCTGGATAAGGTCCACAGCGGAGATGACCGCTGAAGGGCCGATGCCGTAAAGGTCGGTGAGGGTGGCCATTCGTGGACGGTATCCGGGCGACCAGGGCCAGATGCAACTGGCAGGATCTTTTCCCGCGGTGATTCTCTTTACATTCACGGGGTGCGCTTCCAGCAGGCTGCGACTCCTGGCGATCAGATAGTTGAGGAGTTTGGCGGTTTTTTCGGCTTCCGGGGTCAGGGCCCTGACCATCACCTCCCGGTAGGGGGTGCCCATGACATCGTGGGGCGGGGTGCAGGCCAGCGCCTTCTCCCCTCCTTTGAGAACCAGCAGATGGCGGTAAGAGACCCCCGGATAAAACCGGATATGCTCATTTCCCATTTTCTGGTCGAGAAATGCGATGATTTCCGCGGCTTCCGCGCTGGTAATGTGGCCAGCCGAGTGGTTTTTGATCCGGTTATCCTCCAGGCAGATGAGGTTACAGCGCATGGCCAGGTCGCCGGGTTCAAGTTCGACGCCCATACTGGCGGCTTCCAGAACCCCGCGCCCTTCATAGACCGCAGGCACGTCATAACCCAGCACCGAGAGGTTGGCGATTTCGCTGCCCGGGGCCATACCCGCGGGGATGGTGTCGAGCAGGCCGCTGCGCCCCATCGCGGCCAGACGGTCCATGGAGGGCTTCACCGCCGCCTGCAAAGGAGTGCGACCCCCCAGCACCTCCAGCGGCTCGTCGGCCATGCCGTCACCAAGTATGATTACGTACTTCATTTTTTAATATCAGATTGTCAGAAAACCAGAATGTCAGAATATCAGAATGTTGTGTTGACCTGGCGGGTGGTCTGTTTTTCAGATATTGGAGACCCTGATCAGATCGGCAAAGACCCCGGCGGCGGTAACTGCAGCTCCGGCCCCGTAACCCTTGATCAGCATCGGGAACTCGTTGTAGCGTTCAGTCTGATAAATGATCAGGTTATTGCTACCCTCCAGGTCATAAAAAGGATGGCCCTGTTCGATCTCGCGCAGTTCGGCCCGGGCTTGCCCCTCCCTGAAACTGGCCACAAACCGCCACCGTTTATGTCCACCGGCCAGAATCTTCCTCTTTTCCTCGAAGAGGGGGTCCAGGGCGGGTATTTTCTGCCAGAATTCTTCGCGGCTGCCCTGGAAATACTCGGCAGGAATAAAGGGGATGATGCGGATCTCCTCCTTTTCGAGGTGGTAACCCGATTCCCGGGCCAGGATGAGCAACTTGCGGACCACGTCGGCCCCGCTCAGATCTACGCGCGGATCGGGTTCGGTGAAGCCGGCGTCCCGGGCCAGGCGGATGGTCCGGCTCAGGGGAACCTCCTCCGAAATGGTATTAAAGATGAAGTTGAGCGTACCCGACATAACTGCCTCTATGCTAATGATTTTATCGCCTGAATTCACCAGGTCGTTGAGCGTGTTGATGATCGGTAGCCCGGCCCCTACGTTGGTCTCGAAAAGGAATTTCACTCCTTTTTGCTTGGCGGTACGCTTAAGCAGCAGGTAGTTTTCATATTCAGAGGAGGCTGCGGTTTTGTTGGCGGCCACGATATGGATATTCCCGCTGAGGATCCGGTGGTACATGGATGCGACCGTTTCGGATGAGGTACAATCTACAAAGACTGAGTTATAGAGGTTCATTCCGGTCATTTTCTCCACGAAGGCGGCGATGTCGGCTTTTTCTCCTTTTTCGGGGAGGGCTTCCCGGAAACCGGCGGGGTCGATGCCTTCACGGTTGAAGAGCATCTGGCGGGTGTTGGTAATTCCGGCAAGCCTGATCTTCAGGCGGCTCTCCCTGAGCAGTTTCTCCTGCTGGTTGGCGATCTGGGCCAGCAGGTGACTTCCCACGAGCCCGGTGCCTGCCAGAAAGACGTTCAGCACCGTGTTTTCCGATAGGAAAAAGGACTCGTGGACGACATTAAGGGTTTTGCGGAGGTCCTCACTGCGGACCACCCACGAAATATTGAGTTCGGAGGCTCCCTGGGCGATGGCGATCACGTTGATTCCGTTGCGGCCGATGGTCGAAAAGAGCTTTCCGGCCACGCCCGTCGATTGGCGCATGTTTTCGCCCACGATGGCGACGATGGAAAGTCCGGTTTCCACGATGACCCTGTTGATCTGGTCATGGCGTATTTCCCTTTCAAATTCCTCGCGGATGGCGCTTTCGGCGGCTGTGGCTTTCTGTTCTTCGATGGCAATGCTGATCGTGTTTTCCGAAGAGGCCTGGGAGATGAGGATGATGTTTATTTTTTCGCGCGCCAGGGCAGAGAACAGACGCATGGCGATGCCTGTAACCCCCACCATGCCGATGCCCTGGATGGTGAGCAGGGCGATGCCCTGGATGGAGGAGATCCCTTTGATGGGGCGTTCCCTGCCGTTAACCGGACTGCGGGTGATCACGGTTCCGGGGCCCTTGGGATTCATGGTATTGAGGATATGTACCGGGATATCCTTTTTATACACCGGGAGGATGGTGGGGGGATAGACCACCTTGGCGCCGAAATTGGAGAGTTCCATGGCTTCGGCGTAGGTAAGGGCCGGAATGGTATAGGCGCTGCTGATGACCCGCGGATCGGCGGTCATAAATCCGTCGACATCGGTCCATATCTCAAGGGCATCGGCCCTGAGGGCTGCAGCCACGATGGCCGCCGTGTAGTCGGAGCCCCCGCGCCCCAGCGTGGTGAAATCGCCGTGGCTGTTGCGGGCAATGAACCCCGGCATGACCCGCCGGCCCCGGAACCCCTCATAGGCGTCCCTGATCCGGGAATTGGTCTCCCTGAAGTCCACAGCCGCCTTGCCATATTGGCTGTCGGTGACGATCAGTCCGGCAGAATCGGTCAGTTCTGCCCCCAGAAAAGAGGCAATGATCCCCGAGGAAATCCTTTCCCCCATGCCCAGGATCCTGTCAAGGGTCTTGGGAGTCAACTCACCGACCAGGGCAATACCGGTAAGTACCAGGTCTAGTTCATCGAGGATAGCTCCCGCTTTTTGAGCCACTTCCGTTCTTTCCGGCATGGAGAAAAGGGCCCCGGTCACCTCCAGATGACGTTCCCTGATCGCCGTGAGTTCCTCGCGGAACAATGGATCACCGGCCGCTGCCATACGCGCTGCACGCAGGATCTGGTCGGTGATGCCCCCCAGGGCCGAAACCACCACTACCACGTCTCCGGGTTCTTCCGCAAGAATCTCCCTGACTTTACGGATGTTGACGGCACTCCCCACAGAAGTGCCGCCGAATTTCATTACTTTCATTTTAACAGGATCTTTTTCAAAGGCCCCCTTCCTATTGAAAGGGTCAGTCGGCAGCCGGTGCCGTGGTGATCACTTCCAGGATTTTGGCTTCCAGTTCGGCCGAGAGCTCAGGGTTGTCCTTGATGAGCTTGCGCACCGCATCACGCCCCTGTCCGAGTTTGGTCTCCCCGTAACTGAACCAGGAACCGCTTTTCTTGATGATATTGTAATTGACTCCCAGGTCCACAATCTCTCCTGATTTGGAGATGCCCTCCCCATAGAGGATGTCGAATTCCGCCTTCCGGAAGGGTGGGGCAATTTTGTTCTTGACCACTTTGACGCGGACATTGTTGCCGGTGACCTCTTCGCCGTCCTTGATCTGGCCGATGCGACGGATGTCGAGGCGGACCGAGGAGTAGAATTTCAGGGCATTTCCGCCGGTGGTGGTTTCGGGATTCCCGAACATCACGCCGATTTTCTCCCGCAGCTGGTTGATGAAGATGCAGCAGGTGCGGGTTTTGCTGATGTTGGCGGTGAGTTTGCGCAGAGCCTGCGACATCAGGCGGGCCTGTAAACCCACCTTGTTTTCACCCATATCGCCTTCGAGTTCGGCTTTGGGAGTCAGCGCGGCTACCGAGTCGATCACTACAATGTCGACAGCCCCCGAACGGATCAGGTTGTCGGCAATTTCCAGGGCCTGCTCCCCATGGTCGGGCTGGCTGATCAGCAGCTCGTCGGTGTTGACGCCCAGTTTGCGGGCATAGTAGGGATCAAAGGCATGCTCGGCATCGATGATGGCGGCAATACCCCCGCTCTTCTGTGTCTCGGCAATGGCATGAATGGCCAGGGTCGTCTTCCCCGAAGATTCGGGACCATAAATCTCAATGATCCTCCCCTTGGGATAACCCCCGATCCCCAGGGCTACATCCAGCCCTATCGATCCGGAGGAAATGGCAGGGACATCCTCTACAGGCTTGTCACCCATCCGCATGATGGAACCTTTTCCAAAGCTTTTCTCAATTTTGTCAAGGGTCAGCTGAAGCGCTTTCAGTTTCTCCTTGTTCACGGCAATCTGATCTTCCTTTGACATGATTGGTAATATTAAAGGTTAAGGGTTTTCTCTATCTGAAAGGTGTGGTTTTTGGTGTCTACGCTGGTGAAGATCTCTGTGATCATCCCCTCACCGTCGATCACGAAGGTGGTGCGTAACACGCCCATGTATGGCTTGCCGTACATTTTCTTCTCTCCCCAGGCCCCGTAAAGCTCCATCATCCGGTGTTCCGGATCGGAAAGAAGGGTGAACTTCAGTCCGTATTTTGCAATGAATTTCTGGTGGGAAGCGGCGCTGTCAGGACTTACCCCCACCACCTGGTAACCCCGGTTTAACCAGGTCTCATAATGGTCATTCAGGTTGCAGGCCTCCGCGGTGCACCCAGGGGTATTGTCCTTGGGATAGAAATAGAGGATCAGCTTTTTTCCCTTGAAATCAGTTAGTTTCACTGTCTTTCCGTCCTGGTCGACCCCCTCGAAATGAGGCGCCGGATCTCCTTTTTTCAGTGTTGTCATAAAGTTTACAATTTTCTATTTACAAATATATACCTTAATTGGTTTCCGCCGGGGTTTTGTTTTCTTTTACCCGGGGCGATGTTCAAAAATAAATCTTATGCCGGCTTTTGCATGATTATTGTATCTTTAAGGCATGATTAATCCGGTTGCATAGCTATGCTGAGATTGCTGTTACGTTATCATATGTTCCTGTGGCAGTCGCTCTTTCTGATGGGGTCGGCGGTACCGGGGGAAGCCATGGTGCTGACTCAGCCCGATGCACGTGAGCAGGCGGTGGTGTTGCCGCAACCCGATGCACGTGAGCAGGCGGTGGTGTTGCCGCAACCCGATCCACGTGAACAGGCGGTGGCCTGGTTCCAGTCGGGGCAGTTTGATAAGGCTTTGCCGGTTTTTGCAAAACTGGCCTACGACTTTCCCTACGATTATATGGTGAAATACTATCTGGGAGCCACCATGGTGGAAACCGGGGATTTTGGGGTCGAGGCCGAAAAGAACCTGGTGCTGGCGATGCCCCGTGACGTTCCCCCGAAGGTCTATTATTATCTGGGGGTCCTCAGCCATTCCCGCAATAACTGGAACAGCGCACAGCGCTATTACAACCGTTTTCGCAACAATGCCGATTCTGCCCAGGTCAGGGAACTTGAGGTGGCCCGGCTGACCGAACTCTGTTTCGCTCAGGTCAATCCCTTTGTTGACGAAAGGATAAAGGTTTCTCCGGAAACGTCTGTTCAGCAAGCAGAGACGCTATCGCCTCCGGAGCGCACCGTTCAGGAGGCAGAACAGCTATCGCCTCCGGAGCGCACCGTTCAGGAGCCGAAGATACCATCACCTCCGGAAACCTCTGTTCAGGGGGTGACGGAACAAATATCTGCCGGAACATCTCTGGACCCGGTGAAGGAAGCGTTATCTCAGGAAGAATCCGCGACCAATGTGGTGTCAACCGGGAATGATCCAGGGACCATTGCACTTCCCGGAGTGGAAGGCGATTCCCTACAGGTTACTGAAGAGGTGATTCCGGAGGGGGAGAGGGCTGAACCTGGTCCGGTGGCGGGAGCGCCCCTTTCTTCCGGAGGGGAGAGCGCAAAGGAATTCCCGCGGTTCATTCATTTCCAGGTTACAGAAAAGGTGACCTACCTGGCGGAATGGATGTTTCAGGTTCCGGAGGCGCTGCAGGCGTTCCGTGAAGCCGAAGCTTCGCAGCAAAAACTCGATCTCCTTTTGCGCGACACCGACCACCTGCGGAAGGCGTATCATCTTCATGCGCACCCCGCAACCCGTGATTCGCTGGCGCGGCTCATCGGGCAGGCCGAAAGAGAAACCATCCTTCTGAAAGGAGAAATGGATGGCCGGTTCCGGAAAGCGGCGGCATTGGAGCAGGCCTGGTGGCAGGATGCCGGCTATGAGGTTTATGAGCGGTTTTCAAGGATCAGAGACTCGCTGCTGGCGCTGCAGGAACCCTCCAGGCCGGTGATCCCCGACCTTGGTCCGGAAGTGTTTCTCGAGGCTGCGGGAACCACCTCGACGGTGACTGCTATCGGCACTTCCGACGAAAAGGAGAAGGCTCCCGATGAAAACCAGCTGGTTTACAGGATTCAGCTGGGGGCTTACCCCAAAGCCGTTCCCGCCAGCCGTAAGGCCCTCTTCGACAAAATATCGAAAATCAGGGTCATCGATACCTATATCAACGAAAATGGGGCTACGGTATATACAACAGGGAGCCTCACCAATTACAGCGATGCCCTGAAACTGATGGAGCAGGTCAGACTCGAAGGCGTGAAAGATGCTTTCGTCATTGCCCTGCAAAACGGAAAAAGAGTATCTTTACCCAAACAATAGTATTCCAGGATGACAGCCAGGGAAACGAGAAAAGATCCTGAACAGCACTCCGGAGAGGTGGTAGCCGGCAAAAAGGTTCTTATCCTGCACAATGATGATGTGCATACCTTTGATTATGTGATCGAAGCACTGGTGGAGATATGCGGGCACGAGTATTACCAGGCTTCCCAGTGTGCCACTATCACCCATTTCAAGGGAAAATGCGACATTAAAAGAGGTGGGTTTTCCAGCCTGAAGGTCATGAAAGATGCACTGATGGAGAGGGAACTCACCGTGACCATCGACTGAACATCGTGATCAGCCGCGAACCAAAGAAAAGGACAGAACGACATGACCATACTGATAATCATATTTCTGGTGATACTGGGATTGTTTCTCCTGCTGTTGGAGTTTGTAGTGATCCCGGGGATTACCATTGCCGGCATCGGCGGGGTGATCATGCTCATTGGCAGCGTATATCTGGGATTCACGGAGTACGGTGTGGTGGGTGGCCTGGTGACCCTGCTGTCGATTTTGGTGACGGCACCCTGGATGTTTTACTATTTTTTCAGGTCCAGGGCCGGGCGCAAGCTGGTGCTGGAAACCCAAATTGACGGAAAGGTGGAGGGTTTTAACGCCGGAAGCCTCCATGTAGGTGACCAGGGAGTGACCCTGGGGCGGCTGGCGCCTTCCGGTAAGGTAAAGGTGGGCGATCAGACGCTCGAGGCCCGTTCCACCGGCCCCTTCATCGACCCGCACCAACCGGTCAGGGTGGTCAAAATCCTTTCTAACGCGATTATTGTAGAATTACTAAAATCTGAATAACATGGTAGAATCTGTAGGAATTTTCGGAATGATAGCGGGGATTATCATCCTGCTGATCGTTTTCTTGTATTTTGTTCCGGTGGGGTTGTGGTTTTCGGCTCTGGTATCGGGGGTCCGGATCAGCCTTTTGCAACTCTTTCTGATGCGTTTCAGGAAGGTGCCCCCTGGGGTGATCGTCAGGGCGATGATCGAGGGGACCAAGGCAGGGATCCCGTTGAACCGCAACGACCTGGAGGCCCATTTTCTGGCCGGAGGGCACGTGGCCAATGTGGTGCATGCCCTGGTTTCGGCCAGCAAGGCGAATATCCAGCTCTCCTTTAACATGGCCACGGCCATTGACCTGGCCGGCCGCGATGTCTTCGAGGCCGTACAGATGTCGGTGAATCCCAAGGTGATCAACACCCCTCCGGTAACGGCCGTGGCCAAGGACGGGATCCAGCTTATCGCCAAGGCCAGGGTAACCGTCAGGGCCAACATCCGCCAACTGGTGGGCGGTGCAGGTGAGGAGACCGTCCTGGCCCGTGTGGGCGAAGGCATCGTTTCCAGCATCGGTTCAGCACACTCCCACAAGGAAGTGCTTGAAAATCCTGATTTCATCTCACGTACCGTGCTCGAGAAAGGCCTCGATGCCGGAACGGCTTTTGAAATCCTCTCCATCGATATTGCCGACATTGATATCGGAAAAAATATCGGGGCGGGATTGCAGATCGATCAGGCCGAAGCCGACAAAAACATCGCCCAGGCCAAGGCCGAGGAAAGACGCGCCATGGCTGTGGCCCTGGAACAGGAAATGCGCGCCAAAGCCCAGGAAGCCCGTGCCAAGGTGATCGAGGCCGAAGCACAGATCCCCCTGGCCATCTCAGAAGCCTTCCGCACCGGCAACCTGGGCGTCATGGATTACATGCGCTATAAAAATATCATGGCCGATACCTCCATGCGCGATTCCATCGCCACCGAGGAACAATCCCGGAAAAAGAAATAACCGTTCCTTCGCAATCGTTTTCTGTAAAACAACATTTGCTTTAAATAGCTGTTGCGAAAATTATAAAAGGCTGTCTGTCAACGGACAGCCTTTTTTCTTGAAGGACCTGTTATTAAAAATATTAAAAAGAGTTAAAGAGATGTGAAAAATATTCGATCGAAATCCAATGTTAAGCGAATATTAAAAAATGTTTTAGAGCAGGTTTTTTTGATTGCCGGGTTTGGAGTGAAAGGTCAGGAGCCTTATCTTTGTCATGGTTTTAGTTTCATAGGTTTAGGTTTGATTAGTTTTATTGGTTTAGTTAGGTGAAAAGGGCGAGTGATGACTCGTCCTTTTTTTGTGCCCTGGCGGGGGCACATTAAAAAACCTGTTCCGGTGAGGAACAGGTTTTTTCTTTCCGGCTAAGGAGGGCCTGATGTCAGTACGCGATGGCGAAGAGGACGCGCTGTGCCGACGGCTGTCCCGAATAAATGCAGAGCCCTTCTTCGGGTTCGGCATCGAGGGGGATGCAGCGGATGGTCGCTTTGGTCTCTTCCTTGATACGGGCTTCTGTTTCCGGAGTGCCGTCCCAGTGGGCCGAGATGAACCCCCCTTTTTCGGTAAGGAGGGTTTTGAACTCTTCCCAGGTGTCGGCTTTGCGGATGTTTTCATCCCTGAAGGCGGTGGCTTTGCGGAAGATGTTTTCCTGGATATCGGCCAGCAGTTTTTCGATCACTTCGTCGATGCCTTCAACCGGCAGGACTTCCTTGGTGAGGGTATCGCGGCGGGCGACCTCCACGGTCCCCTTTTCCAGGTCGCGGGGACCCATGGCCAGCCTTACAGGTACTCCCTTAAGCTCATATTCGGCGAATTTCCATCCTGGTTTCTTGTTGTCGTTGTCGTCGTATTTGACCGAGATGCCGCGGGCTTTCAGCTGCGGAATGATTTGGTCGGCTACGGCAGAAACCCTGTCGAGTTCCTCCTTATTTTTATAGATGGGGACGATGACCACCTGAATGGGGGCCAGGTTGGGAGGCAGCACCAGTCCGTTGTCGTCAGAGTGGGCCATGACCAGGGCGCCCATCAGCCGGGTGGAAACCCCCCAGGAGGTGGCCCAGACATGCTCCAGTACCCCTTCCCTGTTGGAAAACATGACATCAAAGGCCTTGGCAAAGTTCTGGCCCAGAAAATGGGAGGTTCCGCACTGAAGAGCTTTCCCATCCTGCATGAGCCCCTCGATGCAATAGGTCTCCACGGCCCCCGCGAATCGCTCGTTTTCCGACTTGATCCCTTTGATGACAGGGATGCCCATGAATTTCTCGGCAAAATCGGCATAAAGGTTGATGATTTTGAGGGTCTCCTCCACGGCTTCCTCACGGGTGGCGTGCGCCGTATGCCCCTCCTGCCAGAGAAATTCGGCCGTCCGCAGGAAAAGACGGGTGCGCATTTCCCACCTCACCACGTTGGCCCACTGGTTGATCAGGATGGGCAGGTCACGGTGTGACTGGATCCAGTTGCGGTAGGTGTTCCAGATGATGGTTTCCGAGGTGGGCCTGATGATCAGCTCTTCCTCCAGTTTGGCCTCGGGATCCACCACCACACCCTTCCCGTCGGGATCGTTTTTAAGCCGGTAGTGGGTCACCACGGCACACTCCTTGGCAAAACCCTCTACATGGGCCGCTTCCCGGCTGAAAAAGGACTTCGGAATGAACAAGGGAAAATAGGCATTCACATGCCCCGTTTCCTTGAACATCTTGTCAAGCTGTGCCTGCATCTTCTCCCAGATGGCATATCCGTAAGGCTTGATCACCATGCATCCGCGCACCGCAGAATTCTCGGCCAGGTCAGCCTTATTGACCAGATCCAGGTACCACTGCGAGTAATTGTCTCCACGCGTCGTTATTTCTTTAGCCATTTTCCTATCTTTGGTACAAATTTTGCTTTCTTAACAATGATAATTTTTGTTCGCAAAATAAGTAAATAATATCTTACAAAGTAAAGAGGGAGGATGCGTAATGAAAACTAAAATTTACCTGCTTGCAGCTATTGCCCTGGTTATCAGTGCATGCTCAACCGGGTCTTTTGTCTCCACAGGCTATGTGGACGGCATTTATTTCAACCCGGGAGATGTCCCGCCTCCGGTCCTGGATGAGGAAGCCAGGGTGCAGGAGGAACCTGAAACCCTCAAATCAGGCGACAGAGTGATCATCAGTGAGATCACCGACAATGAAGAAGGGAGCAAAACCATGAACAACTACATCCTCGACGGCCAGGATGCCGGAGAATATGTCGATGCACAGTTGTATAACATGGACCAGATGGAACTTCAGGGTTCTGACACCACCATTTATTATGATGACAACGAGGTGAAGTATGTCATCAACAACTATTACGATGGGGCCGATGTCGATTTCTCCTACCGTATACACCGTTTTCACCGCCCCTATTCCCGTTTCTACGATCCCTTCTACTGGAACAGCTGGTATTATGATCCGTGGTATTACAACTCCTGGTATTACGATTCGTGGTATTATCCCTATTCGTCGCTGGCCTGGGGTTGGGGATATGATCCCTGGGGCTGGGGCTATTCGCCCTGGTACGGGGGATATTACGGTGGCTGGTATGGCAGTTACTATGGCGGCTATTACGGCAGCTATTACGGCGGCTGGGGTTATCCCTATTATGGATACTACGGCTGGGGTTATCCCTATCATTACCACGGTGGGGGAGGCTATTATGCCGATCCCGATGACTACCGGTACGGCCACCGGCGTGATTTCAACACGATGGCTGCCGGGGGGCGCAATGCTGCGGCCACCCAGGCGGTAAACGGCAGGGGAGGCGTGAAGAGTGCCGATCCCCGGGCTGGTGAGGTGAACACCGCTGCCGAGCGGAGGGTACGCACCGCCACTCCCGATGGGACTGCCACCAGGGGATTGCGTGGGGAGAGCGGAAGCCAGGCCCGCACCCTTACCGAAATGCGGCGCGGCACCACCGTGGGAACGGAGAGGCTCCGCGAAGGACAGCAAGGGGTCACCCGCAGGGTCGATGAGGGGGGCGTCAGAGGCGCTTCCACACGAACGCAGCAGGCTACCACCACCCGTCAGTATACGCGTCCTGCCGCTACAACCTCAGGGGTCTCCTCACAGCGTGACCCCAACAGTTACACCCCGAGTTACAACCAGGAGCGTCCTGTAGGCCGCAGCAGCTATAACGTCCAGTCCGCCCGGCCTTCCTCGGGAAGCAACCAGCAGGGTGCCGTGAAAAGCAGCACCCGGCCAGTCACCGTTTACTCGCGGCCTAGCAGTTCCACCTCGGGTGACCGCACCTACCGCTCCACCTCCACCTATAACAGGAGTTCCTCCTCCGGAACCAACTACTCGGCGCCCAGTCGCAGCAGCAGCACCTACAGCGCGCCCTCAAGGAGTTCCTCCTCCTACAGCGCTCCCAGTCGCTCCAGCAGCAGTGGCAGCAGCTACAGTTCACCCAGCAGGAGCAGTTCCTCCTCCGGATCGGGCAGTTACAGCGGAGGTTCCTCCGGGGGTGGCGGCCGCAGCGGCGGCGGCAGCTCCTCTTCATCGGGCGGCGGAGGCAGAAGGTAATCGCCCTGAAGAGAGGTGATCATCAGAATTGTACCATTATATTAAACATATTCAAGCCATGAACAAGAATGTTTTCATCGCGGGTTTAATGATTCTACTCCCGTTTTTTGCCGGGGCCCAGAATTTTGAGGACGCCCTGCGTTATTCCTCGGTGAGGATCGAGGGGACTGCCCGTTCGGGCGCCATGGGAAATGCCTTCGGCGCACTGGGAAGTGACTTCACGGGAGTAGGCATCAATCCTGCGGGACTGGGGCTTTACCGTTCTTCGGAGTTTGCCCTGACCCCTTCCTTCGGGATGACCGAAATCAGCTCGGGCTACCTGGGCAACAACATGGTAGAGAACGACTACCGGCCTGCACTGGGTAACCTCAGCTACGTGGCCGTCATGAACTCCCGTAAAAGCAGCCAAAGCGGAGTGGTGAGCGTGAACCTGGGGATCGGCTTCAACCGGCTGAAGGATTTCAACTCCTACTCTATTGCCGAGGCCTTTAACACCACCTCCTCCTTTCTCGACCACATGTCGGCCAACGCCAACAACAACAAATGGAGCGAATATTATGAGGAGCTGGCATGGGATACCTACACCCTCGACAAAACCGACGGGGGAGTCTATTTCAGCGACCTGGAGACTGCCCGCGGCGGTACGGCCTACAATGGCCATAGACAGCGGAAAAGTTATGACCGGGGCGGGGCCATGGACGAATACACCTTTGGATTGGGGCTCAATTTCAATCACCGGTTTTACCTGGGGGCCTCCCTGGGAATCACCGACTTTTATTACCGTGAAAACAGCACCCTGAAGGAGTGGGATGAAGAGGGAACCATTCCCTATCTCAACGATTTTGAATTCAACTCCTCGCTGCGTACTTATGGTACCGGCTACAACTTTAAGTTGGGGGCCATCTTCAAACCCGTCAACAACCTCAGGATCGGGGCCTCACTGGTCACACCCACCCTGATGAAGCTCAATGACCGCTTCGAAACCACTATGGGATCCTCGATTACCTGGGATGACAACTCCTCGGAGACCTTCAGCGCCTCTTCCCCTTACAACGAGTATGACTATGAGCTGACGACCCCTTTCAGGGCCACCCTCAGCGGAGCGCTCGTCATGGGTAAGCGTGGACTGGTGAGCGCCGACGTGGAATACATCGATTATGCCATGGCCAAACTCCGGTCAGGGGGCGATGGCTATAACTTCGCCGATGAGAACAGCGATATAACCGACCTCTTTCAGCCGGTGACCAATGTCAGGCTGGGTGGAGAATTCAGACTCACCGAAAGTTTCTCGCTGCGGGGCGGCTACGAACTTTACCCTTCGGCATTTAAAAATATGGCCTTCGGGGTCGACCAGCCTAATGCAGGGCAGAACCATACGGTCCTCAGCGCTGGATTCGGCTACAGCAGCGGCGGCTTCTTTGCCGACATGGCTTTCCGCCACGGCGAAATCACCCGCTACAACCGCCTCTACCCCGAACCGTCATCCGATGGTTTTCCCACCCCGGCCATGGCTGCTTTCGACGAGGTCTCCAACAAAGTCCTCTTTACCCTGGGATTCCGTTTCTGACCATTGACCACTTATTAAATAGGGGCTGTTTCCTCCGGGAGACGGCCCTTTTTAACTTAAGATTAAGATTTTGACTTCCGAAGGCAGACAAACCCCCTTCTCAGACAACCCTCTTCCTTTTTCATTTACCTTCGTGGAGGATAAATCAAATACATGAACGATCCCATCGGACAAGCCATATACGACTATTACCATTCCGGAAAGGCAGACCTTCTTTTGGTCGATTCCAATTACACCGAAGGTGAGGAGATGGATCCTGCCGTTTTTTTCAGAGGTTCCGGAGAAATGCCCGAACTGGAAGTCAAAGCCCTGGCAATGTGCACGGGAAACGTTCTGGATATCGGGGCCGGTGCGGGATGCCATACCCTGGAACTTCAGTCACGGGGATTGGCGGTCACGGCTATTGAACGGTCGCCACTGGCTGCCATGGTGATGCGTGAGCGGGGAGTCGGAGAAGTGATATGCGACGACATTTTCCATTTCTCCTCCGGAAATTATGATACCATCCTGATGCTTATGAACGGGTCGGGCATAGCCGGAACCCTTGACGGACTGGCTACCCTCCTTGAGCACCTGCGAAAACTGCTTGCCCCGGGTGGTCAGATTCTCCTTGATTCGTCCGATATCAGTTACCTCTTTACCGAGGAGGACGGTTCGGTCTGGATGGACCTCTCCAACCAGAACTACTACGGGGAAATGATCTATGAAGTGGCCTACCGGCACCTCCGGAGCGATAAATTTTTCTGGCTTTTTGTAGATTTCGATACCCTCAGTCAGGTGGCCGACACTGTGGGATTTCAGGCTACGCTCGCAGCAGAAGGCGGCAACGGGGAATACCTCGCCCGGCTTACCCTGAAATAGCTGAATGCTCAGCCTGTTTCTGCCTGATTTTTTATACCTTAACCACCAATACACTCCTCATGAACGCGTATAGAAATCTTCAGCCGGATGAGATCGACAGGCTGGAATCGCAGGGATGCGTGGCCGACGACTGGTCAGAACTTTTGGTTGTCCCTGATTTCCGGACTTCCACCATACACCGGTGCCGGTTTACAGGGAAAAACTACCTCGGACTCTTCAGTGAGGAAATCCTCCTCCCCGGAGGGGTAAAACAGAAGGCGGGTCTTTACAATGCCTGGCTGCACGACTGCAGGGTGGGGGACCAGACCTGTATCACCGATGTAAGGGGATACATCGCCGGCTACGACATCGGCGACCATGTGCTAATTGCCAGTTGCGACCGGATTTACATGGAGGGGGAATCGACCTTTGGTAACGGGGTGCAGGTGGATGTCCTTGACGAGACCGGCGGAAGGCAACTTCTCATTTATGACAGGCTATCTGCCCATACGGCCTATCTGATGGCCTTCTACCGTTATTATCACAACTTCTTCGACATTGTTTCGGCCCTGATCGGGGAGTATGCCGGCAGTGTCAAATCGGCCAGGGGCTCTGTTGGCTCCTTTTCCCGGATTGTCGATACGGGGCAGATCATTAACGTCAGAATTGGTCCCCATGCCCTCATCACCGGAGCATCACGCCTCCAGGAGGGATCGGTCAACAGTAACATACACGACGGCAGCCTGGTGGGAAACAACGTGGTGGCCGAAAGATTTATCATCTCTTCGGGCACCGAGGTCAGCGACCATGCCGTGGTGACCAACTGCTTTGTTGGGCAGGGATGTGTTCTGAGCAAACACTATTCGGCCATCAACTCCCTTTTCTTCAGCAACTGTCAGGGCTTTAACGGGGAGGCCTGCAGCGTCTTCGCCGGCCCCTTTACCGTCTCGCACCACAAGTCCACCCTGCTTATTGCCGGACTGTTCTCGTTCTGTAACGCGGGCAGCGGTTCCAACCAGAGTAACCACATGTACAAACTGGGGCCCATTCACCATGGAATCGTCGAAAGGGGCTCCAAGACCACCAGCGACTCCTATCTGCTCTGGCCGGCACGCATCGGCCCCTTCACCCTGGTCATGGGAAGGCACTATAAAAACAACGATACCTCCGATATGCCTTTCTCCTATCTGATCGAAAACAAGGACGAAAGCTGGCTGGCCCCGGGAATTAACCTCAGAAGCGTGGGAACCATCCGCGACGCCATGAAATGGCCGCGCCGCGACCGCCGCAAAGACCCCGAACTGCTCGATTCCATCAATTTCAACCTGCTGAGTCCCTTCACCATCCAGAGAATGGTCAGAGGAAAGCAGATCCTGGGACAAATCAGGCAGATCTCAGGTGAAACCACCGAGACTTATACCTGGGAAACTACTTTTATCTCCCGCCATTCCTTGCTCCGTGGAATCGAACTCTATGATATGGCCATAGTGAAGTTTCTTGGCAATTCTCTGATATCGAGGATACAGAAGGGGAGTTGCTCCTCCATGGAAGAACTTCTAAAATGGCTGAAACCCGAAACGGACAAAGGTGAAGGCGACTGGATCGATGCCTGCGGACTGATTGCTCCAAAGAACGAGGTGAAGAAATTGCTGCGTATGACCGAATCGGGAGAAATTGCCCATCTCGAAGAACTGGAGAATGCGCTGAAATCCCTTCACAGAGAATATTATGAGATGGAGTGGACCTGGGCCTCCGCACTCCTCGAGGAGACCCTGGGTAAAAAAATCGAAGAACTCACCTCTGACGACCTGATCTCCTTCATCGGCCTGTGGAAAAACTGTGTGACCGGTCTTGACAAACTCCTGTATGAAGATGCCAGGAAAGAGTTCAAACTCAGCGCCATGACCGGTTTCGGCATGGACGGCGACCAACGGATCAAGGAACAGGATTTTATGATGGTCAGGGGGACTTTTGAAAATAACAGATTTGTCACGGAGGTAGTTGAACATATCAGGAAAAAAAGCGAACTTGCCGACAAAATAACCGAAGCGATCCAGGCGCTTGATGCCCTATGACCCGGATTGAACTGCAATGGCGAAAAATCCTGCCGGGGCTGCACTTCCGGGACAGTGGAATACAAAACCGAAATGATTAAAAATACGTCAATATGAGACTCATTATTCAGCCCGATTATGGGCATCTGGCCAAATGGACAGCCAGTTACATCGCCCGCAAAATTGAACTGTTCAGGCCTGCGGCCGGAAAACCCTTTGTCCTGGGCCTTCCCACCGGATCTTCACCCCTGGGAGTCTACAGCGAACTGATCTCTCTCTACAAACTCGGTAAAGTTACGTTCAAACATGTGATCACCTTTAACATGGATGAATATGTGGGCCTGGAGCCCGAACACCCTCAGAGTTACCACCACTTCATGTGGAACAATTTTTTCAGCCATATCGATATTCCGGAGGAGAACGTGAACATCCTCGATGGACTGGCTTCGGATATCAAGGCGGAGTGCTCCCGTTATGAAGATAAAATCAAGGCGGTGGGGGGCATTCATCTTTTCCTGGGGGGAATTGGCGTGGATGGCCACATCGCATTCAACGAGCCGGGATCGTCACTGGCGAGCCGCACCCGCAGTAAGGAGCTGAATTATGACACGCGTATCGCCAACTCCCGCTTTTTTGGAAACGACGTGAACAAGGTGCCCCGGCTTGCCCTGACCGTGGGCGTGGGTACCATCATGGACGCCAAAGAGGTGCTGATCATCGTGAATGGTCACAACAAAGCCAGGGCCCTGCGCCATGTCGTGGAGGAGGGCGTCAGCCACATGTGGACCGCCAGTGCCCTCCAGCTCCATCCCCGTTCCATGATCGTCTGCGATGAAGCCGCGACCTACGAACTTAAGGTGGGAACCTTCAAACATTTCCTCGACATCGAAAACGACAACCTCGACGTCCAAAGCCTCTGGAAATCCTCCCTGACCTGGTAAACCATCCCATTTCACTGTGTCGGCTGTGAGGCGTGGCCCGTGCAGCTTACATTTCATTCCAGAAAAGAGACATCCCGCGGTCAGAGCGTGGAATTATTGGACCGGTCAACTTTGAAATTGGGAAGAAAATTCAGGGTGCGCAGATAAGAATTGCAAATAAACCCTATATTTGCACCGCAGAAATGAAAAAATCCTGCGGCATTCTTCTCCCGGAAGGCGCCAATGGAAATGATTCAGAATCTGTAAAGCAGACGCGCAGAAAAAGGTCCCGTAGCTTAATTGGATAGAGCATCTGACTACGGATCAGAAGGTTGGGGATTCGAATTCCTCCGGGATCACAGAAAATCAGGCAGTTACAAAAAATTTTGTAGCTGCTTTTTTCTTTGTACAA